>Ga0207772_100004_pt1 | contig 608784 bp, 495 predicted proteins | sample A23M3SouthBayCA_2_FD_187750 | JGI IMG/M metagenome (GOLD analysis project Ga0207772, IMG submission 187750) | Aerobic enrichment media microbial communities from Eden Landing Ponds, California, USA - A23 M3 (2) (SPAdes) | ecosystem: Environmental > Aquatic > Marine > Unclassified | place... | reverse complement strand
AGGCCAGTTCAATACGAAGGTATGGTGAGAACCTATCAACATTATCAAACAGCAATCAAGGCAACTAAATAAAAGTAAAGTACGCCTAACCCGCGCATTAAGTGGGACGTGCCTCGCCGTTGGCTGCTAGTTTCGATTTCGTCAGTTTCCGTAGTACATTTTAAATCAAATTCGGCGCTGTTTTGCACGCCCCTTATGCGCAAGGTCGTTAGCCGTATTAAATCTTTCCTTCTCATATACTTTTTGCTTTTAATTTCGTATTCTTATGTTAATAACTTCGTAAGAACATAAAGCAACAAAATTATGATTAAGAAACTCCAAAAAATAGGTAACAGTCGTGGTGTTTTGCTCGAAAAAGCCCTGCTTAAGCTTTTGAAAGTAGAAGATGACGACCAAGTCGAAATAATCCCGCAAGATGAAGGACTTTTGATTAAAAAAGTTGATGCAAAGTCTGCTTATCAAGAAGTTAGCGAAAAGCATCGAAAATCGTTAGACAAACTGGGTGAATAATGAAAGAACCTTCCTTTCTAACTACGGAAGATATTTTATTTATCCATGAGCAGGAGATTCAAAAAGCAGGCGGTGATCCAGGTATCCGAGAAGAACAAAACGTCCAAGCTTGCGCAGATGCTCCCAAGGCTAGTTTCGATGGGGAATATTTAAACGATCTATTTGAAATGGCTGCCAGCTACATCATTTGCTTAACAATTCGACATCCATTTGTCGATGGAAATAAGCGAACGGCCTTAGCCTCTGCCCTGACTTTTTTGTATCTCAACGGATATGAAGTTGAGGAATCCTATGATCTGGAACTTGCCGACTTGGTCTTAGACTTTCTATCAAAAGACATTTCCAAAGAGGAAGTTGCCAAACATCTAAAAGAGAATGCTATAGAAAAATAGAAAATACGGCTAACCCGCGCATTAAGGGGACGTGCCTCGCCGTTGGCTGCCGGTTTCGATTTGTCAGTTTCCGTAGTACTTTTTAAATACATTCAGCGCTTTTTTGCACGCCCCTTATGCGCAATGTCATTAGGTGTTTAAACCAAAAATTAGCTTGATGTCTACTAAGGATGAAAATTTCACAAATATTTGGTCCTTTTCGCTCTTCAGTGTAATAGCCAGTTTAATAATTATTATGGGTCCTTTGTTATTGCTGACTATTATTATTGAAACAATCAATACCAGCGTTTTAGATGCTTTCTCTAAGTTCCCTGCGAGAGCATTAGTTGGCCTTATATTCTTTCCTTTTATAATTCCTAGCTTTAAAATTTTGCAGTCCTTACAAATTTTGTATGTAGATGATTTACGGTCTCCTACAAAGATTACTATGTACTCACCAACTTTTGTAAACGATGTTATTAAACCCGATTCTGAGATTAGACCTCAACAAATTACAAATATTTCTGAGCACCATTTATTTGGCACTCTAATAGAAATTAAATACAACGATGGACAAGAAGAGCAAACAATTAGAAGTTTTGTAAAGAAAAATAAGTTGCAGCCAATAAAATCTGCTGTACAAAATTTAAACACCTAACCCGCGCATTAACTCGGACCCACCTCGCCTAGTCTTAGCCCCCCCTTGGTTTTGAATCCCATCTTTCGTTAGTTGCAAAAAATAAACAGAATTGCGTGTGCCGGTTAAGCGCAAGGTCGTTATACCAACTAAAATTTTTTAGTAATTTTTGAAGAATGGCAGGTGATTTTTGGATTAGTAATTGCTACTAACTAATAAAGCATCAAATGATATGAATTATCTCGAGAGTGCTAAGAAACCCATCCCAGTTGCACTTGCTTTAGGAATTATAGGCGGTGCAGCGCTTATTATAACAACTATTGTCACGACAAAAGGTCTTGCCATCTTTATTCCCTATACTGCTCTTATAATAGCAACGTTTGCTGCCCTGCGAGTAGTACAATGGTCTGCATTCTCTAAGCGATTTACGTCATCATTCCTGGCTTTTATGGTAGCGACTATTTCATTGTACCTATTTATTGGAATTGTTGACGCAGGCACAATTTTAGAAATTTCAGTATGGGGCCATACATGGAGACTTGGGCTTATGGCTGCGATTGGCGGGCTTCTCAGTTTTGCTGTTGCCTATCTTGCAAATATAGGCCGAAGCCAAATCGCTTAGTAATTAGTTGGTATAACCCGCGCATTAACGCGGACGCACCTCGCCAATTCTTTACCACTCTTGGTTTTAAAACTCATCTTTCGTTAGTTGCTAAACAACACCAATCCGCACGCCGGTTAAGCGCAAGGTCGTTAGGGGTATTCAATCAAGTAAGAGATGGATTACTATTTATATCATGATGAGTCTAAAAAGCATGGTTATTGGCATGGTATGCTTTTAGTCCCAAAAGAGACAAGGCATATATTACTCCAAAAAATTCAAGAGATAAGAGAGAATAATAGATTTGAGCATGTTGTAAATTTTAAAAATGTCAAGAAGAAGAATAGAGTTTTCTATACAAATAACTCTTTCCTTCAGGTTGGGATAGCAGCCCTTGTCCAAAATTTTAAAGGTAGCAAATATCCAATCTATCTCGGTAAAAGAACAAAAGGTGACAAGGATTATGAATTCTTCGAAGACATGGTTGGGGCAAAATTTATACTATTTAGAGAAAGAGATAATCTTAAAGAAATGTCAGATATACTAGATTATGGTGGTAAAGTAGAAACAACAATGAGGATGGGTTTGAAAGGAGGAATACATTTTTTAGGAGACGAAAATAATCCAATCAACATAAATCGAATTCATTTCGATGGCCATGAACATTATCAAAGAAATGTCGATCCCGAAAGATTAATTGAGCGATTTACAGATATGAGATCTTATTGTTCCATATCTAATTCAGAAAATATAATTGATGATCGTAGCAGTAAACATGACCAAGATAATTCTCAAGATTATGACGATTGTCAATTGCTACAATTGACAGATGTAATGGTTGGTAGTTTCAGATATTTGCTAACACCCGAATCAAATGAGGTTTACCACGAACTAACTATGCCTGCTAAAAAAATTGTTGAAAGGTATTTGAAGGGAAAAGCTCGAATGCAGAACAGTCGGTGGAATAATAGCATCAGTATTAGCGAGTGTTATTTGGAAAATGGTAACTGGCAATTTGAGACCTTAGACTTTCAGTTACAAGAAGCTGATAATCAGCAAGAACTATTCTAGAATACCCCTAACCCAACAAAGAATTGATAATGAATTTGCAATTATATTTTGATTTCTTAATTGTAATACATTGTATCTAATAATTCGTTTTTGCTATGGTAGGTATTATCATAATAATAGCTCCACTTTTAATTTATTTCTTAGGAGCAATCACAATAGATCGGGAAGAAGTTAAACATCCAGATGAATATTTTTCAGCCTTTCGGAAAGTTGGTAAAACTGAATTTGCGTCTTCTTCAATTGCATACGGTTTCCAAGTAAGTACAATATATCCATTTCTTTTTTGGGGAGCCTCAAGCTTTTTATTTATACCATTTATTAATGCTTTGTGCTGGGGGTTAGGCATCATTCTTTTTTATTTCAGTATCGAAAAAATTAAAAAATACCTTGGCTCTAATTATACACTCCATGGATTTATAGGAGAAACTTACGGGGATATAAATAGAAAAATTGCATCAATAATTACCATAATTGGGTTCTTAGGTTTTTTGATAGCTGAATTATGGTTTGGATCTCGAGTTTTATTAGCTATCGTACCAAGTTCAAATTGGCTTTATCTAATTTTATTTTTATTCCTAATATTTATTGCTGGATATCTTTTTTTGGGAGGACAATTAAGTTCATTTAGAACAGATCAACTTCAATTATCTATTACCTATATTGGAATCTTTGGAGTAATAGCATACTTGCTCTATCTGACAATAAGAAATCAGGTCGAAATTGTACCTGGATTGAGTTGGGGGGTTATAATACTCTGTATTCTAATCCCTGTAATTCTAAGTGTAAGAAAGTTTTCATTTATATTAATTGACGATTTGTGGGATAAGTTTCTTAATACTCTAGTTTCTTTTCTATTTCTAATAATACTTTCACTAAGCTTATATATTCTTTTTTATTCTCCAACTAAATTTGAATTCCAAAACTTTGTGAATCTTGAAGGTTTCGGTATTTCAGGTTTATTAGCGCTAATTATTTTACCGTTAGGTTGGCAATTTGTTGACCTGAGTAATTGGCAAAGGTTATTAGGAGTAAAAGAAAATAATAAAATCGATAGTAATTCAGATTTGAAAGATGGTTTATTCACTTATGCTATTGAGTCTCCTTTCACATGGATTTTATTTATTCTTTTTGGGTTACTGGCAGCTAATGCATTTCCAAATTTTTCTTTTGATGAGGTTATAATAGATTTTCCAAATGAATTAATTAATTCGGGTATTCTAATTGATCAGGTCGCAGGTTATATATTTATAGTAAGTATAATCTCTATTATGCTTTCAACAGTTGACTCGTTTATGATGGCTATAGGCTTTACTTACACTTATGATTTGAATTCATTTGCTAGGAAGATTCTGGAAAATAGGAATGAAAAAGAACTAAGGAATAACCTAAATCAAATAATTTCAAAGGGTAAATTTTTCAGTTTCTTAATAGTTTTATTGGGATTGGTTTTATTTGTTTTTTTTGATTTAGCTATTGAAGGTGGTGGGCAATTATTTATCAATTTGTTATTGACTTTTTATTCCGCTTCATTAGCCTTTTTACCATTGATTTTAGGAAAACTATTTTTAAAAACTCCACCATCTAAAAATATTGCTGCCTTAAGCATGGTTTTAGGTGCGATAACAGGAATTTCTATTGGAATTTATTCGGTTATTTGGAATCCCTATTTTGCTTGGTTTCCTGTAATTGTAAGTACATTAATTAGCTCAATAATTTTTTCAATTGGAATAATTATGCCTGTGGAGAAAAATGGAACTTACTAAAAGCAATAAATTAACTATAGTACTGTTGTTAGGAACAGTACTATATGCATTTATTTTCGGTGCCTCTGGTGATATTTGTAAAGTATGGGAAGATGCTGCAGTCGTAGCAACGATATTTTACGGTTTTACCATATATATTTTAGGTTTTTATTGGAAAGAATTTAGAGATTTAAAATTGCCCGAAATTGGAACAATCGTAGGTTTCCTTTTGGTTATTTTGGCACTTACCACCCCGTTCATTAAAAGTCTTTTGGGGAACCATTTTTCAATCGTAGAAAATTTGGAAATAGATATTTTAAACCCTCATAGAACATTAAAACTTTTATATCTTTTCATAATAGCTTTTTTATTTAGTTCGATAGATTGGATAATGATTAAACAAAATTTTGACACTATTAATTATGATATAAATTTTAGATACAGTGATGTTCCTGTTACAATAATATTCTTTATCCTTATGTTATATTCATTCTATTCATATCAAATAATGAACATTGCTAACAACTATTTGGATCACTTTTTTGAGGGGGCTATAGCGTTTCAAATGATGCTCTCAAATATAATATGGATGTATAATGACGAAGAATTTTGGGAAGAGTTAAGAACAAATAATTCTAATTCATAAACACTTTTAATATGCCTCTTTGCGGATTTAATAAGAAAATGATTGAAGGACTAAAAAAATTTAATGAAGGACTCGTAGAACACGGATTGATTCATCGATCACAGAAAAATGAGGAGTCAATTGAGCAGGCAATCAATAGAGAATTATCAGATATGATGAGATTTTTAGAAGAAACTCAAGAGATAGATAAAAGTTCTAAAAGAATAATAACCGAGGGATTAGTAAAATATTCTATGGGTTTCTATCTAATAATGAGAGAAAATAATATTGAAGACTATGAGGAAATTCTTGACCTAATCAGTGATTACTTTAGATTTATGGACTCAAAATATTATTCAGAGTTAGAAGGGCAGCCAGATGATATGAAAAAGTTAGTTGAGTTATTAAATGATAAAAATATCTCCTCATTAGAGAAAAAATTAGAAAGTGTTTGATTTTTTTATTGAGTAAGTATTTGCAATTCTTTCCGCACTATAACCCGCGCATTAAGGGGACGCACCTCGCCTGGTCTTGCCACATTTTGGCTTTTTAGCTTTCCGTTCGTTATTTATCAACTCAACATTCATTCGTGCGCACCTTATGCGCAATGTCGTTATACGCAATAATTCTAAATTCTAACCTTCCAGCAAATTGGAATTAGCAGCGATAATAATTTCTGTAATTAGTTTATTGGTATCTGGATATGTAGCCTATGAAGCATATCTAAAAGGTCCTAAGCCTGAAATGATAGTTGGTACCAATTTTTACTTTTATCCCGCACCATTGATCAGACAAGATGGTTTAATATGGGGCGGTATAGGTTTTTATATACCAATAACGTTTTATAATTGGAGTCCAAAAGGTGGATCAATAATTGAAGTAAGAATTGCACTAAGAAGAAAAGACAATCCATCTGAAGTTTATAATATGACTTGGTCAGAATTTTCAAAAATGTTAGAAGATGAAAGGCGTTGGGGACAAGAAGGAACTGCTCAACCTATTGCACTTCAAGGACGTTCATCGGAAAGTAAAGTTATTCAATTTGCCTGGCTACCTAGTGCTGAGAAAAAAATCAACCTAAAATCAGGACGTTATAAAATGACAATATATGCTTGGACCAAACGACAAGAGAAACCTAATTTGAAGGAAAGTTTTGAGTTTAAAATCAAAGAAGATCACGTTGAGCGATTTGAAAAGGGAGAAGAAAATCAGTTCCCCTTAACTATTGAATTATCCTTAAGAGAAAATAGCAGGGCAAACAGTCTACTGACTGAATCTGAATTAAAACAATTGTATGAGTAAATAATTGCGTATAACCCGCGCATTAACTCGGACAGGCCTCGCCTATTCCTTGCCAACCTCTCTTTTTATAGTTACTCTTTCATTTGTAAACAATTTTAACACGTTGGCGCCTGCAGCTTATGCGCAATGTCGTTAGGCTGCGCGGCGAAAGGCCACCTCGTTTTGTCAAAAGGTTGGCCAAAAAATTCTGCTAGCTTTTAAGCGGCTACCATTCCAAAGCGTTGGTGAACGATTGCTTATTTTGGAGCTAAAAAATTAGTTACTGTTTTTCGCTTCTTTTAACGAGTAGCTTTTCCAAGTTTTAAATCTGCACCAGTGCTTTTTTCAAGTTCGTTTCCCTGCCCCTCGTGGCACGTTTTGTATTCCTGCTTCTCTAACATTTTGTCCAGGTGCTATAGCTTTTTCGGTCTCCTATCTTCCAGTTTGGCGCTGGCGCCGCGGCAACCTTTTCTAAAACCATTGCTTCCGTTGTAGTTTCCCTTGTCCAAAAACTTAGGTCACATCAGCAAGCCTAACCCGCGCTTTAACTCGGACGTGCCTCGCCAATTCTCTGCCAATCTTGGTTTTGAGCTTCATCTTTCGTTAGTTGCCAAATCTACATCAATCCGCACGCCGGTTAAGCGCAAGGTCGTTATACCGCTAATAAAAAATCTGATAATCGGTATTTTTAAATCAATTTGTTCTAAATAGGGTAACATCCAATCCAAGGCTAAATTCAAAGCCCGAGCCATATACACTTCTATCATTAGAAACTCTAATTCTTTTGGGATCTCCATTCTCGTATCGCTCGTAGACTTCTTTAACAGTTCCAGTATTGCTTCTCAAAAACCTATAGCCAGTATTTGCGAACAGGCTTATATGTTTAGAAAAATTCCAGTTCCATTCTACGAATGGTTTTAAATTTTCATGAAACTCATCTTCCCGTATTTCTCCAACTTCCCTACCTCTCTCAGGGTCTCCCATCTTAAAACGACCCCCGCTAAAACCAGCTTTCAGCCAATGACGACTTTCGGAAAAGAATAGATACGATAACCTTGTTCCGTAAGAAAAATCTATTGAAGATTCATAACCTTTGGAAAAATAAAACTCTACCGACAAAGGGACATGTTCAAAATTGTATAGCGATAAATGAATCCCCTCAGCATTAGCTTGCTTGAAAGTCTTATCATTAAGTTTAAAATTAGGGCTAATCTTTTTTTGGGCACCTATTTTAAGTAAGTAAGCCTCTTGACCATATAGTTGACCAACAACAATGCAAATAAAAAGACATGAAAAAAGTAGACGTTTAAACATCGAACAAAACCCTTTGTAAAGCTTATTACTACAGATTTAAACCCAGATTTATTTGTGGCATTAAAGGCCAAAAACCACTGTTCCCTTCTGAATCAAAGTAAAACTGAGGACCAAGATCGAACAATAAATGAAAATTCCCATACTGTCTTTGAATCCCCCATGTTGGACCAATTGCAAAATCATAATCAGCTTTTCGTACTATGTTATCATCTATTGAAGGTCCCCGGATTTTGAATCTAAATGAGAAGAAATTTCCGGAATTATTATCTGTTGTTTTATTTAGCTCCGATCGTTTATTCAGATTGTAAAAGCGTTTGTACTGAAAATCTGCAAACGGTGCAATAACATAATTTATACCTGTACCAAATGTTGTAGTTGTCAGGTTAGGATAGGAACCACTATATCCGATACCTATGTTTGCGGAAACAGTTGCGTTCTGGGAAAGAGGTTGTTCATACTCTAAACTTGGATTAACGATATTCAACCGTATAACCTTTTCTGTTTCTTGGGCTAAAGTTATAGATGATAGAAAAAGGAGAATTACGGCAAGTGATAATTTTTTCATAATAGCGTAGGAAATTAGTTTTCAAATAATTAATCACTGGAGTTTAAATTAGCTCCAGTGATTAAAAGAAAAAAGAAGTTTACTCTCGTTTATCTGTGATAAATCCTAAATAGTAACCATCGTGTTTTAAGGTATGAACAGAACGAAGAATTTCAAGTTTAAAGTCTACAGCTGACTCTTCGATACCAGGAGGATAACTTACAATAGCTGTTGACCAGTCATAGGTTTTTTTAATTCGTTTAGCATCTAACTTCTTTTTCGTGTATGCCTCTTGAAATTCAGGGGAGAGATCTACGTCGTAACCTTCATTGAGTTCATGTTTATAAATAGTTAGTTCTAAATCTAAACCTGAAACCTGATCAGTTATAAAACGAGTTAGAGTTGAGTTTGAACTCATATTAAGAACATCAGTAAGAATACTATTAACAATAGGCGCAGCAAAAGAGCCATAATTATAATTTAAACCTGCCTCAATCACACTGAAACCAACTTTTTTCTCTCCGTAACTATACTTTATAAAAGAATCTAGTGTAATTTCCTCAGCTGTTCTGTCCCACCACTTTCCCCAAGTATGTCTTTCATGAACAGATTTTGTACCAACACTGCTATAAATAAAGAAATTTTGATTCCACGATTCACCACGCAAACGTCCTGTAGTTCCGCCACTTTCGTATTCAGAGGTACGAGATGAGGCGTAATCAATGTCAATATTATCAGAAGGATCAAGATCATCAGGATTTGTACCTCCATCATCCCCATCTCCAGGATCAGTTCCACCACCTCCCCCAGTGCCTCCACAATTTTCAATGCGATAAACCTCTTCTTCTAACTGCTCTATTTGTCTGTCCTCGCAAGGTGCAATGTATGAGGTAGTTGGATCATTTAATTTATTTTTAGGAATAGTAAAAGAATCAAATGCTTCTCTATCTTTAAATAAGTAAGTGTGCTTATTTGTAATCTTGAAAACCTGATCTTCTATTTGAAATACCCCCTGTTCATTGATGATACTCTCAAAATTTGGATCTTTTACATCTAATTGAAGTATTTCATTGCTTTGAGTACTTGTCCCGTTTTGTTTTTGCAACTTTTCTTTCCTCTGTCTAAGAGAAGTAAATTCTCCAAACTCATTTTCCATATATTCATTTAGTTCGTCTTGAGGAATTCCTCGAAGTTCTTGAACAAAAAGATTGAAGTCACCCCTAGTGTCAAAAGAAAGAGAACCATTCAATACATTAGGTCTATTTATAACTACTTCATTATCTGTTGTCTCTTGATTAGTTGATGTAGAACGATCCTCACAACCAATAAATAAAAGTAACGCTCCAAGGAACAGGTAAAATGTTGTTATGTATCTATTCATAATATTTATATTTGATGAAGTGGAGATTAATAACTCTCTCCAGTTGATTTTATATTATTATTTGGCTCTACGTATTTTCAAGAATATTTAGTAGTACATTTGTTACAAAATAAATTCAAATCCATTACAGAGTATCTATTCTGACAACTATTTAAAGCTCAATGAATTTACTATGTTAGGTTTTATGATAAATAGATCAAGAGTATTAGCGGTATAACCCGCGCATTAACTCGGACGCACCTCGCCTATTCTTTACTAGTCTTGGTTTTACGTCTCTTCTTTCGTTAGTTGCTAATTCATCATTAATCAGTGCGCAGGTTATGCGCAAGGTCGTTAGGCTGCGCGGCTAAGGCCATCCCATTTTGTCAAAGGTTGCGCCACAATTTTTGCTGTAAACTGGGCTTTTAATGGGTTACGGTTTTTAGTCGTTGGTTAGCGATCGCTTATAAATGGCTAAAAAGTTTGCCCCCAGATTTTGCTCTTTTTAACGAGTGACTTTAAAACGCTGCGAATCTGCACCAGTGCTTTTTCTCTAGCTCGTATCCCTGTCCTTTTCGACATTTCGTATTCCTGCTTTTCTAACATTTTTCCTAGGTGCCCTAGCCTTTTCGGTCTCTTGGTTCATGCTTTGTCACTGGCGCCGCGGCAACCTTTTCTAAAACCATTGCTTCTGTTTGGGTTTTCCTTGTCCACAGCCACAGTTCTCGTCCCCAAGCCTAACCCGCGCTTTAACGCGGACGTGCCTCGCCAATTCTCTGCCCTCCTTGGTTTTACGACTCATCTTTCGTTAGTTGCCAAATCAACATCAACCCGCACGCCGGTTAAGCGCAAGGTCGTTAGGCTGCTCGGGCAAGGCCATCCCGTTTTGTCGTCAGGTTGGGCGACGTTTTTTTGCTTTTTTTCTGGCCCAAAATGGCTTCCGGTTTGTTGCTCGTTTTAACGAGTGCTTTTGCCGGGCGGGCTGCAGAGCTCCAGTTTTTCGGCTTTGGTTAACGAGTGGCTTTTCCAAATTTGTAGCTGCTTCCCGGCTGGTGCCTTCCTGCTCCCATCGTCCAGCCTGGCACTGGCGCCCGCGCGGTCGGGGCCAACAGCGCTGCTTCTTTCCGGGATTTCCTTCATCGTTGCCTCCGTTCCCGCCTTCCCATTTTGTTAAAAAAGTTGCAGCAAAAATTCCTGCTATGTTTGGGCTTTTAGCAGTCTACAATTCTTGGCCGTTGGTTAACGATTGCTTCTTTTAAGCTCAATATTTTGCTTCCATTTTTCTGCTCCTTTTAACGAGTGGCCTTAAAAAGTCATGAATCTGCACCAGTGCTTTTCCCGAATTTCCAGCAACTAACGTTGGGAATTTTCTTATCGCGTACCGATGAGACTTTATCAAAACTTTTCCGGTGCCCTAGCCGTTGACGGTCTCTTGGTTCACGTTTTGTCACTGGCGCCGCTAGCTCTTTCTCGAAAACCGTTGTTCCTGTTTAGCTGGCCAGTTTCGTTGCCACTGGTTTCGGTCCCAAGCCTAACCAGCGCATTAACTCGGACGCACCTCGCCAAGCCTCTCCACCTCTTGGTTTTACGACTCCTCTTTCGTTAGTTGCTAATTCAACATTCATTCGCGTGCAGCTTATGCGCAAGGTCGTTAGGTAGCTTTAATTCAGAATTTCATAATGGAAAGATTTCAGTTCTATTAAAATAGCTATTTCAAAGGCTTAGAGAGGAAACACCAACTTAACAAATCCTTAAATATCCCTATTGGTGTATCAGCTTTCTTGGGAAGTATTATTTACTATTATTTAACTTCGGTATTTGATTTTGTTGAAGGCTGGCCAAAATGCATTTTTATTGGGCTTCTTGTTTTATCAATACTAAGTCTATTTGTTGCGTTATATCACATAATTCGATCTTATTTCAACTTTGGATACAGATATATACCTCCAAATTCTGACTGGGAAGAGTACTATGAAGGTTTAGAAGATTATTATGATCAAAATGATGTTGATACTACTCAAGCGAACAAAGACTTAAAAAAAGCATTAATTGATGAATTGGCTGTATCTCATGAATTTAATTACAACAATAATAACATTAAGTCATATCACCTGCACAAAGCAAATGGATTTATAATTTCGACAATATTATTTGTCCTATTAGCAGCAGGCCCATATTTCTTCAACTACTCCAAAAACGGTCCTAACAATTCCAAACAAACCATTCATTACATTATGACAGATCAAGATCAAGAAAATCAAAAACCTAAAGCTCTGAAGGTGAAATCATAAAGGAAGGAGAAAAACCTTCTAACAAAAAATCATCAAATAAAGATAAGGGAGAAGAAAATTAAATCTCCCATTTAAAGCTACCTAACCTGCGCATTAAGTGGGACGTGCCTCGCCGTTGGCTGCCGGTTTCGGTTTGATAAGTTTTCGCAGTACATTTTAAAACAAATTCAACGCTGTTTTGCACCCCCCTTATGCGCAAGGTCGTTAGGTAGCTCGGTTTTGGGGTTGAAGTTCTAATAACCTAATTACAAGCTTTTTGAATCACTACCTGTAATTAAAATAAGTACTAATGTCGATATACTATCTCCTAGAGCCGGCAGTTTTACCTCTTCTTTTTGCAATATGGATATTTTTTGATTCCCATCAACGTAATAATGATCGGGGCAAATGGACACTGGGTGCTTTTTTTCTTGCCCCCTTTGTTGTGCCAAATTACTTTGCAAAACGTAATTTAAAAGAAGGAGAAGTTAGAAAAGGTGGTACAAATTGGTATCGGTGCAAGTTCTTTGCCTTGTATTGGACCTTATTGATGTTACACTTCACATTTTTTAGCCGATTAAGTGAATTGCGATTAATACAACCAATAAGAGAGCAAGCTTTAGAATGGTTTGGTATTCTCATGCTCTGGATTATACCTGCAGGCGGGGTTCTTCTTTTGGGAGTTTTTCTGAAGAACCCTTCAAAAATAGAAAAAGGTCCAAATGGTTCTTTAGCTGAAAATAAAATCTAAATGATCAACTTGTTCCATATTTTTTGTTTTAACTCAAGAGCTACCTAACCCGCGCATTAAGCGGACACGCCTCGCCAAGTCCTTGCCACATCTTGGGTTTGAGTCTTGTCTTTCGTTAGTTGCTAATTTGACATCAATTCGCGTGCAGCTTATGCGCAAGGTCGTTAGCGTTCTTCGTAAGATCTAACACTACATGAATATGTTATTCAAATTTTGATTCCTTGTTGTTAAGTATGAGTAAATCAATCCATTTTGATCATGTTATTTATGAACTTAGTAAATAAATTATCTTCTTTTTTACTCATTGGATTTCTAGTTTTTTTAATTAGTTGCAAAGATTCTAATCCACTGTCACCATTAACTAAAGATAGATACGACATATCAATAAAATTTAGTGATTCAAATAGCTTATCGGGGAATGTCGAAATCACAAACAGAACAGATTATAACTGGAAACAAACAGATCTCGAAGTACTCATTAAAGATAGAGGTTCGGGAAAAGCGCATACTCAGAAATTAGAATTTGGGGATTTAAAAAAAGATAATCGGCGTGGAGCCGCATTTTTTACTGATGTTAAGGTTCAACATCCACTTTGCTATAGCTATGACTTGAGTGTAATCCCAGAAGGTCACAATGAGAAAATAACTAATGAGGATGGGACCTGTCTTTAATTGTTTCAGAACGCTAACCCGCGCTTTAACTCGGACGTGCCTCGCCAGGTCCCAACCACCCTTGGTTTTGAAGCTCATCTTTCGTTAGTTGCCAAATCAACAGCAATCCGTGCGCCGGTTTTGCGCCATGTCGTTATATGGCATTTGTAATCAAGAATTGATGCCCTGCTTATTGTTTTATATTGTCAGCTTTAATTGTAAAAAAACTTGCTGAATGGAATTTACCATAAACAATAACATGATATCTAAAGGGACTCTGGGAGGTGCGGTATCACTGGTTCCAGCAGCTGCATTTGCAAACCTTACTGGTGGTCCCCCCTCTGAGTTTTGGCTGTATATCTTTGTGGGGACTTTTTTGCTATTTGTCTTTTTGCATTTGTTTTTCCGGGACGAAAGCTTTGATAAGCTGCAAGCTATAAATCATACAGTATGGATATTATTGGGTTGGCTTACTTCTTTGGTTTTATTTGCTTTTATGCTTGGAGCGTATGTAACTATGTTTGTAAGCTTAGGTTTTTTAATAGTGATCTATTTAATTCATTTGCTGATAAGTGTTCTTAAATTAGAAAAAAGAATGCAAGATAAAGTTTAAGCTATTTGTAGCAACCTGCTAAAGTCTGCCGTATACCCCTCTTTAAAAGAGAAAATGTCAAGCAGGCAATCCTAACCCAGTGTGTTTGTTTCCCATCTTTCATACATCTTATTTCAAACTTATTGATGTCAACCGGTTTGGTGATCAAGCTCGGCATCCAAACACCTTTTCGGGCTTATTCTCCATCAATAGACAGAGACTGTCCCGAATAATCAAGACCATTCCAGGTTTTTAACCGGCCAACCAAGTATAATGTAAAGGTTATTGTAGACGCAGAAATTATCATGGTCAGCCCTCAGTATGAAGATAGCCATGTCAAAAATCACATGATCGGGAAAACAAAAAGTATACTTTGATGCAACAAAGAAATGCTCCAAAATATATGCTTGCTCTTCAGAAAAGATTTCGGAAAAACTCAATGTTATAAATTTTTTACCATTTTAGTTATTAAATACCACAAATAAAAAAAGGCAGCCTGGTAGGGCTGCCTTTTAAGATTAAGTGAAAAGAAGTCAACCTTATTTAAGATCGAAACGATCTAACTGCATCACTTTGGTCCATGCATCGACGAAGTCTTCAACAAACTTCTCTTCTGCATCATCGGTTGCGTAAGCTTCAGAAAGAGCACGCAATTCAGAATGTGAACCAAAGATCAGATCAACACGAGTTGCTGTCCATTTGACATCTCCGGTATCACGATCTCGGACTTCAAAAAGGATTTTGTCATCCGAAGCCGCTTCTGTGGTATAATCCATATCAAGCAGATTCCGGAAGAAATCGTTGGTTAACGTCCCAGGGCGATCGGTAAATACACCGTGGTCAGAATCGTCATAATTAGCATCCAAAACACGCATTCCGCCTACAAGCACCGTCATTTCAGGTGGGGTAAGCGATAGTAATTGTGCTTTGTCAACCAACAGCTCTTCAGGCTTACCGCCGCGAACTTTTGGATTGTAGTAATTACGGAATCCGTCAGCATCCGGGTTTAGCCATTCAAAAGATTCCTCATCCGTTTGTTCTGCAGTCGCATCGTTGCGACCCGGTGTAAAAGGAACTTCAACGTCATATCCGGCTTCCTTAGCCGCTTTTTCAACGGCAGCAGATCCACCAAGAACTATCAAGTCAGCGAGTGATACGCGTTTATCACCGGTTTGTGCACTGTTGAATTCTTCTTGGATCCCTTCAAGTGTTTCAAGCACTTTAGAAAGCTGTTCAGGATTATTGACTTCCCAATCTTTCTGAGGAGCCAATCGTATCCGTGCCCCGTTTGCACCACCTCGCATGTCAGAATCGCGATAGGTTGAAGCGGAAGCCCAAGCTGTAGATACCAGTTCTGAGATCGTCAAATCAGTATCCAGGATCTTTTCTTTGAGCTCTTCAATATCCTTATCGTCGATCAGTTCATAATCAACTTCAGGGATGGGATCTTGCCAGAGCAGATCTTCTTCAGGAACTTCTGGTCCGAGATACCGAGATTTGGGGCCCATATCACGGTGAATCAGCTTGAACCATGCACGGGCATAAGCCTCCGCAAATTCATCGGGATTTTCATAGAATCGCTTGGAAATTTTTCGGTATTCCGGATCTACCTTCAGCGCAAGATCCGTCGTCAACATCATTGGAGCATTTTTATTATCAGGATCGTGGGCGTCAGGTACGGTACCCTCTCCTGCTCCGTCTTTGGGCTGCCATTGATAAGAACCTGCGGGACTTTTGGTCAGCTCCCACTCATATTCAAAGAGATTTTCAAAAAAGCCCATATCCCACTGCGTAGGATTGTTGGTCCATGCACCTTCTTCACCATCGGTGATGGTGTCTCCGGCATTTCCTGATCCATAATCGCTCATCCAGCCAAAGCCTTGTTCTTCAATATTAGCAGCTTCGGGTTCAGGTCCTTTATGTTCCAATGGACCGGCACCGTGTGTTTTACCAAAGGTATGTCCACCGGCAATAAGCGCAACGGTTTCTTCATCATTCATAGCCATCCGCTTAAATGACTGGCGAATATATTGGGCGGATTTTTCCGGATCGGGTTCACCATTTGGCCCCTCGGGATTCACGTAAATGAGTCCCATGTGATCGGCGGCAAGAGCTCCTTTAAGATTTCCTTCTTCATCGTGACGCTCATCATCCAACCATTCTTCCTCGGAACCCCAGTTAACAGAAGTATCGGGTTCCCAGTCGTCTTCGCGTCCAGCGGCAAAACCAAAAGTCTCAAAGCCCATGGATTCCATGGCAACATTACCGGCCAGTACTAACAAGTCTGCCCAAGATAACTTGCGACCATACTTTTTCTTAATAGGCCATAGCAAACGACGCGCTTTGTCCAGGTTGGCATTATCCGGCCAACTGTTAAGAGGTGCAAAACGTTGCTGGCCACCTGATGCACCACCGCGCCCGTCAGCAACACGGTAGGTACCTGCAGCATGCCAAGACATCCGGATAAAGAGTCCACCGTAATGTCCCCAATCAGCAGGCCACCAATCTTTAGAATCGGTCATTAGATCATTAAGATCCTGCTTAAGGGCTTCAAAATCGAGCTTTTGAAATTCTTCAGCATAATCAAAATCCTCATCCATTGGGGTACCTTTGGATGAATGCTTGCGCAGCATATCCACATTCAACCTATCTGGCCACCATTTTTCGAGTTTTGTACCACCAGCGGTTTCATTTGAATCACCACTATGAAATGGGCACTTACTTATATCGCCACTTGTGCCATTTGACGCATTCTGTTTTTGGTCGTTTTCCATGTTTCGACTTTTTGAAGTTAATATGTTTCCTAGATCAGGTTCTTATTTCCACTCTAATTATATGAATTATTCACTGATACATTAATAGAAAATTACTATTGCCTTCATTAAGCTCAACTATATCATGCTCATAAAACCACGTAGGCGCCCGATAACACTTACGGATCACTCTTTTTCTATTGACTTTTCACAATCCTTAAATAATCTCGAATGCGATGTGCGTTCACACCAATATCTCCCCGGCCAATGCGCGAGACGGATCGTACGTCAATTTTGCTTCGCGAAGATGTTTCGGCGGTATCAATGCGAATAACAATATCATCTTTAAAGCCAAACCAAGCTAACTTATCTACGGCCTCGATAATCCCTTCTTGTTGATCTGAAGTGACGATATCTTCCCAAGGCATCTGTTTTGCTGCCTGCAATGCCCGATTATAAGCCTCCTCATATTCCACATCAAGATACAGCGTTTGAATATCCGGATAGGCCTCACGTTGTGTTTGTGCTTTATCCTGATCGCCATAGGTAGTATCGTTCGGTGCATCTGCCCGTAAAGCCACGATATTGTTAAAGCGGGGAGGATTTTCAATATCGGTGGTAATATCATGGATAGGTGGGTATTTCTGCGCTTCATTAAACCAGTAGCCGAGGGTGCCCAACACGGCCACGCTTAACACCAGTCCAACCACTGCTACTGCTGATCCCTTTCGCGCTGAATCGTTCCACTTTATAAAGCCAAAAATAACTGCCAGCGAAAAGCCGATCAGACCGAGTATGCCACTTGAAGGCAACAGCCAGGTAAAGGCCGTATTCAGTCCCCACCAATTCCATTGGTATCCATAGCCCGAAAGTAATAAGACCACTACTGCTACTATTCCAAATCCAATGCATGTTAACGCCCATTTCGATGTTTTTTCCTGATCCATATTTTGTGTAAATCCATTGTTAAAGTTTATCGCGTAGTAACTTGGGGTTCCTTCAGTTGTATCAGCACAACGGCTACAAGTACTAATACAATTCCAAATACCTGGTAGATAGTCAAGATCTCGTTAAATACAAACACGCCCAGTAGGGTGGCCACCACCGGCTCGATAGTTGCGGTAATAGATGCCCGGCTGCTTTCGACCATTGATAATCCGGTTGTATATAACAAATAGGCCAAAGCTGTTGGCAAGAGTCCCAGCCCAAAAATATTCCACCATACATTAAATGAGGAAAGCTGGCCAGCCTCAATACCTAAACCGCTGACCGGCAGCATCACCGCAGATGCAAAAATAAAGGTATAGGTTATGACCGTAAGTGACTTATACTTTTTGAGCGCATGTTTGCCAAAAATACTGTAAAGTGCATAGCCAAAACCGGAACCTAATCCCACTAAGAAACCGTACCATGAGATGCGCTGATCGCTAAATGGGATCAACTTGATTACCAGTGCGCAGCCCACAAACGTCAAAAGCAGGGCGCCAATTTTGCGACGGGTCAATGGCTCACCAAAGATCAGCCATGAGAGCAGTGTTACAAACGCAGGTCCGGTGTAAAGCAGAATAACCGCAATCGACAGCGAGACCTCCTCGATGGCGGTAAAGTAGCACCACGTGAAGAAGACAATGCTGAAAATACCTGTTCCAATAAAGCTAAGGGAATCTTTGAGATCAATTTTCAGCAATTTGGGATCTTTGATCGCCAGAAAGAGGGTGAGCATCACGGCGGCTGAAGCCACCCGGAGCGTAACAATTTGTAGAGCGGTAAAGCCGGCTTGTGATAGCGCATCCACAAACAGGCCAATAATGCCCCATAATGCGGCACCGAGCAGTATATAAATGTATGCTAAGCGGTTTGAGTTATCTATCAAATAAAATGGGTTAAAAAGATGAGCAGAAAATTAAATATAGCATTATGTTATTTTGAACGTGGTAAGAAATCTTTGTTACCCAAAGTAAAAACCAAAGATCTCTTCCTTTGGTCGGGATGACTATATACCCTAATCAATAATATCCCTTACGAAGTTAGGCAGAGCAAAACATCCCCGGTGGACCTCGGGATTGTAATATTTTAGCTCAGTATCAAAATTATTGAACCTCTCCTCTACCCTGCTCAGGGTCTCATTACTCAAAGGATCAGCCCCCTTGCTGGCAAAAGAAAACGACCACATGCCAGCCGGATACAGTGGGATATACGCCAGATACATTTTAGACACTTCGTAGATGTCTTCCAGCGCTGAAAACACTTTCTTCATACTCGGATGATAATCCGACACCCAGGGGCTTTCGGTCTGGGCGGTAAGTACTCCGTTCTCCGACAATCCATCGTAGCAGGCCTGCATAAAATTGCTTTCAAAGAGTCCCTCCGCCGGTCCCACCGGATCCGATCCATCGATGATAATCACATCGTAGGGATCGTCAATGTCCTTGACAAACTGGATGCCATCCTCAAACAGTACGTTCAACTTTGGGTTATTCCAGTCACCAACCTCAGGCAAAAACTCTTTGGATGCCCGCACTACCGCCTCATCAATTTCCACCATATCGACCTGCTGCACAGACGAGTGCCGCATCACTTCACGGGCTGTACCACCATCTCCACCGCCAATAATGAGCACACGCCGGGGATCAGGATGTGCGAATAACCCCACATGGCTCAGCATCTCATGATAAACAAACTCATCTCTTTCGGAGAGCATCACCATGCCGTCGATAGTCATCAGGTTACCCCAAGTATCGGTCTCATACACTTCTACTTTTTGATAGGGCGTTTCTTCGGAGAAAAGAATTTTGTTGACGCCAACAGTTAATCCTGTGCGCCCATTGTAAAATTCATCGTAGGTTAGAGACATGTCTTTAAAGAATACCAATTCAAATTGAATGCTAGAATGAGTGACAAGTATAAGAGTATTAACTATCAGTAGTCAGCTATCGCTCTTTTCTGTGTACTGACAGCTAGTACATAATACCTGCCTTTATTCGTACCACAGAACAGCAGCAGCAAAGGTGGCAGCACAATTTTCAACTTTATGTTCAATCCCAATAGACTTGATTTCCTGAAGCTCTCGTTCGCGATATTCAAAGGCATCGACTACCATCTGGCGAACAATCTGTTCCACATTATCAAGTTTACTGTGATCTTCAAACTCCATAATTACACCGGGTTGAGACTTGTCTTCTGGGATGCCAACGGCAATGGCGGATGAAATAAATCGCCCGGGTGTTGTCGAATCAATGTGGGCATAGGCCAGCGGGATCAGTCCCCCGGCAGGTAGTTCAATGTCATTGATATCACGCTGCTGTGCACCCGGTGGAAGAATACTGCTCATCCGCATCAGGTTGGTATCCCCCACTCCGGCATTAAGCAATGAGTTGTCAAAAGCGTTTAGCCGGGTCCGCCCTTCTGAGGCACCCTTTACCAGGCAATAAATATTTGGGGTATTGACCATCATTAATTCTTTGACAGAAGCAGTTGATGATGATTCTTGCATAAAGAGTTAATTGTTTGAAGATGCGTTTTCTGGTTTAAATAATAATTTCTGTCCGGGCTCGGTCTTGAACATTCCACGCTTCATCTCCATGCTCGAGGTGTTTTGAGAGTTAAAGGCCTCCTTGAGGTGTTCCTGGATAACCCAGGGATCAATCGTATCACCACAAGTAAAAATATCGACAGCGGCATAATTATATTCCGGCCAACTATGGATAGAAACATGCGATTCGGCAATAACAACAACCCCGCTCACACCATACGGGCTAAATTTATGAAAATTATGTGAAATAATAGTAGCTCCAGATAGCCGTGTAGCCTTCAAAAATGAGGATTCAATATATTCTACATCGTTAATTTTGTCCGTATCACAATCATAAAATTCTACAAGAATCTGGCGCCCTAGTGCTTCCATTTATCTCTTAATCTTTATAAAAATTAAATACGTAAACAGTTACTGTCTCAAATGAAAAATGCGGCTTCATCTGGTGGTGAAGCAATAACCAACCGAAGACAAGCCGCATCATTATAATCGAGAACTTATCAAGTAATAACCGTTACCTATAAACAATTCGTATTCCTATATATAATTCCTTAATACAACGTTAGATAATTAAATTACACATTTTCCCAATGTCCTCAAATACCTTTTAACTTTTTAAAATGTAACGACAATCGGTGTCGAAAGCTACAACCCAAATTCCTAAGAAAAGATTACACTTAATTAGGTTGGGAAAATACTGAGTCATAAAGAGCAAATTGAGGTTCATATTGGCAATTTGACCCTTACCCAGATGAGGTTATTTTAAGCGGAGAACACTGGACCCAAATTCAAAATGATACAGCAAACCGGAACGTTCAAATAGGCACTTTCAGCAGCATTCATGATTCAACCCAAAAAGAAATTAGATACTCAACAAGCCCTCACGCTTTACAAAAATCTATTACTACCCCGTCGCATCGAGGAGCGGATGCTCAACTTGTTGCGCCAAAATAAAATCAGTAAGTGGTTTTCGGGGATGGGGCAAGAAGCTATCGCTGTGGGCGTAGCTTCTGCCCTGGATGAGAAGGATTGGCTGCTACCTATGCACCGAAATCTGGGGTTGTTCACTACCCGTGGTGTTGACCTGTATAAACTTTTCTGTCAGTGGCTGGGGAAAGCTGATGGGTTTACCGGCGGTCGCGATCGGTCGTTTCACTTTGGGGTTCCCGAACAACGAATTGCCGGCATGATCTCTCACCTCGCCGCCACCATGCCTATTGCTGATGGCTTGGGACTGGCCTCCAAATTACGCGACAGTGGTTATGTAGCCTGCAGTTTTTGTGGAGATGGTGCCACCAGTGAAGGGGAATTTCATGAAGCCCTCAACCTTGCCGCAGTTTGGGAACTGCCTGTTATTTTCATGATTGAAAACAATGGCTATGGACTCTCTACTCCCACCAACGAGCAGTATGCATGTGATGACCTCGTAGATCGTGCTCAAGGTTATGGCATGCATGGACTTAAGATAGATGGCAATGATATATTTGAGGTGATGGAGGCCGTTAGTCAGGCTAAAAAGTATGCGCTGGAAGGAGAACCCACCTTGATCGAGGCCAAGACTTTTCGCATGCGGGGACATGAGGAGGCCTCGGGAACCTTTTACGTACCTGATGAGAAATTTGAAAAGTGGAGCGGAAGAGATCCCATCGATCGAATGGCACGCTGGCTAAAAGAAGAGCAAATTGTTTCGGGGGATGAACAGTTGGCTTCTATCAAAGACGAGGTAGATAATAGTTTTGAACCGCAGCTGAAGAAAGCCCTCAAAGCAGAAGATCCTACCTTTGACCGGCAAACTGAAGAGCAACGCCTGTTTTCCCCTGTAAGTTATCCTTCAAATGAACAAACAGAAGAATCATCCGAAAAACGCTTTGTGGATGCCCTCCAGTTTTCGCTGAGGCAGGCCTTTGAGGAGGACGAGGAGTTTATAATAATGGGTCAGGATATCGCCGAGTATGGCGGGGTCTTCAAGATTACGGAGGGATTTGTCGACCAATTTGGCAAAGATCGTATCCGCAATACACCAATTATCGAAGCTGGGGCTCTCGGCTGTGGTGTAGGATTAGCCCTCGAGGGCTACAAGTCGGTCGTTGAGATGCAATTTGCCGACTTCATCTCCTGCGGATTCAACCAGATCATCAATAATATTTCGAAGGGACAGTATCGCTGGATGCCACCGCTGAATATCACCATTCGGGCACCCCATGGTGCCGGTGTGGGCGCGGGTCCGTTCCACTCCCAATCGCCCGAAGGCTGGTTCATGCAACATCCTGGACTCAAGATTGTAGTGCCCTCCACCGTTGAAGATGCGCAGAATCTACTCTATAGCGCACTCTATGATCCCAATCCGGTGCTGTTTTTTGAACACAAGAAACTCTACCGCAGCATTCGCGATGTAACACCTGATCATTGCATACCGGAAGAACTTGGCAAGGCTAAGGTCCGCCGTGAGGGATCTGATGCCACTATTGTTACTTATGGCATGGGCGTCCATTGGGCGCAGGATATCGCCAAAAGCTACGCTGAAAATGGAACTGAGCTGGAGGTTGTGGACCTGCGCTGTCTGGCACCTCTCGATCTTGATACCGTCAAACAATCGGTTTCCAAAACCAACAAAGTACTGCTCTTACAAGAGCCCTCAACCACGCTCGGACCCATGAGTGAGCTCTCATCGCTAATTACTGAACAATGTTTTGAAGAGCTTGACGCCCCGGTCCTGCGCTGCTCATCGCTGGATATCCCAGTGCCATTTAGTCCCCAGTTGGAGAATCACTATCTTGCTGATGACCGACTTGAAGAGACGTTGAACGACTTATTAGTGTATTAACCATCTTGTTCATTCCGCAGCAGAGCTACGTAATGAGATGAAGAGCAGACACTCACGCTATACCCGATCAAGGAAAGCAGTTTATAATAATCAATTCAGTCACCTTGAAGAGTCTTTCTCCCTACCTATAGGGAGAAAACAAAAGAGGGTCACATCGGCGGCACACGACCGTGTTGCGGTTTGACGAGCATCTCTTCGACCACTGTCCGAGGTGACAATAGCGTAAGATTCAGTATAATTTGAGCCACGTCATCGGGATCTATCAGAAGATCTCGATCAATAAGCGAACCTTCCCACGAGGTCGACTGCGTTTGTCCCAGGTTAATAGCGGTGACTCCTATCTCAGTGTCGATCAACTCTTTGCGTAGCGATCGTGTATATCCCAGCAGCGCATGCTTGGAGGCCGAATAGGCTCCACTGTCCTCTAGGCCCACAAGCGCACCCTCTGAGCAGATATTTACAATAAGAGCGTGATCCTTGTTTTTAAGGTCCTTGAGAAACCGATTGGTAGTGTTGACCGCGGAATAGAGATTGGCCTGTATTTGTTGGGCAAATTCTTCGGGAGTTGTCTTTTCAAGATTTTTAAGCAGATATGAACCAGCGTTGTTGATTATGATTTTTGGATCGGGAAATCCGCTCGGCAGCTTAATGTTTTGTACCGCTTTGGAATCCGAAGCATCCACTGCAGCAATAGCAATTTCATTGTCCCCAACTTTACTGCAAAGCGTTTTAGTGTCTTGGAGGTCAGATTTGGTTCGGGCGATAAGCAGAAGAGCGTAATCGGTTTCACAGGCAAAGGTCTGAGCAATTCGACGACCGATGCCACGGCTTGCGCCGGTAATGACAATGGAATGATCTTGTTCTGTAGGCACTAAGCTATTTATTGAGTTAGAAATGATATTTTCATTCAGTAGATGCCTTATCAATTATTTTTAGGTCGTAGTTTAAACTTTTGCCGTAGAGGTATATGGGGCAATCACTGAGGAATTCAAGGTTCACTCTGCGCATAACTTTGTGATCTCAGCGGTTTAATCTACCGTACATCCATAAATTTGTGCGTCTGCAGGCTGATGCCCCACTCGGGATTCGCTTTCACATATTCAATGATCAGCTCCACAGCCCCTTCTTTTTCCCACTCGGGTTGTAACAACAGTTGCGTGCTGTCGGGACATTTTTCAGCATTTTTCTCTGCCCACTCCAAATCTTTGTTGGTCAGTACCACAACCTTCAACTCATCCACATAAGGGAAAATATCATCCAGTGGTTCTTTAAAACGTTTGGGCGACAGGGTAATCCAGTCGAGATAGCCGGATATTGGCGACGAACCACTCGTCTCAATATGCACCTGCAAGCCTGCCTGTTTGAGCATAAATGTTAGTGGATCCAGATCGTGCAGCAGCGGTTCACCGCCCGTAATCACCGCAAATTCGGCACCACTGTCTTTAGCACCATGAACAATCTGTTGCACTGTTTTCTTTTCGTGTGCCTCTTCGTCCCAGCTTTCCTTCACATCGCACCACCAGCAGTTAACATCACAACCCGCAGTCCGGATAAAATATGCCGGGCGCCCGGTATGCGCACCTTCACCCTGGATGGTATAGAAATCCTCCACCAGCGGGTACTCTACCGCATTCATCTCGTCATGATCGACGAGTGATTCCAAGTTGTCTTGATCCAAATCGTTAAACATGATCTTCGGTATATTCGACCCAGCTGTTTTCAGTTTCCCAGACGGTAATTGTCAGATCAATGCCCTCCGGGATGCGCTGCTTGGTCTCGTTATAAATAAATTCGGCAATGCGTTCGGCCGTGGGATTGATCGGTAGCTCTTCGTTAAGTACTGAGTGGTCCAATCCACCCTTTTCCGAACCCTTAGCGGCCCACTTGAGCTCCCTGAAATCGCAAACCATATCATCAGTGTCCAAGTATTTCGAAGGATTCAGCTTCTGTGATTCCGCCGACACCTGCACTTTATAGCTGTGTCCGTGCATGCGGCCACATTTGCCGTCATACCCCTCAATAAAATGAGCAGCATCAAATTTAAATTCGGTATGAAGTGTCCACGTTGGCATTTTGATAAAATATCTTGATTCAAATAACAAAACCTTCCCAGCAGTCTGACAAGCCTCAAAAATAAGTAATGTCTACGACAAATAACATTTCTTAAAAATCTTACTGCTATCCATTGTCTTTCAATTCAAACCTCTCTATTATCTTTAAAATTGTATATCACATTCAACAAGAGGGATTATCCATGGCTTCCATAATTTATTTCTGGCTCTTATTATTTCGGCTGGTTTTGCCGTAGGCGGATGGTTTATTGGCAGTGGATTTGTGGAAGCGCGAACCGGCGACCGATTTGTGACTGTAAAAGGGATTTCGGAGCGAGACGTGATGGCTGATATGGCCCTCTGGCCTATTCGCTTTGTAGCTGCCGGTAATAATCTGGAAGTTGTACAACAAAAAATCCAGCAGGATCGAAATCGCATCCAAGCTTTTCTGGGAAATAACGGAATTTCTGCTGAAACAGTGGAAATACAGAATCTCGAAGTGACTGATCGAACTGCCGAGACTTATCAGTCGGGTCCCTATGAAAACCGGTTTATCATGGCACAGACGCTAATGGTCCGTTCGGATCAGGTTTCCACCATCAATAAAGCCAGCCAGAATATCGGAGCATTGGTCAAGGCAGGCGTTATCCTCAACAGTCAATATTCCGGCGGCGGCCCAACCTACCTGTTTAACCGTCTGACCGACCTGAAGCCTGAGATGATTGCCGAAGCCACTCAAAATGCGCGCAGCTCAGCCGAACAATTCGCCCGCGACTCCGGTTGCGAATTAGGTGGCATCCGACGCGCCAATCAGGGCGTTTTCGTGATATTGGCCCGCGACAAAGCCCCTATGCTACAGGAAGAAAAACAAATCCACAAGACCGTGCGGGTTGTATCCACTATCGATTATTATCTGGCTGACTGACATTGCCTTTCAATTATGACGGCCATTTAATAGTACAGCCCAGCGATTTTGTTGTTTTAGGATCAATTTCATTGCCGGCTGCCAGGTTTTTGATCGCATTTTTGAGATACGGTTGTTCTACATCCTTGGCCGACTTTGCATTGTCGTCAATAGCTCCTCGGTAAACCAGCTCCATATCGCTGTTGAACAAATAAATATGTGGCGTACGTGTAGCACCAAAGGCTTCGGCCATTTTAGCACCTTCATCAAGGGCATAATAAAACTGGTAGTTACTCTTCTCAGCGCGCTGCTTCATATCCTGCAGGGATTCTCCGTCATCCCTAATGGCAGCATTGGGATTCAGCGCAACCACGCCTATACCATTTTCCTTAGCCAATTTGGCGATAGGGTTGTAGCGATCTTCCCATGCGGCCACCCACGGACAGGTATTACAAGAAAAGTTAACCAATAACCCATTTTCCTTAGCTACATCTTTCAGCGTAAGCATTTTGCCCGAGACATCTTTGACTTCCACGTCAGTCATCGGGGCTTGGGATCCAATCGGTAACTCCTCAAGCAATGCCTCTTGGGAAGGTAAAAAAGCAAGCAGGCAAACGCCCAAAACAATCGGTACAATCGACAGCAGATACTGTTTTTTCATAGTAATTATGGATTTATTGCAGTTTTAACATGATGTTCAAACTTTTCGTAGCTGGCACTCTGTTCCCAACTAGCAACAAGATCACCATTCATATCAATTACTTTGGTAAATGGCAGCGCTCCCGTCCACTCTTGGGACAGCGACTCAATAAACGGCTGATCTTTGCCCGTCTTGAAATAGGTAGTCCAGTCTACCTTTTGTTTCTTTAGAAAATTCAATGCCTCATCTCGCTGTTGCGGAAAATCAGCCGATACAAAAATAACCTTCAGATCGTCAGGATAATTTCGCTGTAGTTTGACGATTTCAGGAAACTCTTTGACACAGGGTGCACACCACGTTGCCCAAATATTAACCAGTACCGCTTTCTCACCCTTGTAGGAATCGATGATTTTCTGCAGCTCACTGCCCGTCACGTCTTTGAGCAGTGTATCCTCGGCCGTGGTGGTTGGCGCCGAGTAACTCTGATGAATGGGCACTATCACCATCATCATACTCCCTAACATTAATATTGTTAATCGCTTAAGAAAAGAAGCCATAATTTTTATGATTTTCGATCATTGGGATCCCAAAAGTGAGTCTCAATATCAATCTGATAATCGTCAACGAAACCAATATCCTCCTGTTGTAGTCGTTCACGCATCGTGTCGCCGGGAAAATGCGACCGCCCTGTAAGCTCACCATTTCGGTTCACCACGCGGTGTGCCGGAATCGGCTTTTCAGTTGCACTATTAAGTGCATATCCGACCATCCGAGCCCCGGAAGTAATGCCAAGAAAGCGAGCAATGGCACCATAGGTTGTAACCCGGCCCTCCGGGATCTGCGCTACAACATCGTACACACGATCATAATAATCACTCATAATTTAAACCCACTTTTGCAACATTTTACGCAATTTCTCAGCGGTGGTTCCATCCAACGAACCGGATGACGTAGCCAGCTCTACGGTTCGTAAACCTAACACGCAATAGACCTCTTTTAGTTCAGGTGTTTCATCCAACAACTCCAGATGTTTCTCTACCGTACGGATATCTCCGCGTTTGATGGGCCCACTTAAGGCATCCGCAAAAGATTGTTCAGAGGTATTCTTGAGCGTTGTTTCCACCAACGGAAGCAGGGCATTTTTTACTTTCTCTTCAGACAACCCGCTTCCTGTTCCCACCTTTACCGAAGTATCCAACAAAGTGGTTAGATAATTTGATGTAAACACTGCCGCAGTATGCAGATGAGATTTCTGCTCTTTGGTTACTTCAAGTGTCCGAGCACCAAATTTTTCAGCCACCAAGCGTAGTTGGGGAAATACTTCACCATCACCCTGCAGGCTAAAATAAATCCCCTTAAAATCATTTATTCCTGAGTAGTGCGTGAACGTCTGCAAGGGATGAAAAGACGCAATGGTCGCTCCCTGCAATTTGAGTGGTTGCAGAAGTTCGGCCGACTCATTGCCCGAGCAGTGGACAAAAGTAAAATTCTCCAGATCACCTTTCAGTTTTGACAGCTTTTGTGCCACTTCATTAATAGCTCTATCGGGGACCGTAAGAAAGGTTAGCGATCCCAGCTCAGAGATCGACTTTGGAAAAATGCCGTGGGTTGAGATAGCTAGTTCATTTGCAAGATCCTGTACTTTTGATTCCGTGCGATTGAACAGGCTTTTGAGGATCACATCCTGAGACACCAACGCTCTGGCAAGTGTAGATCCCAGAGCTCCGGTACCGATAATGGATATCTTGGGAAGGCTCATGAGTCACTAAAAAATCACCCGTTGGCGATCGGCATAGGCCGTGAGCAAGCTGCCGGAATAGTCCTCATATTCGCCTTTCAGGAAATTGAGATCCAATCCCCATTTTTGCGCCACGATAATACCGGCAATAAATGAGGTCGTTCCTTTGATATGTGATTGGCCGCTGTTGAGATAGTTCATCAGCCCAGACTGGTTATCCGCATCCAGGATATCAAGCACTTTTTCAAACTCTTCCTTCCGTTCATTGTCAAGCTCGCAGCAAAAGACAATTAACGCGTTGCGGGAAGCCAGCACCTCTTCAAGAACATACGCCAGCTCTTTGATAATAGCAGGATCGGTGTCTGCAATCTGTAAACTTACTGCCGAAAAATCATCGGAGAGTGTCTGCAAAAACATCAACTGCTGAAACAGGCTGATGTTTTTGTCGAATGCTTCATCGTGGATAAAAAAGTCATCATCCTCATCACAGAACTCGTTCCGCATGTAATCGTCCACGGGCACCTCTCCCAACGGCGTTTCAAAAGAGGTGTTTGATGCCATCGGCAGTTTTTTGTCGAGCTTTTCATCATGGGATTCAACCACAACAACAGTATCATAGCTCGACATATCCAAGCGGCTGTAAATTTCGCATGCCCGATCAAAATTGTCATCATTAATCTGTACGGGCGAAAACAGCAGGCGGATATTTTCGTTTTGCTCGTTGTGACGCTCCCGAGCTTTATCAAGTCCTTCCTTAATCTGTTCCCGCGTGTAGGAGATAATATTCATAGAGGTACTGCTAATCAATTTGTATTACTGAAATATGCAACTGCCAACCAGTTATTTTCTGTATGAAAACTACAAATTTTAGCTCTTTTGTCATTATTTATTTCCGTAAAGAGTTCTTCCCCTTCCTGCTTAACCTGCACTTGGTTCATATTCAATCGTAACCCCTGTCCCCGAAGCTTAATGTACGCTTCTTTAATGGTCCAGAGCCGAATGGTATCCATGTTGTCAAAAAGCGCTACCTCATCAGGATGCAAAATACGCCGCTTTAACTTCTCCGGCACTTCTCGGCTAATGGGCTCCAGGTCGATACCAATGGGAGCTTCGGTCGAAATACCGCAAAACACGGTTTGATTTGTATGAGCGATGCTCACAAAATATTTTTTTCCCTCGGCCTGCCCATAGGGCTGACCCAAATCATCTTTGAGGATCTCCAGTCCTTCAATGCCGATGGATCGTGCCAGCACTTTGAGCACGTGTCTTGAGGTGGCGTACTCCTGTTGCCGCCGTAAATTAGTGATGGCTTCCAGCTCCTGCTTTTCCTGATGATCCAAATCCTCAAGAGTTTCGGCAGATAGATCAGTTATTTCTGCCAGTGCATAAGCGCCGGGAAACGGTAACCGTTCATTAATATCGTTAGATATATCTCGCATACTGTTTGCTTCGTTAAATTGCCACTGAAAATTGGCAATTTTTAACTCTTGTGAAACTATTTCTCAATCACTGATCCAGTCAATGCATAATTCAAATAAAAAAAATACAATCCTAAACATCCTCTGACTGACTTGATACCTTCGCGATGGAATGAATTTGTACTCATTTACTCCATGTAAAACAACCTATATACTGGCTTTTCATAAGCTTAACAATTCTGAGCAGCTAATAGCAGGCGGTCTTTCCAAAGGCAAAGAAAAATAATCACACTTCTGCATTCATTTCCTTATCTTTAGCGCTCTATAATCACTTTTTAAAAACTGAATAAAACAGAACACTTTCTCATGAGCAATACTGAGTCCTCAGTAAGCGAACAACACGAAATTCGTCGCGAAAAGCTGCACAAGCTTCGCGAATTAGGCTACGAACCCTATCCCTATGATTTCGAAGTTACGCACAAGAGTAAATATATCCTTGATCATCCCAAGCTGATTAAACAGGACGACCAAGACGAAGAGGATGTGGAGAAAGTGTCTGTAGCGGGACGCGTGATGACCCGCCGCATCATGGGTGGATCCACCTTTTTTAATCTTCAGGATTCCGAAGGTACCATTCAGGTGTACATCCGTAAGGATGATGTGGGTGAAGAAGTATATAACAAGGTTTTTAAAGAGCTGACCGACATTGGCGATATCGTAGGCGTGAAAGGCCACGTTTTTGAGACCGGAACCGGCGAAACCACGGTCTGGGCCAAAGAGTTTGAGATGCTCAGCAAGACCCTCCGCCCTATTCCCGTGCCCAAAGAGGTGGAAGAAGACGGTGAAACCAAAGTTTACGATGCCTTTACGGATAAGGAACAGCGCTATCGCCAACGTTATCTTGATCTGGTAGTTAATCCTGAAGTACGCAAAGTATTTGAAAAGCGTACCGAAATGGTTCAGGCCATGCGCAACTACATGAATGACAAAGGTTACCTGGAAGTTGAAACGCCCATCTTACAGCCCATTTACGGCGGCGCCTCGGCCGAACCGTTTGTGACGCATCACAATGCCTTGGACATGAAGTTGTACCTGCGTATCGCCAACGAGTTGTATCTAAAGCGACTCATTGTTGGCGGATATGAAGGCGTCTATGAGTTTTCAAAGGACTTCCGCAATGAGGGCTTGTCACGTTTTCACAATCCCGAGTTTACCCAGGTTGAGCTCTATGTAGCTTATAAAGACTACAACTGGATGATGGACTTTGTGGAAGCTATGGTCGAGTCCGTAGCCAAAGCACTGCACGGCTCCACCAAAGTGCAGGTTGGGGATAATGAAATTGATTTTGCACGCCCCTGGCCACGCATCCCAATGTTCGAAGCTATTGAAGATGAAACGGGTAAAGACCTTTATGACAAAGATTTAGAGGAACTTAAAGCAATTGCCAAAGAGCTAAATATCGAATTGGAAGAGAACTTTGGCAAAGGCAAAATTATTGACGAGGTATTCGAAGAATACGTTGAGCCCAACCTCATTCAGCCTACTTTTATTACGGATTATCCTATTGAGATGAGTCCCCTGGCAAAGAAGCACCGCGAAAAAGAGGGACTGGTCGAACGCTTTGAGTGTATCTGTAACGGAAAGGAAATTGCCAACGCCTTCTCCGAGCTCAACGATCCGGAAGACCAGCGTGAGCGCTTTGAAGAGCAGGCGCAACTGCGTGCTGAAGGTGACGAAGAAGCCATGACCATCGATGAGGACTTCCTGCAGGCACTGGAATACGGCATGCCTCCCACGGCAGGCCTCGGTATCGGCATTGACCGGCTGGCCATGATCATGACGGATTCTGATTCTATCCGAGACGTCCTTTTCTTTCCACAGATGAAGCCGGAGAAGTAGTCATTCGTTAATTGTTGGTGGTTATTTGGTGCGTTAAAACATCAATAGCCAACCAACAGTTAACTAATACCGAATAGCAAAAACTATGAACTTCGAATGGTACTTGGCCAAGCGATATTTCAAGGGTAAGCGAAAGGGATCGCGATTTCTTTCGTTTATCAAGACTATGGCCGTTACCGGAGTTGCTGTGGGCTCAGCAGGACTGTTGATTGCGCTTTCGGTAGTGCACGGATTCAAATCCGTCATTGACAACAAGGTACTTGGCTTTGCACCCCATATCACTGTCTCAACCTTCAATGATGGCGATATTCCCCGCGCAGATACCCTCTTGCAGGATATCAAGAAATATCCTGAAGTGGGAAAGGCGCAGGCAGTGGTTTCGGGACAATCGATGATACAATCGCCCGATGAAGTAACCGGCACGATGCTGAAAGGTGTGGATAAAGAAGGCGACGTCACGGATATCCGCAACTACATTAGCAAGGGCAGCTACGATCTGTCTGTCGACAGTTCTGGCCTACCCGGCATTGTACTGGGTGCTGACATGGCGAAAACACTTAATGCAGATACCAATTCGGTGCTCACTGCTTACACAGTACAGGGACTCCCCTCGCCACTCAGCTCACCAGAGATCCAGCAATTTCGCTTAGCTGGAATCTACCAGACAGGCATTGGTCAATTTGACGATGTGTTGGCACTGGTACAGCGTCCCTATGCCCAGAAGTTGTTTCAAGTGGATAGCCGGCAAGCTTCCACGATCGAAATACGACTAAAAGATCAGTCTCAAATAACCAGCTTTTCGCAGAAGCTAAACGGAGACCTCCAGTTCCCCTATTTTACTGAAACCATTTACGACCGCTACTACAGCATTTTCGCCTGGGTTGATCTGCAGGAAGAAACTATCCCCTTTGTCATCAGCGTGATGATTATCGTGGCGGCCTTTAACCTGATTGGTACCGTGCTCATGATGGTGCTGGAACGGACGCGCGACATCGGAATCCTCAAAACAATGGGTGCCAGCGACAAAAGTATTCGCGGCATCTTTTTGTTAGAAGGGTTTTTCGTTGCCGTTGTAGGGCTCACCATCGGTATTGCCCTTTCACTCCTGTTTGCCTGGCTGCAGTCGACCTATCACATTATTCCGCTCTCTGAGCAAAACTACTATATGGCCTATGCCCCGGTTGAGCCACACCTGTTGGATTTTGTGCTTACCACGGGCGTTACGCTCATCCTTTGCGCCCTGGCCTCGTGGCTGCCGGCCCGAATTGCATCCAAGACAGATCCGCTGAAAGTCATTGCTTACGGACGATAATCTCATTCCGCAGCGGGGAGCGACGGAATGAGATAGAATGCTTGCTGCAGGGATTTTCTGCACTAAATCCCTGCTAACTTGTTCATTTTAGAGTAGTATGGAGTAACAAGTTCAGGATGACACCATGATAAATAACTTTAGGACAGTGCCGAATGGATATCCATCTCTCGACACTCCTCAAACATCGCATCAAACTCATCAATGCGCTTCGACCAATCCAAGTGCTTGTTAATATTTTGAAGCGATGACTTAGGCAACGGCTTGGTCTCGTTAGTCAGTAGGTCTTTAAGGTAGTGAAACAAGTCATCTTCTGTATCATACAGCACAGGCGCATGCAGTAACGGCTTATGGAGGGTTTCGGGTATTAGCTCCGGATAGTGTAAACGATTCGGCACCAGCGGATGACAGCCGCAATAAATCGCCTCCATGATAGCTACGCAGAAAAACTCGTAGGTCGCCGTAGAAACCACAATATCGCCACTGTGGAGCAGTTTGCTATAATTTTCACGATCTTCGACGTATCCAAAATGCGTGATATGCTTGCCGTAACGCTCCCAGGCCTTCTCAAACTCCTCGGGCTTTTCGTGCTGAGTATCTCCAGCCAGAATAAGATCAAAGGTAAGATCGATATCGTTCAGTCGATTCAACACCCGAAAAAACATGGCGGGATTACGATCAAACTGCCAGCGCTGGTTCCATACGATCACCGGGTTGTCATTGGATTTTCGCTGGTCGGGCTGGGCATCAAATCGTTTTAGATCCAAGCCGGGATACAGCACCATGCTCTTATCGGCAATCTTATCCACCGGCTGGTAGTATTTGTCATCAGGATAATCCTCCAGAAAATCTGGGAGTGCTTTCAGGAAGTCGTTTTTGTGAAAGTTCGACGAAAAGATCAGCCGGTCCGCTGCCAGCATACTCAGATAATTCAGGTAACAATAGGTCTGGTCGCGCTCCTCTCCTTCGGGCATGGGCTGCGTAAAGTGATTTTCGTGCATATACATCACCTTGGGAATATGCGCAAATCGCGGATTCGTCAGCGAGGTAAAAGCCGGCAGGTTGGTCATACTGCTCACCAGCAACAGGTCGATCTCTTCCTCCACTTCCTGAGCCATCCCGGCAAGCACTACTGAATTTCCATGCATCCGCCACTTGCGTCCCTTGTAGCTCAGATTTATCGGGATGATATTGTGCTTTGAATGCTCTTGCAGCCCCTTCAAAAAAGCCTTGTGCGATCCACTGTAAAAGGGCTCAACTGCCAGGATGTTCATAATATTAATAAGATTAACAAGGTGTAGTACACTTCAAAAGTGTACTACACCTACAATTCAAAACCTTTTCTCATTCAAAATGATAAATGTAATTCTATCGAAAACGCGCTTCAATATCCTCGAGAGGAATGTACTCAAGGGTGGGCTTCTTCAGGGGATCCTGGTAAGGCTGCTCGCAGGCAAAGAGCTGGTCGAGCAGATTCTCCATCTCCATGTCAGTTAGCTTTTTGCCCTTGGGAATAGCCGTTTTTGAGGCAAAGGCAATGGCCAGCTTGCGACGTTCATCAAACTCAAACTTGCCGTCCAGTTCACGGTACTGATGCAGCATTGACTTAAGCACCGATTGCTCATCCCCGATGTCAATATCAGCAGGAACCCCGCTTACCATCGCTGTGTTACCGCTCATCAATTCTACATTAAAGCCCATGCGTTGGATAATGGGATGCAACTCTTCCAGCAGGGAAAATTCCGAAGCCGAAAACTCAATAGTCTGCGCAAATAGGAGCTGTTGCGTGCTGGGGATAGCTGCCTCGGTAGCACTCAGTGCCTTCTCATAGACTATTCGTTTGTGGGCGGCATGCTGATCAATCATGCAGAGTCCTGAGCGCGTCTGCGTCAAAATATAACGGTCGTGCAGTTGCCAGAAACCGCGGTCGCGCATGCGTGTGGGACGATCATCTTGCTGCTCCTCTTCTTCATCCCCGGACGTTTTCTGTTTAGGCTGATCGAAATCATAAAGCTGACGAGAAAAATCGTTTTGGTCACCCTTCTGGGAGTTGGGACGGTCGAAGTTGATACGAGAAGGAAATTTCACCGGCTGTTCTTTCTGAGAACTCTGTCCCTTGTTCTTGCGTCCGCCAAAATTAAAATTCGAAGAAAATCCACTGCCCCCTGATGGTCGTGAACTCTGCTCTTCCCGGTCCGACACATCCGGAACCATGAACTCCTCGTTCAAAGCTTTCTTGACGACCGACTTGGTCAGTTTAATCATACTGCGCTCGTCCTCAAATTTGACCTCCTCTTTGGCGGGATGCACATTTACGTCCACCTGTTTGGGGTCAACCTGCAAGAAAATAGCATAAAACGGGTAATCCTTTTCGCCTGTCCACGTATCATAAATACTCAGTATCACATGCGTCAGATAGCGATGCTGAATAGGACGTCCGTTCACAAACAGGAACTGCTCGCCACGACTGCGTTTCGTAAGTTTGGGATCACCCAGCAGGCCCTGTACCGTCAGGTAGCTGGTCTCTTCCTTGAACCGGATCAGGCTGGCCTTGTAATCTTTGCCAAACATATCCGCTACGCGCTCCTTCATCGGCTGATCTTTGGGTAAATCATAAATGGTGTCGGTGTCAGCCACAAATTTAAAACCAAGATCCGGATTGGCCAATGCAGCCTGTTGCACCGTCTTCAAAATGTGGCGAAATTCGGTGGCATCCGTCTTAAGAAACTGGCGACGTGCCCTGACGTTATAGAACAGGTTCCGTATTGCCACAGAAGTACCGTCTTCCACCGCAGCGGGCTCAAAGGATTTTTCTTCGCCTCCCCATATTTCGTACTTGTGGCCAATGTCATCACCAGGCCGTTTGGACTTTAGTGTCACCTGCGACACCGAAGCAATCGACGCCATCGCCTCACCACGAAATCCAAGCGTACGAACGCGAAAGAGATCCTCAACATCCTTAATCTTGGAAGTCGCGTGCCGCTCAAAACAGAGGCGAATATCATCTTCGCCCATTCCACAACCATTGTCAATCACCTGTATAAGGGTCCGACCGGCATTTTGGATGACGATTTTGAGCTCATCGGCACCGGCATCGATAGCATTGTCCAACAATTCTTTAACAACAGAACTGGGACGCTGAATAACTTCGCCGGCAGCAATTTTGTTGGAAATTTCGGGAGGAAGCTGATGTATAATGGAGTTCTGGGAATCCGTTTCCTGGGTCAAATGTTTGCGCTTCTTTTAGTGGTTCAAGATTGCGGGATGATACAAAAATATCGCCCTCAATGTAATAAAGTTCAGCTGGCTCAACAGGTAGACTACAATATATACATGATATAAATGACCAGTGACAAACCCAGTGCATACATCATAACCGATCGACCCTGATGGTGTTTCTTGTGGGGGCGCTTGATCTTGATACGCTCCCGTCGGCTCATCTCTTTTTCAGGATCGTAATAGCGGTATTTGTATTTAAATTTTTTGTTTTTGGGGCGATGCCCGAACATTGGCTTAATCATGGCAGCATCCTTTATATAGCGATGGAGGTTTCTGCTTAAACTTAATATAACGACAAAACATTCAATTTTCAGCCTTCAAAATTGGCCCCTAAAGCGTCCTGCACCTGCATCTTTTTTTTACTATACTTAAAGGCAACTTTAATCCGAAACTATTCCCTGAACATCCATGAGTTACGAAAAAATTACGCCTCCCGAAAACGGGACCAAAATTGAAGTTGAATCTGACGGATCTCTCATTGTCGATGACAATCCCGTCATCCCCTTTATTCAGGGTGATGGCATCGGTATCGACATTACGCCTACCATGCGCAATGTGCTTGACAGCGCAGTTGAAAAAGCCTATGACGGCGAAAAGAAAATCGAATGGTTTGAAATCTACGCCGGGGAAAAGGCCGTGGAAAAGTATGGCGAAGGCGAATGGCTGCCTGATGATACCCTAGATGCTATTGAAGATTATAAAGTAGCAATTAAAGGACCGTTGACGACTCCTGTTGGCGGTGGTATTCGCTCGCTAAACGTAGCAATCCGCCAGAATAAGGATCTTTATGCTTGCGTGCGTCCGGTGAAGTACTATGAAGGAACGCCAAGCCCGGTGAAGCATCCCGAAAAGACCGACATGGTGATCTTTCGTGAAAATACCGAAGACATTTACGCTGGAATAGAGTATCAAACGGGTACTCCTGAAAATGAGAAGTTGAAAAACTTCCTGATTGATGAGATGGGCGTTGACCAGATTCGTTTCCCGGACACTACTTCCCTCGGGATCAAGCCAATCTCGGAAGAAGGAACCAAACGACTGGTCCGTTCGGCTATCGACTATGCCATTTCGGAAGGTCGCGACAGCGTGACGCTTGTCCACAAAGGCAACATCATGAAGTTCACGGAAGGCAGTTTCAAAGATTGGGGCTATGAAGTGGCTCGTGAAGAATACGACGCTGAAGTTATCGGCGAAGGTCCCTGGTGCAAACTGCCCAACGGCATTGTAGTCAAAGACGTGATTGCTGATGCGTTTCTGCAGCAGATTCTAACGCGTCCCGATGAGTACGATGTGATTGCCACCATGAACCTCAACGGCGACTACGTTTCAGATGCACTTGCTGCCTGCGTCGGCGGAATTGGTATTGCACCGGGCTCCAATATCAACTATAACACCGGTCTGGCGGTTTTCGAAGCTACGCATGGTACAGCGCCCAAATATACGGGACAAGATAAAGTAAATCCCGGCTCACTCATTCTTTCTGGCGTTATCATGTTACGATACCTCGGATGGGGCGAAGCGGCCGATCTCATTGAGAAAGGCATTGAGGCGGCTATCAGTAACAAACGAGTCACTTACGACTTTGAGCGGCTGATGGACGATGCCACACTGCTCAAGTGCTCTGAGTTTGGCGAAGAGATTATCGATAATATGTAATCGATGATCTCATCAACGGATAACAATTAAAAAAGCCCGTAAAGCTCACTGCTTTACGGGCTTTTTCTTTTTAAAGATGTGACGTCATCGATCAAAAGTTTTTAAAGGCCTTGGAATCTTTCATGGCATTCCACTCTTTTTCATAACCGGACAACCGTTTACCAATTCGTTCTACAAGTTGATCTTTTGGGACCGTAATTTCGGCAAAACTTCGGTAGCTGTCGTATCCTTCTACTGTTTTCACCTCTGTCCGGCCGGTTTCGACTAAATATCCTACCGCTTTATCGGCTCGTCGAAGAGCGATCATAAACCGGGATTCGTCCAACCCCGATTCACTTCCATATTCTACTAAGGCCTCCGACCGCAGGTTTTCAAGCTTGTCAGAAACTTTTGATTTCAGCTCTGATTTTGCCCAAGCCACCGCTTTTTCAACCGCTGCTGCCGAATCGCCCGCAATAGCCGTTGCATAAGCGTACATGGCTGTATCACTGTTAACGACAGTTTGATTGGGGTACCATCCTGGATACTTTTGTACCTCCTTTGCCTGAGAACTACCAGGCTGCTGGGTCATTTGCCCCGATCCGGAACAAGAAGAAATGACAATACTTAATGAAAGAACAAGAACTAAGGACAAGCTACTGCGATGCATACATAATTATTTTTATCGTTGTAATTCGAATGTTTTCAGCTCACCCTCCCGTGTTTCCACTTCAAAGGTCAGCGGTAGGTTATCAGAATTTTCCGCTACAAGATCCTGTAAAGATTCCAGATCTTCAACTTTTTGGTCGTTCACCTTTTTAATACGAAAACCTTCTTTTAGTCCCCCTTTATCTGCTTCAGATCCACTAATTACATCCGTAATAATAAGGTCATAAGTATTTGATGCTCGTTCTTGAGACAATGCCATAACACGGAAGCCCAAGTCAAAGTTTGAAAATTCTACACCACCTGGAGCTCTCGGGTGATCGCGATCGGTCCCCTCATCTTGCTCAGACAACTCCGAGCGGTTGCTGGCAAACAGCTCCTCGTCGTCGCGTTCTAGCATGCCCAGCTCCACGCGTTTGGTTAATTCATTTCCATTGCGATAAATACGCAGTTCTACCATATCGCCCGGTTGTTTTACGGCAATTTTCTGCTGCAGCTGGTTTGATTCATCCACCTCTTCCCCATTCACACTTAAGATAACATCATTGGCATGTAATCCCGATTTATCAGCCGCACCATTGGGTGATACCCCACTAATCAACACGCCTCGAATAGAATCCATGTTGAGCTCATTGGCCAACTCGGCATTAACACTCACGATCGTCACTCCAAGCAGTGCCCGGCGAACTTCTCCATATTGTATCAAATCCTCAGCCACCTTCGACGCCAGGTTCGAGGGTACGGCAAACCCATACCCCTGATAACTGCCACTCTGAGATGCAATAGCCGTATTGACCCCAATAAGCTCACCGCTGGTATTTACCAATGCTCCACCACTATTTCCTTTATTAATGGCCGCGTCAGTCTGTATAAAACTTTCTACCCGCATCTGATCGTTGATAATTTGAACATCACGACTCAGCGCACTCACAATACCAGCCGTAACCGTCGAGCGCAGACGAAAAGGATTGCCGATAGCCAGCACCCATTCCCCTACGTTCACTTCGTCTGAGTTGCCAATAGTAATAGCAGACAAGTTTTGTCCATCAATCTTGATAACCGCCAAATCAGTGCTGGGATCCTGTCCAACAACACGTGCTTGGAACTGACGCTTATCATTCAATACGACTTCGATTTCGTTATCAACCGCACCATCAATAACATGATTATTTGTTAATATATATCCGTCTTCGCTGATCAGAATGCCGGATCCCACTGTTTGGGCACGCTTGGGCAGAATATTACCCCAAAAACCGTCACGGTCATGATATTCATCATCCGGCAAGTCACTGCTCGAAAGTGGGACTACCGTTTCAATATATACTACTGTCGGGCGGACATGCTCAGCAACTTTTTTGAACAGGAACCGGTCATCCATTTTAGCCAACTGATCATCGCTAAAAATGGGCTTAGAACTGTGTTTTACTTCCGTAACAGAAACGTCAGCCTGATCATTAACCTGCGTTTGCATCTGGTAAAAGGCGAATAACGTACCAATGATTACTCCAATAAGTACAAGCAGAATACCAGTTAAATAGCGGTCTCGGGTTTTCATAATGACTCCTGCAATATTTGTTCAAAGATAGCGTCCGACTTTCGATCTTTCAGCCCCTCTACGTGATACTTTAGATAACGATCCAGGGTCTCGATAAGCGCCTTCAATTCTCCGGTTTCGAACGGTAATTCAAACAACGTTGAGCTTTTAGCCTGTAAAGCTATGCGTACGTAACGCAACTGATTTTGTGTCAATTTATACGAATGCGACGAAATACTTTCGTTACTAACTAAACCCGATTCCAGGTTCAAATAGTTCGTTTTTGCCTCCGGATCCGACAGATCCAGTTGTAAACCAATACCAGTAAGCGCTGCCAGTCGAATTTGTAGATAGGGAAAAATTTTAGGGGGATGGATGTCGGCCTTGTTTAACCAAGACAACATAATTTTAGTGAAGTCAAAAATGGGCTCATTAACTTCGTTGTCGTGCAAGAGCTGACTAATAAGTTCGATGGCCGAGGTCATGGTCGCCATCTTCTCAAAATCAGTGCGAAGGTTGTAATTTTTGGCTGCGTAGCTTGCTTCCGATAGGATCTGAACCGAACGAGAGCTTTTATAGTAGTAAACAACATCAAGGACATTACCAATCTCAATGAGCCCCGAAAATTTACTTTTGGGTTTCTTAACACCGCGTACCATCAGCGCAATCTTGCCATCCTCACGCGTGAACATGGTCACAATCTTGCTGGACTCTTGATAATCAACAGATTTAAAGACAATAGCTTCGGTATGGGTAATCATTCTTTATCCGGATCTAGATTGTACATCGGATAAAGAAGTATAGAAGCTTTAGAGATGCAAAACCAGTAATTAATTTCCCGAGCCCGTTAATTGGACAGAGTTAACACGTCCACCGTTTACTCCCGGATTTTCAATTCGCTGAAGCTTTTGGGTAGATTGCCGTACAATATCTTGAAATTTGGCATTTTGCTCCGAAAACTGATCTTCAAATCGCAGGATGTCATTACGATCAACCCAGGGCTGCACTTCTTTGGCCTGTTCTGCAGATTCAGAAGAAGTCGCAACCTGCTGTATATTCTCATCCGTCAACTGGGTTCCAGCGGTTTGGGCAGGTGTATTCGTCGCCGTGGATGATACCACCGACTGTTGGCTCTGTTCTCCTCCCTCGGTTCCCACCATAAACCAAGCTCCACCAGCCGTAATCGTGAGAGCCAGCGTAGCAGCAACGGCATACTTAAAAGCCGGCTTTCGATAGGTGGAATTATTTTTTCGGTTTTCTTTGGCCTGTTCGGCGGCTTTTTCCATTACCGCGTCAGTCACCTCCGAAGGAGGTTCCATCTCAGGGAGTTTATCCAGTTTTTGGAGGGTCTGCCGCATGCTTTCCACTTCGATCAGCAGATCCTCGTCTTCCATCATAGCCCGTTCCATCAGTATCTCCTCAGAAGGATCCATCTCCTTCATCAGATACCGAATACAGTCATTATCCTCGTTGCGCATAGTTATTTTCTTCTTGTTCTTTTTCTTTGTCAAAAAGCTTTCGAAGATTTATTAACGCATACCGCATGCGTCCTAGTGCGGTGTTTATGGAAACATCTGTGAGTTCTGCAATTTCTTTAAACGGCATTTCATAATAATGTCGTAGCATTACCACTTGACGTTGTTCCTCAGGGAGCTCTCCAATATGTTTCATCAGACTACTTTTCGCTTCGTCTTTTTCGAGCTGTTCCTGTGCGCTGATAAGATCTTCATCAGGCAAACGATCGTAGAAATCAGTGTTTGAATCCTTGTCGTAGTTTGAACTAACGTCGACAAACCGTTTTTGTTTTCTCAGATGATCAATTGTTGCATTATGGGCGATACGCATCACCCAGGCGATCCATTTTCCCTGTTCATTATAGGTGTCATCCATCTTGGTGATCACCTTGGTAAACGTTTCCTGGAAGATATCATCTGCAGTTCCTCCATCTTTTACCATGCTATAGATGTAGGAATAGATCTTCGTCTGGTGACGATTCATTAACTCACTGAATGCCTGTTCGTCACCGTTTTGACGGTAAAAACGAACCAGATCTTTGTCATCCAGTTGCTTGTATTTCTTACTAATATGGTCTGATTGTTCGAGCTTCATAATATCCTCACTCCTATTTAAATAGTTTTCAACCGGCGATGCAACTAATATACAATTAGATGCCCGTTACGAACCTGTTCTTACTGTAAACAATTTTTAAGTGTTAGGGAATCCCCCACCGTAAACCGGTACATATTACTTACGTTAACACTCGGTGATTGTTCCACAGTTTCAAAGGCTAATGATTATTTTTCTGCTTAATTGTATTGTAAATTCTGTGCCGATGGTTGTCTATCACATGTTAATGTTACAAAATAATATGCTGCAATATCTATGCCGCATGTCAGAAAACTGCCAAAAATGAAGAAATCCAAAAAAATATAAAACACCAAACCAGGTAATTCTCTATTCCTCTTCGGAGTTATGGAAATACGAATAGACCTTTTTACCGGTTTTATTACCTATTTCCTCTTGCAAACTTTCTAACGATGTTTCTCGGACTGATTTAACCGACCCAAACGTTTTTAGCAATTGCTGTGCCGTTTTGTCCCCAATGCCCTCAATCTGGGTGAGCTCTGTTTGAATAGTTCGTTTTGAGCGTTTCTTACGGTGAAAATCAACGGCAAAGCGGTGCGCTTCGTCCCGTACCTTCTGCAATAACTTCAGCGCTGATGACTTTTTGGGGATCATAATCGCGTTTGATTTGCCTGGCACAAAAACCTCTTCAAGCCGTTTAGCCAGACCAATAATCTCACATTCGCCGTAGAACCCAATTTCTTTGAGGGCCTCCACTGCACTGCTAAGCTGCCCCTTACCGCCATCCACAACAATCAAATCGGGAATTTGCTGATCTTCATCCATCACGCGCTTGTACCGGCGACTCAGTACTTCCTTCATGGATGCAAAATCATCCGGCCCCTCGACGGTCTTGATATGGAATCGTTTGTACGAGCTTTTCTTAGGCTTGGCATCCACAAAACAAACCATCGAAGCCACAGGATCGCTGCCTTGCAAATTTGAGTTATCAAAACACTCGATACGCCGTGGCAGCCGCTGCAGGTCGAGCTGCTCTTTGAGTTCTTTCACTGAATGCGGAATACGTTTCTCGGCCGCCTTCTGTTTCTCTAGCTTCCGTTCACCGAGCAGAAACTTGGCATTGGAAAGTGCCATTCGAATCATTTTGGCCTTTTCGCCACGCTGGGGACGATGAATCTTGACCTTCTTTCCTCGCTCTTCCCAGAGATACTGTGCCAACGGCTCGTCATTTACCAATTCATCGCTCACATACACTTCATCGGGAATACCGCCTGCAAATTCACCCGTATAATAATCTTCAATAAACGACTGAAGCATCTCTCCTTTTTCCAGCCCATTAATATTTTTGAGAAATCGGTGAAACTTGCTGATAAGCTTGCCCTCACGCACCTTGAACAGCACGCCGCAAGCCTCGTTGATCTCCTCATCCACTTTGATGGCAAAGAGATCGCGATCTACGTTCTTGTCGGCCACCATTTTCATCTTCTTGCTGTATTTCTGCACCGCTTTCAGGCTGTCTCGAATGCGGGCGGCTTTTTCATATTCCAGTGAATCAGAGGCAATCGACATTTCATCTTTGAGATCACGAATAAGGGCATTGGTTTTGCCATTGAGCATGCGTTCCACTTTCTCAATAGTTGCCTGATACTCTTCCAGATCCCAGTCCCCGGAACAGCTCTCCAGGTAATCATCAAAACAAGAATGCCATTTGGGCGCCCCTTTCTCTCGGTTAACATTCTTTCGGGATACCGCACAGGTGCAGAGATTAAATGCTTTACGAATCGTTTCAAGCATCCGCTTCATGTGAGTCACGCTGTCATACGGCCCATAATATTTACTACCGTCTTTAATTACGGTACGCGTAGGGAAAACCCGCGGGCGATCATCGTTAGTCACACATATATAAGGATACGACTTGTCATCCCGATACAAAATATTGTAGCGTGGATGGTGCTTTTTGATAAGATTGTTTTCCAGGATAAGTGCTTCTGATTCCGAATCCGTAACGATCACATCCAGATCCTCTATTTTCCGGATCATCACCCGCATTCGTCCATCGTGGTCGCTGGAATCCTGGAAGTACGACCGTACGCGATTACGTAACCGTTTGGCCTTACCAACATACAGCAAGCGATCTTTTTTATCCTTAAACATGTACACACCTGGGGAAAGCGGCAGATTATCCACTTTCTCTTCTACGCCTACCTGGGCGCTATCTTCACTACTCATTGTACAACGCTGATGTTTTGTCCTTCATTTTTTCACCTCTAAACTTACTGATACTGAGGCTGGAATGGAAACGAACAAAGGTCAATAAGTACCTCACAATCAAGATTTTTAAAACCAATATTCAACTGTTCAAGAATTATGGGAAGCTTGATTCATCAGCCAAAATTATTACCTTGGTAAGCGAATTCAGTTATAAAAGCAGCCCAGCAAATGAGCAGACGGAAGAAAATATTTTTAACCCTATTGTTCGTTATTCAGCTTGGGGTCATCTGGCCTGTTTACGCCCTATTTGACGGTATTTACCCGATAATTTTGGGGTTACCCCTGTCCTTTGCGTGGATTGTAGCCATGCTGCTGTCTGCTTTCTTTTTGCTGCTCTGGTACTATCTCAGCGATCCAGCTCATAAGGAATCACAAACAAAATCTGAGAGGGTGCAAAGCTGATGGAAAGCTGGATTACGGTTGTCATTATCTGTGGAATCTACTTGGCCATTACTCTGGCCATGGGCATTATTCCGGGACTCAAAGTATCTGACAGTGTCACCGGTTTTGTGGCCGGCGACCGCAGTATGAACCTGCTGATACTCTACTTTGTGATGGGAGCTTCAATTTTCTCCTCCTTCGCCTTTCTGGGTGGACCCGGCTGGGCCTATTCGCGCGGAACAGCAGCCCTGTATATCATCGCCTATGGAACTACCGGGATGATACCTATCTATTTCTTTGGACCAAAGGTACGCCGGCTCGGCGAAAAATATGGATTCGTCACCCAGGCTGAAATCCTGCAGGATCGCTTTAATAGCACCTCGCTTTCCGCCTTGCTGGCTATACTCAGCATCATCGTTTTTATTCCGTATCTGACTCTGCAGATGAAAGGAGCCGGTTATGTGCTCACCACCATCAGCAATGGGGTGATTCCCCAATGGCTCGGCGCCGGCATCGCCTACCTTGTGGTACTACTCTATGTTTATTTCAGCGGCGTGATGGGCGTAGGCTGGACGAACACTTTCCAAGGTATTTTTATGATGGTCATTGCCTGGTTTCTGGGACTATACCTGCCCTACAAACTCTTTGGCGGCGTGGGCGAAATGTTTACTCAAATTGCCCAGAGCGATATGTCGGTCATGCTGCAGGCACCCGGTCTCAATGCCGCCGGTGAACCATGGAGTTGGTGGGGGTACAGCTCGGCCGTAGTCGTTTCGGCGGTGGGTTTCTCGGTTTGGCCACACCTTTTTATGCGTGCTTTTGCCGCAGACAGCGATCGTACGATGAAGCTGACGGCCGTCCTTTATCCCACATTTCAGCTCTTTTTGATTCCCATTCTGATTATTGGTTTCACAGCCATCCTGGCCTATCCCGGCGTTACACCGGCTGATACGATCCTGCCACATGTACTTACCCAGCTCGACTTGCCGGTCATTATCATCGGGCTGGTTTGCGCGGGAACTCTCGCCGCATCTATGTCATCGGGCGATGCCATCTTGCACTCGGCGGCCTCTATAGGTGTACGCGACGGGCTCGATCACATTTTGCCCGATCGTTGGAAAACGGATCAAAAAGAACGCTACCTCATCCGGCTGCTGGTGATTGTTATCAGCTTGGTCGCTTACTACTTTGCGGTTATCTCTGACATTCCAATTGTAAACTTACTACTTGGCTCTTATGGAGGAGTCGCACAAATATTCCCCTTGGTTTTTTGCATGTTTTACTGGAAACGAGCCAATGGCTATGGCGCTGTGAGTGGACTTCTGGGCGGCGTGGCAGCCACCATCTTCTTCCTGCTTTACCCTGAACTTCGCCCCTTTCCTCTCCACGAAGGTATTTATGGGCTGATTATCAATATTAGTCTGTTGACCGGTGTTAGTCTGTTGACCGAACCGGAAGCTCAAGAACGCATTGAACGCTATACCAACGCCTGATGAAGCAAACAATACCAGCTTCTCATCAATAAGCCAGTGAACGTACTTTTACAGAGGAAGACACTGACATCCCAGTGTGCTAATCTCTTGCCTTAGAATAGAATCTACCACAATCACACTGAGATCGTTAATCTTATCCAATCTTATAACATCGAGGAACAATATAATTGTAAAGCAAGTATCAACTAATGTAACCTCTTTTTTTAGAACCACGTGCCAAGCATGATTAAATCCAATAAGATCTCGATTATTATACCTACCAATGGACGACTTGACTTACTCAAGCGTACCCTTAATTCTATTGTCTCCTGTGAATTACCGGATTCATATAATAAAATGATTGTGGTAGAAAATGGTTCATGCCTGGGTGTTAAAAAACTTGTTTCTGAATTACCTGCAAAGCTGAATGCTGAATATTTACACGTGGAATGGGGAAATAAGAGCAAAGCCCTTAACAGAGCACTTTCCAAGGTGAAAAATGATCTTATTTTTTTTACCGATGATGATGTGTTTGTAGATCCTAAAACATTAATAGCATATGAAGCAGCATCAAGAAAGTACGAACAGCATGCCTTTTTTGGTGGTCCTGTAATGGTGGACAGAGAAGAAGAGCCTCCCGATTGGCTGGAACAGCTACTGCCTTATTCTGCCCGTGGTTACGACTTACATAACACCAGAATGCAAAGCGGTTATTTGGGGCTTAACTGGGCGGCCTTTGCAGACGATATTAAACAATTGGGAGGATTTGATCCTAGATTTGGACCCGGATCTGAAACTGGCGCCGTCGGTCAAGAGAGTGAAATGCAAGCAAGAATGAGAAGTGCCGGATTTAATGAGGTAGATGTACCTGGAGCTGTAGTTTCCCACTATGTACCTAAATCACGGTGTAATACGGTATGGCTTCAAAAAAGATGTTTCCAATACGGTCAATTTCTAGCTATCAAAAAGAGTAGAGGAACATTAACGGCTATGTATGACCTGGTTAAATTTTCAATTCGCTGGGCACTGTATTTGGTTCTGCTGAATAAGTTGGAAAGGGGAAAAAGTAAAAAAAGAATTTTTGAACAAATCGGATATCTTTCTATAATTTTGCGCTAACTTGCTTTTCCATTCCTATTGCTTCCTGATACTATCACCCTTTTTATAAAACTCATTTCATTAAATATTTAGGCCATATCAAATCATGAAGCGTACCCACACGCAACCGGAAATACCTATTATTTTTGAGGATGATCATATACTTGTCATCCAAAAACCGGTTAACGTGCTATCCCAAAAAGACCAGACCGGTGACCCTGATGTATTGAGTTTGTGCAAAGAATATCTGAACAGATCACAAAATAATCCCTTCCTTGGCTTGGTGCATCGGCTGGACCGTCCGGTGGGTGGATTGATGCTGCTCGCAAAAAATCGAAATGCGGCGGATGAACTGTCACAGCAAATGCGCGACCGTACGATGCAGAAAACATACTGGGCCGTAACTTCAGGTAATCCGCCCCAAAACGGTCTATTGAACCACTATCTCCACAAGGATCGTGATAAGAACATTGTAAATGTTGTGAACGGTAATCAGAAAAAAGCCAAGGAGGCGATCCTTTCCTTTTCCAAGCTGGAAGAGATCCATAAGCTGAACCTGCTTTCTATCCACCTGCAGACCGGCCGACCGCACCAAATTCGGGTACAGCTGGCCGAAGAAGGCTATCCCATCTGGGGTGACTACAAATATGGGCTCGATCAGCCCGACGGACGGAATATGGCACTGCGCGCTGTTGAGCTGCGGTTTGAACATCCCCAGCTAAAACAAGAACTACATTTCGAGTTGGCGCCGCCCAGCGAGGAACCGTGGTCGAAGTTTTCGATTGCCCATTCATAATTAATCACATTTGAGTAGAAATTCAGAAAGCCTTGCAATCTTGTTATGTTGGCTTTTTGATGTAGCAACCTCGAAATAAGCTACGGTCCCAAAATGTTAACAACATTCAAACACCACTGTTGGATCTTACTGCTTGGACTACTGCTAGCCCTCAGTGGTTGTAGCGATAATGCCAGCAAGCCTCTACTTTCCGACCAATATGCAAAGCAAGCATCAATTGATCGTTTCAGTGAAGCGGCCGGTACTCTTTTCCAACGTAGCTCCAACCCTGATTTGCCGGGTCCAAATGAACCAATAAATTTTGATGCGGAGCCATTCATTACCAAGGGACTCGGTCCCAACGGGCAGGTTATCGAGTACTATCATTTTGATGTGATGCCCCGGCAGCCAGCGCCGCTGTATGTTCTTTTTCGAAAGAATGAAAATACGCCCGTTGATCAGCCCAATATTGTTGATGTTATTCCCGGCGACAAGGGATACAACGATTTCTGGCAGGTCCACCGCGTTATCGTTCCCTCCAGCTACGAAGCCAACAGTGCCACAAGTTTAGCAGAGATCCAAGAAGCAGGCTACGAAATACAACCAACGCCGAGAATTGTCAACTGTCCTATTGTTCCCAAGGGATCTACGGCCAAAAAGCGCCTTGGGAGTGGCAATAACAGCCTGCACCGCGGATGGTATAAAAACAAGGTAGTCTATTATTTTACGTTTGAGGAAAAAGCGCTCTCACTGACATCTTACGGTCATACTCCCATCTCACTAATGTACGTCTCATTTAACGTCAATCCCGGAAAAGACGGTGGTGGTTTCCCTTCGGGATATAAAACCGAAACCGGCAGCATGCTTACCCACAATATTGCAGCCACAACTCCCGTAGATTCAACCTATTCTCCGCTCTGGCAGCTTAATATTTACGATAATGCTGACTTTCAAATGGTCACCGATCTTTCCTCTGCCCGGGATGCCAACATCTTGCAAAACAACGTTGCCATCGTTAACCGGCCCCTCGTACATACTACGCAGCCGTAGGGATCACACCACTTGATGATGTCCACAATTTGTTGGGCTTGAGCACAGAAACTATTACGTTTCGCCATTATGAAAGCCGATCAGATAAGTCAGACAGCCGCTTTTGTGGCGATCAAATTTTATGGACTCAGCCGTATTGAGCGGTTTCAGCCCCTCTTTGATGATTCTGTCGTTACCTTCTACGAGAAGCTCATCCGCTCGCTGCCGGCCCCGCTGCGCTATTATCATTACTGGCTCGATTTCGACTGGGTCCGACGCCTGTACATCTGGTCAGAGGAGCTGCTGTTGCCGGGCGATCTGCTGCATATTGTTGCCCGCAAATGGTACATCCAACGTATGGCCAAGCAGCTGGTTGATGAAGGTTATGATCAACTTATCGTTCTGGGCGCAGGTTTTGATCACCTATCGTACCATTTTACTCAGCACGGCATAGACTGCTTTGAGTTTGATGCCCCGAAGATGGCTGCCTTAAAACGTCATTTTTTAAGCAATTGCTATCCCGGGCAGCCTCATCCGGATATCATCACCTCACATCTGCCTGCCGATGATCTCAAAACCGAATTCAGCGATCATCCTCGCATTGATCCATCCAGGAAAACTATTATTGTAGCCGAGGGGTTCTTTGATTACCTGGCTCCTGAAACCGTATCCCGTTGTTTACAGCAAATACGGCAATATTTCTCGCACAACCCTGCTTTAATAAGCACCCATTTTGCCCTGAATGAATTACCTTCTTTCTATCGCTGGGTTTTCAAGAGCAGCGTTAAGCTGGTGAATGAGCAACTACAGTTCGACCGTTCCATTGACAGCTACAAGCATCTCTTGTCTGAAACAGAATTTGAAATAAGTCAATTGCATGATGCTCAAGAAATTAGCACTGAGATCCAAAAAGTAACACATACAAACCTGTCAGTTCTTGATGGTTTTTACGTGTTGCTGGCGCATCAACAGTCGGAGTAAATTTGTAGAGTGGAGCAGAAAATTAAGTTTAAGGATTGGAACACTGCTATAGGGGACTATGTTGAAGTGATGAGTAAGAACTACATCCATTCGCAAACATCTAGCAGATGAGCAAAAAAATATTATGGGTAAGAATGAGCTAACGAAAGACGAAGCGTTTGAGCTGATCGCCCCTATCGTTGATGGTGAAGCGACTGCTGACGAACGCAAGGCTTTCATGGATTTTATCGCACAGAACCCAGAGGTGCGGAAGGAATACGAATCCATCAAAAAAATTAAAGCACTTGTTGAGTCACGCTGTCCATGCGCCAAAGCCCCGGACTCTCTTCGTCAGTATGTGAAAACGATCGGTCAGCAAGAAGCTTCGCTACAAAATATGGATGTGCCTATCTACGACCTGGCCGGCGGTGGTCCTGCTGAGCAAAATCCCGACCACAGCAATACCCAAGAGTCGAGCTCATTTCGTCACTTTGCTTTTTCTATAGCTGCTACCCTGTTAATTGCCGCTGCTTTCTGGGGATTTTTTAATTTCTACGATCAGCCGGCTGAATATCAGACCGTTTATAATATTGAAGAATATGCTTATGAGCATTTCAAACAACACAAGGGACAGTTTGTACCGCCAACAATCTCAACGGCCAACATGAGTTCGGCCGAAATACAATTGGCCCGGAATTATGATATGCCGATCACCATCCCTGCGTTGGAAAATGCTGAATTCAAGGGCGTCGTTTACGGGGAGTTTGTACCCAATTATAAAGCGCCGATGTTAGAGTACTTCCTGCCAGATCAAAGCCAGTACATCTACATTTTTGCCTTTAAACTGGACAAACTCAAAGAATTTGGGCATCTCGACCGGTACAAAGAGGCCGTTAAAAAGTGCAACAAGCCGGAAGATTTTTACATTCGCAATGTCAACGGCAAGCATGTGGTATCCTGGAAATGGGATGATGTATGGTATGCGGCCATATCAAATCACAATGGTAACACCCTGGCCTCCTTGGTGAAGCCACTCAAGTATAATCCGGAGCAGCAGTAGCCACCTGCACTCGTTTCTCCACCTCTCTGAATTATCCTCAAAAATTGATATTAGCCGTTAACACCGGCGCCACCTTATCATTGATGACTGTTGATTTTACATTAATGGCAAATCGCCGCGAGCTATTATTGTATTCCGCCACCGACTTATCTACGCTGAGAATATTGTAGATCATGCTCCCTAAAATCAACGCTTCGCCTATCAGTATTTTAGTATCCGTTAGCGAAACCTCTTGATCATCGACGCCCAGCGCATCGGCAAATTCGCGTCCAAATAGTTCACTGGTGCCGTCGGCCATGAGAAAGGCCCCGATAACCCGGACACCGGCACCGGCAAATCCCCGTGGATAATCATTGGCATAAAAATTTCCGGTCGATGGTCCAATTATTACGCCATATGCTCCCAAGATACCACCAATGGTCTTAGCGGTATTATTCTCGAAGAGGGCGACCATCCCAATACCTGTACCAATGGACAATGCCGTATTGGTAAGGGCAATACTCCGCGCTTTGGACGCGCTCTTCAGGTTTTCACCACCTCTTGAGCGATTAATAGTTACATCTTGGCTAAATGTGATACTTGTTGATCCAAATAAAAAAAGAAGGCAAATAAGATAAGGGCTGCATTTTTTCATAAGGCGGGAATATGAAAAGCTTTTGGGATAAATAAAATTATTAAATCGGTTTTGGCTTCTCCTATTTACGGATATCTCCTGCCACCTAATTTTTGTCCCTCTTTTGTTTTCTTTATTTGACCCTCTCCTGTCCTCTCCCTAAAAATTAGGGAGAGGGACTCCTTTTTATTCCTAAACTTAGTTGACGAGTCTCTTCCCCAACCTGTAGGGGAAGAATAAGATGGGATCAACCTTAATCGTTAAACACAAACTCCGGCGATTCCTCCTCGTCACCGTCAGCGGCCTGCTCCTCCCCATCGCTCAGCTCATGCTGGTCGGCTAATTCGGCCGGCATATTCTTGCTGGATTTGGCGCCCAGTTCCCGCAGCATCTCCACCTGACGGATTACATTACCGCGCCCTTCGGAAAGGCGTCCCATCGCCTCGTCGTAGCTTTCCTGGGTCTGACGGATACGCTGGCCGATATCCTGCATGCTCTCCACAAACAGTACAAACTTGTCATACAGTGCACCGCCGCGCTCGGCGATCTCCTGCGCATTTTTACTCTGATACTCCTGCTTCCAGACACTGTCGATGGTGGCCAGCGTAGCCAGCAGCGTAGAAGGACTCACAATCACGATATTCTTGTCGAAAGCGTCATAGTAGAGACTCGTGTCCTGCTGCAACGCCACGCCAAAGGCCGATTCAATAGGCACAAACATCAGCACGAAATCGGGACTGTTGCCGCCGTAAAGCTGCTCGTAATTTTTGCTGCTGAGCCCCTTCACATGACTTCGCAAAGATGCCACGTGCTGCTTGAGCGCGCTTTCCCGCTCGTCTTCGTCCTCGGCCGAGGTCATTCGCTCGTAGGCCGTCAGCGAAACTTTGGAATCGATCACCAAACGCTTCTCGTCCGGCAGGTGGACCACCACATCCGGTTGCAGGCGCCGTCCTTCGTCGGTAGTGTGACTTTCCTGAATTTCGTATTCGCGTCCCTTGGTAAGCCCCGACTTCTCGAGGATACGCTGCAGGATCACTTCGCCCCAGCTGCCCTGCGTCTTGGATTCGCCCTTCAGTGCTTTGGTCAGATCCTTCGCCTCCTTGGCCATCTGCTGGTTCATCTCTTTCAGATGCTCCAGGTGCTGTTTCAGTGAGCTGCGTCCCTCGATATCTTCTTTGTGGGTCTCCTCGACCTTCTTCTTAAATTCCTCCATCTTTTCACCGAGGGGCTTCAGCAGCTGATCCAGCTTTTCCTTGTTCTGCTCGGTAAACTTCTGGGACTTCTCCTCCAGGATCTTGTTGGCCAGGTTCTCAAACTCGTCCTTGAACTTTTCCTGTAGGTTCTGCATCTCCTCTTTCTGCTCGCTGAGCCGCTCCTTCAGATTGCGGTAGTCGGCATTGAGTTCGGCCAGCTGCTTCTCGGCCTCATTAGCGTGACGAGTGGCTTCTTTCTCCTCGGCCTCGGCATCCTCAAGCTGCTGGGACAGATTTTCGTTGCGCTCCTCCAGCCGTGAGATAGTCTGCATCGCCTGCTCACGTTCGGCCTCCAATGCGTCGGCTTCCTCTTTGCTAAGTGCCTGACTGCTTTTATACTTGAAATGAGCGATGGCGTAGCCAAGGATAACGCCAATGACTATAAACAAGATTGAAATCAATTCCATCTGGGTGTTGTAGGTTAGAGGTTAAAAGTTGAAGGTTAGTTCGGATCTGAGCTCTACTCCGCGAAGCTTTCGCCTTAGGTAGCAATATCACGGTTCGGCCAGCCAGTTTCCAGTGTGGCGGTAAGATAATGGAGATGGGTGACAGATGGTGTCATCCTCTGCCATTACATTTATGAATTAACTCCTTCAGCAAATTCGAGAATACTATTAACAGATTTATTTAATAATTCTGAATTCCATCCTTCATCGGATAATTCCTCTAACATAGTTGATATACGATACCAATTCTTTTTGGTAATATCCTCAATAGCTCTTTCCTGCTTTATGCTATCGTAATATTGGTTCCATTTATCTTTTGAGCCATATTCCATTTTAACCTCATCTCCAATATTCGTACGCCATACAATAACGTTATTCTCAAATATATTTTCTTCGGGTAGTGGATTTATAGAATCGTTTTCAGAAATACCTAACAAACATCTGTTATCTTTTTTCTGATTTCCCTTTTTATCCGTATCTGCATCAAACATTAAAAATATTGGTATTTCTAATTCTTTTGCGATTGCTAAAGGCCTACTCATTTTACTTTTACCTGCACCTATCACAAAATGACAGCCTAGCTTCCTAAATTTTTTCCATAAGTCTTTCTTTAATAATTCAGCCGTCAAATAAGCTACATCTTCTTGGCCTTCTACTAAAATTGCAACCTTTGAAAAGAATAATTCATTTTGAGATGGTTGCATAATCTGTTCCATAGCAGCCATAAATGAGGTGTTGGTACGTGGATCATCACCTAATGAATTAGCAATCAGTTCGTTTATCTTTTGAATTGAACTTGATTTAATCTCTGTGCCCTCCCCATTATTTTTTGAAAAGCGCCGAATATTCTCAAAACCTTTACTTGACACAAAATAAGGACTATGAGTAGTCAACAATATTTGTGAATTGGATTTAGATAAACCCTCTAATACATTTTGAATATGTCTAGCTTGCGGAGGATGTTGGTAAAGTTCAGGTTCTTCAAAACCTAACAAAAGTGTTGGTGACTCATCCTCTTTTCCTTCAGCCAGTTCCTGTAATAATGATATTATAAATGACCTTTGCAGACCGTGACCTGATCTTGCAATTTCACCCACAAAATTATCTTCCCCAAGGCGAACCTTCGCATTGGGTTCTTTAATCCTGACAGATTTATCTGAATCATAGTGCCATCCTAACTCTAATTTTGTCCCTGCATGTGCCCAATCATGTAACCTTTGCTCTAAAGAATTTGAAATATCCTCTAAAACATCTGACTCTTCATCTAATAAATCCTGGTACTTTTGAGCTAGTTCATTTTTTAATTCTTGGATTGGATCTTCAAAATCAACTTTTTCCCTAATAGTCCTATCCAGTAATTGGCCTAGCGCAGTTTTACTCGCTTCTTCCTCTTCAGATGAAGGATCTTTAACTGCTGGAACATATACCCACTGCACATATTTTTCTAGCTTGTTTGCTCCTCTTGAGACTCCATAGAACTGATCTTCGCTCGGTTTCAAGGAACACTGCTCTGGATGAGTTTCCTCATACTCTCTTAAAGCATTTTTCATATCAGCTTTCACTGATACATCTGGAAGGTTACTATACTCAGATCTAATATTCTGATAAGTTTCTTTCAGCTCACTGGCATAGGCATCATTCTTATCTTTTCTAAAGTAAATAGCAAAATCATCAATGACTTCGCGCTGGCCATAATGTTTAATCTTTGCCTTTTGAGAGTTTTCATTCCATAACGCTTCAGCATAAATATGCAGACTTTCGTTTCTATAATAAGCTTTAAAATCTTGCTTCGCTTCCTCTGAAAGATCTGTGAACTCTAAATAAATACGGATAGGTTCATCTGTGTTTTTGTAGTGAAAATCCTCCTCAGTTAAAGTAGAAATATCCGTATTTGCTTCTTTATTGTTTCTGAAGAATACATTCAAGGCATTTAATACCGTTGACTTACCTGCTCCATTGGGACCCACCAAACAATTATAGTCATCAATTTCTATAGTTTGCTCTTTAATTGACCGAAAATTTTCGATGGTTACTTTTTTGAGTTTCATAAAAAGACAATCTTGATGTTTATTTTTTAATTTCTGAATTGTAAATAAATTTTTCTCCCATTACCAAAACGTAGTTCATGTGTCAGGCTAGAACCAGTTTTAACCAGCAGCCAATTCTTTATGATAGAATCGCCAAGCGACCACTTAGTTCGGGGCGAAGTCTATTCCAAAGTTATAAGCTCCCTTTGCATTATGCACTCCAACTACATAGCACAGAGCAGTCACTCCGCGTAGTACTTGCTCTGTACAGTACTGCGAATCGAAATATGCTTTAGACCATTGTAGGACGGATTGTCAATCCGTCCAGCGGGACTATCAATCTGGCCTGCATGTTAAGTATTATTGCCAATATTAGCCTGACGATGAATCATCAGGCTAAACTAGGAATCAAGTCCGTTTAAACGGACTTTAAATAAGATTTAGCCCACTGGTTCATCTGTGGGCAACACTCCCTTCTGCCGTTTCATCTTTGCTCACCTTTTCCAATCCTTTGATTTCCGGCTCCCAATATCTAATATGAGCTGGTAACCAACATTCGAATAAACCCATTAATCCATGCAACATCGCAACTGGAAGTGTCCCAAGTGTAGCAACCGTCAATTTGAAACAGGTCAGGTTTCCGGCACCGGCGGTTTTTTCTCCAAATTCTTCAACATCCAAAACCAGAAGTTTACCACCATCACCTGCACCCAGTGCCATTACACGGAGATGTACAAAACAGATTCCAGCACCCTGGAAAATGTGTTGGATTTCTTTGGAAATTAAGTAACCCATACGCTATGTCAGAAGATTATACCGTACCATCCCAGACGAGCATCGGTCACGTACACTTGAAAGTTTCTGATCTGCAACGGTCTCTGGATTTCTACTGCGGACTGCTGGGCTTTGAGATTACCACTACCTACGGCGATGGAGCGGCCTTCATTTCGGCCGGTGGATATCATCACCATATCGGTCTCAATACCTGGCACAGCAAGGACGGCCCGCCGGCACCTAAAAACAGCGCAGGCCTGTTTCATACGGCCATCCGCTATCCTGACCGCAAAGACCTGGCTGAAATTCTGCAGCGGCTTCTGGATGAAGAGTACCCGTTGACCGGCACCAGTGACCACGGCGTCTCAGAGGCCTTGTACCTGGATGATCCGGACAATAACGGCGTGGAGCTCTACTGGGATCGCCCCAAAGAGCAGTGGCCGCACCACGAGGATGGCTCGATCAACATGTACACACGTCCGCTGGATATTGAAGATTTGCTGACCGAAGGCAAATAAGATATTCTTTCTCCCAAAAATGAACAGCTCTTTGACTACCTGAACCAGCATCGTTTACCGTATGGGGCAATTTTGGTCCTTCTGCTAAAATAGTTTATTTAGCGGTGTTCATAACCTTCAAATCAATAGATTGATAATGAGTTCACAATCTCCATTCCGACTATTATTTGCATCCATTGTTGTCGTTTTCTTGTCTGTGGGATGTCGTTCTGGCGATGAATCCCCCGCCACAAACCTAAGCTGGGATATGGTACAAGACAGCACGGATCGGGTTCTCACCATTCAGGGTGGACTCAAGGGACCCGAATCCGTGCAGTATGATCCCAAACAGGACGTATATTTTATCTCCAACTTTAATGGGGATGCGGCGGCCGATTCCAATGGATTTATCAGCCGGGCACAACCAGATGGCACTATTGATTCGCTGAAGTTTATGACCGGCACTAGTGCGCATCCGATGCATGGCCCGCGTGGCATGACGATCAGCGGCGATACACTTTTCGTTGCCGACCAGAAAGGCATTCACGGCTTCAATCGCCATTCCGGTGCGCATATCTCCTTCACTGATTTTACGGATTTTGAGCCGGGATTTTTGAATGATGTAGCCATCGGTCCGGATAATCACCTTTATGTGACCGACAGTGGCAAGCCCCTGCTCTACCGGATGTCGGGCAACAATGTTTCAATCGCCGTTGATTCGCTTTCGCATGTCAACAACGGCATCATGCTTGATAAGGCCAACCAGCGACTGGTGATGGCTGCCTGGGGCGACGGGCAGACATTTTTAACATGGCATCCGGCCAACAACAAGCTCGACAGTGCCGGCACGGGCCTCGGCGGAGATTATGATGGCATCGAGCCAATTAGTCAGAATAGCTTTATCGTTACCAGCCAGGCCGATTCAACACTGCAGCTGATCAAGAATGGATCGGGGAAAATTTTCCTGCGCGTACCCGGCAACCCTGCCGATATGGGCATTGATACCAAACGAAATCGGGTAGCCGTGCCATACATCGCACTTAACCGGGTGGATATCTGGCAACTGCCAAACCAAGAATGAATCTTTTTGCTGTCATTTTGTTTAGTGAGTGAAATTTAATGCCAAGAAATTATTTCTCATGAAAGTAGAAATCTGGTCCGATGTAATGTGCCCGTTCTGCTATATCGGCAAGCGGCGCTTTGAGCAAGCACTTGAAGAATTTGAATACGCTGATGAGCTGGATATTCAGTGGAAGAGCTTCCAGCTCAATCCCGACATGGAAACCGATCCTGACCTGAATATCAACGAGTACTTGGCCGATACCAAGGGCTGGTCGCCGGAACAGGCCCGGCAGATGAACCAGCGCGTCACCAATATGGCCGAAGAAGTAGGACTGGAATACAATATGGATCAGGCGGTGGTGGCCAACTCCTTTGATGCGCACCGGTTGGTCCAGTTTGCGAAAACGCAAGGCAAAGGTGACAACATGGAGGAAGCACTGTTTCGCGCCTACTTTACCGACGGCAAAAATATCGCTGATCATGAGACGCTGGTATCCCTGGCTTCCGATATTGGATTGGACACAGATCAAGCCAAAGAAGCTTTGACCAGCGATGAATACGCCAACCAGGTGAAACACGATATCCAGATTGCCCAGAGCATGGAGGTTCGCGGAGTGCCGTTCTTCCTTTTTCATCGCAAATATGCTATTTCGGGTGCCCGGGAAACAGAGGTATTTCTGAAGGCGCTGAAACAATCATGGAACGAGTGGCTCCAAGATGATGAAGGCGTGCCTACAGTTGAGGGGTAGTCTTTAGGCTGACGATGAATCATCAGGCTAAAAAAGTATGGTTAATAAAATAGTTTTGTATTATCGGATAACACTGGAACGAATAGCTGGTCAGTGAATGTAATTCCTAAAACTGTTAACTGTTTTGGTTATATTCGGCGACAATAAACAATCAATCACGTCGTAGATACTGTTAAAGCCCCATGAACTCTCAAAAAACCGGCACCGTTGTATTTATCACCGGTGCTTTTGTCACAAATCACTGCTGGGATCAATGGAAATCCTATTTTGACAGCAAGGGATATAAGACCCTGGCACCGGCCTGGCCCCACAAAGATGCCTCTGCCGATGAGCTTCGAAAAAAACATCCTGACCAAAATATTGGGTTGGCCCGACTTAGGCTCAATGCCGTCATTGAGTACTATGCGAATATCATACGAAACTGTGATGAAAAGCCAATTGTGATCGGTCACTCGCTCGGCGGACTCATTACCCAAGTATTAGTAAATCAGGACCTGCCTGCAGCGGGTGTGGCCATCCATTCGGTACCGCCACTGGGTGTCGTCCCCTATGAGCCTTCGTTCCTGCGGGCCACATGGAAGTCGTTAGGCCTGTTCACCTCTTCGGACACAACATACCTGATGTCGTTCAAAGATTGGCAATACGCCTTTGTTAATGGACTGCCAAAAGACAAACAAAAAGCCACCTACGAAACCTACACCATTCCCGAATCTAAACGAGTGATACGTGACGGACTTACCGGTGCTGCAAAAGTTGATTTTAAGAAACCACATCCCCCGCTACTGCTTATCTCCGGAAGCGATGACAAAATCATCCCCGCACACCTAAATGAGCGGAATTACCAAAAATATAAAAAGAATGGGTCCGTACTTGATTACAAGGAGTTTCCCGGGCGAAATCATTTTGTGCTTGGGCTGGAGAACTGGAAAGAAGAGGCCCATTATATCCTCGACTGGATTGCTCGGAATCAACGAGAACTGGCTAGTTCTTCTTAAAACGTATCAGTTCTGAATGCATTGATGTTTTTCCTAAAAGGATGGAATGGATTGCCCCACAAGCAATTGGAAAAACTTATCTCAATAAGATGCTTAGTTGTAAATTTTAATTGATGAAAAAACGATAGTTCCGGCTTTACTTCTTCGAAAGGTTTGTTATAATAGTAATAGATATTATCCTGAAAAATTTAGGTTCAAAGGCGGATTTATGTTCAGATCTAAGTTGTTGGTTTTTGTGATTGGTATGTTCTCATGGGTTGGTTTAACTTCGGCTATATCAAAAGCCCATGCCACCACGGCCGATGCCGAGACCCTATCCTGGAATTTATTTTCTCCTGATCCCGGCACCCTTTCTGCAGAGATTAATGACGAAAAACTTGACGCGCTGATTGCACATTTTCAAAAGCAAGGCATCGATATTCGGGAACTGCTCAAGGATAAGCGTTTCGAGATTTATGAAGATATCGCTAACCGTTTCCGAAAGTCAGCTGAACGCAAATCGCAGTCTCTCGATTCCTACAAGCATGTACTAGGATTTGATAAGAAGTCGGATGAAATTATCCGCTTTATCGATACCTACCGTGAGCCTCTTAAAGTTGCTGAAGAAACCTATGGCATCTCCAAGTATGTTATAGCAGCTATCCTTGGAATAGAATCTGACTTTGGTAAAAATACGGGCAGCTACAATCCTTTTAATGCCTATGTTTCGATGTATGCCAAAGGGTATCGACAGGATTTTGCTCTGGAGCAGCTCAATGAGCTTCTTGAATTTACCAAGCGTAAAAATATTGATGTTTTTGAGCTTAAGTCCAGCTATGCCGGAGCCGTGGCTTTTGCCCAGTTTATCCCCTACTCGCTGAACAAATGGTTTGTGGGGGATGATATTTTCAATATGAAAAACAACATTATGTCGGTGGGCAACTATCTGGCCTATTTTAAAGAACGCACCGGCGATATTGAAACTGCGGTACTCCGATACAATCCCAGCAGCTTATATACCAACGCAGTGCTCGATTTAGCTCAACATGCCGAGACGCATTTCAATAAAAGCAGATAGCACTTTTCTCAGGTACAAAATATACTCAGTATAAAGAGTTTTCTTTCCTCTTCCCCTTCTGCCTTTTACCTTACTAATGAACTATCAATTAATTGCACCTGAGTGAACTTGAAAGCCCTTGCCCTTGTATCCCTGCTCACGGTTGTAGGTGGCATACTCACTGTCAACTATGGTTCCATTTATAGGAACTCTCCATCAACGACCGAACCCTGCACCGAACCATTGACCTACCAGTTTGGGGATATTGACTCCCGCTTTGATATCACCGAACAAAAGCTCTCCGAAACCATGAAAGAAGTTGAAAGACTTTGGGCCACAGCTATGGATCAACAAGTGCTGGAATACCGCAAAGATGGCAAGGTGGTGATACACCTGATATATGGTGAAGAACAAAAAAGAACCGAATCAGAGCAATTGCTTACCAATGAGATTCAAACCAAAAAAGATCAAATAGAAGTGTTGGAACAAGAATATGAAAATCTTCGCACGACCTTCCAGGAAAAGCAAAAGGACTTCGAGAGTACGTTGGCAGAATACAACGAAAAAGCTCGGGAATACTCTGAATTAGCTAACAAATGGAAGGGAAAAAAGATACCTGAAGAGACCTACAAGAAGCTGAAGCAAATGGAGAAGGAAATAAAACTGCTTCGCCCTACTGTAGAACGTAAACAGGATACCATGGAGATGCTTCGCCAAAAAACCAATACAAAATCTCGTAAGCTCAACAGGCTGATTGATATCCAAAATGAACTTATAAGCAAGTACAATAATCGCTTTGGCGTTGCAAAAAAATTCAACCAGGGCCGATATTTTAGAAAGGGAGATGATGAACGAATCAATATTTTTCAATTCTCCAACATTGCCCAGCTTAAAACTGTGTTGGCACACGAAGCCGGTCATGCGATGGGGTTAGACCATGTTGAAAACAATCCCCAATCAATTATGTATCCCATCATGGGCAAACAAAATATCTTCGATTTATCACTCACCGATGAAGATATTGCTGCGCTCAAAAACCACTGCAGTAGTTTATAACAGGCCTTGCGTAATGCCTATACCCAACGGCTAACGATCCACAAACTCATCGAAGATGATATAATTCATCCCGGAATTGGTCTACACCGGATTCAAATTTCAGGACAATATTCGACGGCCAGAATGGGAATACGAAACAAAACTATGCACTTTCAAATTTAATGGACAGCACATTTGTAGTTCCAGATCTGTATGTTAATTTAGGGAGGTAAGTTGAACCAAAAGGGAAAATATGGCGCAGAAAAAAATAAGACCCGGAGAAGTTGTCAATCTTTATTCGTTAAAAGAAGATATGCCAGAAGATGCCACCCTGGCACTTATGAAAACGGAAGACATGGAAGCCATTCGGATGGTACTTCCCAAAGGTAAAGAAATTACCAAGCATAGTGTGGATGGCGAAGTGTCGGTACAGTGCCTGGAGGGGAGAACGGAATTTACCGTTGATGGAGAAACTCATCTGCTCTCCAGCGGCGACTGGCTCTATCTGAGTCGCAACCAGCCTCATTCGCTGAACGTTAAGCGGGATACCATTCTGCTGGTCACCATTCTGTTTGTGGGGAGTTCTCAAACAGATAACTAAATTACAATAGCGCTGGGTTGGAGCGATTAAATACCATGACAACGGTTGGTGAAACGCCGAGATGACCGTATCTTTGGCTTTGCAAATCTTATCACCCGAAACCTAAGTTCATGTTCAAACTCGGTACCTATTACACCCTCAACGTTGCCCGAAACACACCCCACGGTTACTTCCTGCAGGATACATCCAGCAGTGCCGATGATGAAGTACTGCTGCCCTCTCGTCTTGCCTTCCGCGACTTGCAAGAGGGCGAAAACGTACGTGTTTTTATCTACAAGGATGGCGAAGAGCGGGTAACGGCCACCATGCAGCAGCCCAAAGTAACGCTCAATAGTGTAGCCTTCTTAAAGGTCAAAGACGTTAACCGCTACGGTGCCTATCTCGACTGGGGACTCGACAAAGACCTGTTTGTGCCTCACCGTGAGCAGATCGACAGCATGAACGAAGGCCAGTCATACCTGGTATATATGTATCTGGATGAAAAGACAAACCGCCTGGCGGCAAGTGCCAAAATCGACAAGTATCTCGATAATGAGACAATCACCGTTGAGGAAGGCGAAAAAGTAGACCTGCGGATCTGGAAAAAAACAGATCTTGGTTACAAAGTAATCATTAATCAGGTGCATGAAGGACTAATCTACCACAACGAATTTTTTACTGATGTTTACCCGGGAGACCAGAAAACCGGCTATATCAAACAAATACGGGATGACAATAAAATTGATGTGACACTCCGGCCTATCGGCTACAAAAAGGTTGCTCCCAATGCCGAACACATCCTGCAGCGACTCAAACAAGTGGGTGGCTACTTGGATCTGCACGATAAAAGCGATCCCGATGAGATCCGAGAGCGACTTGAGATGAGCAAAAAAACATTTAAGAAAGCCATTGGCAGTCTCTACAAAGAAGAGCTTATCCGCATTGAAGATGACGGTATTTATCTAGTTGATTAAAATTGAGGTAGCAATTAGAAAGACAGGAACTGAATAGCCCAAATCGGGATTCAAGATAGTAACAGCTGACTGTAACCAACCGGATACCGATATGCATAAAGCTCACTTTCCACCACTACCTCTATATGAATGGGAACCACAAAGAGGACGCTGTACTGCTATGTTCAGATCGTAGGTAAGATCAGGATGGAGCTAACGCCTGTGCCCAATGCCGGCCCCATCGATCGAGAGGCCTATTCCAGCCGAGATGCCAAGTTTGTGATGAATGTACATGCCCGATGGGAAAATTCTGCCAATGATGATAAATGCATTAGCTGGGTACGTCGATTCTTCAAACCAGCAGCACCTTATGCTTCCGAAGGTGCTTATGTTAACTTTATGACCGAAGAAGAGTAAAACCGGGTTTCCGCTGCATATGGCAATAACTATGAACGTCTTGTGGAACTAAAACCAAATATAATCCCAAAAATATTCTCCACATGAATCAAAATATAAAACCGCGAATGCTAGTTTAGATGTTTTAATATGATGAGTAGTACCCAGCTACCTATAATGTTCATTCGCTGCGGGAACATCCGCCCCCCATTTTAGTATAGATGCACCTAACAAAAATAAATGGGACCGGTATGATTAAGGACATAATCAATTTAGCTGTCGCTTATCTTCAACTTGGAATCGAATTTTTGATGAATCATCTGATCACCTTTGAAGGAGTAATTGCCCTTCTTCTTGGCGTATTTTTTATTGGTCTGATTTCAAGTCTCCGGGGATAGTAACAATAACATTCTCGACCAATTTTTCAGTAATCAAACTCAAAAATTGGGTAAATACATCCTTAAAGAAGGGTCTATAATTTTTATAGGTGATATCATGCTAAACAATTGCACAGCATAATATTAAGGCATATAACCTCATAATATTTATCGACCACTCATATGGATAAGTGTTGCGTCTAAATTAAATATTTTCAATAACTTAACGCGAGTTTTAAGCAGATAAGGATTTTTTCCTTCTTTTAAACAGAAAGAGCACCAACTCTACCCTTCAAACTTTAAGTCTGAATGAGAAGAACTGATGCTCTTTGCTGTAATTCGGGAAGGGGATCGGACCCTTACCTGAGATAGATATTAATTACTTTTTACCAAGGTGCTTACGTTCTTCCCGTTTGGTTTCTTCAGCAGGTTTCGCAGCTTTCTTGGTATCGGCTTTTTTAGGAGCTTTTTTTCCAGTTTTGGGATCCATATGAATGTCCATTTAAGTTGTGGGCTTACAATTACCTACCTGGTAATAAAAAGCACCCTCACAAAACCAGCACCTCGCTGATTTGTATGATTGCATCCAAGTTACGCAAAATTAATTACTTAGTGGATCAAGAAATGCACTTTGTGTTGTAAGAGCGCCCCCTACACCCTCCCGCTGTAACAGCTGCTACAGTGTAGAAATAGCTTTAATAAAGAATGCAACTGTCATCGCATGCAGAGCCGAAAGCAATGTCCCAATGAGTACATACTCAGCAAAGGTACGACTTTTATGCTTCCCTCCTTTTACCTCTCGTTATGCCTCAATATCTGCTATAAGTACCAATGCATCATCCATAATTTTCTGCTTTTGATAGTATTTAACCATTTTGGTTAATCAGATATCTGGCTGGTCTTAGCAGCCTTGGCTAACATTCCAAATTCTTCTTTCTGTAAAATGGTTGCTATTTTACGATTTGATTTTAGTACGCTGGCAAACCAAACTTCCTGAACCGTCATATTACTTACCATGAATAAAATTTCCAGACCTTCTTCTAAAATTTACTGGTTTCTGATCCCTCTGCTGCTGGTCATAGCCATCATCGGTGGTTTTACCGACTGGATTGTGGAGTGGTTATGGCTCGAAAATCTCGGCTATGCACAAGTGTTCTGGACGATAAAAACAACCCAGGCCTTGCTACTGCTGGGATCCCTGGCGGTGGCGCTGTTATATGTGCTGCCCAACATGAATATGCTGGGTAAGCAGTTCAGTACAATGAGTTTCGGACAGTCGCCCCTTGCTCAGCTCAATATCCAAAGTATCAGCACAAAAAAGATTAAAAATGTCTTTTACGGCCTCGGCGCAGTCGTCAGCGGCTTTTTCTCCCTGGCCTTTTTTATGCGGTGGGATACCTATTTTCGATTCCACTGGAATGAGACTTTTGGGCAGATCGATCCGATTTTTGGTCACGACATTGGTTTCTACGTGCTGCGTCTGCCCTTTATCGAACTTATTCAAAACAGCCTGACATCGCTGGTCTTTTTCGTCACCATTGCCACCATTATACTCTACGTGTACGCTGGTGCACTATCTATTCAATCAAAAACACTTAATGCTGCCAGTAGCGTCAAGAAACACATTAGTATTAACCTGGGAATCTGGTTACTGCTACTCTCATGGGGATATTACCTGCAACGCTATGATCTGCTCTATAATGCCGGCGGTGCGGTCTATGGTGCCGGCTATGTGGATATAAATGTACACCTGCCTGTCATCTGGATTTTATGCATTCTCTGTGCCTTGTTGGGACTTTTAGCATTTTTTCAACTCTACAAAAGCTGTTTTAAATGGCTACTCATTGGCGGCATAGCTACCATTGTTATCGGAGGGGTGGGCAATGCGCTGTTACCCGGCATGATTCAAAAATTTGTAGTGGAACCCAGCGAGCTACAGCTCGAAGAACCATACATCAAAAACAGCATTGACCAGACGCGCAAGGCGTATGCACTCGATGAGATGAAGACACAACCCTACAGCGCTCAACCGGCCAAGGAGATGACCTGGTCGATGGTACAGGAAAACGAACAAACGATTGAAAATATCCGCCTGTGGGATCCCCGCCTGCTTATCCAAACCTACCGGCAACTGCAAGAAATTCGGCTCTATTACCAGTTTTATAATGTGGATGTGGATCGCTATACCACCAACGAGGGCTACATGCAGATGATGGTATCAGCACGGGAGCTCTCCGAGCAGTTACCCGAACAGGCCGACACATGGGTTAATCGCCATCTGCAATACACACACGGCTATGGATTGGTAATGAGTCCCGTAGCTCAGGAAGGCACACAAGGCGACCCCCGGCTGGTCATTAAGGATATCCCACCAGTAAGCGAGATGGGACTTAATGTAGAACAACCAGCCATTTACTATGGGGAACACAACTCTGAATACAAAATTGTGGATACCAATGTAGAAGAACTGGACTACCCGCGGGGCGATAAAAATGTGTATACCCATTACCAAGGTAGCAGCGGCGTGGGCATTGGCAGCTTCTTTAAAAAATTGCTGTTTGCCTGGCAGTTTGGCGACACCAACATCCTGTTGACTGACTACATTAACGAAGACAGCAAAATTATTTTTTGGAAGCGGATCAAAGATCGCGTGAAGAAAATTGCCCCCTTCCTGAAGCTTAAAGATGATCCATATCTTGTACTCAACGACGGTAAACTCTACTGGATGCAGGACGCCTATACTACCACGCCGCATTATCCGTATTCGGAGCCTTATGAGGGAGAATACAACTACATTCGTAACTCAGTCAAAGTTGTGGTGGATGCATATAATGGATCAGTAGACTTTTACGTCTCCAATGAGGACGATCCGATTTTGAATGTATATCGAGATATTTTTCCCGATATGTTTAAATCGATGGATCAGATGTCAGATGGACTTCGACAGCACGTGCGATATCCCATCCATTACTTCAAGGCTCAAATTGACAAGTACAACAAGTATCACATGACGGATCCGCAGGTATTTTACAACAACGAGGATCTGTGGACGCGTCCCAATGAGAAGTACGGGGGCCAATCAATAGCTATGGAACCGTACTACGTATTGACCAAATTGCCCGGCCAAGAAGAGTTGCAATACTTACTTATCAGTCCATTAACGCCTCAAAACCGGGATAATATGATTGGGTGGATGGCTGCCAACTCCGACTATCCCAACTATGGCGAAGCATCGGTGTATCAGCTGCCGAAAGAGCGGCTAATCCTTGGTCCGGCCCAGATTGAGGCACGTATCGATCAGGATACAGAGATATCACGACAGCTTGCCCTTTGGGATCAACGCGGCTCACGGGTCATACGGGGTAACCTGATGGTCATCCCCATCGAAAATTCGTTCATCTATGTAGAACCGGTCTTTCTAATCGCCGAAGGCGTTGACATCCCGCAACTGCAACGTGTTATTGCAACCTCGGGAGAAAAAATTGCCATGCAACCCACTCTTTGGGAATCTATAGAAGCGCTCTATGGGAAGAAAAAAGAACGTGTTGCCGCAGCAGAAATCGATACTACAAAGGCCTTGCCTGCACAACCTACTGGTGCCACTTCGCAAGAATTCTCGCAGCTTAAAGGGCTCTGGAACGAAGCAAGTCAAGCACTGCAAAGCGGTAATTGGGAAGAGTTTGGACGCAAGATGAAAGAGATCGAAAACATGATGAACCAGCAATAAGTCAGCTTGAGTACGGCTGGTTGCAACACCTTCGGCACATTATTCCTCAAGCGTAAATTGAAGCGTAAATTTTGTGCCGGGGTCTGTATTTTCGAAACGGGCCTTCCCGTTAAGCTGCTTGGAAAGCGTGCCAATGAGTTTTAGTCCCAGCGAAGTGGGGTTCTCTAAACTAGCGTCGTCGGGAATCCCAACGCCATTATCGAGAATTTGCATGGTGATTAGTCCATCTTCTCCTTTCAGCGAGATATCAATCTGACCTTCATCGCGATCGGTAAAGGCATGCTTGTGAGCATTAGTAATAATTTCATTCAAGATAAGCCCACAGGGAATAGCCTGATTCACCGTCAGCTTGATGGGATCGGCCTCGATATTGATACTAATATCAGTCTCCGACGAACTGAGAGTGGAAACGATAACCTCGGTCAGCTCTTCGAGGTACTGCTCAAAAAGTATGGATGAAAGGTTTTCGTTTTGATACAGTTTTTCGTGGATGAGCGCAATGGAGTTGACCCGCATCTGGCTTTCTTTCAATACCTCAGTTGCTTCTGCAGATCCGGTATTAAACGACTGAAGTTCTAAAAGTCCCGTTATTACAGCCAGGTTATTTTTGACGCGATGATGGATTTCAGCCAGTAAGACCTCTTTCTCCTTAAGCGATTTTTTAACCCGCTCTTCAGCCTGTTTGCGATCGGTAATATCCACGTAGATACCGAAAATGGACACCGGTTTACCATCCACAACCACTGGCACTCCATAAATTAACACATCCACCAGGCTACCGTCTCTTTTGAGTCGTTTTCCAAAATGATTGGTAGTATTGCCACTCATTACAGCGTCGGATATTTGCTGGGCCGTATCAACCTCTTCATCAGGAACAATGAGTTGATCAATATCCAAGCCCTTCACTTCGTTGATCTCATATCCAAAGGTATCTTGAAAAGCGGTGTTTATACGCCGAATTTCCTGACGCTTGTCCAGCAGTGCGATAGGAATAGGGGAATTTTGAAATAGCTGGCGGAACAATTCTTCACTCTTGCGCAACTGCTCTTCGGCTTCGTAGCGCTCACTGACATCACGGGCTACAGTGATCACTACATCATCCCCAAAGTAGGTCCCTCTGCTGATGCTCATCTCCTTGCGGAATACTTCACCATTTTTTCGTTTGCCCCACCACTTAAAGTTTTGTGGTTTACCATCTAATGCCATCTTAATGCGCGCCTGCATCTGGGCCGGATCTACTTTGCCGGGGGCAGACAATGCTTCGGGCGTTTTGCCCATAAAGAAGGATTCCTCATAGCCGTACATCTCTACAGCACCCTGATTCACCTCCAGAAATCGCCCCTCTTCATCCTGGATATAAATAGCATCACTAATTGAGTCAAAAAGATCTTGGAATGTTTCCACGCTGGCACGGTATTTACGAACGATCTCCTTGTCTTTGGTGACATCCAAAACAGTACCTACGATAGCCGGCCGGCCTCGATATTTTGTCCTTGAACCATAAATAATGATATCAATTAAATGACCTTTTTTGGTCACTCCTTTTACTTCATACTTCTCAGAATTGGAGATCCCATCCAGCCGTTCTTTGATATTTTCCTGTACCAGCTGTTGATCAGATGAATGTACAAGCTCATGGGGAGCAAAAGTATCGATCATCTCTTGCTGGTCGTAACCGAATATATCCGATAACTTGGGATTTACATACTGAAATTTCCCGTCCTGGATCAGGAAAACACCTACCAGCGATTTTTCAGAAAGAGTGCGAAATAAATGCTGCGATTCTTTACGGGTACTAATATCAGTAACCAGCGTATACATAGAATGGAGCTCATCGCTGGAATCATAGATTAAAGAGTTGTGCCACTCGCAAATCAGGCTGTCGCCCTCTTTGGTATTAACTTTTCCTTCGGTGGAATAGTTGCTTGCCCCCTCTTTAACAGCGTCTCTTAAATTTTGCTTGGCTGCAGCAAGCTCATTCTCATCGATGAACAGGTCAAAGAAATTTTCCTGCCCTATCACCTCATCTTCCCGCCATCCAAACAGCTCCTGTGCCTTCTCTGACCAGTTCTGCACTTGCAAATCAGCATTCCATTCAATTTCGGCAAGCGGAAAGTTCGATTCATGGGTGATAAATTTCGGAAAATTGGCCCGGCGCTTTTCTTCATGCCTCACTTGTTCACTTACGTCATGGGCAATGGCAATTTTAGCAGGACTGCCATTGTGGTAAAAGTCGTGGTGCGTATACTGCACATAAATCTTTTCGCCCTCCTTTGTTTCTTGAATCCAAACTTTATCAACACTGTCATACTTATCAGACGAATCCGGAATCAGATCAACACGCTTTTTCTTTTCTCCCAGGTCGTTAACATTCAGTTGCTGAAACTCATCTCGGGAGTACCCATAAAAATCAACAGCCGCTTCATTTACATCCAATATATCAAGCGACTGATGATCTAAAATGAATATCGGTTGCGAATCAAAAAAAGATGGGGTCGTGCTACTCATTTCTTTTGAACTATTATGTTATCCCAAAAAAAGTCGTCGATTAAATAATTTCAGATAAACTAATCTTTTGAGATACATATGTAAAACTTTTAGGCTTGGTAAGCAAAAAATGAAGTGATAAGAAACAAGATTTTTTTCTTAATGTTAAAGACTAATGCAGGCCTTGAAATTACCTTATAATAGCACTGTAGGTCTTTTTTTATTTTTATATCTTTACAGGCTTATAAGGACGTAGAAATAATTATTTAAATGCACTTTTAAACACGAATGGCTGAACAAATCACTATCACTTTCCCTGATGGGAGTGAGAAAGAATTCCCCAAAGGCACAACCGGACGAGAGGTTGCTGAATACATTTCAAAAGGATTAGCTCGCGAGGCCCTCAGCATTACCCTTGATGATGAAATTATGGAGCTGAGCCGCCCTATCAATCGCGATGGCACCATCACTATAAACACATGGGACAGCGAAGATGGGAAATACACCTTCTGGCATTCCTCAGCTCACGTATTGGCTGAAGCCATTCAAGAACTCTATCCCAATGCCAAGTTCGGCATTGGTCCGCCCATTGAAGATGGTTTTTATTACGATATCGATTTTGGAGATCAGACTGTAGGACAGGATGATCTTGAAGAGATCGAAGACAAAATGATTGAGATGGCACGCAAGAAATCGGAGTTCGAGCGCGTGCCGGTCTCCAAAGACGAAGCTCTTGAATTTTATGAAGATGTGGGCAACGAATACAAACTTGATCTCATCAGTGAGCTCGAGGATGGAAATATTACCTTTTACAAGCAGGGTAACTTTACCGATCTCTGCAAAGGTCCGCATATTCCCGATACGGGACGTATAAAGGCGGTAAAGTTGACCAGCCTGGCCGGTGCTTATTGGCGCGGGGATGAAGAAAACGAACAGCTCACACGTATTTATGGTATTTCCTTCCCCAAACAGAAATTGTTAGATCAATACATCGAACGGGTCGAAGAAGCTAAAAAGCGCGACCATAAAAAGCTGGGTAAAGAGCTCGGTATTTACATGATCGATCAAATGGTGGGCCAAGGCTTGCCCGTATGGCTACCCAATGGCACCACCCTGCGTCGGACACTTGAGGCATTCCTGCGCGAAGAGCAGAAAAAGCGCGGCTACCAGGAAGTAATTACACCACATATTGGCCACCTCGAATTGTATCGCACTTCCGGGCACTATCCCTACTATCGGGAGTCGCAATACAACCCGATTGAGATGGGTGACGATGAAGAAGGTTATCTTCTCAAGCCGATGAACTGCCCGCATCATCACCGGATCTACTCGAACGAACTGCACAGTTATCGTGACCTGCCACTGCGATTGGCTGAGTTTGGCAGCGTGTATCGCTATGAACAATCCGGCGAACTGAACGGTCTTTCACGCGTCCGTGGGTTTACCCAGGACGACGCACATATTTACTGCACACACGATCAGCTCAAGCAAGAGATCATCAACTGTATTGAACTGACCGAGCTGGTCTTTGGCACCTTTGAAATGGATGTGGATATCCGCCTCTCTTTCCGAGATGACAACGAGGATAAATATGGCGGTCAAACCGAATACTGGGATCGTGCCGAACGCGAGATCAAAGAAGTGGCCGACGAGATGAATCTTGACTATACGGTAGCCCGCGGCGAGGCCAGCTTTTATGGTCCCAAAATCGACTTTATTATTCGCGATGCCATCGGCCGAAAATGGCAGTTAGGCACTGTGCAGGTGGATTATGTGATGCCAGAACGTTTTGACTTGACGTATGTGGGATCGGACAACAGCAAACATCGTCCGGTGATTATCCACCGTGCACCTTTTGGATCTATGGAACGTTTTACCAGCATATTGATCGAGCATTTTGCTGGTGATTTTCCCGTATGGCTGGCTCCTACGCAGGTACAGATCATCCCTGTTTCGGATGACATCAACGAATATGCCTACAAGTGTGCATCCGAGCTCAAAGATCACGATGTGCGGGTAGAAGTTGATACGCGCAATGAGCAAGTCAGCGGAAAAATTCGTGATGCTGAAACGAGTAAAATTCCTTATATGTTAATAGTAGGTGACAATGAGGTATCCAATGGTACCGTGTCGGTTCGACGACATAAAGAAGGTGACATTGGTACCTTTGAATTTTCTGAATTTATTTCTAATCTCATAACAGAGATTGACAACAAAGAAGTACCTAAACACTAATTAATTCCAATAAAAACAATAGAGGTTACTTATCGCAAGAAGCAGACGACCACGACCACGGGGCAACGACGATCGTCCCAATTCTAATGAGGAGATCCGGGCATCAAGAGTAAGGGTCATTCACCCAGAAGATGTTGAAAAGGATCACGAAGTTGTACCCATTGACCGTGCTTTGGAAATTGCAGAATCGTATGGATTAGATCTTGTTGAGGTTGCACCCGATGCCGATCCTCCGGTATGCAAGGTGCTCGATTTTGGCAAGTATATGTACAAAAAGAAGAAAAAAGAGAAAGAGGCCAAGAAGAAGCAGCACACCGTTCAGGTGAAAGAGCTGCGGTTCCGTCCCAATACGGACGACCATGACCTCGAATTTAAAACACGCCATGCCCGCGAATTTCTTGAAGACGGTGACAAGGTAAAAGCCACTGTCCAATTTCGCGGTCGCGATATGCTTTATACCGAGCGCGGTGAAGAACTGCTACAGGATCTGGCTGAGGAACTAAGTGATGTCAGCGAGATCGAATCGAAACCAAATATGGAAGGTCGCCGCATGATTATGATGTTGGCTCCAACCGGTAAAGGCGGTTCATAGGTAGCAGGCGTTATTATACCGACAGTATTCTAATTCTACATTAATACCTCTGCCCTGTTGGATACTTTTCAACAGGGCTTTTCTTTTAATTAACCAAGTCTTAGCCGTTTATCTTGTTGGCAAATTATCTGTTTTAATCCAACTGATAATTTTATTGACTTCAGAGTTTAATCTGTAAACTGAATTGTTTATCTTCCTAGCCATCTAATTCAAGAATCAAAAGGTATTTGTTATGCCAAAGATGAAATCACATAGTGGGGCTAAAAAACGCTTCAAGAAAACCGGTTCCGGTAAGTATAAGCGTAAAAAAGCTGGCAAACGCCATATCCTCACCAAGAAAAAACGACGAAGGAAACGCAAGCTTGGCAAACCTACGACGGTCGACAAGACCCAAAAGAAGGATGTTGAGCAAATGCTTCCTTATAGTTAAGCACTAATTTTAACTCTTAAACATTAGACAAAATGCCACGTTCAAGAAACAAGGTGGCTTCCCGTCGCCGTCGCCGCAAGATTTTAAAACAGGCGAAAGGTTACTGGGGCAAGCGAAAAAATGTTTATAAGTTTGCGAAAAACACGGTTGAAAAAGGGATGCTGTACCAGTATCGCGACCGTAAAGTCCGCAAACGTGAATTCAGAAAGCTCTGGATCACACGCATTAATGCAGCTGCCCGTCAGAATGGTACAACCTACTCGCGACTGATGGGAGCCTTAGGAAAAAAAGATATTGAGATCAATCGCAAGGTCTTGGCTGATCTTGCCGTCACTGATCCGGATACGTTTACCGCTATTGTTGAAGAAGCACAAAGCTAATAGTGTGTAACAATATTATTTAAAACCGGTCCCCCATTCTGTTGGAGGATCGGTTTTTTATTTTCATTGAAGGGTTCCATCGAATTAAATAGATTCCACCTACCAATACGCAGTACGCCCCAGCCTAGCGGTAACCGTGGTGCGTATTTCATATATAGCTGTTAATTATTTTCGACTAATTTCATGCTCGACGATATACAAGCATTAAAGCAAAAAGTACAAGATTACACGATCTCAAATGAGGAAGAACTGGAGGCCTTCCGTCTGGAATTTCTCTCCCGCAATGGTAAAGTGCAGGCCATGTTTTCTCGGATGAGCGAAGTGCCGAACGAAAAGAAGGCTGAGGTTGGCCGTGCCATGAATGAGGTCAAGAACTTAGCCCAGTCCACGTTCGATGATGCTGAGAAGCGACTGGCACGAGAAGAGGCTGCTTCCCTAAAAGCTTCTGATGATATTACGCTGCCCGCCCCGCCCCATTCGCTCGGATCTTACCATCCGCTGACGCAGACCCTGGAAGAGATGAAAAATATTTTTTATCGGCTGGGCTTTTCCATTGCCGACGGACCAGAGATCGAGGATGACTTTCACAACTTTACGGCGCTGAACTTTCCGCCGAACCACCCGGCCCGTGACGAACAGGATACCTTTTTTATTGAGAAAAATGATGACAAGGAAGATCTGGTGCTTCGCACGCACACCTCTCCTGTTCAAATTCGGCTGATGAAAGAACAAGAACCACCCATTCGCTCGATCATGCCGGGACGCGTCTATCGCAATGAGGCCGTATCCCCAAAATCATATTTTCTGTTTCACCAGGTCGAAGCCCTCTATGTGGATACCGATGTGAGTGTGGCCGAGCTCAAAGAAACGCTTATCAGCTTCGCCAAACTGATGTTCGGCAAGGATGTTAAGTACCGGTTGCGGCCGGGCTACTTTCCGTTTACCGAGCCCAGCCTTGAGATGGATATTTGGTGGGAGACACCGAATTCTAATGAGGACGGTAAATGGCTCGAAATTCTGGGATCCGGCATGGTTGATCCCAACGTCTTTAAATCAGTGGGAATTGACCCTGAGAAATATACCGGATTCGCCTGGGGAATGGGCGTTGAACGCATTGCCCTGCTCCGACACCAGATCGACGATATCCGCGTATTCTACGACAACGATGTCCGCTTTTTAGAACAATTTCATTAACAACAAATTCTATAGTGTCATCTCGATCAAAGTGAGCAACTTTTTATAAACCCAATAAACAAAAGAGTTCTTGCTCACTCTCGATATAACCATTTGTTAAAGCATTTTTACTAAATGAAGATTTCATACAACTGGCTAAAAGAATTTATCAATCTTGAGCTTTCGCCTGAGGAGACCGCCGAAAAGCTAACGCTCATTGGACTTGAAGTCGAAGAAGTCTCCTCATACGGCAATAAACTGGAAGGCGTTATCGTCGGCGAAATTTTGGAAGTTAAAGAACATACCAATGCCGACCGTCTCCATATTTGTATTGTCGATCTCAGTGATGAAACTGTGCAAATTGTCTGTGGCGCCGACAATGTCGCGGCAGGACAAAAAGTACCCGTGGCTACTGTGGGCACCGCCCTGCCCCCGGCCAAAGAAGGCGACGATCCGTTTGTGATCAAAGAAGCGAAGCTGCGCGGGGAAGAATCCAAAGGGATGATCTGTGCTGAAGACGAACTACAACTTGGTGACGACCACAGTGGTATCATGGTGCTCGATGAGTCGCTGGAAGTGGGTACACCGCTGCATGAGGCCATTGACCTTTACCAGGATACCATTATCGAAATAGAGATCACCCCCAATCGTCCCGATGCCACCTGCCACCTCGGAGTCGCTCGTGACCTGGCCGCGGCCCTTGACCTTGAGCTCTGCAAACCTTTTGAGACAAACTTTGGCGAAGCAAAGCCGCTGGATGAAATTGAGATAGAGATTGAATCTCCCCAAAAATGCCACCGCTATGTAGGTAAGATGGTAAAAGGCGTAGAGATTGAAGAATCGCCGACGTGGCTGCAAAATCGATTAAATGCCATTGGGGTACGTCCCGTCAATAACGTGGTGGATATCACCAATTACGTGATGTTTGAACTGGGTCAGCCGCTCCACGGCTTCGATGCGGACACCATTAAAGGTGATAAAATTGTTATCAAGGATTTCGAGGAAGAGATCGAATTTGAAACGCTCGACCATGTAAAACGTGAATGTTCAGCTGGTACGCTGTTCATCTGTGATGCCGAAGAACCGGTAGCCATTGCCGGTGTGATGGGTGGGGTTGATTCTGAGGTGAGCGACGATACCTCAAACGTGCTTATCGAAAGCGCCTACTTTAATCCGGCAGATATCCGCAAAACAGCCAAGGAACAGATGCTGCAAAGCGATGCGTCGTACCGCTTTGAACGCGGTATTGACCCGCAGTTGCAACGTATGGCAGCAGAACGTGCCGCCCAGTTGATGGCCGATATTGCAGGCGGTGAAATTGTGGATGCTTGCACAGACGTGCATCCCACAGAAACAGAAGAAAAAGAACTTCAACTACGCAAGTCGTACGTCAATAAACTGCTGGGAACCGATTTCTCCACCGACGAAATTGCCAATATCCTGAACGGGCTGGAGTTTGAATTGCTCGATAAAGACGATGAAGTGTTGAAATATTCTATTCCCACATTTCGTCCCGATCTGACGCGCGAAGTGGACCTCATCGAGGAGGTCGGTCGGTTGTACGACTACAACAACATCCCCACACCCAAGCACGGTAGCTTTACCTCTCCTGAGCAACTGACCGATTGGGAGCAATTGGTGTCGGAAGCCAAGGAAACCGCCAAAGGCATGGGATTTCGGGAGATTTACTCCAACTCATTAATGCCCGAAGAAGACGCAAAATTGCTGGGAGATTTAGATGAGATGATTCATACGCTAAATCCCATCTCGGCGGACATGACGACCCTCCGCCCTTCCCTGTTGTACGGATTCCTAACATCAGTAGCCTACAACTTTAATCGCAAAGTGAAGCAAGTGCGCTTCTTCGAGGTCGGCAACGTATTTGAGAAAACAGCCGAGGGCACCTATTATGACAACATTAAAGAAGAAACAAATATCCTGTTTGGGCTGGCTGGTTTTAAGACGATCGAGCACTGGAAAACCGATCCTGAGCATTACGACGTCTTTGACCTCAAGGGACCTGTCCGGAGTTTCCTGCAAAAATTTGATCTCCATGACGCCCTAACAATGGAGGCTACCGACGATAATGCCTTGATCTACCGATTTGAAGATCAGGAAGTTGGACGGATTTATAAGGTATCAAAAGATTTGCTGAAGCAATATGAAATCGAACTCCCGGCTTTTGTAGCAGAGTTTTCGCTAACGCAAATCCTGGAAGCCTGTAAACAGATTGAGGAAAACCGCTACGAACCGGTATCAAAATTTCCGGCTTTTGACTTCGACTTCGCGGTTGTTGTCGATTCGTCGATCAGAGCAGGTGACCTGCTTAAAACCATCGAACAGACAGCAGGAGAATCGCTGCAAACACTCGACGTGTTTGACGTGTTTGAAGGTGAATCACTGGGCGAAAATAAGAAAAGCCTGGCATTTCGACTTTCCTTCCTCGATAAAAATAAAACGTTGACTATCAAGGATGTAGAACCTATAATTAATAAAGTTCTAAATGTTCTTGAGGATAAATACTCAGCGAAACTTCGACAATAATTCGCGTTAGTGCTCTCAAACGACACTCCATATCACAATCAATTCCACGAACTGCTTGACGAGATTCGCGGCGAAGTAAATTCGCTGAAGGATGAAATCAAGGAGCTCAAAAAAGAGAACAGCGAATTGCGTTCAAAGCTCAAGGAGATTCAGGATGGACAAACGGATATCTATTCGGCCATTTCTGAATCCGAACGGCTCTCCCTGCGTCACCAGGTGCTTGGACTCATATCTAAAATTGATGATCATCTGGAGGAGGACGAATGAAATCAATCAAAGTTACCATATTAGGCAAGCAGTACCCGCTCAAGGTTGAGGACTCTGAAGAAGAGGCCATGAAGCGTATTGCCCAGTATGTGGATGAGAAGTTTCAGCAATATAAGAAGGAGCTCAACAAACAGCCCGACACTACTATTATGACGCTTGCAGCCCTGAGCATAGCAGAGGAGCTTTTCGAAGAACGCAAGCGTAATCGTGAGCTAAATCAGCAGGGTGATGAAGTGCTGAAAGATGTCAATAAGACACTCGAAGAGTTCATTGAGGATATCCAGAGTTAGTTGCCAATCCAATTCTGATAAGGACGTAATTTTCCTTACCTTTACAGCTTCATTTGAGAAGCTATTATTTGCACAAATATCCACGGTATGGCAAAAGATTTAGTCAACATTCTGTTCGTAGGTGATATTGTTGGTGAACCAGGGCTCAGCCTGCTCGAGACCATTCTACCCAGCCTTATCGACAAGCATGAAGCTGATTTTGTGATTGCCAACGGCGAAAATTCCCATGAAGGCAAAGGGATCAATCGTTCGATCATCAGCCGGTTGTATGATCTCGGCGTTCATGTTATCACCGGTGGCAACCACTCCTTTGCCAAATGGAAAGTCTTCGATTATATGAAAGAGGATGGCAACATTTTGCGTCCCATGAACTATCCCAAAGGAAATCCCGGCTACGGTTTTGGGCTGTACGATATCCCTGAGATGGACAAAAAGATTGGAGTTTTGAACCTGCAGGGACGTACCTTTATGCAGCCTATTGACGATCCCTTTACCACTGCCGACTGGGTGATTGAGCGCATGCGGGATGAAAACGCAGATGTAATTTTTGTGGATTTTCACGCAGAAGCCACCGCCGAGAAACTTGCCATGGCCTGGCATCTTGACGGAGACATTTCCGTTTTTGTAGGAACGCACACCCATGTACCCACCAACGATGCCCGCATCTTTCCCCATGGTACCGGATATATCAGTGATGTTGGTATGACCGGCTCCTTCGATTCAGTACTGGGGATGGACAAGAACACCTCGATGAAACGCTTTAAACTTGGTACGCCCCATCGCTACCGGCTGGCCAACGGCAATAATCATCTCTGCGCAATTTTGGCCAAAGTAGATCTTGAATCCGGCAAATGCGAGCACATCGAACCAATCATTTACCCCGCCTTTAACTCCAGCAATCTCGAAGGATAGTAAATCATGTCAACTATTTTAGAAGGCAGAGACATCACCAAGCGATTTGCCAACGAATCGGGTAATGGATCATTGACCGTTCTTGAAGATACATCTATCGCCATCGAAAAAGGATCAGTTGTTACCGTAGTTGGCGCCAGCGGTTGCGGCAAAAGCACCCTGCTGCACATTCTGGGTGGACTTGATAAACCCGATGCCGGCACTGTGTTATGGGACGAAGAGCCCATCTATGATATGTCAAAAGAATCGTTGGCCGAATTCCGAAATAAAAAACTGGGTTTTGTCTTCCAATTTCATCACCTGCTGCCGGAGTTTACTGCCGTTGAAAATATCATGATGCCGGCTCTTATCCACGGGGAATCCGAAGAAGATGCCCACGACAGAGCCATGAATCTACTCGAAGACTTTGGGATTCCCGGACGTGCCGAACACCGCCCTACGCAGCTCTCAGGCGGTGAACAACAGCGTGTAGCCATGGCTCGCGCCCTGATGAACAAACCAGACCTAATCCTTGCCGACGAACCCACCGGCAACCTCGATGAAAAAAACACGGAGATCCTTTTGAAACTGTTGTTTGACCTGCGAACAAAGGAAGATGTAAGCATTTTGCTGATTACTCACGAAAAAGATATTGCCGAACGCTCAGATATCATCTATGAACTGTCCAAAGGGAAGTTATCAGCCCTTTAAATTTTACTATCATTGAAAACAATCCTATTTTCACCTACTTCTGAAAACCAAGAATAACCAGTTTTACCATGAGTAAGAAACAAGTTAAAGAAGAATTAGAACACGACGTACTCCTTGATACTTTTTCAAAAGCCCAGAGCTTTTATGACAGCAATAAGAATGCTGTTATCGGTGCCGCCATAGCTTTGATTGTCATTATCGGCGGATCAGTTGGATACTATTACTACTCCACATCACAAGAAAATCAAGCCCAGCAATTGATGGGACAAGCTACACAAGCCTACCTGCAGGGTAATTTTCAAAAGGCACTCACCGGCTCCGAAGCCGATTTCACCGTGGGATTTCAGCAGATCATCAATAACTACAGCATGACCGACGCAGCCAACCTTGCCCGCTACTATGCTGCAGTTAGTGAGTTCAAACTCGGAAATCCCCAAGAAGCTCTAAGCTACATCCAGGAATATGAAGTACCCGAAGGTATTATGGGGGTTGGGCCGATATCTTTTAACGGTGTAATTCACACCGAGCTCGGGAATCATGCCCAAGCTGCAGAATTGTATGTTAAAGCTGCTGAATGGGACGTTAATGAATCAACAACGCCTTATAATTACCTTGAGGCGGCAAAAGCATTCCATGATGTCGGCAACAGTGCAAAAGCCGAAGAGTATGCTCAAAAAATTATTGATGAATATGACAACAGCTCTCAAGTAACAGATGCACAAAAGCTGTTGGGATTGCTGGCAACCGCTAAGTAAATATTGATAGGCGTTTATTATTTTTAGAGGCGACCATTCATTCCTGAAGGGTCGCCTTTTTTAATTACTACCCTTTGTTCGACTTCTCTTCTAGGCCAATATGCTCCAGGGCTTCGTGGGAACAACCATCCCAGTTAGTCGCCTTGTTACCAATGTAGCCTATATCTTCGATCCCCATTTTGCTGGACCAGAATCCAGCAGCCACGAGATCGCGAAAACTGTTGAAAAAGTTGACACCGGCCTGCATTTCCGGGGCTGCCTCGTCGGGATAGGCAATCTTATCAAGCATCTCTTTTTTCTGTTGATCAGTGCAGTTGATAAAGTTATTGTCGAAGAATCGCCGGCACTGCACATCCAACCAGTTAAGGCCACCACGCATGGGAGTCTGATTCTCGGGGCGGTCGAGCATCATAAAATCAATAAACTCGGGGACGCCCGCATCTTCGGCGTTGCCAGATCGTTCGTCGGCGGGAATGACCATATTAGCCAGCTGGCGAACGGTCTCAAACTCGTGATCAGTAAAGAACTGGGTCTCCCACATCTCCAGATCCTCTTCGGTCACATGTTTCCAAAACTTATGTTCTTTCGAAGCTTCTTTGGGCGCCGTTTTACAGCCGGTCATAGCAAAACCCGCAGCCAACGTTCCCAGTGAGAGTGTTTTTAAAAGTTCTCGTCTATCCATGGTTTTTAGTACTAAGTAGTGGGTTCTGAGTCATGAAAAGTGGTTTTATTCACTACCCAATACACATGACTCAAGACTAGTTAAAGATTTCCTTTATTCATCTGGTCGGCGATGTAATCCGAGGTACGCATCGATAGCGCCAGAATCGTCCATGTTGGATTTTTATGCGGCTGCGACACAAACGGTCCGCCATCGGCCACAAAGAGGTTATCGACGTCGTGCGCCTGGCAATATTCGTTTAGTACCGATTCATCGGGATCATCCCCCATCCGGGTCGTTCCCACCTCGTGGATAATATACCCCGGTGTACTAATGCCATACCCATCCTCTTTGGATGGCATATCCCAGAGCGGTTCTCCACCCATTTCATCTATAATCGAGCGGAAGGTTTCCTGCATATGTTTAACCTGATTGTACTCCTGATCGCTCCAGTTATAATTGAATTTAAGTGATGGTATACCCCATTCGTCTACGGTGTTGGGATCAATTTCACAGTAATTATCTTCGCGGGCTATACATTCTCCACGCCCCGAAAATCCAACAATAGAACCGTAATAACGGCGGTAATCTTCTTTCAACTGTTTACCATATCCACCGCAACCCTTTGGACGGTCCAAAAACAGATCATTATAATTTTGTATTCCTCCCATAAAACCGTAGCTGGGCATACCGCGACCGCCCCAGAGTTCAGCATGGTATCCACGGGCAAAATCGAGATTGCTGTTGTCCTTCCACCATGGAATATACATATGCATACCACCCGTACCGTCTTCGTTGTGAGCTGGCGCATTCATCAAATCAGGAATCACACCTGCCACACTGGTCCCCGTCGAATCCATCAGGTATTTACCGACTACACCGCTGGAGTTAGCTAACCCATTGGGGAAATCGGAAGATTTTGAATTAAGCAGCAGGCGGGCCGATTCACAAGCGCTGGCTGCAAGTACAACCACTCTTGCACGGACCTTATATTCCTTTCCATCTTTTTTGTTGATATATGATACACCAGTTGCTTTACCATCACTATACGTTACTTCTCGCACCATCGCGTTGGTTATGATCTCAAGATTACCAGTCTCCAGCGCAGGTGGTAACAGCACAGAAGGCGTCGAAAAGTTTGAATGGGTCGAACAGCTTCGATTACACTGCCCACAATAATGGCATGCTGCTCGTCCATTGTGCGACTCTGTAATAATCGACATGCGGGAGGGAATGCACGCAATATCCATATCGTCGCAAGCATTTTTAATCATATGCTCGTAACAGCGCGGCTCCGGTGGATCCATATAAACGCCACCCGGTGCATTAGGGATATCCTCATGCGTTCCGAAAATCCCGACCAGACGGTCAAGACGGTCATAATAGGGTTTCAAATCCTGATAGCTAATAGGCCAATTGTCTCCCATTCCATCTTTACTGTGAACACGAAAATCATCGGGTCCAAACCGCAGCGAAATGCGTCCCCAGTGATTGGTTCTACCGCCCAGCATGCGACCACGGAACCAGTCAAATTCAGTATCCTCGGTAGTGGTATAGGGTTCACCTTCGATATCCCAACCACCAAAACAGGCATCAAAAGAACCAAAAGGTTGAAGCTGGGTGGGAGCTCCCCGCCGTGGCGATTCATATGGCCACTTGAACATGGCAAAATCTTCAGAGTCGAACCAGCCTCCGGCCTCCAGCATTAAGACATTTGCACCGGCTTTTGTGAGCTGATGAGCCGCCATACCACCGCCGGCTCCCGATCCCACAATTACAACATCATACTTATCCGGACTTTCAATTATCTCCATGAACTTGATCCCTGCTTATGTTTGAAATGGGCTAGTTAACTCTAGTTGGTCATGTCTTTAATTTTGATGTTGCGAAACCACACATCATTTCCGTGATCCTGCAGGCCGATATATCCTTCCTTGGCTACATCCGCAAAACCATCATATTCGGCAAACTTGCTGTTCTTCACCATCTCTTTCCAATCTTCGGTCCAAAGATGATATTCGAGCACTTTTTCCCCGTTCTGATAGTGAACTACGGTCCCGTCATAAACTAAGATACGGGCAGAATTCCACTCTCCGTGTGGATTGGCATTTTGCGGCTGAGCAGGAACCAGATCATAGAGCGAACCGGCCTGTCGATTGCCGTTTTCTCCGAGGCGGGCATCCGGATGGTTTTCGTTGTCCAGAATCTGCATCTCGGGCGCAGATTTCCAGATGGCCTGACCATTTTCGCCGCACTGCTCCTCAGCAAGGTAGAAAATGCCGCTGTTTCCACCTTTAGACACTTTCCACTCGAGCTTGAGCTCAAAATCGCTGTACTTTTTCTTGGTCACAATATCTCCGCCAGCACCACCAGCTTCGCCGGCACCGGATCCCTGTACTTTCAGAGCTCCGTCTGCAACAACCCAGCCGCTGTCGGGAAAGGCCTGGTCACAATATCCACGCCATTGATCGCTGGGGGTTTTACCATCAAATAATAGCTTCCATCCCTCTTCTTTCTCAACCTTGCTTAAGGTATTAACAGGGACGTCTTCCTTACTTTGCTGGGCCATTTCTTTATCCTTTTTGTCTGAAGACTGGCAACTGCCAATCAGCAGGCCAAATCCAATTACAAGTGTTAATGTAGTATTCAGTTTCATAATACTTAATCTGTTAATTGATTTAAGATTCGTAACTCCATCCTTTGCGATAGGGAGGGCGGATGTATCGCTCCGCTGCCTGTTGGGCGTTAATAGTCTCGTAGTTTGTTTCAAATTTCGGGTCCCCGTTGACCACTTTAAAATCATCGGTGGTAACAACACGGATTTCGTCTTCACTGTCGATATTGGTGAATTCCATGTTCTCTCCATCCCACTGCAAAGTTCGCTTGAGATCTTGTAGGCGCACTGCCAGGTTCCCCATCAGTACAACTTCGGTGAGCGGGGCGGCATAGTCGAATGTTGAACTTGGCATCGTGCGGTCACCTTCCGGCTCTTTACAGGCACGTACCCAGTCCATCTCGTGTCCCCCATTCATCGCATTGGGGATTCGTCGAAATTGTTCGGATACCTTTGGTGGATTATCCTCCCGACCAATAATATAAGGATCCAGTGCATAGGTGCTGCAGATGAGCGTGCCCTCGGATCCCACGAACATTGCTCCGCCACCGCTGTCGCCCATTGTTTTTCCTTCCGGGATGCCTTCGGGACGTTCGGGCATTAGTCCCCCGTCGTACCAGGTAAATTCGACCGGCGGCATTTCCACATTGCCCTTTTTAGGCCGTCGTGGAAAGTGATAAGTCACTTTTTCCGCCAGCGGGGCACTCTCGGTATTCAATTGCGTAGAACTGCCTTCGATGGTCTTAGGCTGACCAAGCTGCAGGGCTTTGAATACCGGATCGACGATATGGCATCCCATATCACCAAGTGCTCCGGTACCATAATCCCACCAAGCACGCCAGTTCCAGGGCGTATATGACGGGTGATAAGGCCGCCAGGGCGCTGGTCCTACAAATAAATCCCAATTAAGCGTAGGCGGTGTAGAGGGCGTTTCGGTGGGACGTTCAAGACCCTGCGGCCAAATAGGACGATTGGTCCAAGCGTGTACTTCTTGCACTTCACCAATTTCGCCGTTCCAGATCCACTCACAAATTTTTCGAATACCATCAGCAGAGTTGCCTTGATTGCCCATCTGGGTTACGACGCCCGTCTCTTCTGCAATCTGTGCTAAGCGTCGCGCCTCGTACACCGAGTGTGTGAGCGGTTTCTGCACGTACACATGCTTGCCGCGACGCATGGCCTCGGCCGCTGCCACATAATGAGTATGATCTGGCGTAGCCACGACCACAGCATCGATATCGTCGCCCATATCGTCGAACATGCGGCGGAAATCCTCATAGACTTGTGCATCGGGAAATTCGTTAAAGGTATCGGCCGCATAATCCCAGTCCACATCGCAGAGTGCAACGATATTTTCGCTACTCATATTGGCCAGGTTTGCACCACCCATACCCCCAACACCAATGCCGGCGATGTTGAGCTTATCACTCGGCATCTGATGTCCGAGACCTGAAACAACGGTACTGGGCAAAACTGTTAAACCAGCTGCAGCTGCCCCTGATGTTTTTAGAAAGTCTTTCCGTGAAATGCCCTTGCTGTCATCACCATTATTTTGATCCATGCTATGTATTGTTTCTTTGAATTAACAAAAGTGTCCCGATTCTTATTACGCCTGTAAGTTTTTTTCCAATGCGAATCTGTACTTAAAAAATATTACCTCAAGTATCAATAAATCTATAATAAATTACCACTATTGGGATAAGTCCTTTCCCGCTTGTAATAACAATGACTTTGTCGCTTTAATACCTTCATATTCTCCGAGGTCACTTCCTTCATACTCTACACCGATGTGCCCGGTATACCCCGCACCTTTTATAATTTTCAACATTCTGCGAAAATCAATTGTGGTTTCCTCTCCACGATCATCAAAAGCATAGCTTTTAGCACTAACTCCTTTGGCAAACGACATCATCTGACGAACGCCCTTATAGCGATTGTATTCCTCAACGCAGGACCCTTTTTCACTTTTTATGCAAAAATTGCCAAAATCGGGTAGCGTGCCACAATTTTCCATCCCCACCTGCTGCATTACGTCAGAGATCCATTGCCCATCAGAAGAATATCCTCCATGATTTTCAACAATAATATTGATACTGTAATCCTGGGCAAATTCTGACAATCGCCCCAAGCTATCTACCGCGGCCGCCTTCTGAGTTTCACGGGTACCATCCCCAAACACGTTGACGCGGATGGAATGACATCCCAAATACTCTGCTGCCCTTACCCATTTATGATGATTCTTGACGGCTCGAAGTCGCTCTTGCTCGTCAGTCACTCCCAGATTTCCTTCACCATCAATCATGATCAGGAGCTGATTAATTCCCAGGTCTGAGCATCGCGTATTAAGCTCATCTAGATAGGCTTTGTCATTAACTTTATCGGCAAAGAAACCGCTAACATACTCCACGGCATTGATGCCAAATTCATTTTTTGCCACGGCCGGAAATTCCAGATTATTAAGCTCTCCATTTTGCAGCATGCGATGAAGACTCCATTCGGCCAGGGAGATATCAAAGAATAGATCCGACGAATCCGAATCAGAAAAAACAGAATTTATCAACCCGGGCATGCTTGCCGAAGCTGCAGCGAAACTACAATACTTGATAAAGCTCAACCTGTCCATAGACTAATCCTCCGTTACAGAATTTTTCATAGCAACCCAACTTTTTTTCTTACCGCTTTCGACCGCTTTGTGAATAAATCGAACGCCGGTCAAACCGTCATGCACCATCGGGAAATCATAGTCATTTGAATTAACCTGCTCTCCCCTTTTATCGGCTTTAATAGCTTCTGCTACGCTGGCATATATATTAGCAAAAGCACCGATAAACCCCTCGGGATGTCCCGGCGGAATGCGTGTATTCTGATAGGACACGGCCGATAAATAGGGATTGCCTTTTTTATAAATTTCTTCCGGCCCATCCGGATATTTGAGGTGCAGATAATTGGGATCTTCCTGCTTCCACTCCAAAGATGCTTCATCACCATAGAGACGAATGTGCAGACCGTTTTCTTCGCCAATGGATATTTGGGATGAGATCAGAACCCCACGTACGCCCTGCTCATAGTGGATCAGCATGTTGGCATCATCTTCCAGGTCGCGTCCTTCCACAAAAGTATTTATGTCGGCATAGAGCTGCTGAATTTTTAGCCCCGTAATGTATTCTACCAAATGCTCGGCATGCGAACCAATATCGGCAATGACCGACGAGACGCCCGCCTTATCGGGATCAGTCCGCCATGCCGCCTGCTTGTTGCCCTCCTCTTCGATGGGCTGGGAGAGCCATCCCTGCGAATACTCAACAACGACTTTACGGAGATTGCCAAGCTTACCGCTGCTGACTAGCTCCCTGGCCTCCTTCACCATGGGATAACCGGAATAGTTATGCGTGAGTGCAAAGATAGTGTCGTGCTTCTCCACCAGCCGGCATAGCTCCTCGGCCTCTTCGATGGTGTTGGTCATCGGTTTGTCACACACCACGTTGATGCCCGCCTCGATAAATGCCTTACAAACATCAAAGTGCAGATGGTTGGGAGTGGCAACGGTCACAAAGTCGATGCGCTCATCGCTGGGTAGCTGACTTTCCTGCTCGGCCATCTGCCGGTAGGAATCGTAAAGCCGGTCTTCATTCAGATTAAGCTGCAGACCGAACTGCCGCGATTTTTCAGCATCCGAAGAAAACGAGCCGGCCACTAAGTTAATATTACCCTGAAGCCGTGCAGCCATCCGATGTACGTCGCCGATTAGGGCATCCGGACCGCCGCCGACCATTCCATAACGAATTGATTGATCCATCGACATGCGTTTACTTTTCGAGTTTATTCAGTTGTGCTTTCTTGTCGCTTAATTTTTGATTGAACATCCATTTGTACAAATGCGGGTTGCTGTAGGCCTGCACCCAGGCGCCGATATGTCCTTGATCCGGATATTCTGTATAACCCGGTGAACCGCCCGCAATACGAATGCCACTTACCATGGAGCGAGAAAATTCCGGGGATACCACCTCATCTTTGCTCCCATGAAATATCCAAAGCGGCACATCTTTCAAAAGGAATGCTTTGCTGGTATCACCGCCTCCGCAGATGGGCACGGCGGCAGCAAACTTGTTAGGCATGCGCTGGATGAGATCAAAGGTACCAAATCCGCCCATTGAAAGGCCTGTGACGTAAATACGAGACACATCAATAGCATGCCTCTGCTCAAGACTATCAAGCAATCTGATCGTCGATTTCATGGGCTGAGTGGGCTCATCGCGCAGCGGCATCGAATAGGTTGCAGACCCAGGGTCACGGTTGGGAAGCCCGCCCCATGTCTCTCCTTCGGGAACCTGTGGGGCTACCACAAAAGCTGGATACTTTTTTCTGAACTTAGGATCAGCAAAATGCGAAACACCCCACTTGAGCTGACTAATATTATCTGATCCCTGTTCACCGGCCCCGTGCAAAAACAGCACCAGCGGATACGTTTTTGAAGTGTCATAGTCGGCAGGCTTTAAAATACGATAGTTAAGCTCATTGCCCGCACTATCCTCGAAAGTTTTGGCTTCGAAATCAGTTATCTGAGCATTGATTACATTTGGAATGATAAAAATAAGGAGTGTAAAAAGTCCGGATCGTAACCTCATCTAAAATGTAATTTAAAATTTACATATTGCGACGATATTGCCCGCCCACTTCGTAAAGCGCCTGCGAGATCTGTCCCAGCGATGCTACCTTCACGGTCTCCATCAGCTCTTCAAAAATATTACCGTTGTTACGGGCCACTACTTTAAGCTGCTCAATAGCCTCATCCGCTTCATCCTCGTTACGCTTCCAGAACGCTTCCAGATTGTCGATTTGCTGCTCTTTTTCTTCTTTGGTCGAGCGAATCAAATCCACTTCCTTCTCTTCTTTCTCATCATCGTCTTCATCATCCTTGGTAAACGTATTTACCCCGACGATGGGCTTTTCGCCACTGTGTTTCTTGGCCTCATATTTCAGACTCTCATCCTGAATTTTGCCGCGCTGGTACATATTCTCCATCGCTCCCAGCACGCCGCCGCGTTCGGTCAGCCGATCAAACTCACTAAGGATGGCTTCCTCAACCAAGTCGGTAAGCTCTTCGATAAAATATGAACCCTGGTTGATGTTCTCATTCTTGGCCGGACCCATCTCCTTGTTTATGATGAGCTGAATAGCTAGTGCTCGGCGAACCGATTCCTCGGTAGGCGTGGTAATGGCTTCGTCATAAGCATTGGTGTGCAGCGAGTTACAGTTATCATAAATCGCCATCAACGCCTGCAAGGTCGTACGGATATCATTAAACTGAATTTCCTGGGCATGAAGCGATCGTCCACTCGTTTGGATATGATACTTGAGCTTCTGCGAACGCTCATTGGCCCCGTATTTCTCCCGCATGGCAACGGCCCAGATGCGTCGGGCAACACGACCAATCACGGCATATTCGGGATCCAGTCCGTTGCTGAAAAAGAATGAAAGGTTGTGTGCAAATTCGTCAATATCCATACCGCGGGACAGGTAATACTCAACATAGGTAAAACCGTTTGCCAGCGTAAATGCCGCTTGCGTAATGGGATTGGCGCCCGCCTCGGCAATGTGGTAGCCGGATATAGATACTGAGTAATAATTCCGGACATTATGGTCAGTAAAATACTGCTGGATGTCGCCCATCATTTTGAGGGCAAACTCGGTAGAAAAGATACAGGTATTTTGCGCCTGATCTTCTTTCAGGATATCAGCCTGAACCGTACCCCGTACAACTGACATCGCTTTTTCCTTAATATCGTTGTAGGTCTCATCATCAACCAACTGGTCGCCGGTAATACCCAGCAGTCCAAGGCCGAAACCGTCATTGGTCTCGGGCAGCTCGTTGTTATACCCGGGGGCTTCAACATCTCGTTCCTCAAAATACTCTTTGATTTTTTTCTGAGCCTCTTCCCACTTGCCGTTCTCTTTGAGGTAACGCTCAACTTCCTGGTCAATGGCCGTATTCATAAACATGGCCAAGATCATCGGCGCCGGGCCGTTGATCGTCATAGATACCGACGTTTTACTGGAAGTCAACTCGAAGCCCGAATACAGCTTTTTCATATCATCCAGCGTACAGATGCTCACTCCGGAGTTACCGACTTTCCCGTAAATATCTGGACGGTGATCGGGATCTTCGCCATACAGCGTAACCGAGTCAAAAGCCGTAGAGAGACGTGCTGCCGGCATTCCTTCACTTAGATAGTGGAATCGTTTATTCGTACGCTCTGGTGTCCCCTCACCGGCAAACATCCGGGTAGGATCTTCACCTTCACGCTTGAATTCGAACACACCCGCTGTAAAAGGATAATACCCCGGTAAGTTCTCCTTGAGTGCAAATTTAAGCTGTTCCCCTTTGTGTTCCGTTTTGGGCAGTGCAACGCGTGGAATTTCCAGTCCGCTGAGCGACTCGCGGAACATTTTGTTTTTGAATGTCTTGTCGCGCACCTGCACTTCCACATAATCAGAACGGTACTCCTCGTACAACTCGTCCCAGCCTTCGAGAATCTTTTTACACCGCGAGTCGAGCTTGCCAAGCCAGTGCTCACGCATAGTTTTTAGATTCTCCTTCATCGTGTCTTCCTCATCCGGCTTCCACCGATCTACCTGCTCAATAGTGCCAGTAACTTCATCCAGCTTGCTGGCAATATCTGTTTGTTGTTCAACCCAGCTATGATAATCCCGAATAGTCTCAGAAATATTAGAGAGATAGCGCTGTCGTTTTCCCGGGATAATGGCCTGCGTCTGAATATCTTCAGCCGGTTCAGGATTAGTATAGATCTTGGTATCCCAGCTTAAACTGTAGTGTTCATTAATTTTATTGATCAGCGCCGTAAAAAGTCTATTCACGCCCTCGTCATTAAACTGAGCGGCAATAGTCGGAAACACCGGCATTGCTTCAGCATCCTGATTCCAGGCGCCACGATTACGTTTCATCTGCTTGCGCACGTCACGAAGAGCGTCGAGCGAACCTTTCTTCTCAAACTTGTTCAATACCACCATTTCTGCCACTTCCAGCATATTGATCTTTTCGAGCTGCGTGGCCGCCCCATATTCGCTGGTCATCACATACATCGGGATATCGGAAACGTTTAAAATCTCAGTATCGCTTTGACCAATGCCGCTGGTTTCCACAATGATCAAGTCAAAGCCCGCGGTCTTGCAAATCTCGACAGCACCTTTTACCGACTGACTCGTTGCCCGATTGCTGACCCGCGTCGCCAGGCTTCGCATATATACCCGATCGGGATCAAGGCTATTCATCCGAATGCGATCACCAAGCAGCGCCCCACCGGAACGGATTTTAGAGGGATCGATAGAAATAACTGCAATATCGATATCTTCAAATTCGGTCAGGAATCGCCGGACGAGCTCATCAGTAAGCGAACTTTTGCCGGCACCGCCCGTTCCCGTAATGCCAATAAGCGGAATGGGATGTCCATTTTTCTGGGCGGGAATAATGCTGCCCTTGCCGTCCAGCAGTTTTTCATCCTCAACTGAAATAATCTCATTGTGAGCGTTTTCAATGGCTGAAATACAGCGAGCGATAGTTTTGTAATCTTGTTCAGTAACTTTCTGGGCATCCACCTCTTCAACATCAGCCGTGTCAAAATCGCATTTCTCGAGCATGTAATTGATCATGCCCTGGAGTCCCATCTCTTTGCCATCTTCTACCGAGAAAATGCGACATACCCCGGCTTCGTGTAGCTCCTTAATCTCATCATCGACAATAACACCGCCGCCGCCACCGAAAACGTTTATGTGGGAGGCACCACGTTCTTCGAGCAGCTCAACCATATATTTAAAGTATTCCATATGTCCGCCTTGGTAGGAGCTCACGGCAATGCCCTGCACATCTTCCTGGATGGCGCAATCTACAATCTCTTGCACCGATCGGTTATGTCCCAGGTGAATCACTTCAGCACCACTGCTCTGCAGAATGCGACGCATGATATTAATGCTCGCATCGTGACCATCAAACAAACTGGCCGCTGTCACAAACCGGATCTTGTGTTCTGCTTCATAAACCTCCGGCCCCTCAGACTGCTGAGATTTAGACTGCTCTTCCACTTCGCTTTTCTTTGCTTGGTCGGATGTCAGGGTATCTTCAGACATACAAAAATTCTTTTCATTGATGATTCGTAGATCAGAAAGGTAACAAATTTAAGCCAATTTTTTGAGCATACGGACTTCTTTAAAAACGTTTTACTGTGCTGAATATTAAAAGTAGTGCCTACTGCTTATTTACCAGGTTGGAAAATCCGCCAGACACAATATTGGTAAGATTAGAAAGTACGCTTGGCAACGCCCATCCTCCGGGACAAACCAAGAATTTAGGTTCCCACACCGGGTTAAACTGAGTTTTATATGCTCTGACCGTTTTAAAACCATAGAAGTTTTCACCATAAGTGAACACAAAATCAGCAAGCCTGTTCCAGCCCGGGGAAAAATCGTGCTCCTCCATTCCCGAAAGTGGTGCCATTCCCATGTTAAACCAGTCGTACCCCTGTTTTTTACCCCACAACATAGTCTCAATCAGCATAAAAGTAATGATACCATCAGGAGCACTCGGACGATATCGTAACAAGTCAGTGGCCAATTCATATTTATCCGCCCCTAATAAAAGATTGGAAAATGCCAGATACTCTCCATCTTTTTTTACTACTGCGACCGGGAAATTCTGGAGGTATTCTTCATCAAAATAGCCGACCGAGAAGCCGCGTTCCTTTCTATTTTGATCCTGAATATTTGCTTCTGAAATAGCCTTCAGTTCGGGTAAATAATCAGACAACGCTTCTTTGGGAAGTATCTCCCATTCGTATCCTTCGTTACGCAACTTTTTGTATCGATCCCATAACGTATGGTTTACATCCGGTTTGGGAATAAACTCTTCTAGTGGAACCCTGGCTTCCTCTCCAAGCTTAAACAGTGTCAATCCAAGATCGACATAATATTCCAGATACTTATTGCCTACATGGTAAAATACAGGTCGGCAACCTTCATCAGTACATTCGTCACGAAAATCCCAAATCATCTCTTCGGCATCCGACTGCGGTCCCACAGGATCACCCAGGGCTACCCAGTTGTTGCCCTCTCGGGTAAACATGATAAACGAGCTCTTGGACTGATTGACAAGCAATTCTTTATCTCCCAGCAAAACAAGATTTGAGATCGATTTTTTAGATCCTTCCAAAATATTACGAGCTACATCCAATTCGCCTTCGGCCGGCTCATCCGTCTCTTTCCCTTTGGGACGCAGCAGCTTCACTAATCCCACGATAATGGCAAATCCCAATGCCGCAACCGTAGCTCGCATATACCGTGGCGCATCTCCCATTAACGTAAACTCCCACCAGAGATTCTCGGAGTACTCCACATGCTTGTAGGAAAAAATCCCCAGCCAAACAGCGCTAGTAAGCACAATTGCAATCAAGGCAAACCAACGCGCTGAAAATACTTGGCTTATCAACGATGCTTTCCGATGAAATTCTTCACGACATGGCACCATAGCAATAAGCATCACCCCCAGCATCAAAGCTTCTTCGTAATCAGCTCCTTTGAGCAACGAAACGATAATCCCAAAAACAAGAAGCCCGATAGTTAAGTGGTAAGCCCCTTGTACTCTGCGCTGAAGTGCGCTGGCTAACACCAGCAGAGACGCTCCTATTAAGCTGGCCAGGAAGTGCGACATTTCAATGACCGGCAGCGGAATAAAATGCTGCAGCCACTGCATACGAGGCACCTCAGACGGCAAAGCTCCCGAGAACAGCAATATGGCACCCCCAATAAATACCGAGAAACTCATCACCTGGGGAACAACGCGAGGTACCCAGTTCGCCGCCTTTTCGCGAAATTCTGCCACTTTCTGTTGGTTTACCTTGTATTCTTGATAGCCAAGCACAATAAGAGCAGCCAGTAACGGCAGGATGTAATAGATAATGCGATATACAACAAGAATACCAAGCACTTTTGAGCCGGGCATAAAATTACCAAGATACACCAGCATCACCGATTCAAATACGCCCAGCCCTCCGGGCACCTGGCTGAAAAGACCAGCGATCTGGGCCAGCATAAATACTCCCAGGAAACTGAAAAAGTTGCTTGAGCTCGGCAGCAACACATAAAGCACCGAAGCCATCAGCAACCAGTCGATCGAAGCAATAAAAACCTGTTGCAGCGAAAGTTTGAGGTCGGGAAATCTAAATGTCCAGCTCTTGAACGAAAATTCATCCTTAAATTTTGCACTGGCGATCACATAGCCTACGACCATCACCAGCAAAATACCTCCCAGTACACGTAATGATACAAATGGCAGTTCAACGCCACTGGGTAAATCAGGCGTCGCGAAGAGTAACGCCAGTCCCGCCACAGAACAAAAGCCAATCCAGAGAGTGAATGCACTAAAGGCTACAATCTGGGTAACCTGCAGCCCCGAAAATCCCCAAGCCGAGTAAATACGATATCGGATCGATCCGCCTGTGATGAGCGCCAGGCCAATATTATGACTAAAGGCATAGCCCACGAAACCGGCACGCACAATCTTTCCCGCACCAAGCTCTTCTCCGATATAATGAACGCCCAACGCATCATAGCCAGTAAGTAGCAAATAGCTTAAAGCAGACAACAGCAGAGAGAATAAAATATAGTGATTGGGAATGGCCGATAACTGCGCTAAAATATCCGATAGTGCATACTTCTGCAGCTTCTGGTTGAGAAACCAGAGCGCAACCACGAAGAAGAGGATGCTAATTAACGGGGTTATTTTTTTAAGCTTTTTCTTCATGAAACAATTGAACTACTGATTCTGCACTAATTATTCAAGCTTATCGTTAAGTCTGCAGTGAGTCCTTTTTTAACTGGTGTACCCTTACGAATATAGTAGGGTTCGGGCACTTCATAAGGTGATACCCGCCCAAAATCCCAAACGTTGTTTCCATTTTCATCCTTGTAGGCAACAACTTTGTATTGGAGCGGGGGCAACTGAGTGATTTCTACCTGACCGGAAAAAGTGGTATCTCGTCGAATGCCGGATTCTTCGTTTATGACCTCCAATCTTACATTTTGAGCCGTTGAATCTTCTGTCATTACATTAAGTTTTCCCATCTGTGAGCTGTGCCATATCTGGGGCTGGACTTTGCGAAAATCTTCTATAAAAGGATCCCAGACGCGTACTTCGTACTGCAGGCCGTCCTCCCACTGCTCTTTTGGAGCAATGGATAGCACATTGTGCTCAATCTCAACATTGGGCCACTCTGTTAACAACGTATCACCTGCTACAATCTTCAGAGAGTCGCGAATGGCCGGCTCGTCGATGGGTTTCGCATAAGTAACTTTTATGGTATCCGTGGGATAGTATCCTGACAAATTATTGCGTTTGATAATTCGCTGTTTGGTGGTATCCTTCTGGGCAGAACCGGTGAACGTTTGTCCTGTTGTAGTAACGCGATTGCCCGAAGCATCAACAATACCGGACATTCCCAACCTGTAAGATGATTTAGGTGACAACGATCGCTGGCTCTGCGCAAACAGAATATAGGCGTCGTTCGGTTGTATATACAGTGGAATGGCTGATGTAAATCGCACACCCGATGTATCAGTCACGGATATTGCTGCACTATCCGTAAGCACAATATTTTCGCTGAACCGCATCCGCAGGCGGCGGGATGAGAAGAGCCCAATGCCCTGTACCGAAGGCTGAGTCGTATCCACAGAAGTAGTATATACAGTACCAAGAGTATCAGCAGCAGCTTCTTCCAGCTCAAAAAACTCTTGACCAAACGGCTGAGCCTGTTCCTGCTGTTTATCCCAAATTTTATTACGGTTACGATCTTGGACCCAGAAAGCCTTGTAGGTTCCCTCTCTCAAGTACGAAAACTGGAATACGCCAGCCGTATCCGTGGTAGCAATGTAATTAGCCTTCTGGCTTAAATCATAGGGCTCACGATACAGCAGGACACGCTCCCCGTCGGTACCTTCGCCAGTTTGGGCATTAATGACCTTTCCGAATAGTTTACCTTTGTCAATTTCGGGTCCGGTGGATACCGCAATCTTATGGGATTCGGACATCTTATTGCCATTCATATCACTGAACTCCGTTCCGACGGTAACAATGAGTGTCGTTAAATCAGGAATCTTGCGATCAAAGACAATTTCGACGGACTTTCGCCCCCAATCCAGCTCATAATTGATACCAATATCGGGCTCAACAATAATAGACTTACGCAGTGTTGAGCGTCGGACAAACTCTGAAAAATGCAGCGTGATCGTCCGCCCCGAGAAATTGGTAGTGCCAGTCTGTGGCTCCGTTTTGATAATTTTGGGTCCTGTCTTATCGGGTGGCCCGCCGGTGGGTGATGAAGGGGTTGCACAACTCCCAACCAGTAAAACGCCCAGACAAAGAATTGCGCTAACCCATTGGTAATGCTTCACAAATTATCTAGATCGTTAAAATTTAAGTTCAGGCAAAGATACAAATTTTCGATCGCCTTTTTGAGATATATCAGCAACCGATTTCAAAAGAAATCGTATAAAGCTATCAAAACTAATCAAGAGAAAACGCAGCAACAAATTGGGAAAAATCGTAAATTATAATTTAAATATCATTGGGCATGACCGCTTTTCGTTTTCATATTAAATCAGAGAGACTGCTGCTTATCGCTATAGATGCCGTACGGCGTACCATTTAGATTCTGCCCAGTCGTCGCTACGTAGCTCTTTTGCTTCTCGTGATTTCAAGAAATCAGTGGAGCTACTGGATGATTTTTCCCGAAAAGAGGTATACCGGTCCAAAGACGCCGTACTTCTCAACCTGGAACAGGCAACGGCCTTTCATTTTGCGGGACAGTACCAATCAAGTAACGCTTCATTTTCAGATGCCGAGGATAAAATTAATGAGCTTTTTACTAAAAGTGTCAGCCGTGGCGTACAGTCTTTTGTCATTAACGACAATGCCCTGGCCTATGACGGCGAAGATTATGAGGATGTGTACCTGAATGTATTCAAGTCGCTAAACTACCTGCACATGCATGACTTGGAAGCAGCATTGATTGAATCCCGACGGGTATCTTATAAACTCGGCCAGCTTAACATTAAGTTCAAGGGACTAGTAGAAGCCCTTTCAAAAGCTGATACCACCCAACAAGCCAGCTGGAACACCGGCAAGAGCAACGTAAAAACAGTGCTCTAGCCCACTACCTGTCAACTGTATTATTTGCCAAATCCAACAAGCCGGATGATGCACGCATATCCTATGAAAATATGCAAAAGGCTTTTGTGGATCAGCCAGGCATATATTCAAAAGAGCTGGTAGATTCCGAGCCGTTGCAATTGCTTACAAAAGCCGACGAATATAACGTGCTTGTTACCGGATTTAGCGGACGCGGGCCACAAAAACGGCAAAGTGATATTCGTTTATGGCTGGATGATCCCGGTATGTACCTTAAGTTTTCGCTTCCTTCGCTACGTCGATATCCTTCTATCGTACAATATGTGAAAATTTCTGTGGATGACTCCCTGCTTGTGCCTCTTACTCCTATCGAAGAGATGGATTGGGTAGCTGAAGAAGTCTACAAAGTAAAGGAGCCCATTATCTACGCCCGAACGTTTGTGCGAGCTTTCCTAAAAGCGATGGGCACGCGGACAATCACCAAAAAAACCGAGAAAAAGAGTGCGTTACTGGGCGGACTTACCCAAGTGCTTGGTATTGTAGGTCAGGAACTAACCGAGAAGGCGGATCTCCGCGGCTGGCAAACCATGCCGGGACGTGCATACGCAACCGTATTTAAGCTGCCGACCGGCACGCATCACTTTGCTATCAATTACTACGACACCAATGGCTCGTTACTATTTAGCGAAAAACAAACGGCAACCATCAACCCACAAAATAAACTAACCCTTATCGAATCACTTTACTGGAATTGATTCGGTATGGAATCACCAACAAAAAAACCATGAAAAACGTAATACTATATATCACACTTTCAGGCCTGCTTGCTTTATCGGGATGTCTTCCTTCTCAAAAAGTAGAGGGTGTTTCACCAGAAACCCAAACCGATTTATCCGGACGCTGGAATGACACTGACGCCCGCTACGTGGCTGAAGACATGATTGCTGATGTCGTCTCAAAACTCTGGCTTGTTCAATTCCGAACCAAACATGAAAAAGCACCAATTGTTATCGTAGGACGCGTACGTAACGAAACAATGGAACACATCGACGCTGAAGTATTTACCAAAGAGATGGAACGCGCTTTTGTCAATACCGGGCAGGTTTCGGTAGTGGCTGACCGTCAAGAACGCAATGACATTCGCGATGAACGCTACGACCAGCTCGAAAATGCATCCGATGCAACAATCAAAAAGCTGGGCGAAGAACTTGGCGCCGACTACATGCTGATAGGCAACATCAACTCCATTGTAGATGAGTCGGTGAGTGGCAAAGAACTGGCCATATTTTACACTGTGAACCTCGAACTTGTAAGCATTCAAAGCAACCAAAAAGTGTGGCTGGGTAACAAGAAGATCAAGAAGTACATTAAGCGCAAAAACTTCCGCGGATAGCCCTGTAATTGATCAGAACGGTTACACCTTAAGCATTGTATTATGTATCTTTGAGCGTATTTTTCAATAGACCAATTATTATGTCACTGGTTGATACCAAAGAAGCGAAGTCAATTTTAAAGCGCCCGGCCATCTATACTGATTATTATGAGCTGACGATGGCTCAGGGCTACTTTTTGTCCGGACGGCATGGCGAACGAGCCTGCTTTGACTACTTTTTCCGTGATATCCCATTCGAGGGCGGATATGTTGTCTTTGCAGGCATTTCGGACCTACTGGAAATCTTGGAATCGTTTCGATTTCATGAAGATGAACTGCAATATCTGGCCGAACAGGGATTTAGGCCTGAGTTTCTCAACTACCTTCGTGACTTCGAATTCAACGCCGATATTTATGCTGCCAAAGAAGGTGAAATTGTATTTCCCCGCGAACCCATTGTACGCGTGGAAGGCACCATTATTGAGGCACAAATACTGGAAACGCTGCTGCTGAATATTCTCAATTTCGAGTCGCTGATTGCCACCAAGGCCTCCCGAATGAAATATGCTGCTGGTGATCACAAAGTGCTCGACTTTGGACTGCGACGCGCCCAGGGCTATGGCGGGATTCAGGCAAGCAAAGCCGCGATCATCGGCGGCGTGGAGGCGACATCCAATGTATACTCCTCCTTTGTTCATAACATTCCGGCCAGCGGCACTATGGCACATTCGTGGATACAGTCGTTTGAGGATGAGCTGACCGCTTTCCGAAAATACGCCGAGTACTATCCCGATAACTGCATCCTGCTGGTTGACACCTACGATACGCTGGCCAGCGGCGTGCCCAATGCCATAAAAGTGGCCAAAGAGCTCGAAGAGCGAGGCTATAAAATGAAAGGAATCCGTCTCGACAGCGGTGACCTAGCATATTTTTCCCGCAAAGCCCGCCAACAACTGGATGACGCCGGATTAGACTATGTGAATATTGCTGTCTCCAACCAGCTGGATGAACGACTCATTAAAAGTTTGCTAAGCCAGAATGCCCCCATCGATCTATTTGGCGTGGGTACCCGTCTGGTTACCGGCCATGAATCTCCGGCCCTCGATGGCGTTTACAAACTGGGCTCCGTAAATGGCCAGCCCAAACTCAAGCTCTCCGAAAATATTGAAAAAATTACGTTACCCGGACGCAAAAAAGTGCTGCGCTACTTTGACAGCGACGGTAATTTTTATGGGGATGGTATTGTACTGGCTGAAGAAACAAAACCAAATGTAATACACCACCCTTTTTATCCTGCCAAACATTCAACAGTATCATCTTTTAACTCAGAACCACTTCTTCATCCCTTGCTCGAAAACGGTGAGCAACTCCATGAACTTCCCTCTCCCACCGAGAGCGCAGCCTATGCCAAACAACGACTCGAGAAATTAAATCCCGAGCACAAACGATTCGACAATCCTCATATTTACAAAGTGGGGATAAGTAAAAAATTGATGGATCTTCGAGATAATATCACACAAAGTCTAAAGCAAAAAAGTTGATTGCAACTCTATGAAAGCACTTTTAATTGTTGATGTTCAAAATGATTTCTGTCTCGGCGGGGCATTGGAAGTACCCGACGGCGACGAGATTGTGCCCGTGATCAACGAACTCTCCAAGCAATTTAATGTGGTCATTCAAACGCAGGATTGGCATCCCGCTGGACATTCCTCTTTTGCATCCTCTCATGAGGGAAAAGAGCCTTTTGAAACCATTGAAATGCCTTATGGCCAGCAAGTACTCTGGCCCGACCATTGCGTGCAGGGTAGCCCCGGAGCCGACTTTCACCCCGATCTGGAAACGACCCGGTCACAGCTGATCATCCGCAAGGGCTTTCGCAAAGAAATCGATTCTTATTCAGCCTTTTATGAGAATGATGATGAAACCACCACCGGGCTCACCGGATACCTTGAGGCGCGCGGCATCAACACGATTTATGCTGTAGGACTTGCCACCGACTTCTGCGTAAAATGGTCGGTTGTCGATGGGGTCAAGGAGGGCTTCGATGTGTATGTGGTTGAAGATGCGGTCAAAGGAATCGACATCGAAGGATCAGTCGATCAGGCATGGACTGAAATGTTGAACGCCGGAGCTAAAAAAGTAAGCTCCAAAAAGTTACTGAAATAAAGATGAAGCACGCTGACTTTTGTATCCTTGGAGCAGGCTTGGCGGGCTTATCCCTTGCCGATTCTCTTACCGATCACAACCTCTCATCTATTGTTATTGAAAAAAATGCACTGGCCTCCGGCGCATCCGGTACGCCCGGTGGGCTTGTAAATCCCGCCACGGGCCGCAGGGCTAAAAAATCCTGGAAGGCGGTGCAGTGCTATAAAGCCATTGCCAAGAATCTCGAGAAGATACAGGCAACAACTAATGAGAGGTTCTACCTGAACAATGGGTTACTTCGTCCTGCCCTGCTTGAAAAGATGGCCCGAAAAATGAAAAACCAACATGAAAAAACAACCTGGCCATCCGGCTGGTGCCAGTGGAAAAGCGAAAGTGAAATAAAAGAAATTCATCCAGGTATCGAATGTGTAGACGGTGGGCTGTGGCTGCCCATCGGGCTTACCGTAGATGTTGGCAAGTATGTTCAAGCCTATGCGCAATGGCTAAGGGATGAGGGAATTAACATTTTGACCAACCAGCAACCACTAGAGATTCATCACGATAAAAAGTGGCATGTTGAACTTGGTGATAGCACCATTGCTACAAAATACCTCGTCTTTGCTACTGGGCACTATACTCCTCAATCAAAATACTGGGATTGGCTGCCTATTAATCTCATCAAAGGACAGGTAGCAAAGTTTAAAGCTGCAAGTGGTCCTCTCTCCTTTTCACACTCCATCTCCAGCCTGGGATATATCGCCCGGCTGGATGAAGAAGATACCTTTGTGCAGGGGAGTACCTATGAACACGATTTTGAGGATCTGAATCCCGACCAAGGCGGTGAGGATTACCTGCGCAAACGAATGCATCGGACGCTACCTGAGCTTGAAAAAGAATCAAAAGTAGTAGATCAGTGGGCCGGTGTTCGTACGTCTACTCCCAATTACAAACCTATACTGGGCGAACATCCCAAGCATAAGAATCTACATGTGTTTACCGGCCTCGGTTCAAAAGGACTGCTCTACGGCAAATACCTTGCAAGACACTATGCAGATCATCTTGTCAACGATACAGCACTGTATCCCGAAGTGAACATCAGCCGCTTTAAGGATTAATTACCTCTCATCAATAAAGCATTACTATTGATGGTCTGGTTGACTAAGTACGGCAAAAAAGAGAGGTTGGCATAAATAATTCATCACAAACAGTGCAAGGGATCATTTATGTTCAACAATTCGAGCCAGCCCCCCAGTAAGACGCATCTGCAGAAGCAGATTCTGTTTCTGGTGGTATTGCTTTCCGGCAGCTTCATCGTAACAACTACCATCTTCTGGATTTACGAGCAGGAACAATCAACCATCCAACATTTTGGTGATGTAGCCTGGTGGTGGTTTGTAACGTCATCCACAGTCGGTTACGGCGACCTTGTGCCCTACTCTACTGCAGGTCGTGTTGCAGGAATGATTGCTATTGCTATCGGTCTATTTGGCTACACCCATATTATTGCCATCATTCTGCAAGTAATCCAGCATAAATTTGAAGAAGAGGAGCGCGGCCGTGGCTCGGTTGATTTTGAAGACCATGTTGTAATTTGCGAATACACGGCTTTTGCCGATGAGTTGATCCAGGAGATTAAAGAACGCCAGCTTTACGAAAACAGAAATGTGGTTATCGTTGGCTCTCTCGTCAATCGCACCCCTTACCGAGAGCACTCATTCATCTATGGAGAACCAATTAGTCCCGATGTTTTGCAACGGGCCAACATCAGTAAGGCGGGTACTATTTTCGTATTTTCAAACAACCGCTTTAGCGATCCTGATACGAAAACACTGCATGTGGTTAGCCGTATTAAAAAGCTCAATCCCCATGCCGAGCTTTATGTTGAACTGCACAACACCAATCATCCAATATTAAAAGAGCTGCCCGGTCGGATTACTATCATGGACAGCTCTGACATGCTTCACAAAGCTATACAGCACAAATTTATTGATGTGCAGCAGTATTTAGACGATGAGGTCTAGAACCTAAATAAAAGACCGCTCCAGGCACCGCCGATTCCTGATCCCCGGTTTTCGGAGTTAGGCACTGAAAGAGCACCTACGGTAAGTTCAAAGTTGCGCAGTTCAAGGCCGGTTCCAAACGTAATACTGGATGATGTCAATCCACCCGTCCGATATCCAGCGCGTAAAGGAATAATATTGAATAACTTGTATTCTGCCCCAATACCGAAGGCAACACGCTTGCTGTTCATTCCTACTTCATTTACCCCTTTTTGCAAATCAAAGGCGACTCCTAACTTACCAACCTGCAGATGAGTCCCCAGGCTAACTTTGGTGGGTAATTGGCGGGTAATTTCATCTTTCGAACCCGGCTGGTAATTTAGGTAAATCTCTTTTGAGATACTATCTGCCAGGGCTTCATCGAAACCGTCCTTAAATTCAACACCATCCCAGGTAAACGTATCATTATTGCTAAAGGTGCCAGCATTATTGCTGTAGGATATACTGCCAAGATCAGTAATAGACAATCCTACGCGAAGCTTCTTTGGTCCCTTCATAAAAGAAAACACTTGTTCCAGCGGGCCTGCTAAATCCATCTCGATAGTACCACCGAGATCCACACCAAAACCAGAACCCTGTACTTCGCCAAAGCTGTCGGCATCCGGTTCTATAAAGTCACCGAGTGAACCATCAAAATTATCGTCCTGGCTCGCATTGTAATAGTCTTCGAACTGGCCGGTTAAATTGCCGACCGTTTTGAACGTATACTCAAAGTCATGGACAATTTGATTGTCCGTTACCTGCAGAGTTGAATTAAAATCGAGGTTAGACGTTTGATGTGGAATAAGATACTTCGGTGCAATTCCAGCATATACCTTAATATTTTCTCCTATGCCAAGCAATGATGGTAGTTCCAGCAATTTGAGGGAAGCCCCTGCCGAAACTTCGCTAAACATGACACCACTACCACTAAAATTAACAGGTTTGGGTGATGAAAACCGCTCTTGCGTCACTCCGGATAGCATCACTTCTGCATATCCTCGGTTCATGGATGCCGAAATCATAGACCGGTTTCGAAGTGCCAGACTAAAACTCATTTTATCACCGCGCCAAGACAAACCAATGGGAATGATATCACTTTCAAAAGCCATTCGCTTGGAAGTAGCTGCATCCGGACCAAACCAGTCATTCAATGCATTGGGAGCATTTACAACTTCGCCCGTTGTAAAATGTTTATTATATGCTGAGATGTTCATTAGTGGTCCCCCGGCTGTAGCAGAAATACCGCCCAGTATTCCAACACTTATGCTGGGCTTGGAATCACTGTTGAGCATCAGGTTGGCCGGGTTTACGAAATTTGCATGATAGGTATCCAAATAGGCCGTACCCGTTCCCCCCATACTTAGGCTGCTGGCCGAGAAGTGACCCGATTGCGCCTGAACAGCCGTTCCCGAAGCCAGAGTAATTCCAATCGTAACTAAAAGGATGAATGATTGTTTCAGAAATTTCATAGGATAATGCATTTAATTTACTGTAGAAGTTATGTCAGCTTTCATTCTTATTCGCAGGGTGACAGAATCATCAGCTTTGATACTAACGGCTTGTTTCTCAGGTGTATTAATAGTCACATCCAACATCATCCTGCGGGTGCGGTGAAGATCCTTGAGCTCATCTTCATCAAAACTAATTTGTACGTTGCTCTGGGCAGGATCACTGACATAGCCGTTGTTGCCAACACTAGCACCATCTACTGTTATATCCCCTTTGTGGGTAACCTCTTGACCATTTTCATCAAGCATAGTGATTACTAAATCCAGATTGAGTGGCAGCGCGTTTGTGTAGTTCAACTTCAACGTTGCCCCGGTGATATTCTGTTTTGAACTCCCGTCCGGCAAGTCGCTGAGATCCGCATCCAGGGTATCCTTGAAGGTGGCGCCATCGGCCGAAAAGTTCAGCGGCAGATCCAAAGATAACTTCGGATCAAAAATAACCGGATTTACAATCATTCCGGAACGCTCCTCCTTGTTAACCTTGGCAACTCCCACGAATCGGATCTTAGTAGGCAGGTTGCTGAAGAATTTGGAGATCGTCGTCAGATCTGTATTAAAGACATTGTCTCCTTCCTCTCCCTGTTGAGCACTCGGGCTTTCAGCTGTATCAATTGCAAACTTGATTAACTTGCTGGCATCAGCCGGCTGACCATTGACCTCCAGTTGGCTGGGCACTTCACTACTCGTTACCTCATGTTTTGATCCAGACTTGCCAGTCAGATAGGTGGTATTCCCCTTAGCATCCGTCCCGGCAATAATTGCATAAATAGTCGTATTGACGCCGAGATTGGTGTTGTAAAGAGTTCGCAGCGTAGGATTCTCAAAAGTTAAATCTGAAACGCGATCCGAAAGATCGCTCATCCCATCAATATTGGTCAATTCCGCTTCATCATTATTGAAAACATCAACATTTTCTCTGCCATCATTCGTCTGATCAGTATTCAGCATAACTACTCTCGGCACCACATATCCTTTAGCCTCACTGATTTGAAGATTATTAAGATCAACTTCAGCAATCAGCCCATCAGTTTCACTGATAGTACGCATACCAGATCCGGAACCATTCTGTGTATTTTCAGTTTTTGCATCAATAGTATAGCGCACTGTTCCATTCTGTGCCTTAATGCGGTAGCCCGAAAGATCGATAGTGTTTGAATAATTGCCGGTTGCTGAAACATTAATAGTAGGCAATTTGAGCGGCTGACCGTTGTCATCTACAATATCAGGAAAAGCTATATCCAGGGAGTTGACCGCAATGCTTAACTCACTGTTAATATTTACGTCCAGATCACCATTGCTGAGTTTGACGTAGGAATCAGGGTTCCGGAACTCAAAATTACTCTGATCTACGGTCGAGCTTCCCGAATCGTTAAACGATTGTGATTCCACAGCTGCAGTCACCTGTGAGGCAACCAGACCTTGACCAATAACATCATTGACAATAAGATTACCACCGTCATCTTTCATCGTCTGTGAATTCCAGTTGGCGGTAATATCAACACTAATGTCCTCAAGAGGATTAGTTGCCGAAACATTGGCAGGAACATCAAGTAGTACAGTTTCAGTAGTATTATGTGCAAAGTTATCATTTGAATCACCATCTGTTCCCACAGTAGTGGATCCCACATCGTTACTACCCGATTGAAGAGTTAGGTTCAACACATCTATGTTAAATCCAAGCTGATTGGTTATCGTCAACTGCAAGGCACCGTTCTCTTTAATTACGGCACTCTGGAAATAATCGGTGCTAAAGTTAATTTCAACCGTTCCAGGTGTTGATCCTGCTGGTACTGGATCTCCCTTACTTAATACAACCTGTGAACCAGTAATATCGGTGAATCCGGCGGTACCGACGTTACCTGATCCGGAGTTAAAGTTGGTCAACGATATTTCACCGACATCCGCATCTACTGATGCAGGATCAGCATCTACTTCTGGAATAGCATCATTGAGATCACCAAAATCGAAGTCCTGCTCTTTGGTAATCCGCACCAAACCATTCGCATCGGGCGAAAACAGATCGACATAATCCTCGGAGGTAGTATCGATCAGCGCCTCACTTTTTCCCAAAAAGGGATACGTTTTTTCTATGGTCAGTGGAGCTTCTATTTCATGATTTAGTTTAAAATCGGGGGCCTTGGGTTGTTCACATGCCCAAACACCTACAACGAGTGCAAGACATGCTAATAAATGCAGCGTTTTTTTCATCTGTAAATGATCCTCTTTAAAATTTATCCCGTTTGTATTTAGAATGAGAGTATAATAATGCCGAACGCTAAATTCGAGGCGTTATGAAAAAACCTCGAAATCTATTGCTCGTTCAAATCGGAGTACGATGATATCGATTTGCCTACTTTTTTCCTAAGCAAAATACCCTCTGTCTCTTTGATATCTATTCTTGTCTCTCGCTTCTTAAAAAAGTATCTATTTAGGAGAATCACAAAATTTGAAGAATAACCGTATATATACCGTCTGATGAGCCTACTCTCTCAAATCCTGACTGGCAAAAAACGCAATTATGCAGGTATTGTAAAAATAAAAAAGACTTCATTGAGCAAGCTTATCTCAAGCCTGATCAACGAAGTCTTAAATTGTGCCTGTGCTCCGAATATCTAACAAAGAAGTGCGGAGAGGGAGGGATTCGAACCCTCGGTACGCGCTAGACGCACACACGCTTTCCAAGCGTGCGCCTTCGACCGCTCGGCCACCTCTCCTAAGAAGAACGCAAATATAGGCTAATTTTTAGCTGATATCAACGTTTAAAATCCAAAGGTAAATATGTGTCTGGTATAGGCTCGTACAATTTTGCCATCGTTCTTGGCGGGACGAAATTTCCACTGTAGTGCGGCATTGATTGTAGCATCGGCAAGACCGTAGCCGATGGTTTGTACGTTTCGAACATTACCTGTTTCCTGATCATATAGCTTAATCTGAGAAATACTGGCCTCTTCTACCAGTCCCTCTTCATTCACAAGAAAACTTACCCAGATCTCAGCTTTCACATTGGCCTTCTTGGCTGCTTCGGGCACCGTGGGCTCAACAATACGGATCACGCTGGGCCCACGCTGAGGATTAGTCACCGGTTTCTCAGAATCCCCCATGCTACCCGTGATACTCGTCGAGAGTGAATCAGAAAATTCCGTATCGTTAATTTCATCCAGTTTGATTTCCTCTTCTATCACCTTGTCGTTTGGTTCGGGAATCGGTACCTGAGGCGTGGGCGGTGGCGGAGGCTGACTCTGCTGACGGGTCATCACCACATCTTCGATGGCAACAACATCATCTGAAAAATTGATATCCTGATAAGTCTTGCTGCCGTCTTCAGGTGTAGGCCAGAAATTAAAAAAGCCGAGTGCAATCACTTCGGCTATTATTATACACGCCATCATGCGATGACGGTAACTCGTCTCAGTTCTATCGGTATGAGGTTGATTGCTAAGCAATAATTATTCTTTTTGCACACCTTTGTGATTCGTTCGCAGAGATCTTAACTCTTGTTCTATTAACGTGTGAACAGTCTCTTTTAATTCTCTTTCAGATTCATACTCATCAGAGGATATCGGATCAAGCACTGAAATAACAAAATCCTGGCGGTATCCCGGTCCCCATTCGCCTGAAGGCATCGCCTGATATCCACCATCTAAAACGACAGGAAGCACATTAAAATTATACCGTTTGGCCAGTTTAAAGGCCCCATTTTTAAAAGGCTTCAGATCTCCGGTAGTCGTACGGGTACCCTCAGGGAAAATCATACCTGGAATGCCATTCTTGATAGGTTCCACAAGTTTATCCAGGACCTTGGCCGATCGCATACTCTGACGATCAATACTTATATGTCCCGTCATATAGATAATCCACCCGAATACCGGAATTCGAAACAGATCTTTTTTGGCTACCCATTTCATCGTCCACGGCAACAAGTAGGACAAGGGTAAATCCAAAAAGCTCTGATGATTGGCTACCACAATAGTAGGCTCTGCAACTTTTTGGGAATCGGCACCGCGGATATCAAAACGCCAGCCAGGATTCACCTTGAGCATGAACCATGCCAGCCCGCGAAGGGCTCTGTTGGGAATAGAATGATAAGAATCGAACGGATAGGTGATAACATACAGCAGCGATACAATTGCAAAAAAGAGGATAATACAGAACGCCCAATATATCCAGATGACGATGCCAAAAAGTGTTCTCATGATGCCGTCTTAGGTGTTAATATCCTGCAATGCACGTCTAATAAACCCTTCATGCTCATCTAATTTTTGTCTGGCCTCCTCCCTGCTCAAGTCTCCGAGAACCATCATCAAGGCTGTTTTTACGTGTCCGTCAGCAGCCTGTAGATACTCATCCGCCTTTTCATAATCAACATCGGCGAACATCATGATGATGCGTCGCGACCGTTCATGCAGCTTCTGATTTGAAAGCTGAAGATCAACCATCACATTTTCAAGTACCTTGCCCCGGCGGATGTTGGCGCCGGTCGTAATCATATTCAGCACCATTTTCTGGGCCGTAGCACTTTTCATGCGCGTGCTTCCCATAATCACTTCCGGTCCAACCGGAATATCGATAAGCACATCCACCTCGATATCTATTTGGGAGCCCGGCACTGTAGTTACAAAGATAGTGTGACATCCTTTTTCGTTGGCCTCCTTGAGTGCTCCGTGCACGTAAGGCGTACGTCCGCTGGCTGCCAGGCCACAAACGACATCATTTTCCTGCAGATTCTCCTTGCGCAACGCCTGTCGCCCGTTTTCCTCGTAATCTTCAGCTCCCTCCTGTGCAACAAATACCGCCTCTTTTCCACCTGCAATAAGTCCAATCACCTGACTGGGATCTGATCCAAAAGTTGGGGGGCATTCGGCGGCATCTAAAATGCCCAGACGACCACTGGTCCCAGCACCTGCATAAATCAGGCGACCTCCAATTTCAAAAGCCTCTTTGACCAAATCAATGGCACCAGCAATTTCGGGGAGCTTCTTTTCGACCTCAATGGCTACCTTTTTATCCTCCTGATTAATCATTCGGGCAATTTCAAGAGAATCAGCCAGATCAATTTCCTGCGTGGCAGGATTCCGTTGCTCGGTATCCAATTTCTGTAGCTGACTAAACAACCGTTGATCTTTCTTTCCCACGTCAAAATAATTTATCGGATTAAAATGATAGCATACTAAAATATAAGATTTGACGGATTATTTTTGCCCGACCCGTCCCAGGTGCGTCCGTTTGAATGAATCCAGGTATTTGAGCCCATATCCCAAAATGCGATTCATCGACGAGTAGACAAACAGAACAGCTCCGCCAAGCTCTTTATATCATCAATATCGATAACAAAAAGATAGCTGTCTCCAGCTTGATGTTCCTCTTCAGGGTGGGACTTATTTTTGTTTTCGATGTTTCCACCATTTAGAGTGGGCCCCATTTGTCGAATTGTGACCCAGCTCCTGCGATTCTTCTTCTCCTTCATCTTCAAGCTTTAGCAACGAAGCGGCCAACGCTTTCACCTCGTCATCAAGAGGATCTGCTGCATCCAGTTTTTGGGCGCTAAAATAGTCTGGCACAAAATGCGTGTCATAATCTCCCGACGTAAATGACTCGTGTGTAAGCACATATTTACAAAACGGAATGGTCGTGCGACAACCTGCTATTTCGTACTCATCCAGTGCCCGCAACATCCGCTTGATGGCATGCTGCCGATCGTTGCCGTATGTACAAAGCTTCGAGATCATCGGGTCGTAATTGATGGTGATCTCCTGCCCCTCTTCCACTCCAGAATCAACGCGGACGCCATTGCCTGACGGAATGCGGTGCTTAGTCAATGTGCCGGTACTCGGCAAAAAGTTTTCCCGCGGGTCTTCGGCATAAATACGACACTCCACAGCATGACCTTCCATGGTCACATCTTCTTGTTCGAGTGGCAACTCTTTACCTTCAGCAACCAATATCTGCAAGGCCACAAGGTCTAATCCTGTAATAAGCTCCGTCACCGGGTGTTCAACCTGCAGACGGGTATTCATTTCCAGGAAATAGAAATTGCGGTCAGCATCTACCAGAAACTCGATGGTACCTGCTCCCACATAATCCACAGCTCGTGCCGCATCCTTCGCCGCTTTGGCCATCTCTGAGCGTAGCTCCGGCGTCAGTATCGAACAGGGTGCTTCCTCAATCACCTTTTGATGCCTGCGCTGTATAGAGCACTCACGATCATAGATATGCAACACATTTCCGTGCTCATCTGCCATAATTTGAAACTCTACATGCCGCGGCTCCACCAAATACTTTTCGATATATACGCGGTCATCCCCAAAAGCGTTTCGCGCCTCCGACTTAGCTGCTTTAATACCTGATTTAAATTCTTCCTTTTTGTCAACAATGCGCATCCCTTTTCCGCCGCCCCCTGCTGCGGCTTTAACCAATACGGGATAGCCAATCTCATCGGCAATCTTTTCGGCTTCCTCGATATCCTTTAATTCTTCTTTGGTACCCGGCGGGAATGGCACGTCGGACTTGCTCATCAGCTCACGAGCCGCCGTTTTATCACCCATTAGTCGGATAGCCTTGGCGCGCGGTCCAATAAAAATAATGTCTTCTTCGCGACAACGCTCGGAAAAATTCCCGTTTTCGCTCAAAAACCCATAGCCTGGATGAATAGCATCAGCACCAGTGTCCTTGGCCGCCTGTATGATCTTGTCGATCACCAAATAACTTTCAGAAGAGGCGGCCGGACCAATATGAACCGATTCATCTGCCTGCAACACGTGCGGTGCATCGGCGTCCGGGGTAGAATACACCGCAACTGTCTTTTTGCCCAGTTCCTTGCAGGTCCTGATTACGCGTAGTGCTATTTCGCCGCGATTGGCGACTAAAATTTTGTTGAACTCTGACATAGTTAAATTATATGTGTCTTAAGCATTTGCGGCCACAGATCCCATTCCTCTTGTTCATCTGTGCCCCAAACATCGAGTTCATGTTCAATAAATTTCATGCGAAGTACATCACTCATCCGACGGGCCTGTTCCTCGCGTTCATCTATATCATAACTAACCAGACGAAAATCAATATCGCGGATTTTGTTGAGGGTCTGTTGGTTATTCATATTCGGCACAAAATCTATGGGATTGTTGTAATATACTTCGTCGCTGTAAAACCCATCCATAAAACAATTGATGTCATAAATACCGCTCATACCAATGGCTTTACCAAAAGCCTGGGGATGCTTAAGTGCGGTTGTGATGGCATGATAACCTCCAAGATCAACTCCGGCAATAATGACAAAATTGATCGATGCCTTTTCCTGTACATAAGGAACAACCTCTTCGACCAAATACGATTCGTATTGCTTCTGGCGGGTAATGCGCTGTTCCGGTGAGGCATCCTCGTTTAGTAAGCTTTCCTTATCAACCGAGGACACGCAATATAACTGGTTAAATCCGTTCTCAAGCTGATAGGATATGCCCTCGGTCATCCCAAATTCATTCCATTGCGTGCAGCTAGCCCCTCTTGTCGGGAGTCCGATAATTGGAGTTCCTGACTCTCCGTAAATAGTCAGCTCCATGTCTTTTCCAAGACTGGGACTCCTCCACTTCTTCGTTTTACTTTCCATTCCACTCCTTTTCTGTTATAAGTACATAATTTTGAAATGGAATATAACAGTTCCGAAGCTTATGTGTAAACGCGGAAATACCCGTTGGTGGGCTAGGACTTACCAACCCGCATTTGATAATATGCCTGAGGGAGTATGAAAAGTTTTTCGGTGGCATTCAGATAAGCACGATGGTCGAAGACGTTATAATCATTAGCTTCGATCTTATCCAGAATACGGCTGTAATTTTGCCGCGCCAGGTATACCGGTAATCGACTATCTGCCGACAGCAGTTGAATGCCTTTGTCAGAGCGATTGTAATACCTCCGCGTGCGATTAATTTCGAAACGCAGCAGATCCGTCACCTGCTTATTGAGCGAGTAATCGAATAAGTCCTGTTCGGTAACACCAAAGCGGTCGAGGTCTTCTTTTGGTAGATAGATGCGGTCGCGTCGCAGATCTTCCCCCACATCACGCAGGATATTTGTGAGCTGCATAGCGATCCCCAGATCCACAGCGTAGCCTAGTGCTTCGCGGGATTCATACCCAAATACCTGGCTCGTCATCAATCCCACAATGGAGGCCACCTTAAAGGAGTAGTCGTAGAGCTCATCAAAAGTCTCGTAGCGGTTTTTGAACAGATCCATGCAGACCCCCTCCATAAGCTCAAACGGCATCTCAATGGGGATATGATGCCGTTTCAAGACATCCGAAAAGGCAATAAGAATCGCATTGTCATGATCCCGGCCGTCGTAGGTATCTTGCAGTTTCTGTTTCCAACTGTCGAGCCTGCGCCGGATATCTTGTCGACTCAACTTTTCTTGTTCAACAAGATCTTCCGCCTCATCTACAAGGTCATCGATGTACCGGCAGAGACTGTAAATAGCAAAGATTCCGCGCTGCTTATGATTTGGCAGAAAGCGCGTAGCCATATAAAACGTCTTGGCATGATAGCGCGTGATCGATCGACATTCTGCATAAGCTGCTTTGAGCTGGTCACTCTCCAGCTCATCAATTACCGACCTATGGAACGAAGTCCGCCGGTAAAGCGGCTTAATCAACGCGTATGGAATACGAAACAGGTCGGTCATTTGGCCAAAATTTTTTTTGGTTCTTAATTCAATTATCAAATGTTTTTTTATGAGCAAATAGTTCCTACTATAATTTTAAACTTTTTTAACCCTCATAATGACAGACAAATCCCTACATCTCATTTCTATTCTTGTAAACTTTTTTTGATCTTCAATCGATATTAAATATTCAATAAAAATAGTATTGCTGTGTCCAACTCAGACATCGATTCCAGCGCGCTGAATAATTGTATCACACAAACAGACGTCCCAGAGTATCCCGCCCCCTATCGCGGCAAGGTGCGCGATGTGTATTCTCTTGGGGATGAAAATATCGGGATTGTAGCCAGTGACCGCATTTCAGCTTTTGACCACATCATGAAACAGTCCATCCCCTACAAAGGACAGATCCTCAACTCGCTGGCAGCCTTCGCCTTTGACAAAGTGGATGATCTGGTAGCCACGCATGTGGTGGACGTGCCCCACCCTAACGTGACCATTGCTAAAAAATGCAAACCTATCCCTATTGAAGTGGTCATTCGTGCCTGCCTGACAGGCCATGCAGCACGCGTCTATAAATCAGGTAAGCGCACCCTTTGCGGCGTTGAGTTACCTGATGGTATGGTCGAGAATCAAAAATTTGAGGAACCTATTCTTACTCCGGCAACCAAGGCAGAAGAAGGTCACGACGAGGATATCTCTGAGCAAGAGATTTTAGATCAAGAAATTGTGGACCCGGATATATGGGAGGAAGTGCGCGAAAAAGCATTCAAGGTATTTGAGCGCGGGCAAAAAATCGCCCAGCAGCAGGGTCTCATCCTAGTAGATACCAAGTACGAGTTTGGGCTCCACGATGGCGAAGTAACCCTTATTGACGAGGTTCATACGGCCGATTCCTCGCGGTACTTTTATGCGGATGGATATGGGGAACGACTCGAAAAGGGAGAACCGCAAAAACAGTTATCCAAAGAGTTTTTACGGGAGTGGCTGATGGATCACGGTTTCCAGGGAAAAGAGGGACAAACCCTGCCGGACCTGCCGGATGCCTTTCGCATCAAGGTGTATAACCGATATACGGAGTTATTTGAGAAACTCACTGGTCAATCCTTCGATCCCACCCCTCTGGATATGAATACCTTTAATGATGAGCTGAAAGAGGTCTTTGACAAGTATTGATTTAAGACAAAGATTTCTCGTTTCACTCGAAATGACAAGACTCTCTAGTACCGTAGCTCCGCTTCGGTACCTTTTTTACATTTCTAGATACCTTGAGCTATAAATCCAGATGACTTATCAGACGACAAGCTCAGTCGTCAGATGAGTAACTTAAGCAGTAACCGATGGCTTATTATTGATGTGCTTGGCTAACCGGGTCAATGCTTTCTTCCCCTTAAGGGCTTTGCGCATAAAGTTGCGCTCGTCTTTATTCTTTGACAAGTATTCCTCAAAGGATTCACGCTCGGCAGTGCTCAAATTCCCATCGAGATAATCGGTTAGAAATTCAGTCAGGACGGTATCGGAATCAAATGCTGTAGATTTCATGGGTATAGAGGGTAATAGATTCTGGGACAAGTTCAAACCTTTATCTACTACCCTCTAACCGAGCTAAGCTGAAATTGTTTCAGGCTGATAATAATTTTCTAATAATTCTTGAAGTTGTGCCCGTCCACGGTTGATTCGTGACTTGACCGTACCCATGGGCAGGTCGGCAATTTCAGCAATTTCTTCGTACGACAACTGCTGGATATCACGCAATACAACTACTTCACGAAAATCTTCGCTAAGCTTCATAAGTGCCTTCTCAAGCTCATCAATGCACATTTTTTCGTGCAGCGAGTCATCCGGCAGGATATCCGTGTCCTCCAATTTCATGGGACGATCCTCGGAATCATCCGGATCTTTGTGGATGGTGACTTTCGTCATGCGCTTTTTCTTTTTGTATAGGCTCTTTGCCAGATTAATGGCAATGGTGTACATCCATGTAGAAAATTTAGCAATACGCTCATAAGAATCACGACTGCGAAAAACACGGAAAAATGTTTCTTGTACCAAGTCTTCACAATCCTGGTGATTGTGTGTATAGCGATACAGAAAATTGTGCAACCGATCCTGATATCTATCTACTAAGAGATTAAAAGCCTGTTCGTACCCAGATTGAAATTTTTCCATCAAATCTTCGTCCGACATCTTTTGAAGTTCAGCTCTTGAAACAGCTTGCATAAATGACCCCAACTTTTGTTGCAGTTAAGAATTACCGGGTCATCAGCCTTCCAATAAATCGAAATAGTGATATACTAACTGATGATCCGCTTAATCATCAGGAGAAGTATCGTCGAGGGGTCCATTTTGGTGAAGCCTTTCGAAGCTCGATCGGCATCCAAAAGTGCTTCAAATATTTTGGGCATCTCGGCCAGTTGAAAAGCTGAAGCATCTTTCCAAAGCTTGTTGAAGTACCAGTTGTTGCTGATACCTAAAATTTCTTGAACTTGTCGCTTGGAATTACCCTGTCCAGCTAACCGGCGTATTTGCCAGATGTTTGAAAACACATTGTAAAAGAACCCCACGGAACGAATAATTTCTCCCGTGTTCGCTTTAGAATGCTGCAACATCTGTTCCGCGATAAAAAGGGCCTGCTCCAGATCGCGATCGAATATGGCGTCTTTGAGCTCAAACACCGAATATTCGCGATATAGGCCGATTATTTTTTTTATATGGTTCTCTTGGATGGTTTCAGAAGTGTCCACAAAAGTGCACACCTTATCTATTTCTGTGGACAGTAGCTTAAGACTGTTGCCCACATATTGTGCCAGCATCTGGGCAGCTGGCGGTTCAATCTTTTTATTATGCTGTTTTTGAGCCCAACTGATAATCCAGTCAGGTAGGCGGTAGTCGGGCACTTCTTCGAATTCGTAAAATCCAGAATGCTTTTTAAATGCTTTGCCAATTTTCGTACGACCAGAGGGTTTTTTAGAATCGATACAAACAAACAGTGTAGCAGGATTCGGCTGCTCGAGATAGGGAATGAAATCATTAATCTCTCCCTGGTATCCTTCAGCCTGGGCTCCGTAGCCATCCAGCTCCTTAAAATCCCTGAGGATCACCACGCGCTGCTCGGCCATCATAGGATAGCTGCGGATAATCGACAGAACTTTTTCAGGCGTAACATCGCGACCGTATAGCAGATCAAAATTGAAGTCTTTCTGATCCTCGGGCACAAGCTTCTCTACAGCCTCCTGCAATTTATCCAGAAAGAACTCCTCTTCCCCATAGAAAAAATACACGGGCTGTCGGTCGTCTGAACGAAGCTCGCTCAGTACCTCGGAGTACAGTTCTATGCTGGTCTTTTTGGCCATGTTAAAGCTGTTAGTTTTCAGCCATCAGCACTCAACTAGTCTGAAAGCCAAGCGCTGAAGACTGAAAGCTAAAATTAAGGTGTCAGTCGTCCCATCATGCGGGGGAATGGGATGGTTTCGCGGACGTGATCCAAGCCACAGAGCCATGCTACTGTTCGCTCTAATCCAAGTCCAAAGCCAGAGTGCGGAACCGATCCGTATTTACGCAGATCCATGTACCACTGGAACGTGTCTTCTGATAATCCATGCTCATTGATTCGCTTGCGGAGCGTTTCGAGATCCTCCTCGCGCTCGCTGCCGCCAATGATCTCACCGTATCCCTCAGGGGCCAACATATCACAAGCCAGTGCCAGTTTTTCGTCCTCGGGATCGCGCTTCATATAAAATGCCTTAATCGCCGCCGGGAATCGGTGCACAATTATGGGCGTATCATATTTCATGGTCAGCAAGGTTTCGTCACTGCCACCAAAATCTTCGCCCCACTCAAAATTAAGGGCCGATTCTCTCCAGTCGGGAATATTACGCAGATCTTCTTCAATCTCATCCATTCGGATGCCAATTTCTTTTACGCGCTGATCGATCTGGGCTTTGCGCCATTTCTTAGCCTGCCCCCGCTCCTTTTCGATCTCTTCCCGCTCTTCTTCCAAGTCCGCATATTCCTGCTCTCGATCCTCAACCATCTGATCCAGCATATCATCCATTTCGTCGCTCTTGAGCTGCTCAACAGCTTCGGTGTACGAAATGCGGGGATAGTCCTCTTCAACCGTCTTTCGGAGCGTCTCAGTGTCACGCTCGAGGATTTCCAGCTCTTTAGGACGACGATCCAGAACACGCTTTACAATAAATCGGATAAAATCTTCGGCAAGATCCATATTCATCTGTAGATCATAAAACGCCATCTCCGGCTCGATCATCCAAAACTCAGTCAGGTGCCGGCGGGTCTTGCTTTTCTCCGCTCGAAAGGTTGGCCCAAAGGTATAAATCAGTCCGTGTGCCATGGCCATGGCTTCGCCGTAGAGCTGTCCTGACTGCGTCAGGTAAGCCGAATCATCAAAGTATTCAGTCTCAAAGAGATTGGTCGTGCCCTCAGCCGCGTTGCCGGTAAAGATTGGCGCATCCATCTGCACAAAACCACGCTCCTGGAAAAAAGTATGGATAGCGTAAATAATCTCATTGCGCACGCGCATAGCGGCCCACTGCTTTTGACTGCGCAACCACAAGTGACGGTTCTCCATCAGAAAATCTACGCCGTGATCTTTGGGCGTAATAGGATAATCCTCTGCAATTTGATATATGTTTAGATTGGTAACCTGTAACTCGTAACCACCAATACTTCGCTCATCTTCTACCACTTGGCCGGTTATTTCAAGCGAGGTTTCTTGACGCAGCGCTTCCGTCTGCTCCCAAGCTTCTTCACTCACGGCATCTTGCGCCACCACACATTGACAAATACCGGAGCCGTCACGCATTTCAACGAAATAAATACTTCCACTGCTTCGATAATTATACACCCAGCCTTTAAGAGTTACTTCTTCATCGACGTGATCAGACAGATTGCTGATATAAACCATGCTTCTTTCAAATAATTTGTTGTTAAAATGATAACCTGAACCTGTTAGCGCCCACAGGACCTAACAGCATTAATCTCGTTCTGAAAATACTTCTTTAAAGCTGTAAGATCCCAACTAACCTTACGGCCTTAGGTTTTCTATTACCTGAAAACTATGACAAGTCAAACCCAAACGCTATCAGGTTTTTAAATGAGGTCGAATCTAACCATTTCTGATCAGACTCGAAATCTATTGGCAACTATTCTTCGGGAAGCAACAGTGCTTCCGAGAAAGTATCATTGTCAAAGAAATTCTGTGCAAAATCTTGAACCTGGTCAGCTTCCACGGCATCAATTTTCTCCTGTAGCTCATCGAGCGTCACAAAGCGGTTAAAATAGATCTCGCTTTTAGCCAGCCGTGACATCCGGTTACTCATACTTTCTACAGACAGCATCAGCTTACCTTTGAGCTGTGCCTTGGCCTCTGCCAGTTCCTTTTCCGGGATGGGATCCTGCTTTAGCTTGTCAAGCTCAGCCTCAATGAGCTCCCGCACGTGATTCACATAATCTTTGTCCGTACCCACATAAATACCGTACAGTCCGGTATCCTGGTACGACTGATTGAAGGACGTAATATTATAGCAGTAACCATACTTTTCGCGCACATTTTGATGCAGCCGCGAGCTCATGCCCCCGCCCAACACCGTATTCGCCAACAACAACCGATATTTATCATCGTGATTGTAGTGCAGACCCCGACGCCCGCTGATGAGGTGCGTCTGCTCGATAGGCTTTCGCAACTCGACCTTATCGGGCTGGTGCTCAGGTATTTCAGGATTTCTTTCTACCGTCTCCTTCGGTTCTACCTCACTAAAATAATCGCTCACTAATTCTACTACCCTGTTGTGATCGACGTTCCCTGCTACCGAAACCAAGAGGTTGTCTGGTTGATAGCGCTCTTCCATATAATCGTAGAGATCCTGTCGCTCAAAAGCCGCAACCGTATCCTCAAAACCGAGTGTGGAGTTGCCGAGTGGATGTCCCTTAAACACATGACCACTGAACTGCTCAAACAGGTAGTCATCCGGACTGTCGCGGTACATCTTCATTTCCTCGATAACCACCTTTTTCTCCTTCTGGATCTCATCTTTTGGAAAAGATGGATGCAACACCATATCCGAAAGCACATCCAGCGCACGCTCGAGCTGTGTATTCAGGCATCGCGAATAGTAGCAGGTGTATTCGGACGAGGTAAATGCGTTCAAATAACCGCCAACCGATTCCATACTCATGGCAATATCGAGCGAGGAGCGGTTTTCAGTTCCCTTAAAAAGCATATGCTCTAAAAAGTGAGTGACGCCGGCCATACGATGCGTTTCATTACGGCTACCGGTTTGGGCCCAGATACCGACTGCCACACTCTTGACGCTCTCGACATGTTCTGTAACAATTTTGAGTCCATTATCCAGCGTAGTCTTGTTTACAAAATCAATTTCTTTCAAATTCTTTGTTGAGCTCATAGAAGTATTAATATTTAAACGGGAGTACAACCCCTTTTAGCTAATATTTTACTAATAATACTGTCATTTCGAACGGGGTGAGAAATCTATGTTTCAAAACTCTTTATCAAAACAAAGGTCTCTCCCAGCGGTCGAGATGACAACTATATCCTAAAACAAAACGCCACCCCGAAGAATCGAGATGGCGCTAATGTAAGACTATTTTATGAAGATAAGATAAGCTTAGTTGTTATCTCCGTCTTTGGGAAGCAGTGCTTTGCGAGAAAGTCGCAGCTTACCGCCGTGTTCCACTTTAAGCAGCTTCACATCCAGCTCATCACCCACTGAAAGCACATCGCGTACATTATCAACGTGTGTGTGGTTGATTTCAGAAACGTGCAGCAGGCCATCTTTGCCCGGTACAATCTCAACAAAAGCACCGTACTCTTTAATGGCTTTTACCGTACCGTGGTAAGTGGCACCCTCTTCGAGGTGACCAATAATACCCTGGATGCGTTTCTTGGCTTCTTCAGCCTTGGAAAGCGCGTCGGCCGTAATCGTAATCTTGCCAACTTCTCGCTCTTCATCTTCTTCTACCCAGATTTCAGTATCCGTTTCTTTCTGGAGCGTCTGAATCACTTTACCGCCCGGTCCAATCACAGAACCGATATCATCTGCATCAATTTCCATGTTAAGAAATTGCGGAGCATGCTCAGAAATTCTTTCACGCGGCTCAGAGATTGTTTCTTCCATTTTATCGAGAATGTGATTGCGTCCCTGACGAGCTTGCTCAAGAGCTTCTTCAAGCTTCTCGAAGGAAATGCCGCTTACCTTCATATCCATCTGGCAAGCCGTGATACCGTCGCGGGTACCGGCCGTCTTGAAGTCCATGTCGCCCATGAAGTCTTCTTCGCCACGGATATCAGAAAGTACAACTTCTTCATTATCTCCAACGATCATTCCCATTGCAATACCGGCTACCGGTTTCTTCAGCGGAACGCCAGCATCCATCAGGGCCATCGAGCCTCCACAAACGGAAGCCATAGAAGATGAGCCATTGGATTCGGTAATATCAGAAATCACGCGGATGACGTATCCAAATTCATCGAAAGTTGGCATCATCTGGCTAATGGCACTTTCGGCCAAGTGACCGTGACCAATTTCACGTCGGCCGGGTCCTCTCATATATCCAGCTTCACCCACGCTAAAGTTGGGGAAGTTATAGTGGAGGAAGAACTTTTTATCTTCTTCCTTTAGAAGCGTATCAATAGCCTGTGCATCTTTTTGAGTACCGAGCGTAACAGACACAAGGGCCTGCGTTTCGCCACGAGTAAAGATGGCAGATCCATGTGTTCTGGCTAAGTATCCTACTTGGCTCCAGATATCACGGACGTCCTCCGGAGAACGACCATCAATACGGCGTTTCTTCTCCAGAATTAAGGTTCGAAGTTCTTTCTTTTCAATCTTAGAAAGAATATCCTGAATAGTTCCTTCCTCATCTTCGTACTCTTCAATAGCCGTTATCTCCTCAACTACGGCATCTTTGGCTTCGTCCAGCTTGGTGCTGTAATCCTCTTTTCCAAGTCCTTCGGTAACGACTTCACGAATCTTTTCTTCACCAATTTCATGTACCTTCGCTTTCAGGTCTTCATCAACGGGCTCAGGCTCAAACTCACGTTTCTCTTTACCAAACTCTTCGCGGAGTTCTTCCTGGAAAGCACAAAGTTTCTTAATGGATTCATGCGCAGTTTTGATGGCTTCAAGCATATCTGCTTCTGAGATTTCTTCCATCTCTCCTTCCATCATGATGACGCTTTCAGCCGTCCCGCCAATCACCATATCAACATCGCTGTTCTTCATCTCACTCATGGTGGGATTTATTACAAACTCACCATCAATGCGTCCAACACGTACTTCGGCAATGGGTCCGGCAAAAGGCACATCCGAAATATGAAGCGCTGCAGAGGCTCCTACACCACCAAGAACATCGCCGTTGTGCTCACCATCGGAAGAAAGCACCTTACAAATAATCTGAGTGTCATGCGTATATCCATCCGGGAAAAGCGGCCGAAGACTCCGGTCGATCAGACGACTTGACAAAATCTCTTTATCATTGGGGCGCCCTTCACGCTTGATAAATCCGCCGGGAAACTTACCGCCCGCAGAAAAACTCTCACGCAGATCAACTGTTAAAGGGAAAAATGGCTTGTCGGAAGGCTCTTTTGAACTCACAGCAGTACACAACACCATTGTATCGCCCATTCGTACAACTACTGCACCATCGGCCTGCTTGGCAAGGCGGCCCGTCTCCATTGAGAGCGTCTTTCCCGGTGCAAACTCTACACTTTTAAAATCTTCTTTCATCGTAATACTAATTCAATTCAAATTGTTATTGTAATGCTTGTCGATGTGAATGTCATCAACATTCCCACATTGCTATTCTCAGGAGGGTAATCCCACACCAAAATGCGGGAACTATAAAAAAGGCACGTCTTCTCAACGTGCCTTCAGTCTTACTTACGAATACCTAATTCGGCGATAAGCTCTCGATATGTTTCAATATCATTATCTTTTAGATAGTCCAGCAATTTTCGGCGCTTTCCTACCAGCTTCAACAACCCTCGTCGTGAGGCATGATCCTGACCGTGGTCTTTGAGATGTTCGGTCAGATCGTTAATACGCTCTGTAAAAATTGCAATCTGAGCTTCCGTTGATCCCGTGTTATCCTTGGAACCACCGTATTTTTCAACAAGTTCTTCTTTTCGTTCTTTTGTTATCGACATGTGTTAATTTCTTTTGGCTTTACTACACTTATAAAATGTTCTTATAATAGCGAACAAAGATAAGCGTTTATGCTGTTGTTTGCAATATTTTAATGGTTACTTAGCATTTCCTTTGCCTGCTGTTCATCCTGTTTTAGCTGATCAATGAGTTCTTCTTTTCCATCAAATTTTTTCTCGTCCCGAATACGATTAAAAAATCGCACTTGCACCTCCTTGCCATAAATATCCTCATCAAAGTTAAAGAGGTTTACCTCCAGGGTTCTCAGCTTCCCGTCAAAAGTGGGTCGCGTGCCAATGTTCATCATCCCGTCATACCAATCACCGTTGATACGAACCCGTACCGAATACACTCCATCTTTGGGGATAATTTTGCGGGAATGTTCAGGTTTGAGATTGGCTGTGGGGAAACCGATTTCCTTGCCACGCTTATCGCCGTGGACCACTGTGGCGTTCAGGCGATACGGGCGCTGCAAAAATTCAGTGGCTTCTTCCACGTTTCCATCCTCACTGATAGCTTTACGAATCGCCGAACTACTTACGGTCTTTTCCCCCACTTCGCGCTTGGAGACGACATATGCATCAAAACCCAGTTCGTTACCCAGCCGCTCAATGGTCTCGATGGTACCCTCGCGGTTGCGTCCAAACTGATGGTCGTAGCCGATAACAAACTCGCTGACCCCAATTTTCTTGTGGATGATATCACGGACAAACTCCTCGGAGCTCAGTAATGAAAAGTCGCGGTCAAACGGAATCACCACCATGGTATCGATGCCGAGTTCCTCTAAAATTTCGGAACGTTCTTGTAGCGTCGTCAACAGTTTGATACCAGCATCCCCTGGATTAATGATATCACGCGGATGTGGATCGAAGGTCACGAGCACGCTCCGTGCATCCCGCTGCCGGGCCTTATCGGCTACTGTATCAATGATGGCCCGATGTCCGGCATGCACGCCGTCAAAAGTGCCAACAGTTATAACAGAATTCGGAACCCGTTCAACATCATCCAAAAAAACTAAATCAGCCATGGTAGAAATATTCTGATTACTTTTAATAGCTACGCATCAAAGTAGTTTGACTTTCTTTTCATAGTTCTTCACAGAGAAAATCTTGCCCAACTGCCCTACTGTCAAGGCGTTCCGACTTTTAAAATCACCAATTTTTGATCGATGTAACCCGATTAAGTGACCAGCTGAATCAAGTTCAATAGCCAAGTCATCAGCTAGTGTGCGAATATACGTGCCCTTGCTGCACTTCACATAAAACTCCAAGCGGGGCAAATGACATTCTAAAATTTCGGTATCATAAATTATAACCTGTCGCGGAGCACGTTTAACCTCTTTGCCCTTACGGGCCAACTTGTAAAGTGGATCTCCGTCGTGTTTCAGTGCAGAATACATCGGCGGAATCTGAATAATTTGCCCCGAAAAGCAGTGGTCAAATGCTTCTAGAATAGCTGCTCTTGTAATATGTTTGAAAGGAGCACGTCGGTCCGGACTTGTTTCCGCATCAAGGCTGGCCGTGGAGGACCCAAAAATCATTTCCGCTACATATTCTTTGGGAGTTTCCTGAAACTCTGAGACCGTTCGGGTTCCATCGCCAACACACAAGATTAAGAGCCCGGTAGCCATAGGATCAAGTGTACCGGCATGACCAATTTTGCGGATATCAAGACACTTCCGCAAAAACTTTACAACTTCGAAACTAGTCCATCCTTTGGGTTTATTTATCAGAAAAGCAGAACCGCTCGCGAAATCAAAATTACCATCAGGCACATTATCCTGAGAAAAAATGGGGAGATCTTCCAACGGGATAGCTCGCGCCATAGATGGAATTACTCCTCTTGGTCGGTATTAGAGTCTCGTTGCTGGCGCTCCTTGCGGATTTTCTTGAACAGCTTCTCCATTTTCTCGACGTGTTCGGCCGTCTTATCATTGATAAAGTGTAACTCGGGAATCCGCCGAACCTGGTGACGAATTTTGGTAGCCAGCTCTTTGCGAATATTCACCTTCTGATCTTCGAGATAGGCAAAAATAGCATCCTCATCCTTGCCAGGGGCATACACGCTGATAAGCACCTTGGCAATCAACAGATCGGGCGTCACATCTACCTTTGTAATGGTAATAAAGGAACCACTGCGCTGGTAACTTTTCTGGATAATCTTGCCGAGATCCCGTTTGATAACGGAACTCAGTCGTTCAGTACGAATACTCATAATGTACTTCTTATAGGATTCAGTGGAGCAACTTAGTCTTCGCTCTTCACATCTTCGAGCTTACGTTTTTCTTCAACCACTTCGTAGTTCTCAATAACGTCGCCCACTTTGATGTCGTTGTAGTTCACGATACTGAGTCCGCATTCGTACCCGCTTTTCACTTCTTTAACATCGTCTTTGAAGCGTTTGAGGGAATCAATTTCGCCATCGTAAATCACCACACCGTCACGCACTACGCGCACCGGATTATTGCGATTGACCTTGCCATCCGTCACATAACAACCGGCTATGGTTCCCACGCTGGAAACTTTGAAGATCTCACGAACTTCAGCATTACCAACAAGCCTCTCGCTGATTTCAGGATCAAGCATACCTTCCATCGCATCCTTGACCTCATCAACGGCATCGTATATAACGCTGAAGAGTCGTATGTCGATTTCTTCTTCCTCGGCCACATCTCGGGCATTATTTGTCGGTCGAACCTGGAAGCCAATAATAATTGCATCTGAGGCCGAAGCCAACAGTACATCGGATTCGGTTATGGCACCGGCACCGGTATGGATTACATTAACGGAAACTTCTTCGTTGCTAAGTTTTTGCAGTGCTCCCGAAAGTGCCTCAATAGAGCCATCAACATCAGCCTTGATAATAAGGTTAAGTTCAGAGACCTTACCAAGTGCCATACGTCGCGACAGATCGTCGAGACTGAGATGTTTGCTTTGTCGCAACTCTTGTTCACGTTTGATCTGCTGACGATGGTTGGCAATTTCTTTAGCTTTCTTCTCATTTTCGAGAACCACCAGTTTATCACCAGCCTGTGGAATGTCATCAAAACCAGTTAACTGAATAGGTACTGAAGGTCCGGCTGATTCTATGCGGTTACCATGTTCGTTTTCCATCGCTCTAACACGACCAAAGCAAGGCCCTGCTACAAATGGATCACCAACATTGAGTGTACCATTCTGAACAAGCACATTAGCTACAATACCTTTCCCTTTGTCCACGCGGGATTCAAGCACTACGCCATCAGCCTGGCGATCAGGATTGGCCTTAAGTTCCATCAATTCAGCTTCGATGAGAACCTTTTCCAGAAGATCAGGAATACCTTCACCCGTCTTAGCAGAAACTTCAGCCACCTGGTTCGTGCCGCCGTATTCCTCGACAATCACATCATGCTCAGCCAGTTGCTGCTTAATCTTGTCAGGCTTAGCACCCGGCTTATCCATCTTATTAATAGCCACAATAATGGAGACGCCCGCTGCCTTGGCGTGGTTAATCGCCTCAATCGTCTGCGGCATCACTGCATCGTCAGCAGCAACTACCAGAATCACAATATCAGTCGCTTGGGCACCGCGCGAACGCATGGCCGTAAAGGCCTCGTGACCCGGTGTATCTAGGAAGGTAATCGGACGTCCTTCATCGGTCTGTACTTCGTATGCACCCACATGTTGGGTAATACCACCCGCTTCGCCCTCAGCTACTTGTGACTTTCGAATGTAATCAAGCAACGAGGTTTTACCGTGGTCAACGTGACCCATTACGGTAATAATGGGAGCGCGTGGCTCCAGATCTTCAGGATCATCCTCTTCAAGTTCAATTTCTTCAATAGCTTCATCAGCATCAACAAACTCTACTTCATATCCGTATTCTTCAGCCACAAGCTCAATCGTGCTGGCATCCAGGCGCTGGTTAATAGATACCATCATGCCCAGATCCATACAGGTAGTAATCACATCATTTGATTTAACATCCAGCAAGTCAGCCAAATCACTTACCGTAATAAACTCGGTCGCTTCTATAATTCCTGCTTCGCGCTCTTCGAGTTCTTCCTGTTGCTTCTCTTCCTCTTCGCGATTTTCTTTACGCTGCTTTCGATATTTCTGGCGGCGGCTCCCCACCGTTTCAGACGACTGCATCTTCTGCAGTGTCTCTTTCATTTTCTGTTCTACATCGTCATCGTCAACCCGGCTGCCACGACGCTTGCGTTTCTTTTTCTTATTGTTCTTTTTCTCGCGCTTCGAAGATTTAGTATTTGAACTATCATCGTCATCTTGCTTGCGATTCTTCTTGCGCTTACGCTTCTTGCGGCGCTTTGGCTTGCTATCGTCAATCTTAACTTTGCCAACAACTTTTGTTCCTTTCAAACGTCCGGCTCTTCCACGGATAACTCCCTGTTCCTGCTCCTCTTCGTCATCGGCCTCATCTTCACCCTCTTCGTATTCCTCTTCTTCGTCATCGGCCTCATCTTCGGTTTCTTCATCCTCTTGATCTTCCTCATCCGAAGCTTCTATTTGTTCGTCTTCACTTTCCTCATCTTCGTCGGAGTCTGTATCCGAAGCCTCTACTGCTTCTTCCTCCAGCTGTTCGGCTTCATCCTCTTCCTCATCCTGAACTTCCTGTGGCTGCTGATCTTTTTCTTGCTCTTCTTGTTCATCCTCATCCGTTTCGGGCTCTGCTTCAGCTTCTACCGTTTCAGATTCTTTCTCGGTAGACTCATCTTCCTCTTCTTGTTCTTGCTGGTCTTCTTCATCTTGTTCCGTTTCTTCAGCAACAGCATCAACCTCTTCCTGATCCTTTTCAGGTGTTTCTTCGACTACTTCCTGTGGCTCTTCCTGCTGCTCCTGCGGCTCAAGTCCGCCAATTTCATCCCTGTCGTCCTCGTCTTCTTCAGGCTCAAGGGGAAGATCCTCTTCTTCTTCATCTTCCAGCGGCTCCAGAAAATCTTCAACAGAAACACTCTCATTACGGCTGGCCTTCATCTGGTTGCGCCGGTTCTCATATTCTTCTTTCGCCTTCTCATGCTTTTTGCTCTTGGCTTTATCTACGCCATAAACCTCTTCCAGCGCCTCGTACATCTCGGGCGTAATCTTGGAATTCGGCTTGTTAGCAATATCAAAGCCTTCATCCGAAAGCGAATCTACTATAGAAGAGGTAGATACGTTGAACTCGGATGCTACTTTGAATAAACGTTTTGTCTTCGACATATATATCTATTTCTGAAGAGTGCTTCTTAGTTATGTATAAGGTAAAACAGGATTCTTGGAAATGTAAGTCCAATTATTCTTCATCCTCAAATTCGTAGGCGATAATATCAATGATCCGTTCAGCCTGATCTTCGGTAATGTTACCATCGGTACGGCGGACGATTTCTTCTTCCTCCAGATCCAACACCTGGCGCGCCGTATCGCAACCGATATCGTGGAGCATTTCGATCACTTCGGGACCAAAGTCAATTTCAAATTCCTGGAGGTCGATATCGTCTTCTTCCTCCACTTCGCGATACACATCAATTTCACAGCCGGCCAACTTTGAAGCAAGCCGAATATTTACACCGCCCTTTCCAATAGCTTTTGACACCTCATCAGCGGGCACAAGAACCTTAGCGTGTTCTCCATCTTCACTCAACTCAACGCTCAGCACTTCAGCAGGTTGCAAGGCCCGCTTAATGAACTCATGTCGGTCATCCGTAAAGTTGATGACATCAATATTTTCGTTTTGTAGCTCTCGTACAATCGCGTGAATACGAATTCCTTTCATACCAACGCAGGCACCTACCGGATCTACGCGCTCATCATGCGAGATAACCGCCACCTTGGATCGATCTCCCGGCTCCCGGGCAATGCGAACTAAATCAATAATACCGTCAAACACTTCCGGAATCTCATTTTCGAACAGTCGCTCCAGAAACAGCGGCGATGTTCGTGAAATAATAACTGTGGGATTGCCATGGCGACGCTTCACTTCCTTGACAACAGCCCGGATAGTATCTCCCTTGTGGTAACGATCTTTGTAAATCTGTTCATCTTTCGGCAGTGTCAGCTCTACACCGTTGTGGTTGACCAACATCTCGTGATTACGAATCTGGTAGACATCACCAAGTACAATTTCGCCCACACGGTCCGAATACTCTTCAAAGACATTATCCTTCTCAATTTCGCGAATCCGCTGTGCCAGCTGCTGCCGCGCCATCATCACCGCACGTCGACCGAAATCCTGAATATTCAGCTCTTGGGCAAATTCATCATATAACTCAAGATCAGGATCCTGCTTTTGAGCTTCCTCAATAGTAATTTCCTGCACTTCATCAGTCAATTCTTCGGCAGGTACCACTTCGCGAATGTGCAGAATCTGCACTTCACCGCGATCGGCATTCAAAATCACCTCAAATGCATCATCAGAACCATACTTTTTGCGAATCATAGTTCGAAAAACATCTTCAAGGATCGAAAGTAAAAGATCCTTGTCAATATCTTTGTCTTTCGCAATTTCAGCAAAAGATTGAATAATTTGTTTTGAAATATCTTCAGCCATCAGCTTTGCTCCTGTCTACTTAAAAATTACTTGAATGAAGGAATAATTTTGGTCTCGATCAGCTTATCAAATGGAACCGTAACCGTAGAATCGTCCTCTAGTTTAATTGCAACATCTTCGTCGGATACCTCTTGCAAGGTCCCCTCAATACTAGCCTTTTCACCATCTTTATGATACTTAAACCTAGCCTTGCGCCCCACGTTTTTGGGGTATTGGCGGCGATCCACCAGTGGCCGATCCAGACCAGGCGACGATACGTTAATGCGGTACGCGCCGGAAAAAATATCGTGTGCATCCATCAAAAAGCTCAACTCATTACTGATTTCAGCACACTCATCCATGTTGACGCCCCGGTCTTTGGCATCCACCGATACCCATACTTCAGGGGTATCACCGCCGCGAATTTCGACGTCAATCAGAAAGAAATCAGTCGTTGACAATACTGATTCCGCAAGTTCAGAAATCTTTTCTATGACTTTATTTGACACGATTCTCAAAATTATAGGTACAAAAAAAAGTGAGTACCTCTCGGCGCTCACTTAAAGCAATCAAAGATACCGGTAATGCGTCTAAAAAACAACTGCCACAACCATATTTAAGTATCTTTCCATAAACTGTTTTAGACCTTCTGTTTTATTTTTTTTATAAAATTTGTGTCTAAGCTTTTCTATCATTAGGCTCACAAAATAATTTACTACCCATAATAAACAGGCACGCCACATGATACGATACCTTTTCGCTATTCTCGGCATCTTTTTGGGAATCCAGACTACATACGCACAGCAAGTTGATATACCTGCAACTACCAAAGAAGAACGAGCACAATCCATCGAACACCGGCAATCTATGCGCCAGCAATCGGTGTTTCAGGAATATCCCGTTCGCAACGTGGGCCCGGTTGTCATGAGCGGCCGCATTACTGACTTGGCTGTGCAGGAAGATAATCCTCGTAAATTCTATGTTGGCTATGCCTCGGGTGGCGTATTCAAAACAACAAACAGCGGTAACTCCATGGAGCCGATTTTTGATCATCAAGGAACCATTACGATTGGTGATATTGCAATCTCAGAAGCGGACGATGACATTCTCTGGGTAGGTACCGGCGAAAATAACAGCAGTCGATCGAGCTATGCGGGCGACGGTGTATACAAAAGTGAGGACGGTGGCCAAACATGGAGTTTCGTTGGACTTCGCGGCTCGCAACATATTGGACGAATTATCACCCATCCCACAGATCCCAATGTGGCCTGGGTAGCTAGCACGGGCCCCCTCTATTCCATGAACGAAGTACGGGGAGTTTACAAGACAACCGACGGCGGAAAAACATGGAATAAAACGCTCACCCCTCCTGACAGTACCGGCGTTATTGATCTGATACGTCATCCCGAAAATCCCGATAAGCTGTGGGCCACTACTTGGGAGCGCTATCGTCAGGCCTGGAATTTCAAGGAAGCCGGCGAAGGATCGGCCATCTATGTATCCAACGATGGCGGTGAAAGCTGGGAAAAGTCGATGAATGGCTTTCCCGACGAAAAATTTGTGGGACGCATCGGCATCGATGTGAGCCAAAGTAATCCCGATATCATGTATGCGTTCTTGGATAATCAGAAAGAAAGCAAGAAAAAGAAGGAGCTGGATGATGAAGAGCTCACCCAGGGCGACTTTGTGGACATGAGCACCGAGGAGTTTTTAACGCTGGATAACGAAAAGCTGAATAATTTTTTACGCAGCAACGGCTTTCAAAAAAAGTATACAGCCGAACGCGTAAAAGCTGACGTGCGTGAAGGAAAGTACAAACCCAAGGCCCTGTCTGACTATCTCGGGGATGCCAACGATGCACTGTTTGAAACAAACATAACCGGTGCGCAGGTGTATCGATCTGAAGATGGGGGCCAAAGCTGGCAGAAGATTAACAGCTACAGCCTCGACAACCTGATCTACACTTATGGCTATTATTTCGGCGAAGTGCGGATTTCTCCCACTGATCCCAACACCCTGTATATTATGGGCGTGCCCATGCTAAAATCCACCGATGGCGGCAAGACCTGGAAAGCAATGGCCGAAAAACAGGATGTACACGTCGATCATCATGCCATGTGGCTGGATCCCAATGATTCTGAGCATATGCTGCTGGGCAACGACGGGGGACTTTATGAAAGTCACGATGGCGGTGTCAATTTTATTCACCACAACGTAGTACCGGTTGGCCAATTTTATACGGTAGCGGTGGATATGGAAAAGCCCTACAACATCTACGGCGGCCTGCAAGACAATGGCGTCTTTACGGGATCTTCGCAGGGATCGCCCAACGACGGACAGCAATGGGAACGCATATTTGGCGGCGACGGCATGCATGTGACCGTGGATCCCACTAATAGTGATCTCATCTATACTGGTTTCCAGTTTGGAAACTACTTCCGCATTGATCAGTCAAAAAGTGGATACGATAAGATTACGCCGAAGCATGAAATTGGCGAAGCGCCCTACCGATACAACTGGAATACACCAATTGAGATGAGCAACCACAATCCAGATATACTGTATTTCGGATCGCAGAAAGTGAACCGTTCGATGGATCAGGGTAAAACATGGACGACCATCAGTCCCGACCTGACCAACGATTTGCCCAATGGAAATGTACCTTACTCTACCCTCACGACGATATCGGAATCACCCAAAGACTTCAGTGTCCTCTGGGCCGGCACCGATGATGGTAACATCCAAGTGACCAAAGATGGCGGTAAAACATGGGAGTTAGTCTCTGAAGACTTGCCCAACCGACGCTGGGTAAGTGAAGTGCAGGCCTCTCCCCACGATCCGGCTACGGCCTATGCCTCACTGAATGGGTATCGTTTTGATGAGTTTAAAACCTATCTCTACAAAACTGACAATTATGGCCAGACGTGGACCTCGGTGAAGGGAAATCTGCCTGAGAGCGTGGCCAATGTGATCGCACAGGATCCGGTTAATCCCAATATTCTATACGCCGGCCTCGACCAAGGTACGTTCGTTAGTTTTGATGACGGCAATAAATGGTTTTTGGTGAATAACATCCCCAATGTCCCCGCCTACGATATGGTGATACATCCCCGCGATCTTGAATTGGTGGTGGGTACTCACGGGCGCAGCGTGTATGTTATGGATGTAAAACCCCTGCATGCTGTTGCTGAAAAACGAGACCAGACCATATTAGCTTTAAAAACGGATAAGGTTCGCCACTCCGATAACTGGGGCGAACGACCTGCACCTTATCGCGAAATAAATGAACCTAAGGTAGAGTGGTTATATTGGGTCGGCGATAAAGGTGTGAAGAATCAAAATATTACGATCACTGTAAAAGATAAGGATGGCAAGGTCGTTAAAGAACTCTCTGATAGTGCTACTTATGGATTTAATTCCTTTAGCTGGAATCTACTTGTCAACGAAAATAAAAAGGAAGACAAACGATCCTACCTGGATCCCGGAAAATACACAATTACTTATGAAATTAATGGATCTACCGATGAAACATCATTCGAAGTTACTTCTCCCGATCATTCTGGCAGTGCTGATGAGCGCGTGTACTCAACCCCAGAAGAAATCGAATTCGAAGAATACTAAGGATCGGAGCCGAAGCCTGGAGTACGTCCGATCGGTTTCTTTCTTATCGACCTCCGGAGACACGCTTTCAACGGTAGAGGTTGCTGTGGCCGATGAAGATTCCGAACGCAACCAAGGGTTGATGGACATACGTAATCTGCCCCAGTCTAAGGGCATGCTATTTATTTTTGAAGAAACACAACCGCGTAGTTTCTGGATGGCAAACACCCCTCTACCGCTGGATATTATTTTCGTCAATGCAGATAAGGAAATCGTGCGCATTCATCACAACACGCAACCTTTTTCGGAGAAGAATTTTAGTTCAGGCGAACCAGCAAAATACGTTGTAGAGACCAATGCCGGTTATTGTGTTTCGCATGATATACAGGAAGGAATGAAAGTAAGTTTTTAAATTTCTTTAACGTCCCCGGTATTTGGAAATGCTGGGGACATGTATTGCCTTTCATCTGGATGAATCCGTAGTCTAAATATAGAAACTCGTTGAAACGAGCTTTTTACTATCCTATCTCAATTTAATGGCCAGTAAACAAAAACCCTGAAAGGGTTCGAACCCTTTCAGGATTAGAGATAAATGTATTTTCCCAATTGTAAACGGTTACAAATCTGTCGGAAAAAGTCACTGAGCTTCAATCGGCTGCTCATCTTCTTTTCGATCTTTATCCAAAAACTCTTTCACCTTCATCACGTTTTCTTTGGAGCCAATAAAAATAGGCGTACGTTGATGGATTGCTTCAGGCTTAATTTCAAGAATACGACCTTTGCCGTCTATTGCCATACCGCCAGCCTGCTCAATCAAAAAGCTGAGCGGGTTACATTCGTACATTAACCGCAGCTTTCCGTTGGGATATTGACTGCTGTTGGGGTAGATAAAAATCCCGCCGGTAATAAGTGTGCGGTGTACATCAGCAACCATTGATCCGATATATCTAGCTTTATACGGACGATCTGATTCGGAATCTTCTACCTGACAATACTTAACATACTGCTTGAGTCCTTCATCCCAAGAGTGATAACTACCTTCGTTGACGCTGTAAATGGTGCCTTTTTCCGGTATTTTCACATCGTCATCCGACAGGATAAACTCCCCGATACTGGGATCTAACGTAAAAACCGAGACGCCAAGTCCTGTAGTGTAGGCCATCAAAGTACTGGACCCATAAAGTACATAACCAGCCGCAACCTGCTTAACACCTGATTGTAGTGCATCATCCTCGCTTAGCACATCAGAAGAAGGATCTTTGCGCATATAAATGGAGAAAATGCTACCGATGGAAACATTCACATCAATATTAGACGAACCGTCCAGCGGATCCAGGTAGACAATATACTTGCCGCCGTCGTTATCCAGCTCCACGATGCCGTCGTTCTCCTCGGAGATCACCATGCAGGTAATTTCGGACCGATTGAGCGCCGAGATAAGCTGCTTGTCGGCAAACAAATCAAGCTTTTTTACCGATTCGCCATGGACATTTGTGGTCCCGTCTTCACCTAGAATATTCGTAATTCCTGCTTTGTTTACCTCTCTTGATATAATTTTTGCCGCCAGACCAATATCCCGAAGTAATTGTGAAAGCTCACCCGTAGCGCCCGGAAATTTGTTCTGAGCCTGGATGATATATTCTTCGAGCGTGATGACCCGGTTGGTTTTGCGATCTACCATATGTATCCCTCGCTGCTGATCTTAATAAATATTTAGTTGCTATTTTTGTTTCTGCTGAGTCAAGAAATTTTGGTATATAACTTCGGCTTTCTTTTCGAGTTCCTCAAGTGAACCATTGTTACGGATAACATAATCCACGCGATCCGCGGCTTTTTCAAAATCACGCTGTTTCTGTATTCGCTGCCTTATTTTATCGGCCGAGCTGTTGTCACGCCCCTGCACACGTTCAACACGCTTCTGTTCATCCGCTAGCACTAACACCACGAAATCAAGATCGCCGGGCTCCAGATTTTCGAGCAGAAGCGCTGCCTCATAAACGAAGACCTCATAACCAGAAGCCTCTGCCTCCTCCATCCTGTCAGCCGCAGCAGAAGGCAAACGAGGATGCACAATAGCATTCAGCTCCTGTACCCTGCCCTTCTCAAAAGCCTCAGTGGCTAAGTGCTGCCTATTTAGTGATCCATCCGACTTAAAGGCATCTTCTCCAAATGTGTTAATAAGCTCCGATTTTACTTCGGGATGCTCAACCATCACCTGCTTCGCAAGCTCATCGGCATTTAGGATGTAGGCACCCAGGCTTTGCCAAATCTCACAGACCGTGGATTTGCCGCTCCCTATACCGCCGGTGATGCCTACAGTAACCATTATTCTGTCTTGTCTGAAGCTGCGATGGAAAGCAGGTACTCGTTTATAAACTCATCCAGTTCTCCATCCATCACCGCATCGGTGTTGGACGTCTCGTAATTCGTACGATGATCTTTCACCATGTTATAGGGATGAAAAACGTACGAACGAATTTGCGAGCCCCACTCGATATCTTTTTTCGAGGCTTCCAGCTTTTCTTTCTTTCGCTCCTTGATCTGCTTTTCCAGCTCGTAGATTTTCGACTTCAGCAATGTCATCGCCTTGTCACGATTTTGTTTTTGGGATCGCTCCTGCTGGCACTCGGCCACCACCTGCTGATGGCTGCCATCAGAAAGTTCTCCTTCCCAGATTAGTCGCACAGCCGTCTCCGTTTTGTTGACGTGCTGACCGCCGGCGCCACTGGCACGAAAACGCTGCAGCTCCACGCTGCTCTCATCAATATCTACCTCAATGCTGTCGTCTACTAACGGGGATACAAACACCGAGCAAAACGAGGTATGCCGACGCGAGTTGCTGTCAAAGGGCGAAATGCGCACCAGTCGATGCACGCCGCTCTCGGCCTTTAAAAAACCGTAGGCAAATTCGCCTTCGACTTGAATAGTGGCACTTTTGAGTCCTGCTACATCACCCTGCTGGTATTCAAGAACCGAAATCTCGTAGTCTTTCTTTCTACACCACTGGGTGTACATGCGGTAGAGCATCTCGGCCCAGTCTTGACTTTCGGTACCACCTGCGCCCGGATTAAAGCTCAGAATAGCATCTCGGTGATCATCGTCACCGCGCAGCATATTGCGCAGCTCAAGCTCTTCAATCTTTTCTTCAAGCTTCTGGATTTCCTGCTGCAACTCATCACCCACATCTTCGCCTTCATCCATAAATTCGCGGTATACCTGGATGCTTTCGCGCAGTTCATCCAGCTCGTCCCAGCTTTTGACCATATTTTTCTCATGGTCAATCTTCTTCATAATCCGACGGGCTTCCTCGGGATCATCCCAAAAGTTGGGATTCTGCGTCTGCTCCTGCAGCTCTATAATTCTTACTTTGCGCTGTTCATAGTCAAAGATACCCCCTGAGCGCATCCACGCGCTCGAATAAATCATTCAGATGATCAGCATTAATAGTTGTGGTGCTCACGGTATAAATATTTTCATTACAAGTTCTAATGAGGGTCTTCGATAATTATTTGCGGCCAAGCTTACTCACCACATAGCCCAGTGCAATGCCGCCGACAAAAGCGAAAAGCACACCTTCTTCGGGATGTGAGCGAACATAACGCCGCGCTTCGCGATAATCACGGTTGATCTCATCTTGGAGCTCTTCGCGCTCACTCTTCAGTCGATCGATCAGCTTTTCGTAATTTCTTATTTTTGCTCGTTTCTTCTCTTCCGTCGTCGATTCTTCTCGCTCTTGTGGATCGTTTTGTTCGTCAGCCATAATAATACCTTTAATTGTTCGTGTTTACGTCTAAAGATACAAATTATACGATGAATCACAGCCTTCAAATTGGCTTAGTATTGGCAACTCTTTACAAAACCTTTATGATTCATTCACACCGAGTACATATTGATCTATTAGGTTTGTCAGTGATATGGAAAAGCTTTCTAACATAGTTAAACACCTGCAGCACCACCTTTTCAATTCGGTGGTATCCAACAACCTGGTCTACAACACCTGTTGGGAAGATCCTCGGATTGATCGCGAGCTGCTGGACCTGGATTCAGATAGCAAAATCGTGATGCTGACCAGTGCTGGTTGTAATGCCCTGGACTACCTGCTGGATGATGTTCAACAAATTCATTGCGTGGATGCCAACCCCGCCCAAAATGCACTGCTGGATTTAAAGAAAGCTCTGTTTCAAAATCAAAGTTATCAACTGCTTTGGGATTTCTTTGGCCGTGGCCAGAAACAGGGCGCTGAGTTGATCTATCAACGGCAGTTACGCAATCGGCTGTCCACTGCAGCACAATCGTATTGGGATAATTATATCTCCAGTTTTATCCCCACCTCTAGTCGCCCAAGCTTCTACTTTAGCGGTACATCTGGCAAAGTAGCATTAATGGTGTACAAGCGAATACATCGCAAAGGACTACAGGAACCAATTCAGAAACTTCTGAATGCCGAGAGCCTCCAAGAGCAAACATACTATTTTGAAGCCATAGAGCCGCAGCTCTGGAATGCCTTTTCCAAGTGGTTAATCAAGCAACACGCCACCATGACGATGCTGGGTGTGCCCTCTACACAGCAGAAGATGATCGAGGAAGAATACAACGGCGGCCTGCTCCATTTTATCCGCCAATCACTGCGATATGTATTTACTCAATTGCCAATTCGAGATAATTACTTTTGGAGGGTATATATGACTGGCTCCTACACTCGGGATTGCTGCCCAAACTATCTACTTGAGCGCCACTTCGAATGGCTCCATCGAAGTGTCCACAAGATTGAAACGCACACCTCCACCCTTTTGACATTCCTGAAACGGAATCCCGGGCAATATTCTCATTTTGTGCTGCTAGATCATCAAGACTGGATGGCGGATGCACGACCAGAGTTACTGGCTGAAGAATGGAAACTGATCCTAAAAAATGCTGCACCCGGAGCGCGAATCCTGTTCCGTTCTGCCGGACCGTCGCTAACCTTTCTGCCCGATTTTATCGACCCGTATGTTGAGTTTCAGCCTGAACGAACTGAACAAGCTCACCAGAAAGATCGCGTGGGTACATACGAATCCACACACCTGGGAATAGTACAATGACGGAATCATCAGAGACACATATCAGCAACTCCGAAGCCAACGAACTAGAACAATACTACCGGTTTCATTCCAAGATATACGACGCCACTCGGTGGAGCTTCTTGTTTGGCCGCGAAGCAATTCTGGATATGATACCCGAGCTGCCTTCACAGCCTCGCATCATGGAAATTGGCTGTGGCACCGGTAAAAATATTGAGCACCTCAACTATCATTTCCCGGATGCTCATATCCTCGGCGTTGATCTATCACAGGATATGCTCCAGAAAGCCCAAAATAAGCTGCTGAACACTCGTCATGTAGACTTTCAACAAGCTGAATATGGGGCCAAAACGGTCGCCAACGATCCGTTTGATCTGATTTTGCTCTCCTACTCGCTGACCATGATTGGCGATCAGGCTGAGGATGTACTGGAACAAATTAGCCAGGATCTCAAGTCCAACGGCTATATTGCTGTAGTTGACTTCCACACCTCTCCTTTTAGCTGGTTCCAAAAATGGATGAGCGTAAATCATGTAGATTTAAGCGGACACATGCTGCCCCTCCTGCAAAAATACTTTCGTCCCATTGAAACCGAAATCAATCATGCCTACCTGGGATTGTGGTCTTATTTCTTGTTTTTGGGACGACAAAGCTAACTCGCATCTGGCTTCTGATCTTGAAGCCTGATGAGCAAATTAACACAGGACTCATAGCTTCAGCTCAATGCTTAACCAGTTTTCTGCAGACCGGATTGCTAGTCCGACCATCTCTGAAGCCAGAAATTATTCCGTGAGTTCCTCCTAGGAGAAGGAGGACAGGAGGATTGATATTCCAAGCTTTAATCCACAGTCCAGACAATATATTCGTACTGAGTTAATCGTCAGCATTTCTTATCTTAGGCATCTATGGAACAAATTGAACGACAAATTACGGAAATTAAACAGGAATTAGAGGAATCCCCCGAAGATCCCGCCTTGCTGAACGAGCTGGGCGTAGGCTTCCACATGTTGGGCGAATATGATCAGGCCGTGCAAGCCTATCAACAATCGCTGGAACAACAGCCCGATGATTTCAAAGTTCATTTCAACTTGGCTAATACCTTTTTTGAGCAGCAGGAGGTCGAAAAAGCCGTAAATCACTATCTCAATGCGCTTGATATCAAGCCTGATTACGTACCTGCCCTTAACAATCTGGCAGATGTATATGAGCTGGCCGAGGATGAGGAGAAAGCCCGTGAGTTGTTTGAATACATCACCAAGCTCAAGCCGGAGAATCCTATGGGATACTTCAATCTCGGCAACCACCACCTGCGCCACAATAACACAGCAGAAGCCGGCAACTGCTACAAAAAAGTCATTGAGCTGGATCCCGAATTCCACGAGGCGTACAACAATATTGGCTTTATATTAAAGCATCTGCAGGAATACGAGGAGGCTATCTCCTATTATGAACAATGCCTGGAAATTGCCCCCGATTACCAGCCCGCCAAAGATGATTTAGCAGTCTGCAAAGAGGCTTTACAGGACTCCTGATTGCCCCCCCTAGTTAATCAAAACAGTGTGGGTAAATTTGGGGAAACTTATTACCAAGAAGCGCGCGCGTTTATGCTTTCGTTCCCGTTCTTTGACTAAACCTGTGACATTTCAACGTATGTCCTCTTTTTTTAAATAAACTCGACGGGGAAAGGCTAGCTCTCACAGAATGCTTAATCTCTTCAGACATTTATTTACGGACGTAGGGGACAGAGTTGAGAAAACTCGAAAATGTCAATTAAACAACACTTTGGTTAAGGAAGACATTATTCAACACACAGAACCAACCTCTGAATTGAATGTTGAAAAAATTACTCTACAAGTGCCTTTCTACTTTGTTCTGAATAGAAAGCAAGTACTAATCTACTATAGGGCCGTTTTGTTCTGTTCCATGAGTTAGATTTAATAATAAATGACCCTTTTCATCGAAATGGATAGGGTCTATACATACTTTGCGGTTATAATTGATTCCATTATCCATTTTTTGATGGTAAACATACCAGTAATTTCCAGCTTCATCTTGAATAGCTACTCCATGACCTGGACCATAGATTCCTTGAGACGGATCTTTTTTGGCAATCGGGTTGCCTTCATATTTTTTGTATGGTCCTAAAGGTTTATCGGAGGTAGCATAGCCTATAGCATAGGCCGGATTATTAGCATTATTGCCCGAATATATTAAATAGTATGTGCTGTCTCTTTTAATGATAAAAGGACCCTCATTTCTGGGCGTTTCCCATTCATGATCATCCGTCATGATAAAGACTTCATCTTCATCCGCAAACTCTGTTGGTGATTTCATTTTCCGTGCCCAAATCTCCTCGGCATGTTTTACGTAAAATAAATACAATTGCCCATCTGTGTCTTGATAAAGATGGGCATCAATAGCATCATTTACCAGCGTATTTTGTATTTGGTAGGTACCAGTAGGTGTTTTTGAGCGGGCAACATTAATCGTAAAATCTTCAGAAGTGTAGATATAAAAATAGCCGTCTTTTTCATTATACCAGAAATCCGGTGCCCAAGCATCGCCAATTTCTGTTTCAAAAACCTTATCTTCTTTTTTCCAATGTACTAAATCCTGAGACGTATAAATCCAATAACCTGACCCTCCCTCGGTACCGGATAAATAATAAGTTCCATCGTAGTAAAATACATCAGGATCTGCAAGCCCCATCTTTGAAATGATAGGATTAGTATATGTGGTTTGTTGAGCAAAAGTATTGTAGCCAAGGAAGCTACAAATAGCTAAAAAACTTAATATAAACCTCATAATAAATTATTTAAGTAGATAAGATATAGAATAATAAATAAGGCTTGAAGTACTAAAAGTGACTAAGATGGTACTATATTTACCACAATTGTTTAGACAACTAGAGTCTTAAAATTATAACTTATCTCTTGTTATCATTCTTGGATCTTTTGGAGGAGAGTTCACTTTTTATATTGTTTTAGTTATGATTACCAAAGTATCCATATACTCGTAAGTCAAATATTATTTAATGCAAATGCATAGGCACCCAGAGCCGTTGCCTGATTTGTACCAAGCCGAGATATACCAACCGGTACCCTCTTATCCGATACATACGAGAGCGAATTATTAGAAAATGGTACTGAAATTTCTCTTGGTTTAAAATCGTAAAATGCTTGACCTGACTGACTGTCTTCTAAATTATATACCCTTGATACCAGACGTGAAAAACTTTTCTCATTTTCCCCATATATCTTTCCATTTAAATGTTCCACCACCTTGGGTAGAAAAAGATCATAAGCTCCACTTATGCCACCCCCTACAACGATAGCCCCATCTATCAGCGTAATAGCATTGGCCAATGCTTCTCCAAGGACACTTCCCATTCTCTCAAAAGCATATATTGCAGCATCTTGATCTCCCGGCTTATTACCCTTTGCAATTTCATAAATATCTTTAGGAGTCAACAACTCTTTCGTCCCCTGACTATTCCTTTTGTAAGCTTTTTGAATTGCACGAATACTCACTCCCTCTTCAGCTATCAGATTTGTGTCCTTAAAGTTACGTGAAATCCAAATCTCTCCCGCCGCAGAGTTATCCCCCTGCATAAGTTTATTGTTTATAACTATTCCTCCTCCAAAGCCAGTACCAATCGTGACCCCCAATAGATTATTGTACCTTTTGGGAATACCCCGACTGCTTAATTCCCCATTAATTTCAGGCAATAATCCTGCCATTGCTTCTCCATAAGCAAAAAGGTCTCCATCATTATTGATAAAAACCGGGATCCCAAACTCCTTTTCTAGCATCGGTCCCAATGCCACACCACCTGAATAGGCAGGAAGATTACCAACATTGTCAATTATTCCTGCAGGATAATCTGCCGGCCCGGGAAAAGCAAAACTTATTGCTTTGGGATCTCTTGACAGGAGCTTTCGGACCTGTTTAAATCCATCTATGATTGCTTCTAAACTTTTAGTCAGATTATCAGAAAAAGCAGGAGAAGTTACCGGCTCCACAATTTCTTCTCCTCCTTGCAATGCTGAAAACACAAAATTTGTGCCGCCAGCATCAAGAGTCATAACAATTCGCCGATCACTAAAAACATCCATGAAAATTTATGCTGTTGAGGAAGTTAAACTTTTGGTTCTAACTGCTACAAAAATAACATATAAAATACAGAGCAAGGGTACTACAAATCCTGCCATCATAGAAAATAAATCAGCTACGGCACCAAATGCTAAAGGAACAATTGCACCACCAATAATAGCAGTCACCATCAAACCTGATATTTCATTACTTCTTTCAGGCATTTCATCAACTGTTATTGAAAAGATTAAGGGGAATATATTAGCAAAGGAGATTCCAATAACAGATATTGCAATAAATCCAACAAGCTGTGTGGGAGCTAAATAAAGACTAAAAGTAGATATCGCCGCAACAGATGAAGTTATGATCAAAAACTTCTTTGGATTTATCCAGTTAAGGATCACTCCACCTAAAAAGCGACCGATCATTAAGAATAAAAAGAAAAATAACGTACCCCACAGCCCGAATTCTTCCAAATCAACTCCAAAAACATGTTGCAAATAATTCGGCAGCCTGGCACTCATACTCACTTCAGCCCCCACATATAAGAAGATACCTGCTACCATCATTAGTACATATTTGTTTTTAAACAGCAGATCAAAAGACGATTTTAAGGTGGCCGGCTCCGAATCTTCATGGACCTTTTCTTCTACTGTGGTAAAATAGATAACCAGTAACGTAACCAGCAGTATTCCAGAATAAATAGGAAAGAGAATTTTCCAATCAGAACCCCAATAGTTCACCGCCACCATGGGGAGCACTGCTCCTGAAAGGGAACCGATAGCTTTGGTAAATTGACCAAACGAAAGATTACGGGAATAATTACCCTCAGCAGATACATCGCGCATTACGGGATTCCCCGATACTTGCAGCATTGTTGCACCAGTGCCAAGTAACAGCAATCCAGAAAGAATGAGCATGAAAGAACTGAAATTGCCGACCATAGGAAGTACAAGCCCCAGAAATGCCGTCAATAATCCAAGTAGTAATACATGCTTTTTACCTTTCCTATCTTGGTAAATTCCCAACGGTATGGAGAGCAGTCCAAACATGATAAAGCCCATGAAAGTGACAAAACCAGCCAGAAAGTTGGAAAGCTCGTAATCTTGCTGAAGTAAACTTGTGAGAGGGCCGACAACATCGCCAAATCCCATACACAAAAATGCCAGAAATATAGGTAGTGTTTTCTTGTTCACGGTTATACCTGTCCTAATATTTTCTATTTCCTATTTTAATTTTTAGCAACGCAAAAATGTTATGATAAGAGATGAGGTCTTTCTTGATGGAGCGTATAGATTAGTTCCCCAAACAACGTGTTGGCCCAAGCAAACCACTCCCGGGTAAAGTTTTTCGGATCATCTTTGTGGAAGGTTTCGTGCATAAAGCCCGTTCCGCCATGCGTATTCTTCAGTGTGTTGAGGGCTGCCCGTATCTCCTGATCGTCATCGCTCGTAAATGCCCGCATTGAAATGCTCATGGGCCAAATCATGTCGATATCTACATGGATACTTCCAATCCCTTCGCCAGCTTTACCCTTAAAGAAATAGGGATTATGATCGCTTAAAAGTAGCTTCCGAGTATTTTGATACACAGGATCATCCTGATCAGTCAGCTCTAAATAAGGTAATGACAATAAACTGGGCACGTTGGCATCATCCATATATAAACGATTCCCCATTCCATCAACTTCATAGGCATATACCTCACCAAATTCAGGATGATCAACCACTGCATACTCTTGTAACGCTTCTTCAACTTCATCTGCAAGTTGTTCTGCTTCCCTGGCTGTCGCTTGATCATTACGGATAGTGCGTAACATCTCTGCCATCTGGTGCAGTGAACGAACGGCAAAGAAATTAGATGGTACTAAGAAGGGAAGAATAGTAGCATCATCAGAAGGACGAAAGCTCGAGCAAATCAATCCCACCGGATTAACGGGCCGACCGTATCCATTGAGTGGCTGGGTATCTGTAGCTACCGGAGTCTCACGCTGAAAAGTATAAGGACCACGATCTTCTTTGCGCTGTTGCTCCCGGAATGTCTGAATAATTAGTTTCATTGCTTGCTGCCAACGCTCATCAAATGGCGAAGTGTCTCCCGTCTCTTTCCAGTAGCCATGAGCAAGTCGTACCGGATAACAGAGCGAATCTATCTCCCATTTTCGCTCATGTAACTGAGGTTTCATATCTGTTAAATCACTTTCCCATTCACTACCTGTTGCCTCTTTATTAAAAGCATTAGCATAGGGATCAATATGAATACATTCTGTTTGGCGATTAATAACACCAGCCAACATTTCACGCAGGTGATCATCTTTGTTGGCAAGCGTTACGTAGGGCCATACCTGAGCAGAAGAGTCTCGAAGCCACATCGCTTCAATATCGCCGGTTATAACAAAAGTATCTGGTCGGCCGTCTTTAACCTCAAAGTCAACGGTGGTATCCAACGTATTGGGGAAACAGTTTTCAAATAACCAAGCTAATTCAGGATCAGCAATATCCGCCTTAACTTCTTTAATTACCTCTTCTACCGTTTTGCTTGTAAAATTTCGATCAGAAGGTGCCGGACGTTTACTTTTAAAATCTGGTACTCCAAAAGCCTGGCTGGCAAATGCTGAACTTCCCACAGTTGACATTCCTAATGCTGCTAATCCACTGGTCTTTAAAAAGTCTTTTCGAGAAAACATAATTGGTTCGTTTTAGTTTAAATTTTCAAAAATTACTTTACCATTTTTTCTTCGAGCATTTTGATAAAATACCCTCCTACTACCGATCGTGCCTGGAATCCCCGCTGATCGCCGCTGCTTGTCATATACCAGTCAGTCATCGGCACGCGATCCTCAGTCTCATTAAATGCCCGATACATTGGGCTGATAAACTTTTCAAAAGTCGCTCGATCTTCGGCCAACGTTGCAGTCCACATTATCCAGTCACTTTTCGTATAATCAGCCCGATTGTCAAGCGGCAAACCATATTGGTTCTGCTGTTCTAAATAATACTCCAACTCTGTTTTATTGATACTATCTGGAAAAATATTGAAGCCGAGTAAATGATCCCATACCAGGTTATATTTCTGGCTCCAGGTATCGGGATTACCAAATGCCAGCATGTAGTGATCACCGGCATAGGCCATCTCTCTCCATTTCACAGCCATGTCGGCGGCGGCTTTTTTATACTTTTGCGCAATTTCATCTTTCCCCAGTTGCCCAGCGAGATAACCATATCCCCTTATTCCAAGGATCGCTTTGATCGACAGATTCGTGTTACGAGCTAAATGCCCGGAAAAATCATCGGTGGACAGTTGGTTTTTTGGATCCATCCCATGTTCCATAAGATAGTCTGCCCATTGCGTTAAAGTCTCCCAATGGCTCTGAGCAAATTGCGCATGGCCTTCTACTTCAGCAATGGCCGTCGTCATAATCAACATATTTCCAGCCTCTTCCACCGGCATATCTTCACCGTATGTTTGTCCGTTCGCTATCGGATACGTACCTACATCATGAGCAGGAAACGGCTTCTGCCACCGGCCGCTTTCGGTATAATAAAAGATTGGCTCAAGCATGCCCTTCAGCAGCGTGGGATTGTAATATAAAAACAAGGGAGAAGACGGATAGGTAACATCCACCGTGCCGATTGAACCATTGCTAAAATTTTCCTTACTAAAATAAAGTGGCGTCCCATCCGGACCGGCAACCAATTTATGAGCCGCAACAGACTGACGGTAGGCCAGTTCCGTAAGCTCTGCATATTCTTCCCCGCCAACCGATCGTGCATCTTCAAACAGTTTTTTGTCGAACTGTGATGTTTCCCACATAAGCTGTTTATAATCATTTTCTGCCTGTTCCAGCATTTCAACCACAGACGTGCCATCTTTTTTCCACCAAGCCTGTAGAGGCTCGTGGAAATATTCAATGGCATATTTATCATCATAAGCCAAAGTGGTATGCCATTCTTCAGGCTGATCCGATACCGACTCAAAATCAAAAGCTGTAGCTAATGTGATCGGATCAGTAGCAGGAGAACTGGGCATATCAGTTGCATCATTACCCATCAGCGATCCATTTTCAGCAAAATCTGCGACTGATTCCGCACTTGAAGCAATTCGGCTACTTACCGATTCTCCGGAAGAAGAGGCCAAGTAGAGATATCCCCAATCAATGCGCACATTATCGCCTTTGCTCTGCAAAACCTGCTGTTCTGCTGTGCCCACACGCATAATATCGAGGGCTCGCGATGGCATACGCTGCCAAACAACGTCTTGGTCGCTGGTATGTACGGCGATATTGGATGCTGCACTCAAATATAGCTGCACGTCATGCGGATCTCCGTCTGTCGAGCGTACCTCAAACGAAATATAGTTCGCCGGACGAGACATCATTTCTAAGTCATCAGGCAAAAGTGGAGCAGTAAATGTAGCCGTCAATTCTACGGGCCCACTTTCGAAGGTGTATTTCGTTTGAGTGGCCGTCACCTCTACTCCTGTTTGCCGGGCGTTGGGAATGTTTGCCTCCGGCTCCAATTTTTCAACTAACCCAACATCCAGCGCCGCTAAACCACCTGTATTCGTACAATGGGCGGTAATAATATTGGTTCCTTCGCGAAGGGCCTTTCGAGCCTCAGGAGTTATTGCAACAGGTGTCGGAGTAAAGGTCACCCCTACTTTTTCAAATGCTGGAACGCCGTTTATATAGACCTCAACATCGTCATCGTGCTGAATATTTAGAAGCAGATTCTTCAGCTTGATACTATCGAGAGCTTGAATCTTAAACGTTCGCCGAGCCCAGATCTCTTGGGTATTCCAGGGATTTTGCACGTCCTCGCCATCGGTAAATGTGCCTGTCCCCTCTTTCCATCCAGAATCATCAAAATTCCTTTCAGTCCATTCACTTGCCGGAGAAGATTTTTTGAATCGCCATTTTCCATCCTTGTTCGCTAATGGGAGTAATTCATTATATCGAGCCAACTGCTGGCCGAGAAAATAATATGGCTTGCCATCTACACGAATCAATCCTTGCAGCGGATGTTCTTCTTCGGTCCAATGCTGCGTGGTAGCTCCATAAAGGGTATCCTGCATTGACCATATGCTTATGTTGGGATCCACTGTTATGAGCGGATAAGCCGGGGGACGAAGGTCTTGCTGCGCTTGCGCAATTACTATATTACTGCAAAATAAAAACCCGAGTAGCACCACTACTGAAATCGCTCTATGAATAAGAGACCAGCGTTTAGTTTTACCTTTTGAGAGTGACAAACTGTTCATAATGCTATCTCCTTTCATCTTTTAATATCATTGTTTTTAGAAAACGAATAGGGATAATCGCTTTCATCAGTGCCTCTGTTTTTATTTGGTTTCGCCGACATGATAAAGTCAATCGTTGCCCCCTCCATAAGAGTATTGAAGTCAACCCAGTTTTTGCTGTAATTCTCTCCATTTACCTTCATCGACTCAATGTAGCGAGTTTCTGAGGTATTGTTTGGCGCATTAATGACAACTTCATTTCCATTTTCTAGCTGAAGCTTAATTTTTTCAAACAACGGTGATCCCAACACATATTGATCCGTTGCCGGTGCAACGGGGTAAAATCCCATCGAAGAAAAGACGTACCAAGCAGAAGTCTGCCCATTATCTTCATCACCCGGATAACCATCGGGATCCGGAGAATAAAGCCGATCCAAAACTTCGCGCACCCAGTATTGCGCTTTCCAAGGCTGGCCGGCATAGTTATACAGATAAATCATATGCTGAATGGGTTGATTACCGTGAGCATACTGGCCCATATTGACCACCTGCATTTCACGTATTTCATGGATAACCTGGCCGTAATAACTTTCATCAAACTTTGGAGGCAGAGCAAAAACCGAATCAAGCATGGCTACAAATTGATCTTCCCCGCCCATTAAATTTATGAGTCCTTCGGGATCGTGAAATACCGACCAGGTGTAATGCCAGCTATTACCCTCAGTAAAAGCATCGCCCCATTTAAAAGGATTGAATGGTTCTTGAAAGCTACCATCCTTGTTTTTCCCCCGCATCAAATTAGTTTCCGGATCAAAGAGATTGCGGTAGTTCTGGCTGCGCTTGGCAAATCGGTCAATTTCTTCTTGGGGACGATCAAGGGCCTTGGCCAGCTTGTAAATCGTAAAATCGTCGTAGGCATACTCTAGCGTGCGTGCCGCACTTTCATTGAGACCAATATCATATGGCACATATCCGAGCTTGTTATAATAATCCACACCGGCACGCCCCACCGATTCCATTGGTCCCTCATTTTTGGAGTTTTTTAGAATCGCCTCATACAAGGTCTGTATATCGAAATCTCCATCGGTTTTGAGATAGGCATCGGCAATAATTGATGCTGAGTTCGAACCGATCATGATGTTGCGATGACCCGGACTGGCCCATTCGGGAAGCCATCCGCTTTCGTTATAGGTATTAACCAATCCTTTCATGAACTTTTCGTTCATCTCGGGATACATCAGGTTAAAGAAAGGAAACACTGCTCGAAAGGTATCCCAAAAACCATTATCAGTGAACATATAGCCCGGCAAAATCTCCCCATTGTAGGGACTATAATGCACCATTTCGCCCGCTTTGTTGTATTCATAAAACTTGCGTGGAAATAACAGCGTGCGATAGAGCGTAGAGTAAAAAGTTTCTGTCTGGTCGCTAGTACCCCCTTCAACCTTAATCCGGTTAAGATGTCCGTTCCAGATCTTTCTTCCTTCTTCTCGTACTGTTTCAAAACTTTTATTCCCGATCTCTCGCTCTAGGTTGAGCTCTGCCTGCTCGTGGCTAATAAATGAGGAGCCCACTTTCATATGGACCTTCTCTCCCTTTTGGGTCGTAAAGCGTACTACCCCTCCTACATGATCCGCCTTTTTCTGCAGGGAATTATTGTCAATGGTAGAATCTTGCCACGTTGCAGCCTCTTCAAAAGGTTGGTCGAACTGCATTACAAAATAATTGCGGAAATTGTCGGGCACCCCACCACTATTTTTTGTTGAGTAACCAACAACTTTCTGCTCTTCGGGTAGTATCTGGATATGTGAACCTTCATCTGCCGCATCGATTACAACATATGAACTGTCAGAATCAGGAAATGTAAACCGAAACATTGCCGCTCTGGCTGTGGGCGTAATTTCAGCCTCAACATCGTAATCAGCCAGGTAAGCTTTATAGTAATGCGGCTTTGCCTCCTCAGCTTTATGAGAAAACCAGCTGGCGCGGTCTTGCTGGATAAATTTCAGCTTGCCTGTCAACGGCATCACAGCAAATTGACCGTAGTCATTCATCCACGGACTTGGCTGATGCGTCTGTTTAAAACCATTAATGGTATAGGCATCGTAGGCATACATCCAACCGCTGCCCATCTCGGCTGTTTGTGGGCTCCAGAAATTCATTCCCCATGGCCGTGCAATAGCCGGATAGGTATTCCCATTCGAAAATTTGAACTCAGAATCAGTACCCATTAACGGGTTCACATACTGAACCAAATTTTCATTACCCTTTGCTTTTGACCTTTCCTGAGAGATAGCTAATCCCGGGATTAATATCAGGAATAATAGGAAAGCAAACATTTTCCTACCCCTCTTCAGCTGTGCTTCATCCATACGTTTTGTTGATTTTAGTCGATTAGAGCAACCCTTAAACAGCTACTTCTACTGCTGTTTAGTTGTAATATTTAACGTTTTACCAGATTTAAGAGCTTCGTGCGGAAGTTTGAATCCTTCAATAGGTTCACCATCCAATAAAATTTGCTCGATAGCCGTGCCTTCATTTTCCTTGACTATCCGCAGGGTATTACCACCAATATTCAATGCAACTTCGTCAAAGAGCGGTACACTTACCAGGTAATGGTCATCCGCAGGCGAAAAGGGGTAAAATCCCATGGCGTTGAACACATACCAGGCAGACATTTCACCGGCATCATCCATCCCGCTCATAGCTAGTCCATTTTCTCCAACCCCATAAAAATCACTCATAATTCTATTCAAGATCTCTTGTGTTTTAGGTTGTTTATCAACAAAATAGTACAGGTATGGATAGTTATGGGGCGGTTGATTTCCCTGGGAATACTGCCCGAGAAAACAGCATACATTTCGAGCGATATAATCTGGGTTCCATGGGATTGAAAACAGGGAATCTACTTTGGCTTCGAACCGTTCGTTTGACCCAAAAAGGCTAATAAGACCATCCATATCATGGGGAGCAAAAAAGGTAGATTGCCAGGCATTAGCCTCACGATACATATACTCGTAATAGGGATGCTGAGGATTGAAATTCTGCACCCAATCGCCATTTTCGAGTCTACCCCTCATAAAACCTGTTGATTCATCAAAAAGGTTCTTGTAGTTGCCAGATCGTTCCATGAACCTTTCATAGGTATCATTATCTCCCAGCGCATCGGCCAGCAGTGCAACCGAATAATCATCATAGGCATATTCCAATGTTTTCGTGACCGCTGCTTTAGCGTCGGTTTCAACTTCAGGATTTTCAACTTGTGGCGTTGATATATATCCCTTCTCCATGTATTCGTTGATATATGGACGTGTCCCTCCTTCAACGGTAGCATTTCGAATTAACAATTCATAGGCCTTCTGTACATCGAAATTATCAATTCCTCTCAGGTACGATCCCGCAATAAAAGGAGCAGCGTGATCTCCATGGAAAAAGGTGGGGATAAAGCCCGTTTTTTCTCCTCTGTCAACTAGAGACTGGATTACATCCGACGTTACCTCCGGGGAAATCATCCCAAGTAAAACCAGTTTATTTCGATAGGTATCCCACAAGGCCGGTCGGGTATAGTAGTTAAAGTCAGCTTCTACTACCTCCCCTTCGGCATCTCTGAATTCGCCATTTATATCACTGCGTAGCGCCGGCCATAAAAATGATCGATATAATGAAGTATAAAACAGTTCTTTTTCCTTATCCGTACCGCCGGTAACTTTAATATTCCCGAGCAGATCTTCCCACCTTTGTTTAGCGGCACTCTTGACCTGGGTGAAGTTACGACCCTGTACTTCTTCTTCCAGGTTCTTTTTCGCATTCTCCTTACTTACAAAAGACAACCCGATTTTAAGTTCAACGGTATTACCATTGCCTGAACCAAGAGTAATGACAGACAGGGAAGAACCATCTCCCGTACCAGCCTGGAATTTCTCAATGTTTTGATTTAGCTCGGCATAAAAGTAAACGTTGTTTCCCGTATCCTGATATCCGGTAACAGCATTATCGCCTACTTGTTCGATTTCCCAGCCGCGTACGTATTCGTTAGATTTTGCCAGATCAAATACAATTTTCTTCTCTGCTCCATCGGGAAACGTATATTTATGGTAGCCCGTCCGTAACGTGGTCGTCAACTCGGCATTTACATCATAATCCTCCAGCGAGACTTGATAATAACCCGGAGATGCCGTTTCCGATTCATGGCTGTAGGCAGAACCGATTTTGTCATTCGCAATTTCTCCGGTAACGGGTAGTATCGGAATATGTGCCAAATTCCAATGCCCTTTATTTGTGTGAGTAAAACCTTTAATAACCGAATCCTCATATTGGTATCCGGTACCAGTGCCATATTCTGTAATAGGGCTCAGCTGTACCATGGCATTCGGCAGTGCCGCTCCCGGGTAGGTCAACCCGGCCCAAACACGCCAGTCCTCGGGTGGCGTATATCCAATGAGGGTTGTATCTGTTAGCGGTGCAGTACCAATAAAGGGGTTTACCCAATCCGTTACATTCCCGGATTCTTGTTGGCTACTGCATCCGACAGCCATAACAAACAGACCTAGTGCCAGATATTTACCAATAGTTCTAAAAAAACGATTTACCCGTTCTCTCGCTGTTTTGTACATCTATTAGTGGTTATGAATTAAAATTGTCAGCTGTTATTCTCAGCACAGAATCAATTTTTTGTGGCGTTTGTAATCCGGGCAACCCAGCCGCCACCGCGAACCATGCTGACGTTGATTTCCGTATCCTGAGTTACTGCTTTAGTTTCTTTTTTAAAGTCCTTGGCATTTCGGTCGGCATTAATTCCATCTTTCCACACGTGCATTTCATAGTTTTTACCTTCTTCCAAAAAGGACAGCTCAGCAGAGAGCTCTCTGGCGTTATAGTCAGTCATTCCACCGATATACCAATCTCCATTGGGAGCCTGACGCGCCATCAGGACGTAATCGCCCACTTTCGATTTAAGGGGCACCGTTTTTGCCCACTCAACCGGTACCGCTTCAAGAAAATCCATAGCCTCAGGTTCATCATAATAGTGGGTTGGCGTATCGCACAGCATTTGTAACGGGCTTTCATAAATCACATACATTGCCAGCTGGTTCGAACGTGTGCCGATGGTCATTGGCTCCGTAGGAACAGCACTCCAGTTATCCTTGTGGGCATTGCGCATCCCGCCCGGTGTGAAATCCATGGGACCAGCTGCCATCCTAATGAAGGGAATCGTTGTTGTGTGGTCGGGCGTCACTGAATCAGCAAATTTACTAATTTCATTTCCCAGCACCCCTTCCGAAGTTAATACATTGGGATATGTTCTGATCCATCCCGTTGGCTTGTAAGCACCATGAAAATTAACCAGCAATTCCCTTTTGGCTGCCGCCTGCGCCACTTTTTCGTAATATCGCACCATCTGCTGATCATCACGCTGCATAAAGTCCACTTTTATACCCTTTATGCCCCACTCTTCAAATTGATCAAGCGCTTCTTTCATTTGTCCCCTGAGCGTCAGCCAGCTGGCCCAAAGAATAAGCCCTACATTTTTTTGATCAGCATACCGCACCAGTTCCTTAATATTAATATCCGGATTCGTTTTAAGCAGATCTTCGGTATCCGTCCAGCCTTCATCCAAGATGATATATTTGAGGTCATATTCTGAGGCAAAGTCGATGTAGTACTTATATGTTTTGGTATTTATACCAGCCTCAAAATCCACCTCATAAACATTATTGGCATTCCACCAGTCCCAAGCCACTTTACCCGGTTCTACCCAGCTAAAATCTCCGGTAGAAGGTTTTGCCAGCTTATACACCAGTTGGTTGGTAAGTAAATCATTATCATCACGAGCTACCATCAGCACCCTCCAGGGGAAAGCGTGATTTCCTTGTATGGTAGCTATATAATCTTCACGAGATCGCACCCTTTCATCACGGTCACTGGTTACTTCTGTGGTTTTGGGATAATGCGGATGCCCCCCGGAAAGTCCGCCCTTGTTGTTGCCGCGAACCCACATCCCCGCATAATTAAACAAACTGGATTCAGTAACCAGCATCTTCACTCCGTCCACTTCGGAAAGCACCGGCAAGCTAGCCAGCTGATCTGTTGAAACAGAGTCTAGGGCATAATCTTTATAGAGGCGCTCGTTATGAGAATAGAAGCCATCTTCCTCCGGATACCACGTCTTTGCCCCGGTCGCAAAATTAAAATCAGCCTTTTCATCAATTACATTAAATTCCTCCTCCCTTTCGGATTCCCAGCGCCAAGCCAAACCGCTGTCAAAAATCCTCCATTTCAGAGAAAGCCCATTTTTAAACTCTATTGAGAGCTGTTGGTAGGTATTATCGATAGTTTTACTCTTTTGCCATACCACGGGTTCGAGCAGTCCACTATGAGAACTTTTTCCCTCAGATGCGATCTCCCAATGTTCTTCTGACCGCTGGCTGGTAGCAAGTGCTACTTCTGAAGGTTCTACCACCTGGTCTCCATCAACAGTAACGCTATATCGAATATCTTTGTCTACCGATACCTGAACCGAGATGGACCCATCAGGTGAGCTAATTTGGAACTGTTTTTGGGCAAAAGTAGAGGTGACAGGTAATAAAAAGACTAAAAATAAAACGAACTTCTTTTCAAACATATTTATTCATCGCTTAACAACCCTTCGTTATCCAATAAAGCAGCTGCCTCAATCAACATAGAACCGCTGAGCTGTACTGTCAGATCAATTTCTGCATTGTTAGCTGGTTTATCATTCCAAAATGAACTATAAAGAACATCACTTTTATTTGTACCCTCTTTCCAAAGGGTTTCAGCATTATGCTCTAAAAATGCCACATATCGATTTCTAACTGATTCAGATAAATCCTCCTCGAGTATCAACTCAGTAAGGTATCGTACAAATATTCCCTTAAACAATCCGCCATCGCCAGTTCCTTCATCTACAAGTAACCGCGTATTACCATCGGTAAGATTATTCAACGTATAATCTGCAGACTTGATAGCATCGTTTAAATATCTCGATTCACCTGTTATTTCATATAGCTCTAACGCTGCTCCCAGAAAGACTCCCTGGTTATAGGTAAATATCCAGTCTTTCTGAATATCTACTTCGCCATCTTGCGAAACTTCCATATGGTCCCAGACCGCCCCATTTTGCCGGTTGACCAAGTTATTCTTCACAAAATCATAGGTTTTATGAGCCCAGTCCAGGTACTCCTCCTCACCAGTGAGCTTATAGAGCCTAGACGCCAATATACTAGCCGGAGAATTGGAAATAGCATTTTTACTCCTGGGAGTATGTTTGGCCCACATAATACCACCGCCGCCCACATCGGTCCAGCCGGTTTTTATTTCTTCCCAAACATCTTTTGTGGATGTGAGAAACTTCTCATCACCCACTGTTTGATGAGCGCGTAACATGGCCAGAGCATTCCACTCCATATCATCATAAAAGTCATTGAGAAAAGTATCACCTTGCTGTTGTGGCACGCCTTGGTACCACTGATCCATAATTTGCTTGTATTTTGAATCGCTCGTTCTTTGATACGCATCCAGCATTACATCCAACGCATGCGCTTGCGGCCAGTAATGAAACTCCGTGTTCCCTCGATTTCCGTAATTAAAATAACCTTCACCTGAATTCCAGTAATTATTAATTAATGCATTACTACTACTATCTGCCGCAGCAGACCAGTTAATAGCTTGCTCTTTTTTTTCTTGCGATGATGTTGGACTATCACTGCATCCGACAACACCAAGCATAGTGATCAGATATACAAAAATTGCACTTATAAAAATCTTAAATCGATACATAACGTAATGCTTAAGTGACCTTACATGGTAAAATAGATTTGTTAATAATAACTCTCTCCTCCCAGTATTAGGAGGAGAGAGTTAATGGTATGTTAATGACTGTTACTGGTCGCTAACTTTGATGATCTCGTGCGTATAATTCTCTCTTTCCGGCTGAAAGTAGGCAGTTACATTAATGATGCTTTGATGCATTTCCGTTTTCATTTTGTATGTATATCCCCACTGATCAGCACTTTCGGGAACCGGAACCAAATTCCAATAGGAGTCTGGGGTAGAATCCGTAGGACGATTTGATGAATCAGTCTGAGAATATCCCCACTCTTCAACGGTATCTTCTCCATCAATATTTACTGTCATTTTAAATTTATACCTGGAATCAAGCCCCCAGCCCCATTCATAAAAGGAGTATGGCTCCTCTTCTGCTTTAAACACACCATTGCCCTGATAAGATAGTTCGAACATCTCAGCATCATGGGGAGCAGAATAAAGAGCTAATGTTTTTACCTCAGACACTTTTGCAGATCCCGTAGTGAAATCAAGTCTGATCCGATATACTCCATTACTACCAATAGTAGGAGCAGATCCGCCTTCTTTTAATGAACCATTGTCAATAATAAATTCTCTTGGTGAACCAGAATTATTACTAACAAACTTATATGCTCCATCAGTAGTCAAGCGGGTATAAATTTCAAATTGACCTTCCCCGGTTGATTTTAACGGCATTGCATTTTCTAAACTACTTCCGGCTTCGGTACCACCACCCGTTATGTAGGCATTTTGCGGTGGGTTCGCAAAACCAGCAAGACGGGTTACCTCTATGGTGTTTACTTGAGATGCCACCACCTCATTCACACCACGCGATGAAATAACCGTCCAGTCCATCTTTCCGGTTTCTTCAGAATCCAAGCCCGCCTGTGCGGCCGCCTTATTGAGCGTTTTATGTGAGATAGATGCAGTTGTATTCACACCATTATTATCGGCTGTCACCCTATACAATGGATCTGAAAAATCTTGTCCCACCGAATCAAATGCAACTTCATACATTACATACCCGCCGTCTTCGGCCTTGGCAGAAGCCCATTCAAAGGTTTCGGTTCCGTTAGGGTCCAACGTGACACTGTAGCCATCCTCCGGAGTATACAGATTTTGAACTTTGCTCACATTGGTGTTGACCGAGGTACTTTGGTCACACCCCGTAACCACAAACAACACAGCACTTACTATAAAGATATTGTAGAGTAACGATTTCATATTAACCACCCTTTTTTAGTAGAAAATGTTAGTTTTTGAGTTTTAGCGATTATCAATAACCAGAATTTTGTTCCAGCTTATCGTTAAGATCTAGTTCGGATTGCGGAATTGGCCACAAGTAATCACTGGCAGGATCAAATGTACGATCAGTTAAGATCATGCCTACCTGATCAGTGGGCTGACCGTATGGTGCCCCATGGATAGGTCCATTCATCACATCTTCGGCTGTTTGCCAGCGACGCAGGTCGAAAATTCGGAGCCCTTCCATGGCAAGCTCAACACGACGCTCCCGCCTAATGAGTTGTCGGAGTTCTTCTTGACTCCAGGTAGGATCATAGGTTAGTGCGCTGTTATCCATGCCCGCACGTTCGCGCAGTGCACGGATGGTATTACCCCACACTTGGTTGTTCATCTCTCCAAGCTCGTTCTTCGCCTCTGCGTGCATCAGCAATACATCAGCAAATCGAATTTGTATGAGATTTAAACCCGACTCGAAGTTCGTATTTACAGTTGGGTCGTAATACTTTCTCAAATAATATCCCGTAGATGTCGCATTGCTACCCTGCCCCTGATACTCGTCTCTTGCGGCGTCTTCATTAGGGGCCGTGCCGGGTTCAATATAAATATTTCGCGTGGTTCCGTCGTCATTCTCCCACTCCGACTGATGATGTACTACCGTAGCATCAAGACGCGGATCCCGGTTTTGATAGGGATTATCCTCGTCGTATCCTGATCCCTGAGCATCAATTGGCTGACCATTCTGCATCGGATATGAATCAACCAACTCTTGTGTGGGAGCCATAGCATTAACTCTGGCACCAGCAGTTAATGGCACTAAATCAAACATATTATTGTGAGTTACATCATTAGCTACATACTGGAAAGAGAAAATGATTTCTTGATTAAACTCATTTTCGGGAAGGAACAGGTCGCGATAAGAAGGGAAAAGCCCATAGTCACCATTTTCTGCCGTTCCTATAAGTTTCGAGGTATTGTCCACAACACCCTGCCAATTATTTTCGTACAGATGTACGCGTGCATTGAGTGCAATGGCTGCCCCCTTTGTAATACGACCCTGATCTTCTTGATTTAATCCGGTGTTGGTTGGCAGATCAGAGACGATACTGTTCAATTCGGAGTGAATAAAACTGACGATGTCGGAATGCGGCGTGCTGGCTATATTTTGTGATTCTTCAACTGAAATGTCCTTCGTAAATTGAGGAACCCCACCGAACCATGTTGTCAGCTTAAAATAATGCCAGGCTCGTATAAAGCGTGCCTCAGCCTTCATCTGGGCACGTACCGCCTCATCCATATCAGGAACCTTATCGATATTTTCCAAGAATACATGAGTAGTTTTTATTCCTGAATAATGCATATTCCACTGGTTACTAAAGCGAGGAGTCGACGGATTATGATTTCCCCGAGCAATGGTACTTACACTGGCCGGATCACCACGGCCAATAAAAGCATTGTCCGATAAAGCCGCATTGTAGAAGAAATAATCACTATTGGCCATCTGACTATATGCAGTATTCAACACCATGCTAGCCTTATCAGCTGACTTCCAGTAGTTTTCTTCTGTAAATTCATTACTTGGAGCTAAGCTTAGGTCATTGCATGCTGTACCTATTGTCATCAGCAAAATGACCAGACCCACTTTAATTGTTAATAAACGTTTCATAGCTCTACATTTTTGAGGTTTAAATTATCTAAAATTGTTAAGTCCATGGATTAGAAGCTAAGATTAATTCCAAATCCGTAATACCTTATTTCGGGGTATTGCCTACCACTATTACCACCGTTAGCCGTCATATTGCTGTTAAACTCAGTTGCCTCAGGATTTAGAAAATCCATTTTTGAAAGGGTATACAAGTTCTTCCCATTCAAATAGATATAAATATTTTTTGCTCCCAATGAATATTCTTGAGGTATTGTATAACCTATCTTGACATTCTTTAAACTTATATATGACGCATCAAAGGCATATAAATCGGAACTCATCCGATAATTGTTTGCGTTAGAAGCCGAACCAGGAGCTGACAATCGCGGCCATCTAGCATCAGGATTGGTAGGTGTCCAAAAATCTGTCTGATGCTTATACATCGTATATGAGTAATTGGCGTGGAACGGTTCTACATTTTCACCGCGAAGAAACATCGTTCGTTTACCAACCCCTTGCAGCATAAGATTAAGATCAAAGTTCTTCCAGTTCAGTCCGTACTGCAGTCCAAAAGTTAATCTCGGGAAAGCATTGCCCAGCACATAGCGGTCATCATCGTCAATGACCCCATCACCGTTTTTATCTTTATACCGAACGTCTCCGGGCTTTACTGATGTGCCAATCGGTGTAGGCCCTTCTTGTACCTCCTGCATATTTTGGAAGAAGCCATCTACCTTGTAACCGTAGTAGGAGTTAAAGGCTACGCCTTCTCTGATTATACGCTGCATCTCTCCGGTTGTGCTTATCTGCTCATCGCCGACGAAACTCACAACCTCATTCCAAGTATCAGAAAGATTAAATCCAATAGTCTGCGTAAATTCATCACCTCCGGCATTGTAGTTGATACTCGCTTCCCATCCACGATTACGCATTTCTCCTGCATTATAATCAGGCACTGATCCACCATAGGTACCCGGAACTGTGGGGGTAACGAGAATATCTTTTGTTAGCTTTTCGTATGCATCTAACGATACATCCAGTCGATCATTAAAGAAGGATGCATCAACTCCAATATTAAGAGTACTACTTTCTTCCCATTTTAAATCTTCGTTAGCAAATTGAAAGCCTGTGCCTGCCACAGGGGAATTATTGAATGCGTATGCATTTTGATAAGTAAAATAACTGGTTTGGTATTGGTAGTTGCTCACACTTTGATTCCCCAATGTACCATAGGAAGCACGGAGTTTAATATCTCCAACATTGTTTTGGTATGTCTCCATAAAAGACTCATCCGAAATATTCCACGCTACCGAGGCAGATGGGAAAAATCCCCAACGATTGGGTTCTGCAAATTTTGAAGAACCATCGTAGCGGAAATTGAATTCAAAGAAATACTTTTGGTCATAGGAATATTTCGCCCGACCAAATACAGAATGTAAACTATTTTCAGTTTGCGTTTCGGGCGTTGTGTAGGAAGAACTCTGTATTTCTGTTTCCGAAATGGGAATATTTAGGTCAGGATCAGTATATATTAGGTGGATCCCGTTACTTTGACCTGTGAATGATTCATTTTCTATCCCTACAAGCCCATCAACTTCATGCCGTTCGCCAAATGAATCGGTATAATCCAACACAAAGCGTGGATTAATTGTAATAGCTCTATAATTGTCATTATTGGTATTTCTCTCAGAGCCATAAAAATTGGCCGGTTCACCAGCAGAGCCACTACTATAAAATGGCACCTCTTTTACTTTTAATAATGACTCATTAGAATTTATCGTAGCTGAAAAATTAGCCCGAGCCTCTAGCCTATCCGAAAATTCATATCCAACTTGAAGAACCCCCGAAATTACATCATTTACGGACCTGTTCGTTCCACCTTCTTCCAATACTCCCAAAGGGCTAAACTGAGATAAAACATCGTTTATGAGATATTTCCCATTATCCGCTTGTAGCTGATAATTATAGTAAGGAGGAGTCCTCTTGGCATCAGCAATAAGGAATTGCGTTATACCCGTATGGGTTGTATTGTCAGACCGTTGAAAAGAAAATTTACTTTCAACGTCGAATCCTTCGAATTCAGTATTAAGATTCACCCGGAAATTATATCGCTTTAGTCCATAATCACCGACAAAATTATTTTCCTGATCGAAATATCTGGTTGATACGCGATAAGTAGTCTTATCTGTACCACCTGATACCGCAAGGTTGTATTCCTGCTGTACGGCATCCTGAAAAATGCTATTCATGAACCATTTGATATCCCCTTCTTCTCTTAACGTCCTAATCTCTTGGGGAGAATAAATCGGCGAACTCCCAGAGTTGACCAATGCTTGATTTCTTAGAATGGCATTTTTATAACCCGCAACCGGTTCATAAGGTATGATGGGATTGTTTATTCCAGTTCGGTTGCTAAAAGTAACCGTTGGTTCCGTGTTTCTTTGACCACTTTTTGTAGTCACTAATACAACCCCATTTGCTGCCCTGGATCCGTAAATAGCCGCACTCCCGGCATCTTTAAGAACAGAAATATTTTCAATATTGCTGGGATTCAGATTTGAAAGACTCCCGCCGACAACACCATCAATCACAATTAAGGGATCATTATTATTCATGGTGCTAATACCGCGAATGTTGATATTCACTCCTGCACCGGGGGCCCCGTTCGGCTGCTGAATAGTTAAATTTGCAGCAGATCCTTGGAGCGCTTCAGTGACATCGGTCACTGGCTGGGATTCTAAATCACTAGTTCTAACCTGCCCAATTGAACCGGTTACATCTTCTTTTCTCTGGGTACCATACCCTACAACCACAACTTCTTCACCAGAAATAGTTGTAGGCATCAAGGTAATCTCGATATTTATTCTACCTCTGATAGGTACCTCCTTGGTTTCGTACCCAATATATGACACCATTAACGTATCATTTAGGGAAGGAGGTTTTAGAGAAAACTCACCATTACTATTAGTAGATGTACCAATAGTCGTGCCCTTTACAAGGATGTTTACACCTGCCAAGATAGTATTTGATTCAGCATCGGATACTACTCCCGAAACCGAAGTCCTTGTATTTTGACCTTGTAAGGAAATTGGTAATAAGCTTATAGCAAGTAATATGCATAGAAAGCCTAATTTTCTGTGGTCTAAAATATTTCCCGTTTCCATAGTAAAAATCCTATAATTAAAGGTTGATTATTTAAAAATTCTCTTGAACAGTCTCTCTATCAGATTTCCAAATTTCTTGAATCTCTTCTAACGTCTTGTCTTTAGTTTCAGGAACGTATTTATATACTACCCAAAGGCCTATCAGACAGAAACTTGCAAAAAACCAAAACGTGCCAGAAGTATTTATGGATTCTAAGAGCATGGGGGTAATTTGGCTAACCGTCATATCAGCAACCCACATGGTTATTATACTTATTGCTAAAGCCCTGCCGCGAATCTTGTTCGGAAAAATTTCGGAAGCTACTACAAACTTTAGCGGGCCAATTGAAAAAGCGAAGCATCCCAAAAATGCTAATACACTTAGTAAGAGAAATACCGATCCAATCGCGTTTAAGTAAAAACACAACCCTGTAAAAAACAGGCTTATAGTGGCTCCAATTGTACCGTATATATAAAGTGGTCGACGGCCTTTTCTATCTACAAACCAAATTGCAATAAAGGTGAACAGCATATTAGCGGTACCCAAATAAATCTGGCTGGTTAAAGCACTATTTATATCGAATCCCACGTCATTTAAGATTCGGGGTCCATAATATATTACAGTATTAATGCCACTGAATTGCGAAAAGAGTGGCAGTGCTATCCCAATAAACAATGCCTTGCGTAAACCAGGCCGGAATAAATCACGATAAGAGATATCAGTATTTCGCTCTTTCTCAACATTCTCTTGCATGCTACTCATCTCTTTATCAGCTGACGAGGGACTCAAAAAACTTTCTAAAACACTTCTGGCTTTTTGCTTGTAATCGTTTTCAAATAACCATCTTGGACTTTCCGGAACGAAAAGCAATCCTATAGAGAAAGTAAGAGCAGGGATAATCTCAATACCAAACATGCTACGCCAGCTTTCCTCTATAACCACATAGCTCAGAAATGTAGATATAGAAGATGGATCTATTGTTTCCGAGACAGATAAAAGCCATGAGTTTGAAATATAGGCAACCAAAATTCCTAGGGTAATTGCAAGTTGATAACATGTAACCAACGCACCACGTATCTTAGCCGGGGCAATTTCTGAGATATACAATGGTGCAACATTTGAGGCAATACCTACTCCTATCCCTCCTGCAATACGTGCAACAATCAGCAATGAAAAACTTGACGCTACAACACAACCAAATGCCGAAACCGAAAACAACAAGCCTGACAAAATTAAGATTGGTTTCCGGCCAAACCGATCACTTAACTCACCTGAAATGGCAACCCCTATGATAGCGCCCATTAAAGCTGATGATACAAACCAGCCTTCTAACGTTGCTGACAAACTAAATTGGTCTTTCACCAATGGGATTGCCCCCGAAATGACGGCCATATCAAACCCAAATAGCAATCCGCCAAGGGTAACAATAAGGGTTACCCCAATTAGAAATAGATATTTTTTGTTATCAAACATATATCAGTTTACTTCCTCACCTTTAAAAAGGGCTATACGAGCATATATTTCGACTAAACTTGCCTGATTTAACAACCATTCATCACCGGATTGATTTTGGCCCGTCCAATCGGCATAAAACAATCCATTTTGATTTCGAGCATTCTCCCAGGCATGATTAGCGTTATCTATAAACACATTGATATACTGCTCAGCACTCTCATCATACTTATATAAATCCAGATATCCCTGGAAAAGCTTTACATTAAACCAGGGATCTCTCTGTGGAAAAAATGGGTCACCCTGATAAGAATTCGTGAAAACATTGAAAGCGCCTCGTGCCAAATCTTTTGCTTCCTGGAGATGGCTTTCGTTGTCTGTTATTTCATAAAGAGCAATTTCCACCCGCATCATGACTCCTGTATTATAGGTGTAGAGATCTTTATTGATACTACAGTCTGAAAATTTTACATCATTCCAGTAAATATTGCGAGCTGTATTCTTAAGATTATTCTTCAGCCACTGGTATACCCGTGTGCCAAAGTCGTAATATTCTTGCTTGCCCGTCTCTTGATATAGCTTTAGAGCAAGCAAAGCACTATAACCACTGGATGACATCCCAATCAGTGCATCCGGGTTATCTGGATTGGTTATGTAATTTTCTTTCCAGGCAATTCCCCCTCCACATTGATCAGTCTCTCCGGTGTACAAGAATGGCATAATTTCTTCCGCTTTTTGCAGGTACTGCGAATCACCGGTGATTTTATATGCATTGAATAGTTTGAGACCGGTTACAGCATTGTCATCATAAAAATGATCACTATCTCCTAACGAGGGAGGATATGCAGAGTAGGTCACCGGATCATGAGATTCGTCATAATATTTATCGAGTCGATCAACAACCTTATGAAGTCCTTCATAGTCATACCCAACTTTCAACAGCGAATTTACACCAGCAACCAAGCCAAAATATGGCCATAAGTATGATACCTCTCGGTCCCCCGACATTTGGGGATAATTTTCTTTAAATAGATTATGCTCACTCACATAGTAGTACGTCCGAATGTTGTCGTACACTTCAAGAGCTCGCTCATGATAGGTGATAGAAGGGGTATCTGTGCTATCAGAATCTTGATCAGAATCATCTGAATCCACAGCACCAGTGCAGGCCACAAAAGACAAGAAAAGTACAAGTAGAGACATTTCGCCAATTATTTTTTTTACATTTATCTTCATCCGCCTGTTGCTCTATTTACCACTCGCATTAGAGAATTTGTGATTTATAAGGCTTCATTTTAATCTCTTCTTCATCTTTGACAAAGGCTTTAACCACCTTTGCCGTTGTATCAGAATTATTGATAATCTCGTAGGATTCCGCAGCAGCGGGGATGACAAAAGTTTCAGCATACCGTACTTCCTGCTCCCGATTCTGCGTCTTAACGGTAATAGTTTCTCCTTCAACCAAACTCAGAACGTGACATTTCCCGTTGGTTGACCTATCCAGCCGGGAGTCTAACTCCATTCTATGAATAGCATAAAAGTGTTTCGGATGAGTCGGAAGATTTACAACTTTCCAATCCGCTCCTTCTTCGATCGTCTCGGGCGTTGATATCAATTCTTCTTCCACTGACTCACCTTGCCGACTGAAGTCAAGGTTTTCAAATGCCCGCTCTATATTTATAGGACGCGGATTCCCATCTAAATCAACCCGGAGCCAATCATACATTTTAAAAGTGAAAATATATGGGGTGTTGCTTATTTCAAGCACCAGGTTGTCTTCTCCTGAACAGTGGACCGTACCACTCGGTATCAAGAATAAATCATGCTTTGATGACTCAAAGGTTTGAACGTACTTTTTAACATCAACAGGGTTCTTCTGCTCATAGCTTTGTTCCAAGTCTAAGCGAAACTGATCCTTATCAACCCCATCCTGAAAGCCCAAATAAACTTCTGATTCTTCTCCACAGTCCAGCATGTAATAGGTTTCATCCTGGGTGAATTTTTCCCCGAAATTTTTGTAGATATACCCTTCAGTAGGATGGCATTGAAGCGATAAATTCTGCCCGTCGAACGTGTCCAGGAAATCAAAGCGGATAGGAAATTCGTATCCAAACAAATCTGCCGAATCTCCCAACATTGCTTCATTATCGTGATAGAGCAACGAATCGAAGGAGACTTCGAGCATCTTACGGCTACTTTCCATGATAATGCCATTTTCCGGCACAATCAGCTCGAAAGACCACGCATAATTGGGCACATCTTCACTTAATCCCTCGATATGATCACTGATCCAGCTCCCCCCCCAAACTCCTGATTCAAACCAAGGTCTGGCCCGGATCACATTTTCGTTCATATCTGCTAGTCCATCGCGAAAATCGCTGCCTCGCATCCACGTAATCTGATCAACCCGTTGCTCGTCAACGACGGCATCAACAGAATCTAACATATTGTTCTTGTGCCTGTTTAAAACTGGCCAGTCAACAAAATAAAACCGTTTATACTGTTCTTTAGGACTCTGTTTCTTCGTTGATCCCAAATTACAAACACGACCTGCACGTGAGCGATACTGAATTTCATTTTTGGGAACATCTACATAGATGACAGAAGCATCATGATCCAATACAGCAGCTCCGGAACCGTATACAATATTAATACTTTCGGAATCGACATTGACCCTCTCTAATTTATCGGATTCAAAAAAGTCTTCGATTCCGCCCGGATAGCGATGCCCAAAAATGGGATCATCTCCTCCCAAGAAAGGAGCCACCATCTGATCAATTTTATCGTCATCTTTCAGGGCTGCATCAACACAATACCAATTGACACTTTTACCCTTATCTTGCAAATGCTGGTTGAGTTGAGAAACGAAATCTTCCCAAAGAACACCTCCATAACCATCTATGATCACTGATTCTTCTTCTGCGATCCAATCCGCAAGCGTTTCATATCCTACCTCAATCAGATTATCATCTAATTTAAATGTGGGATACACATCATAACCAGATGGAGAATTATTTTTTTCTACCGGTAATAAATGTTGGCTTGTATTGCGATAGGTTTTTTGCTCTTTACCTATTTCGGAGACACAATGCTCAACCGCTCCCCGTATAGCATATGCAGATGTCTCAGAGACACAATTTACCTTCTCTGGATTAGGTATTTCATCAAATAAGGGCTTTTGAAACAACTTCTGTGATTTAGCAATCCTTCCCCCAATAACCACTCTGTCGTAAACTTCCAGCTGGGTTATTTCCCTCAGAAAAACTCCCAGGTTTTCGCCAAACTCACTGAAAACAGACTGTGCATCCTCATCATTTTTAAATCGAGAGGCAAGTTGTTTTACATTTTGCAACTTACCCTTCCCGTTCTTGCTGAGCTCATTATATCTATCAATAAACCAACGTGTCGAGAAATAATCCTCAGCAATCCCATCTTTGAACGACGTGTTAAATAAATACCTTGAGGAGTTTTCAGAGCCTCTTAATAAAATATATTCGCCTGCATTCGTTGCAGCCCCGAAACCGGTTCCAATAGTAAGCCCAAGTACTTTTTTCTCCTTCAAACCCTGGGCTTGTATAGCTCCCAGTAAAAAGGCTTGAGCATCATTCACAAAATGCACTTCATGCTCTGTAAGAGAAAAAGTGCCATTTAACCTGTTTAAAAGCGAATGGCGGAAATTTAGACCAAAGAGCTCTTCGTATTTGCCCAGATTGCAAATTTTTGATATTCCTTTTTCATACTCAAAAGGACCAGGCATTGAAATTCCAATACCATCAATACTTTTTACATCACTGTTGCTTGCAAATGCTTTTATCTTTTGTGCTATCAAGTCCAGTATATAAGTGGCTGAACCATCACTATCGATTGCTATCTGATCAAATTGATCGATAGGTCCTTCATTAATCAAGCCAATAGAAATATGGCTGCCACCGATATCTAAACCTAAATAATTACTATTCATTAAATATCTATTTATGAATACTTAAAAGTTACTTACTAAAAGTTGGTGGCGGATTAATGCCTCTTTTTTTATTGGGAGTATTACTCATGGTAAATTCTAGAACTCCGCCTTCCATTAGCTTGTCGCGATATATCCAGTTTTTTTTCAAGGGCTTGCCATTAAACGTTATGGACTGGACATATACGTTTTCAGCTGAATTGTTCACTGTCTTTATCGTCAGCTGATTTTCGTTCCCAAGATTTATTTTTGCCTCATCAAACATCGGACTTCCAAACTGAATGACGGGCCTAGCATCCGTAAATCCTTTCACATCAAAGAGTCCCAGAGAAGCCAGAACGTACCATCCACCAAGCTGACCCTGATCTTCGTCTTGCCCATATCCATAGCCATGCATAGGACCTGTGCCATAAAATTCCTGACAAATTTTCCGCGTCCATTTTTGCGTTAACCACGGTTTACCAGAAAAATTAAACAGCCAACTTATGTGCAAGCTGGGCTGGTTGCCATGGTTGTATCGATATTTAAGACCAGAAAAAGCATCCATATCCTCCTTGGTTCCGCTAAACCCATTCTCTTCTGACTGCTCAAAGGTTTGAACAAGTCGGTCATTGAACTCAGACTTTCCAACCTTCTCTATCAAACTCAATGGAGCATGAGGCACATAAAAAGTATATTGCCAGGCATTCCCCTCTTGGAAGCCCCTCCATGGTTCAAACGGGTCAAAGTTGTCTAAAAAAGACCCATCTGCCTTCTTTGGGCGAATAAAACCCGCCGACTCATCAAATAGATTCGCCCAATTGGTAGAATTGTCCAAGAGTTTCTCATAGTCTTCGTTTTTACCGAGCTGCTTCGCCATCTGAGCAGCAGCATAGCTACTGAAACTATATTCCAAGGTATGAGAGGCAGAAAATTTCGCGCCAGAGGGTTTTGTCACAAATCCCTGATCCCCGATATACGGCACAAATCCCTTTTGGATAAATGATTTCAGATCAACCTTGCCCGCACCAGCTTTACGATCCTTCCAACCTAACTCATTTTTAAGAACCGCATTATATGCTTTGTCAATATCGTAATCCCTGATCCCAGCATTATAAGCCGATGCAATAGCAAGACCTACAAAGTTTGTTCCTACACCGGATACATACCTACTGTTTGCCAGACCATCCCCAAACCAACCTGAATTTTCGTAAACTTTAAGATGGGTTTGTACAAAGTTATTATACCGCTCAGGCCATGACAATGCCCAGAGTTGCGTTAGGTTCCAGAAACCACCCCAAATAGAATCGGTATTATAAAAGCTGAATGCTGGATTTCCATTTTCATTCAGGGGAAGTCGGCCAACCGATCCATCATTTTGAGGAAAAGACCCATCAACATCATTTGCTACCCCGCGACCTAATAATGCATGATATAAGCCCGTATAAAATTTTACCCTGTTTTCTTTACTGGAACCTTCAACTTTTATCTTATTCAGTTCCTGCTTCCAAATATCTTGGGCTTCCTTTTTGGCCGTTTCAAAAGATATGTTTTCAGCTTCGGCCAAATAGTTTTGCCGTGCATTTTCAGTGGAGGTGTAAGAGAGGCCTATTTTTACTTCAATAGTTTCATTCTCCTTCGTTTGATATTCTAAATAAAGACCTGCTCCCTTACCATCAATTGATGTAGTCTCTGGATATTTTCCTTCATTTGAAAAAGCTCCAACGGATTCAGGCACTTTGTTAACCTTGCCCCAAATATACATCGACACTTGCCCTTCCGGCTGATATCGTTGCACGTATTTAGGATACGTAGTTACAAATCCCTTGAAATGGTTTTTGTCAACCATTTGAACTGATGCATCTTTAACAGCCCCACTTTCTCCCTGCTCACTTCCCACATCCAGCACTAAACGACTATTCTTATTTTTAGGAAAGGTAAAGCGATGATAACTCACCCTTTTAGAAGCCGTCAACTCAGCCGTAATATCATAGTCTCCAAGAAGTACCTTATAATAACCGGGCTCAGCTGTTTCATCCTCTTTCTTAAACCTTGAACGATATCCCTCATCCGGAGCTTCTAATTTTCCAGGTGCCAATTTCAGGGGTCCTGTAGTAGGCATCAGGCTTATCCCTCCGATCTGAAACTCATGAAACTGTACAAAGCCTGCTATAGAACTATGTCGACTATCGTATCCAACCGCTTCCCAGCCAGACTCATTGCCATAATGTCCATTGGTAGAAGGTGCTGGCTTTGCCATACCGTGTGGCACAGCAGCGGGAGTATAATAGAACCACCTGCTATGTGCTGTACCTATATTAGGATCGACATAATTTAACGCAGTAGTTTGCTGGGCTAAACATTCTGTTCCTACCACCAAAAAAATAGCTGCAAGCAAACATCTGTGTATTAGTTTAGTCACAATAGTTCTATGTGGTTATGTTCATATGTTTAAACATATATAATAAATGATTATATCCCTTGCAAACTTGTTAAAAAAATAATCTCAAATATCATCAAATAGCTGACTAACAAAGTGGAAAGATTGGGAACTATATTCCCAAAATATGGTAAGCTATTTTATAGTAGAGGTTAATTTTCTTCCGATGATTAGTCCCAAGAAAGGGTACCTAACTAAAACCAATTGACGTTTACAAGTAACATAAACCTAATCACCTCTTCTTATATCTATTGAATAAGTGAATTTATCGCCTCTATAAAATCCTATATTGTATTCAATAATTCTATTCCCGACATCATACACCTTCCTCTCTCGAAATAATACCGGTATGCCTTTTTCAATATTTAGACGGTTGGCAATTTCTTTATCAGCACCTATTGCTTTTAGTTTTTCATCCGATCGGCTGGGATAAATTGAAAGATCTTTTTCTAATATTGAATACAAAGGCCGACTAAAATCCTCCTCTCCAGTTAGTCCGACCCGGGGATGAAACCAAGAAATAAAAAAGACAAAAGGCTCTTTATTATTACCCCTTAATCTTTGAAGCTTAACAATATTTCTATCTTGCTCGATGTTAAAAATACGAGAAATTTTATCGTCGGCTTTTTCATGTACAACCTCAATATTATAATTTTTTAGGGATACTCCTCTTTCATTCATCTCTTGAGAGAAACTATGCCATTCATCAAGTTGGGTAGTTATTGTCTGGGGAGCAACGGTAGTACCAACGCCTTTTTTTCGTTCCACTAGCCCTTCCATCACAAGTTTAGACATCCCCTGTCTTACTGTATTCCTGGAAACCCCAAACTTTTTAGCCAACTCTTTTTCTTTAGGCAAAAGTTTACCATCGTCATATTCACCACTATTTATTAATTCACGAAGATAATCTTCTATCTGTTTGTAAAGCGGTACTGATGAGTCGTGATCTATCTTCATTATTTACGTATGTGAATTATGAATGACCGTTATTTTGAATCTAATGCTAATGATTGGAACCTTCAATGATAGAAGGTGTATGGCAAATTTTGCTCTTAAATATAATTGGAATAGCAATTAATTAATTAAACATGCCAGAATTTATTAATGATCAATAAAAAACATCTTAGCCAAATCCTAAACTATTATAATTTTCAGAGTTTATAAATTCAGATCAGATCTGTGATGATAAGAGCTTGCTTTTCCATCGGGCGGCTTTTTTCGTTTACTTATCTTAATAATCACATACATTGCTTTACAGTAAATACTTAACCTAATCAGCAAGATTATGAAAAGAGTTATTGGCATCGGTGGGATATTCTTCAAGGCCAAAAATCCAAAAACACTGGCCAAATGGTACGAAAAGCATCTCGGGGTACCCATTGACGAAAGTTACGGCGGGTTTTCGTTCCGGTGGGATGACGAAGCACAACGTCCTGAAAAGGGATATACAATTTGGAGCCCTTTCAAAGAAGATACAGAATACATCAAGCCAAGCGACAAGGACTATATGTTCAATTTTATCGTTGATGACTTGGAAGCATTGCTTGAGGCTCTCCAATCAGAAGGCGTTCAACAAGTTGACGAGCTGGTAAACAGTGAGTTTGGTAAATTCGCCTGGATCATGGATCCCGAAGACAATAAAGTGGAGCTCTGGGAACCCAAAGATTAATGCCAATTGAGCCCAACCTGAAAGGAGAATATATTACATCAAAATCCTCAGACGGCTTTCCATTAAGCTTTTCTGATGATCGCTATTTTGCTCCGCCAGCATCTATAAAAGCACTGCTATCCTATTATCCCGCAGCAAATAGTCAGTACCGACTTGTGACCACAAAAGAGTTCAGTGAATTTTGGGCTTCCTGAAAGAGGCCTTCCGCCCTACCCTCTAACAGCGAGACTACCTTGGATTCAGTCGGATGACAACACTTAACATCCTATTACTTGCAATTCAATGATCATCCCTTAACTTGATATTTGCTTTCAAAGCCAAACCACTCATAGTTTCGAGTCAAATCAAACTATTGTATTATGAAAAAAACTAAAGCTCTCCTTTCGGCAATCATTCTTCTGATTATCATGTGTCTTTCATTTTCAAGCCTGTCTGCACAAGGCACACGCTTGCTGAGGGAACCTACGGTAAGCCAAAATCATATCGTTTTTGTATATGCCAATGATCTCTGGATCACGAATCGCAATGGCGGAGAAGCCCGCAGGCTAACCAGCGGCGAGGGGGCTGAGAACGATCCTCACTTTTCACCGGATGGATCCAAAATTGCCTTTACCGCCCAGTACGACGGTAATACCGATGTGTATGTAGTATCGGCCGAAGGGGGGCAACCAAAGCGCTTGACCTGGCATGGCGACAATGATGAAGTTACCGGCTGGACACCTGACGGTGACAAAGTACTGTTTATATCCGGGCGCAAAGGCGTGCCTACACAAACAACAACCTTTTATACTGTAGGCCTTGAGGGCGGTCTTCCCCAAAAACACAAAATTCCGCGTGCTGCTGCCGGGGAAATTTCCGATGATGGCTCGCACATAGCATACCAGCCCGTAGAACTTTGGGATCGCGAATGGCGCAATTACAGGGGCGGCCAGGCCAAACCCATTTGGGTTGTGAACCTTGAAAGCAATGAGCTACAGCGGGCACCCCGTGCAAACAGAGAACGCCACCTGGATCCCATCTGGTTGGATGGTACGGTTTATTTTCTCTCTGAGCGCGATTATACCATGAATATCTGGTCGTTCAATCCCGAAAACGGCAAAAGCAAACAGCAAACCTTCCACTCCCAGTTTGATGTCAAGAACCTTGATTCCGGGGATGACATAATTGTCTATGAGCAAGGAGGGTATATCTATGAGCTAAATCCTGAAACCGGCAACCACCAACAGATTGAAATTAACGTACAAGGCGATATGACCCGTGCTCGTCCACGATGGGTAGAAGCATCTGCTCCCTCGCTGGATAACGCTTCACTGTCGCCCACCGGCAAACGGGCACTGTTCCAGTACCGGGGCGATGTAATTACCGTACCCAAAGAAAAAGGCAGCTGGCGCAATCTCACGAATAGCTCAGGCGCGGCCAACCGGTATCCAATATGGTCGCCCGACGGCCAAAAGGTGGCATGGTTTTCCGACCAAAGCGGAGAGTATAGACTTTACATTTCCGATCAAAAAGGACTCGAAGATCCCCGGGAAATTTCATTACCTCAGCCTACGTTCTTTTTTGAACCGCAATGGTCGCCCGATGGCAAATACATTGCCTATACCGACACTCATTACCGGCTCTGGTACGTAAATACTGAGACCGGCGAAGCTTCCCACGTGGATACTGACGGCTATGCGCATCCCAATAGGACGATGAATCCCAAATGGTCGCCGGACAGCAAATGGATTACCTATGCCAAGCGACTGCCCAGCCAATACCATGTGATCAAGGTGCACAATGTTGAAACCGGGAACAGCTACCAAATTACCGATGGGATGGCCGACTCGATTGATCCGGTCTGGGACGAAAGTGGAAAGTATATCTATTTTCTGGCTAGTACCGACTTCGGACTCAATACTGGCTGGCTGGATATGAGCTCATACGACATGTCAACTACGAGGGGGCTTTACATGGTACTGCTTGATGATGACACTCCCTCTCCCTTTCTGCCTGAAAGTGATGAAGAACCAGTAGTAGACGATGGAGCTGAGAATGGAGGTGCCGATCAATCTGATGATACCCCAACGGTAACGGTTGAACCGGATGGCATTCAAGATCGTATCGTTTCTACAAACATCCCAGAAAAAGATTATACTGGACTTATCAAGGGACCTGAAGGTCACATCTTTTACGAGGAAAATGTACCCGATCAGCCTGGCACAACCCTGCATCGCTATAATGTAAAAGAGCAGAAGTCGGAAGAGTTTCTGGCGCCCATACAAGAAGCCACAGTATCCTACGATCGGCAAAACCTGCTGTATCGCAGTGGTGAGACCTGGGGTATCGTATCCACTGTAGGCGGCCCGCAAAAACCGGGTGCCGGAAAGCTGGATGTAAGTGGCATAGAAGTACGAGTAGATCCACAAAAAGAGTGGCATCAGATTTTCCGCGAAGGCTGGCGTTTTCAGCGTGACTTCCTCTACGTCGATAATCAACACGGCGCTCCCTGGCAAAAGATATACGACTGGTACAGTCCGTGGGTCGACCACATTCGGCACCGATCAGATATGAGTTATCTTATCGATATTATTGGCGGCGAAGTCTCGGTTGGACACTCCTTTAACTATGGTGGTGACTATCCCGAAGTTGATGAGGTCGACATCGGTCTACTGGGGGCCGACCTGGAAGAAGCCAATGGCCGGTATCGAATCAAGAAGATATATACCAATGAAAATTGGAATCCAAGCCTGCATGCGCCGCTGGCTCAGCCGGGCATCGACGTACAGGAAGGCGACTATATCCTGGCCGTTAATGGGCAACAGCTCAACGCACCCACCAATCCGTTCAGCCTTTTTGAAGGTACGGCCGACCGCAACACCATCCTTACTATCAATGATGAACCCTCCATGGAGGACGCCAAACGAGTATCTGTAATTCCTGTGGAAGATGAAACTGGCCTGCGAACCCGAAACTGGGTTGAGAGCAATCGGCGAAAGGTAGAAGAATTATCCGACGGAAAGCTGGGCTACGTCTGGCTACCGAACACCAGTCAGGGTGGTTACCAAGCCTTCAACAGGTACTATTTTGCCCAACAACATAAGGATGGTATGATCATTGATGAGCGTAACAATAGTGGTGGATCAGCGGCCGATTACATGATCGACGTCATGGATCGCGACCTGTTGGGCTACTTCAACAGCAAAGTTGGAGATAAATTTCCACCTTTCACCACTCCCATGGCCGGTGTCTGGGGACCAAAAGTAATGCTGGTTAATGAACGGGCCGGCTCTGGTGGCGACCTGTTACCTTACATGTTCAAGAAAAAAGATATTGGTCCGCTGGTAGGTAAACGAACCTGGGGCGGCTTAGTTGGCACCTGGGATACTCCGCAGTTTGTAGACGGCGGTCTTATGATCGCCCCGCGTGGTGGATTCTTTAACACCAGCGGCGAGTGGGATGTTGAGGGTGAAGGAGTTTCACCGGATTTTGAGGTCCTGCAACGACCCTCCGAGGTTATCAATGGTAACGATCCCCAACTGCAACGTGGCGTGCAACAAGCGCTAGAAATGCTCAAGACAGGAGATATAGAACTGAAGAAGGAACCTAAACCGCCGGTTAAATGGAAACGAGCAGACAAAACCGAAGGATGGAACTAAATACTGATGCAAAAAGTCCGGTGATAACCGGGCTTTTTTGTTAGTCAAAAGTCTATGTCTTGAATCAGTTATCTCGATGAGCAACAGAGCAAATAAATTGCTACCATGAAAGCCATTTAGATTAACTGCAAAATATATACTATGAGATTTTTTAGCCGCAAACTTATCAAACCTGAAGATTTAAATGCCCACGGTACCCTTTTCGGGGGTTCGGTACTGAGCTGGATCGACGAGGAGTCGGCCATATTTGTCACCTGCCAACTTAACAAAGGCAATATTGTGACAAAGTATATGTCGGAAATTAACTTCGTTAGCTCGGCTGGCTTGGGCGATATCATCGAGATTGGAATGGAAACAGTAAAATTTGGAAAAACATCCATTACCGTCCGATGCGAGGTACGAAACAAGTTTTCCAAGGATACGATTATCAAGATTGATGAAATCGTATTTGTGCATCTTGATGAAACTGGTAAACCCACTCCCCATGGCATTACTGAAGCTCAAAATTGATCAACATTACACGTGTTTGATATTTCAGAAACACTTCGTATTCCTTACCTTATCGACTATTTATGCAAACAATTATTACAGGTGAAATATGAAATATCAATTTATCAATCCTCAAAAAATTTCTGACCTGCTCTTTAACGACGAAGAGTACGTTGCAGAGTTTTGTGAGGCCGGGGTTTCTTCGTTCGAAGAGTTCATGGACGATTTCCAAACTCATCTGCTAAACCGAAATATGGAGGACCTGCAAAGGGCGGGTCACAAGATAAAACCAGGTGCTCAGATGATGGGGGCTGATGATGTTATTGACGAATATGAACATGCCAAAACACTACTAGAGCAGGAAGTGGAAAAAGATGAACTGATAAAATCAGCTGACAAGATGAAGAACATGTGTTCCACCATTAAAAAAGAACTTAGCGAACTGGCCCAAAACCCCAATTAATCACTTGGCATTAAGTGATGTCAGTTTCATTTTGAGAATAAATTCTAAATAAAATCTATTTGAATGAATATTTTAGTCACCGGAGGCGCAGGTTATATTGGTAGCCATACGGTTGTTGAGCTGCTTGAGCAGGACGAAAATGTTATTGTAGTGGATAACCTCAGCAACAGCAAGCGTGAGGCGCTGGACCGCGTTGAGGATATAACAGGCAAGACGCTCACCTTTTACGAAACGGATCTACTGGACAAGGATGAACTCGATACTATTTTCGAAAAGCACGATATCGATTCCGTAGTTCATTTTGCGGGATTTAAAGCAGTGGGTGAGTCCGTCAGCAAGCCTCTCTCCTATTATCACAACAATATTACCGGTACGATCTATCTCTGCGAAGTCATGAAAAAGCATGGTGTTACTGATATCGTGTTCAGCTCCTCGGCTACGGTATATGGGGATCCCCACAAAGTGCCTATTAAAGAGAATTTTCCTCTTTCGGCCACCAATCCCTATGGCAGAACCAAGCTGTTTATCGAAGAAATTCTACGAGATCTGCATGTCTCCAATAACAGCTGGAATGTGGCTCTGCTCCGCTATTTCAATCCAGTCGGTGCTCACGAAAGTGGACGCATTGGCGAAGATCCCAATGACATACCCAACAACCTGATGCCCTACATCACGCAGGTAGCAGTTGGCAAGCTCGATGAGTTGTCGGTCTTTGGTGATGATTATCCTACCCATGACGGTACGGGAGTGCGCGATTACATCCACGTGGTCGATCTTGCCGTGGGCCACCTTAAAGCATTGGAAAAGCTGAAATCAAACCCCGGTGTGGTCACTTATAATTTGGGAACCGGTCAAGGATACAGCGTTCTGGACATGGTCAAGGCTTTTGAAGAGGCCTCCGGGCAAGATGTGCCATATAAAATTACGGATCGACGTCCCGGCGATATTGCCAGCTGTTATGCAGATCCCAGCAAGGCTGAAGAGGAGCTCGGGTGGAAGGCCGAACGCGATATTGTGGATATGTGCAAAGATGCCTGGCGCTGGCAGTCCCAAAATCCCGAAGGCTATTAGTCGGTTGGCAGTATGCAGTGATCAGTTTACAGTTAGGTGATCTTATCTTATTACAAAATACACAGAGATCCTGAACCAAGTTCAGGATGACACATTCTGGTTTCGAGTAACCTGAAAACTTAAATAATGAAACAACTGATCACTGGTTACTGATAACTGTCGTCCTGTCTACCCCCGTATTGCCCGTTCGGGGATCAAAGCCATAGACCGTAATCTCGTATGCCCCAGCCTGCTCTGGCCGGAAGCTGGTTTCATAGGTACTGGTCTTGCCGGTAAAAGTCATCTCTTTACGGGCCACTTCGGTATCTCCACTGGTAACGATTGCTACAAATTCCATCTCGCTGCTATCCCATAGGCCATCGGGACTGGTAGGACAACCGCACATCATCACGGCATTGGCTGTAATCGAGATCTTCTCATTCCCATTCACCTCATGAGCTTGGGGCTGTAGTATATCAATGGCAAATCCCGGCACTTCCAGCACAAGGCCATCTCCAGTGATGTCCTTGCCGGGAATAAGCCAAAGCTGAGTGCTGGAGGTTACTCGCGATTGCTTTTGTGCCATAGGAGCTGTGGCAGCCACTTCTACAAACACAGGCTTCTTAAGTGGGATGTTGGCCTCAAACTTTGCAGCTCCAGGCGTGCTAAGTTGCTTATACCGCTGATGGTCTTGTTGAACCAACTTTTGGGTATCACCGGTAGAACCTTCTGTTTTACCCTCTGCCAAAATCTTTCCAGTTTTTACCTCTGTGATCGTGACATGAGCCCCGCCCATAGAACTGCCGATGAATTTGGCATCCTTGGCTATAGCCCGAACGACAACAGTAGTCGAAGTCTGGGCAAAGAGGTTAGTCGCAAATAGCAAGAAGAGACCACAGAAAAATAAGCTTAGCTTTCTCATAGGAGTTTTTTGGTTGAATTTATCCCAAGATAAAAAAGCCATGCCATTAAAGCATGGGCTTTAATAACAAATCGAATAGTCCAATTAGTTTTGGCTGATAATATAGAGTGTAGTGGCAGACTCATTGGAAAGGTTATAAGAGGTCTGCGATTTCATATCTATTTCAAAAGATGGATTATCCGGATCATCCGTGAGCGTCAGGGTGCCTACGTGATTCGTACCGGAAAAATCCCAATTTAAAGTGATGGTTCTACCTGCTTCCGGTGCCACCTCCAGTTCCCAAACAGTCTCTTGCTCACGTATCGCACGGTAATCTTCTTTGAGCCCGTAATCCGGAATATTAAAGCGGCGATAAAAGTTCCCGCTGGGCGGACGCGGCGGCAACTCAACATCAATACCATTATCAAAACCGGCAGTGGCATTCGATTTCATCCCGAAAACAACATCCTTACTGCTCGCTCCGTCGGTTACCGTAATGCGGTTTGTAAAAGCCTGGGACAATTCTCGGAAGTTCGCCGTAAGGCTGTAATCCTTATCCACCGTTACCGTTATTGGATTTGCCGAAACGGTCGTGTCCCCACTCCAGCTGGTAAACTCCCAGCCGCTCGAGGCTGTAGCTTCAACATTCACTGAAGTGCCAAATTCATACTGTTGGCTTGAAGGACTTACAGTTCCTCCAGAAGATGGACTAACATCAGTAGCCAACGTGTACATTTCTTTCTCAAAGTTAGCTACCAGATTGTAATCTTTGTTCATAATCAGATCCAAAGGATTAGCCGTGGCTGACGTATCTCCGCTCCAGTCTACGAAATTCCAGCCGCGTGCTGCCATCGCTTCTACCTGCACCGAAGCCCCATGGTTAAAGGTACCGTCGGCCGGCTGTATGTTCCCACCCTCTGACGGCTGAGCGGAGGTGGTAAGTTGTTTGTCAGGCAGCTCTTCAAAATTAGCTGTCAGGCTGTAATTTTTGTCCATCGTAATCTCTATGGGGTTGGCAGTCACGGTGGTATCTCCGCTCCAGCTGCTAAATTGCCACCCCTCAACCGGCGTTGCTGATACCGTAATGTTAGCTCCCGGCTCAAATGATCCCCCTGAAGGATCAACCGTACCTCCATCAGAAGGTTGCACATTTGTTGTCAAAGTATATTCGTCGGGCGGCGTTTGCTCAAAGACGGCTGTCAAATTGTAATCGCTGTCCATGGTCAGAGAAAGCGGATTGCTCGTCGCGGTCGTATCACCACTCCATTCTGCGAACTCCCATCCCTGTGCCGGTATTGCTTCTACATCTACGGTACTGCCAAAATTAAACGAGCCACTATCCGGTACAACCGTTCCACCCTCAGCAGGATCTGCCGTAGCCACTAAGATTGACTGTTCATCCGATGGAATTTCGTAATTGGCCACCAGCTCCATGTCTTGCGTGATGTCGAAAGTCAGCGAATCTACCGACGCTGTAGTATCTCCACTCCAGCCGGTAAATTGCCAGCGTTCGTCCGAAGCGTCTGTAACCACAGTAATCTGTTTTCCGCTGGTATAGGTACCCTCGGGAGGATTTACCGTGCCCGCCTGCTCGGGATTTACGGAAGCATTCATATTTACCAAGTCAGTGTTCCCCTCTGTAGGACAATTGGTAAACAGGAAGCTAAGTAGTATAGAAATAAGTACCAGTCTCATGGGCCTATCCTTTTACGTTAGATAATTACTACTTAGCTAAAATGAGTTTTTTGGTTGATACGTGGGATCCAGCCTGCAAGCGATAAAGATAAACGCCACTGGCAAGGTTTGTCCCATCAAAAGTAACCTCGTAGTTACCCGGTTGCTGCTCTTTGCTTACAAGCGTCGTTACTCGCTTACCAAGGATATTATAAACTTTGAGTGTCACCTTGGAAGCCTCTGTCACCGAATACTCGATTTGGGTAGTCGGATTAAATGGGTTGGGATAATTCTGCTCCAGCTTGAACTCATCGGGCACATTGTTATCACTGAGCGGTGAATTGCCAACTGCGGACATAAAGACCGCATTTGTCTCACTATGCTTGAGCGTGATTTTCTTACCAGCATCAACTTTATACTCTGCCAATTCCTTACCGTCAGCAAGTTCTCGAATCAAGAAGCGGCTCTGTTCAGCCATATTCTGGGGATTCACCTCTATGGTGAGGTCAGTATCCTTGATTCTGCTCAGCTGAATCTTCGCCTCGGCTTTTTCGATGAGCTTGGTATCGGTAGCAAAACGGGCATCAAAAATATTCCCCGGTGGCAGTGGTGGTAAGCTGAACTGTTGGGTGTTAACTTGTTTGGGCAATGAACTGCCAAAATAAAGCTCTCTGCTGTGCTCACCATCTGATATCGTAACTGTGTTAAAGTTCTTCGTCACATCGTCGGTCTGCTTAGCTAATGTATTAACCTTATTGCCCGACTGCTGCTGATCTGAGACCAATTTGGGATGCGTGAAGGTAACAGTGCCGGCCGCCGATGTTTTTAGCCAGTAACCACTGCTGGGACGCAGCGTATCTGATTCAATGTAGGCCTGACTAAAATTGTAGAGTGTATTCTGCACAATAATTTCATTCGGATCTTGAACCAAGGTCAGTGGCAATTCTCCGCCCACACCGCTGATGAGGTTCCAACCTTCATTTAACTCCAACGAAAGTTCGGTGACCGGTGTACCCTGCAGTTCACAGAGGTCCGTTTGGCTGAATTTTGCCCAGTAGCCGACGCCCGCTTTAAGTTGGTCTACCTTGGTATAGCCGCCGCTGTATTTATAGATATAGCTGGCACTGCCCAACGCTTTCTGGATAGAATCGGCACTGGCATTCACGGGCAAGCCAATCAGGTTCCATCCCGATTGCATATCATATTGTACCTTTTGGGGATAGATGGCACTGGCCAGTGGCGAAGCAGTCCCGGTATTATTGTTAACATCCCGCGCTTTGACGGCAAAATTCTGCACGCCGCTAAAGCTTTCTGGTAATGTAAAGTTCGTGCTGTTGCTAGTCCCAACCAGTGAATCCGAAAGATTCCCATCCTTGGCATTATAGACAAGATACTTGCCCACATCATTGGCCTCACTCGACTGCCAGCTCACGAGCTGATCGCCGTTCTGTTCATTAATTTCCATGCTCTGCACCTGCGGAGGTGCAATATTATCATATGCCCTACCCTTAGCGGTATCGCTGCGGGCCAATACTCCCTGATCACTGCTAAAGGCCTCTAATCTAAAGGTGTAGGTGTAATCGACGGTGTCAATACCGGTAGGTTGCGTATTATTAACGGTTACGTCAACATAGCCGGCACCGTTATTTGTTGGAGAAATTGTTGCCAAGTTTGTCCATGAGCTATCCTCTGTCATACGCCATACACTCCAGTTATCCACGCCATAGATACTTTTGTCCATAGCATCCATCAAATATCCACCTGTATGGATCCGGATTCGGCGGCCTTGGTCGTCAGGCACATCCTCAACCTTGGTAATAGTTATCGGCCTGGGTAAGTTATAGCGATAAACGCGGCTTGATTGGTATGCATCATTATTATCATTTGCCTGTGTATAAACGACCTCCACCTGACCATCACCGGTAAAATCGCCAACAGCGCTATTATGCTGTCCCCCTAATCCTGCCCCTTGGTTTGGAGCTTTAAGATATGCTGTTGGCTTTCTTTCATTGTTATTAAAGGTAAATAATGCGGCATTTGAATAGCTATCATAAAGAAAACTACTCAGCAAAAGCTCATCTTTCCCATCATTATTAAAGTCGGGAACTACTTCCAGATGGCCATAATTACTTCCTGCATTATAATTCTCGTAGCCGCCTAACTCAGGTCTGCTATATAAACTGTCTACAGTGTTATCAATATTAGCTCCCCCATGAAAAATCTGGACTGCTCTGTCAGATGAAAATTGGTTAGCACTTACAGCAATATCATTTATTCCATTGCCCGTAAAATCACCACCTGCGATGCTGCTTCCAAATAAATACGCATACCCATTATCGGCAGATTCCAAAACTAAATCAGGAGAATCAAAGCTCTTGCTTGCCCCGCCAAAATATACATAAACGACACCCCCAGTGCCTTCTCCATCAGTATCTACCGCAGAACTGATCGCAAAATCATCAATATCATCTCCATTAACATCACCCAGTCCCGCCATTGCTGTACCACTCTGAATCTGATTTTCCTGAGAGGTAAGATTTACGGTTTTATCAGGATTAGTGGCAATCGAACTTCCTCCAAAGAATATATAAGCTTCGTTAACTGCTGAATTTTTTATTCCGTTAAACTCACTTAACGAAGACAATATTAAATCATCGGATCCATCGCCATTGACATCTCCAATGCTTTGCACATGATAAAACCCAGGACCGCCATCCGACTGAAAGCTGGATGCAGTTGTAGAATAATCCGGATTGCTGCTGATTGTAGAACCACCATAAAATATTGCCAAGTTCTCACCAGAACCATCTGATATGGCAAAATCAGATATCCCATCTCCATTGTAATCACCTGATGCTATTCCGTCGGGACCAAATGATAACGAAATTGTTTTATCAGGAGAGGAAGAGATACTTTCTCCACCAAAATATATTTCAACTTTACTTTGGAACCCATATACAAAAGCAAAATCTTCGACTCCATCTGCGTTTACATCCCCCAACTCCTGCGTCTCAAAAATTCTGGTAAGACGATTTTCACGTGGGTAAAGCTGAAAGTTGGAATTCAATGTTGTTGGTGAAGTCGTGGTATCAGGTTCTACTACTCTACGCCCCTCAGAAAACGAATTGTTAATTATTTCCAAGTGATTCATCAGGACATCGTCTACACCATTACCCGTTAGGTCTCCAAATTTGCTGTAAGGATTATACTGCATTCCCCAAGTCCACTGTGCACCTGAAGATTTACTGCTTAAGGTGGGTTGGTTTTGATTAGGAAAATTTTGCAAATCTTTTGTCCCGTAAAATATTTGGGGATCTTCGTTGGTAGCTCCTTCCACAAAGTCATGTATGCCATCACCATTTAGATCCCCGGCAGGAATTAAAATATTGTTGAACGTAGTAGCAGTATTATTAAACTGCTGGCCATCGTACTGAAATAGGTAGGAGGCTGTGTCCTCTTTAACTGTAATTAGTATCTCTTTGTACTGTGTACTATCGGTATTAATAACATGAAGTTCATGATCACTTGCCGCTCCTGAAAAAGAAGTAAATGAAAAGCTTTGTTGCTGGCTTATATATGAATACGTTGTGTCAATATTAGATATCGTTATAAATCCATCTCCGTTATTACCGCTAAACTCAACGATTTCCTGTACACTATCCTGGTCAACATCATCTACCACCGCTCTCGGGGAATTACTTGAAACCACGCTTGTTTGCGTTGTTGCATTGATGTTAGAAAACTGTTTAGCACCTTGTACTACCGTTACGTCTCCAGAAAAGGAATTATATGATAGGAAATCACCATAGCCATCTGAATTAAAATCAAAGAATCCTATTATATCATCTTCTGCATATAAACCTGCCGTACTATTTGTTTTTACATATCCATTTTCACTTCCCTTATAAAAATATCTGGAATCGTCAGAAGAAGACGGATTTTCGATATATGGCGAAACAGCAAATGCATCAGCATAACCGTCGCCGTTTAAATCACCAACTGGAACCAACTTTCGGTCAATAATCTGATCAGGTAAACCGGAAGTATTACCGCCATAGAAAACAGCGGTCTTCCAGGTTTGGTCACTTAAATCAGAAGTGGCTTCATCTCGTGCTTTACTGGTAACAAAGTAATCATTTACCGGATTACCGTTTAGGCTATCACCATTTACGTTCCCGGCTCGGCGACCTTGTTGGGGTAAATTAAAGTTAAGCTCAGGATTTGGATTGGGACTTGAGCTCCAACTTTGATCAAACTCAAATAAGGTATAGTTGTCGTTTAAAGAACTCAGATCTACTCCCGACCCAACTGGATTGGGAGAATTTGTTGTATCGTGTTGAGATTTTATTTCCGGTCGTATTTCCTGCCTCCCCTCAATAGCATCTAATCGGTCTTCAATCGTCTTTTCATTCTGTTGGCCCAATACCAAGGTTGAGGCACCCATTGCAAAAAAAATGAAAAGAGTCAGTAGAAATGCTTTCCCGAAGCAATCGCTATCTATTACCTTCATACTTAATCTCCTAAATCCTATCAGTTATTTATTTTTTAAAGGCAAGTGCTGGCATCAGTTACTGATGAACATTTTTCAGCTCCAAAAATAAATCAGAACTAACAGGAGAATTATTGTACCCAACTTTCATACCCTTTAATACCAACGTAGAAGACACTTCATATCACCATTTGAAATGCCTCCTAACCCTGTTTTTCATGCTGTTTCTATTATTGAGATATAACAGCTAAAAATCAAAGGATAAGTGAATAATACTATCTTCTAAAGATTTAACAACTTTTTTAATCGGGGTTCCAGCTCTTTTTTGGTAAGAGCACCCACCGCAAAATACTGCAGGTTCCCCTCTCGTCCAATGATGTATGTAGTGGGGATACCCATGGTAGGTCCGTATTTATCCATAATCGTCCCCCGATCAATAACCACGGGATAAGTTACACCATGTTTTTCCATAAAGGGCTTAACCACCGATTCGCCCTGCTTGTCGATGGAAACTCCCAAAACCACCAAGCCCTGATCTTTGTACTTTTCATAAAGATCCACAAAGTCGGGTACCTCCTCAGCGCAAGGCGCGCACCAGGTAGCCCAAATATTGAGCATGACCACTTTTCCATTGTGTGCAGACAGCGAAAAAGTTTCTCCGTTGACTTGCGTAACGGTAAAATCACGCGATTTGGCCTCTTGCTGGGCAGGATACAACCGCGCTGAATAGGGATCGAGCTGCTCAAGCGGCTTTGTTTTCTTTGCCGAACTATTATTTCGCTCCGAAGAACAGCCTATAACCATTAGTGTACATATGACAAGTAGCAGAGAGCAACGTATTATGAAGAGATTCTTAGTGTTGCGCATAGACTTCAGTACTGCCATCATTGTTAAGCAGGTAAACCTTGTACGGTTCATTAAGAGCCGTGTTCATTCCGGGCGAACTGGCCGGCATACCGGGAACCACCAAACCTTTGGCATCGGGTTGTTCGCGAAGCAGGCGCATCACATCTTCGGCCGGCACGTGCCCCTCAACAACATAATCACCTACAAGAGCCGTATGACACGCCCCCATATTCTCAGGGATACCCTCCTCCGACTTGACAGAATATAAGTTTTGAGCAGCCACAGTTTCTACTGAGTAGCCGCTACCTTCCATATATTGAGCCCATTTGTCACAGCATTGACATCCGGAATTCTTGTACATTACAATATCAGCCTTAGTCGCTGGTGATGATCCCTGGCGGGCGTAATAATCACTAACGATATACCAGATGGCACCACCGGCCACTAGAATAATTAACGAAGCGTAGACAAAAAATTTTCGGGGTTTCATAAAAACTGGTCAGTTACTATATCTGCTTGAAGCCCTAAATTTACCACTATTTTCGGGAGAAGGCTAACGATTCTTATATCCTGATTATTCCCACAGCAATCTCTGTTGTCCTCTTCCCTGGCATGTCTTATCATATATTTGTCTGATAATTAGGTAGCGAAATTCACTATGGACTCAAACAAAAAGGAATGTCCCGGCTGTGCCGTTCCCATCGATGCCAATGCGGATGTCTGCCCCATCTGTGGGTATGAATTTCCAAAGCAGCCACTGAGCGTAAAAGTTATGGCTGTACTGATGATTATCCTGGTCATCTGGTGGCTGGTGTTCTAGATTTTATTGCTTATCTGGTTATCACTAATAGCCTGTATCCTCATCAAACTGGTGAGGAAGGCCGAAACTCATTGTTGAGCTATATTACCAATCCTTAATGCATTTCTTATAATTTTGTATTTGATGTCGGTTTGGCAAATTTTGATACAGCTCACCAAAATCCTTTTTCAAATTTGTCAAATCGCTAAGATCCAAAGGCGTTACTTCCAAGCTATTCAAATATCCTGGCGACCAATTTTAAAAGCGTCTGGACTTAAATAACTTGCAGACCCCTAGCCATGTTGGACCCGGTAATGTTTGTCATAGCCACGCCAGCCGTCGCTGTGAATCACGCTTTCGGGATCCACTTTCCCGCGTATAACACGCTGGAGTGTCTTTTTGCGGGCATCTGGTACGATCTCAGTATACACTTGCCCCTAGCGCTTAAAGATACCAAACCCAATCGTCTTACCCGAAGCTCCCCGGCCACGCTTGCCGGGTATTCGTCGGGGACCGAAGTAGGATTCATCCACTTCGATTGTGCCAGCAACCAGAGCCTGCTGCTGGCACCATTGGGCAATCCTCCGACGTAAGCGCCCAAAGATAGTAGTTGTCGAAGACGACTCAGGCCGGTCAATTCAGCGCTGTCGATTGGGTAATTAGGGTCTGGCACAGTAAACTGTAATTATTAACATCCTGTAGCTCCAGAAGCTTCAGGTAGCCTTTTGGAGCTCGCTGAAGTTATGGTTTTTATAAATGGAATATCCTGATTGAGAGAAATCCCTGACGTTTAATCAAGGGTAAGGATATTTAACTTCAACCCGGAAAGTGAAGCCTAGCTCTCAGAGGCTCTATAACTGAATGAAGTCAGTATTATTAAAATTATAAACTAACTGAATGTCCAAAAGAAAGTTACTCTAAAATGGCCTCCATGGAACTAATAGAGAAGTAACACCAAAATAGATTTTGAGGGATATAAAATGGGATAGGTTTATTCTATTTTTCAATGGATAGAGCCATTGCATGCAGCTGGTCAGTGTATGCACTCAGTACGTTGTCAATACTACTAGCCTGGTATTCTGTGACTTGATATTAAGTTGCTGATTGCGATCAGGGTTCAATTTTAGTGAGGTGTCATTCTCTTGCATACTGTTAGCAGAATATATTCCTAGCGCAGTTTCGCCGTGACTCGCGGCAATTTTTTTAAGATTAGCAAATGTGAGAGGGCCAGATTCTATCTCATACTCTTCTGGATCCCGAAAAATAATTTCAGCACCCCCAACGGTAAACAATTCATTATAAATCGTATGCAGTTCCCGACGTAGTGCCACCTGGGCAAGAAGGTGGCTTAAAATCATTGGACTGATGATCACTTCATTATCGTAACGTGCCATGAGGTTTTGGTTATTGGGATCTGATAGTTCAAGCAAGATAGAGGGATTGCTTTCTTCTTCTTGTAGAATTTCCTCCAGTAGTATATAGTCTACTATAGAACGGGCATCGGCTTCTTCATTTTCCAGCCTTTCACTGTTAATTAGAATTATGTTGTCGTAATTGGCCGGATTGACTCGACGCAATTCAGTTTCATTTACAAAATCACTTTCAATCTGATTGCAGGTAACGGTAGATGATAAATCTCCAAATAAGTTCATTGCTTTGTTCCGGGTATCTGCAGGGATTACCGAAACAATATCAACATCATATGTCTCTTCGTTATAGGTGCCAAGTTCATTTATCAAGGCAGGAACACGATGATTCCAACCCAGAATCAATATTTTCTTGGTTGTGGTTTCTTTCTTCTGGTCAATAGAATTTCTTTTTTCAGGGATATCAATCGATAAATCAGAAATGGGTTCTTGTACTTCGGTATCTTGAAAAGAACGGGTTAAGAATACTAATCGATCATCTTGTTTGACTTCAAAATCGGCCTGCACATTTAAATAAGGAACAAAGTCATTCTTTTCTTCCCGCATAATCCCCAAGATAATGGCATTGGGGAAGGACTGGTCGAGCTCTCCCAGTGTTTTGCCTGTTGCACTGTCATGTTCTCTGACAAATAGATTATTGTTTACATTGCGAGATAGAAGTTCATTATAAACTTCTGATAATTTCGAGTGACGCACATTTTGAGCAATCAGCCGGCTAATTAAGGAGTCACTAGCAACTACTTCGATGGGACCCGAGTAAGCTCTGTGAGCGGCCCTTCGTTTCCGTTCGTCCTGAATTTCCGCAACCACATACGGCAAGGGAACTCCTTTTTCGACATCAGAATGTTCATTCAGGGATAATAATGTCTTAATCGTTTCGACATCGGCATTGATCAAATCCTGCGGCCCGGTGGAATGACTCGGTATAATAATGGCCGAGGCCCGGGAGCTGTCTACTCGCTGCAGATGTTCGCTGTCTAAGGGAGTGCCTGAACGGAGGATGATATCATGAGCTCGTTTGCCGATTAACTCATCGTCTTTAAGCTCTTGCAATCGGTCAGGAGTGACATCGTCAGCTAAAATGATAAGTTGCAAATTTCTGATACCGACCCGTCTTAGAAAACGACGGAGTCGAGTGGTAGATTGAAATAATTCGCCGGCAATTGGAATCGTTCGATTGGTCCAGCCCAGAACCAAGATGTGATTTTCAGCAGTAACGGGGGTTAGCCCTTGCTCAAGGTTGCGCATTTTCCCGTGAAGCCAGGTCGTAATAATAGCGACCAATGCACCAAGAAAAACAACATATCCGGCAACGGTAATTATTGTTGAGATGATGCGTCTCCACGCGCCCTCATCATCGCCCAGGTAACCCGGATCAGAAAGTCGAAGAAAAGCCCACCAAACAGACTCTCCAAGGTCATTTAGAGGTTCGCCGGTTGGCAACACCAGTATTCCGCCAATAATGGAAATGAGACCGATAAGGGCCGCTACCATCAGCAGCTGATAGTGGGCACCTTTTACAAATTGACGCTCCAAAAAATACTTAAACCGTTCGATCAAGCGGAATCCTTTCTTCATGGAAACTTAATTAAGTTAGTACTTGCATCATTGCAAACCCAAATATGAATAATTTTTGTTGAGTTTGCGTTATAGTAGCAATCAGTATTCTAATTAGCTTTGTGCTTCAAAAAAGTCCGGCCAACAGAATTTTAAAATATATCACTTCCCTATTAGTTTGGTCAGGAAGAGATTCATATGCGATTAAGGGAAAGTATTTAGCATAAAATAAAATGGCCTCAACTTTAATTCTCCTTATTATCACTCCCATTTTGAATATTTACATCTAACGGGCTCATCGCGAGTGCTGAAGATACCTCTGAACTTAACGTAAATCCTTCTTCAATAAGCTGCAACCGGCAACTGTTCATGGCTGATGTTCGTATTCTTGTCAGTCCCCTTTCTTGGTCTTTTGTATTGGTCCAGAAAAATGCCTGAAGTTCCACATAATTGTCCGTAAAGCCTTTTATGGATGCACTTGCTACCGGAGATTGGATCACGCCTGAAGTTTTCTGCACAACCTTTCGCAAGATGCTTAGCGCTTTATCCACATCATCAGTGTAATCTATTCCTACCGTAAAGCTACCCCGCCGTAAACCATCAAGGGTATAATTGGAGAGGGGTTTGGTAAAAAGTTGCGCACTCGGCACAAAAACATCGCACCCTTCCGAGGTCCGGATATGCGTATGTCGCAGATGAATACTTTTGACTCTCCCTGTTATCCCTCCGGTTTCGATGAGATCATCCGTATTAAATGGCCGGCTGAATGCCAAGAGGAATCCCGCCAGGAAATTCTCTCCAATATCTTTGAAGGCAAATCCCAGCATTACTGCGGTAAGGCCGCCACCGGCAAGAAGACTTGCCGAAAGCGCCCTATAGCCAATCATATTTAAAAATATAATGATGGCAATAAAAATGGTGATCCCTTTAATTAGCGTTTTGAAATAGCTGTGGTACGCTTCCTGCATGGAACTACGTTTTAGAATTTTGACAATCCCGGATGCAACACCCAATCCGGCAAGGTACACAACTACTACGATCAAGAGAGCAATTATTAGCTGTGGCAGGAATTCTAAAAATGCCAAGTATTCTGCCATAAATCCTTCAGCAAGAGTATCGATCATATGAGGGAGTGGTTAGATTTTAAAATTAATAGTAATCTACAATGTAGAGGATATTGAAAATGAAGAAAACCAGAGGGAGGAGAATTGTTAGTAATTTCTTGGATCAGTTAAAATGTAAACGGAATCCACTAACCATCAGTTTAGACTAACGGGTACACTTTCCAGACTATGAAAACTATGAAAAATCGTCTCTCCTTTCTCGGCTTGAAACTCAAAAACCTTTTCAGTGTTTTCACTCTTTCTGGGCGTGCGAGTTTTTAATTTAATGCTATTAGCTCCTTTATGCAGAGGCACTCGGGCATACGAAATACTATATGGTAAGGTCTGCCAGTTTCTGGTGTCCGCTTTTTCAGATACTGCATTAACGACAGAAAGTAGAGCTCCAAGATTCTGGTTCAGTTTGCGCGTTTGTTCTTCTGCGGTCTGTTTTAAGGCAAGTCGCAGCAGTGAATTGGAAAATTCCCGAATCATACGGTCTTCAAGTGTACTAAAAGCTATCTTGTTGATATTTTCGGCTAATTCCAACTGGTAAGTTTTATTTCCGGAAACTAATTCTGCGCTTTGGTTATATGGTTTTCGCTCCACATACTTTGGAAATGCCACACTTATAAATTTCAGGTCTCCAAGCCCTCCGGTTCCTTCCCCCATGGCAGGCAAGGGGAAAGGAAAACTTAACCCAAGCTCTTCGTTAGCAAATATGACAAAACCACCTTGTCCTTTGACAATAAAAAAGTTAAGACTCCATTCATCTTTAACCGGACCGAGTCCATTATGCCAGAAAAATACCAGCTCTCCGGCTTCCTTTTCCTGATATTCATATTCCGTTGCAAATTTTTTCTCATATCGCTCCAGCTCCTCGGTAAAACCATTTAAATAGGCTGTCCGCAGCAGATCTTCTTTCAGTTGTGTCGGAACATCAGTATTAAAATGTTTCTTGTAGTCCTCCGTATAGGCTTCATAGGCATTTCTATAGGCAATAAAAGCGTTATTGACATCTCCTGATGCCTCATATACGATGCCCATCAGGTTCATAGCAAAGGCGTCCTGTTTATACCGATTTTTTCGATTTTCGTACCGGTCGTTCAGTTGGTTAAGCCTATTGTTAATTCTTCGACACTCTACCAACGCTTCATCATATTGGTTCATCCGAAGATAGTTTAAGGCTTTGTAGTAGTGAATCAGGACCAGCTCATGGTCTTCTCCGGTATATGGCTTCGTTGTTGGATTGGTAACGAGGCTGGCAACTTTGTTTAGGTTGCTTTGCCGATAGTCTTGGGTAAAGATATAGGCTTCTTCAAGAAACTTGTTACTTTCCTCATACTGGCCAAGCATCTGCAGGACGACGCCTTTTTTCAGATTGTAAAGCAGCTTATTCTTATCTTTGGTCGCTGCTTTTTTATTTTTATCCAGCACCTTATTGGCTTCTTCAATTTCTCCTTTGACGAAGTTTTCCTGAAAGTCCAAGGTTGTTTGGTAATACGTTGCACATCCTGTAACAAATGTTATAGCTAACAGTCCAAAGCTGAAGAAGAGTCTTCTGAAATATTTCATCTAATAAATGTCTGACTACTTCACAACTTTTTTAATTTCTTTGTTTCCTATCCAAACCTTTTCACCACTTTCGAGATCAGTAAGTTCCAAATCTACTTGATAATAAATTAATTTCTGCTTTTTGTTTGAATCTGTAATAGAGTTAATAGTGCCCTGCAAAATGAAATCGGCGCCTCTTTCAAGTCCCCATTTTTTTATAGTTGAAAGCGAAGCGTAATCTTGCTGGTCTCCACGCTCCTTTCTTAATTCTTCTCTGGCAGAACCACTTTGAACAATTCTGGCACTGTTTGAATTTAGAATCTCACGTTCAATATTCTTGATAAATGTCTCTGCACTTATATGCTCACTGGTTTTATTTTTTACAGTACCCACGATAATGGTCGGTTTGCGATCATGTTCCTTAACATAGTTTTGCAACCAATTTCTTGAAAGAGCATCTTTAATCATTTGGTCAGACACCAATCTTGAATCTGTGTCATTCCACCGTCCACTCAAATCAATCTGTTGACTGCTATCAACTCGTGCTACCTTTTTAGTGTTACTACAGCTCCAGAGCCCCAAAATTCCAAGAAGAAATATAACAGCTATCTTTTTCATATTTTTATTTTACCATATTGACGATTTAGTTTAATCCACTGTACCATCGCATATTATACGATAACGGGTCAGATTAATACGATTCCTAAGATATAAAAGTATACTGCCTTTACTAACCTTTTTGTAATAGTTTTTGTTTGTTTATAAGTGCCAAAAAGTTTATTTAAAAAAGCCTGTTAAATAAGTTTAATAACTTTTGATTAAAGAGATTTATTATGAAAAAATTAGGTTCTTTTTTCGGAAATCTATTAGTCAGTATTGTTTCTTTTATTGTCATGATAGTACTAGCTATCCTTTCATTTTACATTATTATGCTGGTAGTTTCTGCTGGTTCTGCTTTTGCCGGTATCCAACCAAGTGCTGACTTTCTCGTACTTTCCGGATCATTGATTGTAGTAGCTGCGATCATAGCTGGCGGCATTTCCCCAATCGCCTTCCTGAGTAATATTCATTATGTAGATCAAAAAAATAAAGAAGTCGGAGAAGGCAATAACTGATAGCGATATTCGCAAAGGTTTTTTAAAAACGGTTTCATTTCTCTGGAACTTTATCCAGCATTACGGCGGTACTCTTGCGGAACGTTATTTTATCGCTTTTTGAATAAGGTTTTACCACGGGAATATACTTTTCATTGTCAAGCTCGGCTATCAAGCGGAAAACGGCTACCTTTATCCGCTGGTCATTGCCTTCAAGAAGCATCTCAAAACATTCCCGCTCATCTGGTATGGAGAGCCTGAGTGATCATAATACCTCCTCCGAGATAGAATCCAGCACCGTGGTTTCGACAACAGGTATCAATATTCGTTTTAAATCGGGTTCCAACAGGTTGTCGAGGAAGTACTAATGGCGTTTGTTTTGCTGTTTCCAATCGCCCTTAAATAGGAAGTTGAAGGGCAAGCCCGAAAACTTAATCAAAATTATAAGCCGGCTTGAAGAGGAGGATTGTATTCTCTTTGGCCATTCACTTGGTGGACGCATTGCGTTAGAAATTTCAGAAATATTGACAACTAAAAACAACTCCCAATTACACGAAGTGCATCTACTTGGTACCGCTGCTAATAATTTGCAAAAAGAAAATTATTAGCGGATATCTGATGGGATTAATAAGTATTTATTTAACTATCAATCTAAAATGATGATGTTCTGAAAAAGCTATATAAAGCAACACAATTAGGTAGATATGATGCCATCGGATTAAATGGGTTAAACTATACTAATGACAAACTCATTAATGTCGATGTTTCTAATTATGTTGAGAATCATGACGAATATGCTAAAAGCTATCAAACTATATTCACTTTTATGGCCAAAATAAAAGCTAGATTACGGTAAGAAGCTTTTTTAATTAAAATTTCAAATCCGATCTATAAGGATATCTAAGGGAATGTAAATTACCTCCGTAAATTACCCCCCCATGGATAGCACCACATCGACCGCTCTCAGAGTTTCCCAGTTTCAGTTCCCTATGTATATCCCTCCTCTATAGCCTCCCAGTAGGACTTGCAGTAATTTCGGGTTCTATATATTTATTTTTTCAATTTTTGGAAGGGTTCGCATAGGCCAATTCTCCTGAGCTAAGCCTACCAGCCTTTCCTCCCACCCAAATAATGTTGGAAAAATGGCATAAGAACAATGAGCAAGAATGTTCATGAAATCTCCTATTCTTATGTCTACCCAATCAACACGTCTTACGAGTTGTGGTTCCACCCGTTGCTCCCTCGAGGAGTTCCCGGAGCCTCAGCAAACCAACACGTACACTCTTGTTAACCATTACGATTTCGCCCTCAGCGTGCTAACCGTGGCCTTCGAGCTTCAAGCGACCAATGCCAAAGGAGATCATTTTATCCTCACTAAAAAATACAACAAGTCACTGCACCCGCAGTCCAACCTGCGAAAAGACCTGCAGCAGTGGCGCGGCGCGCCCTTTGACGAGTAAGACCTCCGACGCGGCTTTGATCTCTCCAAGGTGGTTAGCAAGTCGTACATGCTGTACCTCGAAGATCGCGACGGCTACATTGCCATTGAGAGCATTTTACCGCCCGAAGATGGGATCCAGTACAAACCCTCCGGCGAATATACACGCGCCGTGGATCGGTGAGGATATAATGCAGAGCCTCACGGTCCTGCTTTTTTAGATTAAGAATTAAAAAATAGATAAATATACTAGGAGAGCTAAAATATATGTTGTCCCGAGATAATTTTTAAAGAAAGTGCCAAAAATTAAGGAAGGTATAAAAATATAACTTTTGGCGTAAATATATGGGAAACAACGGTTTATAAAGTACCCGAGGTCGGACTCGAACCGACACGACCGCAATGGCCACCGGATTTTGAATCCGGCGCGTCTACCAATTCCGCCACTCGGGCATTTATGCTAAGCTGTTGAACAACAGTATGTTAGAGTAATTATCACTAACACTAGCTTTTCACTCATATCGTAGTTTTTTTTTCAAAAAAGTCTTCAAATCGGGTGTCTATATAGTGTCTAAAAAAGACCGATATTGACCTCTCAGCAATGATTATTGTTATCTGTTTTTAGCAGATGCTAATATAAGACATTAAGAATTACTTCTACAACGTATTTTGTCTTTTTTTATATCATTAAGGGCAACATTTTCGAATCACAAAAAATTAATTATGTCTGAAGATCAGAAGCCAGACCTCTTTTATTTCAACCAATTTGTTAGAGAACTAATGGAAGAAAAAGCTGAGATTTTTATTTATGGAAACGTACAAATCGAGTAATAAAGAGTTAACTATCAAGAGATTGCTCCGTAAAAGCTGTGATTTTCATAATGACTCAAAATTAGGGGAAGTAACCAGAAATCGTAATCCTCCTGGCGCAGGATTGTCGGCATGCGCTCTTTCTGGTTGTGGATATTGGCAAGCAAGGGATTAGCTTCGGTTGTGATAATCGAAAACGTGCCTACGGTTTGCCCTGATTCGATATCCTCCCATTGGTCATATAGCCCCGCAAACCCAAATACGTCGTTGCTCTTTTGCGTAAAATAGTAGTGCACTTTATTCGTAGGCTTCTTCCTTCCAGGTTGATGTCCTGGTTCAGGGTATGCTGCTCGAAGAATCCTGCTCCGGGACTTCAGAATCAATGACGTCTTGCAAATTTGCCTTGAATCGGGCATGAAGTCCGGATACCGTTTAGCATCCTTGTAGGCGGATATGACTTTTCTTTTAATGCCCTTCTTTTCCATGACGTTGGCTAGCTGATCACAATGTTGTAGGCTGAATGACTACCCCGTCCATTATATGCTGCTCCGGACCTGGCAGGTCACATCACTAACATAACAACGAATGCTATCATATCTTTCCCCGCTCTCGGTACATCCGTTGGCAGCTGTGGCCAAGCATCGACGTGTGTATGTCGACTTTCATGGGTCACCCATCCAGCCTACGACTTTTTTCGTGCAGCGTGTGAGCGTTTATATTGAACGCTATAGCAACTAAGTCACGGCCGCTTCAATAATAAACGTTGGCTTACACCGATTGCTTTGCGCGGAACACCTCGGCGTATTCTAAACATAGGAGCAAAGAAATACCATAAGCCAAATGCATGATCAACCCCCCGAGTGTGATAAGCACGGGGTACCACGTGCCACTATAAAAGATGCCGAATGATTCACCACCAGCCATCGACACAATGGGAGAAATAATCAGCCCAGCGACAACAGAAATGATGATACCATAGATAACTCCCTTAACGAACCAGTTGCCTGGCATGCGGAACTGGAGAAAAACAACCCACAACAGTGCTAATAAAATTCCTCCGAGGTAATAGGCGGCATTTCCCCAGACAATGGTATATAGCTGGTGCTCATGAACATGATTAAATATTTCCTTAAGAATATATCCGACATCAATAACGGGAAGCCCAATGCTTCCCAACAGAAAAGAAACCATCGACATGGCGAATGTGGCAATGAAACCACAAATCACCGTTTCCCAAAAAGAATATGATTGGTCCATATGAACAGATTATTTGCATTGAAGAAAATGTGCCTGCTATATAAATAAACTTGCGAGTAGAAACAACATCGGCCACGTGGAAACTATCGATTGGCCCTAAGGCGAGCGAAAGGACCAATGCCAACTATTAAGGGAGATACTATTGGTAAGCGTTGATAGCCCATATTTGGACCTTACTAACACAACCAACTTTTCGAATATTTACAGTAGCTATAAGATATGTGTAGTTATACCTTTGCCAAACCCAGCATTTCATTGATCGCTGCAAACAAACTTGAATACTGGAATGGCTTTTGGATCAACGCATGAGCACCCTCTAAGCGTGCCCGTTTTTCGGTTGACGGATCACTTTTCGATGACATAAAAAAGAAGGGGACCCGGTTGTAATCAAACCGGATTTTAATTTCCTGCAAGAGTTCAAAACCGTCAAGAATAGGCATATCAATATCTGATATGATCAAACTGGGTTTGCTACGCTCCATGGCTTCTATAAGCTTCCAGCCCTCGGTAAACGATTGGATCGAAAAACCTTGATTCATCAATACTTTTTCAAGCAGGATAAGCTGTACTTGAGAATCGTCGATAATATATATTTCGTGATCTTGCATTCTCTATATTTTATATAGTACAATCAAGTAGAAAAACTCGGTTGTGCTGATCGCTAAGCCAGACTTCTGACAGATTTATGTTGAATTAAAGTAAGCAATGGTACACTTCGAGTCGTTTAATATTTACTAATTAAATGGATTTTAATACGCTGAATAGTACCAGTAGCTCTACGCAGCGTTTTATTGACCCAAACTGCGATTATAACTCAAAATACATAGGTTAAGTTCCTGTTTATATTAAATTTGTGGAAACCTATTATCTTTTGTGGAGTTAACGTCTATATCAACTGCTGGCAAAAATGTGCAGCAAAACAGCAATCAATTAATATGGAGAAACCATGAATACACGTCGTTTGTATTACTTGCTACAAAAATCCCTCATAGTATGCGTTGTGTTTGGGATAACGACCCCACTTTATGCTCAGGATATTCCTATCACCACACAAAGTGAGGAAGCAAAAACACTATTTGTAGAAGGACGGAATTTGTTCGACAATATACGTTTAGACGAAGCCCGCAGCGTTTTTGATGAAGCGCTACAAAAAGATCCGCAATTTGCGTTGGCCAATGTTTACCGTGCCCTCTCTTCAACCACCGATAGTGATTATATTCGTCACTTATCAAAAGCTACAAGTACGAAGAGCGAGGTGTCGGACGGCGAACGTTTATTTATAGAATCGGTCAAAGCCAATGCAGATAACAAACCCACCGAGGCGATAGAATACCTCAAGGAAGCCCTGCAGGAGTACCCCGAAGACAAACGCCTGCACCACATGTTGGGCATCGCTTACCAGGGAATCGATAAAAATAAAAAGGCCGAGCAGGCATATAAGAAAGCCACACAAATCGACTCCGACTTTGAACCTCCCTACAACAACCTGGGGTACCTCTATCGGGATGATGAAAAATATGCCTTGGCTGAAGAGGCTTTCAAGAATTATATAAGATTACTTCCTGATGAGGCGAATCCGCATGATTCAATTGCCGATCTGTACACTAAAATAGGTAGCCACGATCTGGCCATTACACATTATGAAAAGGCCCTGGAGCTGAACCCCAACTTCTACTTCTCACAGCAAAAGATTGGGGATAATCTTATTTTTAAAGGCCAATATGAAGATGGGCGACAAGCTTACCGTGCGGCGATGGATATTGCCCCTTCAGAAACCAATAAAATTTTCCTGCATCAGGGACTGGCAAATTCGTATCTGTATGAAAATAACTACCAAAAAGCCTCAGCCGAAAATATGGCCGCTATTGAGTTGGCAGAACAGGCGTCACTGCCCGAAAATGCCGCCACCCTATATCAAATAAGAGCACTCATGGATATTGAGCAGGAACGTTTTGATAAAGCCGACCAGGCACTTACGGCATGCGATGAGATCATGAAAAATACTAATACGCTAACCGAGAACCGGCAGCACAATCTCAAACTAATGGCGACAAAAAACCATGCAATCAAAGCCGCCAGAAAGGGCAACTTTGATAAAGCTACAGAAAAAGCAGACAAGCTGCGCGCGTGGGCCGAAGAGAGCATGAATCCAAACGAGATGCAGAATTATCACATGGTTGCCGGAATTGTTGCGCTGGAAAAAGGAGATTATGCCAATGCTGTTCGAGAACTCGAGCAGGGTGATAAAAACAGCCCCTATACTCAATACTATCTGGCCATGAGCTATCAAAAAGCGGATATGAACGAGGAAGCTCACAAGCTCTTTTCCAAGGTTGCCCAGTGGAACGAAAGTTCGATTGAATACGCCCTGGTTCGCAATAAGGCCAGAACTGCATCAGAAATGGAAATGGTTGTAGAATAACCGCAAATTCCCCAACCTTTTAAAAAACAAAGCCCGGTCAATCGATCGGGCTTTTTTATTAGAGTTCGTTTGTTGCTAAAAATTCTTAAGCACTTCGAGCTCAAATGCCTGCACAGCGAAATCTTGATATGAAGAGACGAAGATAACCAGTGGGTTATGTTCCTCATCAATATTTTCAATAACTTAAAGACCATTCAAATCCGGCATCTCAATCTCCATGAATACCAGATCTGGCTTGTCTGTATTGATAACTTTGGTCGCTTCTTCCCCATTATTGAACTCTCCGATTATCTCAATTTCGCTCCATTCCTGTAGGACTTCAACAATTCTTTTCCGTGCTGAAGAATCTTCATCTACAATGATTGTTCGAAAAGTGCGCATTGATTTCCCATTGGTTAGGCACCTATTCTACTAGGCATACTACAAAGCATTGATTGTGACCAATGCTATTATTTTAATGACTCACGTCAGAAATCCTCCAAATCAAAGATAACTTTATGAATATTGACCAAATTCGTGCAGAAACTCCGGGGACAAAGAATGTAATCCACTTCAACAATGCCGGGGCGTCGCTGATGCCAGAACCCGTCTCGGATGCGATAATAAACTACCTCCAGGAAGAAACTTCTTATGGCGGATATGAAACAGCCCGAAAGCGGAGCAATGAATTAGAAAAAGTATATCCCACCATAGCCAACTTCATTAATGCCGACGCCGATGAAATAGCCATTCTTGAGAATGCAACGGCAGCCTGGAATATGGCTTTTTTTGCTGTCAATTTTCAGGAGGGCGATCGCATTCTCACCTCCAAGGCAGAATACGCCAGCAATTATATCAACTATTTGAAGATAAAAGAGAAAATCGATCTGCAGGTCGAGGTCATTCCCAATGATGAACACGGTCAGGTTTCGGTGGCTGCTCTGGAAAAGATGATGGATAAAAACGTAAAACTGATCAGTATCACGCACATACCAACCAACAGCGGACTCGTTAATCCGGTTGAAGCAATTGGTGAGATAGCTGATAAATATAATTGTCTGTACCTGGTTGATGCTTGTCAGTCGGTGGGACACTATCCTGTTGACGTGCAGAAAATTAGCTGTGACATGCTCTCGGCTACAAGTCGTAAATACCTGCGGGGACCACGTGGTACTGGCTTCCTTTACGTAGATAGTGACGCACTTCCTAAGCTATCCCCTCCCTTTTTGGATTTACATGCCGCTGAGTGGATTGCCGAAGACGAATATAAAATCCGAAATGATGCGCGTCAGTTTGAAAACTGGGAAACCAACTATGCGGGTGTCTTGGGACTAAAACAAGCGGTAGAATATGCCAGTCAACTGGGAATTAACAATATTTGGAATCGAGTTACGGAACTGGCCGATACTTTGCGCGTGAAGCTCAATACCCTTCCCAATATCACTGTCCATGATATTGGAAGTACACAATGTGGCATTGTGACTTTCACACATACATCGCTGTCGCCGGTTGACATCCAACAACACCTGTCCGAGCAGGATATAAACGTTAACACCTCAGCAAAAAGCAGCACGTTACTGGATATGCAGGATCGTAACCTTGAACAGGTTGTTCGGGCATCGGTGCATTACTACAACACCGAACAAGAGATTGAAGAGTTAGTTACTGTGCTTGAATCGATATAACTGCTGACAAGGTTAGATTTACTCTCCTTCAGTCAGCTTATACTACTTAGCTCAGTAACTCATTGCTGAGCAATTATGCATTGGGATCACAGAAGTCTAAGCCGACTTCGAGGCGGGCAACACTTCATCTTTATACTGCAACTCATACAGCTTGCGATAGATACCTTCCTCCTTCTCCAGAAGCTGCTGGTGAGTTCCGGTTTCCCTGATCTCTCCCTTATGCATCACAAGAATCCGGTCAGCTCCCTGAATGGTAGACAGCCGGTGCGCAATCACGATTGAGGTACGACTCTCCATCAGTTTCTCACAGGCCTTGTTGACGGTGTCCTCGGTTTCAGAATCCACGCTGGAGGTTGCCTCATCCAGAATTAGAATATTTGGGTTGTATACCATAGCACGGATAAAGCAAATAAGCTGGCGCTGTCCCATGGAGATCGATTGGCCGCGCTCGCTCAACTCATAGTAAAACCCGTTGGGCAACTTGTTGATAAATTGATCTGCCCCCACTTTATGCGCCGTTTTGATAACTTCATCCTCAGAAATCTCAGGATTTCCCAACGTGATATTTTCCATGATAGTACCGGAAAAAAGAGCGTTATCCTGTAACACAAGCGCAAAGTTCGAGCGTAGTTCATCCAGTTTTAAATTCCGGATATCCTTGCCATCTAGTTTAATCGAACCTTCATTAATGTCATAAAACCGCATCAGTAGGTTGATGATGGTTGACTTACCTGCACCAGTAGCTCCAACGATAGCAATCGTTTCGCCGGGCTTAGCGTGGAAAGAGACATCTTTTAGTACTGTCTCCTCATCGTTGTATCCAAACCATACGTTCGAAAAATTTATCTCTCCGCGCGGTTCGGAAATCGTTTCAGCATTTTCGGGATCGGCAACCTTATTTTCAGTGTCCAGCACATTGAAAATGCGCTCCGAGGAAGCAAGAGCTGATTGCAGCGTGTTGAACTTCTCCGAAAGTCCCTGGATTGGGCGAAAAAAGTCGCGTACATACTGCACAAATGCCAGAAGGATACCGAATGTCACCTTACCCATTAGCGCTCGACCGCCGCCATACCAGATAACCAGCGCCATCGCCAGGCTGGCAATAATTTCTACCAACGGCCAAAAGATGGCGAAATAGAAAATGGTTTCCACGTACGCCTCACGGTGACCGGCGTTGATCTCTTTAAATTTTTTGCGTTGCCTGTCTTCCTTATTAAAAAGCTGTACAATGGCCATGCCATTGATATGCTCCTGCACGAAGGAATTCAGCTTTGCAATTTGATCACGCACCTTCAGGAAAGTATCCCGCACCTTGGCTTTGAACACGAAGGTAGCATAAAACAGTAGTGGCAGCACCGAAATGGCCACTAGCGAGAGCTCCCAGCTCATGCTGAACATGAAATACAGGATAAAGAATATGCGGAACATATCCCCGATGATATTCACAACCCCATCGCTCAGCAGATCGCTCAGCGCTTCAATGTCGCTGGTGGTTCGGGTAATTAACCTGCCAATGGGATTTTTGTCGAAGAACTGAACATGCAGCGACTGAATTTTTTGAAATACAGCATTCCGCAGATTGAAGAGCGTGCCTTGCCCAAACCAACGAGTTAGGTAGGTATTGGCAACCAGAAGTACAAACTCCCCCACCAAGGCTCCCACAAGCAACATGATAATCCAGAGGAGGCCCTCAAAATTTTTATTGCGGATGTATTCATCAACGGCAATTTGCGTCAATTTAGGGCGTACCGTACCCAGAAAGGCCGCACTAAGGGTTAGTGCAATGCCTAAAACGACGTACCATCGATAGGGTTTAATAAATTGATAAAGCCGCCGTAATAAATCCGAGTCGACGGCTTTATCAGTTGTTGAGTTACTCACGCATTAAGGGTTTTAGAACCGGTCGAAATCGTCAAAAGGAGTTCGCGGTGTTATTTGTTTAGGCTGACGTTGGTCGTCGCTACTTCCACCGCTGCTTTTGTTTTTATTGTTGTAGTCATTATTGTCGTCTTTCTTACTGCGTTTTCTCCTTTTTCTCGAGTCATTGCTGCTACTTCCGCTACTGCTGCTTCGGCTCTTTTTGTACTTCTTCCGGGATTTATCGCCAGAATAGTTCTTACGTTTGCGGAAACGTTTTTTCTTGCCTTTGCTTCCTCGCTTTTTCTTACCGGAAGAGCCTCCATTATTGTTGTTGTCATTACCTCCGCCATTGCCACCTTTATTTTGGTTGATTTCTTTGAGGTAGACCTTTGGCTGGATAATGCCTTTTTCGTGGGCCGGATCCGTAAAAATAGGTCGCAGTTCCGTTGCTACCCATGTAGGGAAGAAATCATCGCGGGCTTCGCGCAATAGTACATATTCATTGGTATAACGCGCTGAGAAATGGGTAATAACAAGCAGCTTGGTCTTCGCTTCGTTTGCTACCCGTGCAGCGTCTTTGGCCGTTGAATGACCCGTTTCCTCGGCTTTTTCGGACAAGCTGTCACTGAAGGTAGCTTCATGGAAAAGGACATTCGTATTCATCCCCAGTTTTACCGAGTTTGGACAATACTTGGTATCCGTAATGTAGGCAAAACTGTCTCCGGGACGTGGGTGGCCGACAATATCCATCGACTTAACAACCGTACCGTCATCCAATTCAACATCATTGCCGGCTTTCAGTTCTTTGTATTGCCAGTCTTCACTGATACCCATCTCCTGGGCCTTCTCGGCATCCACTTTGCCCGGTTTATCTTTTTCCTGGAACCGGTAACCCAAGCAGAACTTTGTGTGGTTCAACGGGCGTGCTTCTACATAAAACTCATCTTCATCAACCACACGTTTTTCTTCGATCCCTTCTTCGACCTCCACATACTCAATGGGATAATTGAGGTCGATGTTGGCAAACTCAAAATTCCATTCTACAAATTCCTTCAAGCCTTCAGGACCAACCAGCGTTAACTTACGGTCTCGGCGCTGTAGCTGTAACGTTGACAGCAGCCCGATTAATCCTGAGTAGTGATCGGTGTCGAAGTGCGAGATAAATATACAGTCTATTTGCGAGCGTTTAAGTCCACCCTGCAGCATTCGCATTTGCGCGTTCTCACCACAGTCAAACAAATAAACGCTTCCCTCTCTCCATACGGCCACCGATGATAGGTGACGTGTTGCCGTTGGAGTTGCTGAACCAACTCCTAATGGTACGATAATCATGTGATACTCCTCTGTGTTTTTAGGATTAGATTGCGGTCAAACAATCAATCTTGTTGTGTTAAGTTGAATGTTTACTTTTACCGTTAAATTTCAGCCAACTCTTCTTCTATAAGTTGTTTGTTATACATGACTGAATAACGACCTTCTTTTTCTAGTAATTCTTCGTGGGTTCCTTGTTCTACAACTGTGCCATCTTCCAGATAGTATATAATATCGGCATCCTTAATTGTGGATATACGATGACTAATCATCAAAGTTGTCCTTCCTTTGAGTTCTTCTCTGAGATGTTGCAGAATTGCCTCTTCGGTCTTTGTATCAACCGCACTTAACGAATCATCTAGAATGATAATCTTGGGATCTCTTATCAAGGCCCTTGCGATAGCGGTTCTTTGTTTTTGTCCGCCCGACAAGGTGATACCTCGTTCACCCAATATAGTCTCAAATTTTTTCTCAAAATCCAAAATATTGTCACGAACCTGAGCCTTCTCAGCGGCTTCTTCAATTTCATCTTGAGCCGCATTTTCAGTTCCAAAAGCAATGTTTTCGCCAATGGTATCAGAAAATAGAAAAGTATCCTGCGGGACCAACCCAATACTCTTACGTAACAGCCGCAGTGGTATTGATTTAATGTTCACGCCATCAACCAAAATTTCACCTTCTGTCACATCAAACAAACGTGGAACAAGCTCTACAAGGGTTGTTTTTCCACTTCCTGTTCGTCCAACGATCGCTGCATTTTGTCCCGCCTCAACCTTAAGATTTACATCTTTAAGCGCGTACTCTTCGGCCCCCGGATACTTGAACGAAACATCTCTAAACTCAACAGATCCCTCGATATTATCAATATCTTGATTGGTATGTGACTTGTCAGCAATCTCAACATCTTCCGTCAATACTTCATCTATACGTTTCCAGGAAGCCATCGACTGTTGAAAACGATTAACCGTATATCCCAACGAAGCCACTGGCCAAGTCAAGTATGCTACATACACAATAAATTCCAGTATGTTCCCAACCGTAAGCTGACCTTCAATAACCAGTTGGCCCGCTTTCCAAACAACAATTACTACCGACAATCCAATCAACAGATTAAGCGTTGGATGAAACAGTGATTCCACCATATCCAGCCGCAGCTTTTTTTTACGATACGACTCGCTTTCATTTTCAAATCGCTTCCTTTCGTATGCTTCACGATTGTACGCCTTGATCAGCCGGATGCTCGAGAACGATTCTTTTGCACGGCCCGCAATGGTTGAATATTGCTCTTGGATGATGCGCGAATAATCGTTGATATAGCCGCTCACCCAGTAGGCAAAAGCGGATAGAAACGGCAATGGCAGCAGAGCCCACATCGTCAATTCGGGACTCACGATAATCATCATTGTGATAATAAACCCAGCCCTGGTAAGCGTGTTGATAGTGTACATATAAGCCGGACCAAAATATTCGCGCACCTTCGATACATCCTCGGTAGCTCTTACATACACTTCACCGGACTCATATTCGCTGTAGAATCGCTGGGGAAGCTCCAGTAACTTATTAAAAACGTCGTTGCGTAAATCAAACTCAATCTTGCGAGAGGCCACAATAAGTGTTTGACGCGTAGCAAAAAGCAATAAACCTGAAAGAATAACGGCGCCTACCAAAAACAGGGCATTCTTGGCCAGAGGCCAGCTAGCACTGCTGTTAAAGAGCACTTCAATAATGTTGTTAAAAGACTCCTCTGCTCCTTCAACCTCAATGTTTGATACTTCATCCACTGTTCGGCGCAGATATACTGGAATCCAGATAAGGAAAAAATTCGACGCCGTTAAAAATAACGAGCCGAGTATAATCGTGCCCTTATACTTTTTAAAATATCGGTTAAGCTTTCGCAGCGATCCCACGGAATACCTTTTTATGAATTGTATCTGATCTCTCTCAGATATTTTATACAGTAACTTCGCTAAATTTTTTGATCCAATATTCGGCCAGGTTATATCCTGATACAAAGGCGTTTTCTAATGTGTTTCCACCTAAGTAGTCCCCTATTAACGCGAGAGGTGCCTCTTCCATTTCCAATTCCATAAAATATTCATCGATCGGATTCCTAGCATTAAAATACTTCCAGCGGTGCAGATAAGTTGATTTTGTCTGATGTACCCATGGCCCAACGATATCAGAAACTTCTTCGAGCAATAATTCTTTTGCTTTTTCATCATCCGTGCGTGCGTGCTTGCGGAAAAACTCGTGCGTTGATTGGATGACAAGGCCCGCTTTTTCGGCTTCTTGTTTTGTAGATTCGTTACTTATCCAGCGAACCGAACTGTGCTCGCATTCAATGCCGTCCCATCCCGGAACCTCGTGATCGTAAGTGGCCGCCAGCGAAATACTGCTGTCATACAGTACCTCGTCGATGTAGCGAATAATACGACGGGTAGCCGTTTTATTTTGGACCGTCTGTAAAATGCCATAAGCTTCAACCGCTGGTGTTGCAAGTATTACGGCATCACATTCAAATACGCTGATATCCGTGAGGTTGATCATCCAGGCACGTTTTTTAGTGCGGTCCGGACCAATATAGGTTAATCCCCCTGCCTGCTCCTGGGATTTTATATCCACCCAGCGGCCTAAATTTCGAGGGATATCCTGGATACCATTTGTGCCCACATATTTCGGCTGCGGATCATCATTGGGATCGATATCATACATCTCCGTCCCATCGTAAAGAGCAAACTCATCCGTCCATTCTTTCAATATGCCTTCCGTCTGATATTCATCGACAAACGCACTGAAAGTCTCCGTGTCTGCCTCAAAATGGGTAAGTCCAAAATCCAGATTCAACTCATCCATATTAACTGTAGAAAGCCGTCCACCGATCGAGCGACTCTTTTCAATGATCGTCACATCGTGACCAGCATCAGCTAATCGTTTGCCGGCAATAAGTCCCGAAATACTTGCACCAATTATACCAATAACCATTTAGCAGGAAATTCATTTTCGTTCAAAATTGCAGACTTGTAAAATCCGAAATATTCAGCCAAAATTCTAAGTTAATTTCCCCGAGTATGTTAAAATATGCGAATTCGAGGGGACACTGCATTCTTATCCAACAGGGCCGGCCAGTAGGCAATAATACCACTGGCTTTGGGACGTCCGCCGGCAAAACCGGTAACGCCACTTGGACCAGTGAGAATGAGCGGTGCAACTTCTTTCCCAAATCGATTTAGATCATCCCGGTTATAACCTGAAAGTGATACGCGCATTTGTACCTCCTCGTGTTCAGCTTCTACTATTTCATCAGTAAGAGGTTGCTCGCTACATCCATTTACGCCCACAAATTCAACGCGGAAATCATCATAATCCAGATCCAAATCATCGGTACGTCCCTGCAAAATTTCTCCCGCCTTCTTGGCCTTCTTCAAAGCCCCTGGCCATGAATAGACCAGCGTGGACGACAGCTTATATCCGTCGTTATAGCTGGCCGATATTTTGTAGGTATCCGTTTCGGGACGTCCTTCAATGCCATGCACATATACTTTATCGTCGCCGGCACCTTCAAGCTGAATGGAAGTAAAGTCGGCAATGCAATCCGGAGTAATATATTCGGTGGGATCTCCAATTTCGTACAACAACTGCTCTTTGACCGTTTGCTCGCTGACCTTTCCTCCGGTGCCCTCATGTTTGGTGACATAAAAACTTCCATCGGGCTGAGCTTCTATGATCGGAAATCCGATATCCACAAAATTGTCGATTGTTTCCCAATCGGTAAAATTGCCGCCGGATACCTGCGCGCCACATTCAATAATGTGTCCAGCGATTGTACCGGCCGACATCTTATCATAATCATCGAACGACCATCCAAACTCATGGATCATCGGGGCCAGTGTCAGGCCGGTATCTGTAACACGACCGGTAACGACAATATCAGCTCCTTTATCGAGGGCTTCCACAATGGGTTTGGATCCGAAATAAACGTTTGCGCTAAGTAGCTCATCCTTTACAGAAGCGATAGGCTGGCCGGTCTCCATATTTGCCAATTCGTGCCCATTGGCAATCAGTTTATCAAGATCATCCAGGATGTTGTCACCATCCACCACTGCCACGGTGATATCTTCATAGCCCTGCTCATCAATAGCTTCGAGAATTTTTTCTTTGCAGGCCTCTGGATTTACGCCACCAGCATTGGAGATCACCTTTACTCCCTGCTCTGCAATTTCAGGCAAAACCTCACTTACCACGTCCACAAAATCCCGGGCATAACCATAATCGGGATTGCGCAGTTTCTGTTTCTGCATGATTGACATGGTAACCTCGGCAAGGTAATCCATCACCAAATAATCGATGGGGCCTCGTTTAACCTGATCGATGGGAGCTTTTGGCAGGTCGCCCCAAAAACCCTGTCCTGATGCAATCCTGATCTGTTCTTTCACGTAGCTACTTATTTAATTCGAATTTCTTTGCGAAAGATAAGATATCGACCCACACTAACAAAAGTAAGAACAATAAAAAAGCCACCGACAAGCAATTCTTGCCGGTGGCCCGCAGTGGGTTAGTGGAACGCGTTACTCTTGAATGATATAGAGTTCATCAACCGAATCGTCGGTTACCTGATAACTGTTTTGAGCACTCATATCAACTTCAATCGATGGATTATCGATATCGTCAACCAGCGTTAAGCTGCCTGCATGATTAGATGAGCTGAAATCCCAGTTTAGTGTCACTGAGTTACTTTCAACCGTCGTTAGGCATAGCTCCAACCGTCACCTCGGTTCCTTCGGTATAACTCTCATCAGATTGGTCAACCGATCCTCCGTCAGTAGGATTCAGAAATAGGTCAGATCATACTCAGATGACAGTTCTTCAAACGCCGAAGTGACCATTGAAAGTATTGCCTGCCTGGCAATATTAGACCGAGATGGGACGAATTTGAATCTACCGAAAACTTTGCGCAGATCTTCACCTATGGCAAGTGGGTGTCATCATAATGAGGATTGGCCGCCTAGAAATATTTACTGTTCTGCTGATTTTTACGCCCACCCTTCTGAAAAAGTAGTGATTAGTCTTGAGATTTGAATAAGGAGTATTGAGTTGGAAATCCCAGCTGCCTAGAAACTGTTTCTGAGCTAGGCCTACCATGAATCAGGCTTCAAATTTAGAATCCAGATGAGGGCTCTAGAACTTAATCCAATCGGCGTCTTCAAGCCATTGGATGAGGGCCGGCAAGAAGGTCAGCGCGGCAACAAGCGTCATCCCAATACCGATTACAGCCATTTCGCCCAGCGACTGTAAGCCCGGATGATTGGTGAACAAAAGCCCCGAGAAGCCCAACATAGTAGTCAGCGAGCCGATAGTGATATGCTGGCCGGTGCTGGACAACACATCCCACATACTGTTTTTACCCTCCTCCCGGTAGCGATGCGCCAGGTGTACTCCATTATCTTCTCCGATACCAAGGATAGCCGGCAACACCACCAGGTTATAAAAGTTGAACATCATGCCGGTAAGCATCATAATTCCAAACAGCCAAAGCAGCCCTACCAACAATGGCAACATGGCAATAATGGCCCAGCGAAGCGATCGAAATGACACCAGCATCAGGATGAAAACCATCAGAAAGGTAGCTCCAACCATCCAGGGACTTTCGCTCCGCATTAGCTCCAACATTTCGGCAGCGATGATGGAAGTACTTGCCGCATAGAAAGTTTCTCCACTTTCCAGCTCTATCTTGCCAACATCATTTTTAAAGGCGATGGAGTTACGTCCGTCGGCAAGCCCAACGCTGGGATAGACGATCACAAAATTGCCAATTTCACCATTTTTATTCATAAACTGGCTTTTAAAATAATCCGGAATCTGGTTTACATTTAGCCTCGTTCGCGTCTGTGCCGCACGCCGCAGCTTATCGAGTTGAGGATCATCCTGCTCTTTGATAAACGGATCGTTGAGCAAATCCCGCACCTCGGCAATATCCTGTAATTTGGATTGGACCGCCGTATCCGATGGCGGAAATCGCTCGGGTAGCGCTTCCACGTCTTGGATGGTAGGACTCGTCGTATCAGTCTTCATACGATGACGCAACTTGCCCAAAATTTCAATTACCTGCTCTTGGTTATCAGCAAGAATATATGCCGGATTTCTTTTGCTGGATCTAGAAACTTGGTTCTGGAGTTCATTAAACTGTTCATATTCCGGGAATTCCGGCTCTAAATCTCCAAAGTCATATTGAAAATTCAGGCTCTGGAAATTGAAACCTATCCCAATAGAAACCAACAATCCCAACACTACAATAGACCGTGCAAATGGAAAACGATGAAAAAGTGAGCTGGAATCTTTCTCTGCAACCTGCTCACGCTCATTGAAGATAATCCAGTTCATACGTTCGAACACAACCAGCAGTGCCGGCATAATAAAAAGCATGCAAAGGAGTGCCAGGATGATACCCGAACCGGCAATAAAGCCAAACTCTGAAAAGCCGCGAAATTGAGCTAAAATCAATACAAAGAGCGAGAAGGCGGTCGTCAATCCGCTTACCAAGATGGCAGAGCCAGTATTATCATAGGTATCCAGCAGTGCTTGCTGGATGGGCTTACCCTGGGCCCGAAACTCAATATAGCGGGCATAAAAGTGTATACCGTAATCGATGCCCATGCCAAAGAGAATCACAAACAAAACCGAGGTCATGGTGTTGAGTGTGCCGAGTACAAAGTAGGTGACACCAAAGGTCCAGGACAGGCTAATCAACAGCGGAATGCCAATCACCAAAATAGGCACCGGCATGCGAATTAGATGCTCCCAAAAACTTCGATCTTTATCTTCGGCATCCCCTTTCCGATAATTGAAATACTTTTTGAACGAAAAGTATAGCATCACCAGCAGTAAAACACTCGAAATACCCGAGGCAAAACTGCTAAACACATCATTCATAATCGAGTCAATCTCCGCAAGATGACGTTTCAGGCGGCCGCCATACTCTACGCGCATCTGTTTATTATACGACTTCGGATTCATCGCCGTAAGCAGCGAATCATAGGTCGAGAAAGTACGCCGCAAATAACTTAAATTGCTCTTGGATCCTGTGGGATAAAGTTGCACAACCGCGACCGTACTATCCTTGCTGATGGGATACTCGGATGGGATTAGTGCATCGTAGCTCTCTTCGAAATCACTCATTTTGCCATCTTCCGTGCCCTCTTCTTCGTCATCATCGAAATTGACCAAAAAGGGGTTGGCATCTTCTTTGGCTGTCTTTATCTCATCCTTTAGATACTCTTTAATATCGATCAGTTCGCTATTGGTGGCAAAATAGAGCGCATTGTCTTGCAAAAAATCGACTTCCTTGCGAAATTCTGCGCGATCGAAGAAATAGTTTTCTGACTCGTGGTCGTACAACTTCAGACTTTTGCGGATCAGATCTTGAATAAACCGCTTGTTATCCTCAAAGCTGGGCGACTGTACCGCCACCTCCATTGTTGTTTCTCCCCCCACTGTATTCTGCAAGTCCTCAAGTGCTAGCACATGTGGATTTTGCTCTGGAAGCAGGTTGGCAAGGTTGGTGTCAATTTTCAGCTGCAGTGCGAAGTTGCCAAGCATGACAGCACTCAGAATGGTAATCCCTAACACCCAAAAGGGGTGCGAAGAATTAATTTTTAAAATGGGACGAAATAGGCGAAGGATTCTATCCATTAAAAGAGAAAAATCATTTTATTAAGCAGCGGGGAATTTAATCATTTTGTGAAAACTTATTCAACGATTCCCGGGATTGACTTCTCCTGCCTGAGCATTATATCATCATAGTCCGCTTTCACATAGCTTCCGGTGCTGTCGCCATCGCTAAGGATAAGAATAGCCAGTGGATTCTTGGGCGGTTCATCTCCAAACATTCGTCGATAATCTTCAACTAAATTCCGCTCAAAAGTAACCCATTTTCCAGTTTCCTGTTCACCGGATTCAACGACGATAATTTGCTGATTACCGAAGAGCTTCGAGCCGGTTTCGCCTTCAGGCAAAGTTGTACTCCATGTATAACGGATCGTTTTGGGCACTTTTTTTACCAATGCCACCCGCCCCATATCAAATACTACATAGATGCTGGCTACCGAATCGTTACGATTACTGGATTTCTCATTGCCCCCCTCTGGCAATTGATGAGCACGCACCTTCCATGACAATATAGGTGTCTCATAAATATTAATATTGTAGAGATTTTCTTCTTTTTCATTAATTAACGGAAAACTAATATGCTTAGCTCGCGTCCCTTCATAATGAAGGAATTTATCCCCCCCTTCTATTTGGATCTTATATTTATAAGTCTGCTGTTCCTCAACACTATGTCTATTTAATGGTTTATTTCCATCCCGATCATACCAATTCCCCGGTAATTCACCAACTCGGTTATCTTCAAAATCTTCTAGTAGAATTGACCCATCCCCCAATTTTTTGACATCTGATTGTCCAAAACTCAATGAACAGGTCGTTGTGATGAATAAACTCAATAATAGAATTCTCAAGTAAATAATGTTCCTCATTAAAATCGATTAAAATGCTTAAATTATAACCGTATGTGATATTAAATAAACTCTAAAACCCTTTATATATTACTTCATCTTTGATAAGATCTTTTGGGCAGAGGTATCCCAATTAATTTCTGACACAATTCGTTTCCTTCCATTTTCTCCCATTCGCCTAGCCAGATTAGAATTATTAATTAACTTCCATATAGCCGCTGTTAATTCTTCGATATTATCCTCTTCAACCAACAAACCCGTTTCCCCATTAACAATAGCATCCGGTATTCCCCCTGTTTGGGTTCCTATAACTGGAGTTTTGCAGGCATTGGCCTCTAAAAATACGATTCCAAAACCTTCAACATCAGGGGGATCACTCTTAGCAGGCATCACAAATACATTAGCCAGACTATAATAGTAGGGCAATTCTACTTCGGGGATACGTCCCAAAAATTTTACATGCTCTTTCAAGTCTAATTTATCGCATAGCTCTTTGAGACGAAAACTATCGGGCCCGCTCCCTCCCACAAGGTAGATCACATTAGGGTTTTTGCGAACAATTTTTTCCAACGCATGAAGAACTAAATCCATTCCTTTTCGTGGGACCAATCGACAGATAGAAAGAATAACTTTCTTATCTTCTACTTTAAGCTTTTCAGCCAATGCTTTAGTTCCTTTTGGAGTAAAAAATTGCGGGTCAGTACCATTTTTAACTACCTCAATTTTTTTCTGTGAAACTCCCTCTTTTTCAAGTAAATCAGCAGTATACCGACTGACTGGAAAAAATCCATCTACCGCTGATAACAATTTTTTCCTCATGAAGTTTAACTGCTTAGAAATTCGTCCTCCCTTACCCTCAAAAGGTTCTATTAATAGTTCTCTGGCATGAGCAGACACGTAAATTTTCTTCGGATAACCGATTAACTTTTTTGTTAAAACCGAAGCGATAGCAGTCTGCCACTGGGCATGTAGCACAACATCAAAACGACTATTTCCTATTAGGTCAAGCATAGCTAAGGGAGCAAAAACTGGCAGTAAACTATCTTTGACAGGTATGCGAAGAACCTTAAATGGCATATTGCTATCTAAAACAGATGCCTGTGGATGGGAGGGAGCTATTACAGCAAAATCTTCAACACCATTTTGAAAACGTTTTGCCAGTTCATAAGAATAAGTTTCAATTCCTCCTGTTTTTGGGGGAAAGTCTTGGGTTACAAGCAGTAAATTCATCAGAATTAATATGCCACAGTTTGTTTTTTAGTATGGCAAAAGTACATATATTTAGCCTGAAATTTTAATCACTCAAAAGTTACTCGTGGAGAGACGAAATTCACTCACTAAATCAATTAAGATCACCCTTGTCACTTTAATCATTTACGGGTTACTTGTTGCGACACACCTTGGGGAATTTTGGCCTTTTAGTATTTATCCGATGTTTTCTCAAGCCGGAAATCCATGGAAGAGAGCTATTGTACAGGAAATTAATCGGGCAGAGATAGATTCACTCTGGAAAACAACTGATAAAAATGGACTGCCAGGCAAAACCGTAGCTCTTAATGAGCTTAACGTGAATACAAATGACATTGCCAATTACCTTTCCAAAACAGAGGTTTGGACTCCCAAAAAACAGTCTGGAGTACGTAAACTACTCCAGAAAAAGTTATTAAAACAAAGCAATTTATTAGTTTATCAAGCTAGAGGATCGCTAAGTGATAATGACGAACCTAAACTAGAATTTGTGCCATACTTTTATTTCTCAGCCGATACTACAATTTCAAATCCAGATTTAAGAACTGAGTGATCGTGAATTTTTGGAAGTCGTTATTTGAGACCGATAAGAACCCTACCAAAGGAGAAGCTCTTCATTTTAAGATATTCGAGCTTTTTGTAGTTATCTTTGTATTAAAATATGCATGGCAATGGGGACCTTACATTCAACAGATTGGTGAAGTTGTACTACCGTTGGGGATTGCCCAATATGTTGATGTCTCGTTCATGTTTGAACATAATATTTCGCTTATCAATGCAGGATTAATCTCTATCTTTGCACTGTTCGGTTTCTTTAGAGTTTTACCCAAATATTCATATCTGATCACTCTCGGCTTATTTCACCTGCATTATGTCTCCCGATTTTCGCTTGGGGAAATTTCTCATGGATCCAATTTTATCGGAACGAGTTTGCTTGCTTTAGCCCTGGCCCTCTTCTTTTTTAATGATGATCCGGTTCGTAGGCAACGGTTCACCATGGGCTTTATCTTTTTCTTTTTCGGATTAGGATATACTTCAGCGGCTGTAAGCAAATTAATCGGAACTGGTCTGACATGGCCTTCCGGTGAACATCTCTGGCTCTGGATTGCCGAACGCAGCGTCGATGTTTCTTCTTCTACGGGCTCATTTACTCCTAATGCGATACAAGAGTGGGTTCTCGAATACAAATTCTTAGGGACCCTATCATTAGCTTTCGGGCTCATAGCTGAGTTTTTCGGGTTTCTTTTCTGGTTTGATAAAACTCGTCCATATATTGCAACAGCCCTAATTGCTATGCATTTCGGGGTCTATTTCACAATGAACATTATGTTTGACGTGTATATTTATGAGCTTTTGATTATAGGCTATCCATGGGCAAGGCTCATAGACCAGTATTTGGATTTAGATAAAAATCCGATATTGGCAAAAACATATGATTGGAGTGTTAAATTTGCCTAAGCGAAAGTTGTTCTAGGTATATTAAATACACTTAAGATAGATAATAATCAGGTATCACTTACAACCCCTTTAGCTCCCTTGTCTTCTTTTTTAATCAGTTTTCCACGAAAGGCTAAAACTGAATAAAGTCCGAGGTTCACTAATTTCGTCAATACATTACTTGCCAGTAATATTCCGGCAATTCCAGCACCGGAAACATCCAGAAATTTAGAGATTTCGAGGCTTGCTCCAATAAATAACAGATCTCTGCTTGGAAGAAATGGTATACGGGTTGAGATGATCTTAATTCCCATATAAGTAAACCAAATATATAAAGGAACTTCAGGCATTACTATCATCCACTGAATAATCTCAACGCTATACACAAAAAACAATCTTGCCAAATGAATCCCGAAAATCTTGCCTGCTGTTTCCATCGGCATCGTAATAATATAATTCCGGAAAAAAACCAATGAGATTAAAATAAGGACTACGATACCTGCCCCGTAATAAAAATACCGGCGATTAATATCGAGAACCTCTTGTAAATTAATTTGGCTTACATACAAGAATATGGAAAGTAATATAGCAGCTACCAGCGTGGAGGTTATTGAGGATATAATGTTATTATCCTTAATTACTCCAAAAATGTATCCCGCACTTTCCTCGAGGTTTTTTTTAGCCCATACAAAAAAATACGCTTCCCCCGAATAGCCCAATACATCAGCATTGTATATTTTCTTCTGAATGAATACGGGTAATCCTTTCCAAAATGAAAACTTCAGTGAAGTTCCGTATATAAACTGTTCTGATATCGGTAAGGCGAAATATAAAAACAGAAATAAGATGTAGAACCATGGGGTTACCGGCAAGGATTCCCAAACCCGTTGCCATCCAATTTCAGTTAGTTGGTAAATCAGATATGCAAGGATCCCGGCTATAAACAGATATTGGAAAACTTTTGCTAACTTCTTCCCAAAATCAGTTCTCCAAAAAGCTATCCACCTTTTCTTAAAATCAAAAAAATCCAAGAGTTATTAAGACTGTAAATTTTTATTCTAATATCTTTCTAAAAATCTCTGAAGGATAACAGTTATTCAAAACAAAGAGTAGGAAAATCCTAAAAACAGACCAAAATTGTTAGTCAATTCTCCAAAATCAGCCCCAATAGCATTCAATACAGAAACTTTTTGGGAAACATTATATCCCATTTGAATCTTAGTGTAGTATTGATCCATTCGTGAGGTTCTCAATGGGTTATCAGTCTCTTCTGCACAAAAATCATTGCTGCAATTTGGTATCCCTCCAATGGGTTCAATGCCAACTACCGTAGTCTAGGTTCCTGTCCTCTTGAATTTCTTTTTGAGCATTTAATCCTAAACTAATTCCCGAACTATTTTGGTCAAAAATGCCGAATTTGTTGGAATGGAACCAAAAAGGCAGTTCACTTTGGGATGCATAGGCATTATGATTATTAATATCTAACGTCCATTCGGGAGATTGGGAATATCCACTATTGGTAAGAAAAAAATAGCAGCAATTAGTGCTAGAAAGCGAAACTTGATACAAAATGTTGATTGCATTAGAACAGATTTATGTAACCCTATGAGTATTCGTTTGATCGCTTACTGTTTTTTACACTAAGCTGGCTTAAACTGGTACCAGATTTTAGTTCATTCCATGTCCGTTCAGCAAATTCAAAGAAAGGCTGTTTCTGATGATACCACCCAAAATGCAGGCAATATGGAGTCGTCTTCAAATAGTCTCCCTTGCCTGGAATCAGGGAAAATAATTTAATAAGTAATTTGCGTATCCATTTGCTCTTAAGTCCTCTAAAATTATATACAAACTGATCGCTATAGTATGTGCATACCACGTACTCAAAATCGGGGTCATGTGAGGTAAGATCAGCGATATAATCCAGTTGTGGACTCGTATGGCCCTGCAGCCACGGGTAAACAGGCAAGTCGAGCTTCGACATTGCCATCGCCATACTCCATTCGCAGGACTCTTCGCTGCGGCCCTGCTCCAGCGTGCGACTTCGAAAGTGTGTCTCATCTTTTCGGTCCAACATTTTCTGGGAAAACTCACAAACTTTTTTGGTCAGGTTGTAATCCTGAGCGTAGATCATGCCCGTCTGTACGCGGCTTAGGTATGTGAGGCCAAAATGTTTAAGAGTTCGCTGTCGGCGCCGAAGTAGGATATCAGCTAAAATACCAATGTTTTTGGGTCCGCCGAAAAAGTTGTCCGACACCTGAGTACCAGTTATCGTAAAGGGATAGGGCTCAAACGATTGCCAAAGGGAATCGGGATCCTTGCACCAGATGATATCGCTGTCGAGAAAAATATTTTTCTCAAAAAACATAAACTTGTGGATATGGTGCTTGAATCCCACAATAGAAGTATGCTCGGAGGATAGCACGTGTATATGATCAAAGAGATGGGTAAGATCCTTGTTTTCAAGAATCTTTTTATGCTTTTCTTCGCAGGCCAGCGCTACGGGCCGGTCATCATCATATCGACGCAGTGAAACAACCGATGCAATAGCGTGCTTTAAATACTTGGGATGGCCATAGGTAGTATAGACATATCCCTCGGGTGCAAGCCTCTTTTGTTGAACCGATTTAAGCATACAAATTATTTATTTTGACCTAATATACAAGGATAATGGTTCTTTATTAAACCTTATCTACCCGCCTTACTAGCACGTTTTCGCAATGTTTCCACAAGTGAATCGTATCCCTTCTTTCTGATGATATTCTGAAACTGGCGCTGATAAGAACCGGCCGTAGAAACATCATCAATAATCATATCGGTAACTACCCACTGCTTATTTTGTTTCTCATATTTCATCTGATAAGTAACAGGGGTTCGTACCTTTTCTAACTGCGCTATTGTTTTTACCACAGCAGAGTCACCCTCTACGGTGATATTTTCATATTTCACTTCTGCACGGTAGATATCCAGCTTATTGAGCGACTGATCGCGAATAATGGTAGAAAAAAGATCCACAAATTCTGCGCGCTCATCCGTAGATAGTGTATCGTAAGTTCTCTGGAGGGCCTTTTCAGCCATAGCCCGGTAGTCGATAATACCGTTAATAATATCCTTGAGCTTATCCCGCTGCTCTTGGGTATATTCTGTATCTTTGGGCCCCATTAGTTGTTTGATCTCATCATCCCGGTCTTCCAGCAGCTCACGGACCGTGGCACTGTCCATCTGCGCCCATCCTGTCATCGGCAACAGCAAAGAAGCCCCAAACAATAAAAGAAATAATGTAAAAGTAGCTTTTTTAACGTTTATCATATCAATTATTGGTGTTCATAATTTGCATTATCGGCAGCCCCGACTTTCGATAGAGGTCAGCCATATCTTTGTTAAACTCAAAGACTCTGCGCTTCAGTTGCACGCGCAATTCGAGTTCCTTCTGCATGGCATCTATTAAATCCTTAGTGTCACCCATACCGAAATCGTAATCCAGTTGTTCCTGCCGTAACCATTTTTTACTGGTTACAAGAGCTTCATCTGTTTTTTTAACTTTAACATTAGAAAGTGAAGCCTCTTTATATGCCTTATTGATTTCAAGCACAATTCCTTCAACGGCTGCTTCCTTCAAAAATTTTGCTTGCCGATACTGAATTTGTCCTTTTTCCAAATCGGCACGTGCACTTAAAAAGTCGAGGTTTTGTCGAATTCCAAAGCCAAAACTGGCCGATGCATAGTTAGAATTATTTATGATAAACGGGTTATCTTGGCGCGGCCTGTTAGGTGTGTTAGCATAGCTGGCACTTAACCCCACAAATAACGTTGGATAATATTGTTGCCGTTGGGCTTTCATCCCGTATTCTGCTGCATTAATACCTGCCTCCACCGCGGCAAGTTCAGATCGTTCGGACAAGGCATTCGAGCGATAAAACGCAAGATCCTTAATTTCCTTTGACACTGGATCAAGGAAATTCGTTTCAGGCTTATAAACTGTGTTATCATCTGCCTGGAGCACATAATTCCAAATGCGCTGAGTCATTGCCGCTTCTTCTCGAATCTCGGCAGACCGAATCCCAAACTCAGACTTAAAAACCTTGAACTTATACAGATCAGAGTCGTCAAAATCGGAATCGCCCCCTTTCTGTTTGTTTTCAATCTTTTTCTCAATATCGTTGATCTTAGCCTGAGCTTCATCTAGTAACGTCAGTATTTCACTGGTCAAAAGATAGCTCTGATATAATTCAAAAAGGCGAAGGCGTAAATCTGTTTTTTTCTTCTCAAACTGCTCCTGTGCAGCTGTAGCAGCTGACTGAGCAGCCCTAACAGCATTCTTGAGTGCTCCCCAAGAAAAAATAGGCTGCACCGCAGAGACCTCGGCCCTTGTAAAAACGGCCCAGTTTTCCCAATCATTTTCAAGGTTTGGATCCAAATAGTATTCATCTTTTTTCAAGTCATCACGCTGACTAACCACACCTGGAACAACCCCGTGCTGGGTACTTAGCTCAAACTTGGGAAGAAACCGATTTGATCGTGCTTGTTGCACACGATTATTGGCCAGATTTACATTCTGTTTTTCGTAAGAAATCTGCCCGGAATTTTCCATCCCCCTCTCAATAAAGTTTTGTAGTGATACCTGTACCGTATCCTGTCCCATCGCTAAGAGGGGAAGTACAAACAAAAAAGCGGCAACTGTAACCGAAATCTTTTTCATAGTCACTGTTTTCCTACAAGAGTCATTAGATCTACCAACGTTTACCATTGGTAATTATTTAAACAAATAGCCCCTCCCGTGATGGAAGGGGCTATCAATTTGTTGCTGCTAAAGCATTATCACTTTAACATTTGTGCGGAGGGAGAGGGATTCGAACCCCCGAGACCCATAAGGGCCTGCCGGTTTTCAAGACCGGTGCATTCAACCGCTCTGCCATCCCTCCAGTCAGTAAATAAAATTATGCTTCTTCCAGTGCCTGAGCACCCGAAATAATTTCTGAAATCTCAGTCGTAATAGCACTTTGTCGTGCTCGGTTATACTCAAGCTGCAAGTCTTCCTTCATCTCCTGCGCGTTTTCAGTAGCATTATCCATGGCTGTCATACGCGCCCCTTGCTCTGCAGCATTCGACTCCAGAATAGCCTTCCAAAGTTGCAAATTCAAGTGCAAAGGCAACAATTTTTCCAGGATACTATCGGCATCCGGCTCATAAATATATTCAGTGTCAGCCGAAATATCGGTATCCTCTCCTATCAACGAAACAGGATCGATCGGCAGTACCGATTCAACGAGCCTATTTTGTGAGATCACCGATTTAAATTCGTTGTAGACCAGCTTTATATCATCAAAGGCTCCAGATTTGAAATCTTCGATAACCATTTTCATGATTTCAGTCGCTTTATAGAACTCGATCTCATCCCAGAAACCAGGATATTGTGCCTTAACCTTATAATCGCGCTTACCGAAATGCTTGGTAGCTTGTCGGCCAATACAAATCAGCGATAAATTACCATGTTCCTGATACTCGCTGTACTCTTCATTGATCGTCTTTTCAGCCTTTTTGAAGAGGTTGTTGTTAAACGCACCGCAAAGGCCCCGATCTGAACCCACAATAATAAATAGCACATTGTCGGTGGATTCCGGCTCTTCAAGAAGTACATTTTCACCGGCGGAATTCTTAACTAAACGCCCAACAACTTCTTTCATCTTTGAAGCATAAGGGCGGGTCTCTATAATGCGATCCTGAGCCTTGCGCAGCTTTGCAGCAGCAACCATCTTCATGGCCCGCGTAATCTGCTGCGTATTTTTTATGGATTCTATCCGGTTTCGTATGTCACGAAGATTAGCCATAAATTATGCTTCCTCTTCTTCAATTACTGTAATTTGATCGATGGTGCTTCTAGCAACATCAAGAAGTTTTTCACCGAGCTCATCATCAAGCTTACCACTGTTCCCCAACGCTTTCATTTCCTCATCAAACTTGACGTTGATCGTTTCAAGATAGTTTTCTTCAAACTCTTGGATCTGATCTACTTCGAGGTCTTCTAGCAACCCTTCATCGTTCACTTTGAGTAGTGCAATCTGATCTTGCACCGGACGCGGTTCGTAGATGTCCTGCTTGAGCAGTTCAACTGTACGCTCACCACGCTTCAACTGTCGCTGCGTAGATGCATCCAGGTCGGATCCAAACTTAGCAAAAGCTTCGAGCTCACGATACTGTGCCAGGTCAAGCTTCATAGTACCCGACAGCTTCTTCATGGATTTCACCTGAGCAGACCCACCAACACGAGATACTGAAGTACCTACGTCAATAGCCGGTCGCACACCCGAGTTGAATAGATCCGTATCGAGGAAAATCTGTCCATCCGTAATCGAAATTACGTTTGTCGGAATATAAGCGGAAACGTCACCGGCCTGCGTTTCAATAATTGGCAGAGCCGTCAAAGAACCTCCACCCTTCAATTTGGGCTTGAGCTGTTTCGGCACGTTATTCATCTGCTGCGCAATGTCATCGTCATCAATAATTTTAGCGGCACGTTCCAGCAGGCGACTGTGCAGGTAAAAGACATCACCAGGATAGGCTTCTCGTCCTGGAGGACGTTTAAGCAAGAGTGAGAGCTCGCGATAGGCCACGGCCTGCTTGGAAAGGTCATCATAAATTACCAACGCATGCCGGCCGGTATCACGGAAATACTCACCAATTGCAGCACCGGCAAATGGAGCAATAAAACGCATGGGCGCAGACACACTTGCTGGTGCGGAAACGATGGTCGAATAATCGATTGCATCGTTGTCTTCAAGTGCTTTCGCAATTCCAGCAACAGTAGACCCTTTTTGACCAACGGCTACATAAATGCAGTGAACCGGCTTGTCAGTCTCTTGCGTCTCTTTCTGGTTAATAATCGTATCAACCGCAACGGATGTCTTACCCGTCTGACGGTCACCAATAATCAGCTCACGCTGACCTCGTCCAATCGGAATCAGAGAGTCAATAGCCTTAATTCCTGTTTGAAGCGGCTCGGTAACCGGTTCTCGATAAATAACACCGGGAGCCTTTCGTTCCAGCGGAATACGAATAGTCTCTCCCGAAATCGGTCCCTTGCCATCGAGCGGACGACCCAGCGGATCGATAACTCGACCAAGCAGCCCATCACCTACATTTATTGAGGCAATATCTTTGGTTCGTTTAACAGTATCGCCTTCCTCAACAGCACTTGTACCGCCGAATAGTACAACCCCAACATTGTCTTCTTCGAGGTTAAGAACCATACCACGAATAGAGTTGCCATCTTCGTCTTTAGAATCGGGAAGATCGACAAGTTCTCCGGCCTGCACTTTGGACAAACCATAAACGCGGGCAATACCATCCCCTACCTCGAGGACCGTTCCCACATCGTAGGTATCTGCTTCGCTGTCAAAGCCGGATAGCTGTTTTCGTAATATTGCTGAAACTTCGTCTGGTCTAACTTGACTCATTGGTTCAAATGTGATTTAAAAACGTCTTAATTTCTATTCTACAGTTGTGGACAGTAACGATTCTTCGAGCTCTTCGAGCTTATGCTTCACCGTTCCGTCGATTACTGTGTCATCAATGCGGATTGCCATACCACCCTTCAAGCTTTCGTCCACGGTGATATTCATATCCACTTTTTTCTGTGTTTTTTCTTCGAGATTTTGATGCAGCAATTCGCGCTGTTCGTCGTTCAATTCTCGAGCAATGTACACATTCACAGTAATGATGCCGGCATACTCTTTATACTTCTCAATAAATGCCTCAGTAATCTGGTGCAACAGATTAATGCGATCTTTACGGGATAACAGCTTTAGAAAAAGCTGAGTGGGTTCGCTTATCTCATCGAAAAAGAGTTTCTCGAGTGCTCCAATCTTGTCATCAAAATTAATGATCGGACTCTTAAGAAATACCACTAGTTCCCGGGAATCCCCCAGCGTATTATGGATGAATTCGATATCATCTAAAATATCTTCGACTTCATCCCGCTCCTTAGCGAGCTCGAGGAGGGCGGTCGCATAACGTTTAGCTGCTTTTGTTGTAGGCATCTACCTTAGTTTTTTGAGATATCTTGAATAAAGCTATCTACCAGCTTGTTATTCTTCTGCTCATCCAATTCGGAATCAATGATTTTGGAAGCCGACTCAACGGCCAGACGTACTACTTCGTCGCGAAGCTCCTGCATAGCACGTTTCTTTTCCTGCTCAATTGTTTCCCGGGCATCTTCGATAATTTTCTGTGCCTCTTCCTTGGATTTCTCGATGCGTTCGGCACGCAACATTTCAGCCTCTTCGATAGCTTCCTTGCGAATCTGCTGAGCTTTCTTTTCAGCTTCGCGCAAGGCTTTCTCATTATCTTTCGAAATCTTTTCGGCCCGCTCGAGAGCTTGCTCAGCTGATTCGAGCGATTCCTTGATCCTGGTTTCGCGTTCTTGGAGCGCGTCCATAATCAGAGGTACCGCGTACTTGCTCATAATGGCAAGAAAGATAACAAGTGTTAAGGCTACCCAGAGGGCAAAACCCCCGTTAAAGGAGAGTATGCCGCCTCCGCCTGCTAATAATAGCATCATGAATTATATTGAATGATTATTATTGACCAATTCCGAGAGCAAGGAGAATACAAACAATAGCGCCGATCAGTGCCACACCCTCAATAAGAGCAGCGGTCAAAATCATAGCGCCTCGAATATCGCCGGAAGCTTCAGGTTGACGCGCAATGCTTTCAACGGCACCTTTTCCAATCATTCCAATGCCAACTCCAGCACCAACTGCTGCAATTCCTGCTCCGATTCCTGCTGCTAATAAACCCATATTTTGTACCTGTGTTTTAGTTTAAGTTTAGGGTTATGATGATTAATTAATAAATGTAACGAAAACTCTTATGCGTGTGCTTCCACTCCTTCTTCGTGGCTGTGCTCTTCAGCAGCCATTCCAATAAATACTGCAGAAAGGAGCGTAAAAATGTAAGCCTGCAAAATACCAACAAAAGCCTTTAACACGTACAAACCTACTGTCAATGGAACGGCAAACAAACTCATCCCGATACCAGCAATATTGCCGAATATTTCAGCAAAGATGAATATAAGACCCAGTATGCAAATAATCATGATTTTGCCGGACAGCATGTTTGCAAACAAACGAACGGCAAGCGCAAAAGGCTTGGTAAACAATCCAATAATTTCAATAGGCGTCAAAATGATACGCATCCAGCCGGGAACACCGGGGAACCAAAAGACGTGCTCCCAGTGATCTTTGGAGCCATTCCACTGCGTAATAATAAAGGTAAATGCTGCCAGAACCGCCGTTACGGTAATATCAGCCGTAGCTGTTGCGCCCCAGGGCAACAAGCCAAAAAGATTCATAAAGGTAATACCAATGAAAACGGTAAACAGATAAGGGACAAATTTGCGATATTTGCCGTCGGGAATATTGGTCTTCGCCACATCATCCCGAATAAAAACAAACACAATCTCAAACATATTCTGGAACCAACCTTTCGGCTCCGTTTTTCGCCCCGTACCCCTTTTGTATTTACGGGCCATCGCAATCGTTATCCAGAGCGTCAAGATCAGACCAAACCACACATACATTAAGTGTGAAGTGACTGACATATCCAACGTGATGTGCGCACCACTTGCAGGTACCAGCGCCCCATCTTCTTCAACAAATTCGCCTGATTCTACAGCACCTTCGGTACTTCCATAAAAATACCACTCACCATCAACTAACATGATGCGCGGCAATGGAATATGATATCCCAATACAGCCAGCTCGTGATGGTCGGCTACTTTTCCTACAACATCAATAGGAGCGCCTTCAGAATCTTGTGCGGATTTTTCTGAAGCTTGAGTAAATGGAGTAAAAAAGAGAACTAATAAAAAAGTTACGAAAAGTCGGCGACAGGCCCTTAGCATCAAATTCTAATTATCAGTTTCTAGTATTTTGTTGATTGATATGATCTCAATTACAGAATGGAAAATATAAGAAATTATAAAGCTAACTGTAAAGTAAATTTGATGAATTTTTGTACCCTTAAGAATAAGCACCAAGCCCACCAAAACAAGGATAAATCGGACGGCCAGCGAAATAAAAAATTTCCGGTAAAATTTTGACTCCTCCGTCCTGTGTATGTTGCGTATCACAAAGAAGTTACTGCTTACAAAAAGAAAGCTCAGCAAATAGGCAATGGTAGCAGCAAACAGATACATCCCAATGGTTAGATAGACTACTCCCAGCAGTACCAAAAAAGCGCCCATCGAAAGCGCCAAAAAGTTGTACAATACACCCTGAATTTGTCGTCGCACCCCTGCCCTACTCTTTATTCAAGCGGTCGTTTAATTGAAAAATGAGAATAAAGATATTAACGATCCCTACTACACAACCGATCAACAGCAACCAAGGACTTGTCTCAAGCCAGTTATCCAGCCCGTACCCGATAAAAATGGGTACAAGAATCCCAGCTGCAATTTCCCCCCCGAGTGATAGAAATTCTATATAGTCTGTCGGCTTTTTACGATCGTTCAACCTTTCTTAACCTTCTTCTTATCTTCGCCTTTGCTGGTGCTTTTTGCGGAAGATGAGTTACTGCTCGTGCTGCTGGATTTCTTTGTTCCGCTAGTTCGGCCGTTTTTCTTCATCTCGCTTTCAATGTTTTCACTCATGTGGAACGAGCCGTTGATTTGTGCCCCTTCCTCAGCCAGAATGGTTTTAGTATAAATGTCGCCTTCAACGATGGCTGATTTTCGGAGCACCAGCTTGTTGGTTACTCTCACTTCACCTTCAATTTTGCCGGCGATATCGGCATCAACTGCTTCAATGTTTCCATCCACTTTGCCGGATGAGGAAACGATGACTTTACCTTCGGCGTTGGCTTCGCCATCGAGCGTGCCGGCTATGCGTACATCGTTCTTAGTCTTCAGGGTTCCGTTCAAGTGAGTTCCTTCGCTTATCATGTTTACGGAGGGCAAATTTTTCCCGGATTTGTTGGAATTCATAGAGTCCGTCTTTTTCTTCTTGTTATTGTTAAACATAGAGCTTAAGATTTGATTAAATACGTATTAGGATTTTGGGGTACGCCATTTTTCCAGATTTCCAAGTGCAAATGAGGACCCGAGCTCATAACACCCACATCCCCAGCAGTACCCAATATATCACCCTTTAAAACAATATCACCGATGGATTTTGAAAGGCTCGAGGCATGTTTGTACACCGTAATTATACCATTACTGTGCTGTATGTGCAGCACAAAACCATAGTTGATCGTCCAATCCTGATTGACGACCGCTCCGTCTGCAATTGCTTTAAAAGATGTCCCTTCTTTAGTGGCAATATCAATACCATAATGTCCATTTTCGGGATTGTATCCCCTGGTAAAGGTTCCGTCAATGGGATAATCAGTTGGGAAATCGGGTACCTGATCAAAAATTTTCGAGAATATAATCTCATTTTGAGACAACATTCCACTAGTACTTACTTCAGAAGAGAAGTCAAGTTCCGAGCTTTTTTGATCAGTTTCGGTTTGGGTCGCAAAGTCATTGTCAACGGAAAAAGTTGTATCTTTACTTCCAACAATAACCTGCTGCATCTCGGAGAGCTGGGAGTCACGGGCATCCAAAGAGTCTTTCAGAGCCTGTACTTTTTTAGACACATCAATAACACGTTGCCGAAGCTGAGCATCTTCACTATTGTACATCAATGCCCCGATTGGCGTAAACATCACCAGCAGCAGTGTTATAATTATGACGGCAACCAGCGAACCATAAAACAAATTCCAGAGCTTCGACGGCCTAAAATGGTAAGAGGTCGAAGATTCGGGATCCTCATCAAAAACAACAAATGTCAGATCCTGATCCTGGTTGCTAAAAAGCCGTTTTAAAAAGTCTAGCATACAGAAGTGTTGGGCTTATGCTTCCGGCGTGGGACCACGATAATTAAAGGGAACGTCAATTTCATCACTGTCCGAAATAGAACCGTTTTCATTTTCGTACCGCTCTATATTTTCCGAAAGGGCACTCACCAGACGCTTGGCGTGATCGGGACTCAGTACCATCCGCTTAACCACTTTAGCCTTGGGCGCCCCGGGCATCACCGATATAAAATCGAGGATAAACTCCGAAGGCGAATGGGAAATCATCACCAAATTCGAATAGGTACCCGTCGCCTCATCTTCCGGAAGCTCAATTTGAATTTGTCCCTGATTAAAATCTTGTGTTTGATCAGCCATAATAATGTGTTCTAACTTGTAATTTCTATTCTCTTATTGTTCGGAATCCAAGAAGCCATGTTCCTCCATCCATTCATCATTGAATATCTTTGATACATATCGCGTGCCGCTGTCGGGCAGTATGATAACCATCAAATCATCTTCGCCAAAGTCGTTATTACGGGCATACTCCAAGGCACCATACACGGCTGCTCCACACGACCCACCTACAAAAAGACCTTCTTCTTTGGCCAGCCGTCTCGTCATCTGAAAAGCGTTCTTATCATTAACCTGCATGACTTCATCCAGCAGGTCAAAGTCCATATTATCAGGAATAATATCCTCACCGATCCCCTCAGTCAAATACGGATGAATCTCATCCTTATCAAATTCACCGGTCTCGAAATAATTCTTGTATACCGATCCCACACTATCAACACCAATAGTCTTGATATTTTTATTCTGCTCTTTTAGATACTTGGATGTGCCGGAGACTGTGCCACCGGTACCCATGCCTGCTACGTAGTGAGTAACGTTACCTTCAGTCTGTTCCCAGATTTCCGGACCGGTCGTCTCGTAGTGGGCCTTCGTGTTACTGGGGTTGTCGTATTGATTGGGATAGTACGAGTTGGGAATTTCTTCGCTCAGTCGCTTGGCTACCGAATAGTAGCTGCGCGGATCATCGGGTTCCACATCAGTGGGACAAACTTTTACTTCAGCTCCCAGGGCACGCAGCAGATCAATCTTGGATTTACTCTGCTTGTCGGTCGTGGTAAAAATACAATCATATCCCTTAATAGTTGCAGCCAGCGCCAACCCCATCCCGGTATTGCCGGATGTTCCTTCAATTATAGTGCCGCCCGGCTCAATCAATCTCTTCTCCTCGGCATCCTCAATCATCTTAAGGCCGATACGATCTTTCACACTCTGACCGGGATTAAAATATTCAACTTTCACCAGGATTGTGCCGGCAAACTCCTCAGCCACATCATTAAGTTTTACCAGCGGAGTATTACCAATCGTTTCCAGAATAGAATTGTAGTACATCTTAGATTGTATTCCGTTATTTTAGGATAGAAATTTATGTTATTTGAGAAACGGAATATATGGATTTTGAATTTCTACCCGAAAAAAGATCAAAATGGGTATTGAATATTGATATAATCCCTCAAATAAGCTTTATTCGGTAAGCTAACTCTGTTATCTTCCGACAACGAAAAAATTCAGTAATACCCAATCATGTTTGTAAAGCAAGAAAAACCCAAAGATTTCGACTGCGGCTATAATCTAGATCGGATGATTTCTTCCCTGCCGCGCATCAAAGATGAAGGCGAACGCATAGAATATGCCAAGCGCGCCGTTGGACTTATTAAACAGAGCCACCCTAACTGGGTTGATGATAACGGCACCAGCAAAGCAGCCTGGGATCACTTTTTTGAGCTAGCCGAATACGATCCTACAGAGTACGGGATACACAATCCTTTCGACTCGGGAGAACAAGACCAGGCACAATAGTATTTTCCTATTCCGCAACCACCGGAGCTTCTTTGTCTTTCGACTGGTAATTTCTTTTGAGGAGACTAAATATCAGCTTGTCGCAATATTCATCATTCTTGATGACGTGCTCACGCAGCTGTCCCTCCTGTTCAAATCCCAGCTTCTTCACTCCCTCAATCCATGATGTATTGAAGTCGAAAGCTGTAGTTGCCACTTTGTGCATATTCTTCTCATTAAAACAATGGGCCAGGACAATTTTAAGGGCTTCGATATCGTATCCCTGGTCCGCATAATCCCGATCTCCAATGGTACACTTCACAAAGCAACGGTTATTGAATTTGTCGATAGCATGTACATCCACAATGCCAATGAGCTTATCGTTCTTTTCCAGATGAATTTCGAAAAGATCATTGGTCTTGTTGCGTTCATCAAGCACCGACTTTATTCGCTTCAGGAAGGTTTCGAAATCCTCGTGTTGATGGGGGTAGTCCGAATCGTAGTAATTTAACTCCTTATCATTATTCCATTTGTAGTGTACTGATACATTTTGGAGGTCAAATTCCTTGATTTCTACCATGGTCGTCGTATATAAATGATATTAAACTATGCTGAAATTTATTTCCTGAATTGTCTTAATCTTATCGAAAATATGCAAATCAATTTCTACTGACTTTACATCGCCATTCCCCTCTTGTAGGTGGGCAAAAAAATGCTTTCAAAATTATGGAATAATGAATTTTCAATTTATATTGAAAGTTATGAAAATGGACAAAAACTAACCACCACAGTTCATGGCCGACAATTCGTTATCAAATATCCAGCAGTACCAAGATATTCCCGCCGATACTGAAAGCTGGGAACAGCTGGAACATTTTCTGGAAGATCTTTATAACGGATCACTTCCCACATTCGCTACGTTCAGCTTTCAGATTGATGCTATTGATCCCCTGGCATATCTCGAAATGTGCTGGAATAAGCAAACCTATCAGTATTACTGGGAAAAACCCTCAGACGAATTTGCTATTGCCGCTGGAGATGAACTTTTCAACATCTCAGCTTCCGGCCCTGATCGATTTGAAGAAATCAGCCGGAAATATAATTCCGCTCGTGAATTGACAACTGAATTTACGACGATCTCACATCCCCATGCCGGAATGATTTTTTTAGGTGGATTTTCATTCTTTGATGAAGTCAACGGTCAGATGTGGGACTCCTTTTCCCCTGCTTCGTTTACGGTACCTAAATGGATGATTATAAGGGATGGAAAATTTAATGTCGCCAGCCTCTCAGTCGAGGTCGAAAATTTTGACTCAGCCGCTGACCTACAACATTATCTGCAGCAAAAATTACAGGATATCACTGAAACTGTAAGTCAAAATACGTCTGCAAAAGTTAATGAAAACGGCCAGCTTAGCCTTAACAACCATCCCCTTGAGACCGGATCAGCACACGCGGAATGGATCTCGTCAGTAAAGCAAGCCAAAGAGGAAATCAACCGAGAAACTTTTGAAAAAATTGTGCTTGCGCGTCATCTTACCGTAAACAAAGATACTGGAACTACTCCAACCAAAGTACTTAATAACCTGCGGCAGCAATACACCAACTGTTACAACTTTTTGATCCATCAGCCCTCTGGTAAAACATTTCTGGGATCTACACCTGAACGGCTCGGGGCGTTTCGAAATCAGTTACTGCTTACCGATGCACTAGCCGGCAGTATTCAGCGCGGCAGTACGGCAACGGAGGATGCTTTTTATGAAAAACACCTGGCTCACAGTAAAAAAGATCGGGATGAGCACAACTTTGTCATTCGCGATATCAAAGAACGGCTTACTCCCTACGCCAAGACTTTCAAACGCAACGAGCAGCCGGAGATCAAGAAACTTTCCAACGTCCAGCATCTCTATACGCCCATCCGTGTGCAACTAAACGACGACATCAGCATGCTCGATGTGATTGGAAAACTGCACCCGACCCCGGCGGTGGGCGGCTATCCGTGGCAGGATGCATCCGAATACATCGACAAACTGGAGCAATTCGAACGCGGTTGGTATGCCGGTCCCGTGGGATGGTTTAACAGCAAAGGCAACGGCGAATTTGCCGTCGGTATCCGTAGTGGATTGTTTACCGAATCCCAGGCTCACTTTTTTGCGGGATGCGGCATTGTAGCCGATTCTGATCCGGAAGCTGAATGGGAAGAAACAAATCTAAAATTAAAGCCAATGCTGTCTGCCCTTCGATATGACTGATTCTCATGCCGGCAACATTTCTTTTCGGTGGACCCGCACTTTTTTGGACGCACTTCAAGCTCACGGCGTGCGTCATATCATTATTTCTCCGGGTTCGCGTTCTACACCGTTAACGTTGGCTGCTGCCTCAAGCGATCACTTTCAAAAGAATGTCATATTAGATGAACGATCAGCCGGCTTCACAGCACTCGGTATCGGCAAAGCCACCAACACTCCTGCTGTCCTTATCTGTACCTCAGGTACGGCCCTGGCCAACTACTATCCGGCCGTAATTGAAGCACGGCAGTCGGGCATACCAATGATTCTGGCTACGGCAGATCGCCCTCCGCACCTTCGAGCTACCGGTGCCAATCAAGCGATCGATCAGCTCAAAATATTCGGTGATTACCCGGTCTTTTTTCACGAAGTGGGCGAACCAAGTTTGGAATCAGAAGATCTTGACCGGCTGCGCTTGCTGGGACAACAGGCGGTCGGGCTGTCTCGAGAAAAACGCGGCCCCGTACACCTAAATTTTCCATTTCGAAAACCGCTGGAACCTGAGCAGGATGTTCTGCAGGATATTTCAACAAATGCTAAGCCGAAAACTCACTTTAGCAAGCAGGGAGCCAACACTGTTCTCCAACTTTCGGATTCTCTGAAGCAGAAGATTTCTAAAGCAGAAAAACCACTGATCATCGTCGGACCCCTGGCTCCAAATGATGATACTGATTCCATAGCAAAACTGGCAGATGCCTTGGACAGTCCTATTGCAACAGAGTCTGGCATTGATCATCAAAATGTCATCTCTGGATTTGCGGGTTTCCTGAGGAATGAAGAACTGAGAATGGATCTCGAATCCGACCTTATTCTTCGCTTTGGCTTTCAGCCCACCAGCAAAAGCCTGGAGTTGGGATTGAAAGAATGGAATTCCGAGAACCACTATCACTTTGCCAGCACCCAAGAATGGCAGGATGCCACCTACTCCGGTGCCCAGCGTATTCCGTGGATGGGTCAAAAAATCAGGTGGGATGATTTCAATACATCAACAAACAAAAGCTGGATCGGCCAGTGGAAATCGGCCGAAGACTCCTTTGCAAATCACTACGAGGATACAATCCACAAAGCTTCTCAATTGACCGATGGAGCTGTCTATGATCATCTTACCCCACAAATAACAACCGAGCAGTTTATGGTGGTCTCCAACTCGTTCCCCGCTCGAGACATCAATCTGTTTGGCAGGCACGACGCTAATATCCCATTATATCTAAATCGCGGCGTGAGCGGCATCGACGGCGTTACCTCAACCGCCATTGGGCTCTCGCTGGCCCTTGACAAGCCGGGCGTTCTGTTTACGGGAGACTTGGCTTTTCTGCACGATACCAATGCCCTGCTCAACGCTAAAAAAGTATGCAATCCGCTGGTAATAATCGTAATCAACAATTCGGGCGGCTCCATATTCAGAATGTTACCCATTGAGCAACACGAGGAGTACTTCAGCAATTACTTCGAAACGCCACAATCAGCAAATATTCAACAACTGGCCCGATCCTACGACATTCCCCACCAAGTCATAAAAACCCTAAACGAGCTTCAGGATATTCAACTGGGCAACTGGATGAGGCAACATTCTGGATTGTCAATAATTGAGTGCAAAACGGATCCGGATGCTTCGATGAAACTCCGAAAAAAGCTCTGGGATTTTTGATATGGAATTGCTGCAATTCGAAGACGTAACATATGCTTGCGAAATTCATCAGCACCACGAAGACCTGCCCTACCTGCTAATGCTGCATGGATTTATGGGTGACCATCGCGTTTTCGACCACCTTACTGATGAACTTTGCAATTTCTGTAATCCCATAACCATCGATCTGCTGGGCTATGGTAAATCATCGAAACCCAGCGACCCAAATCGCTATGGAGAAGACCGGCAAATCAATGATATTAATGCCATTGTTGAAAAATTGGAGATTGATTCCCTCTTCCTCTTTGGCTACAGCATGGGCGGACGGTTGGCACTGCAAACAGCCATTGAAGCACCAGCATATCTGAAGGGCGTTATACTCGAAAGTACCACCTGTGGGATCACTGATTCTCAACAGCGAAAGAAACGGCGGAAACTAGATGCTAAGTGGGCCCGGGAAATAAAAGAAGATTTTGAAGATTTTCTATCACAATGGAAGCAACTCGACCTCTTTCAATCTCCTGTGGCTACTGATGAATCCCTTTTAAAGAACTATCAGCAAATCCAGGCGGAGCAACACCCCGATGCTCTGGCAGCATCACTGCACGGATTTGGCACGGGATCTATGACACCGGTTTGTGATGAGCTAAAGCAGTTTGGGCTACCCGTTTTACTGCTGGCCGGTTCGGCCGACGAAAAATACCAGCAGATAAATGAGTATTTGGTAGATCAATTTCCCAATGCTACCTTTTCATCCATTGAAGCAGGACATCGTACACACCTGGATAATCCGTCAGCTTTTCTATCAGAACTGAAACATTTTATTGACATAAACACCTTTTTATGAACTGGACAACCGTCGACGAATACGAAGATATCACCTTTAAAAAATCCAATGGCGTAGCGCGTATTGCAATCAACCGACCTGAAATTCGCAATGCCTTTCGCCCCAAAACGCTGTTTGAACTGCAGGATGCCTTCCTGGATGTGCGCGAAGATTCTAACGTCGGTGTAGTGCTACTGACCGGAGAAGGCCCTTCTCCCAAAGATGGCAAGTGGGCATTTTGCTCGGGCGGCGACCAAAACGTGCGCGGCAAGGCTGGTTATAAGGATGACAAAGGTACGCCCCGTCTAAATGTACTTGACCTGCAGCGCATGATTCGCTTCATGGGTAAGGTAGTCATTGCTGTGGTTCCCGGCTGGGCGGTCGGCGGCGGACACAGCCTGCACGTAGTTTGCGACCTCACAATTGCCAGCAAAGAAAACGCGATTTTCAAACAAACGGATGCCGACGTCGCCAGCTTCGACGGCGGCTTTGGCTCTGCATTACTTGCACGTCAGGTGGGACAGAAAAAAGCGCGTGAAATCTTCTTTCTCGGCCGCGATTATTCTGCTCAGGAGGCCTACGATATGGGAATGGTCAACGAAGTTGTTCCCCACGATGAGCTCGAAGAAACAGCTTATCAATGGGCACAGGAAATTCTCGAAAAAAGTCCGACAGCCATTCGCATGATCAAATACGCATTTAATCTTGTAGACGATGGCATGGTCGGTCAGCAGGTGTTCTCTGGCGAAGCTACCAGATTGGCTTATATGACGGACGAAGCCGAAGAAGGACGAGATGCTTTCCTCGAAAAGCGCAAGCCCAACTGGGATGATTATCCATGGATTGGATAGAAAGATTATCAGACCTGACAGATCGTGTAACTCTATATCTTATTGGTTACAACGCAGAGCATTGTAACCAGATGTAGCTGACTCCTGTCCATTATTTTCTATTCGTATAATCCATCTTACACATGGCCTACACCTGTTAAACGAAGAGAGGTTATCTCTAATAAATAGATTCTGAAACAAGTTCAGAATGATACCTGCTTTTCAAGAATAGTACAAGTTCTCTCCTTTGGGTTACTTAACTAGTTGTCATCTTTGAACGAAGTAAAAACCTAATCTTTCTCACAGATTTCTACTAAATAAAAAACCCTGACAGGGTTCGAATCCCTGTCAGGGTTGAGTATTATCTATAGAAACTTAACAAGCCTTGTAAGCTTGCTAAATTTATCAATTGTTTACGAGCAACCAGTTGTTGAGCCACAGGTAATGCACTTCTGACAAGTCCCGTTACGGACCATCGTCATACTACCGCATTCAGGGCACGAGTCGCCCGTGTAGCCGAGCTCTTTGGCCTTTTCGTAGTCGCTTTGATAGCTGTCGTCATCATCCGCGGCCTGTGCCTGTTGTGTCGATTCTGGCTGTGCTACCGCTTCTGCAGAAGCTTCGCTGTCGTCATCAGAATCCGGTGACTGCTCAGGATCTATGCGTTTGGCCTTCTGGCGGGCTTGTTCTGCTTCCTCAGAGGGTTGCATCTTGCGAGACATGATATCCTCTGCAGGAACATGCGCAAGGTCATCGCGACCGAGATAGGTCACGGCAAGCTCGCGGAAAATATAATCAATCACAGAAGTCGTCATCTTAATATGCGGACTTCCGTTGACCGTTCCGCTGGGCTCGAACTTGGTGAATGTGAACGCATCCACAAATTCTTCGAGCGGTACGCCGTGCTGCAAGCCAAGTGAGATGGCAATAGCAAAGCAGTTGGTCAAACTTCGGAAAGCGGCACCTTCGCGGTGCATATCAAGGAATATTTCACCGAGCTGGCCGTTTTCGTATTCACCGGTGCGCAGATAAACACTCTGGCCACCAATTTTCACTTTCTGGGTGTAACCATTGCGTCGGTTCGGCAGTCGCTGGCGATCCGCAACATATTTGTGGACAATCTTTTCAGCCGTTTCAACCACTTTATCCTGTGCTTCTCTGGTTTCCTCATCGAGATCTTCTTCATCAAGCTCTTCGAAAACATCACTGAGACTATTCAGCGGCTGACTCAATTTCGAACCGTCACGGTACAAGGCATTGGCCTTGAGCATGAGCTCCCAAGAATCCATGTAGGCTTCTTTGAAGTCTTCTACCGTTGCTTCGTTGGGCAGGTTAATCGTCTTTGAGATCGCCCCTGAAACAAACGGCTGGGCAGCAGCCATCATGCGGATATGGCCTTTCGGTTTAATATACCGTGTACCAATCCGTCCACAGCGGTTTGCGCAGTCAAAGACCGGCAAGTGCTCATCTTTCAGATGCGGAGCACCTTCTATCGTCATTGTACCGCAAACGTAGTCGTTGGCTTCCTTAATCTCTTCTTTTGAGAAGCCGAGATGTTTGAGAATGTCGTATTTCGGATTTGAGAGCTGCTCATCCGTAAGGCCGAGCTCTTCTTTGCAGAAGTCTTCGCCCAGCGTCCACTGATTGAAAGCAAACTTAATCTCGAAGCTGCTGGGCAATGCCTCTTCCACAGCTTCGATCTGCTTGTCGCCAAATCCTTTTTCGCGCAGGCTTTCTTCATTGATATATGGACAGCCATCCAACGAGCCATGGCCTTTCGCATAGTTAATGATTTCCTGTCGCTCCTTGGGGCTGTATCCCAGATTTTGCAGCGCTTTAGGCACACTCTGATTAATAATCTTGAAGTGTCCTCCACCGGCCAGTTTCTTAAACTTGACCAGGGCAAAGTCGGGCTCAATGCCGGTCGTATCGCAGTCCATCACCAGACCAATAGTTCCGGTTGGTGCGATCACAGTAACCTGCGCATTGCGATAGCCATGCTTTTCGCCCATCTTGACAGCTTCGTCGGAATCTTCACGTGCTGCCTTCAAAAGATTATCGGGACATTCATTCGCATCAATACCCATCGGCTTCACCGTAAGATCTTCGTACTCTTCCGGATCCACATTATAAGCCGCTCGTTTGTGGTTGCGCACGACTTTCAGCATCGGCTCTTTGTTGGCCTCAAACCGATCAAACGGTCCAAGTTCTTTGGCCATTTCCGCGCTGGTCTTGTAGGCGTTCATGTGGATAATACTCATTAGTCCACCGGCAATAGCGCATCCTTCATCACTGTCATAAGGGACGCCCTGTACCATCAGCGCAGCACCGAGATTGGCAAATCCCAGTCCAAGCGTGCGATACAGATAAGAGCGCTCAGCAATTTCTTCGGATGGGAATTGTGCCATCAGTACCGAAATTTCGAGCACAACCGTCCAGATTCGCGAAGCATTGCGCAACGCATCTACGTCAAATTCCTGGCATTCATCCGTCTTGAAATACTTCATCAAGTTCAACGACGCCAGGTTACATGCCGTATTGTCGAGGAACATATACTCCGAGCATGGATTACTGCCGTTAATCGGCCCGTCGTTCGGGCACGTGTGCCACTCGTTAATAGTATCGTGATACTGCGCGCCGGGATCCGCACACGACCAAGCCGCATTGGCAATCTGATCCCAGAGTTCTCGCGCCGGCATCGTTTTGCACGGTTCCGGCTCACGACCTTCTTCCTTGGCTTTACGCTTCTCGGTTCTCCAGTAGAGACTCCAGTCGTCATCTTCCTTCACAGCCTTCATAAATTTGTTCGGCATGCGAACGGAATTGTTGGAGTTCTGCCCGCTCACCGTATTGTAGGCTTCGGAATCCCAGTCGGTGTCATAGGTTTCGAATTCGAGATCCGTATAACCCTGGGCCGCTAGCTGTACAACGCGCTCAATATAGTTGAGTGGCACCTGATCCTGCTTGGCTTCTTTGATTGCCTTGGCAAGTTCTTTGTTTTTCGTCGGATCGCGACTTACTGCACCATTGAACGTACGACCGTCAACCTCGATTGGCTTGTTGCACAGTTTGATAATCTTCTTGAGATGCTTCTCCAGCATCTTGGAGCCGGTTACCATAGAGGCTACCTTCTGCTCCTCTCGGACCTTCCAGTTGACATACTCTTCAATATCGGGATGGTCGAGATCCAGCGTCACCATTTTGGCGGCACGACGCGTTGTACCACCCGATTTGATGGCGCCTGCGGCCTTGTCACCAATTTTCAAGAAACTCATCAGTCCTGATGATTTACCGCCGCCACTTAAGGGTTCACCCTGACCACGTACTTTCGAAAAGTTGCTTCCCGTACCAGATCCATATTTAAACAGACGCGCTTCACGAACCCAGAGATCCATGATACCACCTTCGTTGACGAGGTTATCGTCAATACTCTGGATAAAGCAGGCATGCGGCTGCGGATGGGAATAGGCATCCTCAGATTTAGTCAATTCACCAGTTTTGCCATCTACATAATAGTGTCCCTGCGAGGGCCCGTTAATTCCGTACGCCCAGTGCAATCCGGTGTTGAACCACTGCGGACTGTTGGGAGCTGCCATCTGGTTTGCGAGCATATAGCAGAGCTCGTCATAAAAAGTCTTCGCCTGTTTTTCAGAGTCAAAATAGTCGTGCTTCCATCCCCAATAGGTCCAGCATCCTGCCAGACGGTGAAATACTTGACGGCTGTCTTCCTCTCCGCCGTAAAATTCATCTTCATCATATCCCGCTTCCTTCATGGCTTCTTCATCAGCCTTGGAACGCTGAATCCACTTGGGAACGCCTTTTTCTTTTACCTTTTTAGTGATTTTGGGCACCCCGGCTTTTCGGAAATATTTTTGAGCCATCACATCGGTGGATACCTGCGACCATGACTCTGGTACGATAAGTTCATCCATCTTGAATACCATCGAGCCATCAGGATTTTTAATCTCCGATTTGCGACTCTCAAAATTCATATCTCCAAAAGGGCTATCCCACTCCTCTTGTGTGTAAAAGCGTTTAAATTTCATATAGAATCTCCGGTTGGTGACTAATATTTTTACTTGATTGGCCTACTGAAAAAAGCAACAACAATGTTGATTTCGTATCAATTAAATATAAAGACCTAGTGCTTAGGAGCAAGTAAAATGGGCAATTACTTTTCCACAAAACGGTAAAGTTATCCACATTTTTTAACAGGCGGCGGTCACGATATTTGCTCGTTTTTCCGCTATTCACACAAACAAATGTTGATAACTTTTCAGGGTGCTTAAGCAGGGCCTGAATAATACATTTCAGAATCAAATAAGTACTATTTTGAGGCAACCCCGTAAGAATTTCCTAACGTTGATAAATTTCTGTCTGTTATTTGACGTATCCGAAAGGCGTTTCAGTGTTTAGTTCTCTATGAGAGTTACCAATAGGAGCTTCTTGCGTTGCCGAAAAGCAACGGATCTACAAACGATTGAGGTACAGCGAAAAATCCCTGCGACCGCTCCAATTCATCAGCGCTTTCTTCATCGGTTGATAAATTTGACGACGTAATTGTTACTATTGGTAGAAATGGCAGAAAGGTGCCCCCAATCGATAACCAAAAGGGAACTTTTTACCAACGGGATGCCTAACACATGACTAACCACACTTTGAATAACCCCGGCATGTGTAATGACCAGAACAGACTCATGACCTGTTTTCATAAGCTCTCTCCACCAGTCGACAACGCGGCTGTTAAGCTCCAGGTACGACTCACCGCCCGGGCACGGAACGCGGATATCCTTGCTCCATTTTTTCAGTAGTCGCTCGGGGATTTCTGACCATCTTTTGAGCTCCCAGTCCCCAAAATTGAGCTCTTGCAGTCGGGAATCAGTATGGACAGTATGCCCCGTCAGTACGCTGGCCAGTTTACGACAACGCTTTAAGGGACTGCTGTAAACAACAGTATTCTTTTTGTCTATTCCCGATAGTTTTTGGCGGACCTCCTCGGCATCGTTGGCAAAACTGTCAGCCACATCAATATCTGAGTGCCCGTAACAGATGCCCGGCTCGATATCAATGCTGGTATGACTGATGAGATAAATATCCATATTTCAAAGTACGAAGCTCCGGCATATAAAGCGACACTTATAATTGCTCCAAAAGAAAAGGGACAGTACTGCCTGCACAGCCTGTCCCTTTAGCACAACCAATTTTATGTTAGAGCGAGAATGAAGCCTTTAAAAACAATCCTCGTCCACGGGTCTGGTATCCGTTAATTTCCTGATAGTGGGTATCAAATAGATTTTGAACCTTGGCGGTTACTGAAAACCGCTTCGTAATTGTATAGCGGGCACTGAGATCTGTCAGATTATATCCCGCCACGTTGCTTCGATCGAGGGCTCCATACGGCCCCAGATTAGCACTGTAGTACACATCATCACGGGCACCCACAAAACGGGAATCAACGGTAACACGGAGGGCATCGGTCGCCTCATACGATGCACTCACAAAAGCATTCACCGATGGCCGACGTGATAAGCCGTCGATCTCCTCTTCTTCCGTCACAAACTGGCCGCTTTCGTAAACCTGCACATAATTTCCGCCAGTATACGACTCATTAATATCATCCGGACTAAAGGTCAGCGTGGACTTGGTCAGTGAGACATTTCCCTTCAGGCTGAGCTTTGTGGTAGGATACGCACTCACTGAGGCTTCGATTCCATTGATGTCCTGCTGAGAAGCATTGATGTAGGTATCGCCCATATAGTCCATGGCCGATAGGTTATCGATTGAAGTACCTTCATTCCAAAGATACACATACTGAATAACGTCGCGTACTTTCGTCTTAAAGGCCGAAAGCTCAAACGAAAACGCCGGACTCACCTGTTGCTTCCATCCCAGTTCGTAAGACACCGATTTTTCGGGATTGAGGCTCTCATTGCCCCGGTTGGTAAAGCCCACTCCGCCCCGCGTTGGTGAGTGAAGCTGGTACAATGAGGGCGCATTGAATCCAGAAGTAATTGCCCCGTAAACAAGCGCCGATTCGTTTAGCTGTACTTTAGGATTAATCTCGTAGGTATAGTGCGTGCCAAACTCGTTGTGATTTACGTACCGTGCGCCGAGTACCAGCGAAAATGGCTCCAGCGATTCCGAAAGGAGTCCACCACCCAGATCGGTATGGACGTACCCGTTGTAGATCACTTCTTTTAAATTCAGCGAATCCAGATCAGTGGTATTTTCATATACGCCAAACTGTGAGCGGCTGTAGGTATAATTTCGGGTGCTCATTGTTTGCTGGGAAGACGAGATGCCCCCAACAATTCGCACATTTTCGCCCTTTGCAATGGCCTTCAGCTCATTTTCCCAGAGCGTACCTTCGCCGTTAGTTTCGGTGTAAATGCCATCATAGCTATTGGGACTCACCAGCGAGGAGTCATTCACAAAATCACGCTGTAGATCAGAGTAGGCCCCACTGAATTCCAGGTTTACCGTATTCGACAGCTCTGCGCTGGCACCATAGCTATACAAATCGCGTTCAAACTCCGTAAATGCGTTACTGTCATCCTGATACGCGCCCTGGTCGGCATCCACTTTTTGATCTTCTCGACGGTACGAAGCGTAAACGCCGTAGCCATTAGCCTGATAACCGACTTTTCCCATCAGGTCGAGCTTCCGAAAATCATCCTGATCCTGTGGATTAAAGGCAGCTGAACTACCGACGGTATCTATCGTGGCATCAAGACCGTTCGTGTACTGATGATCAATTCCAATATTGCCATAAAATCCACTCTCGGTCGAATAGTTTGCAAACAGGCTATTGCTGGTAGAATAGGTCCCTTCACCAAATCGGCCGTGCTTGGTATCTAAATCGAAGTTCAGACCACCACTTCCCTGTTTCTTTGTGATGATGTTGATCACGCCGCCAATAGCCGAGGAACCGTACAGTGTGCTGTGGGACCCGCGGACAATCTCGACGCGCTTAACGCCGGCCAGCGACAGCTCAGAAAGATCGATTGCGTTGTTATTGGTTGAGGGATCACTGATACGCACGCCATCGATCATCACTACCGAGTGGTTGGAGTTCGAATTACGGATAAATCCCTGCTGCAGCGAACCCGGCGTTTGTCCCGAGCCAATCATGTGAATACTCTGCTGATTCGCCAGCAAATCACTCACGCTAGTATAGGTTGATTTCTGGATCTCCTCCTGTGAGATAACCGTAACATTGCGTCCCACCGATTGTGGAGACTCCTCGTACTTGCTGGCGCTGATAATAATTTCATCCAACTCAAATACCCGACTGCTGTCCGGTTCGGTTGTATTCTGTGCAAAAAGTATTGATGGACTACAAATCCAAAGAAAAGCCATCAGAGCCAAAAGCCCTGAAATAGTTGATTTAAATGATTTCATAGTTGAAAAGTTAGGTTACAAATGATGATTAATTCATCATTCGTACCTTTGGGACATCAAAAATGGAAGGTATAAATACGTCCTGCGAACAGAGACGACATTTATTCTTCGCTTTTCTCCCGAAAGCTACGAATGCCGTGCGTTGGCAGGTCTTCTGGCTTGTCCCACTTTTGACAACCTTCCCGTGCCGATTGCCGTCGGCGACAGTGGTTGAAGAAAGATCAAAAGTTTAATGGAACTCACAGCATCGGGGAATGCTCCGGATTTTCCTCGGAATGAGGAGCACCGGATTCCCTTTCAATCCCTCCCGAAATATTTCGGGTCGGGAACCAATGCACATCTCGAAGATAGGTGGTCAGTGTATCAAATCAAAATGCTTTAGACTCGTCATCTCTATCATTTTTCGACTGTTAAACCTTCTGCCGAAGTTTCTCTACAAGCTCTTGTATGGATGTACACTTAAACCGATCACTGCCATTCGACACCAGCCAGCTAAACTTATTCTGATCCGCCCGGACTTTGATCTGTAAATCTGTTCCGTTTGATTCTGTAACCCGGTGTCCTTCACGCTCAAGGGCACGCCGCGTCCAAAATACACCCACCGTGTCACCGGTAAGATAGATGGGCTGTTTGGCAGGATGATGAAGCCGGAACGAACCCGTACTACGATCGAAATCAAAGCTGTCACGCTCGAAGACTGCTTCAAAGGTGCCATCCAATACAAGATCTTCAGGCGTACCGGTAATGACATTTCCTTCGCGATTGATCAGCCACAAGGTATCGGCGGCTTTGAGCGCCAGGTCCAATTCGTGTGTCGAAAGTAAAATGCCTTTTTGGGTATCATGCGCCAGCTCGCGCAGCAAACGAATAATTTCTACCCTGTTCGGCAGATCTAAGTGAGCAGTGGGTTCATCCAGTAAAATGGCCGAGGTATTCTGTGCCAGCGCCCGGGCAATCATCACTTTTTGGCGCTCCCCGTCGCTGAGTCGCAGTACATCCCGATCTACAAACCGCTCGATGCCGGTTGAGGAAATAGCCCAGTCCACGATTTCCTGATCCTGCTCGGTAAGTGAGCCGAACCACCCGGTGTAGGGCGATCGCCCGAACGATACCAGCTCATACACACTTAAATTACCAATGGTAAGACGGTCAGTCAGTACGGTGCTTATCTTCTTGGCTATCTCCTTGTTAGAGAAACGACCCAAGGACTCCCCTTCGAGCTCAATATCGCCATCCAACGGGGCATGCAGACCCGTGAGTGTGCGAATCAGGGTGGACTTGCCCGAGCCATTGGGACCAAGCAAGCACACAATCTCTCCCCTGTTCAACGCCACATTGATATCCGAGGCCACAACCGTAGGCTGACTCATTGCACCACGGGCCGGAAAACCAATGGTCAAATCTAGAGTTGATATGATTTGTTGAGCTGGTTCCATCAGAATGAAGCCTGCAGGTTTTTGCGTTGAATAATAACCCAAATTACGACAGGTGATCCTATCATTGAAGTTACCGCACTGATCGGTAAGGTGGTCGTCGAACCGGGCACTTGCGCGATGATATCACAGGCCAACAGCAAGATAGCACCCATCAATAGCGTGCCGGGGATAAGCACGCGGTGATCGTTGGTGCCTAGCAACGAACGCGTCAGGTGGGGCACAGCGATTCCCACAAAACCAATGGGACCGCAAAAAGCCGTAATACCACCGGCCAGCAGACTTGTGCTTACGATAATCCAAATGCGGGTGCTCATCACCGACAAGCCCATGCTTCGAGCGTAGTTTTCACCCAGTAACAGTCCGTTTAGCGGTTTCGAAAGCACCAAGGCAATGCCTCCGCCCAGCAGTGCCACAACCGCCAAAATCCAGAGCTGATTAAGCGGCACGCCACCTAGGCTGCCAAACGTCCAGATCAGGTAATCCTGAATCTGCTCCGGTTGACTAAAATACTGCCAGATACTTACCATTGCGATCGTAATATTACCTACCATTAGTCCGATAATCAGAAGTGTGACGTTATCGCGCACTTTAATAGAGATCAAAAGTATAAGCAGTAAAACAGCCGCCGAACCAATACTGGCGGCAATCACAATAAACCAGCTACCCAGTGCCGAAAGCTGCTGAATGGCGAAAATACTGGTGATGGTGCCGGCCGCCAGCATCACAATAGCTACGCCCAAACTGGCGCCCGCCGTAATACCCAACACCGACGGACCAGCCAGCGGATTTCGAAACAGCGTCTGCATCTGGAGTCCTCCCACCGACAGCGCACTACCGGCTAAAATTGCCGTCACAGCTCGCGGAATACGGATGTTAATAATAATTTGCTGCCATGCAACGTCATTGACCTCTCCCCCCAGCAAAATCTGTACAATCGATTCAATAGGAATGTCCACCGAACCCAGCGCCAGGTTCAACACAAAGAGCAAGCATACCCCACCGACGAGCAGGGCAAAATACAGTGGACGAATTCCCGTACTGTGTTGTCGCGTTTGATCGGTCGTCGGTTCAGCCATTACTGAATTTTCTGGTAGTAGTAAAGCTCGTGATCAGGCACAATCCCGGGATGGAATATTTTGATAAGGTCGGCCAGCAGTATCTCCGGATGTACGACCCCGGATTCCCAGAAATCATTACCTCCCGCCTCGTTTTTACGCCTGTTATTATTATAGATTTCCCCGGTTTGAAAAGCTTTAAAATCCTTGAATCGTGCATCCTTGGCTAGGATATCTTCCTTCGTTTGGGTAGCTCCCGGATTCAGCCATATATCCGCCTTGAGTCCATATTCGTAAACGACCTCGAAATCTTTGCGCAGTCCACCGGTTTGGTTAGAACCGTACCACGGGTAATTAGCTCCGGCATCTTTCAAATACTGGGCCGTAAAACTGTCGCCCCCCGAAACAAACCAAGCGCCTTTGTACGGCATATTGTTGATTACCAACGGTTTGTCATCCACCGTATCGACCGCCGCTTTTAGCTCCTCGTATTTTTGGGCAACGGCATTAAATTTCTTGTTGGCCAACTGTTCTTTGTTCAACAGTGCAGCCAGCACTTTCACCCATTCGGCCTTACCCAGAGGCGTCTTTTCAAGCCACTCCGAGTTAACCATCACGCCGATACCAGAATCCATCAGCACCTTGTAATTATCAAACTGTGAAGACTGTCCACCAGAAATCATCACAAGGTCGGGCTGCATTGCAATCGCCTGTTCTTTATTGAATTCTCCCATGGGGAAACTGGTAATTTTATCATCCTCTAGACGTGTGCGGATCTCTTTGTTGTACACATATTCAGCTCCAACCATGCCTTTTATAATCTCATTGGCGTTGAGCATTTCGGTCAGCCCAATGTGCGTTGTTGAAGTCGCAATAATACTCCGCACCGGAATGGGGATCTCTTTAGAATTTTCCACCTGAATTTCATCGGTGAGTTCGCGCGGTACCAGCGAATAGCGAAGCGTATCTACCTGATTCTGGAAAGGCTTTAGGATCTCGAGCAGCTTGTAGTTTTTATGATAGCTGATTTTAAATCCTTTGGCGTACTCGGCATGGACTTGGTCAGCATATCGAACGGAATCTGTAGTAGCTCCGTTGTTCGCATTCTTTTTGGGATTCGATTGGCAGGCAGCGATAACAAAAGCAGCCACCATCAAACCGCCAACAGATAGACGTGTACAGAAATAGTAAAATCGTTGTAGAAACATGGATACAGCTTTCACCCGAAGCTTATTCCTCATCAATACCGGCAGGTCTTCTGGCTTACTCCACTTCCGACAACCTTCCCGCCCCTTACGAGGCAGTGGTTTTGAAGGATCAAAAGCTACTGGAGCTTACAGCAGCGGGGACTGCTCCGGACTTTCCTATCAGCTGGAATCACCGGATTCCCGTTTTAACTGCATTTTATTTAATGCAGACCCGTATTGAATCAGTAAGATTAAAGAAAATTGAACTAGCTTATAATAATGGTATTCTTGTTGACAAGCCAACCAAAATTAATCTGCGCTCCCTCATCCTCATACTTTTGTAGCATCACAAAAATACTTGCCAACTACAACTTACTACAGTGACATTACCTTTCAAAAAGACCTACAGGAGAACAAAAGGCTAATTTTCCGAATCCTCTAAAGATCTGTTATTGCAAATAATGATATTGTCAAGCTACAGCAAATCAAAGATTGTTTTTTCTACGTTGATGGCTACATTACGATGTATTTTTAATAAAACTATTGGCTCATGAAAACTAACATACTCTACACCCTCTTCGGGCTCTCATTGGGATTTGTGCTGGCTTTTGGAGCACAGTCCTACCTGAATTCCGAGGTTACCGCCGAGGATATTCAGCACGCTTCAAATATTATTGGCCTAAAATTTACAGCCGCCGAAAAAGACTCCATGATTGAAGAGCTGCAAAGCAGCCGGGAATCCTATCAAACGTTGCGGGACCTTGAGCTAGACAACTCGGTCCCTCCTGCCCTGAATTTTAATCCCATTCCCGCCGGGAAGACGTTTGACAAAACAGAACAGCCCGAAAACTGGAATATTCCAAAAGATGTATCACTGCCCAACGATCGCTCGGAGCTCGCTTTCTATAGCATCAAAGAGCTGGCTTCGCTTATCAAGCAGCAAAAAATAAGTTCAGTAGAGCTCACTAAGTTTTTTCTGGATCGTATTGAAGAGCATGGCGATACACTCGAAGCAATCGTAACGGTAACAAAGGAGATAGCCCTTGAACAAGCCCGCAAGATGGATCGGGAACTTGATAATGGCAATTATCGCGGTCCACTGCACGCCATCCCTTACGGCCTTAAAGACCTGTTTGCTGTAGAGGGATATAAAACCACCTGGGGTGCTGAACCATACAAGAATCAAACTATTGATGAAACGGCCACCGTGGCCAAAAAGCTGAAAGAAGCCGGTGCTGTCTTGGTAGCCAAAACTACGCTGGGTGCGCTGGCTTACGGCGATGTCTGGTTTGGCGGCAAAACAAAAAATCCCTGGGATCTGAAGCAAGGCTCCAGTGGTTCTTCGGCGGGATCAGCGGCTGGCACTTCAGCAGGACTCTTCCCCTTTTCCATCGGTACCGAAACCTTGGGATCGATCGTCTCTCCGTCAAATCGAACGGGGACCACTGGGTTGCGCCCCACCTTTGGACGCGTAAGTCGTCATGGGGCTATGGCCCTAAGCTGGAGCATGGACAAGGTCGGACCCATCACTCGATCCGTAGAAGATGCGGCCATGGTTTTCAATGCTATTTATGGTCCTGACAATAAAGATCAAACCGTCGTCGATCTGCCTTTCAACTATCATTCGGACGTTGATCTGAGCAACCTCAAGATAGGCTATGTAAAATCTGCTTTTAAGAATGACTACTACAATCGCGGGCGCGACAGCCTCACACTGGCCAAACTCAGGGATCTGGGTGCTGAACTAACGCCCATAGAACTGCCTGATTATCCTACAAATGCGCTCAGATTTTTGCTAACAGCTGAAGGGGCTGCTGCTTTTGATCAGCTTACCCTCAGCAACCGTGATGATCAAATGGTGAGACAAGGTAAAAACGCCTGGCCCAATCTTTTTCGGGCTGCCCGTTTTATTCCTGCAGTAGAATATATCCAGGCTAATCGCGCGCGGCAGGTACTCATCCAAAAAATGGATAGCGTTATGCAGAAAGTCGATGTGTATATCTGTCCCACATATGGAGCCGACAACCTGCTACTTACCAACCTCACAGGGCATCCCTCGGTGGTATTACCCAATGGATTCGATGAGGATGGACACCCAACCAGCATCACATTCATGGGCAAGCTCTTCGATGAAGGCACTCTTCTGGGAGTAGCGCAGAAATATCAGCAAGCCACTAATTTCCATACCAAGCATCCTGCAATGTTTACTGAATAAAAATATCAGTCTATCCAACATCTTGATCAGCCCGCAGATAAATCTGCGGGCTGATTTTTTATATGTTACCAACCTGAGAGGCGTTCATTTCCCCTTTCCCTACCCAAAAGAAGTTACCTTCAAAAATTCTTGTCGTAACATTTTTGAAGCGGCGCCGTAATGCTGATCAAATCCTGTTAACATTTAAAATTTTCAAAATCGGGCTTAGTTCAATGAAGAATTTAACAAATTGGGTAGTTTTAGGGACTATTTGTTGCCTTGCTGTTTTCACCTCCTCTTGTAGTTCAGAGACGCAATCGAAAAATGTTTCTGACAAAGATACCACCTCTGCCATTCCCGTTGAAATAGCAGAGGCAAAAGTTGGGAATATATCAGCCTATTACTCCAGTACAGCCACGCTGGAAGCCGAAGAAGAAGCAACAGTAGTAGCCAAAGTGCGGGGCATTGTACAAAGATTAACTGTTGAGGAAGGCGATTTTGTACAGGCCGGTGATATACTGGCTCAGCTCGATGATGAACAACTGCAGCTCGAAGCCCAGCGGGCGAAGGCAACGATGGATCGGCTTCAAAACGAGCTCAACCGGAAAGAAGAACTGTTTAACAAGAACCTGATCAGCGCACAGGAGTTTGAAAATGCCAAATATGAATTTCAGGCACAGAAATCAGACTATGAGCTAGCCCAGTTGCAGGTAAAATACTCACGCATTCAAGCCCCTATAAGTGGTGTAATATCCGATCGAATGATCAAGGTAGGTAACATGATTAACACTGATCAGGAGGCCTTCGAAATTACTGATTTCGATCCCATCTTGGCTGTTCTAAATGTCCCCGAACACGAAATGAACAAAATTCAAAAAGGCCAACAAACTATCATCAAGGTCGATGCCATTAAGGGGAAAACATTTGAAGGCCAGGTATTACGCATTAGTCCAACAGTAAACCCCGAGACAGGCACGTTTAAAGTAACAATCTCGGTTAAGGATGAATCGCGACAACTCAGACCCGGCATGTTTGGCCGCGTGCAGATTGTGTATGATACCCACCAGAATACGTTGATGGTACCTAAAAATGCAGTACTTACTGAAGATGGAACAAACAGCGTTTACGTTATCAATAACAAAATGGCCTATCGCAGAAACATCAACACGGGATACGTAAACGGCGAGGATATCGAGATTCTAGACGGACTTAGCCCTGCTGACACTGTCGTGACCATCGGACAAAGTAGCCTGCAGGATAGTGCTCTTGTTGAAGTAGTATCTTTCTAATATTGCTACTCATATCTTCTAAAAGGGACTTACTATGAAATTGATCGATTTTTCCATCCGGCGCAAAGTGACTATCGCCATGTTTACCATCGGGATTATCCTGTTTGGCTTTGTGTCACTCAGCCGCCTGAAAATAAACCTGCTTCCTGAACTAAGTTATCCAACGCTGACCGTGCGAACTGAGTTTGAGGGGGCCGCACCCGCAGAGGTCGAAAACCTCGTGAGTAAACCCATAGAGGAAGCGCTCGGCGTAGTCAAAAACGTGCAACAGGTACGTTCGATCTCACGATCCGGGCAGTCGGATGTAACACTGGAATTTGCCTGGGGCACCGATATGGATTTCGCAAGCATCGATGTCCGTGAAAAAATTGACGCTCTGCAACTACCTCTCGAAGTGCAACGGCCGGTTATCCTACGGTTTGATCCTACCCTCGATCCTATTATGCGGTATGCTTTCTTTATTGAGGATACAACGCCTGCCGATGATAAAAAGGTTGATTACGTCAACTACCAGCAGAGCAACACATCTGAGGACCATATTAACAAACTCAAGCAATTGCGGCGCTATGCAGATGAGCAGATCAAAAAAGATCTGCAGTCAGCCGGGGGCGTGGCTTCCATTAAAATCAGCGGAGGACTTGAAGAAGAAATTGAAGTAGCTATCAACCAGGATCGGTTGGCTCACTTGAACATCCCCATTGAACAAGTTACGCAGGTGCTCGGCGCCGAAAATGTAAATCTGTCCGGGGGCCGCCTGGAAGAAGGAAGTCAGCAGTATTTAGTACGCACACTCAACCAGTTCCAGACTATTGACAACATTCGAAATGTGGTTATTACTACCCAAAACGGCACTCCCGTATATCTGAAAGATCTGGCTGAGATTACCCAGGGCTATAAAGAACGCGAGGCGATCACCCGCCTCAATGGACAGGAAGCTGTCGAGATTGCCATCTACAAAGAAGGCGATGCCAATACGGTAAATGTCGCTGATAATGTAAAGTCACAAATGAATAACATCTCGGAACGTCTGCCTGAAGGCATGTCGATGACCAAAGTGTATGACCAATCGACCTTCATTTCGTCGGCCGTTAGCGAAGTGGTTGATGCCGGAATTATCGGCGGTATTTTAGCTATCATCATACTTTACTTGTTCTTGAGAAATTTTTGGGCCACAGTCATCATATCGCTGTCCATTCCAGTCTCGGTAATCGCCACCTTTAATCTGATGTACGGCAATGATATCACGCTCAACATCATGTCGCTGGGCGGTATAGCGCTCGGGATTGGTCTGTTGGTTGATAACTCCATTGTGGTACTGGAAAACATATCGCGGCATCGTGATATGGGAAAAAGTGCGCTACAGGCCGCCAAAGACGGCGCTGGCGAAGTAGGCACGGCCGTTGTCGCCTCTACCCTTACGACCATTGCGGTATTCTTTCCGCTTGTATTTGTGCACGGCATTGCGGGACAGCTTTTCCGTGACCAAGCGCTAACGGTAACGTTCTCGCTGTTGGCCTCACTCGTCGTAGCGATTACATTAATTCCCATGCTTTCATCCCTGGCCGGCCGCGAAAAGCCTGAAATTGAAAAACCCGAGCTGCGCGAACCCAAAACAAAAGTTGGCCGGTGGATGCGAACAGCCCGGATCTTCGTTTTTGAAACTATCCCCACTTATGTTGTGAGTATTATTTCCAAAGTGGTTAAGCTAGACAGCAGCGGAATCATGTTTGTGCTCAATCCTTTCCTCAATGCATTTGAAAAGGGATTCTCTTCACTGGAAAATCGATATCCACAGGCATTGAAATGGTCACTGCGTCATCGTTTTGCGGTCATTAGTTTTGCGTTTCTGTGTCTCTTGGGATCACTTATGTTAGTACCTCAACTGGGAATGGAACTGATTCCCTCACTCTCGCAGGGCGAATTCAACGTAGAATTTAACATGCCCCCCGGCACTCCTATCGAGCAGACCGACCGTGCGTTACAGCGTGTGCAACGGGCCGCTGCGAATGTCAGTTCCATTAATACTACTTTTGCCGTAGCCGGTACCGGTAATAAGATGGATGCCAACCCCAATCAGGGTGGCGAAAATTACGGAGAGCTGAATGTAGCACTGGCCAGTGGTGCCGGTCGATCGCTCGAAGAAAGTACGATGGATGAACTGCGTACGGATCTCCAGCGCATACCAGGTCTCGAATACAAATTTTCCCGCCCGGCCCTTTTCACTTTTAAAACACCTGTGGAAGTTGAAGTATCGGGCTATAACCTGAAAGACCTCAAAAAGGTAAGCGATAAGATCTTGGAGCAACTTTCGTCTAACGACCGCTTTACAGATGTAAAATCTACGATGGAGCAAGGCAGCCCGGAAATCCAGGTAACATTTGACCGGCCCAAAGCTGCCTCACTAGGGCTGCAGGTTCACGAAGTAGCTGATATGGTGGTCAGTAAGGTCCGCGGTGATGTGGCTACGCGCTACTCGTGGCGCGATCAAAAGATTGATGTACTGGTTAGAGCTAAGAAATCAGATCGTTCATCTGTTTCTGACATACAGAACCTCATCATCAATCCCAACAGTGACTCTCCGATTCCACTGTCTAGCATTGCTGATATCAAAGTAGCTACTGGTCCCAGTGAGATCCGCCGGGTTGCCCAGCAGCGCGTGGCGATTGTTTCAGCAAACCTCAATTATGGTGATCTGGCTACTGCTGCCCAGGAAATCCGTACCATTATCGATCAAACGGTTATCCCAACCGGTATCATGGCACAGGTCACGGGACAAAACGAAGAGATGGCCGAATCTTTTAGATCACTTCTTTTTGCGCTGTCGCTGGCCGTATTTCTAGTCTACCTAGTGATGGCCTCACAGTTCGAGTCGCTGATGCATCCTTTTATCATCTTATTTACCATACCGCTGGCCTTGGTGGGTGCTATCCTCGGCCTGTGGGTAACCGGCTCTACCATTAGCGTGGTGGTCTTTATCGGCCTGATATTGCTAGCCGGTATTGTCGTGAATAATGCTATTGTACTGATCGATCTCGTCAACCAACTGCGCGAACGCGGAATGGGGAAAGTTCAGGCAATACTGGAAGGCGGAAAGTCACGATTACGCCCTATCTTGATGACGACGCTGACCACTACCCTGGGGCTATTACCTCTTGCTTTGGGAATCGGCGACGGAGCTGAGCTGCGTGCCCCAATGGCCATCACAGTGATTGCAGGTCTCGTCGTCGCAACCCTGCTGACCCTCATTGTGATTCCCACGATGTATGCCATTATGGATCGCAAAGTATACACACAACCGGATACTGATCAATCTGAAAACTAAGACCGAGAGCCAACTGCTATGAAATTCACTGACCTTTCTTTGCGCCGGCCGGTAACTACGATGATGGTCTTCATCAGCTTTGTAGTCATCGGGATTATTGCCAGTCGCATGGTGCCGCTCGAGTATTTTCCGGATATTTCATTCCCAGGTGCCTATATCTCGGTGCCCTATCAAAATTCTACGCCAGAGGAAGTAGAGCGTAACATCACCCGTCCCATTGAAGAGGCTATTGCTACCATTAGTGGCCTGGAACGCATCAATTCGACATCCAGCGAAAACCAGGCTGGCATTTTTGTTCAGTTCAAAATGGGCTCCGACATCAGCCTGAAAGCCATGGAGCTGAAAGAAAAAATTGACGGCATCCGTAATCAACTGCCCGAAGATATGGAGCGTTTCTATATCAATAAGTTTTCGGCGCAGGATAACCCGATGATGAATCTTCGGATCTCCAGCGAGCGTGACTTATCAAATGCCTATGAGCTATTGAATCGAAATCTCAAACAACGTATTGAGCGTATTCCCGGCGTGGCCAAAGTGGATTTATACGGCGTTGAGCAGAAACAGATCCGGATTGAGCTTATTCCTGAGCGGCTGGAAGCCCATAACGTGAACATCAATGATCTTACCCAGACACTGCGCCGGAGCAACTTTTCTGTGACGGCCGGCAAAATTGAGGATTCCGGCAAACGATATCTTGTGCGACCGACGGGAGAAATCACCGATCCGGCTGAATTTGCCAATCTTGTGATTGGCCCCGACCATCTAAAGCTTCAAGATATTGCTACTGTCAGCTATGGCAAGCCTGAGCGCAATTACGGCCGTCACCTAGACCAAAAATACGCCATTGGGCTGGATGTCTTTAAGGAGTCCGGCGCTAATACCGTTGAAGTAGGCGACCGTGTGCTTACCGAAATTGATGAAGTGAGTAAGCTGGCCGAAATGCGCGGTATTAAGATTTTTGAGATGCACAACCAGGCGACTGGCATCATCAGTTCACTGATGGAATTACTCAAAGCAGGACTCCTGGGGGCCCTTTTCTCGATCATCATTCTTTATCTCTTTCTCAGGCGAATCAGTACCACGCTGATCGTCGCCATGGCTGTACCCTTTTCACTGATTGTCACTCTGGGTCTGTTATATTTCCTGGACCTATCCCTAAACATCCTATCAATGATGGGACTTATGCTGGCCGTCGGTATGCTCGTGGATAACGCAGTGGTTGTTACCGAGAATATCCATCGCAATCAAAACCTGATGGATGATAAGATCAAAGCAACCAGCCGGGGCGTTGGGCAAGTAGCCATGGCCGTGACTGCCGGTACGCTTACCACCATAATCGTATTCTTGCCCAACATCGTGAGCGAAGATTCCATGATAGCCATCCAGCTATACCACGTGGCTATTACCATTATTCTGGCACTTTGTGCCTCGCTGTTAATCTCGCTAACGGTTATCCCCCTGCTGACATCCAAAATAAAAGTGCCCGAAAAATCTGATCAATCGGACTTTATTGACAAGTTACAAACCCGATATGCCAATATGCTCAGCTGGCTGCTGCAACGCCGCTACACTTCGGTATTTCTGATTTTGGGGATACTGATCAGCGTAGCCATTCCCCTGAACATGACGAACATCGACATGTTTCCCTCTTCCCAATCGCGGGAACTGTATCTGCACTATAATTTAAACGACAGCTACACCCTGGAACGCGTAGAACAGTCGGTAAGCCGAGTAGAAGAATATCTGTATGCCAATAAAGACAATTTTGAAATAGATGCCGTCTATTCCTACTTCGAGCCCGGCAACGCGACATCCACCATTTTGCTGACGGATGATGACAATGCCGAGAAAGATGTAACGACCATCAAAAAAGAAATTGCCGAGCAACTACCAACATTGTCGATCGGAAAGCCATCATTTGAATACCGCGATATGACAGGCGGCCAGCAGATGCGCATCTTTGTGATTGGCGAATCTTCTGAAGTTCTGGTAGAGCTGGCAGACGAAGTAGTGCGTCGCCTTAAAAAAGTGCCCGGCTTGGCTGATATACGCTCCGAAGCCGAAAGCGGAACCGAAGAGGTGCAAGTTATTGTAGATCGAGAACGCGCCCGCAGCATGGGAGTTTCCACACAACAGATAGCTAACCTCGTATCGAACTCCATGCGGGGCATCAACTTGCGGAGAGTCCGCGGCGAACAAGGCGAAACTGATGTGGTGCTGGCACTACAAGATTCCGACCGCCAAACTATTAACGATCTGATGAAGCTACCAGTAGCTGTAAATGGAGATCAAAATATAAAGCTTGCATCACTGGCCGACTACCGGATCGAAAGCGGGCCACGCAGTATCCAGCGCGAAAACCGACAAACCTCGATGGGCATCACCATTAACCTAGATGATATTACCATGGATAAAGCCCAGCAGCGTATCTTCCCCATTTTGGATCAAATTAATTATCCGGCGGGCTACGGATGGAGCAAGGGGCGGAGTTTTCAACAAGACCAAGAAGCCATGGATGAGATGGTGATTAATATGCTGTTGGCGATGTTTCTTATTTATCTCGTGATGGCATCCCTGTTTGAATCTGTACTGTTTCCCTCAAGTATTATTACATCAATATTTTTTGGGATTATCGGTGTATTCTGGTTTTTCTTTATCACCGGAACCACCTTCTCATTTATGGCTATGATTGGCATTCTCATCCTCATGGGAATTGTCGTCAATAACGGTATTGTATTAATCGATCACATCCACCAGTTGCGGATATCAGGGCTACCTAGGTTCGAGGCCATTATAAAAGGCTGCCGCGATCGAATGCGGCCCATTTTGATGACCGCAGGCACTACTGTATTGGGCTTGGTTCCGCTTTGCTTTGGAACTACTCAGATTGGCGGCGACGGTCCGCCCTATTTCCCTATGGCTCGGGCCATTGTCGGGGGACTCACTTTTTCCACGGTGATTACGCTGGTTATTTTGCCGGCTATCTATCTTATCCTCGACGACATCAAAATGTGGGGCAATCGCGTGTGGCAACAAGGACGTAGCAAATAACCCAATCTCAACCTGTCAGCGTCAGCAAGACCTGACAGCGTTGGGTGATTAGCCCTGGCTTACAAAAAACGCTGACAGGTCTCAGCAATCGGGACGCTGTCAGGTTCTCCAGCTATTATTTGGCTTGAAAAGTGCTTGGTTACTCCGTTTTCTACCAAACAGAGAAAAGCTTACCTTCTGAACATAATCAGGTGAAAGTAATGTGAGTGATATCAAATACCAGGAAAGTTTTAAAATTCGTGCTTCGGAGGTCAACTTTAATCAGAAAGCCACCCTCCCGGCTATCTGCGATTTGCTACAGGAGATTGCCGGTAATCACGCCCAACAGCTTAATTTTGACATTACCGATCTACAGCAGGATAAACTAACCTGGGTACTGCATCGTCTTTACGTTAAAATGGACCGCTTCCCCGACTGGAGAGAAACGATCACTATTCAAACCTGGCCCTCAAGTGGTGATGGTCTGCGTGCCTACCGTGATTTTATAATCAAAGATGCCGATGGAAATACTATAGGCAAATGCCTGAGCTATTGGCTGATGATGAATATTGAAAGTCGTCGGCCCACGCGCATTCCCGACAAGATCCTGGAGATGGCTCCACAAGATGTCGAACATGTTCTTCCTGTGGATAAAGCTGATTTTGCTGTGGTCGAACACCCTGAAGCCACCCAATCTTTCAACGTCCGCAAAACCGATCTTGACCTGAATCGCCACGTTAACAATGTGCATTACATCGAATGGGCACTCTCGTGCCTGCCGGACGATTCAAATGTTTCAGAAATTGATATACAGTTTCTGGCTGAGTCAGTAGCCGGAGATACGGCTGTTGCTGCAGCTGAAAAAGTGGCCAATAGATCAGGGATCACCTACATTCACGAAATTACGAGGGCTTCAGACCAAAAAGTACTGGCCAAAGCACGCTCGAAGATGAGTTGACAATCAGCTCATGCCCATAATTTCGTTCCTATCCCCAGTCAGGCGCAAAGCTTGGATTTACGAGACGAGTTGTTTTTTCCAACTGATCGATGCGATCGAAGTCCTCATCCTCGAGATAAAAGTCGAATACATCGAAATTCTCCTTAAGATGCTCTTCGCTTGAAGCCTTGGGAATAGCTACAACGTTTTCCTGCTCAATCAACCAACGCAGCGAAATTTGTGCCGGAGACTTGCCATATTTATCCGCAATTTCCTGTAGATCATCATTTTGCATCACCTTGCCCTGGGCAAGCGGACTATAGGCCGTAACCATGATATCGTTTTCGATAGCATAATCCAGCAGGTCGAGCTGATCAATAAAGGGATGGAACTCAACCTGGTCACAAAAAATGGGTGCACGGATTTGTTCCTTCACTTTCTTTAGCAGATGCAGCGGAAAGTTACTGACCCCGATATTCATCGCCTTACCTTGATCGCGCAGTACAAGCATCGATTCGATGGTAGAACGGAGATCGTACTGATCGTTAGGCCAATGAATCATTAACAGATCCACATAGGGCGTATCCATCTGTCGGAGACTTTCTTCGGTTGTTTGGAGCACATCATCAGCCTCGAGATTAGTATGCCATATTTTTGTGCTTAAAAAGATATCCTCCCGCGGAACATTGGAGACACTCATGGCCTCTCCAATAGATCGCTCATTCTTGTACATCTGAGCCGTATCAATATGTCGATATCCAATATCTAAGGCTGTTCGTACAATGCGTGAACACTCTCGATCGTGTAGTTTATAGGTTCCTAGTCCAATCTCGGGTACATCAAGACCCTGAATATTTTTGTATTGCATCTTTACTTAAAGAAATACTCCGTTTTAGTTGAAATTAAATCAGTAGCTAAACAGTAACCATACTTAGATGATTCACTGAAGATAGAGAAAGTAGGGCAAATCTAAAAAATCACTCTTTTTTATCTCGCAATTTCTTAATGGCATAGGTTCCACCCAAAGCGGCCAAAATGCCTAGCCCACCGTCGATAGGCGACTGCTCGGGATTATCCATTGGGAACGGAGGTTGTGAGGCAGCAATATCAGGAAATATCAACACTCCGGCGATCATCATAAAACAGATTGAGAGCGATACCAGCAGTGTTTTTTTATGTCTGCACAGGATATTTAGCATAATGTTATTTAATAGCTTACTTAATGAGCGTCATTTTCCGGGTGAAGACCTTGCTGCCTACCTCGAATCGTGCAATATAAATACCACTCGGCATATCGGAGGCATTCCAGGTTTCTTCATGCGATCCGGCCTCAACCAAGCCGTCAACCAGCGTGGCTACCTTTTGCCCAATCATATTCCAGACGGTGAGTTTCACTTCAGCGTCTTCGTTCAGCTCATACGGTATTGTTGTAGAGGGATTGAACGGGTTGGGATAATTGGGATTAAGTTTTACGGATTCTGGGATATCGGGGTTGGTCCCCAGCTTTTGCTTGGGTTTTATTGAAAGTGCAAAACGATTCTCTTGTACATTATTCGCCTTGTTCATCAGCTTATTTTGATCAGATGAAGACTGCGACCTCTGCTGAGAACCTGTAACCGTAAATTGGTACTCTTTACTGCGTCGAAGATCAATTTCCCGATTCTGTTCCTTGTCAATGAGCATCAACTCCCAATCCGAGGGAACATCTTCCATCTTGTTGTCCCACTCAAACGTCAAAGAAGTTCGTCCCGAAGCATCAAAAGAGAGTGGAATTTCGAGATTCGATTCTAGTTCTTTGGGCAGTACATTTTTCTGCATACGAGTCTCATTAATGGTGCTAAATAGATTTATAGAATTGGGATTCAATGAAAAAAGTTTATAAGCATCGTAGCGATCTAAACCCGTTGTACCATTGTCACTAAACTCCAACGAATAACTGTCAAAATAATCGTCGCCGTGTAGCTCAAGATTAAAAAAGATAGGCTCATCAGAACTGTTCTTATAAAACTGAGCACCTTTGTTAGCTTCCAATGAGTTTTTATTAAATAAAACAGAACCATCAACGCCTATAGTCTCATACCGAACAAAAAAGGCCTGAAAAGGAGCGATGGTTTCGGTCCCAGATAAACTTTCATATCCACCATTTCCATTACCAGCAGAATGATCCCAAACGTAAACATTGGCATCAACATTACTATTTTCTGATTCAAGTGCGGTTATTACCTGGGAAACTACGATGTCTGTATCAAAAGGATTTCCCAGCAAGTTATAACCTTCATTGGTATCACTGTCATATGTGCCATTATCATTACTGTCGGAAGCTTTCACTGGTATACTTATATCATTGCTATTTTCAGTACCATCTGAACTAATAATTTTTGGAAATCCACCCTGTATACCTGGTGTGCTGTACTGATCATCTTCAAATACATACACAATGTAACCTTTGCCTGGCGTCACAGGGTCGTTCATATCGCCTATAGGATTAAAACTGTGCGATGACTCAGTCCAAGCTCCTATGGTGTAATCACCTCCTGGATCATCAGAGTTACTCATGCCCTGTGTCCAAAGTGATCCAAAAAGATCACTAAATGTTGCACTTTGAACCGGAGAAGCTGCCATTCGCCATCCTTCAATTCCACGGAAAGCGATGGCGTGTTTTGAACCAAATGGAGTGCCGTCAATTTGGGTGCCCGGTGAAAACAATGACCCATCAGAATCTGCTGAAGAGTGGTTAGTGAATGAACCATCACTTGCATCCCCACTTCTTACAATAGATTGATCGTTATTTGCAGCAGCATAACTAAGCTGAACTATTGTGTTTCCTTCTGAATCTTTCAGTTCAATATCATCTCCCCCATTATTTAAACCCAATAAAGCCGACTCATTGGAGCTCTGTACTACCGCTCCTCCAAAATTTCCTTGAGGACTAACTCCATCATCTCCAAAAATAACTAGGGCACCTCCGGCAGGTACAACAGTGCCTTCAGTAAATTTGTGTCGTAAGGTGGGTGAATTGTTAGCATCATCGTAAAATTCCCAACCACTTATATCAATATCGGAATTACTACTATTGACAAATTCAACAAATTCATCATCATATCTATCAGGACTGCCATTTCCATCAGCATCTCCCCCCTGGTCAGCAGGATCCGCATGGATTTCATTAATGAATATATTTGGCGTCTCATCATCAGTTAGAGTCACAGTCGTTATACTTGGAGAAGAGATGGATACACCACCGGTGGTACTTAGGTTAGTCAAACTGAATACTGCTTTTTCAGTATTCTCAAACTTATTATCATTATCTGGAGTATACACTTTTTGTTGAGCTCCATCGCTAGCATCTGCCTCAAAAGTCAAGGTAACAGGTGAACTTGAAGTAAAATCATCCGCAGTAGCAGTGCTACCATTAGATTCAAATACTACATCAACATTAACTTCATTGCCATCAGGGTCTTGTAAAAGGACAGTTACTACTCCAGTACCAATAGCCTCAGAAACGGAATTCTCAGAATATAAAAAACGAACTTTGGGATTTTCAGAAGTTACAGTCTTTCCATTAGTACCTGGTGATCCTTTATCCCCACCACTACCCAAAGAGGTATTTGAATCAACATAGTCATCCTCTGAAGTTTGGCCTGATGCATCTGTATTTTTGATATCATTTAATTCAGAAGAAACACCTTCACTAATGCTTGTATAATTAAGACGAGCTATTTCTTCACCTTCCTCATCAGTCAGAATAATTTCGTCCTCAGAATTACCCAATGTTAAACTACTATACACATAATCTGGAATTACTGACCCATCACCTGCTGGATTATCAGATCTTGCGAGCACTATAAAATCTTCTGGAGGAATATCTAAAGTTCCACTGTTATCAATTACGTGCGAGTTAGAACCATCATCAGAAATAGTAAATCCATCAATATTTATTGTTTGTGCACGTCTGTTGTACAATTCAAAGTATTCACCATCGGAATCGTCCGTAACTGATGGATTTGCCATAAATTCAGTAATAACGATATCTCCAGGTTGCAAAGATGATTGGCTATACGCCTGGAAGGCCCCTGCCAAGAGAAAGCAACAGAGAAGGAAAACACATAAAAATAATCTCCTTGGTAGCTTTTGGCCCATATGCCTGAACTTTATTAAAGCGGTATCCCTGTCAGTTTCTTCCAATTAACTTATTTTTATTCTCTTTTTCAATAATTCAGGGTGTTAAATCTTTGTTATGAATATAATTAGCCGGAATATTCACATATTTTGGATACGGCTCCTGCTTTTCTCTTTAAGTGATGGTAATACATCTGTTTTCATTGTTAATACGTGCTCGTATTTCTTGCGCGCAGCGGGCACTTGCTCACACTTCTCCAGGAGTTGCGCGTAATTATACTGAAAGATAATATTTTCCGGATATCGATGCGTTAAATCTTTGATATGTCCGAGCGCCTTTTCGTACTGTTTCTCTCGTTTGTAGAGGTACGTCAAAATCATTTTTGCATCATTGCTGACATAGGTATCCGAGTTTGCAGCCTGCTCCAGTGCCTTAAACCCCTCTTGCATGTCACCCGACATCCCAACCATATTAGTCACCCATTTTAGGCCGTTCGGCACACTGCCCACCATATAATAGAACGTCCCCTTGCCTATCAGGGCTTTGGGATCATCGGCATCCAGCGACAGGAGCTGACGTGTATATTTGAAGCCTGTCATGCCGCTCTGTATAGCTGTTCGGTATTGTTTTTCGCTGGCCGCAACCAAACTTTGATATCCATAAAGCCCACTCAGCATCAGCACCATGGTGGTATCATGGGGATTGGCATTGAGCTGATTTTTGCTAACCTCGATTGCTTTCTCCGAACGTTCCAAAAAAAGGTCGGCGGCTCTGGCAGAGCTATTGCCAAAGTAATATTTCCAAAATGGAATCATAGCGTGGAAAAAGTAGGCCCGTGCGTCCTGAGGCGATTGTTCCTTGAGATCAATAAAAATAGCCCCTGCCCGGCTCCAGTCGGTCTTATAAAAGGCTTCAATACCATCCTGTAGCTTCTTTTCATAAGCGGTGGAATCTACTTTGACGCTGGGATAGGCAACTGAGACGGATATGAGGATTAGAAAAAAAGAGAGACAGATTTTTTTCACTAAGGACGGAAAATTTTTGATCACCATGAAGCCAATATTAAAGATGTAACCATCTGCTTGTTAACGAATTTGAACAACGGATGGTACCTCGCTGTTCCCTATTAGGGGTGAAAATAAAAAACCGTCACAGGCAGTGCCCGTGACGGTTTTAATAACTTTTTGCTTTATTTCTTCTTTAACGCTGACAGGCCTACCGGCTGACGCCCTCAGCTTGTGATGATTTGATTACTCATCATCTTCGAGATGCATGTCACCAAGCAAACCTTCGGTATGTGCTACTGCCACCGATACCGCAGCATCACCCGTAATGTTAACCGCCGTACGGCACATGTCCAGTATCCGATCGACCCCAAGAATTAACGCAATACCTTCTACGGGAACCTGGATGGCTTGCAACACAATTACCAACATAATAATACCTGCACCTGGCACACCGGCTGCTCCAATCGAGGCAAGGGTGGCCGTTAGGACAATAGTGATCTGCTGGGCAATGCCTAGGTCAAGTCCCAATGCCTGAGCAATAAAGACGGCTGCCACGGCTTGGTAAAGACTTGTACCATCCATGTTGATGGTGGCTCCTATTGGTAACACAAAGCTGGTAACCTCTTCATCGACGCCCAAGTTCTTCTCGGCACGTTCCATTGTAACCGGCAGCGTCGCTGAACTCGAGCTGGTACTGAATCCGAGTAAGATGGCAGGTTGCATAGCTTTGAAAAAATCACTGAGCTTCATCTTGCTAAAGATCTTGAAGAGACTTGAATACACGATTATCACATGCAGCAGAAGTCCCACTACTACAGCTACACAATACCAACCAAGGGCCCCAAGCAGATTCAAGGCTTGGGTTATATCGTCGCCGGCCAGATCTACGATCACCCCCGCCATAAGCGCAAAGACCCCATAAGGGGCAATTTTCATAATAAAGTCCACTATTTTGATAATTACCTCGTTGAGGGAATCAAAAAAGTTGATAAGCGATTTACTTTTCTCGGCAGGAATCTTGATAAGTCCGAGTCCCAGCAAGATAGCCACAAAGACGACCTGCAGCATATTGCCATTATCGGAAGCCGAATTAAAAAAGTTGGAGGGAACGATATCCACGAAGAAACTCATGAAGCTACGGTCCATTACATCTTGTGCCCGCTGGGAGGACCCCTCAATATTTTGCTGATAATTGGCCATTAAATCCTGCTGAGTAGCATCAGGCAAGAAATCTCCCGGCTGTAGTACGTTAACAACAGTCAACCCAATGGTAATGGCAAAAATAGTTGTGACGATGTAAATGCCTACCGTCTTGCCTCCCATTCGTGAAAGTTTGGTGGCATCGTTCAGGCTGGTAACTCCTACCACCAGCGAGGCTAAAACCAGCGGCACAGCAATCAGCTTAAGCAGGTTAATGAAGATCGTACCTACCGGCTTTATGTAATCCGTAGTAAATTCCGCAAATCCGGAAACGCTGGCTACCAATCCCCAAATTAAACCAAGTATAAGCCCGATGATGATCTGCCAGTGTAACTTTTTATACCATGCTTTCGTCATACGAGTAGTAATTTTATGATTACTGCCAGTAAAGCGCCGGCTCCGGTGGAAATGCCATTCACGAGGTTATTATCTATACTGATCTTTATATCCCATGCCGGCAAGGTTACTGAACGATTATTCCGTTGAAAAATGGCTCCAAAATAAGAATCGAGAACACATCCCAAAAATCCTGCTGTGAAGATGACGATAAAAATGTAGAAATGCAGTGAAAAAACGTAAAGACCGGCACTCCCTATGGTTGCAGCTCCCGCCAATGCGGCTGTGGTACCCCGCAGGCTGATGCCCCCGTCGGTGCCGGGCGATACCGTCTGAAAATTGGTGATGAGATAGGTCGATTGAGGGGCAAGGCTTCCCAATTCAGTAGCCCAGGTGTCGGCGGTGGCCGTAGCGATGGCCGCAAGCGCTCCCAAAAGAAACAGCTCGGTATTAAAAATGACCGCCAGCACCAAGCAGACAATAAGCCAGAACCCGTTGGCCCAAACTTGAAATCCGTCACGGCGGACCTGCTGAGCTGACTCTTCTAAATCCGGGATCCATCGTCCGGTGACAAGCGCACTGCTCACAAAAAAGAACAACACGACCAAGGCTATACTCAAACCTCCCAGACCAAAAATGAATGTCCCCACAACCGCTGTGGCAAACATGCCATCCAGCGTGAGCCGCTGAAATAGAAAAGCGACCAAGGCAAAAGCCGTAGAGAGCAGCACGCCCAACAGTATATTCCACTGCTGCACAGTGTTTGCTGCGGTTATAAACACTACAACCAACAGAAATATGAAGAGCGCATTCAGCTTACGATGCATTGGCCGGCTGTCAGGATTGGCCCGAAGCTGTCGAAGAGCTGTGATCGTGTTTCAAAATAGCAACGATTACAGTAACGTAACCGGCCATAATCACAATAGGTGAAATATATAGCGAGATAATGCCTTCCACTTCATTTTCGAGGTACATGGCCGAGAAACCAGCTATCACCAAGAAAAATCCCAGTGCTAATATTTTATAATTCCATGCACTGAAAATCATTGGTCGTTTCCTGCCGCGTTTTTTTGAAGCCATTACAAAAAATCTCTTTAAAGTTAATTCGATACTGTGAAACGAAATACTTTGGTAAATCTTTTATAACATTCCATTAACTAAACTAACAAAATTTTATAAATCAATATTATCAATTCTTGAAACAAATAATTCTCGCATCGGCCAGTCCACGTCGTAAAAAACTGCTTCAGCAAATTAAGCTTTCTTTTGATGTTCGACCGAGCTCGGTGTCGGAATCGTATAACCCCAGTTTGAGTCCGGCCAAAATTGTTCAGCAACTAGCCATGCGTAAGGCCAAAGATATTGCCCTCCAATCGCGCGATGCCCTTGTCATTGGAGCCGATACGATTGTCGTTTTCAGGAATCAGATCCTGGAAAAGCCAGTCGACAGCAGCGACGCCGAACAGATGCTCCAGCAGCTAAGTGGACAAACACATCAGGTCTTTACCGGCGTTGCCCTCTGCAAAGTTAACACATCGCATAACATTACCGAAAGCACCACGTTTGTAGAATCTACGGACGTCATCTTTGGCGACCTCAATCCCCGAGATATCGAGGCGTATGTTGCTGGCGGCAGTCCCATGGACAAAGCTGGCGGCTATGGAATACAGGATGACTTTGGCGCCATCTTCGTGCGGCGGATCGAGGGCGACTATTATAATGTGGTAGGATTTCCGCTTCACAGCTTTTATAATATGATGAAATCTTTTGCGCCCGAAATTATTCGACCCCAGAAGATCGACAAAAAAGCGAATGAATAATCTCTTAAAAAAATATCTTCCTCTCCTGTTGATCGGGGCGCTGCTACCACAACTGGCCCTAGCGCAACTTGATGATGAGTATTTTGTGGCCGATCAGTTACTTAAGCAACAAAAGTATGAGCAGGCCGCCCAGAAATTTGAGAAGCTTCACCAGGAACATCCAAAAACCTATATCTTTCTGGATAAGCTTACCGAGTGCCTGATTAACCTCAAGGAGTATGAAAAGGCCGTTTCAATAACACAAGATGCAGTAAGCCAAGGCTACCTGCGAGCGCAAGCTCTCATCCGGTTGGGTGAGATCTACCATACCAGCGGCCAGAAGGAAAAAGCGTTTGGCACCTGGAACCAGCTCCTTGAAAAATATGCCGGCAGTAAACAAATGCATCTGCGCGTGGCTCGCGCTATGAAAAAGCGCCGTGCCTATGACCAAGCCATCAAAGTGTATAAGAAAGCGCAGCAAATGTCCTCCGGCTCTAATGTGATCTCCACAGAACTTGCTGAAACTTACCTGCAAGCCGGTCAGTATGAAAACGCTATTCAGCAATTTTTACAGCTAGTCAAGAGCCAGCCGGATCGCATGAATTTTGTACAGCAACGTCTGATTCGTTTTCAGGATGATTATATTTACGATGTCGCCATCCTCGAAATTTCGGATTTTCTTGACGACTTGTCGCCCTCGCATCCCAGCTATCAAAAGTTGCAACAGCTCGAAATCTGGCTGCTGATGGAACGAGGACTTTTTGAACGAGCACTGGTGACGGCCAAGAATTTTGAGGCTGAGTCCTCGAATCTTACCTACTCCCTCTACAACCTGGGATCTAAGCTGTTGGCTGAACAGGAGTTTGAGCTTGCCGAGCAGGCCTACTCTTACTATATCGACAACAATGTCGTTTCGCTTAAAAATCGATGTCGGGAAGAGCTAGCTACCGTATATATCGAGTGGGCCAAATATCTCGAAAACTATAACCTTGGTCTCTCCTCAAAGCGGACAAAGCTCTATGAACAAGCTTTTGCATCGCTGAAAAAAATTCAAAAAGATGCGCCGAACTATCAACATCTGAACCGGGTGTTGATCACATTGTCGGAACTCTCGCTGGATGTTCTACACGAACCCCAAAAAGCCTCGCAATACTTGGCAGAGCTCCAGACGTTGTCCAACGACAGCATACAAAAGGCACAGGAAGCGTATATTCAGGGACGCCTGCACCTGTACGATAAGGATTACACGCGGGCTCGCATCTCATTTACTAAAAGCAGCAAGCAGGAGCGTATTGGTGATCTTGCCGAGAAGACGCGCTACTACCTGGCACTCACTGATTTTTATGCCGGGGATTATGATTTTGCTAAAATTCAGCTCAATGCTCTTGAGCGTCAAAACACCTCGTACTATGCCAACGATGCGGTTGAGCTTCGCCTCTGGATTCAAAATGGGCTGCAGGCCGACAGCAGTGGCGCCAAACTCGATCCCTTTGCAAAGGCTATCGAGCACTTTTCGCATGGTAAAGACCAGTTGGGAATAAATACGCTTGAGTCGCTGCTCGGAGAAGACCGCTACAATCCCATGATCGATGAAGCACTGCTGGAGTTATGCACTTACCAGGATGCTGAAAATGCCCAGTATGTTTACAAGACACTGAGCACTTTTTTGAAGCAGCAGGGTAAGAGCTCTCCCCTTTATGAACGATTACTTTGGGAAAAAGCGCGGCTGGCCGACCAGTTTGTCACCAACAACGATATTGACCAGAAGTTACAAAAGTCAACAAATGATGCTGATAGCAATGACAATCCATCTTGGAAGGGATCCGAAGTACAAATTCCTTCCGAGGTAGAACAGCTCGTGCCTATTTATGAAGAAATTTTAGTTCACTTTCCCAACGGATTTTATTCCACCTTTGCTCGCAACCGCATTCAGGAATTACAAAAACTCCAAACCTGATATGATCTTACGCAGTTTTCTTGTTCTTCTGTTTTCCGCTTTTTTTAGTTTATCCGGATATGCCCAGCAACAGCTATTCATTCCCATGGATGCCTCACAGACCAATCATCTAAAAGCCTATGGTATCATCTTTAACAATCTGCAGGATGGGAATTCTTCGCAGTGGCTGCTCAACTACAAGGGCGGCGCTTTTATGACAAACTATTCTGATGAGCTGATGCGCAAAGCCCGTCTCCGCAATGTCAAAGCCAAGGTGATCTCCAACCAGGAAGCGGCCCAGATTATCAATAAAATAGAACAACCAGATGCCAACACGGCGGTTATTAAGCTGGATAAAGCCCCGAAAATTGCAGTCTATACGCCCAAGCAGGCCCTCCCCTGGGATGATGCGGTGACGCTGGCTCTTAACTATGCCGAAGTAGAATACGACAAGGTTTGGGATCCGGAAGTACTTAATGGCAAGCTCTCGGAATACGACTGGCTACACCTGCACCACGAGGATTTTACCGGTCAGTACGGCAAATTCTGGGTCTCATCCCGCAATCAACCGTGGTACATTCAGCAAGTTCGCAAAATGGAAGGAATGGCCAAGGAGCTGGGCTTTGATAAGGTGAGCAATGAGAAAAAAGCTGTTGCTGCTAAAATTAAAGAATATGTAGGCAATGGCGGATTTATGTTTTCGATGTGTTCGGGAACTGACACGTTTGATATTGCCCTGGCAGCACAGGGCGTTGATATTGCTCCAACCCAGTTTGATGGCGACCCGATGGATCCCAATGCCCAACAAAAACTGGATTACGACAACACCTTGGCTTTTACCGATTTCACCATTAGCAAAGATCCGGCAGAGTATGAACATGCCGACATTGACGTGCCGGTACAGCTAAATGAAGTGGATAAGTCGCTGGACTTTTTTACTCTCTTTAATTTTTCGGCCAAGTGGGATCCGGTACCCACCATGCTGACACAAAATCATGTAAGCAGCATCAAGGGATTTTATGGACAAACGACCGCCTTCCAAAAGGACAAGGTTAAGGAGTCGGTCGTTATTCTGGGCGAAAGTCCAGGACGCAATATGGTCAAATACATCCACGGAAATTATGGCAAAGGCACCTTCACTTTTTATGCCGGACATGATCCCGAAGATTACACGCATCGCGTCAATGATCCGCCCACGGATCTGAGCCTGCATCCCAGCAGCCCCGGCTACCGCCTGATCCTGAACAACATCCTATTCCCTGCTGCTAAGAAGAAAAAGCGAAAAACGTAAAGGCAACCGTTAGGATTCAGCTATCAGCAGAGTAAGACAATTCTCAACTCCTAAATTTCATTTTTAATTTAATGGCCCAAGATAAAGAACCTACCCAGCGTTTCGAGGATCTTGTTGAGATCGTGAAAATTCTACGTAAGGAATGTCCCTGGGATCGCAAGCAGACCCACGATAGCATCAAGGATAACCTGATTGAAGAGGCCTACGAAGCTGTTGAGGCTATCGATACCAAAGATTTTGATGAGCTTGAAAAAGAGCTGGGAGATGTGCTACTACATGTGGTGTTTCACAGTAATATGGCCAACGAAAAAGATACATTTTCGATTCAAGATGTCATTTACTCGATCCAAGAGAAGCTCATCCGGCGTCACCCGCATGTTTTTGGAGATGAGGTAGCCGAGAACGATGAACAGGTGGCTGAAAACTGGGAAAGTATCAAGCTTGACGAAGGCAAGGAATCTATTCTAGAAGGAATTCCCAAACAGCTGCCGGCTCTCATTCGTGCTCAGCGCATGCAGGAAAAGGCCGCCAATGTGGGCTTCGATTGGCCAGAATCAAATCAGGTGTGGGACAAGCTGGAGGAAGAACTGCAGGAGTTTAAGGAAGTCTTAGAGCAGGGAGATCCCCAGAAAAGCCGCGAGGAATTTGGCGACCTATTATTTTCTCTCGTGAATTTTGGACGGTTCTTTGATCTTGATGCTGAAGACAGCCTGCGATCGACCAATAAAAAATTTCTGCGGCGGTTCCAGTACATCGAAGAGCAACTGCATAAGCAGGATAAAGAAATTTCTGAGGTTTCGTTGGAGGAAATGGACAAACATTGGAATAGTGCAAAAACTAAGGACGATTAGTCCATTTATTATTATCGAAGTATTAAATTTTGGAGATTGGTAAACGCTGTTAACCTGAATATCGTTAAAAGATTAGGATAAATGGGATTAATGGTTGGCTGCGTTCAACTTATCCCTGATTTTTTCATCCGTAAATATTATATTTGACCCGCAACTTAAAGTTTATATCCAATCTAAAATCCGGAGTATAGAATGGCTGAGAGCTTAAACACAGATATTGATTTAAGTCAATACCCGCACATTAATAAAGGACTGGCAGGTATTGTCGCCTTTTCATCTCATAAAAGTTATATTGACGGCGAAAAGGGAGAATTGATTTATGCCGGGTATGACATCGACACGTTGGCTGAGAATGCAAGTTTTGAAGAAGTTTGTTTTCTGTTATGGAATGATCGGTTACCCAACCAACAGGAACTGGATGAACTGAATACCAAGCTACAAAACAACCGTAAGCTTCCTGATGCTGTAATCAACTACATCAAGAGCACCTCACAAAATGCCGAACCGATGGCAGTGTTGCGTACGGCTGTTTCGATGCTTGGGGATTTCCACGAAGTTGAAGCTGATAGCAACGAGGAATTCCGACTGAACAAGGCTATCAACATCACGGCTAAATTTCCTACCATCATTGCTGCCTTCGACCGTATTCGAAATGGCAAGGATATTATTGAGCCTCTCGATTCGAAGAGTACAGCATACAACTTTCTATACATGCTGAACGGGGAGGAACCGGGAGAACAGGCTAAGAAAACGATGGATCTCTGCCTAATTCTGCACGCCGAGCACGGGATGAACGCCTCCACGTTTACCAATCGCGCCATCTGCTCCACCGAATCTGACATGTATTCTTCTGTGACGGGCGCAATCGGCGCTCTCAAAGGACCACTGCACGGTGGTGCCAACCAGCAGGTTATGAACATGCTGTTGGATATTGATGAAAAAGGCGATGATCCTGTTGAATATGTGAAGGGTCGTCTTGAGCGGAAAGAGAAAATTATGGGCTTTGGCCACCGCGTCTACAAAACGATGGATCCACGAGCACGTATCCTTCGCAGCATGTCTGAAAAACTATCCAAAGAAACTGGACATGAAACGCTTTACGAATGGTCTGAAGCAATACTCAAGACCATGAAGGATGAGAAAGACATCGATCCCAACGTTGATTTCTTTTCTGCAACGGTCTACTACTCGATGGGAATCAAGCCTGACTTGTTCACCTGTATTTTCGCCATGAGCCGCGTTTCCGGGTGGACCGGACACTACATCGAGCAGGCTGAAAATAACCGCCTTGTTCGTCCAAGAGCACTCTATGTTGGTGAAAAAGGCAAAGAGTGGGTCCCCGTTGAACAACGATAAAATCTAATGTTGAACACTATTTTAAAGCCCCGAATTTTTCGGGGCTTTTTTATTTTTGGGATTCAAATGCTATGCTCAATGTTACCCTGAATTCATTCCAGCATCTTAAATATTTATAGATGCTGAAACATTCTTCAATTAAGAAAACAGGAATATACTCTTACGTTGGATTTACGAGATAAACAAGAAGTCGAGCTTTTTAAACTTATCAGAGCTGCCAAAAGTACGCGATTTGGACAGAACCATCGTTTTACCGATCTGCAACGTTACGAGGATTTTCAGGAAGAAGTGCCTCTTTCCTTCTACTCTGACCTCACGGACCAAATTGCCGACATAAAGAAAGGCGCACTGAATATCGCCTGGCCGGGAAAAGTCCAACAGTTTGCAGTCTCAGCCGGCACCTCGGGCACCGGCAAACATCTACCGTTGACACCAGACCGATTAAGATCAGATAAGCTTTTTATGCGCAAGATCGTCCGGAGCTACTTTCGGCAGCGCCCAAACATCTTCCGGCTCTGGGGACAACACATTAGTCTGCCGGGATCGTTGGAAGATTCTACTGATTTACAGATTGGCGAAATCAGTGCTTTTACGGCCCGACATGTCCCGTGGTGGCTCTCCCCTTTTCAGCTTATCAACACCGAAGAGCTTGTGGAAATGCCCTTCAGCCAGAAAATTACTCGCGTCCTAGACAAAGCTATCGACAAAGATGTCCGTGTTGTCTCTTCAGCACCAAGCTGGATACTTACACTTTTCCAACGATTGTTAAAAAAATCGGGAGTAAATGCTGTAGCCGACGTGTGGCCTAACCTGAAATTGTTAGTCTGCGGAGGAGTAAAGCTGGCTAACTATCGACCTCACTTAGAACAGCTCATTGGCAAAAGTGATATTGATTTTATTGAAACCTACGGCGCTTCGGAAGGCTATTTTGCTTATACTGATAAACTAGAGAAAGACGACCTCAAACTGGTTATCGATAATGAAATTTTCTACGAGTTTATCCCTAACCCCCTGCCCGACCCTGATTCGCTGGCCATTCAAGAAACGGTGCCTATTTGGGAAGTCGAGGCGGATACTCCTTATGCCATGATCGTGAGTACCAACGCTGGGCTGTGGCGCTATGCGATGAACGATATTGTGCAATTCACCCAAACCGATCCGCCGCGTATCAAGGTTATGGGGCGCGTTAGCGAGATGCTGGACGACTACGGGGAAGCACTCTATGCCTACGAAGCTGAACAGGCTTTGCGGGATGTTGCCGCCGAACTCGATCTGGATATTGGCACGTTTACCATTGGTGCACATCTTGAAAATGAACGTGCTGTTCCCCGTCACTCGTGGTTTGTGCAAACCTATGAAACTCTACATCGCGATACCCTTGACCGGCTTGTCAGCAAGATTGATAAGCAGCTTCAAGAGAACAATCGGCACTATGCCATCCGCAGAGAAACTGATGCCCTTGGAGAACCTCAAATCCACTCTATTGACCAACAGCAGATCAATTACTGGCTCGAAGATCACAACAAACAAAAAGCGCAAGGGAAACTGCCATCGATTCTCCAAAAGGAAGAGGATATTCAGTTTTTTAAATAATTTCTGTTGTAGGATGGGTTGTTTTACAGTCGGCCTATGAATTATGAGCGGAGTCCAAAAGACGACAAGAATAATTTCGTACCGGTACCTCCAAGAAAACAAGCAATAAGCGTAATGGACCATCGAAATTATTCCGTCTGGCGGACGAAGCGGGATCATAATTCTCAGCCTTGATTTTTTACGAGCCTTTTGGATCAAGCCAAAAGGCGGTAAGACAACATGAAATACTGAATTATTAAATAGATCCTGAGACAGGATTTCGATCGAAGGTTTCGAATGACATAAGATCTTACTCCATAACTGCGCGACGAAACAGTTCAGGATTAAAACAAGTAACCGCGGGCGAAAAACAATACATATCCCAACACTAAGACGATTCCCGCCCAGCGTGGTATTGATTTCCGTATCATCAGGAAAGTTACGAAGAGAACGGCGCCCAAACTTAACGGCAGGTAAAAGTTAAATACTTCAGCTGTGATGGGTACCGGTCTGACTAAAGCAATCACCCCGGCATTGCACAGAAAAAATGCCAGAACAGATCCAATCACATTGCCCACTGTAATTTCGGGACGTCCCTTTAGTGCCGCCGGCAATTCGCGGGCTATTTCTTCAATGCTCACCAATAGTGCCAAAACGGTGATCCCAAAGACGGTGTCTGAGAGTCCGAATCCAGCAACAAGCCGTTCAAATCCCCAAACGACAAATTCGCTTCCCACGATGATGGCCACCAACGATCCTGCCAGTTGAGCTGCGGCCTGCCAGCGACTAAACTCTTTGCCTTCTTCCAGGGCTTCGGCCGTTTCACCAGTGGGACGGATATTGAGTCCTCGTTTCCCAAGGTAAATTAAATACCAAATTGCTGCTCCATATCCAGCCAACAGCACTACCCCGTCGATACGAGACAACAATCCGTCGAAGCTAAGTGCTCCAAACAACAGTACCGCTCCCACCTGGATCAGGGGTATCTGCATGGGCACCTTGCGAAACTTCATGGGGACAATAAGCGCCGTAATGCCAAGGGCCAGCGCAATAGCTACCATGGCTGAACCAATGATCGTTCCTATCGGGATGCCTGCCACACCATCGTATGAGGCTACCGCCCCAAGGCCAAGATTCTCGGGATCAAAGCCGATAAAGATCACGCTGATAAGGAACGTAGAAATGCCAAATCCCAATGACGTACCCACTGTAGCCTCGACAAGCTTCTCAGAAAAGTAGACAACCAGCAGGATGCCAACGACAAATACAAGCAATGGTAAAGCCATGAAGCTAATGTTTTTGATTAGCGCTCCCTTGAAAAAAGCAGTTCTGGATGAAAAAAGAAATTAAAAAGCATACAGATTGCATATGCTTGAGGAATCTTTTTCACTAATAAAAGCTCAGGATGATTGGTCAGTAATGTAGAAAATGACACCGCAGCTAAAGCTGCGGTGTCAAATACAGTATCTGTTTTAAATCTGCTAAATTCAGTGGCTAATTATTTCACCACCAAGTTCACAATCTGCTCGGGGACAAAAATCTCTTTAACGAGATTTCCTTCATCCAAGTAGCGCTTCACATTTTCCTCGGCTTTCGCCTCCGAAAGTACATACTCTTTATCCTTCGCTTTCTCCCGCGGCACGTTGATTTCGCCGCGCACTTTCCCGTTCACCTGGATGGGATATAGCTGCGTATCGGAGATCAAATATTCCTCATTGAACTCCGGCCAGTCGGCATAAGCGATCGTTTCCTCATTACCGAGGCGGTGCCAGAGCTCTTCGGAGATATGCGGTGCAAACGGCGACAGCAGTTTGATGAACGGCTCCAAAATCTCTTTCGGATGCTCATCCCACTTGTTCGCCTCGTTGATGAAAATCATCATCGCTGAAATAGCCGTATTGAATGACAGATCCTCAATATCATTGGTTACCTTCTGGATGCATTCGTGCAGCGTTTTCAGCTGATCTCTAGACGGCTCGGCTTCCGAAACTGATTCATTCAGCTCTCCACTTTCTTCATTGATTATCATTCGCCAGACGCGTCCCAAAAAGCGATACACGCCGTCTACATCTTTGGTGCTCCAGGGCTTAACCTGCTCCAAGGGCCCCATGAACATCTCGTAGAGACGCATGGAATCCGCGCCGTACTGATCAATAATATCATCGGGATTCACCACATTACCACGCGACTTCGACATCTTGTGCGCTTTGGCATCCACGCGGATTTCAGTGCCCTTAATCACAAAGTCATCACCTTTCTTCTCAACCTGCTCCTCGTCCAGCTTCACGCGCTCCAGGTTGTCATAATCTTCCTTGATATTCGCCGAAATCCAGTCGTCGCCTTTTTGATAGCCGGTGAACTCCATTTCGCCCAGAATCATCCCCTGGTGCACCAGTCGCTGGAAAGGTTCTTTGGTTGAGACGACTCCGCAATCGTAGAGAACCTTGTGCCAGAATCGTGCATACAGCAGGTGCAGCACGCTGTGCTCGGCGCCACCGACATACATATCCACCGGCATCCAGTAGTTGTCCTCTTCGGGATCAACCGGGCCGTCCTGGAACTCAGGACTGCAATAGCGCAGATAGTACCAGCAGGATCCCGCCCACTGCGGCATAGTATTGGTCTCTCGTTTGGCCGGCTTGCCGGTTTCGGGATCTTCCGTATTGACCCAGTCAGTAGCCTTAGCCAGCGGCGGATTGCCATCATCTGTCGGCTCAAAATCGTCCATTTCGGGCAAGGTTACCGGCAGATTATCTTCACCGACAGGCTTTGGTTCCCCATCCACATGGATGATCGGGAAGGGTTCGCCCCAGTACCGTTGACGGGAGAACAACCAGTCGCGGAGCTTGTAATTCACCGCCTTCTTGCCGGCACTGTGCTCTTCAAGCCAGTCAATAATTTTTTCTTTGGCTTCCTCAACCCCAAGTCCGTTCAAAAACTCGCTGTTGATCGCCTTGCCTTCGCCTGTATAGGCTTTGCCGTCAAAATCTTCGGGTGGCTCGACAGTGCGAATAATATCCAAGTCAAACTTTTCGGCAAATTCCCAGTCGCGCTCATCCTGTCCCGGTACCGCCATAATTGCGCCGGTGCCGTAAGTTGCCAACACATAATCGGCCACCCAAATAGGGACACGCTCTCCATTCGCAGGATTGATCGCATAGGCTCCGGTAAAGACACCCGTTTTTTCATCGCTAAGTTCCGTGCGCTCGAGATCAGATTTACGTGCTGCTTCTTCCTGGTACTCTTCAACAGCATCTTTCTGATCTTCAGTCGTAATCTTATCTACCAGATCGTGCTCGGGTGCCAAGACCATGTAAGTGGCACCGAAAATGGTATCCGGACGCGTGGTAAAAACACGAATTTCCTCGTTATGGCCATCTATTTCAAAATCGATATCGGCGCCCATGGATTTACCGATCCAGTCACGCTGCATCTTCTTGGTGGACTCCGGCCAATCGAGATCATCCAGGCCTTCCAACAAGCGATCGGCATATTCGGTAATCTTGAGTACCCACTGGCGCATCGGTTTCTTCACCACCGGATGACCGCCCACTTCGCTCTTGCCGTCAATAACTTCTTCGTTGGCCAGCACGGTACCGAGCTCGGGACACCAGTTTACCGGCACATCATCTTCGTAGGCCAATCCTTTGTCGAAGAGCTTCAGGAAGATCCACTGTGTCCATTTATAATAATCAGGGTCGGTGGTATTCACCTCGCGATCCCAGTCGTAGCTGAAGCCCAGATCCTTAAGCTGCTCGCGAAATCGGTTGATATTCTTCTCGGTCGTATCCCGTGGATGCGTGCCCGTTTTAACCGCATACTGTTCGGCCGGCAATCCAAACGCATCCCATCCAATGGGATGAAGCACGTTAAAATCATTCATGCGTTTGTAACGCGCCAAGATATCTGTGGCGGTATATCCTTCTGGATGACCTACGTGCAGGCCCGAGCCGCTGGGATATGGAAACATATCCAACACATAATACTTGGGCTTGTCGTGGTTTTCAGCAGTCTTAAAGGTTTTGTTTTTTTTCCAGTATTCCTGCCATTTGGATTCAATTTCTTCCGGCTTATACGAGCTCATTCAGTTACTGCTTAGAAATTTGTTATTAGTTATTTGTAATCGACTACAGAATATACTTTCAGCTTGACATAGTGCCTTATTTAAGTTGCCAAAGATAAGCAAAATTTAGGCTGGTTTGAAGAAAGGATTAGAAGCGTAGCCGGAAGTTCATCAATGAAACATCAATCTATGAAAATTGTCTTACCAAGGCTGCAACCACCGATGCCATCCCCACGCTCAACAGCGTGCCAATCAGTATGTACTCGGTCAGTTTTCGATCATGCGCCTCCTTAAGATCGCCAAATCGGAATACCGACTTGGCTGCAATCAAGAAGCCCAGTGCATTCCACTGTCCCAGCATTACAAATGTAAATACGAACAGCCGCTCGAGAATACCAATATACTTGCCAGCCCGGTCCAGCGAGTCGGGCGAATTGTTCTTGGGATCGGGATCCCAGCGAGAAATTATCATCTGAATAACCACTGAGGAGGGAATTGTCAAAAACACGATGGCCGTAATCTCCAACAGGTAATCGGATAACACCGTCATCAGAAGTTCTGCCTGCACGCCGTTCAGCCAGCCGGCCACAGCTACAATTATTGCTAGGTGAAGCAGCTGATCGCCAAAGAACCAAGCACGCCGGTTGTCGGAAGTTTGCATCAACTGCTTGGTGATATCTATGGCAGCGTGAGTCCCGGCAATAAGACCGGTAATGAGCCACGACTGAACTAGGATAAATACTAGCAGTCCGTGAATCAGAAAATGGAGATACAAATATTTTGATCGCAGCTTCTTCCGTTTTTTATCGCGCACCCAGCGCTCAGACTGAAAGATAAAATCGCCCAGCAGATGGGCCAGCAAAAGTTTGGTAAACAGTACCATCACAGATACTCCTCTACCCTTTTCTTAAATCGTTGCCGTAACCGTAATAACTCATCGTAATGAGCGCGTTTTTTACGCTCGCTCACCGAGGACTGACCGATTCCCAGCTTCTCAGCCAGCGCCTGCTGACTTTGATCTTCATCAGCCAACTGCGCAACCATAAACTCGGCCGAAGCCTGACTCCAGCCATCCATTGTGATAAGTGCCAGCTGAAAATAGAGATTCATCTCTTCATCAAAATCACTCCACGGGCTTTCAATTGCCAAGTTGGTTTTGGTCTTTCGAAGCTGATCAAAACGATTTCCGGATCGTACAAACGCATCCCCATTTGATTCCGTTATTGCTGATGCTCGGTACGACACCTCACCAATACCAATACTCATACGTCCATCACGTCCTTTCTCGGTTTTCAGCTTTGCCTTGATGTTTATCGCTGCATCCAAACTTTCCTTGGCCGTCGCAACCAACAGCTGAAAACTATCTCCTCGGTAAATTTCCCAATCACGCGGACTACTGCCATAAACTTGCAATACCAATTTGAGATCTCGGAGGGTCTCTTCCGTAGAGCTCTTACGTGAATTAATGATATCACCGGTTATTACTGCTTGCATAAGACCTATTATCGGCACTAGAATCGATAATAGCAAATATTGGCTTTATGCCCGATAACTACACATATCTACGATAGAGCCAATACCAAGCTTCTCAGGCGCCTCTTGCACACAGCAATGCCAAGACCTCGTAACTAGCTGACTTCTTCAACAACTTCCTCGTAAGCTGCTTTTACTTTCACACCTGCAATAGCCTCGTTGACATTGAAAAGGTGATCGCCAATTTTCTCAAGTCTATTCAGGTAATCCAGGAATACAAAACCCACCTCATTGGTATAAATATTATGTTCGAGCTGACTATAATGGAATTCAAGCAACCTATCCCGACACTCATCTATTGCATTTTCAAGAGCCATAGACTTATCAAGATCAATTTCTGTGCGTTCTTGCTTCAGGTTATGGCGGACATTTTGGATGGCATCATGTACCAAATCAAGTAACGCATGCAACTTTTCCATTGCAGGTTCGGGCAGTTCATTCCCTTCATTGAGCATCCGCTCATAGGTTTTGGACATCTGGTAGTAAATGTCAGCCACCCGTTCAAGATCGTTAATCATGCTATGCATTCCGCGGATGCGACGCGTGGCTTCTTCAGTAATATTATAGCTGGAAATTTTGGTCAGGTATTCTGCAATCTCCAACTCAATGTTATCGGTAATCCCTTCACGCTTTTCGATCTTTTCTAAAAACTGATCTTGCTTGTTCTGTTTGTTGAAGAGCAGTCCTTCGATACTAAAGTGCATCTTATCAATAAGCCGGGCGAAAAGCTGAATTTCTTTGTGGGCCTGTTCAATCGACAGTTCGGGCGACGACATCATCCCGGACGAAATATATTTGAGTCGCGTCTGCGTATCTTCTTTCTCCTTCTGATACCTCTCTATCAGGTTTACGATATACGGCACAAAACCAACAACAAGCAGTACATTAATCACATTAAATGTACTGTGAAAAAGGGATAGTGCCAGCGTGGCGTTAGCCCGTCCCATTTCAGTGGTGGCATTCATTATGGATCCCGCTCCCGGGGCAAAGTACCCCATCAGCGAATCAATACCCCATAAAAAGGGGTTAATGAGCAGCATCATCCAAAGCACGCCAAACATATTAAATACAAAGTGAAAACGTGCTGCCCGCTTGGCATACACATTACCTACCACAGCAGCTATATTGGCCGTTACCGTGGTACCAATATTTTCGCCCAGAACCATGGCGGCGGCAATGGGGAAATCAATCCAGCCCTGAAAGAGCATGACCAATGTGATAGCCATGGCTGCCGAAGAGGATTGCGTGAGCAAAGTAAGTACCGTACCCACGACCACAAAGAGGGCAATTGAGAGAAATCCAAATTCAGTAAACTGATTCAGAAACTGGAACATTTCCGGATTCTGCTGAATGTTGGGCACGCCATTCTTGATGAAATCGAGACCAATAAACAAGATACCGAAACCAATCATCGACTCGGCCAGATTCTGAAGTCGTTCCCGGCCAAAAAACATAAAAGGGAAAAACACTCCAATCATGATCATTGCAACGGGAGTAATCTGCATTTTAAATCCAAATACTGAAATAATCCAAGAGGTGACAGTGGTCCCGATGTTGGCCCCCATAATAACTCCTGTAGATTCGAGGAGGGTAATCAATCCAGCGTTGACAAAGCTTACAACCATTACCGTAGTTGTGGATGAGGACTGTGTAATAGCCGTAGTGCCAAAACCGGTAAGGATGCCACGAAATCGTGTACTAGTCATTCCTTTAAGGATGGAACGGAGCTTGTTGCCCGCTACTTTTTGAAGTCCGTCACTGAAGACTTTCATCCCGTAAATAAAAATTCCCAGTGCACCGACTAACTGCAGAAGATCCCAGAAAGAATAAGCCATCGTCTGATTTTAGTAATTATGTGCTGATCACAATTAATAATGTCCTGTAGATGTGGAGAGCGAATATAATAGATCGCAGCATTTTTTGGAAGTATGGTTTCTAACAAACCAAATTATTAAAAACATAATCTTTAATTATGGTTATTCAACCATCGCCTGATAAACCAAATTTTTGAAGGTATCCCGAAAAGGCAGGTTGTCAGCCGGCATCAGCTGTGTAAGGAAAAGACACACCATATCCGTCTTTGGATCAACCCAGTAAACCGGATAATAGGCACTTCCCCATCCATAGGCTCCCACGGAGCCTAGCTCTCCATATTTTCCAAGATTTTCTACAACCTTAAAGCCAAGCCCAAACCCCAGATCCTCCCAAATGTATTTGTCTCCCGTATGGTTGACATGCATCAGTTCTACCGTTCGGGGACTGAGCAGCCGCGTGCCCTTAAACGCTCCACCGTTGAGCAGCATCTGCAGAAAAATCCCATAATCTGTAATTGTCGAAAGCAGCCCCGCTCCTCCGGAAAAACAGGTGCGTGGTCCGTGAATGTAATCAGTAGTGCTGGTCGGCTCCATCAGTTTGAGCTCTCCCTGGTCGTTAAAACCATAGACCGGGGCCAGTCTATCTGCCTTTTCCGGTGGTAGATAAAAATGAGTGTCTTTCATCCCCAACGGCTCAAATATTCGCTTTCTAAAAAATTCATCCAGCGGCATCCCTGAAACGACCTCCAAAAAATAGCCCAACACATCCGTTGAATAGCCATAATGCCACTCTTCGCCCGGCTGAGCATTCAATGGTAGCTTAGCCAGCTTTTTCACCAGTTCACCAATGGACTTCTTTCGATCAGCGAAATACCATCCCTGCAATCCAGCTTCTTTATGGGCATCCTGGGCAATACCATAGCCATAAGTGAGCCCGGATGTGTGAGTCAACAAATGGCGGATGGTGATCGGGCGTTCCGCAGGTACGGTATGATACCCCTTTTCGGAAGAATCGCGGACGGTCACCATCGGATCTTTGAAGGCCGGAATATAATCAGCGACCGGATCACTGAGCCGAAACTTGCCTTGTTCATAGAGCATCATCACTGCAACACTTGTCACGGATTTGGTCATTGAGGCAATCCTGAAAATAGCATCCTCTTGCATGGGGATGTGCTCCTCAATATTCATCATACCGGCCGACTTCGAATAAGCCGCCTTTCCATGGCGTAACACAAGAGCATTAATACCCGCCATGTTCTGCTTGTCAATCTGTTGTTGGATTAGACTATCGAGACGCGTAAATCGTTCAGAAGAGAATCCAACAGATTCCGGTTTAACACTCTCGAACTGTCCATAAGTTAGCGACGGTGTTCCAGCAATAAAACAAGTAAGGATTAGTGCTGTAATCACCACGTATATAAAATTAAAACGCTCTTGCCTATGCATACCTGAAAATTTTGATAGTGAACCAACCCGAAGTTTTAATTTGATCTCACCTAGAGTATCAACAAATGTAATGATTTTGAATAAATCTAAAAATAGATCTGTAACTCAAAATTTTGCAAGCCGATGCTCTTATTTGGATTTAACTTTCTGTATATTCGGCCAATAAATTTTTATCTACTACCTATTTTAAACAAATCACTAAGTCATGAGAATCCAATCACTTTTATTAACCATTGTGGCCGCTGGCATGCTGCTGTCGGCCTGTAGTAATTCCGAAAATAAATCTATGAACGACAACCCACTATTTTCTGAAAGCACCCTTCCCTTTCACGCACCCAATTTCGATAAAATAAAGCCGGAGCATTATCGCCCGGCCTTTAAGGAAGGGATGAAACGGGAACTTGAAGAAATTGAAGAAATCGCTTCCAACCAAGCCGCGCCAACCTTTGAAAATACCATTGTTGCGATGGAGAAAAGTGGACGCCTGCTGGAGCGGACAAGCTCGGTTTTTTATAACCTGACCTCGGCCCATACCAACGATAAAATCCAGGAGATCCAGAAAGAGATGGCGCCAAAGCTGGCTGCACACTCCGATAATATCCTGCTCAATGGCGATCTCTATGAACGCGTAAAAACACTTTATGACAAGCGTGATGAACTAGATCTCACCAAAGCAGAAAAGAAGTTGCTGGAAGATACGCACCGCGAATTCGTCCGCGCCGGTGCCCAACTTAGCCAAGATGAACAAAAGCGTATGCGCGAAATCAATGAGCGTCTGTCTTCGCTTACAACGGAATTCCAAGAGAACCTGCTGGCCATAACTAAAGAGCGGTCGGTCTTGGTTAAGGACAAGGAACAACTCGATGGACTCAGCGACGACCGCATTACCGCAGCCCAGGAAGCGGCGGCCGAACAAGACAAAGAGGGCTACCTGCTGACGATCAGCAATACCACGCGAGTACCCGTACTTAAACAACTCAACAACCGCGACCTGCGGGAACGCGTTTGGAAAGCCTCAGCCAATCGCGGCATTGGTGAGAATGGTGGTATCGATAATCGTCCGCTGATCCTTGAAATTGTGAAGCTGCGTGCCGAACGGGCTGAACTGCTGGGCTATCCAAATCATGCAGCCTACAAGCTGGATCCGCAGACGACCAAAACACCTGAGAATGCCCTCGACATGCTCAAAGACCTGATTCCGCCTGTAATCAACAATACCAATGAAGAAAAGGCGGCCATCAAAGAGATGATGGAAGAAGATGGCATTAAAGACGATGTAAAACCGTGGGACTGGAACTATTATGCTGAGAAAGTGCGTCAGGCAAAATACAACATCGACCAGTCGAAAGTGCGTCCCTATTTTGAGCTCGACCGGGTGCTGAAGGACGGCGTCTTCTATACGATGAACAAATTGTTCGGAATCACTTTTGAAGAACGCAACGACCTGCCGGTGTACCATCCGGATGTGCGTACTTTTAATGTGTATGACAAAAACGGCGAACAGATAGCAATTTTTTATGCCGATTATTTTGAGCGCGACTCCAAGCGCGGCGGTGCGTGGATGAACTCATATGTATCACAGTCGCATCTGCTGGATCGAAAGCCGGTGATCGTGAACGTACTGAACATTCCGAAACCAGCCGAAGGCGAACCGGCGCTCATCAGCTTTGACAATGTAACGACCCTGTTCCACGAGATGGGTCATGCTGTTCATGGCATGTTTTCGGATGTCAAATATCCATCGCAAAGCGGCACTTCTGTACCCCGTGACTTTGTGGAATTCCCCTCTACTTTTGAGGAAGACTGGGCCATCCAGCAGAAGGTACTTAAAAACTACGCTGTACATTATGAGACCGGCGAACAAATTCCGCAGGATCTTCTTGACCGTGTGATCGAAGCCAGCAACTTCAACCAGGGTTTTGATACGCAGGAATATCTTGCCGCCACCATGCTGGATATGGAGTGGCACTTATTAGGTACCAACGAGATTCCCGATAACGTGCAGGCGTTTGAAAACAAGGCGCTGGCCAAATACAACCTGGATATGGAAGCGGTTCCCCCGCGATACAAATCGCCCTATTTTGCGCATACATTCTCAGGAGGCTACTCGGCCAACTACTACTCCTACATCTGGAGTGAAGTGCTTGCAGCTGATGCTTTTGCCTACATGCAGGAGAACGGCGGACTTAAACGTGAAAACGGCAATCGTTTCCGCGAACATATTCTTTCACAGGGCGGCAGCGACGAGGCAATGGAACTCTATAAAGCGTTCCGTGGTCAAGAGCCTGAAGTCAAGCACTTGCTTGAACGTCGCGGATTGGATACACAGTAATCGATTTCGATTGTCTTTAACTATATTCAATAACCAATCTGGCACCGTAGCTCTGCTGCGGTGCCTTTTTTGTTTACAAGAGATTCTACAAATGCCCTCACTTTAAGCAGCACATGCTCCTTTAATTGGGACTCACAAATTATTTGCCAATTGCGAATTATTTATATTGTATAAGCTTTGATTAGGCTGAAGCCTAACTTTGGAAATAATAGAGATAATCATTTACCCATCAGATGAACAAACCTGATATTGTAATCGTCGGCGGTGGCCTTGCCGGTCTTACTACCGCTTACTTGCTAGAACAAAAAGGCTATCAATCTACCATCCTGGAAGCACGAAACCGTCTGGGGGGACGTATCCTAACCTGCCGATATGATGACGAACCACCGCTAGAGATGGGCGCTACATGGCTCGGTAAAAAGCATACACATTTGATCAACCTGCTCGAACAGCTGGATATTGGGATTTTTGAGCAGTTTATGGGCAACAAAGCCTATTATGAACCTATCTCAACCTCACCTCCTCAGCTGGTGCAACTTCCTGAAAATGAAGATCCCACTTACCGTATCGAGGGCGGTTCCGACAATCTTATCCAAACACTTAAGCAAAAGTTGAACAACTGTTCAGTTGAACTTGGGCAGGCGGTGACATCCATCCAGCAAAACGATCGTGCTGTACAAATTGAAACAACACAAAGCCGGTTTAACGCCGATATCGTAATATTGACACTCCCACCAAAGCTGCTGCACGAGCATATTTCATTTTTGCCCACCCTGCCCTCCTCTCTCACTGATATCGCCGCTCAAACCCATACCTGGATGGCTGACTCAATTAAAGTAGCACTATCCTACCGTACCCCTTTTTGGCGTAAAGAGAATACCAGTGGAACAATCATGAGTAATGCCGGTCCCATTACCGAATTATATGACCACTCCAACCAAGAAGGCTCTCAATTTGCGCTCAAAGGCTTCATGAATGAGGCTTACCATTCACTCTCCAAAAAGGAACGACGAGAACTGACCATAGATCACCTGCAGAAATTCTATGGCAGTAAGGTCGATAATTATTTGTCATACCACGAAACGGTCTGGAGAGAAGAGCCCTATACATTTGCCAATTACCAGCAACACATTCTACCCCATCAACATAACGGAGAACCAATATTCCAAAAATGGTACTGGGATCATTCCCTGCTAGTTGCCGGTTCAGAAACAGCCCAGGCCTTCCCGGGATATATGGATGGAGCTGTTGAGAGTGCCCGGACTGTGGCTAAGAAAATTACTGATCGTTTTTAGTAAAGCTCCCCAATTTTAGCGTTCTGCTCTAATAGTTTAGCCCGGAATCGATTTTTATTCTTATCAATAACTAGATCTGACATGCTCTGAAAGCGTTTCCTCCCGTTGTCGGTTCAGAAGTAGAACTCCTTCAAAGATAGAAACGAGGTTTTAAAGGGCTTAAGAATTATTGTGCTACTTTCCCCTTTCTTCACCTACAGCTCAATCCAAGCCCGATCTTTCTCGGAGGATTCCATGATAGCCCTGACAATACGAATATCTTTTAACCCTTCTTCTCCGGGCACAATGGGCTCCCTGCCCTTCATGATGGCCAACGCATCGTCATCCATCTGGCGCGCCTGCTGGTCCCGGGAATGCGGCGGCAGTGTTTTACCGTCACTCGTTTCGCCCTGGACACCGCTATAGGATTGAAACGGCTCTAACTTGTACCCGCCGTCACGACAGTCGATCCGTAGATAGTTCATAGACTTGCCAAAGCTGGTCTCCCCTTTGGCAATCACACCGCCGGGAAACTGGAGCTCAAATTCGGTAAACTCATCCACTTCATCATAGATGTTTCGCTCTGACCATTGACGGCCGCGTACCGCCACAGGCTCCATCCCCGTAGAATATCGCGCTGCATTGATCGGATAAACGCCCATATCATAAAGTGCGCCACCGCCAAGCTCAGCATCACGTCGCCAGCTGTCCGGCCCGTGAGAACCGCTGTAGCCTGCACCAGTTTCCAGATTCTGGATAGGGCCATACGGCTCCTCCGCTGCCCATTCCATAATCGTCTGGGTATTGGGCTCGTGCTGCAGTCGATAGCCAATCATCAGTTCCACCCCATTGCGGTTGGTCGCATCAATAATTGATTGACACTCCTCCACATTCATAGCCATCGGCTTTTCACACCAGACATGCTTGCCCGCCTCGGCCGCAGCAATCGAATACTTGGCATGCAGCCCGGGCGGCGTCACCACGTAAACAACGTCAATATCATCGTTATTAGCCAGCTCATCCATGGTTTCGTAGGTATATACATTCTTATCCGGAATTGAGTACTGTTCCTGCCACTTCGGAATCTTGGATGGCGTACCGGTTACGATGCCACGGAGTTCACAGTGCTTTGTTTGCTGCAGACCCGGAGCCAGTTGTCCACCGGCATAATTACCTAATCCCAGCAAGGCTACACCCAGTGCCTCTTCTTTATGCGGCAGTAAAACCGATGGGAATCCCACGGCCGATAGTAGAGAACCTCCTGCCACTGTGCTACCCAATTTTCGAATAAAATCTTTACGCGAGATGTTATTTCCCATAACAGAACTCTTATTAGCATTCAATTTTGTAACACAAATCAGGCTTGTACTATTCAGCCTCTTCTATTAGAAGCAAACCGTTATCTAATATTCTCGTAGTACTTTTTGGTGATTCCAGAGTATCAACATCCCATGATAAGTCATTTGTACAAACGTGCCAAGCCGCCGGTAATCCTTGCAATCCTTGCCATTGAAAAACCGTTTTTCAACCTTGTAAAAGGTCGTACTGCAAACCCAGACGAACGAAATATGAGCCGACAATCCATAATTACATGAAATAGAAGAATACGATGAAGAACCTACGAACCGCGACATTCGTCCTATTTACCCTCTTGTCCACAATTTCAACCGCCTGCAGCCAAGCGCCCGGTAACCAGTCGGATGTTGAGTGGCTGATCGAAGTTCTGCAAATCGAGGAGGGGGCAATAGTTGCTGATATCGGGGCCGGAGATGGCGATCAAACACTGGCCATCGCCGAGACTATCGGCCCGGAAGGCAAAATATACAGCACCGAGCTGGGCTCCTCCTCCCTGCGCGAACTCCGGGATGCTGTTGAAGAAAGCAATCTTTCCAACGTGGAGGTTATCGAAGGAGCTCCCCGCCGTACCAATCTTCCCGCCGAGTGCTGCAACGGACTCTATATGCGCCGCGTTTATCATCATATTGATAATCCTAAATCATTTAATGAAAGTTTGTACAAATCCCTCAAACCCGGCGGCAGGCTGGCCATTATCGACTTTGAACCGCGCAGTTCCGAGGCAGAGCCCGAGGGACGCGACTCCGGAAGTCAGCATGGAGTAACGGCCAAAACCGTTGTTAAAGAGTTGACTACAGCGGGTTTCACGCTGATCAACGATCCCAAGAAATCAGGCCGAAATTTCTATGTCGTATTTCAAAAGCCGACAGCAGATTGATCATCGTTTAATAATGAGTTTGGGCGGGGAATTACCCACAACCAGTGTATCAGCTGCAACAACATACACTTCATAGATTAATGTGTCAGGTGGCGCATCAGATTTCACGGTTAATTGCAACATTTTACTACGTCCAATAAGCTGACTCTTGCCATCCAAAAACTGCCCTTCGCTGTAGGTAAAATAATCATCCACTGGTTTGGAAAAGGTAAACCTCATATCCGACCCCTTCGCCTGCCAGTAGATTTTATCTTTCTTTCCGACCTTTAATGTGCCCCTATTATTTCCCTCCTTATCACGAACTCTCCAGACATCAGTATCTCTATCCTTTTCGATAGTCACTTTGATCGTTGCCATAACCTCCGAAAAAAAATCTGACGGCATGAAACCAGCAGAAACCATGCAAAAGGTCAATATTAATATTGTTAGTGCATATTTATTACGCATGAGCTTTCCTCTTTTTGTTTAAAGCCGAACCTATAAATCCCAAGCCCTAACTTATGGTTTTTTGTTTTCATCAAGTTTTTCTTTCATCGCCAAATAACGGGGATCTTCAACCAGTGACTCAAGCTCGGGCTGCGATTCTATATCTGCAATCATAGCTCCTGTAATCCACCGGATAGCCTCTTGACGCATTCCCAGCTTTTCATAGGTCGTTACTGCACGTTGACGAATAATAATATCACTGTCATTGTGATCCAGTGCCTGTTTGATGTATTTAAGGGCTGTCAGCGAGTCCTCTACATCCGAATAATACGCCGCTAAATCGGCCATCAATTCCGCATCATTGGGATTCACGGCTAACTGATCTAACCCTTTTTCGATGGCCGTTAAATAAGAATCCCGGGCACGCTGTTTGTCTCCGCTTAAATCATATGCAGACGCCAAATTTGCCCAAATGGCATACCGGTCAGGCAGCACCTGCAAGGCAAGCTGATACATCTGTGCTGCCTGTTCATATAAGCCTTTTGAATAATAGAGCGTAGCCAAATTACTCGCGACATCCGCATCATTTTTGATAGCTAATGCATTTTGGTAGGCACTCTCAGCTAAATCCAGCTTCCCCTGAAAGTGATAGCTTATACCGAGGTTAGAATAAGCGTTTACATTTTGAGGAGCTAATTCTATAGCTTTTTTAAACTGCTCGGCCGCACTTTCAAAATTCCCCTGCCGTAAATACAACGATCCAAGATCATTATATCCCACCCATAACTGAGGCTTTAATGCGATGGCATAGCGATAGGTAGCCACAGCTTTTTCAATTTTACCTTGTTCATGGTACGTATTTGCCAATTCACGATACGCTTGGGTATAGTTAGGATCAATCTCCAATGCCCTGTTAAAGTGCTCGATCGCAGCCTCATAATGACCTCTTCCGGCGTTAACCAATCCCAATAACGATTGTACCGGCGCCAGCTTCTCATTTATTTGCAGGGCTTGCTGTAATACCACCTCAGCATTTGTTGCTAACTGGACATCATCGGTAGATTCAAAAGTGCGCCAGAAGGCTTCACCCAGCCCTGCATATGCCAGCGTAAATTGGGGGTCTTCTTCGGTTGCTTTCTGGAAAAAATGAATGGCATTCTTTAGCTGGTCCAAACTATTATTTTTCTGCAAACTGGCACGTCCTTTCAAATAATATTCATATGCCACATGGTTAGCAGACCCACCATCGGTTAATACTTCATCAATAGTTGTCGTTCTTTTTATATCTAACATTTGGAGCATTGCCTCAACGCCTTTCCGCTCTAGCAACGAAAAGTTATTTCCGGCTACGGTAACTTGCTTGGTATCCAAGCGATGTACATTTTCGGCATCTACCAACTCTAATATTAATCGTATTGAATCTTCGACAGCTTGAATGCTGGAAAGAATAGCCAGGTTTACACCAAACATCTGGTGCGCCTGACGGGCACTGCGAACCTGCTCGCCGCGCATTTCGCTAGCAGGCATTACCCAGTAAGACTCCTCATGCTTTTCGAGCTCAGAAAGCTTAAAGGAGAAGGTCTCTCCCAATCCATCACAGATCGACTGCAAAGCGGCATTTTGACCAATATTCTCTATTGGCAAGACAGCTAAGTATCTTTTTTCTGGGATACCATGCGCTGCTATACCACTCCACTGATAGATGAAAAATAAAAGCACCAAAACGGCCAACGTTATTCCCGTTACTTTGAATAGATTTGATCGTCGACTACTCGTTGAGCCTTTTTGTTTACTTCTGGGGATAGAAGCTGGAGCTGACGCTGTCAGATCTGCTAAAATGGCATCCATTTGTTGGTAACGCACGGTCTTATCCTTAGTCAGGCATAAGCTTATCACGTCATCAATCCGTTCGGGAATATCAGGATTTCGCTCCGAAACCGGGATCGGCTCCTCTTCGGCAATAGCATATATTAAAGCTGATTCATAAATCCCCTGGAAGGGTAGAACACCGGTAAACAACTCATAGGACACTATTCCAAAAGCCCAGATATCTGACCGTTCATCCATCTCATCACCGGCCAGTTGTTCCGGCGCCATGTACGCAGCTGTTCCCAGTGTTGTCCCCGTTTTTGTGATATGGGCTGTGCCCGTCGCATAGGCCAACCCGAAATCCATGATCTTCACATCCCCCTTTTGGTCCAGCATAATATTCCGCGACTTAATATCACGATGGATAATTCCCCGATCATGAGCAGCCTTGGTACCCTCAGCTATTTGAAGAGCTATTGTGCATTTTTCATCCAAGCTTAACGCACCGTCGTCTATAGCCTCTTTGAGCTCTTGTCCTTCGATATATTCCATCACAATAAAAAGCTCATCTTCAACTTCCTCTATCGCATAGACTTGGGTTACATTAGGATGATTCAATGCAGCAGCTGATTGGGCTTCAAGTGTAAATCGCTTGCGTTCGGTGGAATTACCGGAAATGTGATGGGGCAAAAACTTAAGGGCAACACTGCGCTTGAGTTTTGTATCGCGGGCATGATATACCACTCCCATGCCGCCTTCTCCCAGCTTCGAAATTACTTGGTAATGCAGAAAAGATTTGAGCATCCCTCATCCACTTTTAATTGGTAATAAAACGACTCTCTGCCTTGCCTTACTGCAGATATTAAATTAATATATTTTATACTTAAGTCTATAATAATTAATAATTTATATGTAAATATTAATATTATGCATTTCGTCCGTCACCACAAATAAACTTGCCAACCATGTCCAGTGTAGAATTATTAACTCAAGAGAATAAAGAACTGCAACTAGCTGTCAATGAGCTGCGGGTACTCAACGATATTGCCACTACTATTACATCTACACAACCGGTAGAAACAATTATTGATGAAATTGTGCGGCGATGTATTAAATACCTTGGGGTTGAGGAGGCAACAATAAGCTTGCTGGAGCGTACTACGGGCGCTGAAGAATTTCACACGATGATCCGCCATCTTGACTCTTCGGCAGAACGGGTTCCAATCAAGTTGGATAAGCGTTTAAAGGGATGGATGATCAAACATCGTAAGGTACTGTTGAGCAACGATATTCAGTCGGATGAACGCTTTAATTACTTAAGCAAGGCTTCCTATTCCTTCCGATCTATCGTGTGCGTGCCGCTTATTGCAAAAGGTAACCTGATTGGTTACCTGGCGGTCTTTAACAAGAAAGATGAACGCCCTTTTTCTGATCAGGATCGGCGCCTGCTATCAATCATTGGATCACAGTCTGCCCAGGTAATTGAGAATGCACGGTTATATGAGGAAGAAAAAGCACTGTTCAGCCTTCAGGAAGAAATGCGCATGGCTAAAGATATTCAGCTTAGCCTGCTTCCAAATCATGAACCCCAACTATCCGGATTTGAGCTGTCGGCCACAAACATACCGGCAAAATCAGTTGGTGGAGACTATTATGATTTTTTGACCTTGTCATCCCAAAAAGTTGGATTTTGTATCGGAGACATTACTGGAAAGGGAATGCCAGCTGCCATGCTTATGGCTAACCTTCAAGCAACGCTACGCAGCCAGGTGATCATATTTGAGGACTGTTGCAACTGTTTGAAAGGAACCAATAAGCAACTATACCACAGTACTGAAATCACAAAATTTGCAACCCTTTTTTACGGTATTTTAGATCCTAATAATAATACACTGGAATATGCCAATGGAGGACATGATGCTCCCCTATTGTTCCGTTCTGGTAAGGATGAACCTGAGTTTCTTGAATCAACGGGTCTCCTTTTAGGCATCATGGAAGAGGTGGATTATCAACGAGCTTCAGTATCATTAACTGCTGGTGATCTCGTTCTTTTGTTTACCGATGGCATCACCGAAGCCATGAATGCGCAAGAAGAAGAATTTGGTCTTGATCGGCTTATTCGGTTAGTATCTGACAACCGGCAAAAGCCTTGCAACGAAATCCTTAATACCATTTTGCAGGCCGTTAAAGATCACGCTAACACAGCCTCCCAGAGTGATGATATTACGATCATGGCCATCAAGAAAATCTGAAGGCGATCTTCCATTTGATAACTCTCACCAGCATTTAGTTTTTAAATTAAGCTAAAAACTCGAAAAGCGGACGGTTTATACCAGGATCCCAAAGGGAAAGGACTCACCGTTACTTTTCAAAGTGTAACTGGTATCAGTTACCCATTGCTGCTCAGTGCCGAACAAAGTCATAATGACTATTACGGGGATATATGTTTTTTGATTAACCGATTGTTTATTGGCAGCGATAATAAGATTGCAACCATGAGTGATGATTTCATAAATACAAATGTGGAGCAGTTTGTTGGTGAAATTCAGGATGAAATGGCTAAGAGTTTTCATAAGTTTCAGCTCCTAATTTGCAAAGTCATTTAATTGGACAGTTAATTTATGGATCCCATCACGCATGGAATCATTGGCGCTTCTGCCTCATCCTCAATCGCAAAACGCCAGAAGTTACGTGTTGCTGCCCTAGTCGGAGCTGCCGGCGCAATGCTTCCCGATCTGGATGTGCTCATCGACAGTGCTTCGGATCCATTGCTGCAACTTGAGTTCCACCGCACAATCACCCACTCCTTTGTCTTTATGCCCGTGGGCGCCCTGCTTGTCACAATCTTACTCTGGTGGTTTTTAAAAGCTCGACTCACATTCAAAGAAATATATCTGTATAGCCTGGCCGGGATTGCAACGGCTGGTCTGGCCGACACCTTTACCAGCTATGGCGTACAGCTGCTGTGGCCGTTTTGGGAGACGCGCTTTTCCTGGAACCTGATCTCGGTCTTCGATCCTTTATTCAGTCTTGTATTGCTAGTTGCATTGGGATGGGCACTCATCAAGAAAAAGCACTTGAGCATATATTTTACTCTTGCCTGGATCCCCTTGTATCTGACTTTTGCTTTGTTCCAGCAGCAACGAGCCAGCATCGTAGCCCAAAAGCTGAGCACCCAGCGAAATCACAACATTGAGAAACTGATCATAAAGCCAACGATCGCCAATGAGCTGCTCTGGAGCATTCGCTATACCTCTGATGATACCCTGTATGCCGATGGCGTCAGATTATTGCCTTTCACAGATCCCCAAATTTACACAGGCACATCTACGAACTTGCTCAACTGGCAGGATCAATATGCCAAGTTCCGTGGCACGACGCTCTACAACGATATTGCTCGTTTTGATGAACTATCCGATGGAATTCTTATCACACACCCTGACACCGCAAAAGTAATCGGCGACGGTCGTTATGCTATGCTTCCAACCTCGGTGAATCCACTCTGGGGAATCAAAATTGATACAACCGACACAGAAGAGCACGTAGAATTCAACACTTATCGCAATGCAAGCTCAGCTATCCGCGGCCAATTTTTAGATATGCTACTGGGTAATACGCTCATTGATTAACCAGCCACTCGAGGGTATCCACACCGTCCGGCTTCCACGATATCGGCGGCTGCTGGGCATCCGAAAGATATTCGGTACGCTCTTCCCAACCGCGTATCTCACTATCGGGATGCGGCACATAAATGCTCTGCAGTTGATCGCTATACTGATCTGCCAGCTCAGCTACGGTTGACTCCTCTCCCTGCACCCAGTAACAGACAAAATCCTGATCCAGCTCCAAGCCCCCCTCCTGCAGCAGAAAGTAATCCAGCCAGGCCTGCGACCGTTCGATAGCCTTATTGTAAGCATACTGCTGCTTCAGCTTGGGTGCAGGTGCCTCGTGCTGGGGATTTTCAAGCCAGAACGACTCAATATAATCGGTGAACTCACACTTGATTTCATCCAACGAGAACGGGGACACTACAATCGCCACCGACCGACAGCCCTTTCCGCCGTAGCGAAAAATTCCTTCCGCCAAATCTTGCATCGTGCGCTCATCCTTCCGATCAACATAGGCCATCGAAAAGTGAGCAGTACGGATTAAATAGCGAGCATGCTGTTTCGCCAGGTTCCATTTTTGGATTGCATCCTTAACACCCGGCACCGAGGATTCTGATCCCGCGAAAATGATGGCATCGTGCGGCATATCCTCAAAGTCGTGCAGCCGGTGCGTCCACTGTACATCCATGTCAGTCCATACAGCGGTTTTCTTCACCTCATTCAAAAAAGTTGGTAACAAGTAGGGATCCTTCCGCGATATCTTTCCGGTGTATCGCGCGCCACTCAGCAGCGTGCTAAACGCATCCTGAAATCCTACAAGTGGTAAATTACCGGCATGCAGGCACAGTATATTCTGCGATGAGGCATCTTGGTCATCGGTTATCCCTGCTCGCTCGACCCACTCTTCGATCGCAGTCTTGCTGATACTTTCCTTGATCGCCCTAATGGCATACTTGATATCCTCAAAACTGAAATAGCCCTCCCGAACCGTCCGATCGATGGCATCCATCAAGTAGTGATTGTCGCTGCGAAGCCAGTTATCGGTGGCTTCTAATATAGTATCTATACGTTTTTCCAGATCTCCCATTTTACATACTGATATTTTTTAAACCCTGCGGGTTTTGTAGCTAACCTTACTTAATTGCTTGCACTTAATTTTACAACATATCCTTAAACCGACAGGGTTTTTTACTAATCTTCTTCGATTAAAAAATTACAGCCGCGCAAGTCTTGGGGATTCCACCGCCCCAGCACCTTGAAGCGCCCGTTCTTGTCCATGACGCCTTTATCACCGGTCAGTAGAAACGAGCAGCTGTGGACATTCGCCAGGTCAACAACGCCAATCAACCCTTCGTTATAAGGATCCAGCTCTTCGGCGGGATTATCCGGGTTACGGATACTCACTTGCATCCACGGCACCGTTCGAAACCACTGCCCGCCGGTGGCATATGCCTGGCTCAACAGCTCGGCCATGCCATACTCCGAATGGACCCTCGTGCTGTCCAGCCCAAAGCCATTTGCCAGTTGCCGGTGCAGTTCTTTTTTGGTCATTTCGCGGCGGTGCGTTTTCATACCGCCAGTCTCAATGACGATACTGTTCGAGGGCAGCGCTGTTTTCTCCATTTCCAGCAGGTCGATCAACCCAAACGCCGCCCCAAAAAGGATGAGTTGCTTGGCACTATCTTGTACTTTTTTGATTTCGGATTTCTTCAGTGGCTCATCCAGCGGCAAAAACTTACTTAGTCCACTGTCATCTTGCTCGATAAGCTTCTGTATCATATAAATCAGCGATGATCCGGGGTTGTCGGCGTAGCCGGGCGTATAGCCCCAGATAACAGCTGACTCCAGATCATAGAAATGGTTGAATCCTTTCAAGATAGATTGGTCATAAATCGAGGAATCCATCACCCTGTGCACGCTGCGCTGCATACTGGAGGTGCCACTGCTTTTAAAGGTGATCTCAGGCTCGAGATCCGGCCGGGAAGTCACCTCGGTGTCTTTGAATGCCTTGATAGGTAAAAGAGGAATAGCTTCGACGTCATCCTGAACTCGTTTCAGAATAGCAGGATTCAAGGCTTCACAATACCGTCGGTACACTGCATTGTTTTCGTACTGGTACTCAAAGACCTCCCGGGCTTTTTCCTCAAACGATGTTTCATCCGAAAATATAATTGACGACCAATCTTTCATATAATTTATCTTACAGTTTCATAGAGCTACACAAAAGAGCCACAGAGAGAATAAAACTTTGTATATTCTAGTGTCACCTTCTGCAATGGAATTCTTGTTATTCCAATCCCACGCGTTCAAATATTCGCTCAATATTACGGGTATGGTGCTCCAGATTAAACGCTTCGTCGATATCCTCATCAGATAGCGTATTCGTAATCGTCTCATTGGCCTCGACCAGATCTCGGAACATGGTTTTCTCTCTCCAGGCCTGCATCGCCAGCGGCTGGACGGTATCGTAGGCCTTTTCGCGCGACATTCCGCCCTCGTCAATCAACATGTGCAACAGACGCTGAGAAAACGTCAGTCCATACGTCATGTATATATTCTCTTCCATGTTATCCTCGTAGACCGTCAGCTTTTCGACAACCCCGGAGAACCGGTTGAGCATGTAATCCAGTAGAATGGTTCCATCCGGCAGGATGATCCGCTCGACAGAAGAGTGCGAAATATCGCGTTCGTGCCAGAGCGGAATGTTTTCATAAGCCGACATCATATAGCCGCGGAGTATGCGCGAACATCCGGAGATATTTTCAGAACTGACCGGGTTTCGCTTGTGCGGCATCGAGGATGATCCCTTCTGATCTTCAGCGAAAAACTCTTCAGCCTCCCGCACTTCGCTGCGCTGCAGGTGACGAATCTCCACCGCAATCTTCTCTAGGGTGGATCCAATGAGAGCCAGTGTGGAAATGTAATCGGCGTGGCGGTCGCGCTGCAGGGTTTGCGTTGAAATAGGTGCCGGCGTTAGTCCCAACTCTTCACAAACTGACTCTTCGACTTCGGGCGGGATGTTTGCAAATGTCCCCACCGAACCGCTCATCTTGCCAAACTCAACGCCTTCGGCTGCCCGCTCAAACCGCTCGAAATTGCGTTTCATCTCGGCATACCAAAGCGCGCATTTTAAACCAAAGGTAGTGGGTTCGGCATGCACGCCGTGGGTGCGCCCCATCATCACCGTGTATTTATGCTCTTTGGCTTTCTCAGCCAGCACATCAATCATATGCTGGATATCCTTGCGCAGAATTTCGTTCGCCTGCTTCAGGCGATAACCGTTGGCCGTATCAACCACATCGGTGGATGTGAGCCCGTAGTGGACCCACTTTTTTTCGTCGCCGAGCGATTCCGAAACCGACCGTGTAAAAGCTACTACATCGTGTTTGGTTTTCTTTTCAATCTCCTTAATGCGATCGACGTCAAAGGAGGCATTTTCGTACAGTTTTTCAACGTCCTCCTTGGGAATTTTACCCAGCTTGCTCCAGGCGTTGCAGGCAGCAAGCTCGACCTCCAGCCACGCTTGAAATTGGTTTTCCAGCGTCCATATGTCGGCCATTTCTTTGCGGGAATATCGCTCAATCATGAAATAAAGTATCCAGTGAAATTGGGGTTTATTAGCTGATCAAAGATATCGGTTTTATAGGAGAAAGGCAGAGGTAAAATATGTCAGTGTTAACACACTCAACCGGTTTTTAAAATCCAGATAAATAAAGTAGATTCCTCAAAAATAAATAAGTCCGGGCCAGATATTCCACTGACCCGGACTTTCCTCTCATTAACGCGTCCAAAGGACGCACGGGTATTGAGGGTACGATATTCTTAGTGTAGAAGCAGTTTAGTTACCTTCCTTTACTTCTTTAACTGCTTCAACATTCTCATCTTTAATGACATCCTCATACGTCTTGCCCATTTCCCGAAACTCAGAACGTTGGTTTTTCAAGAGTTCACGAGACGACTTGAGTCGACCATTCCTACGGTCAGCTAACGTAGGTTCGATACTTGCTTTAATAAGGATGACAAGCTCTTGTTCAATACGATCATCGGCATTGTATCCAAAAAGGTAGCGGAGACCAAAGAACCAACCTGGCAGATCTTTGAGGACGGGGATCCCTTTGCGAACCTTTACATTTTCAGTTCGGAAAAGTCCCGCAATAACGGTCGACTCACCATCCAGAAGTAGGATCTCGGAATTAGCCTGTTGCTTGTTGATAACAGTACTCACCGGATCCGGCTGGGCTGTTGAACGTTCGGCCGAAATTTCCATGTCGATGAACGTTGAATCTCCCTGCTGCACAATAAATGGGGTAACCGTAAGGATGGTTCCCACGCTGAAGAACCGGTCGGTAACGTTGCCCGCAAAGTCTCGCTGCTTAATAGAGAAGTCCTGCCCAACTTGGATGCGGCCTTCTTCACCGTCCAGCACTTTGATCTCTGGTGTGGCCAGAACCTTACCAAGGTTATTAGCTTCAAAGGCTTTAAACAACGCTCGCACTTCGATGCCACTGCCGGCTATTTCCCCAAAGTTGACTACACCATTGAAGAGATTCTGCGTTACTTCCTGTGCAGCCCTGCTACTTACCTCTACATAATCACCACCAAAGCCGACATCCGGCAGGCTTTGACGAACTCCGCCAGAACCACCAGACCCACCGCCTGAGCCTGCGCCACCACCAGAACTCGGATCCAACACCTGGCTTAAACCTTCTGGTCGAAAATTCAGATTATGGATGGTGCTCCAGTCGACGCCAATTTCACGCAATGCTCGCTTGTTGCCTTCGAAGAAAATGGCCTTAATGCGCACTTCCCGGCTCCCAAAATCCACCGGTATTCTCTCTACTTTAGCTTCAGCGGGTACTGCACCACGGTAAACCTGCTCGTCTTTTTGGGCTTCCTTAATTTCGAAGAATCTAGGCGATTCAACGACCGCCAATCCCTGGACGTCAGCAATATACAGCAGTGCCTCTTTCCAGTGTACCTTACTAATAGGGATGCCAATTGCATCGGTGGTGTTTGTCCGATCCACGATAAATTTATCGGCATAACGTTGTGCATACTCGTTTAGCAAGTCGATTGCTTCCTCGAACGTCATCGTTTTGCTCAAACTGATCATCTCATCCGGGCTGTAATACTCTCTTGCCGGCAGCTCCTGGTTGCCTTGGGCCTTTGCCATTGGAGCCCAAAGTATAGCTAGTGAACATACTACCACTGCTGTGAAAAGCGTGTACTTAATTTTTTTATTTATAATAGTTTTCATCATCGTAATACCCGTGTTATGTATTTAATAATTCCACCTTTATTTAATTCAAAGGTCGCTTCGTTTTTGCTGGTGTCAACCCTGATTAATCTACCCAGATATACCTCATCTCCGACGTACATATAGCGTATTTTCCCGTTTTGATCTCTCAGTGAGATAAAGTTAGCCCCAATACTCACCAATGTACTTTCTTCTACATTTGGCAAGTTCTTCTCATTTTCTCTGACATCATGTATCAGCGGATAAAATGAGTTGTAGCTAAAAACAGGCAGCTCTTTTCTCGGCTTTGTTGAATAGTCGTCGAAGATACCGTCTCGGTCGAACAGGCTTTCCAGCTTAAAGCTGTAGTTCACCCGTCCCAGGTTTGTTATTCCTGCCAACGGCTCAATCGACATTTGTTTTATTTTAAAAAGCGGTCGCCCGTACTCCAACCGATTTATAAAGGTGTTAACGTTTTTGTAGTACCCTTCTCCACTTACATCAAATTTTAGTGAGCCGAACTGGTCGTAATGTGCCGAGTCAACGGCTACAAAATTCATATAAGTAAAGGCATCTTCCTGACCCAGTGAAATGAGTGAGCTATATACTTCATCGGCATTTTTAGCCTTTACGAGTAATTTAGCGCTTTTATCCACATTGTCTTTTACCTGTTGATATTGAGCTACCAGGTTATTGTAAGTGTTGGCGACTTTTTGATGTTCGTACAGCTGCTCTTTCTTTTGACTTATTTTTTCGTCCAAGTGAGCTATATCTGCATCTTCCACCAAATAAAACCGCGACCACCCCGTGCCAACCATGAGAACCCATACCCCGATCATCATGAGAGAGTTTCTTATTGCGTAAGTCACTGTCTTGTACCCCGTTTTTGTTATTGGTTGTTGTTATTTGAACTGCTCTTGAATTTTTGATTCAAATCGTCTGTAAAATTGTTGTACACCTTGATTGAGAATTTGTACACCTTCACATCTCTCATATCAACTACCGACACCGCTTTCAGGTCGGCCCATTTGAATAAATTGGCCACCTGTGGAATGCGATCTCGCGCGGTGCTGTATCCCTGCAGCGTAAAGCCGTCTTCGGCATACCTGATACGGTCGATCCAGACGTGTTTAATGGATCCCAGCCCGTCGTTCAGTGTCTTGAGTATTCCACTCCAGTAGAACGCGCCGTCGCCAAGGTCGTTAAGCAGATCCATCTTCGTCTTCTCAATCTCATAGAGATTTTGAATCTCGTTAGCCTCTTTGACTACCGGCTCCAGATCCACGATACTCAACTCGGTGCGAAACAGCTCTTCATTGAGATCTTTGATCTGTTGCTGTTTTTCTTGATACATGTGATTCCAGAGCACCGGCGTAACTAACAGCAGTAACAACACCACGAACCCGTGCCAGCCCAGCTTTAGCACATTCTGGCGTTCCTGGATGTAATTGGGAAGCATCGAATACGCGGCAAAGTCAGCATCTTTGGTCTCGGCAGCCGACATTGCGGCGCCGATGGCCGAGGTAAAGAACCCTGAAACAACCTGCAGGTGATCCGGAATGTTGATGTAGTCCGATTTAAACCGAAACTCATCAACCGTAATACCCGGAAACTGCTTTTTGAAATAATCTATGGATGTTGCGTTCAGATCATTATTGGTAATCACCAGCCGGTCTAGCCCTTTGAGTTCGCCCGTGTCCAACTGGAATAAAATCTTACTGAATATTACATCCAGTATGCTCTTGGATACGCGCCCCTCATCGATGGGAGAAATCGTATGCTGAATCTGATCACCCTTCATGAAAAACACACGGCTGCGATTAAAGCCCATGTGGATAACACAAGTAATTTCATCCGCATCAAGTTTGTAGTTCTTCTTGATGAGACCGGCCAACAAACCCTCATCGGGCAGCATTTGCCTGATCTCTATCTTATTGTCTGATATCGTGCGGGCGTTATCCAGCAACTGCAACAGATACGGCTTTTGCTGATATGAGGCCAACAGCAACGACCCCTCTTGCCTGATTTGATACTCATAATGATCAGCACTGGGAACCACCCCGTACACCTTCTGCAGATGCTCCGTTATGTAGCTTTCCAGTTCTTTGGTTTTAAGCTGATTAAAATCCTGATCCTTAAGCAGCTGGAAATTCGTGTCGCCGGTCTGGATGGTCATTCCCACCTGCACTTTTCCCTTGCTTAGCTCTTCCAGGGCATCTTTCAGTGTAACAACATTAGTGTTGAAGGTGTCGCGTGTTTCACCATCTTTCTCAACTGCCATAAGCAGATCCAGGTCGCCATTAGTTTGCAGAGTGTCGTCATAGCTCTGATCAATCCCGAAATGGAAATCCTCGCTGTAGTCTTTGACGATCTCTTTGGAACGGTTTTCCTTGCGCTTTTTGTCCATCTCTTCCTTAATCGCAATACGCTCCAGCTGAGCCAATTTCCAGGCTCCCTTCTCTTTCTTGATCCGGGCAATTTTTAACAAATCCCCGTCCAGTGTTAAGCCTATGTATTCTTTTGTACCCATATCGTTACCCTACCATTGTATTTAGTTTGTCAACTGTAGACGGATTAAGCAGTTTCTGCATCCGCTTTTTGTTATTAGCATAGTTCATGGCGGTATCTTCCGAGATTTTACCTAGCTCATACAGGCGTTTAAGATCCTGTTCCATGGTATGCATCCCCATTTTGCCCCCCTCCATAAGCATCTGGTAAATTTCGCCGATGTTGTTATTTCGAATAGCTGCCTTTACTGGTGGTGTTACCAACAGCACTTCTTTGGCCAATACCCGTTTGCCATCCAGACTTGGCACCAGCTTTTGGCTGATTACACACGTCAATACATCGGCCAGCCGAAGGCGGATGCGTACTTGCTCCTCATACGGTACTTCGCCCAATATTCGCTCTATACTTTCCATAGCTGAAGAGGTATGTAGTGTACCGAAGGTCTTGTGCCCTGAATCAGTAATTTCAAGGGCGGTCTGTATCGTTTCGGGATCCCGGAGCTCTCCAATCATAATGATATCCGGGTCCTGTCGCAGCGCCTGAACAGCTCCCTCTTTAAACGAAGCCACATCGCGACCTACTTCACGGTGTCGGATGATACATCGATTAGGCTCGTGCACCAGTTCCACCGGCGATGCTATAATCACTACATGGGCTTCCATGCTGCGGTTATTAGCATCAATGATGGTATCCAACGTACTAGACTTACCCGAGCCCGTAATACCAGTCACCAGAGTCAGCCCATATTGAAAATATTTCAGGCTTACTGCTTTAGCTACTTCGGGATGAAGCTCGAGTTCTTTAAAGGGACGAATGACGTTGTCAATACGCCGCATATTCAGCGCTAGGTGTTCCATATCATAGTAAATGTTGGCGCGGAAACGCTGATCCGGCGCCTGCTCTTTGGTTATGGTATACGAGAAATCGATATTCCGATTCTCAAACAGCTTAGCCCGTTGTTGAGGCATCAATAAATTCAACAGCAGAATATCAGTCTCACACTGGTTGAACTTGTGCTCTGTATCCACTGGATTTTTATCGCCGTGGATACGATACCAAATGTTTCCCATACATCCGGGACCTCCCAGGTCGATGTCGGAGGCTTCAGCCTCTTCCATCAGGTTTAGGAAATATTCCAGTTGTTTGCGCAGGCTCATACGCCACATTTCTGACTGCTTGTCAATTAGCCCCGCCATCTCCTGCTGCATCGTTACTCCGGTCAAGCTAGCCGGCAACTGCTTTACCAGCGGCTGAACTACCGTCGATATTTGTTGTAGGATTTGATCTATTTGTTGTTTTTCCATGATATACGTACCCCTTTATTCGTTTTATTTTACCCGATTTTCTCTCTCTGTTATTCGAAGACGTCTATGATTTTAAAAGACGATGGCATACCTCTGGTTGCTGCCTTGCGAGCATAGTCCAGAGCCATGCTATTGTACAGGATTGACAAGTTTCCTGTTAGATCAATAGTGGTGGTTTTTGTAAACTCATTAGGTGACCCCACTACTACTGTTCCATGCAATGTCACATTACCTTGCCCATCTAAACCCCATGAATTTTCAAATATAATTAGCCCGTAAAAATTAAATGTTCCCGCAGCATTTAAGGTCGTTTCTACATCCAAATCAGCATTTTCGCGGATTATCATTATCCCATACCCATTTGTTTTACCCGCAATTTTAGCATAATTATCGATTAGAAAGACTCCCGGATTTCCTGGGCTACCAAGATCCTCGGTGTAAGGTCCGCCGTTTAACTTGGTAGCATTGGGCGACAACATATCAATCATCTCTGCGAGTGGCGCAAAATCCATCGTCGGGTTTATCCCGATACTGGGCTCCTTACCAGAACCTGTATTTCCATCTATCTGGTCTAAAAACTTGAAGGTAGGATCTTTAGCAATGATTTTGTTCTTACTTGCCTGATCAATAACAGAAATTCCTGGCAGCCCAACTGAATCTTCTCCACTTTCATCCAACCCATTGATATAAAACGAACCTCCAAGATCCGTTAAAAAGTCGGGATTCGTGAATGCAAGAGCCCCTGGTATATTCGGCAACTGAGGATAAGCAATTTCCACTTTGTAATTGAGTACTGTTGTTATGCCATCCATAACAACTTCTGAAATCAAGCGCAGCTGATCATCACCAAGTGCTGGATTCACGCTTTTATCTTCGATTACTATTGAAGCTATTCCGTAATCAAGGGGTACAATATAAGCCTGATTGCCATTTCTCCAGGTTATATCCTCACGCAGCTTGTGGAGCGTCAACTCCACTCCTGAATGTGCTAGGTTTCTAATCTCTGCAACATTTGCATATGAAGCCGTTCGTTTGGCCAGTGAAATGTGACGGTCATTGAGCTTGATTTGAATAATCCCCAGCACAACAATTGTTACAGCACAAATGTAAATTAATGGGCGTCCCATGTTATTCTCCTAAAGATTATATACTCAACGGCATAAAACTCTTTTCCCAAGCAGCTTTCATGTATTTATCTCCAATAGGATCCAAGCTTTCGCATAAAATTTCTATGTTAACCTTCCGTACCTCACTGAGGATGCTGGTAGGGTTATTTAGCTTATCATAGTATGACAAGCTAAAGTTTACTACGCCCAGTTTGATTGGTGTGCTAACACCGTTTATCGTCCTGGTCAACAAATAATCATTGGGATTAGTGGTCTCATTTACCATCTGCGCCTTGTCAAACTCCCATTTAACTTCTTCTACGACGCCGTCATCATCCAGGTCGCTCTGATAAACAAGTTTCGTTGCCGTAGCTTCTTGTAAACTATTGCCAGCAACTCCGTATCCTATTTTCACGAAATCATGAGTGATAACATTGGCCACCGCATCGATATTTACCTTGGATACATGGTCGCTCATTGATTCCATTGAACTTTTGAACAGATTCATGTTTACATGTACCAGCGACAGCACCAGAATAGAACCAATAACAAAACTTGAGATCAGTGAAAAATTCATCTTATTATCCGTTAATAGTATGATTTTATGTATGTCACTGCTACGGTGTCTTTCGTCTCCGAAACCACTTGCACAAACAGACGTTTAAAAGATGTTTTCAGAACCGATACTTGTTTCAAATCATTCTCTTGCATATAGTCAACTCTACAGCTGGTCTTAAAAATACCGGTTTGCGTTGTATCGGTACGCGTATAGTTGTGGTAGTCATCAAAATCATCAAAGTATGGGTACACTTCTCCGGCATCAGGACCTAAGCTCGAAAAATCGCTGTCTTTGAGAGACTTCAGTGATCCCACAGCAGCTTCATCAAAAGCCTTGCTGCGGGACTCATCGGCGATGTTCTGTGCAAGAGCCACTGCGGTATAATCCAGTTCCGATTTGACCATCGTTTTGGTGTTGTTTAACAGCACACTCGTAAGTCCCAACTGTAGCATCGCAAAGATGAACATGGAAGCTACCAGGAGAATATATTCGGATGAATCAACCATAATTTTGTGTCCTCAGTGTTTTCTAATAAACTCTTGTGTTTAATCATCAACTGTCATTGAAAGGACTTCTTCAATGGAAGTTATCCCCTCTTTAACTCGTTCTCGGCCCGATGCCCGCAGGGTCATCATGCCGTTTTTGATAGCGTACTCTCGAATCACCTCGTCATCCACGTTAGCGCCGGCATCCAAAATGAGGTGCCGAATCTCCTTGGTGAAGTAAAGTGCTTCAATGATAGCCGTACGGCCCTTGTAGCCATGATTACAGTGCTCACAGCCCAGTTCGTGCGCTTTATAAAATGTTGTTTCAGCAATTTCTTTATCTGTAAAACCAATTCCGCGCGCTACCTGTGCATGTAAATCATGATCCTCTGTCTTGCAGTGATCGCACAGCTTGCGCACCAGTCGTTGTGCCATAATCAGGTTTACCGCATTGGCAATCAGGAAAGGCTCAACCCCCATCTTATACAACCTTGAAATCGCACTGGGCGCATCATTAGTATGCAGCGTCGAAAACGTCAGGTGACCAGTATTGGCCAGCTTAATGGCAATTTCGGCGGTCGCCAGATCCCGAATCTCTCCCACCAGTACGATGTCAGGGTCGTGACGCAGGATACCCCGCATCGACTGATCAAACGACATGTGGCTGTTGATCTTGAGCTGTCGCGCTCCGTATATGATATATTCGGTCGGATCTTCGACTGTTAGCACGTTTTTCGACGGATCCATCACGTGGTGCAGCGCCGCAATCAAACTCGTGGACTTACCGCTCCCCGTAGGGCCGGTAATAATCACAATACCCGAGGGCTTGTTGATAGCCTTGCGGAACAGGTCCAGTGCCGTCGTCTGCAGGCCCAGCTTATTCAGGTCGGTGATTACTTTACGGTCATCAAGGACCCGAATCACTACCGACTCGAATTTTCGATTAAACTCGGTACCCACAATTGGCATGATGGAAACTCGAAATCGAATATTTACATTGTCGATACTCCGCTGGATAAATCCATCCTGGGAACTGTCGCGCTCAAAACGATCTACATTTCGTGTTTTGTCTTTTACAACGGCGATGAGTGCCTCGGGCTTCACTTTTTCCTGTTTATGCCAGAGTTGCAGCTTGCCGTCGATGCGAAACCGGATGTCCGTCATGGCTCTACCCATCGGGATAATATGAGCATCACTGGCGCCCCGGCGTACCGCCTCAACCAACATGCCTTCGATAAGCTTGTTAAGCATGCTCTGGTTGATCTCAGCATCCAGCTCCTCTTCTTTAATCTCATCTTCTTTGGTGCCCGGCAGATCGGGATCTTCAAATTCAATTTCATTAATCTGCTCTAGAATATTGTTCTTTTTGTACAGCACATGCTCGATTATCGACAACAGCGAATCGTGTCTACAATACACCAACTCAACATGATTGGCTGAAAGCTCATTGGCCAGATCGGTAATGCGAGGGTTCATAGGATCGGATGTCAAGATCACTACCTTCTGATTCTGCTGCGAAATGGGCAGTGCATCGAGCTCAATAAAAGCATTCAACATTTTTTCAGGAATGCTTCTGTTGACCTCTTTAATCTCTCTTAACTTCTGTTCATCCAGCCCACCGGCCTCCATCTTAAACTCTTTGATGACAAAAATATCGGCAATGGCTTTCATCAACAGGTCACGATCTACGTGCAGCTGCTCATGCAGGATCTGGGCAAACTTACGTGCAGACATATCCGGATCGGTAGCCTGGAGCTCAAACGCTCTGTCAAGCTGTACTTTGGTAATTACTCCGTTGCGATGGAGAATCTCACCAATATGCCGATGTGTTTTTACTTTGCCCATGGTGGTTGTTAATTACAGGTTATGTATAAAGTTAGATTTCAATCGTTGGTTGAATGATAGCCGCTTCGGATGAAACGATAGTGATGGCAGCCAGCACAATGGCTATAATGATGTTAACCCCCACATTTATCAGTTCAACAGTAGTCTGCAGTTTGTATTCGGTCTGCACCTGGTAATAATCGGCCAGCTGCTTGGCGTTGTCGCGTACAGATCCCGACTCAGCACCCAGTTTAAACCGGCTCAGGGCTGTTCTTGTAAAGATTCCGGTAGCGGTCAAAGCTTCAACCAAACCGGTACCATCACGCAGCATCTTCTTGATGGCGATATCTTTAATCTGCCGTTCCATATACACGTTTCGGCAGGCTTCGGCAGCCGTTTTGATCACTTCAATATTTTGTCCGGAATCGCTGTAGAGCGTATAAAACACGCGTGCAAAAATTTCTATACTCATCTTGTGCAACAGATCCCCCATCACTGGTATCTTGATGATATATTTGTCCAGCACATATTTGCCTTTTGGCGTATTCACGTAATACCAGAACAAAGCGATAGGCGTGATAAACGTTAGTGTAATTGCAATCCAGTGATCCTGCATAAAATAGCTGGCCTCCAGTGTGGCGGCCGTCATCGGCGGCAGCTGGATGTTATACTCCAGGAACATCTCCGCCATCAACGGAAAGATGTAGCCCACGTAAAACAGGACTACTCCAAGTATTGCAGCTAGGGCAATGCTCGGCATCAACAGTGAACGGCGCAGGTTCTTTTTAAACAAAGCGTCTCGTTCCATGAATTTAGCAGTACTCTCAAAAACTTCGGCCATGTTACCGCTTGTGGATGCAATACCCAGCATATGAGCGGCAAACTTGCCAAAGACATCGGTATGCTTGCCATATACTTCATATCCCTCTTTCCCATCTTGCAAATCTTTTTGAATCTCTCGAATAACGTTTTTAAGACGCTTGTTGGCCGTGTCTTCATAGAGCAGAGTCAGTATCTCATTGTATGGCAGCCCTTGGCGAAGCAGATCGGCAGAAAGGCGAATAAAGGTGACAACCTCTCCTGATGATACGGTACCTCTGAAATTAAAAAAATTCTTCTTGATGCTTACGACCTGGTAACCCAGTTTGTTCAGGGCATTGGTCAATTCTTCTTTACTGTAAGCCTCTTGCTCTCCCTGAATCATTTTTGAGGAGTTGCCATTGCCCTGAACTTTATATGAGTAGAGCGCTTTCTGTTCGAGGGCGGAAATCTCAATATTCCTTAGTTCTGCAAGCTGATTAATTTTTTGTTTGGCTTCTTTCTTGCTGGCAGTCTCAAATTCTGCCTGAACCATCTTGTTACCCTGTGTCCGTCCTGTAAATCTAAAGCGTGGCATAATAGTAGAGGATTAAATTGTTGTTACCCGATTCGCTAATTTTAAATACCCGTTCCCCGTTTACTCTCTATACTTTGATTCGGTCCGGGAGAGGCAAAAGTGCCCCTCCCTTCACGAATCCTCTCTCAGCTATTTTATTAAAATAACTTAAGCTAGCGCTCTCTTTATTTAACAGGTGTTGTACTAAATGAGATACTGTTCTTAGTAACTGTAGCTACCATGTTATTTGTAGTCCAATCATCTATTTGATTCGGATAAGCTGTAATAGTGCCACCACTAGCATTAATTACGAAACGGGCATTGCCATTTACAAAGTCAATTTTGCTAGTACTATTAGCTTTGTCATATCCAAAACCTAGCTTATCAGCATCTACACCAGTAAAGGTTCCGTTTCCTCCACCCAGCAATGTAGGTTTGATTGCGTATCCTTGCATTTGCGCAGCCAGTGTTAATACATCCTGACGGGTAGCATCGATATTGGCATTTGCCATGCTTTGGCCGAAAATATTAATAGCCACAACGGTAGCTACACCCACGATGATGGTTACCAGAATTACGAGTAAGAGTTGTTGCTGTCCCATAATGTTTACCTAGTTGTTTTTACTTTATTGATTAAATAGCCCGTTCGAAGGTATTAATTTTGCCAACGTCCGGTATTAACGAGGCTACCGTTTTTTGCCAACTTCTCTTTTTATTAAAAAGCTTGCCCTCTTTTACCCTATTTGGGTTGGAAGAGATTCGGCTGAAACCTTTGGCCTCGCTGTACTATGATCCAAAGGTTGTGCCAATCCCTGATTTCCATCTATTAGAAAAATCTTATCTCTCTATCTCTCAAGCTTTTACGGGATAACTTATACGGCAACCATGGTCCTGTTTTTGCTAGACTTATCTACCTTTCTGTGGAATACATAAATGGAAGTATACTTTCTTCTTTTTCTAGCATTTGAGTAATCAATACAGCAGAAGAAAAACCACCGCAGGATAGCAATGGTACTTAATTACCCACGCGGATAAACATTTGTTACACAGCCCACCGGCAGCGGGTAAGAATTACTCATTATATTTTAGAGCTTAATCGCTACCGCAACTGGTATTCGAGCGCTGATCTTTTATTTTTGGGTAAAGCTAATTTCGAAATGCTTTCTGTCTGTGAAATATATTTTGCGATGCCTTCTGTTACTTGTAATCACCGGATGCCTGGCGTCCCCGAAACAGAAATCTTCGGAAACGGATCTCTTTATGTGGATGGGATCCAATCACCTTATCCAAAAAGAGTCCCGGATGTATGAGTCGATGCTGCTGTTTGCCAAACGCCACAGTATCATTCCGTATGAGTCTGGAGCAAATACGGTAGCAGATCTCAAACGATTTCTAAATCATACCAAGGAAAAAGATATTCCCAGGACCTGGATTGAGATCGGTCCCAAGCAGGAAGGGCTCACAATTAAGGAGTTTATAGAAGAGCCAGCCTCGAGAACGGCTACGCTGAAACGCTTTCGAGAGCTGGCACAGACCTACAAATCATACTATCCCGATTTTGCCCGGGTCACAATTTTCGACGAAGCGCCGCTGGGAGCGTTTGCCCGCGACCCGCAAAATGAAAACTACGAGGAAATTTTTGCCCAGTTTAAAAACTATGCTCCCAAGGCCTTTTCGCTGCTGTACAAGGCTTTCAAAGAAGAATTTCCGACAGCGGAAGTAGGCATTTTCCTGCATCACCCGCACAACGCTTCGCCTGCAATGGCCGGTCAGTACTCCTACATAAAATCGTTCATGCATCGTGCTGACTCCCTGGGAGCCACTCCCGACTTCATCTATTCGGATGTCTATCGCGGCTACTTTAACCGCGGCTATGGGCAGGAGACCACCGAACGGTATATCACCGATGTCGTTAGTCACACTAAAGAGGTGGCCGAAAAATACGATGCCGAAGCCTATCAGCTGGGACAAACGCACACGATCAAGCTGGGATATACGCCCAGCCAGCGCCAGATCGATACCAACGTGGAGGCTATGCTGCGGGGCAACCCCGATGGCATAGGCTGGTACTGGCCCAATTATGCCGGCACCAACATGATTAAAGACAACAACGGAATTAAATCTACCGATGTGGATATCTCTTTTAATCCATTTGGTCCCAACAACTGGGGCACCATCGGTCCGGCGGGATCGCTGTACGGCACGTCTCGGGACCGCTTCAGCTATTCTTATCTCCGAATGCTGGAGGCGACCGACAAAATTACCCCGGAGAAATCGTTCGATCTCTGGATCTATGGGCACGACTTCGATCATGTTGAACACAGCGTCTGGCTGAAAGCACAAGACAAGTGGCACCTTATTGGACATATCAACCCGCAGCAGGATGACCCGGCCTACAAACAAGAAGCCGACAAACAGTTCAGGTATTCGTACAACAACCGCTGGCATGCGGTGGCCTTCCGGGGACTTTCGAGAGATAAATTTATTGCCAGCGATTCGCTCCGCAATCTACAAATTAAGATTGAATCATCCGAGGAAAGTGACCACTCAAAGCTGGCGGCCGCTTATGCGATGCCCTATTATAAGACGCGCCACTTTGTGACCGAGCAAAAAATTACCAACCTGATTGAACAACAACCTCGCTGGATAGCTGTCAACAGCCTGGCCTCGCAGGTGCGGCCCGTTTCTTTTGACCTACGGCCTGATTCGACGTTTAAAGGTAGTCTGACGGAGAAACAACCTTCCAAAGGAGCAGTATCTTTTCGCCAGTGGCTCAACTCCCTGAATACCAATAAATAAATCTCAACAGTCTTTATGACGCGAATTCGGATACTTGCTTTCAGCATTCTCTTTGTGATCCTCCCAGTCCTGGGATTTGCCCAGCAAAACTCAACGAACCTGCTGGACGGCGATACCTGGAAACAACAGGGACTTGAGGTTATATCAGCGTGGATGAATCATGCCACGGACTCTACCGACGGGCAGTTTCATGCTTTCCTGGACCGGGAGTGGAATCCACACAACGGAAAGCAAAAATATCCTGGCATGCTCAGTCGGCATCTCTTCAGCTACTCGGTGGCTTACATGTTAAGCGGAAACGAGAAGTACCTCGAAAAGGCTGACAAACTATTCAACTATCTCATTAATCACGGATGGGATGAGCAATTCGGTGGTTGGTATTATTCAATAAATCCCCAGGGGCAGCCTGTTGACAGCAAGAAAGATATGTTCATGAATATCTACGCGGTCACGGGACTGAGTATGTATTACACCATTACCCACGATAAATCAGCACTGGAGTACATCCGTAATACACGGTCGCTTTTCCAGGAACATGCCTGGGATTCCAACCATGGTGGGTATTACCGCCGCCTTGATCGCCAGTGGAAGGTTACCAACGACAACAAGGTTTTTACGCCACAAATTGCGCCTGTTTCCGGCTACTTGCTTTACCTTTACGCGGCCACGCAGCAACAAAGATATCTGGATCAAGCCAAAAAACTGATGGCTCTTGCCAACAAACAGCTGCTGGACAACAAGCTTGGGTGGATTCGCGAGAAATTCGATCACAGTTGGCAACCGATAGCCGAGCATAAAAGTGACGAGCAGATCAACATTGGTCATAATATTGAGGTTGCCTGGATGTGGCTGCGTCTGTATTCCATCACCGGCAATACCAGCTACAAAAAGAAAGCTGAGCAGTTATACCGGCAACTGCACCAATCTGCTTTTACATCCAACGGCGCCTGGCTGTCTAAAATGGGACTTACCACCCCGAACCAACACCCGTCAACTACCTCTTGGTGGATTCAGGCTTACGGCGATATGCTACAGCTTTCGATGTACGGCTACGGTAATAATTCGGACAGCCTGGATCAGTTTACCAAGGGATCCTCGTTCTGGAATATTGCCTTTCTGGATGAGAAATACGGAGGCACCATGCTATCAGCAACGCTGGATGGAGATGTCGATCGGGGCGATAAAGCAGTACGTACCAAAACCTCCTATCATGCGATGGAGCATGCCCTGCTGAACTATCTCTACCTGAGCTTGTGGAATGAGGAGAAGCAGATTACGCTCTATTTTAATTGGGATATGGGCAGTGACGATCGTCCGCTATGTCCACTGCCGATTTATAACAACGACGCTAGTATCACCGGAATCAACACCAGTGATGGCTCTTTCTCAGTACCGACGAATCCGTCAAAATGTATTTCGGTCCCCGAAGAATTTAATGGTTCAATAAAAGTGACTATGGAATAATGACCAATTTAAAAACAGTACTCGTACACTTCTGTTTATTGCTCCTTGCTTCTACAGGATTAGCTCAATCATCAAGTCAGCAGCCCGCTCGGTTCGATCTTGTCATTTTTGGCAGTGATCTAAGCTTGCAAGAGACTGAAGTGTGGCTCAAAGAAAACCCCGGCACCGCTGACAACTGGCACAAGCTGGAGAGTGGACTGGTTGCCAAGACTACTAACAGCAAGCATACAACGCTCATTTATCGTGGCCTTGAAACTAATAAATTTGCCGGGCAGGATATTCGTGAAAATTATATATCAATCAAACTGAGGGTAGATAATCAGCAAAATGCGCAACTCCGAGCGGCCTACGCCCTGCCCCACCTCGAAAATACCGATGAGATAACCAACAAAATTCATCAAGCCATTCAGTTACATCCTGCAAAAATTAAAGAGCACAGCATGGCTACCTTGGTATTTTCGCGGCCTCATCCCCTCTCTGAAAAAGCTATCATTGAGCACATCGAAATGCCGGTACGTCATCTGAAGCCCGGCGTCCAAGAGGTACGATGGCTCGACATTCTTTTTGGGAAGTAAAATAACTTCTGGATTTTCAAATGAGTTCAGAATAAAATAATCGACAACATTTCAAATCCTCTACCAATTACTGCCGTGGTATTTTGATCCAGCTTCCAGAATCTACCATCTCATCTAGTTTTATCTGGTTGGCAATAGCCACATCTTCGGCCTTGATATCCATTGGTAGATTATCGGTAAATGAAGAAAACGGCGCCGACTGGTTGGCCTTCATCGTCTGTAAACGCACAGGCTGAATATTAAGAATCTGCTGATCGGTCAACGAGGCAAAAGAGTTGCTGGTCTCCTCAAAATTGGAACGATAGTTGGCAAACTTATCGGCCAAACTATACGAGATAAACCGGTAAATATTGTCGCCATAGGTTACTCCATACACATAAAACTGATAATTTTTGCCGTCCTCTGTGGTAGCTGATGCTATTGCTTCATAACCCTCCAGCTGATTGTTTTCTGTCGCACCCTGCGAGTTGACTGTAAATCCCTCCTGGTCCACAAACTCCATCACTGATGCCTGAGGAGAATCCGACTCACTGTCGATCTGCATAACAGAAACCGCATCCTGATCTTCGTTCACTATTGCCACCTTTGTAGCTTGGTTGATTACCTGCCAGCCAGATGGATACCGAAACTTGAACTTGAGATCGGGGTGATAGAAATAGCCATCACGGCTAAAGCCCTCTCGCGGATTATTACCATATACCATTCCATCAATCGTCTGCATATACTCGTCGGTATCATCAATATTTTGCTCATACCCCTTTTTACTCCACTGCTGTGCCAGCTCTGGAATTGTTTTGGCTCGCTCCGAGGGATCGGGGTGCGTCGATTGCCAGTTGGGAATGCTCTGGCCTGACTGCTTGGAAATACGCTCCAGCGCACTAAAGAAGCCAGCCCCATTCGCCGCCTCGTATTTTTTCATCGCTGCATACTCTACACCCAGCCGGTCCGATTCACGCTCATCATCCCGGCTGTAACTTAAAAACAGAAACTGTGCGGCTTGGCTTCCCACTTCCAGAATACTGCCACCGGGTACGCCCAACAGCTCTTGCCCCGCAACAGCACCGCCGAGTAGCGCCAGTTGTCCCACCTGCTGTTCGAAAGCACGTTGGGAAGCGTGTCGCGCGGCAACGTGACCAATTTCGTGCCCCAGCACTACGGCCAACTGTGCTTCATTCTCGAGATGGGCCAGAAGCCCGCGCGTTACATACACATATCCACCGGGTAGTGCAAAGGCATTTACGACGGGACTATTCAACACTCGAAAGTGAAACTCCGTATTTTTGTATTTTCCAGGAGTATCTTCACGACGCATATGGCTGACCGAAAGCACCTCTTGCCCCACATTTTTTACGTAGTTCAACAACTTTTCATCATCATAAACACCATACTCCTGCTGAATCTGCTTGTCGGCCTGCTGACCAATCTGCAATTCTTTTTCCCAGCTATATCCATACGCCCGCTTGGTGCCACTTACCGGACTCCGCTGGACCACGCAGAAAGTAGTAACAAGTCCAACAATTATAATTAAAATGGTAGATTTGATATACGATGTTTTCATAGAAAATAGCTTCCTTTTTGGTAGTGAATAGGTGTGTATAAAGGTAACCAATTACGAGATGTTCCGCGGCATATTTTAGCCATCGGAAAGCAATTTATGCTGCCAGTGCTGATAGATCATCACCATCGCCAGCGTATCAAGCTCACAATATTTCAGCAGCGCATGTTGAAAGGCCTCAACCTGTTCGTCAGTCCATTCCCGGGAGATCAGTTTGCCGTACACCACCATCGCCTCAGTTCCCCGTCGAATCGGTGCTTCGCCGGTTTCCATCAGTAGTTTATAGGGATTGCGCGCACCACCCTTACCGTCGGGTTGCCACCACTGCATCGCCTCAAAGTTATGGCTAGCATATAGCTGACTGTATTTTTCCTTCAGGAAATCGCTGTGGCTCATCATCGATTGCAACACATCCTTGATACTCAGGGAATTGCCCATCTCACAGTTGTAATAAAAGTTCTTCACCAGTCGGCTCAAATCAGCCACATAGGGCGGCTGGCTGTGTGACGAATCGTTGCGGTGTATAATCTGCTCAATCCATTTGATAAGTCGTCCGGCATCGGATACTTGATCCAGCTCCTTCATCAACTCTCGGCGAACCGTTTTCAGCGCATTGCGTTCAAAGTTGGAATACTGTACAACAGTCCCCTCTTCAATATCAGGTACAGACATCAATTGCCGGACTATTTCATAATTGGGATATCCGCTGTCAAGATCGTCGATCCACTGGTGATGCGTCCAACTTCCGTCTTCAAACAGTGTATGGCAGGAAAACTGGAACAAGACCAAGTGATACGGACGGCGATTTTTTCGCACTGGAACCGCATAATTGCCGGCCTCAAAATCCAGAAAATGGAGTGGGTATGACCACCGTTTAAGTTCCCGGGCAATAGCCGGCCTGAAGATCTCTTCCGGTACCGACTTGCCATTAGTTTTGTAAACCTGCAGCGCCTGGCGCATCTCATGACTGATGCGCCCCTCTCCTTTGACAATACTTTCAGGAGAAAAAAGCTTCTCGAGTGAGATATCACGCTGGTCATGTACCCCGCGCTTCACCAACTGATTGGTGCCCGGACCAATTAAGTTGAATACGTGCAACTCAGATGGATTATCGGTATCCATATGAGGAGACCAGCATTCGTTAAAGCCACTTTTGGTACCCTGCTGAACGCGCTCGCTTTCGATACGAAACTCACAATTCTTGCACTTCAATCCTATTTGGGGATTAACTTTTGCCCCATCAAAATAGAGATCCCGCAGAAAGTATATCGACTCATCAAAGTTCTTGCGCGGCAGATGCTGTTTTGCGAACCCTGAATCTTCCCAAACCCTTGTAACCAAATCCGTAACATCCAGCTTAACCAACAGTTCTTGATTGGCCGAGGTAACCTCATCCGATATTGTGCCTTTTTGCAGTGGATCTAAAATTAAAGGCAAATTATCAATATAAGCGAGACCTGTTTTTTCAGGCATCACCAGTAGTGCCTTTAAATCCAGTTGGGGGCACTTTTGCCTGACCAAGTACAACTGGTAAGCAAAATCCAATAAATAGGAGCGCCACTTACTGAAGATATTATCATCTTTATCAGAAAGGCGGTGCTTCTGCGAATTGAAGGCTTTGGTCTGTACCTGGTAAGCTGTAAGCGTTGGGCCGTCTTTATTGACGATTGGCAATCGGGCCATCATACGCTGATGCTCAAAAATTGCATCAAAAAGGGTCACCTGCTCCTGCTCAAGGAGTTTAAGTGTTTGAGAATCCGCTTGCGCTACCGAATCTTCATTGATAAAGATCCCTTCTGGAAAGCTGGAACGAGCCAGATCTTTTAGTAACCGCTTATTGAATATGGCATGCTCAATAAAGGGAACCGATTCCTTATTTTCAGGATAATTTTGGGCATAGTAATAAAGCTTAGTGGCACATTCTATCCCGGCTCCAAAAAGGTGCTTAGTGAAATAACTCTTCTTTTTCCGGGATGAGGTCATATCAACCAATAATATTGACTTCAGGAACCAACTCAATACCAAAGGTATCTGCCACCGAAGTCCGGATTTTATTAGCCAGCGCCAAGATCTCTTTCCCGGTGGCTCCACCGTGATTCACAATAACCAGCGCCTGCTGCTTGTAGGTACCGGCATTACCTACGATCTTGCCTTTCCACCCTGCCTCTTCAATCAGCCAGCCGGCCGGAATTTTGGTTTCTTCATCCCCCATCGAGTAACCCGGCGCTCCAGGATATGCTGCCTTAATCCGCTCAAACACTTTATTTTTTACTACCGGGTTCTTGAAAAAGCTGCCGGCATTGCCCAGCGTATCAGGATTAGGCAACTTGCTGTTGCGGATATCGATCACAATATCGCTGATGTCGCGAATTGTGGGTTCGGAGATGCCACGCTTTTCAAGCTCCGATTGTATAGCACCGTACGATGTATTGAGTTGTGGATCTTTGGAGAGCTTCAGCACCACCTGGGTTACCAAGTACTGTCCTTTTAGCTCGTTCTTAAAAATGCTGTCGCGGTATCCAAACCGACAATCTTCCTTATCAAACCGGTGTACCTCACCACTTTCGATGTGTGCAGCTTCCAACCATTCAAATACTTGGGCCAGCTCTACGCCATACGCCCCAATATTCTGGATAGGCGCTGCACCTACGGTCCCGGGAATGAGCGACAGATTTTCGATGCCTCCCCAGCCCTGTTCCACACAGTAACGAACCGTCTGATGCCAATTTTCACCAGCTCCAATTTTCAGCCAAACATGATCATCAGTCTCTTTGAGAATCTCTTTGCCCATGATCTCTACATGAAGAACCAATCCATCAAAATCATCAGCAAAAAGGATGTTACTGCCGCCGCCCAACACAAGCAACGGTTGGCCGTCAGCCTGGGAATGTTGGAGAATTTCCTGAAGCTGATCGATGCTCTCAATTGCGGCAAAATGACTTGCTTTAGCTGCTACCTGCAGGGTATTATAGGGCTGCAGATCAACATCAGAGGTAACCAGCGTATTATAAGTGGTACTCATCAATATCGCTATTCCTTGGTTTTATGATGTTCTGTAGAAGATCTGGGGAGATCCTGTACTTTCACGCGCAGCTTTTTTACGCGATTGTTTTGCACCGAATGGACTGTAAACTCCAGGTTTCGATAATAAACCCGTTCGCCCACATTGGGAATACGCTCCGTCAGGTGATAAATCAACCCGCCGAGGGTCTCATACTCATCATCATCTGAGGTGAGCTCACAGTTTAAAATATCTTCCATATCATCCAGATCTATACGAGCATCAAAAATATATACCCCACTTTTGAACTTGGTATAAAGCCGCTCTTCCAGATCATCGTATTCATCAGAGATATTGCCCACAATCTCTTCCAGTATATCATCAAGTGTCACCAGCCCTTCGGTACCACCGTATTCATCCACCACAATGGCAATGTGCGTTTTTTCCTGCTGAAAATCGCGCAGCAGATCATCCAGCTTTTTGGTGGATGGAATAAATAGCGCCTTACGTGCGATCGTTCGCCAGTTGATGGTGGTTCGCTCAATATCGGAGTTAATATAGGGAAGTACATCCTTGGAGTGAATAACACCTAAAATGTTATCCAGATCATTTTCGTAAATCGGCATACGCGACAGCCCCTTTTCACGAATCAGACTTAGTACCTCATCAAGAGAGTCACCGGTGGAAATGGCCACAATATTGACGCGCGATGTCATAATTTCGCGCACGGTTGTACTCCCAAATTCAATCACATTTTCGATAATCTCGCGCTCATCACTTTTGATGGATCCCTCCTGCTCGCTGACCTCAGCCATTGTCATAATATCCTCGGAGGTCATTTTGCTGTTGGGTTTTGGCAGGCGTTCCTCCAGACTCAACGTGCTGTTGGCAATAATACTTGACAGCGGCGTCAGTATCTTATAGAGCACATAAATAAATCGACTCAGCCGACGCGATAACGTCAATGGATTGTTGATAGCAATGATTTTGGGCGTGATCTCGCTAAGGATCAAAATCATGAAGGTGAGCACAATAACCTCAATGAAATAGACCAGAAACTCGGAAAGCCCAAAGTAGGCGACCAGATTTCCGGTTACAACCGCCGCCAGCACAGAGGCTATAATATTGGCAAAGGTATTGCCAATCAAGATGGTTGCCAGCAGTCGGCGCGGCCGTTCTAACATCTTGATTATGAGATGGTCGGCCGTACCCTCGATTGTCCCCTCAGTAAGCTTATCCTGCTGATTGGCAAGCGAGAAAAAAGCAACTTCGGATCCCGAAAAAAGGGCAGAAAATAACAATCCCAATATTATAAAACCCACCTGTATCACTAATCCAACAGGATCCAGCGAAGGTTCAAAGAGGATAGTTTCCTCCCCTTGCGAAATGAAATTTAGAATAAAAAGTAAACTGCTCGGGTCGTCCAATTACCTGATTTATACTTGAATTTATTTAAAGCTAGGCACTGAAACGGTGTGGTGCAAGAATAGAAAAAGCGGTAAAGCCCAAAAGCCTTACCGCTCTCGTATGTAAAATAATTTACCTTAAAATGGCAAATCATCATCGATATCATCGAAATCTTCATTCAGATCAACACTGCTCGAGACCGGCTGTGAATTATCGGGCTTCTGAGGCATATCGCCGCCGCCACTTTCACCTTTACTGTCGAGCATTGTCATCGTTAGGGCTTTGATCTCTGTCGTATAACGTGTTTGGCCCTCTTTGTCTTCCCACTTCCGCGTTTGAATGGGACCTTCGATATACACTTGCGATCCCTTTGTCAGATATTCCTGACAAATCTCTGCCAAGCGTCCCCAGGCTACGACACGGTGCCATTCAGTCCGCTCTTTCCATTCTCCCTGCTTATCTTTATAGCGCTCAGACGTGGCAACTGATAAGTTAGCAACGGCCGTATTAGACTGGGTATATCGCACATCAGGATCCTGTCCAAGCCGGCCAATTATCATTGCTTTATTGAGTGAACTCATAATATTTCCTCGTTTGTTTTTTATTGTTTCATCTAAAGGTAAGATATATTTTGGAGGAAATCCTTACAGAAAAAATAGCAATTCCCTGCCTTACCTATTGTAAATAGGTAAAAAATATTATCAGACCGATATTTTGGGTTCCTAAAATCCTAATTTGTTCAAGGTTACAGAAAATCCCTTTATTAAGTCATCGACTTATTAATTCATCCAGCTAATTCTTATTTGCATTCCTTATGAGAACACTTTACTCAATCTCTATCCTGACTTTTTGTTTGTTATTGAATGTTTCTAGCCTCTTTGGGCAGAGCGACAAATGGACCGTTGAGGATGTCATAAATCAAAAACGGGCATCAGAACTCACATTTTCACCTGATGGAAAATCTATTGTGTGGGTGAAAACCCAACCCAGTCGCGAAAAAGATAGCAATGAAAGTGACTTGTACCTGACCCGCCTCGACGTCAAAGAAGATGGGAAGTTCAAGACTATTCAGTTGACGCGCGGAGATGAGTCGGATCACAATCCGCTTTTTTCCAGTGACGGCGAAACTATTTATTTTCTATCCTCGCGTGAAGAAGGCAAGAAACTCTGGGCAATGAGTACCTATGGCGGGGAACCTTACGAAGTTCATGAATTTAAAACAGGCATTTCTGACATACAATGGATGGGAAAACAGAAACTGGCTTTTGAGTCCACTGAAGGCAAAACACTCTACGAGCAAAAGCTGGAAGAACAAAAAGATAACACCGTGGTCGTAGAAGATACGGCCCATTTCAAACCCAGCCGCATCTACTCTTTTGATGTTGAAGAGAAAGAAATTATGCGTCTTACCGACAACGAATACCCGGTGGGAGAATACGAAATTTCTGGGGATGGGAAATGGCTTGTAAGCTCCCATATTATGAGTCCAGACTACACGGCAGACGCCAATCCAAAACCAAAATACTACCTTTGGAATCTAGAAAAAGGAACCAAACAGCAGATTCTAACTGAGGGATACCAGACGCCCGGCAATTTTGAATTCACTAAAGATAACAGCGGCTTTTATTTTGTATCCGTCCAGTCCTCAAATCCCAAATGGAATGGCGCAGGCATCAGCCTGTTGCACTATTACTCTTTGGGACAAGATGAGGCCCAAAAAGTACCTCTCGAATGGGACTGGGGGCTCGGTTCCGGATTTGACGTCTTTGGTAACGATGTGATGGTTGGACTGGCCAACGGCGCTACTATCAAGCTGGCCTACCTGCAAAAAGATGGCGACCAATGGACAAAAAAATCGGTAGATGCCGGCTCGAAGGATGAACATGTGACTGTGACATCAGTGGGAGAAGATCATAAAAAGATGGTCTATGTCTATTCGACGGCCTCTACTCCACCCCAATACCGACTGACAGAACTCAAAAAAGAACGACGATCGGTTACGATCCCCGAAGGTGAGGAAGTTATTGAACTCAATAATTACCTGGACAAGAAAAAGAAAGCCCAAACAGAGGTGATCACCTGGACGGGTGCCCTTGATGATGAAATTACCGGCATCCTGTATTATCCACATGACTACGAGGAAGGCAAATCCTATCCCCTTGTTGTCACCATTCACGGTGGCCCCTCTGGCGTAGATCTGGATCGATGGAATGAGTCGTGGACAGACTTTAACAACATTATGGCCCAGAAAGGAGCCTTTGTCCTCCAGCCCAACTATCACGGCTCATCCAATCACGGGCAGGAATTTGTAGAATCCATCAAAGGACACTATTACGAATACGAACTGCCCGATATCATTTCCGGTGTAGAAAAACTGGTTGATGAAGGAAAAGTAGATCCCGATTCCATGGGGGTCAAAGGCTGGTCGAACGGGGCTATCCTGACGACGATGCTCACCGTCAAGCATCCCGATATGTTTAAAGTTGCTGCTCCGGGTGCCGGTGATGTCAACTGGACCTCCGACTACGGCACCTGCGCGTTCGGGGTTTCTTTTGATCAAAGCTATTTCGGCGGTGCTCCCTGGGATGATACCAACGGCAAAATATTCAACGAAACGTACGTAAAGAAATCGCCGCTATTTGAGATGGAAAAGGTTCAAACCCCCACCATTATATTTCATGGCAGTAAGGATCGCGCTGTGCCTCGGGATCAGGGTTGGGAATACTACCGAGCCCTACAACAGATTGACAAGGCACCGGTCCGTTTCCTTTGGTTCCCCGATCAACCGCATGGGCTGCAAAAGGTGACTCATCAAACGCGTAAGATGAAGGAAGAAATACGGTGGTTCGAAAAGCACCTGTTTGGTACTTATGAAGCCGAAAATGAAACCTTTAAGGAAGAAAGTCCCATTGCGGAGCTCCTGCAAAAAGACAAGGCCCAAACCGCTGAAGGCATGTATGGCGTAATGCATAATGGTATTCTTATCCCTGAAACAGTTTCCATCAAAAAAGACTCTACATCAATCGGACGGTTCGAAGTCACAAATGCACAATATGCAGATTTTGATCAAAGTCACAGCTATCCGGAAGTCCGTGCTAACTATCCTGTAACCGGCATTAGCAAAGAGAAAGCTACCCAATACATCAACTGGCTTAATAAACAGACCGGTGAAACCTATCGGCTTCCGAATGCTGAGGAGGCTAAAAAATTGAATCAACAGGCGCGCAAAGTGGCCGCCTCTGAAAATACGCTAAACTATTGGGCAGGCTATGACATTACCCTCGATGAGATACCGGAATTTCGACAAAAGCTGGAGAAGCTTGATCATACGTTGCTAAAAGAAGTCGGGGCTTACAAGAGTATCAAAATTGGTAATGCTCACGTGTATGACCTGGGCGGAAATGCTGCCGAATGGGCCTCAGGTTCAGATCGGGACACTTATGGATATTCGGCCGTAAGTTTCGTCGATGAACGTAGTGAAACTAAGACAGCCCCAAATCGTTATACCGGATTCAGGGTTATTAAAGAATAGAGAATAAAAGATAAAGATGGCATCACTTAGAGTGATGCCATCTTTCAATAATTTTCAACATATGTTCTCAAAAGGCGAATATTATCACATTTACAATAGAGGCAACAACAAGGAAAAACTGTTCTATAAATCTAAAAACTACCAATTCTTTTTAAACCGATATAAAAAATATTTAAATGAAGCTATTGATACTTTTGCCTACTGCTTGCTTCCCAATCATTTTCACTTTTTAATAGGTATTAAAAAGGATTTGGAAAATAGTTCGTCAGTTAGTGAAAAATTCAGGAGATTGTTTATCTCCTATTCTCAAGCTATAAATAAACAAGAGAATAGAACTGGGAGTCTGTTCCAAAAGAATTTTCAAAAGAGAAAAATTCGTAATCAGAATCAGTTAATATGGCTTGTGTACTATATCCACAGAAATCCAATTCATCATGGATTTCAGAATACAATGAATTATAAATGGAGTTCTTATAATGCTTTAACATCAAAATCTAAAACCAGCTTAAATAGAACGGAAGTTTTAGAATGGTTTAACGGAGAAGAAGCTTTTTTAAAATTTCATCAAGAAAATATCGAGACTGATCACGAAGTTATTCAAAGTGTAACATTTGAATAAAAGTAATTGAAACTAATTGATAATTGATGGCATCACTTAGAGTGATGCCATCAATTAACCGACCTGTTATATTATGTGGCTAAGAACTCTTGTACTGAGTACTGTAATATTTTGTCTGGGATTTTTGAGCAGCTCTGGCAAGGATTATGAGATCCCGGAAATTCGGGTAGAGGTTTCGATAAATGAGGATGGCACAGTGCAAATCACCGAACACCTTACCTATGATTTTGATGGTTCATTTTCATGGGCCGAATACCAGCTGCCGCGCCAAGGATTTTCGGCTATCAGGGATATACAAATTTCGGAAGGTGGTACCTCCTATATAAACGAGAACAGCGAAGCCACGGGAACTTTTAGCGTTGCACATAATGATGAGGCAATCAAACTGACTTGGTACTATGAGGCTGAGGATGAGCAGCGTACATTCACTATCTCCTATACCCTTGAGGATGCCCTGACCGTAGGTCCCGAGTGGACACAGTTTTTCTGGAACTACCTGTCTGATGACCGTGACAAATCTACCAAGCGGCTGAATATTGCGATTACCCTACCTGAATCAGTTGCTACAGATTCGCTGCATGGGTGGACCCGCGGCCCCAAAGGACATTTTGAGCTATCGAAAACATCTGGTGCATTTACGATCCGCGGCACTAACATTGATGATGACGATGTTGCCAAAGTCCGTGCTTTGTTTCCAACTTCTGTGTTAGCCAGCCCTCAAGTAACAAATCAGGATTTTACTCTCAGCCAGGTCCGACAGGAAGAAGAAATATACCAGCAAAAACGGGCTGAACGTCGGGCTCGCAACGCATATTGGCACGAAATAAGTCAACAAGTAAATATTGCGGTTTCGGTCATTGCAGTCTTCTTGTTTTTATACTTTTACCGCAAGTATGGGAAACGGCATTCAACCTCCCGGTTATCCTCCCACGAAACTATTATGATTCCGGATCGGCATCGCCCCGCAGCGATCGGCTGGCTGTTGAATAATAGAAGTGTTACTAGCGTGCATCTGATATCAACCGTGCTCGACCTTGCCCGGAAAGGATACTTTAAAATCAAAGAAGAAGAGCCAGAAGAAGGTTTCTTTGAGGATGACGACCCCACATTTTCTGTGCATCGGACCGAGCAAGACCTACAGGAAGATCTGCTTGACTGGGAGAAAGACATTGTCAGCTTTGTAGAGCTACGGCTCAGCGATGATCGACAAAAGCTGCATAAGATTTTTGATGGACAGGACTCAAAAGTTTCTGATTGGTTTTCAAAATGGTCAAAAAAATTAAAAAACTATTGCTTCGATCAGGACTGGATTGATCTGCAGAGTTATACCGGGGCCTACTGGAATGCCGGACTCCAACTTATATTGTTTTTCATCATTTTTGGAGTTGCTGCATATGCCGGAAAAGAAACATTTGCTCCGTTAAGCTGGTTTCTTGCCTTTATAACGACTGTGGTTGCGGCTACTCTTTCAATGGCCATTATTCGTCCCACAGAAAAAGGCCAAGAAATCAAGCACCGGTGGAACAATTACAAAAGAGGACTAGAAAACGCCAAAGAGCATAATCTGTCCTCCGATAAACTGGACAAACACTTTATCTACGCCCTGGCACTGGGACTCAAAGGGGAAGAGCTTGAAGATATTATTACCACCAACAGTAATGCCGTTCCCGTCATCGCATGGATAGCTTTTTCTTCGAACACCAGCTCGGTGGCCGCCGTGGCCAGTAGTTTTTCAACGCTCGGTGCTACAAGTGCAGCTACAGCTCCGGGTGCGGCTGGTGGCGCGGGAGCCTCGGCCAGCGCTGCAGGGGGTGGTGCAGCCGCAAGTGCAGGCTAACTAATAATCCCAGCCGATCAATTCTTCAAGCTGTTCTAGCTCCAGTGGCCTGCGTGTGCGCAGCGATTGGTTAAAATTGCTGGCCAAATATCGAAGCGCAATATCGTATCGCTCCGACTGCCGGTTCTCTTTTTCCTGCACAAGCAGTGCCATCTGAAATAGCGTTATAAGCTGCTTGAACAAAGGTTTGGCGGTCGCTTCCACCTGATCACGGCTCTCCATCTGCGTGACAGATTCCCACATTGATTGGACGTCTGACTGCCGCTCATGCAACAGCTCTCCATAATTTTCGGATTGCTCAGCCGCCGCCTCAATAACCTCAAAAATAATTGAAAGCCCCTCTGACTTCCGGGCCGCCCGCAACATATCCAGTACAATGATGTTACCGGATCCCTCCCAAATTGGAAGCACATTCACATCGCGCAAAATTTTGGGCATCACAAAATCCTCGATATAACCGTTACCACCCATCAGCTCCATGCACTCGCGCACCGAATATACCGCCTGCTCGGCCGACCACCACTTAGCCATGGGTGTAATCATGCGGAGCAGATGCTGCTCCCGCTCATCACCAGCTTCAGCCCCATCCATTGCTTTGAGTCCGCGCCAAACCAAGTGAAAATTAGCCAGATATTGCGATCCCAGCTCGAAAAACTTTTCTCGGATCAGCGCATGTTCAACTGCCCGTTTTCCAAACGTATAACGATGATTCAAATATTGCCAGGCCTCGATCAGAGCACGCCGGTTGCCAGCAAGCGCCGCTATAGAATTATAATTCCGCGAAATGTTGATCATCTGGGCCATTACCTTGAATCCCTTGCGCTCCTTTCCCAGTCGCGTGCCAATAGTATCGCGAAATCGCACTTCGCCGGTGGCCATGGATCGTACGCCCAGCTTATCTTTGAGCCGAATGATTTCCATTGGATTTCGCTCGCCGTTCAGCAAATGCTTTTCGACCATAAAAATCGAAAGCCCGTCTATACCTTCATCCACAGAACCAGTCCGTGCCAGCGCCATAATTACATCAGCGTTCACATTGCTACAAAACCATTTTTCGCCGTTTAACTTGTACTGTTTTTGCTCAACCCATTCTGCCTTGGTCAAATTTGCTCCTACATCCGAGCCGCCGGACTTCTCGGTTAAAAACATCGCTCCTGAAAAAAGCTTACTGCCGTCTTTGGCCCCCAGTTTAGCCAACAATCGCTCTTTATCCTCCTCGTCAGCAAATTGCTCTACCAGGTAGGCCGCACCGTCGGTCATGCAATGGGGACAATACTGGCCGAGCTCGCTCATCGCATAAAGCTGCCCAAGGGCAAATCCCAGCTGGTGACGACTACCCTCAAACCGTCCCTCCATTTCGGGATTATATTTCAGATAGAACATCTCCGACTCAGCCGCAATATCCATCAGCTGCCAATACGCCGGATGAAAGTCAACCTCATCTACAGTTTGACCCAGCTTATCCCGTTTTTTTAGTGTTGGCGTATACTCGTCGGCCTGCATAGAAAGCGCATCCATCTCAGTAGCTGCTTTCTTCCCCAGCGACTCCAGTCTGGGCTCCAAAAATTGACTTTCCTCTTCTGGTAAGTTTTCGTTCAGGTGGGATTGTAGAATCAGATCGCTCGCATAGAAATTCTCACTGGTGCGGTAATTATCGGCAAGCACTTTGTTTTTGGGATGCGACATGTAGCCTCTTCTCCATTACTTAATAAGTATAGATAATCTGCCAAGGAGATGGGTCATTTTCAACAAAAAATCCCCGGCACTTCGAAAGTGCCGGGGACATATATTTGTTTCTGGATAATATAAAACCTCTCAGCGTCCTTCCTATAGGACCTAGCGGCATTTTAATTAGTACTTATTTAATTAATCAAAGCTCTGACAGATCCGCTCGCGGATACTGTCAGGTTATTAACCAATAATTACTTATCCGTCAGTGACACAACACCTGGCAGATCGCCGCCTTCAAGGAACATTAGACTGGCACCGCCACCGGTAGAGACGTGTGAAACAGCATCTTCAAGTCCAGCCTGCTTGATGGCTGAGGCCGAATCACCGCCGCCGATGATGGTCGTAGCTCCATGCTTGGTTGCTTCAGCCAGAGCTTCGGCCACGGCATTAGTCCCATCCGCAAAATTTTCCATCTCAAAAACGCCCATAGGACCATTCCAGACTACGGTTTTGGCATTTTTGATGATATTACCAAACGAGATTGCCGACTGCGGACCAATATCAACGCCCATCCAGCCATCCTCAATACCGTCCTCATCTACAACTTTATGTTCAGCATCATTTTTGAATTCTTTTGCAGCCACTGAATCAACAGGTAATACAAAATTGACGCCTTTCTCCTCGGCTTTCTCCATCAGTTTTGTAGCCAGCTCTACTTTGTCATCCTCTACCAGTGAGTCACCGATCGGTAGTCTTTTGGCTTTGTAAAACGTATATGTCATTCCGCCACCAATAATGATGGTATCAACCTTATCTAACAGATTTTCAATAACGCCAATCTTATCAGATACTTTGGCTCCGCCCAAAATTGCTACAAAAGGACGCTTGGGATTGTTGACCGATCCGCTCAAATATTTAATCTCTTTCTCCAACAGAAATCCTGACACAGCTGGCTGCAGGTAGCGCGTAACACCCGCAACGGAAGAGTGTGCTCGGTGACTACTGCCGAAAGCATCATTACAGAAAAGATCACCATGAGCGGCCAGCTGCTTGCAAAAATCATCGTCGTTGGCCTTTTCGCCGGCATGAAAGCGTACATTTTCAAGCAGCACAATCTCTCCATCCTCTGCCTGCTCAATCACCGATTCAGCTTTTTCACCAATACAATCTTCAGCAAAATGCACATTGGTATCAACCAGTGTTTGCAGATGCTCAGCCACCGGTCGCAAGCTCAGGGATTCATCCACTTCGCCGCCGGGACGACCCAGGTGACTCATCAAGATAAGCTTGCCCCCATGTTCAGTTACATGATTGATGGAAGGCAACGCCTGCACAATGCGGTTGTCATCTCCAATTTTGCCATTCTCTATCGGCACGTTAAAATCTACGCGCATCAATACTTTCTTACCGTCAACGTCGACATCCTTCAGCGTCATTTTATCCATAGTCATCAAAAATATTGTTGGTTCCGAGTAAACTGATGGCTGAATTTACCAGCTTATTGAAAGTCGTCCAAACCAAAGGATTGAATAATCATACATTGATAATATTGAGAACAACCGGCCCTTCACCGAAACCTGTTTTTCTGTGCAATTTTAAATATCTTTGATTGATCAAAATACGAATCAAAAAAGGAGATATGAAGACCGTTTATTTCGATCATGCCGCGACCACCCCGGTGGACGAACGGGTTTTGGAAACAATGACCCCCTATTTCACCGAACATTATGGGAACGCCAATTCCCCGCACCAACTAGGAAACAACGCAAAAGTGGCGGTGGAAGAAGCACGAGAAAACATTGCAGAAATAATCGGTGCAGAACCTGCTGAAATTATCTTTACAAGTGGTGGCACTGAGAGCGACAATTGTGCTATCAAAGGCGTTGTCAATGCCACCGGAAAGACGGAAGTTATTACCTCTCCTCTCGAACATCATGCCGTATTGCACACGGCCGAGGCCCTGAAACAAAGTGGAGCCAAACCGGTGTATGTGCAACCTGATGAAAAGGGCATTATCCATCCTGAGCAAGTCGAGGAAGCTATCAATGAAGACACAGCGATGGTGTCACTGATGCACGTCAATAATGAAATTGGATCGATCAACCCGCTGAAAGAAATCAGCGAGATCTGCAAAAAGCATGACATTCCCTTCCACTCCGATACGGTTCAAAGTGTAGGTAAAATTCCGGTGGACGTAGAAGAACTCGGGCTCAATTTCCTGAGTATAAGCGGCCACAAAATATACGGGCCCAAAGGTATTGGCGTGCTCTATATGCGTCACGCTACCCCATGGCTGCCGTGGATGCACGGCGGCTCGCAGGAGCGTCGGCGTCGAGGAGGTACGTTAAATGTACCCGGTATCATTGGGCTTGCAAAAGCTCTGGAGCTCTCTGTTGAAGAAATGGATGATCATCGCACTCATTTTGAGAAACTTCGGAAGCAACTTGTCGAGGGACTGGATGAACGCTTTGGCGATCGTTATCAAATTAACGGCGATGTCGAAAATGGTGTCCCGCATATCATCAATATCTCTTTCCTCGACCCCAGCGGAGATGGGCTGGACGGAGAAATGTTACTCCTCAATCTTGATGTGGAAGGCATTTGTGTCTCCAACGGTTCGGCCTGTACATCGGGCGCCATGGAACCCTCGCACGTGCTTGAGGGCATTGGACTCGACAGCAAAACGGCCAACTCCAGTATTCGCGTGAGCCTTGGTAAGCAGAATACCCTCGAAGAGATTGACTACTTCCTGGAAAAGCTTGAAATCGTCGTAAATCGCATGATGTCAACAGCCAAGGCATGAGCGACAAAAAACGAGTTTGTGTATACTGTGGATCCAAAACCGGCGAAAACGGCGCTTTTATCAAAGGAGCCAAAGAGCTGGGGCACGAGCTAGCTAGCCATAATATCGGCTTGGTATATGGCGGCGGCTCGGTTGGTTTGATGAACGAAATAGCCAATGCCACGCTCAGCCGCGGCGGACAAGTGCATGGCGTCATTCCCCAGCATCTGTACGATATGGAAGTGGCCCATGAGCAGCTCACTGCCCTACACATCACCGACACCATGCACGAACGCAAGGCGATGATGGCAGAGCTATCGGATGCCTTCATTGCCCTACCCGGCGGCTTTGGCACTTTCGAAGAACTGATGGAAGCGATCACTTGGCTGCAGCTGGGCATCCACGACAAATCGGTAATCCTGTTCAATGTGGATGGATACTACGACAAGCTTATAGAGTTTATTGACCACGCTGTGGACAATGGATTCATCACCGACGACAACCGGGCTTCGCTGAGAATAGCGAACCAGGTACAGGAATGTATCGACCACCTTCCCTTCCAGAAAACGGACTAACGTGACAATTTTCGGATTTTCTTTATTTGGTTGGTTGGGATCTCAGTCATCCGACATCCCCAGCGTGGAGTCGATCCAAAATCCGCTGCCGCCCTGCCCCAATTCACCTAATTGTGTCCGTATTAGCAGGCAGGTTGACCGTTCGGCTGAAACAACATTCAAGGCTTCTCATGATACCTTAAAAGCCATGCAGCCCGAAAACATTACCGTAAACAAGAATCTGAAAAAGTTGGAGTCCGTCTTTAAGGTATTCTTTTTTCGGGATGATATGGTTGTGCAAGTCACCGAAAAAGATAGTACCTCATCCTACTTGCATATCCGGAGTGCCAGCCGCGTCGGGGAAAGCGATTTATATGTAAATACCCGGCGGGTCAAAAAATTTCTGCGTGGATTCAGATCACGAATATAGTAATACATGCTCAGGCACATGAATCAAAATGCCAGCAAAGGACGAGTTAATCCCAGCAGAGTGTTTATTACAACCAGGATGTAAATAGACAGCGACATCCAGTAGGCGCGCCTCCATTTATCAGACGTATCGGTGCCCATGGCATTACCCTCTTCCTGCTTGAGTCGCTTTTTAAAAATGCGGCTGCGCCTGATAGAAAATACAATCAGCACGAGAATCACAATAAACAACAGCTGTTTTATTGCCAGCCACGGATACAACTGTACGCTAAACCATCCCCATTGTGGTCCGCCGGAAATCGAGGTCATGGCCCAGCCAGAAACCAAAATGCCAAGCGCCCCCAAATGCCCCCCAATGCTGGTAATAAGTCGTTCTAAGCGCATAAATTTACGTTTCTCTACTGCATCTTTTTCGCTCCAAACTCTATAGCCATAAAAGAGACTGCCGGCAAAAGCCAACAGCCAAACTATGTACGAGACGATATGTATCCAGTAGAAAAATGAGTATGACATAGATTAGCTTTCAATTATCAATACTTTCTAAGTCTCTTCTAGATTTGATTCACACTGGTCCTTAAACAAGGTTAGACGGGCCTTAACTATCAGCAAAGATATCATCAATAAGGTGACCGTACTTGTCCTCAACAATACGTCGTTTGATCTTAAGGGTGGGGGTAAGTTCTCCGGACTCAACCGTAAACTCGTTTGACACCAAACGAAAGTCCCGAATCTTTTCGTGAGAGGCCAATTCAGCGGACTGTTTTCGAATTTCCTTTCGATAAATATTTTGGATCTCCTCGTCGTCAAGCAGCTCTTCGATCGACTCATATTCAATACTTTCGGCTTTGGCATGGTTCTCAAGCTCTTCGAAATCCGGAACAATCAAGGCAGCCATGTACGGCTGATGTTCACCCACAACAACGAGTTGGTCAATCCATTTACTGGTTTTAAATAGATCCTCAATGGGACCAGGATAAATATTTTTTCCGCCGGCATTCACAATCATGTGTTTGATGCGGTCAGTAATTTGCAATTTACCGTCAACAAACCGGCCTACATCACCGGTATGCAGGTAATCCTCGTCATCAATCATCTCGCGGGTGGCATCCTCATTTTTCCAATATCCTTTCATAACATTGGGACCCTTACAGAGGATTTCTCCCTGCTCTGAGGAATGGTCCGTGGGATAATCTTCACCGCTGATCTCAGAAATAAGTTCGTTGTCTTCGAGACGCTGTATGGCAACGGTTACACCAGGCAGCACTTTACCAACAGTGCCCATCTTTTCATCACCATAAGTATTGCAACACATCACCGGAGAAGTTTCCGTCAGGCCGTATCCTTCGATAACGTGGAGACCTGCTCCCATAAAGAAATTTCCAATTTCAGCGGGCAGGGCTGCCCCACCCGAAACAAAAAACCGGATATTCCCACCGGTACGCTCTTTGAGCTTGTCAAAGACAAGCTTGTCGGCCAGTTTCTTCTGCATCGAAACCAGCCCACGTTTGCCGTTGGCATATTTGCGTCCCACTTTCTGGGCCCACTCAAAAATTTTCTGCTTAATTGCCGTACCTTCCTCAACACTTTTACTGACCAGGTTATAAATCTTCTCAAATAGCCGGGGCACACTTATAACAATAGTGGGAGACGCCTCTGTCATATTCTTTGCCACAGTGTCCACGCTCTCGGTGTAGTAGATCTCGGCTCCGCCAGCCATCATGGCATAGTACCCAGCTGTGCGCTCAAAGGAGTGGCATAGCGGCAAGAACGACAGGCAGCGATCATCCTCGTTAATATCAATACGCTGGTGAGCAGCCTTCATATTACTGACGATATTACGGTGCGTCAACATAGCTCCCTTGGGCTTGCCGGTGGTACCGGAAGTGTAAATAAGCGTGGCCAGATCTTCGGGTTCAATAGCCTTGCTGCGTTCGTGAATTTCATCCTCGAGTTTGGGATAGAGTTTAAGTCCCTCAGCCATCGCCTTTTCAAACAAGCTGACGTACGGGTCATCCAAATACTCCTCAATATTGGGCCGATCGAAAGCAATAACCTGGTTCAGGTGCTCACAACTGTCAAAAACCTGCCGGGCTTTTTTCAACTGGATCCCCGTGGAGACAAAAAAGATCTTAGCCTCAGAGTTATTCAAAATATATTCGCACTGGTTCGGAGGCAAAGAAGTGTAAAGGGATACATTGACCCCACCAATAAGCTGAAGCGCCAAGTCAACAACAGCCCATTCGTAGCGATTTTCGCTGAGCAGTGCTACCCGGTCGCCAGCTTCGACGCCGTGCTTCACCAGGTACGCCGCCAGCGTATTCACATCCTCAGAAACCTGATCCCAGTTAATCGTTTCATAGGGAGCATCCGTAGTCGGCTTACGGGCAAAGGCTGTTTTATCAGTCCCCTGGTATTTTTTGCATAAATTTTGAAATAACTCAGTCAATGTCTCAAAAGCTACTACTGTGGGCATAAATCGATAATTTATTACTGTTGGATGCACCTGTCCTATTCATTTGAATACAGATCGAATATAACATTCTGAATCGAAAATTCAGCACCACCCCCAATCAGGGGTTTTGATGCAATTGCAATCGTGTTTTTTTGGGGACGCCAAATCATTATATTAAAAGAAAAATTGACGATATGGCTCATCCAGCTAAAGAAGAAACAATTGATTTGGTTAAGGAGATTTTTAGCTCCTACCTGAAAGAACACAATCAGCGGCAAACCCCGGAGCGTTTTATGGTGCTCGAAGAAATTTATCGCGCCGACGGTCACTTTGATGCTGATGACATCTTTTTCAATATGAAAGACGGCGGTACCCGTGTCTCTCGCGCTACGGTCTATAACACACTGGATTTATTGGTAGAATGCGGATTGGTACAACGCCAGCAGTTTGGCAAAAACCAGTATTATTACGAACGTGCCTATGCCTACCAGCAGCACGACCACATCATCTGTAAAGAGTGTGGCGCCGTACTTGAATTCTGCGATCCCCGAATCCAGGAAATCAAGACCATGATGGAAAAAATTCACAAGTTTAATATTACGGGTCACTCCCTGCACTTTTTCGGGGCATGCGAAGACACCGAGAATTGCAGCCGTAAACAAGAAGTTAAGAGTAAAAAGAAAAAGAAGAAGTCTGAAGTGAATTAAGATATTTGGCGGAATATTTCGTCTTAAGATAATATGATTAGGCTGGCCTCATCCAACCATCTGGAACCAATTAACAAAATTTATAACCAAGCAGTACAAGACGGCCTGCGAACCGCTCATACTGACCCCATCCCGCTCGCAGAGCGTAAATTATGGTTTCAGGATCATTCCAGGGATAACTATCCAATTTTTGTTGCCGAGCAAAACGGTACCGTGGTTGGGTGGATATCTGTTTCCCCGTACCGGTCCGACCGCCAAGCCCTCAACGAAGTAGTCGAAGTCAGCTATTACGTTGATTATGATCACCATGGTACAGGCATCGGAACAGCGCTCATGAATCATGCCATCAAATTTTGCAAGCGCAAAAATTATCGGCTTATAGTCGCCATTCTGGTAAGCCAGAACGAACCCAGCCTGGCCCTGCTCAACAAATTTGGGTTTCATGAGGGAGGCCGTATTCCCAATGCTATCCGGTATGGTGATGAGTACCGTGACCATCTCTACATGTATAAAGAGCTGGATTAACCGTTAACACTACGAGACAAGATTTACCAATCTTAGAGATAATTTATTTCTTTTTTGAGCGGAATTAGCGTAATATTCTTTTTATGGGATATATGGCGACTATTGGCTACATAATCCAGCCTAAAACGACCGGTTCCCGAAACTTTAATTCAATTTTAAGACGAATGAATATTTACGTAGGAAACCTTTCGTACAAGGTTTCAGATCAGGAATTAGAAGAGGTGTTTGAAGAGTTTGGGGAAGTGATTTCCGCAAAAGTGATCAAGGACCGAGAAACAGGCCGCTCAAAAGGCTTTGGATTTGTAGAGATGGCGAATGATGAAGACGCTCAGACTGCTATTGAAGAGCTGGATGGTGCTGAAATCAGTGGCCGTGCTGTGAAAGTAAACAAGGCTCGTCCCAAAGAAACAGCTGGAAATAAAGGTGGAAGAGGCAACTACAGCCGCCGCTAAGTACCTTTTGCTAAAACATTTTAAAGCCCTGGACCTTGTTCAGGGCTTCTTTATTTCGAATAATTATTTTCCCCTTCCCTGTCACCCTTTTATCTTTGGCTTTCGAAAATTGTAACCAATTAGCTACAATCCATGAAACGCTGTGCCTTTTTGTCGATGGATAACCTCGATGCCTTTGAATGCTACGATCATTTGCTGTTTGAACCGCTCCAACAACGCGGGTGGACAGTCCAAGAAGTATCCTGGCGCAACAATAACATCAACTGGGACCAATTTGAAGTGGTAGTTATCCGAAGTCCTTGGGATTACCAAGATGATCCAGAGGCCTTTATGCAGACCCTCCGGACTATCGATGAATCCACGGCCCAGCTCGAAAACAGCTTGGAGTTTGTGGAATGGAATGTGGATAAAACCTACCTGCGTGATTTGCAACAAGCTGGAATCGAGATCGTCCCCAGCCTGTGGAAAACTTCATTTCAGGAGCAAGAGCTGAGTGGTTTTTTTAGTGTATTTGAAACCGACGAGATCATCATCAAACCAACCGTAAGCGCCAACGCCGATGATACGTTTTGGATCAATAAGGATAACCAAAACAGCTATATAAATCAGTTAAACAGCGTTTTTAACGGTCGCCCTTTTCTGGTGCAGCCTTTCATGGATAATATCGTCAAAGAAGGGGAATTCTCGGTGTTCTTTTTTGGGGATACCTATAGCCATACCATCCTCAAGACGCCCAAACAATCGGACTTTCGCGTGCAGGAAGAGCATGGAGGTTCGCTGGAACTAGTAGCAAATCCTGAAAAAGATCTACTTCAATCAGCCCAAAAGCTACTGCAAGTCTTGCAATCTACGCCACTGTACAGCCGAATAGACTACGTGCGGACATCCCAAAACACCTTTGCACTGATGGAGCTGGAGCTCATTGAGCCGTCGCTCTATTTTAATATGGATGAAGAATCACCGGAACGCTTTGCGGATGTTTTCGGGAATCGAATGAGCCAGTAAATCTCTGCCTGGTTTGACAATAAAAAAGGTCACACTGCAGAGCAGTGTGACCTTTGTAAGTGAGGTTAGTAACATAATACTATTCTACGTAAACACGTCTTTAATCTTCGAGAAGAAGCCCTTGCCGTCGTCTTTCTTGTTCTCGGCATCAAAATGTTCATTCCCTCTCAGCGCTTCAATGTGTTCACGTTCTTCGTCTTCCAGGTCTTTCGGGATATAAACATTAACGCGCACAAACTGGTCTCCAACCCCGGAGCTTTGTAGCCCATGAATACCTTTGCCACTCATCCGCAGCAGACGACCCGGTTGAGTCCCCTCATCAATTTTAATTTTGGCCTTGCCTTTGAGCGTCGGCACCTCAACTTCGGTACCTAAAATAGCGTCGGGCACGCTCAGCACCAGATCATAATAAATATCATTACCATCACGCTCAAAATGTTCGTGCTCTTTTTCTTCGATAAGCACAACCAGATCACCGGCTGGTCCACCTCGTTTGCCAGCATTGCCTTGATTGCGAAGTGTGATGTAATTGCCTTTGGTAACGCCGGAAGGTACACGCACCTGAACCGTTTCTTCACCTTTGTAGCGTCCTTCGCCATTACACTTTGAGCATTTGTCAGTAATGATGCGTCCATCGCCCTGGCACTCAGGACAGGTTTGCACATTCACCATTTGACCAAGCATGGTCTTATGCACCTGGCGAACTTCGCCCGTGCCATCACAAGTGCCACACATGCGATAATCATCTTCCGTTTCGGCACCAGTGCCGTTACATTTATCACATTTGGTAAACTTTTTAACCTTCAGCTTCTTCTCAGTACCAAAGGCAATATCTTCGAGGTCAAGCTCAATCCGGAGCTTCATATCAGAGCCGGGCTGACCCGACGAGCGACGGCTGCGACCTCGTCCTCGGCCGCCCCCAAATTCGCCTCCGAAAATATCACTGAAGCGGCTGAAAATATCTTCAAAGCCGACATCCTCAAATCCAGCGCCGCCTCGTCCGCCAAAGCCACTGCCGCCATTAATGCCTTGGTGACCAAAACGATCATAACGTTGGCGTTTTTCAGAATCGCCTAATACATCATAGGCTTCAGAGGCTTGCTTGAACTTCTTTTCGGCTTCCGGATCATCAGAATTCCGATCCGGGTGAAACTTCATCGCCTTTTCGCGGTAGGCCTTTTTAATTTCATCTTCAGAGGCATCTTTACTGACGCCAAGAACTTCGTAGTAGTCTAGTTTAGACATGAATAAACTTAACTTTCCTTAATTAAATTATTCGCTCACAATTACTTTTGCATGACGGATGGTACGATCTCCCATGCGATAGCCGCTCTCCACTACATTGAGCACTATATCGCTCTCAATGCTATCATCTGTGGGTTTTTGACGCATCATCGCATCATGGAGATCCACATCAAAGGGTACTCCCTCTTCATCAATCCGCTCAACGTCGTGTTTGTCGAGCACTTCTTTAAATTTGTTTGCAACCAGCATAACCCCATCCAAGAAGGTTTCATTGACATCCAGGTCTTCAGCGGCTGCCAGCGTTCGCTGGAGATCGTCATTCACTTCAAGAAAATCCTCAATAGCTTTCGCTTTGGCCGTCTCAAAAACCTGCGATCGTTCGCGCTGCACGCGCTTACGATAATTCTCAAGCTCGGCCGCTTTTCTGAGATGCGAGTCTTTCGCCTCGGCAAGTTCTCGCTCCAGCTGTTCAACTTCTTCATCACGTGCAACCAACATATCACGAAGCTCATCAGCCTCGTAATCCTGATACTGAGAAGGTTCCTCAGTATTTTCAACCGATTGCTCTTCGTCGGTTGATTGTTCTTCTTTTACTTTGTCATTCGATTCGCTCATGTGGAACAATATCTATCTATTAAATTCTTTTTGTTTCTTTGACTGTGTTTGTATGCAAATAATATGCCACAGATTATTACCTCTATTTCTAATGACAAAGTTACGGAAGTTGGAATTCGCGACAAACTAAAAGATTCAGAGTGTCACTATTCCAACCTTGTCACTTGGTCACAACATCCCATTATTCGTCGTCTTCCTCATAAAAGAATTCCAGCATATTACCGTCGGGATCCGAAATAAACACAAATCGTCCCCGCTTGCGGTTGGCCGGTCCACTCATAATAGTCACCTCTTTCTCGCGAAAATACTCGGCCAGCTCATCCACCTTCTCTTCAGAATCCAGATAAAAGCCAAAGTGATCAACGCGGTAGTCGCGGGATGAGGGATCGTAGCTCGTCTCAGCTTCTACCAGCACTAGAGTATCCTCTTCACCAACCTGGTAAACAGCCATACTCTGCCCCATTTTTCGCAGCAGCTCAAAACCCAGGATATCCCCGTAAAATTCTTCCGCTCGCTCAATGTCGTTAACTCGAATTGTGATGTGATTAATACCTGATGGATTAAAATCTACCATAATTATGTATCGTTGTTAATTGTTAGATCAGTAATTCTGACAGGATTGTAAACAGCAAATTATGTCGCCAACATTCATTTTTTCGAATGCAGCACAGTATACCCTTTTTGGATATCATTTTCAGCCTTTAAAAGATCTCGATATGTCGTTAAAAGACATAAAGTTCACTCGAAATAGTTACGTAGTTTTTGTTACTTTCCCACGGATTTAAACAATAACCAAGGCTAAACATTTGAGTACGCTCTACATCGTCGCAACCCCCATTGGAAACCTGGAAGACATCTCTGAGCGCGCCCGTCATGTGTTGGATTCCGTGGACTACATAGCCTGTGAAGATACGCGCACTTCAAGCGTACTGCTAAATCATCTGGCCATCGACGCGCAAACGTTTGCATTTCACCAGCATAACGAGCACCAAAAGCTCGAACACTTGATGAACATCCTCGATGCCCGTCAAAATGTAGCCATTATTTCCGATGCTGGCATGCCTGGTATTTCCGATCCCGGATTTCTTGCCGTACGCGCCGCTCACCAGGCCGGTCATTCGGTGTCGGTAATTCCAGGTCCGGATGCCGCCACTACCGCCCTGGTTGCCAGCGGACTGCCGTGCGATAAATATGTGTACGAGGGCTTTCTGCCACAGAAAAAGGGTCGGCAAAAACGACTCAAGCAGCTTGTGGATGAAGAACGATCCATCGTGATATACGAAAGTCCCTACCGACTGCAAAAGTTGCTCGAGGAGCTGCGCAAATACATGGGCGATCAGAGGATGGCAGCCGTCTGTCGCGAGCTCACTAAAAAATTTGAAGAAGTGGTGCGCGGCCCGCTTAAAACCGTTTTTGATACGTTTCAACTACGAGATGAAATCAAAGGTGAAATTGTTGTGGTCATCGCCCCAAAATCATACAGTGAATGAAGAATTTTATTGATTACATCTGGAACACGAAGTGGGCATTGACGCTTTCTGTAGGACTACTGCTGGGATTAAGCTGGCCGCCCTTTCCCCTGCCCTTCTTGGTATTTCCGGCATTTCTGTTGGTCTTCCGCATCATTAATCTCTCCAGCTCAGCCCGAGAAGCCGCATACTGGACTTATCCGGGCTTTGTGCTATGGAACATCATTACCACCTACTGGTTGGTGATGGCCACCGTAGCCGGCGGTGTAGCCGCCATTCTGGCCAATGCTGCGGTGATGACCGTTCCGGTGATGCTACAGTACAAGATGCAGCAGCAAAAACTAAAACCGTGGCTCATCGCGCTGCTCCAAACTGGCAGCTGGATCAGCTACGAATATTTTCATCACCAGTGGGATCTGGCCTGGCCGTGGCTGACGATCGGCAATGCATGGGCCAACGTCCCGAGCCTGGTGCAGTACATCTCAGTTACCGGCTACTGGGGTATTTCGTTCTGGGTGATATTTTCTGCCGCCCTGGCCTATCAGCTGGTTAAAAAGCCATTGCAATCTACGAAAATTACGCTTGGCTGTGTTTTAGCTGTGTTTCCGCTGTGGTCAGTTCTGATTTCGCTATCTTCCACTCCCACCGAGCCAGAAACCACCCAAGAAGTGGTGGTAGTACAGCCCAATTTCGACTCCTACAAACCTGATGGTGGCTTTCCTTCTCCTTACGAAGCCCACGACCACCTGCTGGAATTAACAGAACCGGTACGCACCGATAGCACACAGCTCGTCGTCTATCCCGAAAATGCCATCCAGGCTCGCATGTCGAACCTGGATTCGTTTAACAACACCGCCGCCAAGACCAAGGAGCTTTGGAACCAGCGAGCCAAGCGATGGCGCAATACCATTATCGCCGGGGCCACCTATTTTCAATTCTACAACGCTTCTGAAGCACCGCCACTGCCCTATTATTCTGATCGCGGCCCCTATCTGCCCTTCAACTCGGCACTCAGTTTTTATCCCAATAAATCAATGGACGTATACCGCAAGCACAACCTCGTGCCTATCGTGGAGCGCGTGCCGTTTGTGCATTTTTTAAATGCCATTGATGTGTTCGGACTGGTCAACTGGAATAACGCCCAGCAGTATGGCAAAGGACATCAAGCCGACCAGTTTACAGTGGGATCCACCAGCACACCGGCACTTATCTGCTACGATTCGGTATTCCCGAACTGGGTGCGTGAATACGTGCAAGACGGATCCGGCTACCTGACGATCATCACCAACGACGGCTGGTGGGGTAACACCAGCGGACACGAGCAGCATTTTGCCTACGCCCGTCTCCGCGCTATCGAATTTGACCGATGGATTGTACGAAGCGCCAACAACGGCATTTCGGGAATTATTTCACCTGATGGGGCCATCAAGGTAGAAACCGAATACTGGACGGAAACAGCTTTTCGCTATGACGTGCCGGTATTAACATCTCAAACACTCTACGCTCGCTTTGGAGATTGGCTACCGATCTTGATGCTCCTGACCACAGGTATTGGCATTGGAATTGTCCTCAAAAGTCACTTCCAAAAAGAACATGAAGTTCCAGCAACTTCGTGATTAGCCTTGTTCCCTCGTCCGATGACAAACCCAGTCATCAGCTTAAGATTAGCTAGAACTAATCGATACCACAATATTAAATCGGATATCGTGGTCGGTGCGGCCATAGACGCCTGAAGTTTTAGGAACCAGCTTGCTGTAGCTGTATTCAAAATTAGCCTGAATAGTTTGTGAGAACTGATAGCCGATAACCGCCGAGCCATTAATACGCGCCTGTCCGCCGGTAGTAGTGCCCGAAAACTCGGCATCATCGGGATTTTTAACGATTTCATCTGGGCCGGCCAGGAGCGCCTGATCCAGATCAGAGTCGAGCTGAAATTTTGTTTCCACATCCTCGATATAGCTGCCATTGATTGTAAAATCAACAGCATTTTCGAGACGTGGGAAAAACGGCAGCTTAAAATCGCGAATCGTATAGGCAAACGTCAGCTTCAGTCCTTTCGACATCCGCTCAATCACCGTAGAGTTCGAAAGCGCCAGGCTGGTCACCTTGCTGTACTCGTATTGAATATTCGTCCGTAGATCGGACTGCCAGGTCACATTCAGTCCGATGAGCGGACTGAATTTCTTTTCGATATTGATGCTCTTAGGTTCATATTCGGGTCTTCGGTTGGTGATAGAATAAGCTCCCAGAGAAATATCCGGCAGCTGACTCTGATCGGCATTAAATACCCATCCCAGACGATACGTACCGCTGTAGTTGTGCGAAATGGAGGCGCGGGACATAAAATCACCCAGGTACGGGATCCACTTCTCGAGTCCTGTCCACGTCACACGCCAGCCAGGCAATGGGAAAGGCGTAAAGTTGCGATCACCGATAGCCCCACTGCTGAACAGCAAATACGCTTGGCGAAAGTCTTCCTGCATGGTTCGCTTCTCAAGCACCGAATGGCCGTCATTGTTGCCGGTAGAATCGGTAATAACCGTACTACCTGAATTGATGTCCCCAAATGCGGTAGACAGTTGTTTTCGAAAAAATGAACCGTATCCTTGGCCAAATGCCCAAATGCTGGAGCTGATGGATCCGTTCTCCGATCGAATCACATTTAAATTCTGATTCGGCTCAATTGTAATCGACCGGGTCGTATTCACATTCCACTTGGAGTTCCAGGTCAGATCGATGGTAAAGTTATCAAATGGCTGCAGCCGCGAGCCTACCGTGATATCGTCCGTTAAATTCTTGTTGAATGGCAACTGCAGACTCGAGGTCTCACTGGGATTATCGATCAAATTCTGCAGCCCAATTTCATCCTTGAATCCGGTGCGATAAGCAAAAGGAGGCGTAAACTCATCGCCGCCAAACATATAGAAAAACTGGGAATTCCCGGCATAACCACTCTGAAGGGAGCTCTTGGAGATATTAAATGATATATCCAGCGACTGAAAACTGAGCAGCGCCGCCAGGCTCTTCTTTCCGATATCTGCTATACCTTCGCCAAGCTGTCCCTGCGAATAACCCGAGCCGCCCGCCGTATCCTGCTCTGTGGGCTGGCGATTGCCGGAATCATCATCTTGCAAACTACGATACCAACCCATGCCATTCAGCAGGCTTCGGATATCAAAATCGAGGGTCTGGTTCAGGGAAAAGTTATTTGAAATATTAGCTCCTAAATCTGAACCGAGCGGGCTGTTGCGCCATTGATATCCGCCGCCATAGTTGACTGAATAGTTGACCCAGCTCAATGCTCCAATATTGCTTAGCCGCGGCTGCCAGCCGGCCGTATAAGCCTCCTCGTAATTGCTGCGGCGGGACGAGAGAGAATCAAACACCACATCTTGCAGCACATCAAAGGAGGGTTTTACAGCAAAACGGGTAGAGTCGGCCATCGGGTCGCCGGGCTCTACCTGCTCGATACCAGCATTCGACAGGTCAAACACCGAACGACTGCGGAAGGTTGTTTTTATAGAGGGCGTCAGGTTGTATCCAAACCCAAACTGGGTGTCGTAGGTAAAGCTATGCGTCTGCTGCAGCGGACTTTGAGTCTCTCCTTGCGTGATGCGTCGGACCTGCTCATCATATTCTCGATCGATACCCACCGAAGCGTTGATAGAGGCGGGCGTATATCCCAACTGCAGGCCAGCTAACGGACTCAGAATCGGTACTCCGCCCAAAAAGCCGAACGGCCGAAAGAGCTGGGTATTCCGGAAACTCACGTCATAGCGCAGCGACCCACTGTAGTTCCAGTTATCCCGGCGGCTATACTCAGGATTTCGACGATTAGTAGTATTGTAAACGTAGTTGAGCGTTGTTTTATCGAGCGTATATTCCACTAGTTTCGACTTCGATCGCGACTTTGACAAATTCGACACATTCACCGAATAGCTTTCAGTTACCGTCTGACTTTGCTGAATTCGCCGTTCGATAATCTGCTGCTTTTGCTGTTCGCTGATATCATTACGGGCATTCACAGCATTCTTGAACTCCGAGATACGCACGTCACCCTGGTTGGGTAGATAACGCGGAGTAGAAGATGATCTGCGCGTCGAAAGCGTCACCGGAATATTCCAGCCGTACCGGTCGGGAATCAACTTGTGCATGTTTACCGTCGAGTTCAGATCGTAGGCCAGCACATCCGAAAGACGGCGCTGCCCCAACCGCGAATCCAAAGCGCCAAAGCCATCGGTCTCGCGGTTAAAGTTAGCATTGAAGGATGCGAAATCTGCAAGCTTAACCTCCGCTTTGGCATTAGCGGCCCATCCTGATTGATTGTCAAAACCGGAGACCCGAAGCTCGTTAAACCAAAACTGCCCGTTAAGCGATGGCTCGCCGCCACCATCCGGATTTTGCGGATCAAATGGATTCTGTATCCCCATCCCGATTTCACCGATCCGATCGAGCGATGGATTGCCCTTGATAGCGATCTTGGCACCCGGCGGAGCATTCTGCAACAGTTGACTACAGTTTGTACACTCATACACTTCACTCTGATCCACGCTCTGCTGATCACGCAACTGCTTCAGCTCGTTAAAGGCGCGCATCACAATATTCATGCTGTTTTCATTATACAGCCATACCTCCCGGGCCTCGGTATTACGCTCAGCCTCACTCAGATCGCTGAGGGGCTCATTGGTAAACTGATATTCAGGATCAGATGGCGAAATGGGCTGCCGGTATTCGTAGTAATTATTGGTTAGATCGGTACCAAATCGCATGACCAGCTCAGCCTCATTACGTTTTTCGTATCCTTCACCATGGACAAACATCCGTACATTTGAATAGTTTATCATATTGAGGCCACCCGGATACACCCGCTTCATCATCTTGAGCTCACCGCCGGCCAGGCTCTCCACGTTCATCACAATAGACTGCTCGTTGGCAATCGTCTGACGTTGACGACCCCGGTTAGTCGCGCGAATAGCGCCTTCGGGTTGACGGTACGGAATGGGCTCGCGCTGGCTATTTTCCTCGATGTTTACAGATGAAATGTTGAAGTCACCCTGCGTAGCTCCTTGCTGCTGATCTACATTTTCGGCAGGCCGCCACTGGCTACCCACCATCTCGAACGTAGCAAAACGGAGTGTAAAAGGCTTTTCATATCCTGACAGCCAAACTCTTATATACGAGATATTTTGAAAATTATCGATACCGCCCACTTTACGGATCCAGTCTTCCAATGGAATGCGCACCTGGTACCATCGATCAGACTGATTGGCGCCTTCGACCTTATCTACAATATAATTGCCTTCAGTAGCCGGCTCCAGCTCCGAAAAATCGGCCGGATTCCACTCCATCTCATACTGGAAGTAGGAATTGTTCTGCTCTACAATCGACGGGGTAATCAGTCCCTCGGTGTCTGGCTTGTTGGTCACCGCGCGCTTGTCGCCTTGATTGGGCGGGGTATTCCCATCCTGATAACCATACATCCGCATAAAGCGCTCCTGGAGTTTCTGGCCTTCAACCTTGTCTTCTCCATAATAGACGTAATCATCATTAGACGGATCTTTTTGAATTTGCTGATACATCCGACTGCCGGTACCATAGGACGAAGCCATCGCCTGTATAAAATCTGAAAAAAGATTCTGTTCGTTCTTGCCATTAATTCCTTCGGTGTTGGGCGCCCCGTCAAGGCCTACATCCGCCAGCGCTCTAGTCTCATTGGAAAACTGTCCCTCGGGCGCGGGTGGTGGCACTGGGATATACGATCGCGCCGGAGCCGAAATGAGGTCTTCCTGCAAATCATTGGGGCGACGCACCAATCCATCCTCGGTATTGGTTTTAAAATTGGGAATGACATCTTCCGACACCGTCCCGATATCGATATACATTTTGCCCTCATAATCTTGCAGATCTTGGGCACTAGGAGCACGCCCATCCGGCAAGACTGGTTGCACCCAGAATTCGAGAAACTCAATATTATTTTGCGTTAGGTCTTCCTGCCCAGAGGGCAACGTGGTCGTCATTCCGCCCCAGGTGCGCTGCGGCTCATTCTCGAGTAGATTCCTGAGGTTCTCATTGTAGTTATAGGGTCCACGTTTTGTGGGATCGTAATAGATATCCAGAGTGTTAATAAAATTCTCTTCCGTCAGAACGTCCCGATTGGGGAATACATCTGTAACTTTTACCTGCTGCGTCTCTGGTGTATAGTTTACACCACCCAAAATCTGATCAATATTCTGTGGGATGCTGTACCAGGAAAACTGACTACGGAGATCGGATCGGGCCACCTTGTCGGGAATAGTATTAGAGGGGGTCTCTGGTGGATCAGGCTCGAAAAACGGCTCGTCTGGGACATAGCCGGGCACGGCCGCAGGAGCTGCCGCAAGATTCCAGCGCGAGGGATTCATAAAACTGAGGCTGATATCTGATCCCTCAAAATCATCAATAAAGGAGAGGCCATTTTCTTCATCCTCAAACAGGCGCCCACTTTCGATGGCATCACTCACCGCGCTGGTCTGCGCCACATCGGGACGTAGCTGGGCAAACTCACCGCTGAACGACAGGCTGGAATTCTCTTTGGTCTGCAGCAGTGGTACCTGATCAATCAGGCGGGTAAGCCAGGGAGCTTCAAAATAAGCATTGGCATCAAGGCCAATAACGGAGTTGTTTACCGGCTCATCGCCGATGCGAATTTTGTCCTGCAACGGCTGCTCTTTCAGGTTGAAATAGGTGCTGCCCAGCGTGATGTTATCGGTAAATTGGTACTCCGCACGCACCCCGGTAAAACTTTTCTTGCCAATCTGTGTAAGTTGGTTGTTTTCGTACTCAATTTTGATCTCCTGCCCTTTCTGCAGGTACTGTTCATTGAGGATGGTGATACTGCCAATGGAATAGTCCACAGCATAATCGGTACCCTCTTGCAGCTCCTTTCCGTTGGCGAACACCTTCACGGAACCTTCCACCAATGAATATCCCAGTGAATAGCTGGCCGAAATACTGCCCTTCGACTTCCCCTCAATCAGATAGAAGCTGTTTTTGGAGCTCTGGTTGGCGTTAACCTTTTTCTGGTTATAGAGCTCATTAAAGGTGATATCACTGATCTGCCCGCTGGGCAGTCCTGTTCCCGATAGTATCTCCCGGATACGGTCTCCAAATGGCTGCAAGTAGGGAAATATCAGTTTGCCTGAGGCAGGATTCAAAACCGTCGTACTAAAGTCTACCTTATTATCGGGATTTACGGCGCCCTGCTGATCAACGCGGTCGAGCCCAAGATCGCGCAGTAAAGTGGTCTCGCGGCCCGGAAGGGAACTGCTGGGGACGTTCTGCTCGGTAAATTTCACATCAAGATCCAACCCCTCTTGTGATAGATTCTGTACCCCAAGCGAATACACATTTTTCATCATCAGATCCCAAAGGATATTGTTCGTGGTCACGGTTTGCGGGCGAATAAGCTTCAGGAAGATACGGTTGCTACCACCCTGGCTTACGTCGCCCACGCTAATAGTCTGCCCTGTCTGAGGATTGCGATATTTAAAAGACACCGCCAGCGCCTGACGGGATCCAAGATTCCGTTTTAGTGAAATATACCCCAAGTTGCGATTCAGCTCATAGTCAGCTCCCTCTTGTAGCGGTACGAAATATCCTTCTACAAAGGTTGAGGGATCTACTCCGAAATCCGAAGCCGAAACGCCCTGTGCCGGATCGCGGTACTGGTCCAGCAAATTGTCAGTAAACTGATCCTGGTCGCCATTGGGTGGAGAAAAAGTGCTATCCTGCTCATTTAAAGCTACCCCTAATTCTCCCAAGGCAATAGCCTGTCGTTCACCCTCCTGGGAATTTGAGGTCTCGCGCAGCGCCCATACGTTTACCTCGGTCAACTGCAACGCCTGACCCTGCTGCTGAGGATTTGACACGTTATTCTCAAATTCCTGACGTGTAAAGAAGTCGAGGAAAAAGTGGCGATCTGATTCATAATCACCGGGACGAATAGAAATATTCTGCTCTTGTGCACCGCCAGAAATGGTCTCGGTATTGCTTTCGCCCTCCTGTTGCGACAGCACGGAAGTAAGCTTTAACGAGCCAATCTGCGCCACTGATTTGACTCCAAAAAGTGCATTACCGCCGCGAATCAACGAATTGCCTGTCTGCATGGATACGTTCCCCAGCTCGAGCCGCTGCAAAATTTCATCCTCATAGCCCTGGTACACAATGTTGAGGCGGTTCATAAAGTCGAAATCGCGCTCGGTATCCCAATCGGTTTGTATGGAGAGCTTATCGCCAATATTACCCTGAATATTCAGTTTGAGACTCTGCTCAAATGTTGGATCTACCTGCCGGCGCTGATCTTCGGGAATTTCGGGATTCTCGGTTGTCTGAATGGAGGCGCCCACATTCATATTGGCCGTCCCATTGATGCGCAAATTTACCTCCGGCTTGCCAAAAATAGTCGTGAAAGTCGATTCCTCACCGCCCGGAATTTCCATATTGAAATCAAGCAAGCCTCGGCGCTGCTGATCACCGGCCTGCTGTTCTTGCACGAGCTGATTCCAGTTTTGCCGTATTGCATGCTCTTTGGAACGTTGAGAATATTCTTCAAAAGTCATCACGTGCGGAAAGCCGACAGGGGTCTCGAAAAGTAGCCGCTGACTTCGATAAATGCCGGTTGAGTCGCGCTGAATGTAAGTTTCCTCTTCCGGCAACTGGATATAGAAAAGTTTGGGCAGTGGTTTAAAAAATGGATAAGAAACTTGCGGAGGGCGGTACAACCGCGGAAGGGTATCGGCCTCGGTAGCCGTAAAAGCCGCCAGCGAATCAGGCTTATCCTGGGCAAGGCTCTTCTCTGGGCTTGCTATCGACGCAACCAGGCAGAAAAGAACACATAAAATTGAAAAAAAAGATGCTTTGAGCTGCACGAAACCGTTGTACAATATATTTACATATTAATCTATCAGTAAATCAGTAGTAACGATATACTCTTATATACAGCTCCTTTTAAAATTCAGAATTGGTATTGGCAGCGTACTCTGCGGAATTATAATGGATAATTATAATTCTTAAAAGTACAAAGTATGGTTTTGTTGTCATAATAATTCTCCATTTTGTAAAAATGGAGCATAGGCCTAATTTTAGGGTTACTCCATCAGAAATACATTATGCGCTTCATACCAAACAAATTACAACTCGACATACTCAAGCGGCATCTGGGACCTTTTATCTTCTGTTTCTTTACCCTGATGTTCTTGCTGCTCATGCAGTTTTTGATCCTGTATATCGACATGCTAGTCGGTAAGGGTCTACCCCTGGGCATTATCTTGGAACTTATTGTCACAAATCTGGCCTCAATGGTGGTCCTGGCTGTCCCCATGGCCGTACTGGTGGCATGTCTGATGGCATATGGCAAATTCACTGAACTAAACGAGCTGACGGCCATTCGCGCCGCGGGCGTCAACCCTATTCATGTGATCAACCCAGTGCTGGTCGCCGGTGTACTGTTGTCAATATTCCTGGTCTGGTTCTCTAATGATGTACTGCCGGATGCTAACCAGCGAGCCCGCTCACTGTTTATCGATATTAGGCTCAAGAAACCAGGATTTGACCTCAAAGAAAACGAGTTTTACGAAGGCATCGACAACTACACCTTTCTGGTTAAGAAGATTACGGATGAGTCAGATTCGCTATACGATGTCACAATTTACCAGCATCCCACACGCAAGCGGAAAGAGGCCTATATCAAGGCCAAGAAAGGTCGCCTGCAAAGTGAGCAGAATGGACAAACGCTAACCTTGCATCTTCGGGATGGGTCTATCCTGCGCAACCTCGACCGCCGCAAAGATGGAAAGTTGGTGGAAATCTATGAAGAAACCCATTTTGACCGATATCGTATCAGCTTTGACCTGTCGGAGCTGGCTTTCTCGCGTTCCAATCCGGCCAATCGCTCCCGCAACGATCGTACCATGAACATCCAGGCCATGCAAAGCGTTGTCGATTCGCTGCGAAGACAAATTCAAGATCAGACCGATCGTTTGTTGAAAAACGACAGCTATATTTTACCGGTCATTGAAACCGATTCCAGTAAATCGAGACGGTCACCGCGTATAACAGCTAAACCCGACTCCATAGCCGAAAAGCCATACCACAGCAAGTTTGTTGCGATGCGTCATCTCGGCAGCAAATCTGAGCAAAAGAGCCTGCATGACCTGGCGCTCAGCCAGCTTCGCAGCTACCAGTCATATGTCGAAAATATTGCTTCCGACACCGAATGGCGCATCAACAAGATTGCGCGCTATCTGGTAGAGATCCACAAGAAATTTTCCATTCCCCTGGCTTGTATCGTCTTTATTTTGCTGGGAGCTCCCATCGGCATGTACACCCGCAAAGGGAACCTGGGATACGCCGCGTTAATCGGAATCGTCTTTTTAACTTTCTACTGGATTTCCATTATCCAAGGCGAAAAAATGGCCGACCGGCTCTTTATATCGCCCTTCACCGGCATGTGGTTTTCCGACTTGCTGCTAGGAGCGGTGGGTATTATCCTGGTAATCAACATTACAACACCTTTTAAGTTTTCTAAGCTCTGGAAACGTGACTAAAAAAATTGACCGATACGTATTTTTTCGGATGCTGAGCATCACCCTCTTCGTGATGGTAGCCCTGGTGTTCATCTTTATCGTGATCCACTTTTCGGAGAACAGTGAAGACTTTACGGACCAGGGCGCGACCTTTGCCCAGATCTTTGGCGTCTACTATCCCAACTATATTCCCGATATCATCAGGCTGATTATTCCCGTAGCGGTATTTGTGGCCTGTCTCTACCTTACGGGACAGATGGCCGAGCGGCTCGAGATCACAGCACTAAAAGCAGCGGGGGTAAGCCTGTATCGGCTACTGGTACCATACCTCGTGTTTGCTTTCATGATGACAGCCATCATCAGCGTGCTCGATGGCTTTGTGATTCCCAACACCAACGAAACCCGTATTGCCTTCGAGTCGAAATACCTGCAGGGGCAATCCGAAAATGTGGATAACAACCGCATCTTTCGGCAGGAATCGGAGAATACCATTTTTAAGATCAACTACTTTAACAATGACGAGCAAACAGGTCACCGGGTTGATGTAATTAACTTCCAGGGCGACAGTATATCCCAAACGCTCTTCGTTCAAAAGATGATCTGGCAGGACACGACACAGAAATGGCGGCTTAAAGACATCAAAAAACGCACGTTTAACGCCCAGGGGTATAAGCTGACTCACATCGATTCTATGGATACAACGCTCAATATTTTTCCGCGTGACCTGGCGCGCAAGACCTCTGATATCTACCAGCTAACCTATCCTGAGGCCGAAAATTACATCCACTCTATTGAACGAAGTGGGGCCGGTAGTGTAGAATTGCCCAAAGTTCAGCTATACGGTCGGTATACCTATCCCTTCTCCATTGTCGTAGTTATCATTGTAGGATTCGCCCTAGCCTCGGTGCGACGAAAAGGCGGCAAGGGATTCTATATCGCCGCTGGTCTCGTGGTCAGTTTCTTGTACCTGGTGATGATGAAAGTGATAGAACCTTTTGGTGGCAAAGGAGAAATCGAACCCTGGCTGGCAGCCATTTTACCTCACCTTATTTTTCTCATTGTCGGGATTGGAATACTGTTTAATGCTCGAAAATAATTATCGGCCCTTTTGCTTATTAGCTAAAATCCCAGGTGCAAGCCAAATTCGGGGATCAGAATAAGTGGATATCGTGGCATTTTTCCACCAACCGAAAGCACAAATCCCGGTTGCGGGCGGTCGATGTTGTCACCAAAAGATCCACGGGCAAATCCCAAACAAAACTTGACCTCAGCCTGCGTTTTCGGTTCTGGGTATTGCTGGGCCTGTACTGTCATTTCGGAGCTAAAAAAAGATCAGCAGTGCAAACAGCCATTTTATCCTCTTATACATAATATCCTCCTTTTATTGTCTACTCCCTTGGTACAATCACGTCAAGAGGCTTTGTAAAACCGGTGTCATCCTGAATTTATTTCAGGGTCTGTAAACAGAATATTTGTTTGAGCCTTTAACGACATATTAGCTACAGATGCTGAACAAGTTCAGCATGAGACTGCGATTTTGTAAAACACACTTCAAATAAGTTGCTGTTTTTATGAATATAAATACAATAAAAAACCCTGTCAGGATTCTATATCCTGACAGGGTTGAATAATTCTCAAAATATTTATTCAAAAGGAGCTATGAAGACTATAATCCTCCAACTTTAACTTACGGAATAGTTGGGCGACTCCTTCGTTATTTGTACCGAGTGCGGATGACTTTCTTTATAGGCCGCTGAAGATATCTGCACAAATTCGGCCTTCTGCAGACTTGCAATATCCGCCGCGCCACAGTATCCCATTGCCGCTCTCAGCCCGCCAGACATCTGATGCGCTACTTCACTCAGATAACCTTTGTAGGGAACACGTCCCTCGATACCTTCGGGCACCAGCTTGTTGATATTGTCTTCCACATCCTGAAAGTAGCGATCCTTGGAGCCCTGTTCCATGGCACCGAGGCTTCCCATACCACGGTATGATTTATATTTACGTGATTCATAAATAATGGTCTCACCGGGACTCTCATCTACCCCGGCAAACATCGATCCCATCATTACCGCATGAGCCCCGCCAGCAATGGCTTTAGGGATGTCTCCCGTCTGCTTGATACCACCATCAGCGATCACTCCAACACCTGCTTCGTGGGCATAATCAGCAACTTCCATCACTGCACTGAGCTGAGGAACGCCAACGCCAGTTACGACGCGGGTCGTACAAATAGAACCGGGACCAACGCCCACTTTTAAGATGTCAACCCCCGCATCAACGAGATCCTTTGCAGCAGACTTGGTAGCAATATTTCCACCAATCAAGTTTAGATCAGGATACTCTTTGCGAATATCTTTGATCATCCCCAGCACGCCGGACGAGTGTCCGTGGGCGGTATCAACGGTGATGACATCGACACCGGAATCGACCAATGCTTCCACACGATCCAGCGTGTCAGAAGTAACTCCTACTGCTGCCCCCACGCGTAATCGTCCCATATCATCCTTAGACGCATTGGGAAAATTCATCTTCTTTTCAATATCCTTGAACGTAATCAGCCCCACCAACTTCATGTTTTCATCCACAATGGGAAGTTTCTCTACCTTGTGCTCTTGGAGCAGCTTTTCCGCTTCGTCAAGCGTCGTGCCTTCACGAGCCGTGATCAAATTCTCAGTGGTCATGATCGTGCTGAGCTTTTTATCCACATAGTGCTCAAAGCGCAGATCACGGTTGGTCACGATGCCGATGAGCGTATTGTCATCCTCCACGATGGGGATACCGCCAATTTTGTGCTTCTTCATCAGCTGACGCGCCTTGCGAACCGTCTCATCCTTGCCCAGCGTCACCGGGTCCACAATCATGCCGCTTTCGCTGCGCTTTACCATGCGCACTTGGTCGGCCTGATCTTCAATCGACATATTTTTGTGCAGCATGGCAATGCCCCCTTCCCGTGCCAGCGCAATGGCTAGCCGGTACTCCGACACAGTATCCATTGCAGCACTAATAATCGGGATGTTAAGCGTTAAATTCTCTGCAAGCTGCACGCTGGTGTCCGCGTCGCGTGGCAAAACATCAGAATGTGCAGGCACCAAAAGCACATCATCATAAGTTAAACCCTGCCGCGTGATCCGATCAAAAGGTGAGGAGTTTTCCATGAGTAAAAGAAAGCAAACATTTGGATTCTGGTTTGGGCAAAGATAAAAAAAATGTGAGCGACCTGCTTAACAGTTTTTGTTTAAACATTTTATTAAGCACAGTCACTCACCCAATGGATTATGCCCACCGGCGCTCTCTTTAAAACTCCTCGTTGTATGCTTACAATTTTTTGATATGCAGAGCATCGATGGCCGTTTGTAACGAACAAATACCATCCCGGAAACTTTCTACCCAGTGGACTACACTGCGGCGCCGACGAGCAACATGCTCATCACAGCTCGAATATTGTCCCTGCAGCTCATCTACCATGGCAGCTACATCTTCTTTAATCTCCATTTTCAGTTCGTCGGGCAAATCTCCCCATCCCATAAGTTCGAACATCTGCTGCAGTTCACGATGTTCTTTCTCTGCTTCTTTTAGCACTTTGCGAAGCACCGGTTCCAGGTTTGTGTCGAGACGCTTTTGTGAAGTTTTAATCGCGGTATTCATAGCTGGTTTTCTTGGTTGAATTAATCTTCACTTCAATAATAACTGACATCAGTGACACCCTAATGTCACCCCACTTTCACGAATTCCACGGCTGATTTTCAAGGGATGTGAATAGTCTTGTTTTTTATTCTTAAACGATCAATCTTAAGGCCTGCTCAAAAACCGAATCAACTGTGTCTATTTTCTTATGACCTATATGAAAGCGCTTTCGTTGATCCTTTTGTCATCCTTTTTATTGTCCTGTAATATGAATCCCCAAACAAATGTCACATCGCCCAATGGACAGCTTGCCGTTGATTTTTCGCTCTCTGGAGATGGCCAACCAAACTACAAGGTTTCCTATGAAGGAGAGAAAATTATCAACCCCTCTGCCCTGGGCTTTGAATTCAAAGATCGACCTGCCTTCAGGGATGGTCTTCGCATCCAGAATACTGAGAGTAACTCAGCAGATGAAACTTGGCAACCTGTGTGGGGAGAGCAAAAAGAGGTCCGCAATCACTACAACGAACTACTGATAACCCTTCAAGAAACCGAAGCTCCCAATCGGTTGGTGAATGTGCGCTTTCGCGTGTATGATGACGGAATAGGATTCCGATATGAGTTTCCGGCCCAGGAAAATATGGCCGACAGTGTGTTTATTATGAATGAGCAGACAGAGTTTGCCCTTACCGGTGATCATCAGACTTGGTGGATTCCCGCTGACTATGACAGCTATGAGTACAATTACACCCAATCCAAAGTCAGTGAGGTGGATGCGTCAGAATTTAAAAGCGAAAATGAACGTGTAGATCGCCAGATCGATAATTTTCAGGCTGTCAATACACCAGTTACCATGAAGACGGGTGAAGGGCTTTACCTAAGCTTTCACGAGGCCGATCTAACAGATTACGCCGGGATGACGCTCGGCATTACGGATGACCTGAAGCTGGTTAGTGAATTGGTCCCCTGGGCCGATGGCACAAAAGTTAAAACAAAAGCGCCTTTTACTACGCCCTGGCGTACGATACAGGTTGGACAAACACCCGGCGATCTGGCGGAGTCATTCCTGCTTCAAAACCTGAATGATCCCAGCAAGCTGAATGATACTTCCTGGATTGAACCCCTCAAATACACCGGTATCTGGTGGGAAATGCACATTGGCAAAACGGCATGGAACTACAGTGAACGAGCAGAAGACTCTTACGGTCAACAAGGCGGAACCCAACATGGAGCCAACACCAAGAATGCCAAAGAGTATATCGACTTTAACAATCGCGCAAATATTAAAGGTCTGCTGATTGAAGGATGGAATACCGGCTGGGAATTCTGGGGAACCGACTCGGTTGGTTTCTTCGATTTCACCACTCCCTATACCGACTTTGATCTCAGGGAAGTAGCCAGTTATGCCCAAGAAAATGATGTAGCGCTCATTGGACACCACGAGACATCCGGGCAGGCTGCTCATTATCAGACACGGCTGGATGCAGCATTCAAACTCTATCAGGATGTGGGCGTTCACCACGTTAAAACGGGCTATGCCGGCGGCGTCATCCCGAAAGGAGAATATCATCACGGACAGTTTATGGTGCGTCATTACCGTCAGGTAGTTAAGACCGCGGCCAAATATCAGATCGGAGTTAATGCTCACGAACCGATCAAGGCAACGGGTATCCGGCGAACGTATCCAAATATGATGACACGGGAAGGAGTGCGCGGCATGGAATACAACGCCTGGAGCGAAGGCATGCCGCCCCAACACACGACCATTCTGCCCTTTACCCGCGTCCTTGGTGGACCCATTGACTATACACCGGGTATTTTTGACATCACTTTTGATAAGTACCGAGAGAAGGAGCAGGTGCACTCTACACTGGCAAACCAGCTGGCGTTGTATGTGGTGCTTTACAGCCCCATGCAGATGGCCGCTGACTTACCCGAAAATTACCTGGCGGAAGATGATGAATTTCACCCAGCATTTCAGTTCATCCAGGATGTAGCTGTGGATTGGGATGAATCGAAAGTGTTAAATTCAGAAATTGGTGACTATGTGATTACCGCTCGCAAAGAAAAAGGAGCTGACAATTGGTTTCTGGGCGCAGTCACCGACGAAAATGAACGTACAAAAAAGGTGTCGCTGGACTTTTTAGATGATGGTCAAACTTATCAGGCTACGATCTACCGCGATGGCAAAGATGCCCACTGGGAGGATAATCCCACGGCCTACGAAATCGAACAGCACGAAGTGACCAGCCAGGATTCTCTTGATCTCTGGATGGCGCCCGGTGGTGGAACCGCTATCAGTTTTGAAGTGAAATAAAGTTGATAAACATTGCGAAAATAGATGCTGAAATTTTACCGGCATAGTGAGAATAAATTCAGCAGGTGGGTTGCGAATAAGCTGGAGGAGATGGTCGTAGCCCACAAACTCATCGATGTTGACAAAAGTAGTATGCTGCCGGAGGGTACACAGATGAAAGAGCTACCAGTGCTTAGTGATGGCCATGAGCGCTGGACATCGCAAGAAGAAATCAAGGAATTTCTGGAAGAGCTCCATCAGGACCTGTTGCTAAGCCAACGCATGCAGTCGGATACCTGTCACCTGGATCCGGATAAACCTGAGGAGTGTTTATAATATATCAGGTTGCTAATTCTCATCTGACGACTGGAGTTGTCGTCTGATGAGTAGCTATAAACGAAATAATTCATCAAGCTTCAAACTCAGAAGCCAGATGAATGAGAATTACTCGGGATAGATCGACTTCTTGGCTGCCAGCAGGGTGTTTTTCATAAGCATGGCTACCGTCATGGGGCCGACGCCTCCGGGCACTGGCGTAATCCAGCTAGCCTTTTCTTTAACGCTTTCGAAGTGACAGTCGCCCACCAGGGTGTACCCTTTCTCTTTGGTCTCGTCGGCCACGCGGTTAATGCCCACGTCAACCACTACGCACCCTTCTTTGACCATCTCCCCTTTAATAAGGTTTGGCTGTCCGGCGGCTACGACCAAAATATCAGCAGAAATGGTATGCCGGGTTAAATCCTTGGTATATTTGTGGCAGACGGTAGTTGTGGCCTTGCCTTCACCTTCTTCTTTGTTGAGGAGTATCGAAATAGGTCGCCCTACAATATTGCTGGCACCAACAATTACCGCGTGTTTGCTTTTGCTAGGGATGCTGTAGTGTTTGAATAACTCCATAATCCCGGCCGGCGTGCACGATCGAAAACTAGGTTCCCCAACCGTCAAACGACCGACGTTCATAGGATGAAAACCATCCACATCCTTACGGTAATCAATCGCCTCGATAACATCATGGGCAGATAAATGGTTTGGCAAGGGAAGCTGCACCAAAATGCCATCCACCGAATCATCATTATTTAGTTTATGAATCGTAGATTTGAGTTCTTTGGCGGAGATGGTATCGGGCAGACGCTTGGTATCCGTTTGGATGCCGACCTCTTTGCAAGCCCTCGTTTTGGCGCCCACGTACACATCAGAAGCGGGATTTGTACCTACCAGCACTACCTGCAGAAAGGGTGCGCGGTTGCCGTCTTTGACCCAGTCCTCGACATCCTGCCGGACTTCCTCGCGGGTTAGCTTTGCTACTTTTTTGCCGTCAATAATTTTTGCTGACATGATTTATAATAGTGAGTAATGAGTATTGAGAAATGAGTAGTAAGTTCCTTTAGCGCTCGATATTGTACTTCTTCATTTTGTTATACATGTGACTCCGCTGGATATCAATGGCTTCGGCCGTCTGGGAGATGTTCCAGTCGTGCTCTTCGAGCTTGCGGAGTAAAAATAACCGTTCTGCTGATTCTTTGAAATGCTGAAACGTGTCGGCTTCGTCCATCAGTCCACCGACCTTATCGTCATTTCGGCTACCGGTAAGAGTAAGGTTTTCGACGTCTTTACGGCTAATTTCCGAGTCCTCGGCCAATAATCCGAGCCGTTCAATGGCATTTTGCAGCTCTCGCACGTTACCAGACCACTGCTGTTTCTTAAGCTCTTCCAGTGCATCGTCGGTAAATGAAATTCCCGAAAACATGATGTCTTTCTGGGCCAACTGCTCCAGCCAATCTTTGGCCAACAGTGGGATATCCTCGCGTCGTTTTCGCAGAGGCGGCACATGTATAGGGATCACATTGAGACGATGATACAAATCCTCTCGAAAACCACCGGTTTCAATCTCATCCAGCAGATCTTTATTCGTTGCCGAAACCACGCGCACATCCACCGAAATTTTCTTGGTTCCGCCCACACGGACGATCGAATTTTCCTGCAAGGCGCGCAGTACTTTGGCCTGGGCATCGGGACTCATATCACCGACCTCATCAAGGAAGAGCGTACCATCATTGGCCTGCTCAAACTTACCAATGCGTTGACTGCTAGCCCCTGTAAAAGATCCTTTTTCATGGCCAAAAAGCTCACTCTCAAGCAAATCAGCGGGGATAGCTGCACAATTTACATCCACAAAAGGACCACTGCTGCGATTGCTCTTCTCATGGATCCAGCGAGCGACAAGCTCTTTACCTGTGCCGTTTTCGCCAGTCACCATTACCCGCGATTGCGTCTGGGCCACCTTATCTATCGTCTTCTTAATTTTCTTGATTCCCTCACTGTTTCCAATAATCTCAGGAACCTTGGGCAACCGCGACTTAATATTTTTGTTTTCCTCGGTCAGTCGATGCTGATCTAGGGCATTACGCACGCTCACCAGCAGGCGATTCAAGTCTGGTGGTTTTTCAATAAAGTCAAAGGCCCCTTTCTTGGTCGCTTCAACGGCAATTTCAATATTGCCATGCCCAGAAATCATAATTACGGGAAACCGGTAATCATCATCCTTAAGTTTTGTAAGGATTTCCATCCCGTCCATGCCCTTCATCTTGATATCGAGCAGCATTAAGTCCACGGAATTGTCGTCCAGCTGATCAAAAACCTCGCTGCCACTATCGGCTTCGATCACTTCGTAATCTTCGAACTCTAAAATATCCCGAAGTGAATTACGGATGCTTTGTTCATCATCCGTTACCATGATTGTGGGTTTGCTGTTCGACATCAGTTGCTAGTAATTTTCGTACAATGTTTTGATGATTTTTTCCTGAACGTAATCAATATAGGAAGTTTTGCCGGTATAATTGTTGGCTGCAACCGAAACAGCCAACGTCTGTCCCGAAGCGGTTTCAAGATACCCACTCAGCGAGCGAACACTCGAAACGTAACCCGTTTTGCCATACATTTTCTTTCGCAATCTACTGTCAAATCGATGTTCCAGTGACCCATCCACACCGGCCACAGACAAACTGTTTTTATACGTTTTGAATTGCGGATGAGACCTCATCTCTACCAGCATTTGGCTCAAATCACTGGTCGTTAATAACGTAGATGGCGCCATCCCTGATCCATCCACCAGCTCCACCTTCGTCGTATCCATCTTCATCGAAGCGGCAAAATCTTTAACCAGACTTATGCCGAGCTCTGTACTGCCGGCAGCATCAAAATGCTCAGCCGCCATGGTCTTCAACAGCATCTCGGTGTAAAAGTTATTGCTGTCCTTGTTCACCTGCTTGAGTAGTTCAGCAAGGGACACTGATTCATGCTCAGCCATCACACTGTATTGCTCCTGCGACCAGTCCATCGACTGACTGTCTTCGATAATACGTCCGGTTACCGAAATACCGCCATCTTCTAAATACTTCTTAAACGTATCCAGGAAATACATAGAAGCATTTTTTATCGACAGTGACTCCTTTTCAACATATCCCTTGGGAAGTTTGCTGCGCAACAGAATAGTATTTGTACCCAGTAGTCGGCGATAAAATTCGTCATACTCTGTCCCGCGTGGCGTGATGACCTGTTCATTGACAAAGTTCACGTAGTCGGTATCAAAAGGGAACCACTGAATTTCAGGAGTATCTCCCACATCACCATTGGCATAGACGGTAAGATCTACGGCATTATTGTTGAAGGAGAGCGCGTTAATTTCAACTCCATAATAAAACGACAGATCTTGCCAGCTCCATCCTTCCGGATACGGTTGCTGATCAAAAAAGGCATCATTACCAATTAGGTTTCCATCAATTTTGCGAATGCCGCGCGAGTACAAAGCATCGAAAAACTTATTGAAAACATGAAAGCGATCTTCGTGGTAAAATTCTCCGCTTATCGACGGGTCGCCGCTACCACGAATCAGGATATCACCATGCCAGGTATTACCACGCTGCTGTCCCCAGCCATATAACTTTGTGGAGTATTTGTAGTCGGAACCAAGTTCATCGAGGATCGCCGCGGAGGTTAGCAGTTTTAAGTTTGAGGCGGGACGTACCTGCTTTTTAGATTGATATGCACTAAGAACCGTGCCCGTAGTATCACGTGCAGTTACCGACCAAAAAGCGTTATCGGCACGGCTTTGTGTAATAATTTGATGAATTTTGGACGAGGAAGGTGATTGGGCTAGCAGCCACAATGGAAAAGACAGAAAAAAGAACGAGAGGACAAAGAAAAAAACGGCCCGTTGCCTAATCCTAAAAATAGCTATACCGACCGACTTGGGCAATCGCGAGGCCTGCTCAGCCACTAAACGAAACATGCTCCTGATCCTTAAATTGTTCAATAATTTCTTCGGCAGTATCACATTTTTGCAACCGACTCCGGAATTCACTGTTATTCATCAACCGCGAAATGCGACTTAACATTTTGATATGAAGACTATTACTTGCCTGGGGACCTACCAGCAAGAAAACCATATTCACCGGCTCATCATCAATAGCCTCGTAATCCACCGGGTTCTTGAGCATGGCAAAAGCCGCATAGGTTTGTTCAATGCCGGCCGCCTTGCCATGCGGAATAGCCAACCCTTTGCCAACACCCGTTGACATTATTTTCTCACGCTCAAAAACGGCATTACGAATTTTTTCCAGCTCCCCATTGGATACTTTTCCTTCAAGCGATGAAACTAATTTATCCAGCACCTCCGCTTTATCGCTGGCTTCCAGGTTGGGCAGAACAGTTTGCGGATTCAACAAGCTGAAAATATTCATGCGGATAAAACTAAAATTACTTTTTTCATTGCAGGTCAAATATACTCATCGTAACACGTCTGTTACAACTTATTTACAACATCAATATTCGTGCTAATTTTGGCACTTAAATAAACCTTAGGCTTAAAAAATCGCGACATTTTTTGTAAACTTGGCTGATGAATTTTTTACATGGCATATCAGCTGTACTTACGAAGGACCTGCAATCGGAGCTTCGCTCACGATACGCCATCAACACCGTGCTGGCGTTCGTAGGTGCCTCTTTGCTATTGATTTTATTTGCCCTTGAAGCTGAGCGCCTGCCACCTACGCCCAAGAGCGCACTTGTGTGGATTGTGATTCTGTTTGCCGCCCTCAGCAGTCTGTCGCGCTCCTTTGTGGCCGAGACCGACCGCAAAACGTTTGATCTGATGCGCTTACACGGCAATGCCAGTGAAATTTTTATTGGAAAGCTGTGCTACAACTACCTGTTTACATTGTCGGTCAATGTGGCCACCTTCTTGATCTATATTTTTCTGCTGGGCATGCCCATTGCTGATGGACTGGCATTCGTGCTCGTGTTAATCCTCGGTACCGCCGGGCTTTCAGGGGTATCAACAATGCTTGGCGCCATTGTTTCGCAGGCAGATCGCAAAGGAGCTATCTTCTCGGTGCTTAGCATTCCTCTGCTGTTTCCGCTGATCCTGATTCTTGTGCGAACAACCAAAGCGGCGCTGATCGAAGGATTTACCGAAAACTACCTGAACGACTTTTGGGCTTTATTCGGATACGCGGGGGTCACCATAACCGCGGGCATTTTACTTTTTGACTATATTTGGGAAGACTAACAACTCATGACTGACTACGAAAACCTGACATTCAACTTCGGTGACCGTCGCCTGGTAGGTCAACAGTTTGCCAAGGAACAAATTGAACGTATCGTCCACTCCGGACGTATCAGTCACTCCTACCTTTTTTCGGGCCCACCGGGTATCGGCAAAACTGCTTTTGCGCTGGCCTTTGCTGAACTTATTAATGGTGTTGACCATCTGACAGATCTCGGGAACCAAGCCTTTTCCAAAAAATCATCTTGGTTCACACATCCCGACATTCACGTATTTTTGCCTGTACCAACCAGCGTATCCGTCGAAGAGCTGCGCAATCGTCTTGAGCTGTTGCGCGATGATCCCTATGAAATTGTGGATTTCAGTCTTCGTCCCTCCCTGACTAATGAAGAAAGTACCAAGAACAAACGGGCTTTTTACCCCATTGACTATTTTCGGGAGGAAATTCGTCCCACGGCCTACTTGAAACCCAACGAGGGACGAAAAACGGTGGTCATCATGACCGGCATCGAAAGCATGAAAAAAGAAGCAGCCAATGCATTTCTCAAACTGCTGGAAGAACCCTCCGAAGACCTGATGTTCTTATTGACGACGGATCACACCGAGGCCCTGCTGCCGACAATTATATCGCGATGTCAGCATATTCAGCTCTCTCCTCTCAAGACCAAGCAGATCGAGCAGGCACTCATTCAGCAGGATGGACTACCCGAGGACGATGCCTCGTACCTGGCAAGAGTATCCGGCGGAAATTATGCCATGACCCGCTTTTTTGATGTGGGCACGCTCAAGAAAACGCGGCAAAAAATCATTGAATACCTGCGCTATGCCTACGTGCAGGATGCCGTCAACATAACCGAGACGGCCCAAGACTGGCAGAGCGAACAGAACTTGGAAGGACAAATTGCCGTACTCAACGTGATGGAAGTGTTTTTGCGCGATCTGCTCGTGTATCGATCAACGCAAAAAAAAGAATTAATAACCAATGCTGACCAACTGGAAGTGATTCAAAAGTTTTGTGAAACGCTGAGCGATGCCCGCCTGGAAGAGATGATTGAACAGGTTAATGAGTGCAAGCCGATGATCTATCGCAATGTACAGCCAAAGCTTATTTTTACAGCCTTAGCACTTCGTTTTTCCAGCCTGATGCGCGACCAAGATCCCGTTATTTCACAGGAAGATTCATGGAAACATTTACCCGCTTTTTCTGAATAATGACTAAACACTCCCACTCCATATCTTTCACCAAAATGCAGGGCGCCGGCAACGACTTCGTCGTGCTTGATAACCGGTCTCAAATGCTTAGCAAAAAAGAAATTATTGAACTAGCCCCTGAAATTTGTGACCGCAAATTCGGCGTAGGTTCGGATGGTATCATGGCACTTCTACCGCCTGAGAAAGAAAAAGCCAATTACACTATGTTTTACCGCAATGCGGACGGCAGTGATGCTGGGATGTGCGGCAATGGAGCACGTTGCATCGCTCTATTTGCTGATTCCCTTGGGTTTGATTCCCATCACTACTTCAATGTTCATAACCAGCTTTATGAGGCCGAAGTACGAGACTCCAAGCATGTGTGCATTTCGTTTCCGATGGAGACTGTTGCTCATGAACTGACTGTTGACAAGCAAAAATTATATGCTATCCACACCGGTACCGAACACATTGTAACCACTGTTTGTGAAGAATTGCTCGACGATGAAAAACATCTGAGGGAAGAAGGCCGGTTACTGCGACACCATTCCAAATTTCAGCCAAAAGGCACAAACGTTAACTTCATCTGTGGGATAGATGAATCGACATTAAAGCTACAAACTTACGAGCGTGGTGTTGAAGACCTTACGCTCGCTTGCGGTACCGGAGCTATCGCCTCGGCGTTGATCTGGCATCACATACAGGAAAACAAACCTGAGCAAAACAAGTTTACGGTGAAAACCAAGGGCGGCAAACTTACTGTTTATTTTGATTATGATGCCTCAGATCAATATTTCACAAATATTAAACTTGAAGGACCTGCCCATTTTGTATTCAAAGGCACGTACGAGCTTTAACATATTTGCAGCAATGCTGTTCATATTATGGGGATGGGGTTGTGCCTCTTCCAGCCAAAATGGCAACCAGCAGATGCCAAACAATTCAGCTGGGAATTTTAGCGGTACCTTTGCCCTGCCCCAGCAGAAAGCCCCTCCCAGCAGTATTCAAAGCATTCAGTTGCATCCCAAGGGACAACCCGGACGTGCTCCTGTCCTTAGTTTAAAGTCTGGAGAACATCTTGTACTCTCTTTCGATTATCTGGGGGAACAGAGCAAACAATTTCGAGTTGAGGTCTCACACCGCAATCAACAATGGCAGAAAAGTAGCATTGGGCCATCGACCTACCTCGACAGTTTTTTTCAAACCTATATCCAAAATTCGAAATCCAGTTTTACGAACCGACCCTCTTACCAACACATAGAGTATGAATTCCCCAACGATCAGCTTCGGCCGGTCGTAAGTGGAAACTATCTGCTCGAAATCTATTCTTACGACGGCGGTAAACTCCTCTTTTCAACGCCTTTTTTTATTACCGAAGATGAAGGCAATATCGAAACGCGCATCGAAATGCTGTATGCCAAGCGCGATGACGGCCGGCCGCTTGCACAACCATTTACAACCTACCGTTATCCACAGTTTGTAGAATATCCGCAGTTCGATCTTTCAATATCGTTTGTACAGAATCAGTTCTGGGGACGTATGCGGGAAGCAGGATTCCTCGATACGATATCGCCTGGCAAACTGAATGGTCACTTACAGCGTGCCAATGCCTTTGTTGGCAATTACGAGTTTAAACTTTTGGATGTGCGCAGTTTTGATGTAGACGGAAAACAAATCCTGGAATATCAGCCCGGGATTACGCCTCCACGGATAATCCTGCGCCGCGACGTTCAAAAACTGGATACCAATCCCCGCCTTTTTGGAGCTGTCAACCTAGGTATTCCGCTTGATGATCGCGGCAGTGAGTACGCTGAAGTCGAATTTTCCTTTGAAACAGAAAACTCGATCCCGTCCTCAGCCAACATCTACATCGTGGGTCATTTTAACAACTGGATGGTCAACAATCTCAACAAGATGAATTATAGTGCCGAAGCGGGCATGTGGAAAGGAAGAACATTTGTAAAGCAGGGCCAATACGCCTATAAGTACGTTCTGGCTACCAACAACACTATCGACGACCTTTCCCTCGATCAGGGTTTTTTATCGTCTGAGCAGGAGTATTTAACCTTCATCTATTTCGAGGATCCCGACCAAAACTTTGATCGCATCCTGAAAGTCAATCGGGTAACCAAGCGGTAAGCTTCCAACAAGCTTATTGATCCAGAATAATTAACCTGGCGATGAATCATTGGGTCATCGCAAATACCCTCCAATTTCTGACGTTATTTAACCATTAGCATTCCAAACAGAATAAAAAAAAGGAGGCCTCTAATGAGACCTCCTTTGTAGCTTAGTCATAAAGTTTTCCAGTCTTAAAAATCTATGCCAATCGTAATGTAGTGAATAGGCTTGCTGTCAAAACCGTCGCGATAGTAGGGCCAGCCCACATCATATCGCAGCGGGAAACCAAATACGATGGTACGCAATCCGAAGCCGGCTCCCATCAGGATATCGCCATTATTAACCGGAACATTAAAATTGCCGTTTGGCGTGGTTATGGTGCGTTGGCTTTGCTTGCTCAGTTTGAAGTCCAGTTCACTAGGGTTCAATACTTCCGGCGATCTTGAAGGATCAGAGAATTCATAGGTCACATCCTGTCCCCATGCCATACCAGCATCAACAAATGCAACACCTGTCAGGTTGTAGAGCGGAAGTATCGGTATTGGACCAGGCAATATTGCGGCAAACAATGGGAATCTAAATTCAGCATTTAGGAGGGCAAACTTATCCCCGTAACTAGCATTGTATGGGTGACCACGGAGCGGAAAAGCCGGTTGGGTGAAAAATGTATCCCCAAGCCTGCTAATAGGAAAACTGTTAGACGAATATTTGTAATTAATCCAACCCTGCATACCTCCCATGAAGAATGTTTGTGAGTCTCTGCCAAAGGAGGCCGCCCCTGAACCGCGAATAGCAAATGAATAGCGCGAGCCAAGGTTAAAATACTTGCGATAATCGCCGAGTATTGACCCAAACTGCAGTGATCCAATGCCAGGGCTACCGGACAGGCTTACAGAATATCGGGAACCCGAAACGGGAGTAATATATCCCGGCAATGTTTTGTCGCTGGTATAAATCAATTGTGGATAGGCAAAGGCAGAATTCCTGTTGGCACTGGTATCAGCATAAGCGATACTGTAGTCCTGGGCCAATCCTACAACCGAGAGTCCCATATCGACACGACGGAATTTATCAATCGGATAACGTGCATTCACGGCCCCACCATACGAACGGAACCGGTATAGTCGTCCTGAGAAATCCTGGAAGTTATTGGAGTTATGGAAAAAACTAACAATCCAGTCGGTACGATTCTCGAGGTAACTGTACTGCAGGAAGTAAGTACTATTCCTGAGATCAAGATTCAGATTACTGCCAAATGCAATTTGATGGTTCCCCAAAAGATCACTGATTTGAATCTGCGTGATACCATAGGTACCATAAGAGGTCGAAAAGTTACCACCGGCATAAACCAGATCGGTACTGAATTTCAGCCGGTAATCTTTGGGAATATATCGACCGTCATCAGTTTCGTTACCTTCGATATCAAATTTTGACTCATCAAGGTATTTCTGTTTGAAGACAGTATCTTCCTCAACGGAAGTATTAAACACATAGTTGCGGAAATCTACCTTGTCTGAATCCTGCTCTTTCTGGGCCGTATCCTGCTGAGCGGTAGTTTCGGCCACAGTATCAACTTTAGCTCTTTGCGGCACGGGATTCACTTTCCCTGCCACGGCTTGCGTCAGGCTCGTTTGTCCGAGTGATTGTTTCGTAAGCATTTGTCGAACGTACCCTGTAGCAGGTACTCGCTCGCTCTCCGACTCCCGGGCCCGTCGCTGAGCCCATTCGTTGGGTTCGAGCGGTTTGGTTTTCTTGCGGTTCAATGGCGAACGAATCAAAAAGATATCCGGACGTCCCTCATTGATCGAATTAACAGCCAAACGACTGGCATCAGCACTGACGGACATCTGCATAACACCCGTCTGTAGGTCAGTAAGTGGAGTCGAGGTGCGGTCACTCAAATCCATCAAGAAGATGTTGGAAATTCCGTTTTCATCGGAAATATAGAACAACTTACCATCGCGACTCGTCGCAGGCTGTTTTTCGTTCCATTTGGGCGTTTTCGTAAGTCGCTGAGCTGTATTTGCTCCCACTTTAGCCGCATATATATCGGAACTGTATATATCATCATCTATGAGTAAGCGCGAAGTATTCTTTACGTTATTCAAACGCACTTCGTTGCCACGATGCGATACAAAATATACCGTCTCGGAATCAGATCCCCAGGCCGGCTGATAATCTGTTATCACATCATTGGTCAAATTGCTAAAGTCCTTGGTTTGCAAGTTGTACACATAAATATCCTGATACGGACCAATGTTGCCGTCGAATGCAATCTTATTACCGTCTGGCGACCATGAAACTGAACCGATGGCATCAACTTTTGGGAATTTAACAAACCGAACTTTGCCGGTCTCATAATCCACAATAGCCAAGTGGTCCGATCCTTTGGACTTGGCCGAGAGGGCAAGCTTTTCGCCGTCGGGCGACCACGTAAGATTCGGATTTAGAATATTCAGTTCCTCAAAGTTGAGATTATCTTGCCCTTTGATAAGTGTCTTTATTTTTTTGCCGGTGATTGCGCTAATTACGACCACATCAAAATAACCACGCTCGTTCGTGATCATGGCTATTTTATCACCCTGCGGAGAAACAGCCGGACTTGTGTTGTAAGCATTGAATTTATCGGTCAATAGCTCCGCAAAATCATTTATATTCTCGCGGTTAGCTACTTCGGGCAGGTACCGTTTTCGGTAATAATCTTGCCAGCGTTTCGAAAATTCTTCAAGGTTCAATCCCAGTGCACGTGTAAAAGCACCTTCTATGCTCCGGCGTGTGTAAAGGGCCTGCATAATCTCGGTAATCTTCTGCCGGCCATACTCTTCGGCAACAAAATTCCATACCGACTGTCCTCCGCGATAGGCAAAGTATCCGCTGAGACGTGAAATCGGAGGTAAATAATTGTTGATAACAGCATCACGGATGTACATATCTGTGTTGGTATCCCATCCAAGAGAGGTATATTCAGCCATCCCTTCGCTAAACCAATTAGGAATTTGGAGGGCATTGCCACTTAACCGCGACTGCACATTGCCACCATAGAACATATCGTTCATAACAGCATGTACAAGCTCATGATGCAGTGTACTTCGGAATTTTGAATAGTCGCCATCAAAAGGCATGGTTACCCGGTTTTTCCAGGGATCGGTAACCCCACCTATGCCCTCAGAACTAACAGGTAACGGCACCACATTGGTCTGCACAAAATCATTATGCGAGTCATAAAGGATGATTTGAATACGATCGGCAATCTGGTGATCGAAGTCTTCCTGAAGCTGCTGGAGTGATGACTCCAAAGTGTACGCAGCAAAATTGGCCAGATCGTAGTTTTTACTTTCATAGTAAAAGATATCAAAGTGCTCTGACTGGATATATCGCCAGCCAAAATCTTTGTACTGAACCCTGTTTTTTCCAAAAGAAAAATACTGGGCATTGGCTTCTTGTACTACCCCGCCTATAAAAGCCGTGATGAATAGGAAAGTCAGAAGTCGCCGGAGAAATTGAGAAGCTTTCATAAATGTACGTTTTAATTATTGATCATCATCAACAAGTTTAAGGTCGATTTGGCGTGCCTTTAGGTCAGTATTAACGACGGTAACGCGAATTTCTTTTCCAAGCTGATATTTTTTCCCGTGATTTCTACCAACAAGGCAGTGACGCTGCTCATCATATTCATAATAATCATCATTTAGATCACTTACACGTACCATTCCTTCGCAATGAATATCTTCGAGGTCCACAAAGACTCCACTACTCATCACGCCGCTGATAACGCCGTCAAATTCTTCGCCGAGATGTTGACTCAGATATTCAACTTGTTTCAGTTTTACTGAATCACGCTCAGCGTCGATAGCGGAACGTTCCCGCTCACTACAATGTGAACCAAGCTGTTTCAGATCGTTATACGTATATCCTGGCTTGCCTGCTAAATAGTTCTTTAGCAGCCGATGTACGATCACATCAGGATAACGCCGTATCGGACTCGTAAAATGTGCATAATCATCAAAACCGAGACCAAAGTGGCCAATATTATTCGGACTGTATTCTGCTTTTGCCATGGCGCGCAGCATCAGATCATTAACCGTCAGCTCCAGTGTAGTATCTTTAATCTGCTCCAGCAGCACGTTAATGGCTTTGGAGCTCACCGTAGGACTGTCGATATGAAAATTAATGCCGATCGGCTTCACATTTTCTTCAATATTCTTCAGTTTTTCAAGATCTGGCTGGTCATGTATGCGATACAAGAACGGATATAGATCTTTGGTCGTTTCTTTGTTGGATTCTTTTCGCAGTTGATCCACATGTTTTGCCACCGTTCGGTTGGCCATCAGCATGCACTCCTCAATCAGTCGGTGCGCAAACAGGCGTTTCTTCAACTTTACATCGATGGGCTTGCCATTTTCATCAAGCACAAATTTAGGCTCTGGCGTATCAAAGTCGATACTACCCTCGCGGAACCGCTTATCCAATAGGATATGTGCCAGCTTGGCCGCCATTTCAATTTCAGTGGAGAACTCACTATTCTTGCCATCAATAATTTCCTGCGCTTGTTCATAAGTAAAGCGCTTGTCGGAGTGGATGACCGTCTCCTCGATAGAGTGATCTACCAACTTGCCGTTGGGCGCAATCTCCATAAAGCAGCTAAATGCCAGTTTATCCTCATTGGGTTTCAAGCTACAAACATCATTGCTCAATTTCTCTGGCAGCATGGGGATCACGCGATCTACCAAATAGACACTTGTAGCCCGCTTCTCAGCTTCTTCATCAAGCACCGTATTTTGAGGCATATAATGTGACACATCGGCAATATGGACGCCCAGGTAATAATTGCCATTGTCGAGCATTTTGATGCTTAGGCCGTCGTCAAAATCCTTGGCCGTATCCGGATCAATGGTAAATACCACATCATCGCGCATGTCGCGTCGCCGGGCAATCTCTTTTTGGGTAATTTCGGTATCAATCTGCTCGGCATATTCCTTGACTTCCTCGGGGAAACCCGCTTTGATTTGGTTCTCAGCTAGGATGGACAGCACATTGGCATCGTTGGTGCCCTCTTTACCGAGAACTTCAACAATTTTGGCTTCCGGCAGTGAACGCGGGTGCACCCAATCTACCAGCTCGAATACCACTTTTTCGCCCGGCTGGGCATCGCCGATGTTATTGGGCAGGATAAAAAAGTCGGTGTGGGCTGACTTCTCATCCGGTTCAATCAGATAGTTCTGTTTGCCCTGCTTTTTGAGCTTGCCAACGAAAATGCTATTGCCGCGCTCCAGTATTTCCATAACTTTCCCTTCGCGCCGGCCTTTGTTGCCTTTGCCCAACAGCTCCACCTTTACCACATCGTTCTGGAGTGTAGTACCAAGGTGTTTCGAGGGCACCCGCACATCCTGATCAAAAGCCTCCGTAATTAGGTAGCCGGTTCCACGGCGGCTGATATCCATCTTGCCAACCACGGTATTTTTGTTGTCTCCGCCATCCTGTCCGTTGGACGAAAGCTGTATCGCTCCGCCCTTTCTCTTTACAATCAGGTTGCGGTCGTAGAGGCTGTTAATAGCATCCTTTAACCGTTGATTATCTTTTTTGCTGTTGACCTGCAGAATATTCTGCAATACATCAAACGGCAGGTTTGCATTCGGATTCTTCTGTAAAATGTCGAGGATGATATCCTCAAATGTTTCTTTCTTACTTTTCTTCATTGAATAATTGTAATTCTTTAAAAATTCTTAGTTCTGTTCTTCTTTCTTCGCTTCCTGGTCGGCCAGTTTATCATCATTCTGTTTTTTATCATCCTTCTTATTACCGCCCAAAATGCGACTGAAGGTATTACTAATTCTGTCTAACAATTCTTGCCAGGTATTAAATTGTAATTGTGCTTCCAGACCAATGCCGTCAACCGTAGGTGTCACATCACCGGCTTGCGAGCCAGTGGTTCGCAAACTGCTCAACACCTGATCTTGCCGGTGAAAAGCCGTCAGCGATAATCCGCGGCGTATACGATATGTGGCGTTAAGATCACCTATGCGCTCACTCAGTGAATTTTGGGAACTACCTCCCGCAATTTGTCCTTCGCGCCGCAGAATAAGTCGATCATTATACAACCGCAGAGCAATTCCCAGATCAACTTCATCATAAGCATTCAAGCTCAAATCAATATCCAGACGGCTTACATCACTATTCAGCAATGCATTAATCTGGTTCGACAATAATGGACTTATAACCTGATTTGAAAGTAACGGATTTAACACCGTTGATCGCGTCAGGTTTAGGCTCGATGAGCCCGCTCCACTTCCCAGTCCTTGTGTAGCAATAAATTGACCTGTAAACAATATACTTGTTGCCTGCAGTAATTTTTGCTGTTCGTCTCGATTGATCTGGCTAATGGTATATTGCAGCGTCGAATTCGAAGACAAGTCAATAGAAGTGGGCAACCTAAAATAATAATTATTTTCCACACTACTTAATGTACCATTTATTTCCACAATAAGATCGATTGGAACGCGCTGCCCTCCATTCTGATTCGGCTGTGCATCGCCTCCCGCTGCTGTTTCAGCCGTGAGTGGCCTAATATCAGGACGGGCATGGTAAATTGCACTAATATTGAGTCGTGCATTATCGGGCGGACCTTCCCAAATGATGGTACCCCCCGGTTCCAAATCCAGGCGACGGCTGATAATTTCGCCCGTCACAAACTGGTAATTCCCGTCATTAATATTGTAACGGCCAAACATCTGCACGTCCTGATCCTGCATGGTGATACGTAGCTGCCCGGTGCCCTGTGCCGTCAACACTTCACCAGTTACGGGATCAAAAATCAAGTTTACGGTAACATTGTTTGAGGCCTTAAACTGCAGATCCAGATCAAAGCGCTCGCTAAACGTCATGCTTTCAATTGCTTCCTGTAGCTGTTCGGCCTCCGACGGCTTATCAGCCGAAAGCTCTTGTCCGGGTGTCGTGGTCTTCTTATCCGGATTATCAAAAGAATCAACAAAACGGATAAATTTACCTGTTTGTTGGAGCTCGGTCTCTTCGAGCAGCGGAATCGATACTTCCGAATCGCTGGTTAGCTGCACCGGATTGACGGTACGCATATATAAATCTCGGTTGGACCCTGTGAGACGTACTACGCCCGATCCCGATACATTACCATAAAACGGTACATCGCGATCCATCTTGTTGTTGAGAAACTGCAAGCGGTTCATATCAAGCGTCAAATCAAGATACGTAATGGGCTTAAAGTCATTCAGATCAACTTTCCCATTCACAACTCCGGTACCACCTTTAGTATCCATCACGTTTAATGAATCCAGAATAACCCCATCCTGCCGGTCGAACCCTACATGACCACTTATAAAGTAGTTAGTATTTAGGAAGTTTGGCTTGGCATACACATTTTGGGTCTGAAAATCCGCATGAAAATCGAAATCGTCGAGGTTACCGGTGATATAACCTCCGCCTGATGCCTGTCCCTCCATCTTGGAAAACACGTTGTTGACAATCAGTGGTATTACCCACATATCGATCTGTTTGAAATCGGCATCAAAATAATAGACTGTATCTTGCTCTACCTCGGGCTTGGGCGTTACGAAATAGCCATCCAGCCTGATATTCTGGCCGATATCATCGTTGGATTCAAGGTATTGTTCATATTTGGTCGAGTCGGTGACAATATTTATCTGCGTATCAAAACGTTCTTTGTCGGGATTGTATTTGCTATTAAAATGAACGTCGCCGATCATCCGCTGATTCAAAGCAAATCGGTTAACGTCAAGCTCTCCCTGTATAGTCGGCTGCTGCGTCAGGGAACGCGTTACCAGCGTGCCATTGAGTACCCCTCCAAAGTTAACCTCTCCTTTGATGAGGTCAGAAATGCGACCCAGGCTGATATCGCGAAGAATATATGTGAGTGAATCGGCACGGTTTTTACTGAATGTCCCCTGCAACCGGAAATACTCGTTCCTGTTTTGAAAACTGAACGTATCGAACTCTATGTTGCCATTACGCATGTACGTTAGCGAAGGGATCTCCTCGTTGGTCCAGGCATATTCGGTATTGCCCAAGAAGAAATTTTGCACATCAACCGTAATCGTAGAATCAGACCTGTGGGAGTTCAATGCCATTCGGAAACGGGCATTGTCAGAAATGGAGCCTATATTTTGGGTTAAATGCAACGAATCTTTTTTCACCGACAAGTCTACATTTATTGAATCAAGATCAACCTTCCCTGTCTGGAGCGAGCCTACGTTGGCCTGGAAATCGACGGAGGAAAAATCGCTGAAAGTTTGATCACTGCGAAAACTGGCCGTAAACTGGGAACGAGTGTTGTTAAAGTTAAGCTGATCATAAAAGAGCGTATCAGCCTGCATTTCGGCCGAAACCAGCAGCCGGGTCCCATCAGTATTAACATTAAAATTAATGCGCGAATCTGTATTTATCGTAGGGAAGTCGGGCAGATACCTTTGGATGAGCCCAAGGTCTTTGGCCTTTATTGTACCGTCGACCACGACATTGCGGCTTGGTGGTGTACCGGCCGCCTGCGAGTTGGCCGGGGCATTCATAAGTATCTCAGCCTTAAACCTGTTACTCAAATACGCCGCCCAGTATTGTGCCTGGTCAACGATATCACCCGGTACAATCTGTCCAGTCAAATTCATATCAAAAAGGGAGCTTGTCAGGCGAAAAGTACGTGACTGCTCATCGGGTGAATTCAAGTCCATATAGAGCTGGTGAGCTCGTACACTGTCGCCGCCAATTATCGATGGCTTTACATCTAGATTAGCACGTCCCTGGATGCGGTTCGGCGTAAGATCCTGCATCTCTACATTGTAATCGAAATTAAGCTCAGACGAAGCTACGCCCAAACCCTTAAAAATGTTAGCTAAATCGATATGCTGGGCGTTTCCCTGCATCGAAATGGGCGGCTCGTCGCGACTAAAGTCAACCCATCCGGATCCGCTGATGGCGGCTCTCCCATTTTTATAGTTGTATTCATGGCTCCAGTAGCCTTTATCCAACGAAGAAGAAAGGGTCAGACTTTCAAAATTAATATTGTTAACCCTGCTGTTTGTGAAGTCAGCCTCAAAATTAGAGACAGCATCTTCCAATGTTATACCGGCGCCGTTTAGCTCGGCCGAAAAATTAAGCGAAGTGGTATCCACGGCAGTATCAAGCAGCGAACTCACATCAAGGTTTGTGCCTTCCATTGATCCCTGATAACGATATGGCTTTGCAAGTTGGCTTTGTCCCTTCATCGTCAATTGGCCGAGCGGACTCTCAAACGACAGGTTTACACTCACTGAATCCAGACTACCATTTGCTTTGCCTGAGGCTGTAAGATCTTCAAGGGCTCGAAATTGCGGGGCCTTAAAATCACTAAAAAGCTGATCAAGCGCCGGTTTCCGTAAATCCAGCTGATCAAGTCTGATCTCGTAAGCAAGTGTCTGTTGATGTTGCAGGTTTTTTAGCAGACCATTAAAATTGACGATGCTTTCATCCATTTCAAATGATGCCCGGTCAACCCAAAGCGAATCGGTCGTGCCCTCCGTGCGAATATCCATCGTCAACGGTGATTCAACCTCCGGTAGATCACCAAGCAGATCACTCAGATCCTGCAGGTAAAATCCATCGGAATTAATATTCAAGTTGTACTTGGCGTTTATGAACTGACCAGTAAAATCAGGCTGTAAAAGATTTAAACCATCGATTTCTCCATTGAGTACAAATTTTGAGTTTCCCAACGTCAGATAAAATGAGTTGAACTCCAGGTAGCGATCGTCGCTGTAGAGCTGTCCCGAAAATTCAATTTGCCCCATCTTTAGGTTACTAGTCTTCGCAGAAAAGGACTCAATATCCAAATAGCGTTGGTGATTACTCCAATCCACAAATAGTTCCGTCTGGATATTTGATAATGAAAATGAGGGCGGAAGATTACCGATTTGGTTTTTCGTAGTTGTAGACTCAAGATATACTGCCCCATCCTTAACTGATACGCCTGGAGCAACAATTTCCACCGAGCTCAGCCACGGCTCTCTGCCGGACTTAGACGTCCCCTTCGATGGCTCCGGATTCCGCTCCAATAAACGGATCTTCCCCTGAGCGTCCGACCGAAGCCTAAGCTTCGGTTTATCTACAGAAAAGCTAGTTATCGTAACTTTCTTTTGAAGCAACCCCCAGACATCAATTTTGCTGCTCATCTGCTGTACAGTGAGCAAGGTATCTGAAGAAGCAGAATCGGTTCGCGTCAGCATTACATCATGCAAATTCAACTGAAAGGGCAAAAAACCATCGAGATCACCAATAGAAAGGTCAGCTTTGTAGGTATGCTCAACCTGCTGCTCAATGCGATCAGTGATATAGTCTTGGGTAACATCAAGCTGTAGGAGTCCAATAGCCGCTGCCACGACCAAAAGGATCGTCAGCAGGAGCGAAAAGACAATGCCCCAAAAATACTTCCAGCTCTTATGTAACCAGCGGAAAAACACCTGCGTGTATCTTAATAATTTTTAGTTGAACTGAGCCAGAGCATATTCCCAGGCATCCTCTAATTTTGAATAATTAGTACATTCATAAATATAAGGGGAACCCCAGCCATTCAATAACACTAATCGCAGGATGTTATTCTTTATTTTCTTGTCAGTCTTCATTGCTTCGATGAGTGTATCGATATCGCTGGGCAGCTGTTGCATCTGTTGTCGATATAACGAAATGAAAGGATCAAAACGTGCATCATCCACCGAATGCCCCAGCTCGCTGGAAAAATAAGTAGCGGCAATCATCCCCACGAATACGGCTTCGCCATGCGACAGTTTTCCATAGCCGGATACCTTTTCGAGGGCGTGCCCAAAGCTGTGACCAAAATTCAGATACGCTCGAGTGCCCGCCTCCAGGGTATCTTCCTCCACGATATCCGTTTTGATGCGCGCACTTTGCTCTACTACTTTGGCCCACCGTTGCTTGGGCGTAAGTGGCTGGTGCACAAGCTCTTCCAGCTCATCAAATAGCTCAGGATTGCGGATAGCGGCGTATTTCAAAATCTCTGCCAGCCCCGTAACCCACTCTTTTTGTTCGAGCGTTTCCAAGAATGCGATATCTGAGAACACAGCATCAGGTTGGTAAAACGCACCAATCAAATTCTTGCCGGTGCCATGATTGACGCCTGTTTTCCCCCCTATTGAACTGTCCACCATGGCCAACAACGAGGTTGGCATGTGGATGAGCGGGATGCCTCGCAGCACAGTCGATGCCACGAATCCGCCCAAATCACCCGTAACGCCTCCGCCCACGGCCAGCAGTGGCGTACTACGCTCGGAGCCAACCGCCAGGATTTCATCAACAATACTGCTCCACTGAGCAACCGATTTTGAGGCTTCTCCCTCGGGTACTTTGATGAAATGAGGATTTGCAAATGATGCTACCAGGTTCTCGATCCGATCAGCATGCAGCGAATGTACTTTTTCATCAACAAGTACAAAAACCTTGTCGCTTGAATATCGCTCCTCGCAGAAAGATCGAAACGATTCCTGCAGGTGCTCTCCAATAACGATCTGATACTGCTGTTCCAGCGAAATGCGTACATCAATAATATTCGACATGATTTCTAATCTTCTTCAATAACGTTTGTACTATCTTATCAGGATTCTGTCCTTCGTTTGATATCGTAATCACCGCCTGTTGATAGAGCGGAAGCCGTTGCTCGTACAACGCCGTCAATTCCTCTTTCAGCTGCGCACGGTCCTTGGGATTTCCTTCTTCATCCAACAACAGCGGCCTGTTCTGGTCCTCCGATATCCGGTCTAAAATAACAGAAATGGGCGTTTCTATAAATACAAGCAGACCGTTCAATTTGATATGATCTACCATATGTTGATTCTGTAAGCTGCCGCCCCCCAGTGCCACAACGCCCTCAAATTCTCGGATCACTTCCTGCAGAGCTCTTCGTTCGAGGGTGCGGAAGCCGGCTTCTCCGGTTTCGTCAAATATTTCGGGTATCGACTGGCCGGCCTTTTCTTCAATTTTGTCATCTAAATCCAAAAATGTTCGTTCCAGCTTCTCGGCCAGCTTATGACCAATTAACGACTTTCCGGCTCCCATGAAGCCACACAAAAATATACGATCTGGTAAATTGGATATCATTGTTTCTTAGGTGCTAGATCTTGTTGTGAATCCGAAATTATCATTTCTCAATATAAATCTGTTCCAAACTCAGAATGAGCCACCAAATTAATCTACGAGACTCAAGTCCTTGACAGGAAATAAAAGATCACCGTTAATTACTTTTCGGTTTCATTGGGGGGACCATCTCAACCTGTTCGCGCTCTACCACCACGGCACCGGGGGCCGCCCCTTTGGGCTTGCGCACATATTTAACCTTTGTGTACATGACGGGGGCCGCTTTCATTCCACGAGCCTTGGAGTAGTACGCGGCATAACTGGCAGCTTTCAAAAACACGCGCTGCGGCGGATAATCTTTGGTGTTCCCCATGCGAATCACCACATGTGACCCACCCACGCCGCGGGCATGCAGCCACACATCCTCCTTATGGGCATGGCTGGTCAGCTTATCGTTGCTCTTGGCATTTTTGCCTATCCAAATCTCGTACTTGCCCTCCTTGAATTTTCGGTATGGTGAGGACGCCTGCTTATCCTCGCTGCTGCCAAATCCAAACTCCTCGAGCTTCGCCTTGTTGTTTTTGATCCAGCTGTCTAAATCCGGAAGGTGTTCGATCTCGCTGATCTCATCCAGCAATGTTTCCACTTCCTTTAAATCCTTCTTCACCTTAGGCAGCCGCTGCTTCGCCTTCTGATACGATTTCTTCGCATCCTTGGCTTTCTCGTAATAATATTCGGCATTCCCCGCAATATCTTTGTCTTCTTTCAGTGGGATTGAAACTTCTTCATCTTCTTCGTAAAAATCCTCGACCGTAATTTCGGTCGTACCCTCCGTGATTTCTTCATGTGCATGAGCCATCAGCAGGTGACCATATTTTTCGTATTCATCAGAGCGCTCCAAGCTTTTGTCCGCCTGCTGCAGTTGATTAATTAGGCTCTCTTTTTGTGCTTTACTTCGTTCCAAAAACTCAACAACATCTTTCTTCTTGTCATGAAGCCTGCGCAGGTGTACCGCATTTTTATAGGCAAAAGCCACACAATCATTCACTTCGCTACACTCTTTTTCGCTGGGAATGTCCAACCATTCCGTTGACCAAAGCGTAAAATCGCCGGTCTTCAATACCCGCGGATGTGGATCATCCAACAGCGCCTGACTGGCCTCTTTAGTAAAGGCTTTGACCTCCTCAGGTTCCATCTCATCCACATTATGCTGATCGATTAGGTATGGCAGTAGGTTTCGCGGCAACAGTGGATTTACTTCGGTCATCTGGTTCTTAGCTGTCCGCTTTGGACTTACCTCATCCAAAAAAGTTGGCGCCTGTGGTTCGGGCGGAGTCTCCCCTTTGACTTCTTCAGGATTTTTGAACGCATCAATGATCATATCATCCTCAACTAAAAATACATTCGGATGGCCGCTAAATAATTTAAACAGCAGATGCTGCCCATTCTCAAAGAAAATAGAGACAAGACGATCTTTGTCAGCCAATCTCATACCCGTAACTTTTTGCTCCTCCAGTGACGGGAAAAATTCAATGACATTGCTTTTTTTAGGCGGGCGATAAAAATCCAGGAATAAAGCTGTTTCTTTAAAATTAGCACTGAATATCAGCCGCGATGTTTCATCACCGCGATCGATATACAGATGCAACACATCTTTATGCGGCGATATGGCAAAGCTAAAAAAGGCACCCTCAATTTTTTCTTTTATCTCGTGGTTTAAATATATTAGCGTGTAAAAGTTATTCATACTTTTATTAGAGACGTTCTTTAAATCTAACTAAAATAAACTAGGTTGAACGAATGACATATCCGATATTCAACTCTGTAGTGAACCGGATTGAAAGTGACCTAAGCGAGAGAGACCTGACGATCAATTCTTTTCGAACATGGAATGAAGATAGAATAAATGCAACGGGACTGGAAATCGAATTTGACCTGAGTAGGCAGTCTAACTTTCTGAAAGCATTATCGTTAAATTTCGACTGGGATCGTTTTCGGGAAACGGTGCTGGCCAAGCAGCTTGAAGGAATGGATGAACATCCGTTTCTACAAGAAGAAAATATGGTCAGCACTAATATTACTCCGGTTATTGATATAGAAATTACCTGGCTCTTCAACGAGAAGGCTCCGCATCCGCAACTGGCTGCCCATAATGGTAACCACCGCATGGAAGCAGCAAGCGAATGGATGGAAGAAATCAGCAAAGAGGTTAATCAATTGCTGGCTGATGATGATATAATTACCCGCTGGCATATCGAAGTGGAAGGCACCGAAAGCAACAAATATTTAACCGCTATAAACCTGATTTCCTACTTTCAATATACGCTGACGGATCTCAACAGTCTGAATGATGTACACGACTTTGTGATCAAATGCCTGCAAGAACTGTTGGTTAAATCGCAAAAAGTCCTGAATATTGCGGATAAAACGCTGGAGTCGCAGGCAGCCTGACAGATCCTGCTTATAAAAGCAGTAGCTGACAATCCTTCTTAGCAAATAAAGTGCTATGGCTAGGCAGACTATGCTCCGAAAAATAAATCAAGGATAACACGTATATACTTTTGCCAATAAAAAAGGCCTTCAGATTTGAAGGCCTTTTTGTTTTGATATACTCTGGAATCTACCTATTTCTTCTTGTGGCGATTCTTACGCAGTCGCTTTTTGCGCTTGTGCTTGGCAATTTTTGATCGCTTTCTCTTTTTTCCGCTTGGCATAGTACTCACCTTCTTTTTAAAAATTCGATGATACCTTGGTAGGTATCTGGGGTAATATAACTTGCTAAGATACGAATATCCTACATGAGAATCCCAGCTTTTTGAAAAAACAGGATTAATTCTTCCTAATCCTCCTCTTCCATCATCGATTCGTTGACAGCTTCTTTAAAGTCTTTCGACATTTTTAATACCGGCACATATTGTTCCGGGACAATAACCTCTTCATTTGTTTTAGGATTACGAGCCACACGTTGGGCCCGTTTTACAACTTTAAAACTTCCGAAACCTCGGAGCTCGATATGTTCGCCTCGCTTCATGGCGTCAATGACTGTTTCCATAAAACCATTGACAACCGCCTCAGTCTCCACTTTTGTAAGTCCTGTTGATGATGCAATAACATCAACGATATCTGCTTTAGTCATAGAACGTCACCCTTTATTTTAAAAATCAGATTAAACCGATATCCTTCCTTAAATATAAGTTCGTTAAGAAATTATGACGATCATTGGTGCTACTTATTTCATTTTAACGTTTTTTAATGGTTTGTCATAGTCATTTTCTTAATTAAATCTAAAAAATTCGAAAATCTTTTTATACATTCCGCCTGATTCGTCCTCAACATAACTTAAGTAGACCCTGATACATGGAGACATTTGATTCGATAATTACCACTCTCGAACACTACATCTGGAATTTCCCCGAATCTTTCCCGGCGATGGTGGCCATCCTTTTGGTCTTTGGACTTTATATCACCATCCGTATGGGTTTTATCCAAATAAGAAAATTTAAACACGGATTAAAGGTTGTTACCGGTTTCTATGATGATCCGGAAGACGAAGGCGACATCAACCACTTTCAGGCACTCACGACAGCTCTCTCTGCCACGGTTGGTACCGGTAATATTGTAGGTGTGGCACTCGCTATTCACTATGGTGGGCCCGGCGCCTTATTCTGGATGTGGGTTACAGCTATTTTTGGGATGGCTATTAAATACACCGAGGTCACTCTTGCTCAGGAATATCGAGGGACGAATCCCGACGGTAGCGTATCCGGTGGCCCCATGTATTATATCGAACGTGGTCTCGGCGAAAATTGGAAATGGCTAGCCGTGGCATTCGCTACTTCAGCGGCTATTTGTGCCTTCCTGACCGGGAATGCGGTTCAGGCGAACTCGGTGGCCGATATGATGAACACCGACTTTCAAATTCCGCTATGGATAACGGGCTTAATTACGGCCAGTTTGGTTGCCGCTGTTGTACTTGGGGGAATTAAGCGAATAGGTAAAGTGACCTCAAAGCTGGTTCCGTTCATGGGAGTTATTTATGTATTGGGGGCCATCACTATTTTGCTTCTTAACTACGAATCAATTATTCCCTCTTTACAGGCAATTGTCTTTAACGCATTTAATCCACAGGCCGGAGCACTTGGCGTTGGCTCAGGTGCCTTGATTTTCACTTTGAGCTACGGTGTTCAACGAGGAATTTTCTCCAACGAGGCAGGACAGGGATCGGCTCCTATCGCCCACTCTGCAGCCAAAACAGATGAACCGGTTCGCGAAGGCGTAGTGGCACTGCTCGAACCTTTTATTGATACACTCATCATCTGTACCATGACAGGGCTTGTTATTGTTTCTACCGGTTCTTGGGATTCGCAACACAAATCTCCCATAGATCCTGCAGCTGATGTAGTAACCTATGATGTAAGCTCACAAATGACCGGTGAAACGGCCAATCCTGGTGCGGAAGTACTCTATTTCGAACATGGACTGGCCCAAAACGGGAATATGCAACACTACAAAGCCCCCGTTGATACTATGTTTACGGATGCAGGCTACTCCCATCCTTTCTCTGGTCGTGTGGAAATTACCGACGAGGGAGTGATCGCTTACAGCGAAAATGGGTCCCAATTATCGACCCTGTATGGAGGCGTAGTACAGAACGGTGCACCTCTGACCTCGGCGGCATTTGAAAAAGGATTAGCTCCCATTGTACCCGGCGGTGGATATATCGTAACCATTGCGATATTTCTGTTTGCGGTGTCCACCTCCATCAGCTGGAGCTACTACGGCGACCGCGCCGCTCAATATCTGTTTGGCTTTAAATCAATATTCTACTATCGATTGACTTACGTAGCTATGCACTTTTTAGGTGCTATTGTGAGTCTTGCTACCGTCTGGGCATTTGGCGACGTGATGCTGGGACTGATGGCCTTCTTCAACATCATTGCACTATTTGCACTGTCCGGAGTAGCTTACAACATTACTCAAAAATATTTCAACAAAGAACACGATACACCTGAATCATAATCTATAATCGCAGTCGCATGGTTTCTCAAAACTTCGAGAATGTAACTTTGATCGAACATCCCGTCATTAATAGGGATCTCACAATTCTGCGGGATGTTTCGACCAAAACGGCCGAATTCAGAGGAGCACTCAAACGTATTGCGGTAATCCTGGCGTATCACGCCCTGAAAGATTTGCCCCAAAAAACATTTGAGATCGAAACGCCCATTGAGAAAACAACGGGCTACGATATTGACCAGGATGTGATGGTGGTCCCTATTTTACGAGCTGGGCTTGGACTCTCGGATTCGTTGCTCCAATTTATACCCAATGCCAAAGTCGGTCACCTGGGAATGTACCGGGATGAGGAAACACATGAACCGGTGGATTATTATTCCAATATACCTGATGGCGTAGAAAAGGATATGGTGTTGGTGGTCGATCCGATGCTGGCTACGGGCGGAAGTGCTGACGACGCCCTCTCTTTTCTCAAAGAACAGGGAGCACAACATCTGCGGTTTGTATCGTTAATTTGTGCACCGGAAGGGTTGCAGCGTTTGGAAGAAAAGCATCCTGACGTGCACACCATTACGGCTGCGATAGATAAAAAACTTAATGACGATGCCTTTATCGTCCCTGGTTTAGGTGATGCTGGTGACCGCTACTTTGGAACTACATAATACACTTTTGGCACTTTTTGCCACCTTGCTGATTACGTCAAGCCTATCCGCCTGTGGAGAGTTATCCCAAAAACAATCCGAACAAATTGACGAAGCGCTCAGAGATTCCCTGACCTCGTCCACCGAAACGTGGGATATGGATATGGAAATTATCGAGGAGGGATCAAAAAAAGTACAGCTCTGGGGATCGTATGCTGCAACCTTCACCAGCAAAAACAACAAAAATGAGACACGCATAAAAGGGCCTGTTAAAATTCATGTGTTTGATTCAACAGGTACCGTCAAAACCCGTGTATTTTCCGATAGCGCCGTATATGAACCACAGGATGCCATTTTTGAATTTTTTGGCAATGTCAGAGTCAATACCAGGGATAGACGTCACCTGGAATCGGAGTTTCTCAAATGGCAACAGGGAACCAATCAAATCTCAACTCCAAAATTTATCATTATTACTACCCCTACAGACAGCATTGCCGGCACTGGTTTCGAAGGAAACACCGACCTAACAGACTATACCATAAAAGAACCCAAAGGGCGCGTAATTGTCGATTAAATGAAGACAATGAATCATTATAAAATATATAGCCCGAGCATAATCATATTGGTTCTGAGCTTCCTGATCGTAGTGGGTGTTCAAGAAACACAGGGACAAAGCCAGGTTAATATTCTGGAGGCTGACCGCATCGAGGGTGGTAGCTTTCAGGGAGATCGGGTACAAAAAATTCTGGGTAATGTTCACCTGGAGAGCAAAAACCTGGAAATGTACTGCGACAGTGCCTACAAGTTTGTAAACAAGAGCGAAATTCGCGCTTACGGCAATATTCAGGTTAATACCGAGACCGAGAAAATATGGACTGATTCGCTTACGTATTTTACGGATGTTGATTTCAGCCAGCTGCGGGGACGTGTGATTATTGAGGCCGACAGCACTACCCTTTTCGGCAACAAAGTTGACTACCGTTTCACGACAAAAATCGCACATTTCCTAGACGAAATTCGCCTCGAAGATCAGCGTGGAACACTGCTGGCCAATTCGGGTTTTTACTACCGCCAGGCCGATAGTGCAGTATTTCGCGGCAAGGTACAGCTTACCGATTCCATGCAGTATATCGAAGGCGACTCCCTGTTTAGTAACCGGAAGACGAAATATTATGAACTTTATGGTGATATCTACGGCAATGACAGGGAGAACGACAGTCAGATCCAGGGCGATTATCTCGAGACCGACTCTACAGGCCGACGCCTGCTGACCGGCAATGATGCCTGGCTCAAAAGTTTTAAGACCGATACTACGGATTCAACACAAGCTGATACTACACATATCCGCGCGAAAAGGATTCTTTCCCTGGAAGAACGCACGTTCAAAGATACCACTGCCATTGTGTTTGGCTACGACAGCGTACGCATCTGGTCGCCCGATTTTTCTTCGGTTTCCGATAGTTCGAAGTACAACGACAGAACCGACACTTTTAAGCTCTGGGGAAAGGCCAAAACCTGGTATCAACAGGTGCAGCTAACCGGGCCATATATTGAGGCAAAACTCAAGGATGGAGATATTGACAGCCTCAAATCCTATCCCCGTCCCTTTTCGGTACAACAGGACACCTCTATTGACCGGCTTAATCAAATAACTGGTGACACCCTTCATGCCAATTTCCAAGACGGCTCCCTCAAACAAATCTATGTATGGGGAAGCTCGCATCTGCTGCGGTTTACCAAAAATGATCAGGGAAAATCAGATGGCGGCGTAGACTTGACTGCACCCAGCATTCGCATCTTTTTTAAAAAAGGAGAGCTCACAGAGATGAAAGCTATGGGACCAGTCAATGGTTCCTACCTACCCGAATCAGAAAAAACAGCTAGTCGCCGGCTCGATGGATTTACGTGGAATCCCAAACTTAGGCCTCAGCGTCCCCGCAAGCCGATGCAGCGGCGATTCCCACCGGTCACCGATGATCTGTTTTTTGAATTACCACGCCGCTATCTCGAGCATTTGAGAGAAGAACATCCCGAAAGTGAAAAGCTGGAATCCCATACCCAAAAATCCAAGTAGTGAATATTATACAAAGTAAGCCCTCCCACAGCAGAGCTACGAAACGAGATTTAAGTTTATAAATATATCCCCGGCACCTCTAAAGTGCCGGGGACTTTTGAAATCACCCTGCCTCCTCCAGTTCCATGTTCTGTTCCATTACACGCTGTTGGATATCATGCGGTACTTGCGCATAGTGCGAGAATTCGCGCGCATATCGGGCACTGCCTTGTGTGATAGACTTCAAGCGCGTGGCGTAGTGATCCAGCTCTTCGAGAGGAACCTGTGCCTTTATTTTCTGGATCGATCCCTCCGAGTCCATTCCCAGTATTTGTCCGCGTCGCGTGCTGATATCGCTCATCACATCGCCCATGTAGTCGGCCGGCACATCTACTTCAATAGTATACACCGGCTCTAACAACTTGGGACTAGCATCCAAGAATCCTTTGCGAAAAGCCATCAGGGCAGCCGTCCGGAAAGCTGCATCATTGGAATCTACGGAATGCATGGAACCGTCATACACCGACACGCGAATATCGCGGACCCGGCAATCACTGAGCGGTCCATTTTCCATCTTTTCCATGATGCCTTTAAGAATGGCTGGCATAAACCGGTTGTCGATCACCCCGCCCACAATGCAGTTTCGGAAAATGAGCTTGCCACCCCAATCGAGCTCAATCACCTTTTCATCCCGTACTTTCAGATCACTGTGCTCGGGCATATTGTCAGTGATCGGTTCTAGTAACAACGAAACCTCCCCAAACTGCCCCGCTCCACCAGACTGCTTCTTATGCTTGTACTCGGTACGCACGGCTTTGGTGATAGTCTCGCGATAGGGAATGCGCGGCTGTACAAAATCGAACTCGAGGTTAAAACGATTTCGTAACGCATGTTCAATCACCGCCAGATGTTCTTCTCCCTGACCGTGAATAATCACCTGTTTGAGCTCTTGGCTATGCTCTACTTGCAGTGACGGATCTTCGCGCTGGAGCTGATGCAAAGCATTGCCCAATTTATCCTCTTCTCCTTCGTGCTCAAGCTTAATAGCAGTTCGAATAATGGGCTCGGGAAAATGGATGGGCTCGATCTCAACTTCCTTGCCTTTGGCATGCAGCGTGTCATTAACGCCTGTATTCTTTAGCTTTACCGCTGCTCCAATATCACCCGTAGGAACTTTAATAGCCTCCAGCCTCTTTTGCCCGTTAATCCAGTACAACCCCGACAGCCGTACTCCGTTGCCGGTGGTCTGGTTAACGAGATCAAGTCCCGCTTTGGCTTCGCCACCATACATTTTAAAATAGAGCATATCTCCCACGTGCGACTCTGGGCTGTTCTTACAGATAAACATCAGTGGATATCCCTCTGGATCCAGCTCGATTTCTTCGCCTTCTACCGTCTTCGGCGGATTAGCCTCAAGTGGATTTGGCGCCACATTGCCCAAGAATCCCATCACGCGACCGGTGCCCATATTACGCTTGGCACAACAGCAGAAAAGCGGAAATATATCTCGATTTAAAAGGGACTGCTGCAAGCCTTCTCTCATCTGACTTTCGGTGAGTTCGCCCTGCTCAAGATAGAGATCCAACAGCGTTTCATCGTTTTCAGCAACCGCTTCCACCAGCTCGTTGTGCAACAGATCAGCCTGCGCTTTGTGGGAATCGGGAATAGGCAGCTTATCCGGCTTGCCACCATCTTCCGGGAACTCGTACATTGTCATTTTAAGTACGTCGATAATGGCGTGGAAATCTTCGCCCTCGCTATAGGGATATTGCACCACAACCACCCCACGGCCAAAGCGCTCCTTGGCCATATCTACCGTACGCTGAAATTTAGAATATTCGTTATCCGGCTTGTTGACGATAAACAGCGATGGGATGTTATACTTCTGGGTATATTTCCAGTGCAGCTCGGTTCCAACTTCTACCCCATACTCCGCATTCAGGGTAAAAATAGCTGTATCCGCCACGCGAAGCGCTCCAACAACCTCTCCGATATAATCCGCCGTACCAGGCGTATCAACGAGATTAATCTTGCTTCCCCTCCAGTCGAGATTTAATAATGTACCAAAAACTGATTTTTCCTTTTCGTGCTCAATATCATGATAATCTGATGAGGTTGAGTTCTGCTCAATAGAACCACGGCGTTTTTTACTTCCGGATTCAAAGAGCATTGTTTCCGACAAGGTCGTCTTTCCTGATCCTGCGTGGCCAAGCAGCACAACGTTTCTAATATTAGATGGTGAATAGACATTCATAGGCTTCCTCCTTTTTTAAAGATGTGGGGCGTACCGGGGCAGGCTGTCATTGAAGAATGGCAGTAGCATGTCTGAAGAAAAGCTGATATGTAGGATGGTTTGCTTACCATCACTCCCCCAGTGCTTTTGTTAGTGTATCAGACAAGTAAGGCAAAAAAAGATTTGAACTCAATACTTTGCCGCAAATTTGGTAACATTAGCCCGAGATTTAATTGCAGATCAAGCCTATTCATGAAAAAAATATTACTCATACAGACGGGCGGTACCATTGCGATGGATATGAGTGAGGGTCAGCGTCCCACACTGAATCCTAAAAAGTGGACGGAACTGATGTACGAGGCCATCCCAGAGCTCTCGAAAATTGCCCAGATCAAGATGGAGCGACTCTTTTTCGAAGACAGCTCGGATATCAACAAGAAACACTGGGGCAAACTCGCTGGATTTATTTGCGATAAGTATGAGGATTATGACGGCTTTGTAATTCTGCACGGCACCGATACCATGGCCTACACAGCCTCGGCCCTCTCCTTTGCCCTGCAGGGATTGGACAAGCCCGTTATCTTAACCGGTAGCCAGGTCCCTATGAGCAATATTCGCAGCGACGCACGGCGCAACCTGGTTAACGCCATTGAGATGGCCACCCTGCCTTTGCCCGAAGTAGCAATCTGTTTCAACGATTTTGTGTACCGTGGTAACCGCGCGACCAAGATGAGCATTGGCGATTTTGATGCCTTTGCTTCACCAAACTTCCCACCGCTGGCCGAGATTGGTCTTAATATAGAGATGCGCAACCACATTCGGGCGGCTTCGAATAAGCTGGAGGTCGCTACCGATTTTTCGGATCAGGCGTTTCTGCTTAAAATCTATCCCAACCTTAATCCCGGCTTCCTGGAACAAATAAATTTTGGGGATATGCGCGCCTTGATTATCGAAGCCTTCGGCAGCGGCAACTTTCCCATCCGTGGCGACCAGAACCTGTTGCCATTTTTTAAAAAATGTATCCAAAATGATATTCTGCTGATCATCACCTCGCAGGCTGCCTATGATGCCGTGAATCTCAGCAATTACGAAAGCGGACGCAAGGCGCAGGAGCTCGGCGCCAACAGTGCAAAAGATATGACCACTGAAGCAACGCTGACAAAAATAATGTATCTTTTGGCAAAATATGACAGCAACGAAAAAGTCAGCACTCAATTTAACTGTAATCTAGTTGGAGAAGTTACGGAGTAAGTATGTTTTTTGTTTTTGATGTAGAGACCATCCCCGATTTTGAATTTGTACGCAAGGTCATCAAAAATCCCGAGGAAAATGAGGATGACCTGTTGATACAGGCTAGCGAAGAGCTGGCACGAAATTCCTCCGGCTTTCTGCCGCCAATGTATCACCAGATGATCTCGTGGGTGGGCCTCTGGATCGAAAACAATGGGGTGCCTAAGCAAAAAGTAAGTTGGCACGGCACCGATGAAAACGAGGGACTGGAAAAGCTTTTTGATGCCCTCAGCACCTACAAAGATTTTGGACTCGTCCATCACAACGGTCGCGGTTTCGACCTGCCGCTGCTCACTTATCGTGCCCTCAAACATGGACTGCAAATGCCCAAGCGACTCAATCACTATGATATCAAATATCGCTACAGCGACGATAACGTGGATCTGCTCGATGAATTCAGCAATTACGGGGCAAGCTCATGGCCCAAGCTAAAACATTTGGGACACCTCATCGGCATCCCCTTTAAACAGACAGGCGAAGGTAACGAAGTGCTCGATATGTTCCGCGATGATAAGTTGGCTGAAATCGAGCACTACTGCTATGAGGATGTCATGGGTACTTATGTTGTGTGGCTGCATCTGAAATATACCGTCGGCGACATTACCAAAGAGCTATTCGACAACCTAAATGACCGAGCGATGAATAAATTGACAGAGATTCAAGGTGATTAGTAAACTATTGACCTGGTTCCGCCGCAAAGCAACGAAACCAGATCAAAGGTGAGTCGTGAGCACTCAATACTCACGACTCAAAACTCATAACTAGATCTTCGTGCCATCTTCTATAACTTCGCCTTTTGGCACAATTACAATGCCGTCAACCACGTGGTAATTTTCGTATTCACCGTCTTCGAGGTGATCCCCACCGGCGATGCGCACATCATTACCGATTTTGACGTCCTTGTCAATAATAGCATTGCTGATAAAGCAGCGCTCACCAATCCCCATCATCGGATTCTCATTATTACTTTCCTCGATCTCCTCCCTTGATTGGAAGAAATCGTTACCCATGATGATAGAGTGCTCAATTGTGGTGCCTTTGCCTATCCGCGACCGAATTCCAATCACTGAGCGCTCAATACGACTTGCTTGAATCAGGCAACCCTCTGCCAGCACCGAGTGGTCAAAAGTAGTACCTGACAGTTTTGAAGCCGGCAGCATACGGGCATGTGTATAAATGAAATCTTCGTTGTCATAGAGATTGAATTCAGGCAGATCGTCAGTCAGGGCCAGATTCGCATCGAAAAATGATTTGATTGTTCCGATGTCCGTCCAGTAGCCATCAAATTCAAAGCTCTGAACATTGTAGTCCTTGGAGATGGCCTGTGGTATTATTTCTTTTCCGAAATCAATGGCATCTTGGTACTCATCAAGTAACTTGTTGAGGGCCTCTTTTTTGAAGATATAAATCCCCATAGACGCCAGGTATTCACGTCCCTCTTTTTTAAATTTCTCAGGCGTATCCGACTTCCATTGATCAAGTTCATCGTAGCTAGGCTTTTCAACAAAATTCTCTATAAAGCCCTCGTCATTGGTTTTCATGATCCCAAAACCGGTAGCATCTTCAGCTACTACGGGAATGGTGGCCACTGTCAGGTCGGCATCATTTTTCTCATGCTTTTCGATCATGTTACGGTAATCCATTTGGTAGAGCTGGTCGCCAGACAACACAAACACATGCTCATGGCGATGGTTTTCCATGTGATGGATGGACTGCCGAACCGCATCGGCCGTGCCCTGGTACCAGTTCTTGCTTTGAGGCGTCTGCTCCGCTGCCAGAATATCTACAAAACCACTACTGAAAACATCAAAATTGTAGGTATTTTTGATGTGTCGGTTTAACGAGGCCGAGTTAAATTGCGTAAGCACATAAATGCGGCGAATATCCGAGTTCAAACAGTTCGAAATTGGGATATCAACCAGTCGATACTTCCCGGCAATAGGGACGGCTGGCTTCGACCGTAATTTCGTTAATGGAAATAACCTTGTGCCCTGTCCACCACCTAAAATTACTGCAATTGCTTTTCTACGCATAAATAGTATCTTTTGTCGGTTTCAGTTATTCTGACAGTTGTTTATACATATTAATATACTCTTTGGCTGAGGCATTCCAAGAAAAATCGAGATTCATAATCCGCTTGCGAATCCCCGCCATTTTACGACCGTCCTGGAACAAATCAATCGCTCTCTGGACAGCATCCTGCGCTGCATGTAATGTAAAATCGTTAAACGTAATTCCATATCCATCGGACGTGCCAATATCTACAACCGTGTCTTTTAGTCCACCGATGTTACGCACGATGGGCACGGTGCCATAGCGCATACTATACATCTGATTGAGTCCACAAGGCTCAACGCGCGAGGGCATAATCATAAAATCACTGCCGGCATAAATTTGGTGAGCCAATGATTCGTTGTAATCCAGCGTGGCGTCAAAGTACCCCACAAAACGATCACTCATCGCCTGGAATTGATGGTGCAAAGAACGATCACCAGTGCCCAACACAATAAAATTAACACTTTGTGGTGATTCAAGATACGTTCGGAATAAATCAGGCAACATATCAGCGCCCTTTTCGTGAACCAGCCGCCCAATAAATGAAATCGTTGGGTATTGCGGATCCAGGCCAAATCGGTCGCATAGCACTCGTTTATTTTCTCGCTTGCCGGCCGCCATCTTGCGCTGGCTGTAATGCTCGGCAATCATGGGGTCGGTCTCGGGATCCCATACATCAGTATCAATACCATTGATGATACCACGCGACTTTTGAGTCTCATTCTGAAAAAGCCATTCAAGTCCATTACTGTTATAAGCCAGTTCATTCATATACGAATGCGATACCGTCGCAATTTCCCAGCAGGTTTTGAGTCCCGCGGCCAAGCAGTTGAGCCTGCCGTCCCAATCGAGAAGCCCCATATCTCGCTCGTCAAAATGGGGTAACAAATAAGCTTTTTCCTTATCGTAGACACCGTGATACTCGGCATTGTGAACGGTCAAAACAGTTGGGATGTGCTTTAAATCCATATACCGATAGCTCTGGGTAATCATAAACGGTACCAGCGCTGTATGATGGTCGTGGCAGTGAATGATTTCAGGCTTCTCCTCCATCCTGTTGAACCAATCGAGAGCCACAATCTGGAAACTGGCAAAGCGCTCAAAATCATCCCAGTAACTGCCGCCTGATTCTTCATCAGTGTACACACCAGGGCGATCAAAACGGCCCGGAATATCGATCACATATAGCGGAAAGCCAAGTGTATCTGCAGTTTCGCGCTGAATACGATAGTCAAATTGCCAGTGGCCCAAGGGCGCGCTTCCGGATAACACCGTTTCGAACTCATGTTCACTCACCCATTCATTAGCGTACTTGGGCATCACCACCGAGGCATTAGCGGATTGCTTATTTAAATACCGCGGCAAAGCCCCCACGACATCTGCTAACCCCCCAACCTTGGCAACCGGATAACACTCGGCACTAAGATGGACTATTTTCATTTTGTTATGCAACTCATTTTAAATTAAAGCGTATCAGTATAATTCTTTTTGTGACAATAAATTACCGAAGAAATATTAAATTGAAATAATCAAAACTTTAAGCATCAATCAAAATCTTTCTTTATCGGGAAGTTTGTCCTAGTTTCTGGTATCAGTTAAAAATATAAAACTCTTTTTTATGGCTGTTATTGAAGTTCAAAATATCAACAAATCATTTGGGGATACTCAAGCGGTACGCGATGTGAGTTTTGAGATCCCCAAGGGACGTATTTTTGGTCTGCTTGGGCCCAATGGTGCGGGTAAAACAACCGCAATTCGCATCATCAATCATATTTTGATTGCTGACAGTGGCACGGTAACCATCAATGGGATGAAAGTAAGCTCAGAGACGCAGAGTATGATCGGCTACATGCCGGAAGAGCGCGGGCTGTATAAAAAAATGAAGGTTGGCGAACAACTTATTTACCTGGCCCAACTCAAGGGACTCTCGCATGCCGAAGCCAAGGAAAAAACGCACTATTGGCTCGACCGCTTTGAAGCTACTGACTGGTATCACAAAGAAATTGGAGAGCTCTCGAAGGGAATGTCGCAAAAAATCCAGTTTATCGCCACCATCGCTCACAATCCTGATATTTATATTTTTGATGAGCCATTTAGTGGACTTGATCCCATCAACAGCGAAATGCTTAAAGAGATTGTAATTGAACTCAGGGACAAGGGAAATACGATCTTGTTCTCGACTCACCGCATGGAACAGGTCGAACAGATGTGCGACGAAATCTGCCTGTTTAATAAAGGCAGAGCAGTATTAAAGGGGAATTTGCGCAATATTAAACAGAAGTTTGGCAAAAACACGATTAATATTGAGTTCGAAGGAGACGCCAGCTTCCTGGACAAGCTCGAGGATGTACGTATCAACAATCGCTCGACTAATTTTGCCGAAATACGTGTTCTCAATGGTCAACACATGCAGGATATCTTGAAAACAGCCATGGATCACGCTGAAATCTACAAGTTTGAGCGCGTCGAACCCTCTCTCACCGAGATTTTCATCTCTACCGTCGGAGAAGATAATATTAATCCAAATGAATTAGGATAAGAAATATGAGTTTGCACCAAATTTTACTCGTTCTCAAGCGGGAATACATGACCCGCATCCGTTCGAAAGCATTTATTTTGGCTACCATTCTCATACCTGTGGGGATGATCGCTTTTATCGGTATTGTCATTGGCATAAGCGTTTGGGATTCTGACACCGATCGGACCATCGGTATTGTGGATCAAACCGAAGTGCTGTATCCGCGGCTGACAGAAATTTCCCCGGAACGATATGAGGATTTTTCTAAAATTCCGCAGGACTCGCTACGTGCGCTGGTTCAAGAACAGGAAGTCGACGGCTATGTCATCCTGAATGAGGATCACATCACCGGCAATGCCAACCCCGAGTTTGTCTCCGGCGGATCGGGCGGATTAGGCCTGCAACAAACCATCAAATCGGATCTGCGAGAGGTCATACGAAATGAACGGCTGGCGCGGGCCAACGTCTCGGATGATGTGCAAAAAATTTACGAAAGTCAGATCACCCTCGAGATGCGCAAGCTCACCAAAGAAGGTAAGGAAACGGATTCTGATACCGGCTTTATGACGGTCGTTGGCCTTGCCATGGGCTTCATTATTTTTGGCTCAATATCGGGCTATGGTGGACTCATCACCCGCAGTGTTATCGAGGAAAAAACCAACCGTATTATCGAGGTCATTGCCTCATCTGTTAAACCCATTGAACTACTTTTGGGCAAGATGGGCGGCATTGGTGCTTTAGCACTTACGCAACTCACCATCTGGATTACCACACTAATAGGTCTGGGCATGGCGGCCGGTCCGGTGGCACAGATGTTTATGACGCCCGATATGAAAGAAAACCTGGCCAATGCCGACCAAGCTGCCCAGGCTTCGCCTGCCCTAGATCCTGAAATATTTTCTATACCGCCAATCGACGCATCACTGATCATCTATTTTATCATTTTCTTCCTGCTGGGCTACCTGATTTACAGCGCCATCTTTGCTGCTCTGGGCTCCGCGGTTGATTCCGAAGCTGATACCCAGCAGTACATGTTCCCAATTATGGTGCCCATTTTTATCGGGTATTTCATCATGTTCCGTGCGATGGAAAATCCTGACGGCATGCTCTCGATTGTGGGCTCGCTTATTCCCTTTTGTACTCCCATCGTGATGATTACACGCATTGCAATAACCGATGTGCCCTTTTGGCAAATTGGGTTATCCATATTGTTGATGATTGGCACCTTTATTGGTACGATGTGGCTGAGCGCCAAAATTTATAGTGTAGGTATTCTCAGTTACGGCAAGAGCGCCAACTGGAAAGAACTTATGAAGTGGATTAAGGAGTAAGCTAGTAATGAGTAGTGAGTAATGAGAAACGCTGTCAGCATCCACAGGACCTGACAGCGTTTCTCATATGGAATACATATCATAGACCACCTTGCAGTCGGTCCAGATTACTTAATTATTGCAGAATACTCTTAATCTGCTTTTGAACTCGAGCGTCATACTCGTCCTGCTCATAGGACGACAAGAAATCCTGGACTTCCTTATTCTGATTTCGTGCCAGTCCTTTAATTACCAAAAAACGAATTCTTGGATCAGAAGTATTTAGCAATGTTTCCGCTCTCGACAACCAATCAGCGGGCGTATGATCGTACTGAATTAACATTTTCAAGGCCGTGCTACGCACATCATAATCATATTCATCACTTGTAAACAGCCCCGCCTGAGCAACCGCCTGCTCAACTTCGCCCATGTTGGCTAGCTGCTGAATAACAAATATCGAGCGATGGCCCGCCGAATCCTGTTGCGTGGTGGTCTCGGTAAAGTTGCGGAATTGTTCAGGCGAAACAATAGTCGAATAGACTTGCACTGCTTTACGAAATTGCTGCAACGAAGCCGTATTTTCAGCAAACTGCTGCACACGCTCACGTACAGTGGCGTTATTTTTATAATTCTGCAAAGCCATCAATGCAGAATTTCTAATCGGCAGATGTTCTGAGTCTAGGACTTGCAAAAACGTCTCCTCCGTTCCCGCCGCACCATTGGTGATATCAGCCAGCGAACTAAGCAGTGCCGCCCTCACTGTCGGATCAGTCTCTTTATTCATAAAATCCTTGATCGCCAACTGCAGATCAGGATTATTAGTATGAAAACCCAGCTTCGCGGCTGCAGAAGCTCGTTGCTCAACAGTTTGTGCATTCCGAAGCTCATGGATCAAAAATGGGGCCGGCTTGTATTCATCCAAATACAATTCTGGGTGATCCGGTGCATCCAAACGCAGCGTGCTGATCATAGGATCTACTTGCAACATCACAGAATCCTTGCGGCCCGTAAAGGTCACCTCCACCGTATCGGTTTTATTGGGATGCACTTCATAGGCATCTATGGTGGTAAGCTCTTTATACATGCCGTGTTTGGCCTCAAACTTGAGCTTAAGCTCTCCTTCGGCCTGATTTAACCGGTATACCACCCGGTAAGCCACCGAATCCGCGGTTTCGGAATCACCACTAGGGGTTTTCTTGGTGAAACTCATCTCTGGGATATCAAACAGGGGTTGGCCGCTTTGGCGATACCAAAACTCGGCATAATCATGCCATGTGATTACCGAAGCACCGCTAGCTAGAATCTGGTTCCGAGCCTCAGCCATAACACTTCTGCGGCGACCCTGTTGCTTGTCATCCCAGCTCTTGAGCCAACCGTTCCAGGTTTTAACCCCAAATGCATCGTACACACTTGCCGGCATATCTGGTATCTGAGTTCTCTTCAAGAACATAGTGCTATCAGTCAGAGAGTGGTAACTTTGGCTCTGGTATAGCGAGATAGCATCACCCTGGCTCCACTGGGCTTCACGCTGATATATTCCAAACCACTGGGCCAGGATTCCGCGCCGAATTTGGGCATTCAGGTTCCCTAAATTTTCATACACAACAACAGTCGCAGCCCCCCACTGCTTGGTTTCACCCATGTGATCACCAAGCACTAAAATATTTAACCGCGAAAACGGAAATTCATGCTGCAGACTATCTTCTGCTATTTTTGCAAAACCATAGGCATCCTGCAACAACTGCTGGGCATCAACCGAATCTGAGAGGGCTTTCTCTACCGCCAGGTTGATCTTTTTTGCACCAAACGAGGTTGATTTCGTATCGAACTTACCGACAGCCATTGCCAGGCTGGAAGCCGGCACTTGCTCATCTGATTTGAACCGATACTTCATCACATCCACCGAGGTGGCCTCTTGGTTCGTCTTCTTCCCTGTAGCCCACACTTGGTAACCGGCCGGAACTGAAATATTAAACGTGGTGGTCAGCTCAACATGAGGATTGTCAACAATAGGCACCCAGTGTCGCTGTGCTTTGGGAAGTTGGGATGTCCATACTGTGCCATGGACATCTTTTAGCAGTCCAAACTTGGTATTCCCCGAATAGCGGATAAACAGCTCGTGTTGTTCGCCCACTTTGGACGGCTCGGCAAGTGACACAAAAAGCGAGTCGTTGTGTAAGCTGTAATCCACGTTGTTGCCATCAACCGATACAGTGCTAATATCCATATGCGCGGTATAGAGTATTACGGTATCGGCTTGATTTACATTAGCCTCAATCTGGTAAGTGGCGGCTCCGTCGATACGTAGATTTTGGGGTTGTATCCCCAGATCCAGTGTTAAACTCTTGAAATCAAAATCCAGCTTTGGATATGATTCATGATCAAATGACTGGGCCTGTAACGTGCTGAAGTTTATTGAAAAAGCCAGGGTGAGTATAGCGGCAATGCCAATGCGAAATAATTTTTTGGTAATGCTAAATCTGAACATATAATAATGTGTGATTAACTGTCGCTTCCTTATTTACTGAAAACCTACCGTTGAAACGACCAAATATAAGGAGTCTTATGCTTTCCGATAAATTTTAGTTAGTCAATTTATTTTTGTTCCACGATTCCCAAATGATTACAGCCCAAATTCTGTTACCAACATATCGAAAAGTTTAACATCAAAATAAACAGTTATGGCTTCCATGAAAGCAATGCAAGTACCTGAACCGGGCGCTGATTTTGAGCCCGTTGAAACAGAAATCCCCTCTCCTTCTGAGGATGAGGTTTTAATCAACGTGCAAGCCTGTGGAATCTGTCACAGCGATGCATTTGTCAAAGATGGTTTGATGCCGGGCATCGAATATCCCCGGACACCAGGACACGAAGTGATCGGAACCATCGAAGAAGTCGGCAGCGATGTAACCAGCTGGAACGAAGGTCAGCGCGTAGGCGTAGGCTGGCACGGCGGACATTGCTACGAGTGCGAAGCGTGCCGCAATGGCGATTTCATCAACTGCGAAAACGCACAGATCACTGGCATCCATTTTGATGGCGGCTATGCCGAATATATGACGGCGCCACAGAATGCGCTGGCTGGCATCCCTGAAGAACTTGATTCAAGTGAAGCAGCACCTTTACTCTGTGCTGGTATTACCACTTTTAATGCACTCCGCAACAGTGATCTTGAGCCGGGAGACGTAGTAGCCGTGCAAGGTATTGGCGGACTCGGACACCTGGGCGTGCAATATGCCAATAAATTTGGATGCAAGGTGGTTGCACTATCGCGCGGCACCGAAAAAGAGGAGCTCGCTTATGGCCTTGGTGCTCATGAATATATTGATACCGAAACCAACGATCCTGCTGAAGAACTACAGGCCATGGGCGGTGCTGATGTGATACTGGCAACTGCACCGAACAGCGATGCGATTTCGTCCGTCGTTAATGGACTTGGCCGCAATGGTACGGTGATGGTTGTTGGCGCAACTACTGAACCTATCGAAGTGGCACCGATGCAGCTTATCATGGGACGTAAATCCATCACCGGATGGCCCAGCGGTGACGCCAAAGATTCCGAGGATACCCTCGATTTCAGCGCTATGACCAACATCACGCCAAAGATCGAGGCCTTTCCACTCGAAGAAGCCAACGAAGCTTACGATCGAATGATCAACAATGAGGCTCGCTTTCGGGTCGTACTCGAAATGTGATTTAACTTTCAGCTCAATCGTTCATAAGTGCAGTATACTTGCAAAGTGTACTGCACTTTTTTATTGAATAACATCCTGCAAGTTTTGTACTAGCTATTTTCGGCGAATACCTGAAGCACCTCTGGTAAAAGTTCACGACTACAAGAAAAGCCGTTGCCCGATTCAATGGTCTCGTTCCCCTCCGTATCACAAAACACGCCACCAGCTTCCCTCATCACGGTAAGCAATGGCGCCGCATCCCAGATATTCAGTATGGGATCAAACATCAGGTCGGCCCGCCCGGTAGCCACGAGCATATGTCCATACGCGTCCCCCCACGTACGATGAATGCGGGTTTTCTCGACCAATGTATCAAAGGCATCGCCGTAATTAAACTTTACAGAGGTGTAACAATCGGTACTCATAAAGCTTGCGCTGGCCAGATCATCACAAGAACGTACACTGCAAGATTCCCCATTTAGGCGCGCCCCTTTGTTCCTGGCGGCATCACAGAGCTCATCCAGTGCCGGCGCATAAATTATACCCACTTGTGGCACACCATTCACAACCACACCAATAAGCGTGGTATATAGCGGCACGCCGTGGATAAAAGATTTTGTACCGTCAATGGGATCCAGAATCCACTGCACCGGGCTGTCGGGATTCAGATCATCAAATTCTTCGCCTACAATACCGTGATCGGGAAACAGCTCCGAGATCGCATCCCGCATCTTTGACTCGGTTTCACGATCGGCCACAGTTACCGGCGAATCATCTGATTTACGTTCAACATCAAATGACTTGTTAAAATATTTGAGGGTATGAGCTCCACCTTGCTTTGCAATATTAATCGCCGATTGGTGGATTGCATCTAGATCAAAATTCATGTGTACATAAAGTTCTAAGGTGACTATTTTCAGCAGTCGAAATATAGAGTTAAGACGACAAAATTCAGAATCAAGTAATACCAATCTTTTAGTTTTAAACCTCGACATGACCGACGCACAGATTTACAAAAGTATTGCGCAAGAACTAGATCTACGACCAAAACAGGTTAGCAGCGTTGCTGATTTTTTGGATGACGGGGCTACAGTGCCTTTTTTGGCTCGGTACCGACAGGAAGCCACAGGTGGGTTGGATGAAGAGCAAATCCGCAGCGTGCGCGATAAGCTGGAATTCCATCGCACCCTCGAAGACCGCAAGCAGACTATCCTGAAAACCATTGACGAGCAGGACAAGCTAACGGAGGAGCTGGAAGAAAAAATCAAATCGTGCACCGACCTGAACACGCTCGAAGATCTTTATCTGCCCTACAAACCCAAACGTCGCACCAAGGGCGATATGGCAAAGGAGAAAGGATTGGAGCCGCTGGCTGAGCTCATCTGGGAACAGGAGATCGAAAAGGGCGATCCCATGGAGCATGCCGCAAAGTTTGTGGATGAAGAAAAGGAAGTGGAATCTGCCGAAGATGCCATGGACGGCGCACTGGATATCGTTGCCGAATGGATTAATGAGTCGGCCGAGGTGCGCGAAAAACTGCGTGATATCTTCCAGGAACACGCGGTCATCAAGACGGAGAAAAATCCGGCAGTGGATGAACGTACCAATTTTGAGGATTATTACGAGTTTTCCCAGAAAGCAAAAAACCTGAAGCCGTACCAGATCCTGGCCATCAATCGTGGGGAGCGCGAAAACGTACTATTTGTAAACGTTGAGCTTTGGGATGACATCACACTGGAGAATATCGATGATGTGGTCATTGAGAACGAGATGAGCATTTTTGTCCCCAAGTTGCAGGATGCTGTGGAAGATGCCTACAAACGATTGCTGTTTCCTTCGCTGGAGCGCGAGCTGCGCAACCAGCTCACCGAGAAGGCCGACCAGCATGCCATCGAGACCTTTGCTAAGAATCTGTCTAATCTACTGATGCAGCCACCACTGGATCATAAAGTAGTGATGGGAATCGATCCGGCTTATAAATCAGGATGCAAAGTAGCCGTGGTTGACGAAACAGGTAAGTATCTCGAAGGCACGACCACCTATCCTACCCCTCCGCAGAAGAAAGTGGCAGAAGCCGAAAAAGTGTATAGTGCATTAATTGACAAATACGACGTCAACCTCATCGCCATCGGAAACGGTACAGCCAGCCGCGAGACCGAGCAGATTATTGCCAACTTTATCCAGAAACGAAAAGAGAAGCATCCCGACGAAGAACTCAGCTACATGATTGTGAACGAGGCCGGGGCTTCCGTTTATTCGGCATCAAAAGTGGCAGCTGAAGAATTTCCTGATTTGGAAGCAGCTCAGCGCGGCAACATCTCCATTGCTCGCCGCGTGCAGGATCCGCTGGCCGAACTCGTCAAGATCGACCCAAAATCAATTGGCGTGGGATTATACCAGCACGATGTGAATCAGAACCAGCTGGCACAATCACTTGATGATGTGGTCGAAAGCTGCGTAAACCAGGTGGGCGTTAACCTAAACACGGCAAGCGCGCCGTTATTGGCTCGTATTTCCGGTCTGAGCAGCCGGGTGGCCAAGAACATAGTTGAACGTCGGGAGACCGACGGTATCTTCTCAGATCGCAAGCAAATCAAAGAAATTAGCGGCGTTGGGGATTTTCGCTTCCAACAGGCGGCCGGATTTATGCGAATACCGGAATCCGATAATCCGCTCGACAACACAGCTATCCACCCGGAAAGCTATGAAGCCACCGAAAAATTGTGCAATCTTTTCGACATTAATCTCGACAATTTGAACGACCAAACTGAGGCCATTGCCAAGAAGTTTGAGAACATCGACAAAGAGCAGGTTGCCGACCAAATAGGGGTGGGAATTCCGACCCTTGAACTGATCATTGAGAACCTTCAAAAGCCAGGTCGCGACCCGCGGGAATCTCTACCCAAACCAGTGCTCAGAGAAGACATCATGAAGATGGAAGATTTGAGTGTTGGGCAGGGGGTCGAAGGCACCGTTCGCAACGTTGTTGACTTCGGCGCTTTTGTAGATATTGGCGTCAAGCAAGACGGCCTTCTGCACATCTCAAAAATGGCTGATCGAAGAGTTGATGATCCCCACGATATTGTATCGGTTGGCGACATCTTAGAACTCAAAATTGTGTCGCTGGATCTGGAGCGCGGACGCATTGGACTATCGCTGGTCGACTAACAATTTTGGTTAGCTAAGTTCTCATTTTAACGTCATCACTTGACGTACATTCTCTTTCCCTTCTCAATTAAAAAGGCTGCGGATTTCATAATCGGCAGCCTTTTCTTTTGGACAATTTTAGTCGGTTTACCCCTAATAATGACTAAAGAATATGTATTTTACTTAAAGTATTTTATAGATAATCACATTTAATATATGGTATACATATAGTTAAATATACCAAAATACTATGATAAATTGTCTGAATTAGTCTGGTAGCCAATCTTCCTAAATAATTAAGGCGTAAATATTTATTTTAAAGTTCTATCTCAAGAGAGAATAAATATTTACATAAGTCATTGATTATAATATAGATAGACAAATATTTAATTGCCTTTATCCAAAAAGAAACCGTTGTACCTATTTTCTTGCCTAAATAATTTAAGTGCCGCACAATACTATCCCCAATAAGATTGGATAATTCACTTTATATAAAGTCCATAATACAATGCGTCGCATATATTTATACATAAAATTAATATGCAATATTATTATTTGACTTATTTTATTTCTGCATTTTTCATGCCTGTACAAGCTAAATATCAACAAACTGGAAGCAATCGCTGTAAGTTATTGGCTAGCAATTAACTACCCTCTTATTTACCTGCTATATAAGCTTTCTCCTTTTTTTATGTCAAAATGCCACTCCCCTATCATTTTCAACGTTTTTGCTTGACATTGGATTTTCTCAAGTTTTGTCAATCCATAAAAAAAACGGCCACCTGAGACTAACAGATGACCGCCAAAATGAAATTTTATGGAGTCGATTTTTAAACTGCCAGGTTACAACATATCAGCCCAAATCTCACTCCCCATTCATTCGATCCACCATCCAGTTTGGATAGATATCACGAGGTTCAGTAACCTCCGAAATCCGGGCAATTTCATCACCGGTCAACTGAACCTCGGCAGCTCCTAAATTGTCCTCTAGTTGCGACATTTTCTTAGCCCCTATGATGACCGAAGTAACCCCTTCACGATGGAGCAACCAGGCCAATGCTATCTGTGGAATTGAGGTCCCTTTTGAGTCGGCAATTTCTTCCATGACTTCGACCACATCATAGGCCTGTTTTTTGTCCACAGGAGGGAAATCAAAATCGGTTCTTCGCGCCCCTTCTGGCTCCTCTTGATCGCGCCGATATTTGCCAGTCAAAAATCCACCAGCCAAGGGTGACCATGGCAACACGCCGAGTCCTTCTTCGCGGCAAAGCGGCAAGAGTTCATACTCCAGGTCACGCCCTTCCACATTGTAATATGCCTGCAGTGAAGAGAAGGTGGCCCACCCGTTGGCTTTCGAAATTTCTATCGCTTTTGCCAATTGCCGAACGCTCAGGTTTGAACATCCGATGTAATGCACCTTCCCCTGGCGGACCAGGTCGTTGAGCGCAGCCAGTGTTTCTTCGATCGGTGTGGTTTTATCTACGCCGTGAATTTGATAAAGATCAATGTAATCAGTGCCTAGACGTTCGAGACTGGCGTCGACCGATTCCATAATATGTTTACGAGATAAACCCACATTGTTGGCATCACCGGTACCCTCGGCGGCCTCTTCGCTCATCGGGCCACGTACTTTAGTAGCGATAACGGCTTTGCGCCGGTCGATGCCTAGATCTTTGATAGCTTTTCCAAGAATTCGCTCTGATTCTCCGAAGGAATAGACATCAGCGGTATCAAAAAGGTTGACACCGGCCTCCCAAGAGGTTTTTATGATATCTTTTGCAAGATCCAGATCCACTTCACCAATATTATAAAATGATGAGCCAAAGGTCATCGTACCAAGGCAAATCTCCGACACCTTTAATCCAGTATTGCCTAATCTTTTATACTTCATAGTTTCCCAACTTAATTAGTGTTCATGAATTTAAAATCTATTCCACAAACAAGGCCTCTCTACAACACGTTCAACCGTTCATTATCTTTTATTTGCCTGACGTAAAGATAGGCTCTGCAGGTGTTGTATTTGGGATGATCACCACTGCGTCAAATGCCCAAAGGAATTTTTCAAGATCCCGGTCGGGATGTAAGGCCCCCTCATGAAGCATCAGATGAACCTTTGACAGATCAAATACAACAGAGCGCTTCTTAGCTAATGATTTGAAAGTTTTTCCAAAATTGCCGGCCGTACATTGGGCTTCTCTGGTGGGGAAAGCCGACATTTTTGAGTTAGCACCGCACAATACCGCAACGTTTAAAGCCTCACCATCCATTGCACGGGCAAGCGCTACGGAGAGATTGTCCACGTCCAATGTATTATTGGGAGTCATACCGCGGTAAGCATGTCTGGCACCTACCTTGACAACAACCTGGGGATTTTCATCAGCTGTGCGTTGCGCATACTGCAAAGAGTTACGCAAATTATCGCGCATGTACCGTGCTCGAATCTGATTGGAAACGTAGTTATTGGTATCATTTAACCGGTATATTTCAACACTTTTTGAGAGCTCAGCCAGTATTTGCTGGGCTTCCCTGTTCCCTTCGAAATGCGAGCGAAGCGTATCAAATGTCACTGGTTGGTACACGCTAATGGGAGTTGGAACCGCCTCCGCCAACTTCTGCAGTTGAAGATGGTCGGCTGATTTTGACCGACCTGCCTTTCGTATTTTGTGTATAGCTCTCTGTGCCTGCTTGGAAGGAGCCAACGCTTTAAGTCGATCCAGCGCCAAGTCTAATGAAAACGCAAATATTTGATCAAGACCCCAGAGTGGCTGCTCTGCATCGCTACCCTTAACAGCTTGTTGCAGCAACTTTCGTTCGGTTTGGAAGTTGTAAAAAGGAACCGCAAACGGATGCTGTTTAATAAGTTCGTTGTAAGCCCCATTTCCTTGTTGCAATTGCTTCGTCATCAGCTCGGTTGTCCATGGACTCACTTCAATAGCCAAGTGGTCAAACTCATCAGCCTGCTGAAGATCCTTGATAAGTGCGGTCATGAGGGCCGGAATCTCCTGTGACAGGTGGGTTTCTCCGAGTGTCACTATCGTGGCTTCCTTTGCCTGCCTGCGCAGCCATTGCCCTCCTTTTCCTGTGAGACCTTCGGTATCATAACCGATCGGGTACCGGTTTACCCTCAAAACCTTCTTCAGCGATACTGAAGTATCAGCTTTGGCTGTATCCTGTGCCTGAACTGTGGTTAAATTGAACATTCCCAGACACAAAACAGTTACAATAAGAAAGTGGGTAATTTTCATAGTTTCCTTAAATTTTTGTTACTATTGATCAGACTAAAACAGTTTTTTTGCGAAAAATAACATTCAATGTTACACCTCAATTACGACTAGCGCTAAACAGATTATTCCATGGATTATCAGCAGCTTACGGAACAGTATCACCTGCCCGTTTACAACCGTTATCCCATCACTTTGGTCAAGGGTAAAGGTGCGTATGTCTGGGATGAAGATGACAATAAGTATCTCGATGCACTGGCCGGCATCGCCGTCAACAGTTTGGGACACTGCCATCCCAAGGTGGTTGAAGCCGTCCAGGAACAAGTATCCCAATTGATGCATATCTCTAACTTCTACTATAGCAAACCGCAAGCCAAGCTTCTTAAATCACTGGCCGAACTATCGGGCTTAGATCGCGGTTTTCTCTGCAACAGTGGCGGCGAAGCCATGGAAGCCTGTCTTAAAGCAGCTCGAAAATATGCCCAGGCACATGATAAGAAGGGTAATCTCATTACTATCAGCAACGCTTTTCACGGGCGAACGATGGGTACCATATCAATGGGCATGGAAAAATACTCCAAAGGCTATGATCCGCTGCTCCAGGGCTTTCAGGAGGTACCTATGAATAACGAGGAAGCACTCGCCTCAAAATTTGATGAGAATACTCTTGGCGTAGTGATCGAAACTATCCAGGGCTCGGGCGGGCTACATGTAGCATCGCAGTCTTTTATTGATACCATCCAAAAGCTGTGTGACACCCACAATGCCCTGCTGATCGTCGATGAGGTCCAAACGGGCATTGCCCGCACGGGCAAGATGTTCAGTTATGAACATTATAATGTACAGCCCGATATCATTGGTATTGCCAAAGCCATGGGCGGAGGATTCCCTATTGGCGCAATGGTTTGCAAAAACAAGGTTGCTGAAACGATGAGTTATGGTGACCATGGCAGTACCTATGGCGGTAATCCCCTAGCCTGCGCGGCATCCCTTGCAGCTCTCAATGTTGTGGTAGATGAAGATTTATCAAAACAGGCTGCTGAAAAAGGAGCTTTCTTGAAGGGCAAAATTGCGGAACTGGCCGGCGAACTTGATGCTGTTACCGACATCCGGGGACGCGGGCTCATGATTGGCGTGGAGCTCTCGGTCGAAGGACGTCCAGTAGTTGAAAAGATGATGAGAAATGGCGTACTCTCTAACTGTACCCAAGGTAATGTGATACGACTGGTGCCTCCACTTGTCACCAGCAAAGACGACCTTGAGACCCTGGCACGAGTCTTGGTTCATGCGATCAAAAAAACCACCCCTGCGCATAAAACAAATTGACGGCTCGGGTGTTATAATAGCTAATGATGAATCAACAAAACAATTTCTATTCTAGTCTCTTATTTGCCGGGATAAACGCATTGCTTTTTTTGCTATTGTCTGCTCCCGGGGTCTCCTTTGCCCAGGAAACCGATACTACCCTCCAGAAACTTGAGCTCGAAAAACGCAAACAACGTTCACTGGATCTGCAGCAAAACACCGAACGTTCAATGTCGGGGGGTATGATGACCAAGATGGGTACCTACGATATTCCGAGTGAAGGTCAGTACTATCATCCTCCCTTTATGGGTCAGAAATATCTTGATAAGGCGGTGGAAGCTTATCGTGAAGAACTGGAGGAAATGGGAGGCGGTTGGTTCTGGAACTTCTTGAGATCTGTGAGTCCGTATGTCAGGGTACAGTTTGCCCCTTTGGACGGACCGGCAATGCAATTTCCGGATCGGGATAACCCGCTTTGGAAATCGTACACGGATGACAGCAAGAAACAGTAGGCTGCCCATTGAGAAAAACGACCGGCTGGCCAAATAAGTGCAACGTTCGAGAGGTAAAGGAAATTACTCTAGAGAGGACATTGCAGAACCCGGTGTCACCCGGAATTTAGTTAAAGGTCTTTTGCTAAAAGCCCCTTAATAGATTTTAAAAAGATAAAGCAGTAGATGCTGAAACTCCGAATGGTCGGAACACGGCAAGTTCAGCATGACACGGATGGATTTTGCAAAGCCCCCTCTAGAATAGCTAAGCAGGTAGAATGTTACTAATCAAAAAGCTCCCTAAAGGCTGTTTGCACCTCTTTCAGATCTTCATCTGTAATCTCAAAATGGAAAGTAGCACGCAACGTCTTGGGTCCAAACGGCACCAATTGAATATCCCGGTCGCCAAGCTTAGCAATAGCCGATTCGGCCGACTCATCCTTAACGTCAAAAATCAAAATATTGGTCTCTACAGAGCTTGAATCAATAGACAATCCCTCGCATTCTTCAATAGTCGATGCCAGTTCCGCTGCCCTTCTGTGGTCATCTTCTAGCAATGGATAATGATATTCGAGCGCATAATCAGCGGCCGCAGCCAGAATCCCAATCTGACGCATTCCCCCGCCCCACATTTTACGCATCCGGCGGGCCTGCTTGATATTTTCGTTAGATGATAGCACCATCGAGCCAATCGGCGCTCCCAAACCCTTGCTGAAACAGACCGACAACGTATCAGCTACTGTACCAAAGAATTCGGGATTGGTTTCCGTAGCAGTCATGGCATTCCAAATACGAGCGCCGTCGAGATGCAGGAATAAGTCATGGCTATCAGCAAAAGAACAGATCTCCGAGAGCTCGTTTTCAGTATAACAGCAGCCTCCACCCTTGTTGGTCGAGTTTTCAATGGCAATAACTTTTGTCTGTGGCTCCCAGTCGTGCTCCCCGCGAACGGTATCCCGAAGCTGATCGGCAGAAAGCTTGCCTTTTGTGCCAGCCAAAGGTCTGAGCTGCACAGATGAAAGGTGAGCAGCCGCAGTGGATTCGTAATTGAAAATATGTCCCGTCTCGTCAATCAGCACCTCAAATCCCGGTTTAGTTAATACGTTGACGCTCAGCTGATTGGCCATCGTACCGCTTGGGACAAACAGTCCGGACTCAAATCCAAACAGGTCGGCCACTTTGGACTCCAACTTATTTACAGTAGGATCTTCCTGAAAAACATCATCGCCCACTTCCGCCTCCGCCATCACTTTGCGCATTTCTGGGGTGGGCTTGGTAACCGTATCACTTCTAAGGTCAATCATAAAAAATATTACCTACTCTTATTTCGCAATTATTTTGTCTCGTCCAGTATCTTCTGGAAACTCTCGGTATTGATGTTGGTGCCGCAGACAATAATGCCCAAATTCTTGCCGACGACTTTTTCAGCAAGCGGCCCTACGGCTCCCGCCATGGCCGATGCACCGGCTGGCTCTACCGCCAGCTTGAGCTCTTCAAACAGTACGCGCATCATCTGTGCCATTTGCAGATCGGTGATCGTGACCACCTCATCCACAAAACGCTGACACAATCCAAAGCTGTAGGGAGCAGCGTGCGGGGCCCCCAGGCTGTCAGCAATAGTATCCACTTTCTCGATTTCTACCGGCTCACCAGCAGCTCGGCTTTTACTCATGCTATCGGCGCCCACAGGTTCAACGCCATACACCTTGCAGTCGGGATTCATCTGCTTGATGGCTGCCGAAATGCCGGCACACAGCCCGCCGCCACCAATGGGTACCACCACGGCATCCAGATCCGGTGCATCCTGGTGCAGTTCCAATCCTACCGTGGCCGTACCAAGTGCTGTCTCTTCTCCCTCAAAAGGATGAATAAAGGCACGGTTTTCCTGCTCTTCGATCTCTTTGACGCGTTCAAATGCAATATGCACATCATCGACTAGTTCGACGTCGGCACCATGCGAACGACATTTCTCTACACGAAACTTATTGGCTGTCTTCGGCATCACCACCTTGGCGGTGGTCCCGAGCGATTTAGCCGCATAGGCCACCGCGATAGCGTGATTCCCAGCACTGACAGCGGTAACTCCATTTTGAAGCTGCTCATCAGACAAATCAAGCATATTCATCAGGGCACCGCGCGGCTTAAAGCTGCCGGCATACTGTAATAGCTCAAGTTTTAAAAACAGGTTGGTATCATCCGACAATAGTTTGCTGGTAATATCACTTTTCCATTGCCAGACAGGGGTTCTTCGGACCCGTTTGCCAAGTTTTTCGCGGGCTTGTTCGATCTGCCGGGGTGTTGGAATCTGAATCGTCTCCATAAATTTACTTTTCTTATATCATAATCCTATTACATTCAAGAAATAAAAAGAATATCAATGAAATGGAAATGGGGTAAAATGTTTTTACTTGTGAGCTTTGACCAACGCTGGCATTTAAAAATAGGATTTGTATTGATATGAGTCAGTCCCAAGATTTCATTTATCGCCAAACTTTTTAGTTTGTAGCACTTTCAATGAAGATTAAAATCATGAGTGAGGACAAACTGCAAATTGATGTCAGCAACCACACGCGCGTTCCTTCCACTACGGAACGGCTGAAATACGCATTGCTCTCCCTGCTTTTTAGTTTTGCTCTCATCCAGCTTATTGGTTTCTGGATGTTTCCCGGTGTTGGTATCGGCGGCCTATATATGTTTTCCGCTGCTCATTCAACGGTGGCCTTTGTAAGCGATCTGACAAATGTCGTAATGTTCACTGTTATGGCGGTCTGTGGCGTCTTCGGATGGTTCAAAGGCAAGTACTTCACCGATCGGTTGATGGGATACTTGAAGTGGTGGAAGTTTTGGTAAATACGAAAGGCGACCTCCGGTCTGGAAGTCGCCTCTTTTAATTTCTCTAACTAAAGAGAGTAAGACTCTTTATAGATTTGATATTGTTTGAAGCGCGAATACTTCAAACAGCGATACTGGAATACGAGTTTTAATCGTAGGTATAGAATCCTTCGCCCGTCTTGTCACCGAGCTTGCCGGCATCCACCATCTTGACCAATAACGGACACGGACGATATTTCGGGTCCTTAAACCCTTCATAAAGTACGTTCATAATGTCCAGACATACGTCAAGTCCAATAAAATCGGCCAGTCGCAACGGCCCCATCGGATGAGCCATGCCCAACTTCATTACATCATCGATATCTTCGGGATCGGCCACGCCCTCATGCACGCAAAAGATTGCCTCATTAATCATCGGCATCAACACGCGATTGGAGACAAATCCGGGATAATCAGACACTGGAACCGGGTTCTTATTAAGTAACCGCGCCGTCTTGTTTACCGTGTCAACAACCTCGTCGCTGGTCTCAAAACCACGAACCACCTCTACCAGCTTCATCATCGGTACGGGATTAAAAAAGTGCATCCCGACAAACTGCTCAGGCCGCGAGGTCGTAGCCGCCAGCTTAGTAATAGATATTGAAGAGGTGTTGGTAGCTAAGATAGCTTCCTCGGGCGCCGCTTTATCTACATCAGCAAAGACTTTTTTCTTGAGCTCAAGATTCTCAGGCACTGCCTCAATCACCAGATCCACTTCCTTTACGGCATTAATGGTGTTGGTGTGCGTTTCAATATTTTCGAGGGTCTGCACCTTCTGCTCGGAGTCAATTTTTTCCTTTTTGACCATCCGCTCAAGGTTTTTATCGATGGTCTCAAGAGCTTTATCGGCCAGCTCCTGTTTGGTCTCTACCAGATTTACAGGGATTCCGTGCATGGCAAATACGTGACAAATGCCGTTGCCCATCGTACCGCCGCCAATAACGGCTACTTTCTTGATATTCATAGCACTACAATTTTATTAAGATTATCTGTTTATGATATCATGGCTGAGAGTATCGAAATTATGGGGCATTATCAATTTAGTGAGGAGATAATATTATATAAAAAGAGGTGAAGAAATTCTTTTCACGAACATACACTTTCGGATTCTTTAGGCAGAAATCCTCCCTCACCTCCACAATTAGCTTGTGGTAATATCCTGACATTTCACTCAATCTGCTAGTGCCATTTTCAACATACGAGACGGAAAATATTTTTTAAAAATGTAAGAATAGCTCTAGCATTCTTCCTTATCTCCTCTTGCAGAACTTTATGCAGCACCTTCTTTTCAGGTTACTTTTTCATCGCTATGTTTGCTACCTTTTTGGGTGACTAAAAATAATTACGCTACTCATGAGAACCTTCTTTCGCTACTTTCTATTCTTCCTGATCCTGTTGGGCGGTATTGCAGGAATTGCTATTTACTGGACTTTCTATCGTCCCTTACCCGATTATAATGCCACGCTGGAACAGCCCGAACTACATGAGCAGGTAGACATCCACTGGAATACTCATGGCGTGCCGCATATTTATGCCAAGGATAAACACGATCTATACTACAGCCTCGGCTACGTGCATGCGCAGGATCGTCTCTGGCAGATGACCCTGAGCCAAATGGCCGCGCAAGGACGATTTGCAGAATTTCTGGGTAAGGAACTACTCCCCTATGATCAGCTGCAGCGCACGCTGGGATTTTGGCGCATCGCCCAAAAAATTGAAAAAACGATTGCTGATTCTACCCGCCGACAACTGCAGGCCTACACCAACGGGGTCAATGCATATGTCGAAGAACATCCCCAGAGTCTACCCATACAGTTTACACTGGCCGATATGGAACCTATTCCATGGACTGTTACCCACTCGATAGCAATGGCCCGGCTGATGGCGTGGGAACTAAACTTAGCCTGGAAATCTGAACTCACCTACGCCTATCTGTCCGAAAATCTTGCACAGCAGAAATTTTCGGAACTACTGCCAAACAACAATCTTATTGCGGAAGCTAATCCCAAGCAATCTGGCACTTGGGCTCAGTCGCTGATGCCTTTGCTTGAGAAAGATCAACAGCTAAATAAGCTGCTGGGGCAAGAAGGCTCACAAGTAGGTAGCAATGCCTGGGCCGTAAGTGCGAAAAAATCTGCAACAGAAGCGCCACTGCTGGCGGGTGATCCGCACCTTGGGCTCAACATGCCGGGCAAATGGTACGAGGCACATCTGCATGTGAATGGGCAAAATCTATCAGGAGCCACACTGGCCGGCGCCCCCCTCGTCGTGCTTGGCCAAAACGATCATCTGGCATGGTCGCTGACTAACATTATGCTCGACGACACCGACTTTTTCCGGGAGGCCATAAATCCGCAAAACTCCAACCAGTATGTGCTGGATTCTCTGGCGGGCGAACCGGTGTACGAAAAGTTTCAAATTCAAAAAGAGGTCATCAAAATCAAAAATGCCGACGACACCACCTTTACCCGCCGACTTACAAATCACGGCCCGGTGATTTCAGATGTGTTTCCCGAGCAAAAATATATCAACGACCGTGTCATCACGATGAAGTGGACGGGCCATGAGATAAGCAATGAGGTTGAGGCGCTGCTTAAAATGAACTGGGCACAATCATTCGAAGAATTCAAGCAGGGAGCCCGAAACTTTAAAGTACCCGGACAGAATTTTATTTATGCGGATAAAGCCGGTAACATTGCCCAACTCTCGCTGGCTAACATTCCAATTCGCGATCCCAATCCAGTAATGCTTAGAGACGGCTGGGACCCGTCACAAAACTGGCAGGGCTACGTGCCTTTTGAGGAGCTGCCCTCCATTATAAATCCCGACCGCGGCTGGGTAGCCAACGCCAACACCCATCCCAGTGATGGCAACTACAATCAGTACCTTTCAATCTACTGGGAACCTGATGCTCGCTATGAACGCATCAAACAGTACCTAACACAGGAAAATCAGTTGTCACCACAGGTATTCCAGCAGATGCAAAACGATACCTATTCGCTATACTCCCGAGATGTAACGCAGCTTATTCTGCCCGTGCTCAAAAACAGCAAAGAGTACAATTTCCAAACGGCTATCTCCTATCTCGAAAACTGGAATTACGCCTACGAACAGTCGGAAACCGCCGCTTCTATAATGGATGTGTTTTTGCTGCAGCTCTCAAAAAATACTTTCCAGGACGAGATGGGCGAAGAGGTCTATACGAATTTCGTGGATTTCTCGGCTATGCCAGCCCGCAGCCTGATGCGATTTCTGCAAAACGGTAGCTCATTCTTTGATAATGTAAAAACATCCGACCGCACCGAAACGCGCAACGATATCATCCTGCAAAGCATGAACGAGGCCATCGATTACCTGCAAACCAATTATGGTAATGAACCCTTCGAGTGGCGTTGGGAACAGCTCCACACCATTACCCTGGAGCCCTCATTGTTTGGTCGTGCAGCCAACGATCCCAACGCACCGGCGGCACTGAAGCTCATCGTTAACAACCTGTTGAGTAAGGGACCTTATCCCGCGCCCGGACATGGCATGAGCGTCAACAATGGGGAATATAGCTGGAATGATCCTTTTGGAATGATACTGGGTCCCTCGATCCGACGCATCGTTGATTTTTCGAATCTGAATCGCACCTACTCCATTCTGCCAACCGGCCAATCCGGGAATCCCATTTCAGAATATTACGGAGATCAAACCGAAAGCTGGCTCAATGGGCAGTACAAATTCCTGTACCAGGATAGTACCTTCTTTGAAGAGGTCCAATACCACACGATGGAACTGCTTCCCAAAAATGAAAATTAATATGAAAACATGTTGCTGAGCCGTTTCACAGTTGATTCAGCTCGTTGTTTGAACTATGTTGTGCTTCACTTTTGAGTTATTACAATTTTACGTCATCACATAAATGATTACCCGCTCAAAATTATTTGACCGTATATTTTCTTCCTCCCTCAACCTGTTTGCCATTGCATTACTCCTACTAGCTTGTTCAACGAGCAAAGAAACGGCTAAAACCGAACAGACATCAACGCCTGGTGCTATCACCGAACAAGAAAGTGTACTCAATAATATTGAGGCCATTACTGCTGACAGTGCAGATGCTCATTCCGAAAAAGCGGAGAAAGTTTCAGCCCAAACAAGTGGCGAAATTAATGTGGACACTATGCTGGATAAAATGTCACTGCGCGAAAAAATCGGGCAGCTATTTTTTGTACCGGCCTACGGCTACTACAAGAGTAATGATGAGAAAGACTACCAAGAGCTTCTCACTCAAATCAAGCGTTATCACGTAGGTGGACTCATTTTCTTTAAGGGAAATGTCTATGGGCAAACGGTGCTTACCAATAAGCTGCAACAGGCCAGCAAAATCCCCCTGTGGATTACGCAGGATATGGAATATGGCGCCGCCATGCGTGTGGATGGAGCTACCCGCTTTGTCCCTGCGATGGGTGTTGCGGCAACGCAGAACCCGCAATACGCCTATTGGATGGGAAAAATTACCGGCCAAGAGGCTAAAGCGCTGGGTGTCAACCAGGTGTTTGCTCCGGTGCTGGATGTCAACAACAACCCCAACAATCCCGTTATCAATGTGCGGTCGTTTTCTGGAAATCCGGATACCGTTGCAAGCTACGGCAAGCAGTTTATTGATGGCGTGCAGTCGCAGGGCGTACTGGCAACGGCTAAACATTTTCCCGGCCATGGCGATACCGACACCGATTCGCACCTCTCCCTGCCGATCATCAACAAAGATTTTGCCGGAATCGACTCGGTGGAACTTGTTCCCTTTCGATCGGCCGTAGGCGATAGTCTGGGTAGCGTGATGAGCGCGCATATTGCCTTCCCAAAAATCAGCGCCGATACAGCCCTGCCGGCTACGATGGATCCGTCCGTCTTAAACCGAATTTTGATGGACAGCTTGCGTTTTGATGGTATGGTCGTCACAGATGGGCTCGAAATGCGGGGTATTTCATCTCACTTTTCTCCCGGCGAAGCGGTTATCAATGCGCTCAAAGCAGGCGTTGACCTAATGCTGCTGAGTCCCGATGAGCTGACCGCCATCCATGAAATTGAGCAGGCGGTTGAGCGCGGGAAAATTGCCGAGACGCGGATTAACAACTCGGTGCGCAAATTACTGACATGGAAGAAGCGCAAAGGTCTTTTTGAAAACAACCAGGTTTACATCGATTCGCTCAGCTCACGCATCAACAAGCGTGAACACAAGCTTATTGCAGATGAGATTAGCCGAAAGTCGCTAACCCTGGTTAAAAACAACGATGATATTCTGCCGATCTCGGCGTCGAAGTATCCAAATGTAATGGTTGTATCGGTCTCGGATGGTTCGTCCGGTGATGCGGGCTTTTCACTTGTCTCGAGGATGAAAAAATATCATCCCAACATAACCTCCCATGTGCTCGACAAGCGAACCAGCGAAGAAGATAAAATTGAAATGCTGGAGGATGCACGAAAAGCCGACCTGATTGTGATTGGCTCGTTTATCTACGTGCGATCTGGACAAAAAGTACAGTTCAGTGATGAACATCAGACATTTTTAAAGAAATTATATAAAGATACTCCCAGTGCTCTAATTGCTTTCGGTAACCCATATGTAGTACAGGATCTGCCCGAAACCGATGCTCAGCTGATGGCTTGGTCAGCGAACTGGCGTCAAGTCAAAAGTAGCGTGCCCGCTCTATTTGGAGGCGCAAAAATTGGCGGTCGCCTGCCTATCGAAATCCCGGGAATGTATAAGATTGGACACGGAATCACTCTACCTCAAACCATGCTTCGATACGACGAGCCCGAAGTGGTGGGCATATCACGCGATTCTTTAGACCAAGTGGAAGAGATTATGCACCAAGCGGTATTTGACTCTACCTTTCCCGGTGGCGTGGTTGCTGTTGTCAAGGATGGTGTAATTGCCTATCAGCGCGGCTTCGGCTACGAGACTTATAAAAAACTGAATCCCATTAAAGAGGATGCTATTTATGATCTGGCTTCGCTGACTAAAGTTACGGCCACCACCCCGGCCATCATGAAGCTGGTTAGTGATGGAAAAATCAGTCTTGATAACAAAGTGAGCACATATTTTGACGAGTTTAGCGAAGGACAGAAAAGTAAAATTACTATCCGTAATCTTTTGCTACACAATTCGGGACTGCCCCCTTTTCGGGTCTATATCGACTCCATCAAAACCGAAGAAAAGATTATTGAGGCCGTTAAAAATGAGCCGCTGACCTACAAGCCCGGTACTGAGTACAAGTACAGTGATCTCGGCTTTATCTTGCTCGGCGAAATTGTGGAAAAAGTTACCGGGCAGTCGTTGGATAGCTATCTGCAAGATACACTTTATGGACCGCTCGGCATGAATGCTACAATGTTTAATCCCAAGCGCAGAGGAAAATATCTTTCAGATCGCATTCCACCTACGGAACAAGATACCACCTATCGCCACAAGCTGATGCAGGCAGAAGTCCACGACGAACGAGCTTATTATTTGAACGGTGTAGCTGGCCACGCGGGACTGTTTTCCAGCGCTGGCGACCTTGCCACATATTGCCAGATGTTACTAAGCAAGGGCTCCTACGCCGGCAAACGCTATATCGATGCCTCGGTAGTGGAACAGTTCACACAACGGCAATCAGACTTGGTCAATCGCGGCTATGGCTTTGATCGCAAAAGCCAAGGATTCAGTACTGCTGGATCGCTTACCAGCGACAAAACGTTTGGACACACCGGCTTTACCGGTACAAGCTACTGGATTGATCCTGAGAAGAATCTAGCTATCATAATATTAACGAATCGCGTCCATCCGTATCGCTCGTACGGCGATAAAATTAGCAAGATACGTGCCATGGTGGCCGATGCGGTGGTTTCATCAATTATTGAATAAATGAATATCAACGATCTCTACGACCGAAACTATGTCCCCTATTCGAATGAAGCATCAGTTGCCTTGGTGCAAAGCAAACAGGGCTCTTGGTTTGCCGGTACACGCATCGAAAATATCTCGTATCCGCTAACTATAAGTGCTGTGCAAAATGCGCTTTTTTGCTGCCTAAGCGAAGCACATCAACCTGATGTGCTGTTTACGGATCATCCTGACGAGAGCACTTTGCAATGCTGGGAAAAAGAGTTAAACATATCCATAGAGCTGCTCAAGAAAGCGGATCCACCCACACAACATGTTGGCAATCTTGGACTGGACGAAGATCTCCATATCAAAAAAACGTTACATGATTTGCTGGATCAAGCGGTGGTTGAAGAATCCAACTTTCCGGTTTCGGCATTAGTTGAAACCGATCGGGGTTTCTATTCCGGCGTTAACGTAGAGTGCCAATCCTGGAGTTTGGGGCTTTGTGCCGAACGTATTGCCATCGCAAAAGCATTCTCGTATGGTGCTTCGGCAATTACTGGGCTACACCTCCATACGCGGGAAGGCGAATTTAGCAGTCCCTGCGGGGCGTGCCGGCAGGTAATTATCGAACATTTGCCAAACTGCCAAGTACACCTGCACCACGCCGACGGTTCTGAGTCGGTGCATTTTAGCAATGATTTACTACCGCACAGTTTTCAATCATCATCACTTTCTAAGCACAAAACTACCTGAGTATTTTCAACTATGCACTATATCGCAGCACTTGACTATGAACATCTTGACAATGGAGTCTTTCTTACCTCCCTGGCCCGTTCGCTTTCTGAGCAGCAGGATAACGAGGATATACGCCCTATCATCATCCACACCGACAGCGAATACACCGAGCGCATCATACAAACGGGCGTCATGCGGGATGAGGCAACCGTGCGCAGTGTAAAAGATCTCAACAAGCGATTGGTGGCTCTTTTTGCGGATCAGGGCGTATCCACCATCGGCATTAATCCCTACCAGCGAAACTTTATCACACTTAAGAATGACGAACTACAGCTGGATCACTCTTTCCTAGAGTCGCTGCCCTCACGTCCGGTGCTGCTGCTTTCCACGTTGGTTCAAGATCTGGAGAATGACCAAACAGTTGTTATAGAGTTGTCGCGCTTGCTGAGTTTTCTCAATGCTAAACTGGAAACTGATCAGCTTTTTATCTTTTCGAAATCGGATGAGTCGGAAATCTTTACTGACACCATCGAGGCAGATGAGTATCGCTGGGATACGCTGGACGACGAATTTCGGGCAAAGCAAATACCCAAAGACTTTTCGACTTTTAATGAGCCGGTTCGGCTAACTTCAGCCCGTGACTTTAACCAAATTCCCAATCTAGATCACTCAATACTGATCGATTCGCCCGCATAACCAGTCAGACTAGTCTAATATATCCGCCGAAGGTCCATTTTTTACACAAAAAACCTACTTATCGCATTAAAAAGGCCTTTTTTACTTGACACATCACTCGCATATACCTAGATTCGACCATTCGATGTGTCAAATGAACTACATCGACAAGAATTTATTAAAATAAACACTAATCAAACGGAGTCATATAATGAGCCGATACGATGAAATGAACGAACTGTTAGAACAGCTAGAACCAGATATTAACAAGTTCTATAACAAAGGTAACAAAGCTGCCGGTACTCGTGCACGCAAAACTCTTCAGGAAATGAAGAAGAAAGCACAAGATATCCGAATGGAAATTCAAGAGTGGAAGAACACTGGCAAAGTAGACGAGATTAAAAACTCATAATTACTACTTTATTATTTTATTAGGAAAGGCCGCTTACTTCATCAGTAAGCGGCCTTTTTTAATGATTATTTAATTATTCTAATTCAACTAGTGGGAGCCGGTTGTTCATCATCTCGGTAGTGCTCCATTGCGGCATCCTGCAATTGTTGTGATAGATCGTAATGCCCATAAGCTTTTGCAAATTGTGCGGCAGATACCCCCGAATTATTAGTTAGCGTGGGATCGGCCCCTTCATCCAACAACATTTCTACCACGTGATCGTGTCCATATTTGGCTGCTAACATGAGAGCGGTGGCACCAACCTCATTTTGGTAATTAACTTTGATCTGCTTTGACAGCAGAAAATCGATGGTTGGCTTGTCACCAATTTTAGAAGCCAAGATCAGCAACGAATTGCCATTCTTGGTCGTTTCATTGATATCACCACCGTTCTCAAGCCAATTGGCTAACATGGTGACATTACTATTCCGAATCGCTTTTTTAGCCTTGTCATCCAATTTTGATTGTTGCGAAGCCAGTGAAGACGATACCAGCATCAACATCAGTACCGACAATGAAATTGATAGTTTTGAAAGTTTCATAAAGCCTCCTGCTATTAGGGATTCATGATCAGATTTATCTACCGTTACGACCATCGACTGCCGAGGTTAACTGAAAGTGACTTACCGCAATATGTTGTTGTGAAACCACATAAGATGTGATAATTGGTACAAATACCTCTTTAAAATGAAAAATGCCGTGATTCTAAAAACCGCGACATTTAACACTCAATGTTGTTTAATTGCATGATTGATCTAATTCAGCTTTTGGGTGGTTTTTTGACGATACTGCTCTATGGTTGCTCGCTGAAGTTGTTAATAGACGTCCGGATGGTCATAAGCAAGAGCAAAACGAGAAGCTAACACGCCGTAATTATTTGTTATTCTGAGATCGGCTCCCTTTTCCAACAGCAAATCAACCACAAAAGAATGACCATATTTGGCAGCAATCATCAGCGCCGTAGCACCCGCATTATTCTGGACATTTACATCGGGGGACTGCTCGAACAAGTAGTCAAGCGTTGGCCTGTCTCCAATTTTTAGACGGGAGCATTAGCAAGGTATTGCCATTTTTGTCCGTTCGATTTATATCGCCACCATTGGCAAACCATGACGCCAGCGAAGAAACATCACTCGTTTGAATAGCTAGTTTAACATCCGCATCCAGCCCTGGTTCGGAAGAATAGGCAGCAGGCAGCATTACAGTCAGTACTAATACAGATCCGAATATAGAGAGTTTAGGGGATTTCATATGATCTCCGTTTGGTTCATATTTGAGTTATCTACCCGTTACGGAGATTACATATATGAGTTCATGAGAAAGTAACTAACATGCCTTCATTTTGTGATGAACATCCGTCAGCTTGTGGTGACTCCTATTCAGTCAGTCCTGTGAACCTTACCAAATATAAAAAAGCCGCGATCTAAAAGACCGCGGCAATTCAAACTCAATAACTTAACTACAAACTAAGATTACTCCTGCTCGTCCTCTCCTACCGGATCCTCTTCAAAAGATTCAACGGCTTCATCAACAGTGCGATAATGGTTAAATACGGTAATCAACTTGGTAACCATCAGCAGACTTTCAATACGCTGATTGGCACCCGCAATACGCAGATCTCCACCGGCATTGCGCATCGTTGTGAGTCCGCCGATCAAAATTCCGAGACCCGAGGAATTCATAAATTTAACATTGCTCAAATCAGCAACAACTTCCAGGCGCCCCTTGTCAATAAAGTCATGCAACTCATCATTAAATTTCGTTGCATCGGGCCCTCCCATCAGGTTACCGCTAAATTCAATTACAATGCAGTTATAACGCTCTTTTATCGAGTAATTCATAAAAACAACCTCACATTAGTTGCCTCTCTGGTTAAATTTGATGCCTAAATATAAAAGACTTACTGATTAATGCGAATTTGATTAAAAAAACTAAAGAGCTATTTATCGAGGACCTGGAAGGTATGCAGTGAATATAATAAACAGTACAATGACATCACGCTTATCGTTATCAAAAGGGATGTCTAACCTGCCCGACCTTTTTGGTGTAAACAACCCTTTTTAAAAATATAAAAGTCCAATAAACTTTATCTGAATAACCACTGTTAGAAATGTACCTGATTGCAGGCATTTGCGTTGCTTCAAATTTCCAATAGATTTTCTTTATAAATTCTTTGCTTCATTACCGTACTTGATAATAAAGCTGAGGTTTAACCTAAGAGCAATTTTACATGAGCTGGAAAAAAACGCTTCTTATCAGTTTAGGAATTCTAGGGGCTGGGGCTTTGCTTATAACGCTGATCTTTTCTACTGAACCAACGGCCAAACGGGCCGGAGCTACCCAACAAACAGCTATGCTTGTGGATGTCACCACAGCTGAAAGGGGAACCTACCACCCCACTATTCAGGCAATGGGCACGGTTGAACCTGCACAGGATATCAATTTGAGTGCCCGAGTGAATGGTGAGGTCCTAGAGCTTTCGAAAAGCTTTACACCTGGTGGATATGTCGAAAAGGGCGACACGTTGCTACAGATTGATCCATCTGACTATCGACATACCTTGCAGCAACGCCAGAGCGAATTGAGCCAGGCCTCATCCGATCTTACGCTCGAAATGGGGCTCCAAGAAGCAGCCCAAAAAGAATTTAAAACCTATGGCGACAGCCTTTCCGAAGAAAACAGGGCGCGAGTACTTCGCAAACCGCAGCTCAAAGCTGCAAAAGCCCGCGTTCAGTCGGCTGAGGCAGCAGTTGAGCAAGCAAAGCTGAACCTCAGGCGTACAACAGTACGAGCTCCTTTTGATGCCCATATTCTGAGTCGCAACGTCAATGTAGGATCCCAGGTAGCTGCTGGCGATAACCTTGGACGGCTTGTTGGTCTGGATGAATACTGGGTGGAAGCAACCGTACCGGTATCTTCTCTTCAATGGATTTCCATTCCCGATAATAATTCGGAAGGGGCCAAAGTTCGGCTGCAAAATCGAACGGCATGGCCGGACGATACCTACCGTACTGGATCTATTCATAAGCTTCTGGGATCACTGGGCCAGCAAACCCGCATGGCGCGAATCTTAATCTCTGTTCCAGACCCTCAGGGATATCACTCCGATGCCGACGTGCCCCGCTTGATGATTGGATCATTTGTAGAGGCCAATATCAGGGCAGAACAACTTGCCGATGTAATCCGTCTGAACCGTGATTATATACGAGAGAACGAAACGGTGTGGGTCATGCAAGACGGGCAGCTGGACATTCGAGATGTGTCGATCCTTTTTCGTGATTCGCAGTATGCTTATATCAACAACGGCTTAAATGAAAACGACAAAGTGGTAACCACCAATCTATCAACGGTGACCGATGGTGCCCCGTTACGCCTGGAAGGATCAGACAGTAGCTCAGAACAAGATTCGCTATCTGCGCAGTAACACCTGAATTGAACGAAAGGCTTAAGACAGCAGTCAATGAGTAATTCTGATAAACATTCCGGCAATACCAACAACACGGGACTCATCGCCTACATGGCTCGAAATCCCATTGCCGCCAACCTCCTGATGATTATCCTGCTCGGCGGCGGTATCTGGACGGTCTTCAATATCCAAAAAGAAGTATTCCCCCAATACCAACTGGATGTGGTTGAAGTAAGTGTAACGTATCCCGGAGCTGCTCCGGCCGAAGTGGAACAGGGAATTTTGCGTCCTGTAGAGGAGGCCATCCGCGGTGTGGAAGGCATCAAGGAAGTGACTTCTACCGCCTACGAAGGCTCGGGAGATGTATCTATTGAGCTGGTAAGCGGCACCGATCGCATGAAAACCTTCCAGGATATCGATCAGGCGGTAAATCGGATTAACACCTTTCCTGACGATATTGAAGAGCCCGAAGTACGGCTGCAGTCTAATCAGCAGGAAGTGATGTCCATCGGTCTCTATGGGGATACGGATATCTGGACACTTCGCAAGCTGGCCGAAAATATGCGCGACCGGCTGTTGAACAGCGAAGAAATTACGCAGGTAGAAATCGGCAATGTGCCCGACTATGTTACTCATATCGAAATTCCCCGAAAACGCCTGCGCGAGTACAATATGACGCTGGGAGAGATTGCTGATATCATTGCTCAATCAAGCGAAGATATCCCGGCCGGGGCCATAGAAACCAATGCCGGTGAAATCCTTTTGCGGATGCAGGAGCGCAAACAGTGGGCTGATGAATATAGCAATATTGAAATTATACCCTCCGAGACAGGCGGCTCCATCAGGCTGGCGGATCTTGCCAGCATAACCGACGGTTTCGAAGAGACCGGCTTTCATGGCACCTTTAATCAACAACCAACTGTTGACCTTCAGATTTACCGCGTAGGTGATCAGTCGCCGCTGAATATTGCCGCTACCGTGAAACAGATTCTCGAAGAGTCAGAATCAACATTGCCGCCGGGTATCAAATACCGTATTGACAGCAGCAGTGCCCAGGATTACCGTGAACGACTGTCACTTCTGACTGAAAATGGTGTCATCGCCATCCTAATCGTCCTGTTTATCCTGGCCCTTTTCCTGGAATACCGGCTGGCCTTTTGGGTGATGATGGGTATGACTATCTCCTTTGTAGGTGGGCTATTGTTCTTACCTATATTTGGACTCAGCATCAATATGATTTCGATGTTTGGCTTTTTGGTTGTCCTGGGCATTGTTGTTGACGATGCCATTGTGGTGGGTGAGAATGTCTACGAGTACCGCCAGCAGGGCATGAATTTTATTGAAGCAGCAATCGCCGGTGCCAAAGACATGAGCAAGCCGGTTACCTTTGCAATAATCACAAATATTATCGCTTTTATACCGCTCCTGTTCATTCCTGGAACAACCGGTAAATACTGGTGGCCTCTGCCTGCTGTAGTCATTATCGTACTGGCTGTCTCCCTGTTGGAAGCTTTATTTATTCTGCCGGCTCACCTGGCGCACAGCTCCAAAAAAGAGAGCAGATTCAAAATTGGCAAGAACCTGCATCGGTGGCAGCAAGCTTTTGCTAAGCGAGTCAGTCACTTTATTAACACTTACTATCGTGCCTTTCTCGATCTTTGTCTTCAGAACCGGTATATCACCCTTAGCATTGCTATTGCAGTACTCCTGGTAGTTGGGGGATACGGCTACAGCGGCCACATGGGGATGGTGATGATGCCTGAATCTTCAGCCGATGAGATTGAATCGGGCGTCTCTCTGCCTGTTGGTACCACACCAGCCCAGGCGGCAAAAGTCGCTCGCGAAATTTCAAATTCTACGCAACGCATGTTTGACGAACATAACCTGGATCGCGTAGCTGAGGGCATCAAAACCAATGTACGGGGACAAAGCTTTATTGATGTTGAAATCGTCATGAAACCACCAAGTAAACGCGATATGACGGCCCAGCAGGTCATTGAGCTATGGCGTGATGAGATCGGGGATATAGAAGGCGTGGATCAGATCAATTTTGAGGCCGAGCGCGGGCCCGCGGGCTATCTTCCGGATATCAGCGTCGATCTCAGCCATTCGAACATCGACGTGCTTGAAAAGGCAAGTACCTCCTTTGTAGAGCGGGTAGAATCCTTTGATGCCACCCGAGATGTCAATGACAACTACAACCGCGGTAAAGCGCAATTTGATTTTAAGCTGTTACCAGAAGGACGCCAGCTGGGTCTCACCCCCTCTATGGTTGGGGAACAGTTGCGCAATGCCTTTTATGGCGCCTTGGCTATGCGTCAGCTCCGTGGTACCAATGAGATTGAAGTGCGGGTAAAACTGCCATATGAGCAACGCAAAGATATCCATCACCTTGAAAACTTTGTTATTCAAACGCCAAACGGCACCGAAGTTCCCCTGATGGATGTTGTAGAAGTTAAGCAGGGCGAAGCTTTTACTTCTATCAACCGGCGCGACGGCCGACGTGTGGTTTCGGTAAGCATGGATGCCGAGCCTTCTGATGCAGTCGGTCGCGTACTTGAATCGTTGAAAGCGGAAGTCTTGCCTAGTCTTCGGGATGACTTCACCGGCATCACATGGAGCTTTGAAGGAAGTCAGGCCGAAATGCGAGAGTCCACGCAGGCCCTCTGGGGTGGATTTGCGCTGGCTATGGTCGTCATCTACGCACTACTAGCTGTGGCCTTTGGCAGCTACATCCAACCGTTGATCGTGATGGGAGCCATTCCCTTTGGAGTAGTTGGTGCCGTCATTGGCCACATCCTGTTGGGATATAATCTCTCATTAGTCAGCTTGATGGGTATTATTGCTCTATCCGGAGTAGTATTGAACGACTCCCTGATTATGATTGATCTGGCAAATAAAAAGCGGGGCAAGTTGTCAGCTTTTGATGCGATCCATGAAGCAGGACTGCGCCGCTTTCGCCCCATCATCCTTACTACGCTAACCACCTTTGGCGGTCTCATGCCCATAATCATGGAAACCTCTCGACAGGCTTATCACCTGATACCGATGGCTATTTCTCTTGGTTTCGGGATTATTTTTGCCACCTCAATCATTCTTGTCATCGTCCCATGCCTTTATATGATCCTGGAGGATATCCTTCCCTTTTTCCAAACGACATAAGAAAAAATTGGTTGCTTGTAATAAATAACCTCATCTAAACTATGAGCGTAATTCAGCAAGTGGGTAAGAATTAACACTACAAAAGTGTTGGTGTTTAACCCTTGGTAAGGTCTTGAAATATTTTTCTTATTTAGATTTGGAGTTAGAGTTGTGAAACGGAAGGTGTAATAGTCGGTAATACCACTCATTTTTTCCACACATTTAAAAAAAACAAAGACCCCACACGTTCAAATGTGAGGCCCTTACTATTCATTAAGAGAGACGCTACTTGAGCGTATTTTCAATTCACGACAAATAATTGGATATAACTATTTGTTTTTAATTAAGTTAGAGGATCTACTAATCACTTACTTATTTACTTCGAACCACTATAGTAAATAAGTCCCCCACTTTTCCCTCCGGACCAAAAATCAACGAGGGCGTCAGCATCCATATCTACAAAGTTAGGGCTAGCCAGTTTGGGCACATCAATAGCTACGGGAAGTGATTGCTGCTCAAACGTCGGTTGCTGTACAGACCCCGTATTGCGATAAAACAAGAGTCCCTGGCTTTTAGTCCCTAAAAACAAGTCCAGATCTCCGTCTGCATCCACATCATAAAGTGCAGGCACACTCCGGTGATCTGCCTTCACATTTGGAAACGCATTTTCTTGCAACACAAAATCCGGAGATTCTGTGGACCCATTATTACGATAGAAAAATATGCCTCCCCCCGATTCGCCGACCAGTAAATCTAAATCACCGTCATCATCCAAATCGCCAAGCGCCGGTACGCTGTTACTTCCACGAGCTAATTCCACAAACGACTCACTCACTGATTTAAACCCATCATCCGTATTGCGGTAATAGGCAATTCGTCCTTTCCATGTGCCGAGCAACAGATCATCGCGTCCGTCATTGTTCAGATCACCCAGAGCCGGTGCATAATGGTAGGCATTGGGCAATTCCAGGGCTTCAGACTTATGCAGGGACGGTTCACTGGCAGTGCCGCGGTTTTCGAACTTATAGACGAGGGAGGTGTTTCCGTTTCCGGGATCAATCTTGTTGGCAAGAAGTAGATCGTTGTCACCATCGCCATCGAGATCTCCCGAGGCCGGAATGCTTTCATTGCCAATATCTACGTTGCTCAAAAATTGCTTTGATCGCTGTTTAAAGTTTCCGTTTTCCGTCTGCTCATAAAAGTAGAAGTTCTCAGCAAGTGTCTGATTGGCATTATAGGCGCCGCCCAATACACCGACAAAAAGATCCAGATCACCATCCTGTCCCCAATCTGCAAAGGCAGGAGCATTATAACCGCTCGACTTTATGGGATCAGACAAGGGGAAAGATTCCGGTTCTCCCTGGAGCTCAGGGTTACTGCAGGAACCTTCATTTCTGATAAGTAAGAGGCTCGGCTCAAAGAAATCGCCCCAGAAAAGATCTTGGTCATTGTCGTTATCGATATCAGCGAAAGTTAGCGTGTTGGCCCCGTGCATGGTCCCAATCTGTTTAACAATCTCAATGCCTTCAAACTGCTTACTGACCAGCTTAAATTTTGGCACTTCCCGATCATCCAAGCCTGTTGATTCATACCGCATTACGGTGCCATCCAACCGACCAATAAAAAGGTCGAGCTTGCCGTCACAATCAATATCTGTGACATTGGGTATATTCTGTCGATCCGAAAAAATGGGTTTGCCATTGACATCCTTCAGTGAATCGGAAACAAGCGTAAAGTCAGGATTCTCAGGCGAACCGTCATTGCGATAATAACGGATATAGCTGTAGGGCTGTTCCGTTAATAGGTCGAAATCTCCATCCTGATCCAAATCGGCAAAACGGAACCATTCTCCTATCGCCAGATCACGATAACGATCCGTTCTCCAGGTCAACTCAGACTTCGATTCCCCTGCTTTGTTTTCAAAAAACATAAGTTCATCCGAATTCTCCTGGACAAACAGATCCGGATCCTTGTCGGCATCGATATCCACAAACTGGGGACGCGGCGTATTAAATCCACCGAGAAATGGATATTCGATTAACTGCTCCTGGGCATCATGTACGGGGAATGGGGTTATCTCACGCTCAAAATTACTCGGCTTTTGCTTTGTACTTCCCGTTATGGATCGCGGGCTTTGACATCCCACAGTCATTAGTGCAGTAATAGTAAATAGAATAAAGCGCATATCAGGCATGTTCTCTAAGGATAAAAAGATAGCTGTTAGGGATTTGAATGACCGACAGATCCGGTACTTTTGTCAGATATCTGCCTGATGTTGAATGGATATTACCAGCGGGCATTGGTACCAATACCGGACGGATAACTATCAACTTCAATCACCTTTTCGATTACCCCGCTTTCTGTGTTAATCACCGTGACAGTACCCGGCTGTTCACTGGCAGGTGCAGACTGATCTGCCATATATGTCCCCTTCCGATTGTTATTCGAAATGTAGAGGTATTTTCCATCCGCCGACAACGCGCTGCCATGAGGCTGGGCAATGCCCTCTCCTTCAAATACGGCATCCACCGTACGCGTCTTCATATCCAGCTTCGTGATCGTATGGGCCTCTTTATTTCCAAAATAGACATACCGTCCATCCGGTGAGTACACGGGATGCCAAGGCTGGGCATTTACATCGATGGTATCAGTTACCGCAGGCGACGATGGATCACTGAGATCAAAGACAAGTGCTTTACCCGTAACCTGACCGGTAACAACCATCGTCTTGCCGTCGGGTGACATGGTAAAATCTACAAATACATGTGTTTGGCCGCCCATGGTTGTAAGATTTGTTTCTCCGCTGTCGTTATTAATGGATAGAATCTGATTTTCTGCCAGACTCGCTATATAGGACCAGGTACCGTCGGGAGTAGTCGTAAGAGCATGCGGACGCGCAAAGAAGGTATCGACTTTTTTCTGAACCGTCATATCCGAGCGACGGATCATTACCAAACTCTGCGGCGGATTCACTGCACTCATCGATCGCCCCACGAGAAGCAGATCCTTTGTGGGATGCAGAGACAGCAGTCCCGGCACCTCCATGGAGGCTTGTCCCACAAGTTCGTTTTGCCGGTTGAATTTGAGCACGCGATTTTCTCCAATCAACGTTACATACCAAAACGATCCATCAGGCTCTGCCACCGTGTGATGGGGCTTGGCATTTTCCGAAAACCCCAGCTCTTGGAGGTCAATTCTGTCAACAATCTCATTGGTTTCCACGTCAATAACAGCCAGCGTAGCTTCGCCCTGGTTGCAAACGTAGATATGCTGCTTTGTACTGCTAGTAGTCCCGGTATCCCCACCGGAATTACTCTGGCCCGCAACCGGTGAACCAGAGCTTATAATCAAAGCAATTGTTAACAGTAACGTACCAAATACAGAGTTTTTGAAACATTGCATAAGCACAAAAACGACTACTCATTCATTGCGATTAAAGTAATATAATTAGTTCAGCTTAGATTAATTACCGAGAATTTTTCTTCTTGGTAGTAGGCATAGGATTCAGGATGAACAGCCCTTCTGCTGAACTACTCATAATGACAATACCGCTGTCAAAGTAAGGATAGTTGCTCCAGGTTCCGGCAAAGCCCGGCTTATCCTCTCCAAATGGCTCCGTGTCGAAGTATCCTTTCTTCACAGGATTTGCTGGATCGCTTACATCAAGCACCTGCAGGCCACTAACATAGTTCGACTGATACATCATATCACCTTTGATATATAAGTTGTGATCAGAGGATGCATTGTCGAAAAAGTATTCACGGACAAACTGCGGATCATCCAGGTCGGTCACATCCCAAATGAGAGTACGCGTACGATCAACATTTCCCGTCAGTTCATCCAGCTCATCATTCTGGAGAAAATACTTGTGATCTTCAGTCAACCATCCCTGGTGTACGTAAGCATAATCAGGATAGGAAGCTGTTGACAACGCTTTCGGATTCTTTTTGTCCGTTACATTGGCAATACTGATAGCTGTTTCATTAGCACCAATGCAGATTTCGTCTCCTTTATGTTCTTTATCCGGCCCGTGGTAAGTTACGCACTGCGCGTCATGAGTATACCCCGTTCCGCTTCGTCCGGTAGAGGGATCAGCAAAGCAACCTGCAAAAGTTGGATTTGTAGGATCCTGAATATTGATCATGTGCAAGCCACCACCACAGGTTTTTCCACCGCCGCTGCTACCCACAGCATAAGCAAAACCAGTATCAGTATTGATAACCACGTTATGTACACTATGAACCTTCCCGTAATGGGCATCCTCTTCTAGTGTGAGAGGTTCGCCGTTATAGTCGCGAAGCTTAGTGAGATCAACAACCTGCATGCCGTGTTCACCGGCGTTATCCGATACAACATAAGCGTGATTTTTATACACCTTGATGTCGCGCCAAACGCTGGCATTCGCACTATCGGGCTTGGGTAAGTTACCGACATAAACCGGACTGGAAGGATTACTGACATCGACAAACGAAGTACCGTCCATTCGTCCGACGAGTGCGTACTCTTTGCCAGTCTGCGGATCGGTCCATCCCCAAATATCGTTGAGGCGAACACCGCGATCTGCTCCTATTGCATCGTTGGGCAGGAAGGAAAGCAAATTAACGTTATTACATCCAAAGAGATTAGCCGTGCCATTTTCACATTTAACTTTTTCAGTGATAGGCTCGAGCACTGAGCTCTTGCTAAGCACTGTGGACATAACAGACCATCCGGTCTGGTTATCTTTTTGCATAATGGCAGCTGTTCCAGCACCATAATCGGCACCAACAAGTCCGGCAACGGCGATATCTTCACCTACTGCAATAGTTCCAGCAAAACGGTCTCCATGTTTACGATCAGGGCCGTTGAGCTTGGAAACGCCTGCCCAGTTCTTGCTGTCTTTGTCCCATTTGTACTCGTAAAGCGCACCTTTTCGTCCATCGGCACCAGGCGCGCCAATCCATGCTTCATTTCCTACAAATGCTATCGCAGAACCGAATCCATAGCGCGGACCTCCATCGTAGGCCACCAGCTGACCGGTTGCTTTCCATCCATTATTATTTTGAAACACAAATACAGCTCCCGATCCTCCAGTCTGACGAGGAGCACCAATGAGCGCCAATTTCCCCCGCAGGTTTATTGTAGAGCCAAAGCGTGCTTCTTCATCAACATTATCATTCACCAGGGTTGCCTGTTTTTTCCAGCTTCCCATTTCGTTGCCAAACACATAAACGGCACCACCTTTGTGGCGGGGAGCACCAATGAACAATTGCGACCCTTCAACAGCCAACGCCGATCCAAAACTAGTACCACGCGACGTATCGGGATTAGCCAACCGTGCCTGCTGCGACCATGAACCGTTCCCTTTCTTAAAGACATAAACAGCACCAGCACCATCATTTTCGCCGGGTGCACCAATAAATGCAAGATCATTATGCTGTGCTACACTGGCTCCAAACTCGATTTCTGAGGTGTCAGGCGAAGTAATGCGAGCTCCCTGACTCCATGAGCCATCGCTTCCTTTTTCAAAAACATAAAAAGCTCCACGCTCATTATTCTTTTCAGGAGCGCCGATCAAGATCTGACGGCCGGCAGCATCCAGTGAGGTACCAAAGCCATCACCAATCTCACCATCCGAAGCCGATAGCTGGGCCTGTTGCGCCCATTCGGAATTCGAACGACGAAAAATATAAACCATACCGGGCTGATGAGCATTCGACGGTTCGCCGATAAATACCGAACCGTCAGCAACATCCACCGCACGAGCAAAACCCATCATGGCTTCCGCATTGCTCGTTGGTGTGGTCTGCGCATTTGCTGAAAAACAAGCAAGTGAAAAAAGAAATAGAGAGACTGTTGTAATAAACCGTTTCATGAATAAATAAGGTTAGGTGAAAATGGCCTTCTTTTCTGTGGCATACTTATCAAAATTATTGATGATAAGCAACCAGACAGACGTAATAAGGTTTTAAATCTTACAATAAAATGACCTTTTAAACCTTACTACAGCCACTTCTCAGGAAATACCGACAGTAGTGGACATCCCGGCTTATCACATTTCCATCATTCTATCACTCCATAGGATTTGTTTGTCAATTGCTCTTCATTTTAAAATCCGTATAACCTGTATTACCAGATCTTATTGCCTTATGGGTTTCACTCTTCGGCAATAATAAGCTGCTTTTCCCAATACCGAGGTTACACCATTTCAAGACGACTACATATAGGCGTAAATATTCGATTAAAAGTGTAATACTTTGCTCTACGCTGACCCAAGCAATTAAACTTCAACTATTTATACTATATCAGCATCTCTTTTTTGCATCTGTATATACAAATTGCTGGCAGCTACTAAACCCAAACTATGAACCAAGAAATGAATCAGCGCATGCAACATGCCAAAGTAAACAGAAGAAAAATCAGTATCAGATGATGCACCGGTTTAACGAACAGATGCAAATGACCCGTCCAGGGATTTTCAGCAATAATACCTTCTAATTTGGGTTACAAATATTTGTCTCCATTCAGTACCATGAAGGGAGTTTCAATTTCATAGCTGACCTCACGCGTGTGATCTTTTTCCATGATCTTTTGGAAAATGTTTTTTTGATAACGAGTCAAGGTTATAAGGTTAGCATTTCGAGTTTCCATATAGTCTAGCAATCCGTCGTAAAAAGACGGATTAAAAACCCGTTGGAAAGACATCTTTTCATATTTTAGCCGTTCTTTGACGACCTCTCGAAATCCCCTGTATTTGATAAGCTCGTTAAAGCTGTCCTCGGTAAATACATGCAACACGTGTAGCTGAGCGTTAAAATATTTTGCCCATTTCAAGGTGTCTTCAAGTGCTGATAAATCCCCGTTGTTGAAATCAGTCATAAATAAGATGTCTTCAAAACCCGTATAGGTACTTTTTTCAGGAACAGAAAGCACAGGAATTTTTGCTTTTGAAAGAACTTCCATTGCAGTGCTCCCAAGCAATCTTCTGCCGCCGGAGCTCCCTTTATTGCCTATCAGGATCAGGTCAGCTTGTTTTTCTTCCGCCTGTCGAAGAATTGCAGGGCCGGGATCTCCAATCTCTGTAACGGCCTGAGATTCAATTTCTCTAAACCGGTCATCGCTCATCATCCGTTCTGTTAGTCTCTCTGATGCAATTGAAAAGGTACTGCTGACCGAGTGCATTAAGAAAAGTTGTGCCTCTGTAGCTAATGCAAACTCAATAGCAAAAGAAACAGCAGTTTCGGAGCAGGTTGAAAAATCAGTCGGTACCAGAATGTTTTTAATATCCATTTTCAGATTCTCCCTCCAGGAATAACAGCACGAACAGTAACTGTTAAAAACCGGTAAATTCTAGATCAGTCACTTAATTTTCCTGTTTATTAACTGCAGTTGTACTATGCTTCTTGTTAACATTACAGCAAGATGGACAGGACGTTACCTTATTATAAAAAGTGTATTCGTTTTTTATAAAGCTTCTTTATCAGTATCAAATTTCCCGAGCTCAACCATACCTTTTCTTATGGGCAACCAAACAAAGTTAACTTGATGAAGTTCACGTACTCCGACTTTTTTTTGTAGTAAGTAGTTATTTATCTGTCCCCATAATAGGAATACTTGAGTGTAATTTTAGACTACCGTATGATCGGCAATCAGCTCGGACATAGGCATTCCCCAACCAGATATTTTACCACCAAGAGTATAATACATGGTCTTAAATCCCATTTTGAGCATATGCGGGGTGTAGCCCATTTTGAGAATACTGGTATCTCCGCCCCACCATTCATCGGTATGCATATAAAAACCTTTGTGGTCGCCCATATCCCCCATGCAGATCAACTTGAATTTAAGCGGATCAATGGAGTCCTTAGGTTCATAACCTCCCACCTCTTTGCCAATTACTTTCGCCAGCACTTCTGCTTCCAGGTGCCCGAGGGAACCAAGCTTTGGAACTGTTACAGATGCTGCATCACCTACCGCAAATACTTCAGGGTAATCGGGGTTACGCATGTGCAAATCGGTAACTATGAATCCCTGGTCATCCGAAATGGGTAGCCCTTTCAAAAAGGCATGTGGCTTCCAGTTTGGGAAAATGATTTTAAGTTCTGCTTCCAGGCTGCTGCCGTCTCTAAACTCAATGCCATCCTCGTAAATACGTTTTATCCCTTTTGTATTAGCTTGATAGCCAAAGCCCATCTCCTTGACCATCGGTAGCAACTGTTCCAAAATCTGCTCTCCGGCATCCTCGGCAATTACCTCTGCTGGTGTAAACATGGTGATATTTTCAGCTCCGCCTAACCCTTTCTTTTCAAGCCAGGAAGCCATAGAGAAAGAAATTTCCACGGGTGGGCCTTCACAGGCTGCTTCTGCTACGGGAATATCAGGCAACTTTTCACTTTTACCCTGTACAAACAGGTCTGAACCAATGGCTACCGCCCCCCCTTTATAGCCACCACCGTGTAGATACCTGCGCACCTTGTCACCATAATAGGTATCAGAGAAGGTATGTCCATATTTACCAAATCCCTCGATTTCGTCGAATGCAAGTCTATTCCCTAACGCAATCACGAGGTAATCGTACGAAATTTCTTCTGCAGCCGATCCCAATCGTTCTACAGGAGTGTACTCAACCTGTTTACTCTCTACATCAATTTGCCGCACTTCGGCCTGGATGAAATCAATATTGTCTCGATCCAGAAATTTTATGAACCCCATATGCAGCGATTGTTCCGGGTTATTGTTGTTCCAAACTTCAAGCGGAATATTGGGTATAAAGGTCAGATAGGGTTTGCGATCGATACAGGTTATACGAACTTTTTCACCAGCATATTCTCGAATGTATCGGGCAGTAGTCAAACCGGCAAAGTTGGTGCCTAAAACAAGGATGTGTGGTTGTGAATCCATGATGGTAGTTATTTAGGAGCTAAAATTGAATAACCAGAACTGTTATAAATTTATGTTTTAAATATAGCAATACATAGAAACTGCGAAAGACATTTGTTAATTGCTATAATCCTATGGACTTCATTGCTGTAGGAGATTTTCCTAATCTAAACATCTCTTTTCTCTTCTACCCTGTAACCAGCAATTCGCTTACCTTTTTTAAGCGCCTAAAAATCTAATGACGAACATCCAAAGCAACTACGGAGTTATTATTCATGGGTCTAGTGAAGCAAACAACTCAGAGAGGGGCGCGAAATGTGCATGATGAACCCAATGGTGATGGACATGAGTGTTTCGATTGTAAGTTCCACCGATGTCGATCCCAAGAGCTTTGATACTATTATTGTGGACCACGCATCCGAACAGAACAATCACAAAAATGATGTTCCACACAATGCCTGCCGTGCTGCTTCCACCCCATATGCCAGCAAAAGTGATCCACAAAATGAGTAACACGAAGGTCCAGTGAACCTGTATCCTTATGCCAGCCACCTTACTGAGGATCAACGCCCTTTTCATCTTCTGTATTGACTTAAACAGTTTCGTAGTAAGTAGTTAATCTAAAAGTGTAGCAATCCCATCCCCTTTTTTGTAAGCAACATCAGGCTTTTCTTGTAATGATATCCTTATGATTCTTTGATTCGATGATCGTTAGTCTGAACGAAAAAATTGTGGACTGATTTGCAACATTGCCCACCCCCAGTGTTGCGTTTCTTTTGCATTTCGACTCTGCAGGTTTTGCAAGGACGATGTCGGCAACATCATCGAATAGCCTGCCTTCAAGAGGATGTCTTCCGTAAATTGGTAACTTAGTGACAAGTCAAATTCCGAACCCAGATTTTGATCAAGTCTCTCTGAGACATTACTCGGATTCATAATATTATTTGCCAATGCAAAATGATGATAGGTCAAATTTAAATCAGCTGCCTCATTGAGCTGGTAGACTGCTCCAAAATGAGCATCCTGCAAGCCACCGCCCCGGGTATCAGATGGAATACTCAGGAAATAATCCATATGCCCGTAAAACTTATGATTGGTTGCATACAGCGTGCTAAATGCATTTCGGGCAGGATTTGCATCCCCGGCCTCTCCTCCTGATAAGTAGTCATAGCCGGCTTTTAAACCTAATCTATCTACATTATATGCGCCCTGAATAGCAACCATATAAGCCGAAATATTGCGCCGTGTTGCATCGTCTCCTTGCTGCAGATATACTTCACCCGATAGCTGCAACGGTTGGCTGTTAAATTTCAGCTGCGTTCCATAGGTATAACGGTAATTAATATCTGTTTGAGGCTCAAATCCATCGGTTACAAAAATTACTGATGCATCAACAACATCGCCGAATGAGCGATTTATCCAGAAATAAGAGAGTATCTTGTAGTTGCTAAGAGTATAATTATTGCCAAGTATATTAGCTGATTCCTGGTTATAGGCTCCACCGATATCTATACGTAAATCGGATGAAGGTGCTCGATACCGGGCCACCATCGCATCGTGGCTACGTCCCTGCTGCGTCCAGTTTACGCTTCCCAACAAGCGCTGGTTATCATACACTAGCTCTTGCCGACCCAGTTTGAGTTGTATCCCTTTCGATATATTTAGCTGAGCCCAGGCTTCGTGGATATTCAGGTTGGCGTTATCCTGCAACTGCTCGACCTCTCCCCATACGCGCACATCCTGGCCAGCCACTTTTATTTTGTAATTGTCGGATTCGTACATGGCCGACAGGCGCATACGTTGCGAGACAAAATAGGCCGGCTCCGTAGCAGGTGTTCGCAACTGTTGATAGCCGTTTCGATATTCAGTTCTCGGCCGGAACTCCCCCTCAACACTCAGCTGAGCATGGAGGAAAGCCGGCATCAATAATATCATCGAAAGACCCAATAGCGTGATCTTTTTAAATCTGCACATAAATAACTATTTGACCTGTAAGTTCTAATTTTCTCGGACGATGAGCGTGCCTTTCATACCGCCGGCATAGTGCCCCGGGAAAGTACAGATGTACTGGTATCTGCCCGGTTTTTCTGGGGCGTCAAATGTTACCGTCACCGTTTCGCCCCCACCGGCCAAGCCACTATGTGCAATTATCTTGTCGGTCATACTTGGAGCGATATACTCATTGTCGGCAGCACTTGCTGATTTATTGGCCACAGCCGTAGCATCAACCCCAGCTTTGAGCAGCACAAAATTGTGAGCCATCGCATTTTTAGGGAAATCGCTGATGGTAGTCAGCTCAACTTTAATCTTTTGACCTGGTTCGGCCGTAATTTCCGTGACCGAAAATTTCATATCGTCGCTGCCTTCCATGGTCACCGTTTTGACATCCTGCGCATCAGCTGCCTGAAATAATACTCCTGTGATGAAAATTACAGCGAACGTAAATCGAATAATTTTATCGGAAATCATAATGATTAATAGTTTTTGAATTAAAAGTAATTGCCGCACTACTAATTAGCGCAGTGCGGCAATAGTCGGTATTTAACCTTGTGGATTAAAAATATTTGGCTGCTCTTCGCCTTCGACCTCAATGACGCCCAACATGCCCTTGCGATTGTATCGTGTGAGGGCATGATCAACCAAGAAGCTTTTTTCGGGCACGGGAAAATCCATCTCAAAAATGCCGCAGCTTCCCGGTGCTACAGCACAAGTTTGAACATATTTTTCCGGCTCGCTGGCAATGGCACCTTCGCGCCAGGCCTTTTTCCAGACATTGCCAATAGCATGAAAGCTGCTCGTCAGATTGGGCCCGCCGGTAACCATGAATACGCGCGCCGTATCACCAACGTTCGTCTTCATCGTACCATAGCCTTTTTCCGTCAATGCTTTCTTCTCTCCGTTGAGCAACACGTATGTAGGATTTTCGGCCTTCATCGATTCGACGTCAATATAGTGGAACCCTTTTTCACCCGCTTCTTTGTTGGTATACACTTCGTGCTGACCGAGATAGAATTCGTGATCAACCTCGGGCAGACCTTCGTGTGGCTCCACAACGATCATCCCGAACATGCCGCTGCTGATGTGCTGGTCCAGCTTCGGCACCGCGCAGTGATAAATAAAAGCTCCTGGATACATCATCTTCACATGCAGATCTTTGGATTGTCCCGGAGGGCAAAGTGTGGCTTTAGATCCACCACCAGTGCCGTAAACAGCATGAAAGTCCACATTGTGTAGCAACGTATTCTGCGAGTTATTTTTGAACGTCAGGTTGATCTTGTCGCCCTGCCGCACGCGTATCATCGGGCCCGGTACCTGTCCACCGTAGGTCATGTATTTGAACTCTACGCCCGGCTCAATCTCGCTGATCAAATCCTTGCTTTCCAGCGTGATATCATGCGTTACGGATCTGTTTCGATTTATTGGCGACGGAATATCCGTGGGATCAGCAGCTACGCGGTCGACCTTTGGTGCATTGCGAGCAGACTTTCGGCTGCCATTCGATGCGGCCCGTGCTGCATTATCTCCAAGCGGCAAGCCAGCCAGCAAACCACCGGATAGCATCGCACCACCAATATTCTTCATAAACTGCTTGCGGCTTACACCACTCTGCGATTCGACTTTTTGTTCGGTTTCATCGATATGTTGTTTGTCATTCGTCATAAATACTCACCTTAAATATCACTAATTAATATTTAATAGTATTTTATCTTCTATTACATGATTCAACAATTGACACATGCTAGGCGTTCGTCCATCAAACTGAACCTTAGAATTACAGAAGATTATCTTTTAAAGATCAGCAACAGCCAGAGCCTTGTAATTCCCTAATTGCCTATCAACTATAATATCATAACCAGAAGAACTCCAAGACATATTAGTTGCATTTCTATTTAAGACAATCTACTCTTAAATTATAAGATTTATTCCTTCCCTTCAAGAAATGAAGCAGCATTCTAATTTTCTGGGTGACAGTGTTGTCAGATATATTGATTGATCAGGTTTTCGTAATACTCCTGATGGCCACTGCGTTGCTGGGGTTCACCACTTTCCCCGGCAATGCTGCGCAGATCTTCAAGCGAGAGATTGCCATTTTCAAACTCGGCTCCTTTTCCAGCATCATAAGAGGCATACCGCTGTTTCCGGAGCTTTTTATATTCTGAATCCTCCAGAATCGCATGAGCTGTTTTCAGGGCCCGGGCGAAGATATCCATCCCACCTATGTGAGCATAAAAGAGATCCTTGAGATCTGTTGAATTCCGTCGAATTTTGGCATCAAAGTTGATTCCACCGGTTTCAAATCCACCATTTTGCAAGATTACCAACATAGCCTGCGTGACCTCAAAAATATCGGCGGGAAACTGGTCGGTATCCCAGCCGTTTTGGTAGTCACCCCGATTGGCATCAATACTGCCCAAAAGCCCGGCGTCGGCCGCTACCTGGAGTTCATGCTCAAAGGTGTGTTTGGCCAGGATAGCGTGATTGACTTCCAGGTTGATCTTGAAATCCTCATCCAGCCCATATTCCTGCAAGAACCCGGTCACGGTTGCCGCATCAAAATCATACTGGTGCTTCATTGGCTCCATTGGCTTCGGCTCAATCAGGAATGTGCCATCAAAACCATTTTTGCGTCCATAATCTTTGGCCATATGCAGGAAACGAGCCAAGTGATCCCGCTCGCGCTTCATATCGGTATTGAGCAGCGACTGGTAGCCTTCGCGGCCGCCCCAGAACACATAATTTGAACCGCCAAGCTCAATTGTCGCATCCAGCGCTCGTTTAACCTGTGCCCCCGCATGAGCCAGCACCTCAAAGTCAGGGTTGGTGGCAGCGCCATTCATATATCGTGGGTGACTAAAGAGATTGGCCGTACCCCAGAGTAGTTGCACGCCACTCTGCTGCTGTTTCTGCTTGGCATGCTCAACCATCGTTTGCAGTCGCTCCTCCGACTCGCTGATAGTCTCAGCTTCATCTACCATATCCACATCATGGAAACAGTAGAACGGCACATTAAGCTTGGTGATAAACTCAAAGGCTGCATCCATCTTGGCACGGGCCCGATCGATGGCATCATCATATTGCATCCACGGCCAAACGCGCGTGCTGCTGCCAAAGGGGTCGCCGCCCTGCTCACAGAAGGTATGCCAGTAGGCAACCGCAAACCGCAGATGCTCTCGCATCGTCTGTCCACCAACTTCTTCTTCGGGATTATAATACTTAAAGGCCAGAGGATTATCAGAATCCTTTCCCTCAAATGTGATCTCATCTATATCCTCGAAATACTCTGTTGTGCCTGTGGTAATGTCCATGATAGCGATATTCTATTTAGTTAGTGAATCTTGCTTACTTAAAAATATTAGTGGTCAAGTTCCTTGTTTAGTTCCTGCTCCCATCGTTCGTAGGCCTGTTGATAGGCTTCCACTTTTTCCGCAGTCGGCTCCAGCGTAGCTATTTGCTCAAGGTTTTGAAACGCTTCTTCGCGGGAATCAAATACGCCTGTGCCAAATCCCGCTCCAATAGCTGCTCCTAACGCGCCGTTGGAATTATACAGCTCAACCCTGGTACCGGTCGCGTTGGTAAAGGCTTCCCGAAACACGGGACTCTGAAACATGTTGTCGCTGCCTACGCGGATTGTGTCAATATCCATCCCCATCTGTTTCATCACTTGGAGCCCGTAATTTAATGAAAAGGCAATGCCCTCTTGAGCAGCTCGCATAACATGAGCCTCTCCATGGCGATTGAAATTAATATTTTTGATCACCGCTCCCGGGTCTCTATTCCCCAGGACGCGTTCCGGTCCATTGCCGAATGGCAACACAATCACATCCTCTGATCCAATAGTGATATCTCCCGCATGCCAGTTCATCTCATCATAGCTGTGTCGGTCGTTAAACAACTTACTTTTGAGCCAGCTATTTTGGATGCCCGTGCCGTTTATGCACAGCAACACACCATATCGAGGTTTGCCCTCTTTGCTGTTGACGTGCACAAACGTATTAACCCTTGAATGATCATCATACAACGGCTGATCGGTTACCCCATAAATAACACCGGAGGTGCCGGCCGTGGCAGCCACTTCTCCGGGATCCATGACGTTGAGCGACAGCGCATTATTGGGTTGGTCACCAGCCCGATATCCAATAGGGATCCCGGCTTTCAGGCCTAACTCACTTGCGGCTTCATCCATAAGTGTCCCGGATTCTGCAAAGTTGGCATCGTATTCGGGCAGCAGTTCATCAGGGATGCCATAGTGAGCCAACAACTTATGAGCAAGGCCACCGGATTGGTAATCCCAAAAAATACCTTCTGAAAGTCCCGATACCGACGTACGCACTTCGCCGGACATCTTCATCGCAATATAGTCGCCCGGCAACATTGCCTTGTGGACTTTGGCAAAAATTTCGGGTTTGTTCTCACGAATCCACCGCAGTTTTGAAGCCGTAAAATTGCCCGGCGAATTGAGATAGTGTTCCAGGCAATACGCTTGGCCCAACTCATCGAACGCCTTACTGCCAATCTCTACAGCGCGGCCATCACACCAGATGATCGCTGGATGCAGTACCTGCTGCTGTTCATCTACCAACACCAGCCCGTGCATCTGATAAGCAATGCCAATACCAGCAATCGCGCCGGGAGCAGCCCCATCTGCTGCCAATACCTGCCGGGTCGCCGCCTTGAGGTGATGCCACCATACCTGCGGATCCTGCTCGGCCCACCCTGGCCGTGGAGCGTTAATGTCGAGCTCTTCGTCGGGTGACGTAGCAGAGGCTACAATCTTCCCATCTGTTGCATCCAACAAGCATGCTTTAATACTGGAACTGCCAATATCATATCCTAATAGTTGCATATCATTTAAACCTAGCTCAAATTAAAAACGCTCAGACAATATTTTTACAAACATTAGTTTATCTTAATAGAAAAAAATCATTAGTATAGGCCTGACCAAGTAAACCCCGATATAGCAAGAACTAACTATGGGAAAAAAGTTTTTAAAATATTATGTGACGGGCACCTATAAAGGTTTTCGAAAAATCCACTCTTATAGTAACAAGTCTAACATAACTACTATGGTTTTTAGTGACGGAAACCGAAAAATTTTCGGATTCGGCAAATTTTCTGAAGAAGCACTAACCAAAATATTTAAACAAATTGATCATTTTTCCAGATCAAAAGGAATGCCCGAACACAAATTTTGAGACTGGCTATTATCCCATTTGCATAACAAAGTAGCCTTCCTCTCAATCACCAGAAGTTTAGGCAGGTTCAAGTAATACTACTTGGCCCTCCTAAATATTCTGGTTGGAGTTTTATATCACTTCTGGCTAGTAGATGTTGACAAGTCTGTTTTAATTTTACTCCTGTACATAACCAGACTGTTCATTGATAAGCCTTCACTTGGAAAAGTGATAAAAAACAAATCAGTTGGCAATGCAGTTCATAATTTTTCTATTCTGAAGTTGATTTAACATAAATCACAATCCCTCCCACCTACAAGTATTGGCTCTTTAGAAATTTTGTCTGCATGAATTGCTCGAAAATTTGGTGCAGCTCCAAGTAGCGAAATTAAAAATAGTAGCCAATCAAAAAATATAGAATCAATTGTTCAAACGATCAGTAAACACAGTCACACTGGTCGTAAAGGAAACGGTATCATTTATATCATCCCATTTGAACAAGAAACCCACATACAAGATGACAACCAAGGTTCAACATTCTTAATTAACGTAGGAAATTTAAGGTTGCTTTAAGTAAAGCATCATTATATTCAAGATAAATGAGTTCAACGATTGTTAATTAAATCATTATAAAATTGAAGGTGCCTACTATGAAACGTTTAATACTAATGCTATCAATTTCACTCTTATTAGCCGGAACAACGTTTGGCCAGCAAAAACAAGGTGAGATGAACAAAAAGAAACAACAGATGCAGGAAATAATGCAAGATTCCACCATGCGTACCATGATGATGAAGCACATGGCCCAGAACCCACAGATGCGACGGCAAATGATGCAGCAGATGATGGGCTCGATGAACATGGACAACACCATGATGATGGGGAATATGCAGAAGATGATGAACAGTCCCCAGATGAAGCAGCGCATGCAAAAGCACATGGACATGATGCAATCCATGATGGATGGCAATATGAATCATTCCAAAATGATGGAGATGATGGGCGACTCATCCATGATGAAAATGCATATGATGTGCATGCAGATGATGCAGAGTGGCATGATGGACAGCCAGGGAATGATGAACAAAAAGGATGGCATGAACGGTAGTAATCATCAGCAACATCACAACTGATTAAATACTATGTTTTACAATCATCACTTTATAGGCATGCACTGGATCTGGTGGCTCATTGTGGTTGGAATCACACTGCTGTTGGTTTTTAATATTATACCCTATCGCAGCAGGCGCGACCTTAATGACGATGCGCTGGACATCCTAAAGAAACGGTTTGCCCGGGGAGAAATTGAGAAAGAAGAGTTCGAAGAACGTAAGCAAATCATCAAAAATAATACCGACTAGTTATCATTCTAACTATCAACCATTATGGTACCTTTTAAACAACTTAAAATATCCAGTGGACTCATTTTATTAGTAATTATATTGTCTTCTTGCCAGATGGGACGCTCAAACTACATGAGTGAAGAACAACGAGAGCAACTTCAAGTTGCCTATGATTCTCTGGAGTCTAATTACAAAATGCTGCTGGCAAACTACGAAGGTACAACGGACACTCTGCCTTCGGACTTACAATCTCTCTACAGCCAGATGCAGAGGATGCACAGCGACATGGATGTCAGCCACCGACAAATGATGGCTGGCAACATGGGACGTCATATGGAAGGTAATAAAATGATGAGACAAGGAATGGGTATACATATGCAGGGCCACATGACTGGTGAGTGGTATAGCCAGATGATGGGCATGCACGAGCAGATGGCGCGGATGCACCAACGAATGGGGCAGCAAAATATGGCCCGGATGAACCGCCGCCTCTCCGAAGAGTATGGCAAGATGAGAAAGATGATTCCCGACCTGGATGAACCAAGCGAGATACCTTTCAATGAGGAGGGTGACCCAGCGTTATTAAATGGTGAAAACTTATTTTCTCAAAACTGTGCCTCCTGCCATGGAAGCAATGCCGAAGGTATTGGCAACGGCTTCCCTCCCCTGGTAGATTCAGAGTGGCTAACAGGCGACAAATCTACTCCTATTCGTATTCTGCTTCATGGCCTGCAAGGCGAAATTGAAGTACAGGGACAAACCTATCAAGGTATCATGCCCTCGTTTAAAGCGCGCCTAAGTGCTGCGGAAATCGCCTCTATACTCAACTATCTCCGCGCCCAAAATCAGGGCGAATATCCGGCGATTACCCAAGATGATGTTATGCAGGTTTCTAAAAATTATAGCGAACGTACCCGTCCCTGGACCGCGTCAGAACTTCAACAAACAACTGATGAGTAAACTAACATGTCACGAAAGCTTTGTAGGTATTTGCACGACACAATAAGACGATAAATCTTCTGCTATCGCCGGATAGACAAACGTATATTTAATTATGTGATCTATAAACTAGCTACTCAACATTATTACAAAGGATCAAGATGAAAAGCCTAAATATTTTTCCCGTATTTATAATAGCCCTGTTGCTACTTAACAGTTGTGGTACCACCGATAGCCAGCAAGAAGAGGACGCTGTATATCCCATGTACGTGGATGAAAACAATAACGGCATCAATGACTATGTAGAACAGTCCACCCATGAAGCAGGTTCAATTGCCACATCGATAAGTACTAATAGCAAGCTTATGCAGGACCAACATTTCGGCGGGCGCGGTCATAATTTTATTGATCAAGATGGCGATGGTATTTGCGACTATGCTCAAAATGGGAGTCCAACCTGGCACGGACCGGGATTTGTAGATGACAACAATAACGGGATCTGTGATTACTGGGATATCTCTCATGCTAGGCATCAACGTCACGAAGGCATGAGATACCATGATGAAAATGGCAATAATATGAATGACTATTTCGAAAGAGAAACACACATGGGACCTGATCATAACTTTGTGGATCAAAACGGAGACGGAATTTGTGATTATGCCCAAGACGGCAGCCCCACTTGGCATGGCCCCGGATTTACGGATGCAAACCAAAATGGAACCTGTGATTATTGGGAAGAAGGCGGACGCGGGCATGGACACGGTCACGGCATGGGCGGAGGAAATCATTAATCCCTAATTTTAGTTTTTCTCACCTCTATTTGTACATGTTTATGAAGGAGCCGGAAAACGAGCAAACGGAGTTTACACGAAAACGATATAACACTGTATCGACCATTTACGACCTGATGGAGTGGCCTGTTGAACAGCTTTGGTACAAGAAATGGAGGCAAAAGCTCTGGCAAAAGGTAACAGGACCAAAAGTGCTGGAAATTGGCGTGGGTACCGGCAAAAACATCCCATATTATCCTAAAAATGTTGAACTAACAGGTATTGATCTTTCTCCTGGTATGCTGAAACGGGCCAAAAAATTATTACCAAAATTGATAAATGATTCGGTAACCTTCTGCGAAATGGATGCCCAGCAGATGGAATTCCCCGACGATACCTTCGACGAAGTCGTAGCCACTTTTGTATTTTGCTCAGTACCCGATCCCATATTGGGATTAAAAGAAGCCCTGCGCGTTACCAAGCCTTATGGCAGGTTGCATCTGCTTGAACACATGAAGCCAGAACAATCCTTTCTGGCCAGTATAATGGAATCACTGGATGCTCCTATCCATTTCTTAAGTGGTGTTCATATCGCCCGGCAAACCGTAGCAAATGTTAGAAAGGCTGGCTGGGATATCGACAAGGTTCAGGATTTAACGGCAAAGGGTATCTTCAAAAACATTGAAGCTACCAAGCCACATTAAGCCTGCTTATCTTCTGCCAGCGGGAGTTCGACCACGAACGTACTTCCTTTCCCCTCTCCTTCGCTGTAAGCTCTAATTCTCCCCCCATATAATTCTACGATAGCTTTAACGAGTGGAAGTCCCAGGCCGCTCCCAGTTTGCTCCTGTACTTCCGATTCATCCGCACGATAGAATCGCTCAAACAGGTGCTTTTTAGTCTCCTCATCAAAACCGATCCCGGTATCGCTAAGGTGAATAACGGCTTTGCCACTGCTGCGTTGCAATTGAATGGTGACCTGCCCACCTTCCGGTGTATACTTTACCGCATTTTCCAGCAGATTGTTGAGAACCTCTTCGATATAGGCTCCATGCGCCTGGACTTGCAGTTCAGGATCAATCTGCGTTTGGACTGTAATCTCTTTGCGATCGGCATCTTCCCGGTGCTGATCGACTACTGCTTCGGTAATTCGGCTTATATTCACGGTATCGGGCTTGGATCGGTGCACCGATTCTACCCGTGAAAGTTGTAGCAACAGATGCACCATTTCACTCATTTTTCGAACTTCAGTCAGCATGCGCTGGATCGTTTCCTGGTACTCCTCCTTGGAACGCGGTTTTCGGAGCATGATCTCGGCATCACTGCGCATCGACGACAGAGGAGTCATAAGTTCATGGGCGGCATCGGATGTAAAGCGTTTTTCTCGCTCAAAACCCTTTTGCAGGCGGTTCAGCATCATGTTAAAAGTTTCGGCCAAGTCCGTCAATTCATCTTTCACTTGGTAGTTTACCGGAATGCGTTTATCCAAATCGGTAGCCGTAATGGATTTGGCTGCTTCATTAATAGAAGCTACTGGCGTTAGCGCTCTTCGTGATAGCCAGTATCCTCCCAGAATAGAAAACGCCACACTTATCGCAATCAGAACCAACAGATACTGCCTGAACCGACTTAGCTCCTCATGTAGGGTCCACTCGAAGCCGGTGACTTCCAGCCATCCGCAAAATTCATTACTCTCATTCATTATTGGATAAAACAATGTCCGTGCGGGAAGATCCTGCCACTGGCTGCTAAAGGAATATTCTTCGGGCCTGTCAGGAAGTTCTGTAGTTAGCGCTTGTTTTGCCTCCGCAAAGTTGGGGCTTTTATAAATCAGGCTATCGTGCTTGTTATACAGCCGAACATAGGTCCCATATTCGACCCCGCTTTCAAGTGCTGCGTTCCGGCTATATCCGGTAAGATCAATAGAGAGTGAATCTCCGGTATGGATATAGGAAAGCAACTGCTCGGCTTCAAATCGAAGGTGCCGATCATAATTGTGATGAATGGAATTATGAAAGGTCTCATACAGAAAATACCCAAACAGGCTGAGCATCACGAAAAGGCTAAGGCCGTACCAAAAAGCCAGCTTCTTGGAGATAGACAGGCGATCAAAAAAGCTCGTTATACTACTCACAATTCTACTCATTTCTAGTTAATAAACTCACTATTCAGTCGGTATCCAGCACCCCGAATGGTTTCAATAATGCTATTGGAATCATCCCATGCTACCTCATCACATTCCTCAAACGATTCGCCCAGCTTTTGGCGAAGCGTCGAAATCGTAGCTTCAATCGTATTATCGCTCACGTAATAGGCCGATCCCCACACGCGTTCGGCGATCTGTGTCTTGGAAAATACTGCTTCCGGTTCTTTAAGCAGCAGTTCCAGCAAGGTAAACTCCTTGGGACGAAGCGGCCGTTCGATGCCACAGATATTTAGCTTGTGCTTCCGGCTGTCCAGCTCAATAGGTCCCAAAGAGACCGTTTCGGTATCCTTAATTTCGGACTTTCGCCGGCCCAGAGCACGCACGCGAGCCAGCAACTCTTCGAAGGAGAAGGGCTTGCTCATGTAGTCATCAGCACCCGCATCCAGCCCGGAAACCTTGTGATCCAGATCACCCAGTGCCGTCAGCATGAGAACTGGGAAGGTCCGATCCTCTTCGCGCCAGTGTTGCAGGATCTGCTTACCATCCCGGTTAGGTAACCGCCAGTCAAGGATAACAACATCATAATCGCTGACCATCCCCTGAAGCTCGGCTTCTTCTCCATCGTGGATGACTTCAACGACGTGACCTTCCTCTTCCAATCCCCGCTTGAGGTTACCGGCAAGCTGCTTTTCATCTTCCACTAATAATATCCACATAGATGACTCTACATTTTGGTATAAAAATTTTCATACCAAAAATAACAGACTCTAACCTTAAATGTTTTAAGCTTGATTTAAGGTTCACCTGTTATATTCCGATTCTATGCTAAAGTTAGATTGTAAGAAAACTAAAACTGAGAACTAAAGACCAGCTATGAGTGACGACAACACGATCACACGTCGAAAATTCCTGCGCTATGCCGGTTCACTGGCAGCTTTTGCCGGTGCAAGTGCGGTATTGCCGAGTTACGCCTTAGCAGGCTTCGGCAGTGAAAAGCGAGATGTGTTAACTCCTAAAGGCCCCGATAATATCATTGATCTGACCATTGGCAAAATGCCGCACAAAATTGATGGGAAACAAGGGGAAGCCATTGGCATCAACGGTTCGGTGCCGGGCCCGCTGATTCGATTGCAGGAAGGACAGGACGTGATGCTTCGGGTTACAAATAAACTGGAAGATACAACTTCTATCCACTGGCATGGTATCCTGCTGCCGTTCCAGATGGATGGCGTTCCCGGTGTCAGCTTTGACGGCATAGCTCCCGGTGAAACCTTTGAATACCGATATCCGGTGCGGCAGAACGGGACGTATTGGTACCATAGTCACTCTGGTCTGCAGGAACAGTTGGGGCATTACGGGCCGCTGGTCATTGATCCCGCAGAGAAAGATCCTGTTGAATATGATCGCGACTACCCGATTGTGCTTTCTGACTGGACCTTCGAAGATCCCCACGACGTGTTGGCAAATAATATCAAAATGGAGGGATATTACAATTACCAGAAGCGAGACCTTGGAGAATTTTTCAGTGATGTTAAAAAGAACGGTCTTGGCAACGCCATTAAAGACTATGCCATGTTCGGCAACATGCGCATGAGTGCAACCGATCTGCTGGACGTCACCGGTGCCACCTACACCTACCTGATGAACGGACGCGGTCCGGGCTCTAACTGGAATGCCCTATTTAAGAAAGGCGAAAAAGTACGCCTGCGATTTATTAATGCATCAGCCGGTACTACCGCTTTTGATGTTCGCATTCCCGGCCTGGAGATGACCGTGGTAGCAGCCGATGGCCAAAATGTAGAGCCGGTACCCATTGACGAATTTCGCATCGGTATTGCCGAAACCTATGATGTGGTTGTAGAGCCCAAAGAAGAAAAGCCTTATACCATTTTTGCCGAATCGCTTGATCGAAGCGGCTATGCCCGTGGAACGCTTGCGCCCCGTGAAGACATGGAAGCCTCAGTTCCCGAGCTACGCCCACGGCCCAAGCGCGATATGAAAGATATGGGCATGATGATGTCGATGGACGGCATGGATATGGAAGGTGACGACATGGGAAAAATGGATCATGGGGATATGAATCACGGAAATATGGATCATGGCAACATGGATATGTCCAAAGATCCAAAATCCCCCATCAAACATGGCCCAGACAAGCACGGCCCAGGCGCAGCAGCTATTGCCCAGAACCAGTTTGACCGACTCGGCGATCCCGGTATCGGCCTCGGCAACGACGGACGAAAAGTGCTGGTATATAACGATCTGAAAAGCCTGCGTCCCAATAAAGACACCCGCGATGCGCAGCGTGACGTAGAACTCCATCTGACCGGCAATATGGAACGCTACATGTGGTCGTTTGATGGAAAACAGTTCCATGAAGTGGATGGTCCCATCGAATTTAAACACAACGAACGCCTGCGGCTTACGCTGGTCAACGACACCATGATGGAACATCCCATTCACCTCCACGGCATGTGGATGGAGCTGGAAAACGGAAATGAGCAGTATAATCCCCGGCAACACACCCTGCTCGTACAACCGGCCCAGCGAATCTCAGCCCTCATTACGCCGCGTGATAAAGGGCGATGGGCTTTCCACTGCCATATTCTCTATCACATGGAGCGTGGCATGTTTCGCGTTGTCCAGGTGGCCGATGAAGACGGCAGCATTTATGGACAGGATTACTCTTAAGTAGATCTAAGAAACCTTTACGAACGAATGCTATTTTGTTTACAAATTTGCACCACAATGACCATGATTAAACGCACGTCAATATTCATTCTCACTACCTTAGCTATCATTGTAATAACCAGCAGCTCGGCCTTTGCTCAAAAAGCCCCTGAGTTCAGCAACGACCTGATGATGGACGATAAAACCTACGTCTATCTGATTGCTGAAAAGCTGGAGTATCGCAGCGTAAGTGGCATTGATCCGTTAATGTGGGAAGTGCAGGGCTACGTGGGTGGAAGCTTAAATAAGTTCTGGTTTAAATCCCATGGCGAAGCACTAACCACCAAACGGGAAGCTGAAATGGAGTTTCAAGGCCTATACAGTCGAGCCATTGGTCCGTATTTCGACATTCAGGGAGGGATCCGCTACGACCTAGCTTATGAAGGTGGAGGGAACAAATCCAGAGGGTTTGCCGTGATTGGCTTGCAGGGTATGGCGCCCTATTTCTTCCATGTTGATGGGGGGATGTTCATCAGCGAAAACGGCAATATTTCGGCTTCGCTGGAAGCCGAGTATGATCTGTTATTTACCCAGCGATTGATCGGCCAGCCCGTTTTTGAAACTAGTGTTGCCCTGCAAGAGGTACCCGAGTGGGGCGTCGGATCCGGATTCAACAATATTGGACTTGGCTTCCGACTTCGCTATGAGTTTGCACGGGAATTTGCTCCCTATATCGGCATCAACTGGGAGCGAAAGCTGGGCGAAACCGCCGACATGGCTCGCACCGGTGGCGGCCATGTCAGCAATCTAAGTATGCTTGGCGGCGTTCGCATGTGGTTTTAAATTGGTTATTGGTTAATTTGAGTAGCAGTTTTTTAAAACGCAATTTCCAAAAAACCAACCCTATTGTCTGTATGGATTTTTTAAGTCTGTATGGTGAATCAGCGAAAACGGCACTAGGCTTTTTCTGGAAATCCGGCTGGGCCTTTGTGCTCGGCTACTTTGTGAGCGGGATGATCCAAGCCTTTGTGCCCAAGAAAGAGCTCACCAAATACATGGGCGACGCTGATCTAAGAAGTATTTCCCTGTCCACCTTTTTCGGAGCGGCATCTTCTTCCTGCTCCTTTGCTGCCCTGGCAGCCGCGCGATCGCTCGTAAAAAAAGGAGCTCACTTTGTGGCGGCTGTGGCTTTTATGTTTGCGTCCACAAACCTGGTCATTGAGCTAGGGATACTGATTCTCATCTTTCTTGGATGGCAATTCCTTGCTGCGGAACTTATCGGCGGACTCGTGCTTATTGTTATTAGCAGCTTACTCATTAAATGGACCTATCCCGAAAGCTGGCTGAAGGCAGCCCGTGAAAAAGTAGAACATGAGGGTGACGGACTCACCGAAGATTTTGACTGGAAAAAGCGTATCAGAAGTAAGGAGGGCTGGCAGCTGGTGGGCCATAAATTCGTTAATGACTGGAAGATGGCCTGGGAGGATATCCTCATCGGGTTTACCATCGCCGGCTTTGTGGCTGTGCTGGTGCCCGAATCGTTCTGGGCAAGCCTTTTCCTGGCTGATGTCCAGCACCTGCCTGACTGGGTAATTGCTTTGGAAAATGCCGCTATTGCACCCTTCGTAGCAGCCTTTACGTTCATTGGATCAATGGGTAACATTCCGCTCGCTACGGTGCTTAATCAAAACGGGGTACTCTTTGCCGGTATCATGGGCTTTATATATTCCGACCTGATGGTACCCCCATTGGTGCACATCAATGCCAAATACTACGGATGGCGGGTGGCATTGTATATTGCCGGTGTAATGTTTGTCAGTATTGTACTAACGGCTTTAATCCTGAACAGTTTGTTTACCTTTCTTGACATCATACCAGAGAGCAGACGCGTAGTATCAGAAATTACGCAATTTAAAATTGACTACACCTTCTGGATGAACCTCGTATTTGTTTGGATCGCGGGAGGATTGGTCTGGCTCCACAAAAAATACATCCAAGACCATGAAATGAAGATGATGGATATGGAAGGCGGTGGCAAGATTAAGAAATTTGCGGTTACCGTATTTATTGTTATCAATCTTTTAGGGATATCAGCATTTGCTTACACCCAACTGCTATAACAAATAAAACCTCTCATTATGGAACTAATTCCCGAATGGGCTCCCAACATTCACCCGTTAATAGTTCATTTTCCTATTGCCATTCTGTTGCTGGCAGTGCTGATTGACTTGTTAACCTTCTTTCTGCCTGACAAATGGTGGGAAGATATTAAAACAACAATTTTGTATGGCATTGGTGCCATTTTAGCCACAGCTGCTTATTATACCGGCACCTTGGCGGCTGACAGTGTGTTTTTGCCATCGGGTGCACAATCGGTTTTGAATGAACACGCCAACTGGGCCCTTTGGACGGTCTGGTTCTTTGGGATTTATGCCCTACTCCGGATTCTGCTGCACTGGTATCACAAGATGGATCAAAGAATGATCAGAATTGGGCTGTTTGTAATCGCCCTGCCTGGAGTGTTCTTCCTATATGAAACCGGTGACCACGGCGCTAAAATGGTATTCGGTTACGGGACCGGCACCGGACAGCTGGTCAAACAACAAAGCGCTTCATCTACCGCTTCCGACAGTCTGCAACAGATGAATTCAACCTTTACAATCAAAGACAATGGCAACTGGTCGTGGCAGGTCGGACCGAATGGGGTAAGCACGTTGCTTTCCGAGTTCCGGTGGCTGGAGGGGTCGGCCGTAGAACTCCAACCTACCGTTGTCGGCAGCGATGGCAATCACCTGCTTAAAATATCTGTCGATTCTACAACTAATTTATTTGTGGGGAAAAGCTCTTTTCAAAACGTGCAGGTCGATTATTACCTGGATTTGTCTGATTTTGAGGGAGATGTTTCGCTCGTCAACCACGTACAGGATGCCCAACACTATGATTTCGTAACCTTAACTTCCGACGGTAATATATCCCAAGGCAGAGTAAGCGACGGTAATCGTGAAGTGTTTGCAGAAGAATCTTATTCAGCCTCGGGCATGCTGTTTATTCGAACGGTTGGAAATGGCACTCATTTCCGCGGCTACATCAACAAAGAGATGGCCGTGCATGGCCATGGGGATGCCCCAGATGCTGGATCAGTGGGACTCAAGTTGGATGGAAACGGAACGATACTTATTGACGCCATCCAACTCACCAACCTCTCAGAACATTAACAGAGTTGTTTTATTCTATTGATTTGAATTGGGACAAAACATTTATTTTTAAGTAGTTATTTTTATCCCAAATTGGACCTATTATTTAACCCAATATCGGTATTTGTATGAGAACACTAGGCATGATAGGTGGTACATCTTGGCATTCAACTATTGAATACTATAAACTCATAAATGAAGGGGTGGAACAAAGTATCGGAACACAAGGTAATCCCCCACTCATTATTCATAGTATTAATATTGAACTGATGCGGGAGCAGGACAAACAGAAGATCAATACAAAATACCTTGACGTATCCAAAAAATTACAAAAAGCCGGTGCTGAAGCAATCATAATATGTGCCAATACACCACACATGGCTTATCCATATGTCAAACCAAAAATTGATATCCCAATTCTTCACATTGCGGAAGCTACGGGTATTAAGGCCAAGAAATATGGATTAAAATCGCTAGGCCTAATCGGCAATAAACCCACGATGACCGGCACATTTATCCCAGATATTTTAGAAGAAAAGTTTGCTATTGAAACCGTTATTCCTGACGAAAAACACTTGGATCAGGCTCATTACTATGTTTCCAAAGAACTTACACAAGGTATTTTTTCACAGGAGGCAAAAGAGTTCTTCTTGAAACAGATGAATTTACTAAGAGATAAGGGAGCGGAAGGAATTATTTTGGGGTGTACAGAACTGCCCATTTTATTTAAGGAAACCGACTATGATGTTCCATTACTCTCTACCACCGAACTGCATGCAAACATGGCCATCGATTTCATTTTAAGTTAGAAATACTGATCGGCCGTCGTCCGAGCTTTATCCTCTCTGGCAATGTCTTCAAAAATTTTGGGAGATTTTTTTATCCATATCCTATTGTTGATACCCTGCCCTACATGTTTACCATAGAGCAGGCCTTCAAAAAAATAGTTTCTTAACTGAATCTTTTCGCCAGTGACTGCTGAAACTATTACATCAAGAAGATAATGTCGTTATGATCTAGAAAATAAGGGGGGGGGTATATTAAAACGGGAGTACTTGTCACATACTACGGTAGGCATCTTCTTAAATACGAAGTTTTTACTTGGTATAGCTCTCCCAAAATCTTTACTATGAAGAGTTATGCAGGTAATCTAGCTGATTCAATGCCTGTTTGGTCAATATGAACGAAAAAATCATTACTCAAGACTTCATTTGACTATGCAATCACTTCAATCAACAATTCAGGAGAATCTTAACCAACTGATTCAGCAGCTGGAAAAGGAGGGAGATTTTTCTGCAGATCAAAAGCAGAAGTTGTTGGATAAGCTAACGGAGACCAGGGATTATTTCCAAAGGTTTCGCAAGTGGGTTGAATCAGCACAAAAAATATCTGATCTCGGTGCTTGGGAAGATTATCACCAGAAGAATGAAATTTTTTGGTCAGAGGAAACCTATCGGATATTTGGATTTGCCCCCTATTCCGTTACGCCTTCCTATGAATTATTTATTGACTGTGTTCATCCCGAAGACCGAGAGCGAATAGAGAAAGCGTATAAAAAGTCATTACAAAACGGAGAGTTTTATCATGTAGTCTTTCGGATACAAACAGACGATGATATCACAAAATTTGTAGAAGCACATGCGAAGCATTTTTATGACGAAGACGGAAACCCTGAGCTTACGATAGGAACCAATCAAAATGTAACCGAAAGGGAGTTAGAAAAAAATAAAATACTAAAATCTTTAGATACCAAAGATACCCTGCTGCAGGAAATCCATCACCGGGTAAAAAACAACTTGGCAGTGGTTGCTGGTATGTTACAGCTCCAGTGGCTTCAAGAAGATGATCCCGAAGTTGTTAAGTCATTGCGAGAAAGTACCAATCGTATAAAAACGGTTGCCGGCATCCACCAACAGTTGTATCAGTCGGATAACTTAGAGAATGTGAGTCTGGGAGAGAATCTCAAAAATCTGGCCGGCGAATTAATTAACAGCATGCAAGCAGATGCCCACATTAAATTGGAAAGTGACTGCGATACGGTTTACTTGGACATCACCCAAACGCTGCCTTGCTCCTTGATTGCTAACGAGGTTGTGACTAATGCCATTAAACATGCTTTTGAAGGACGAGAAACCGGGCGTATCCATATTCAGCTCAATGAGGACGACGGTGATATCCAACTAAAGATCAGCGATAATGGCGTGGGACTTCCGGGCGATTTTGAAAGTCCCCAAGGATCTCTGGGCATGAATCTCATTGAAACACTTAGTAATCAACTGGATGGGAAATTCCGTTTTAACTCAACTGATCAGGGGACAACATTTACGTTGGAGTTTGAACAGTGATAAGGGGAAGAATGTTTTGTTTTTAATGCGTTTTAAATTTATCGTACCATATTAATAATTTTTTTAGGATGCCCTTGGCAATAGTTCATCCGGCTTAGGGTTAAATACTAAGAGTTGTTGGACTTACAAAAACTATTGAAGGTTACAGCCAAAACTGATGGATATATTCTTATCAAATAAGAGTTATCTTACCGTTACGATAGAGCTGATCTTGGCTTTGGCTTTATTTACAGGTTGCAACGGCAAGGATGATTCAGCAGATCTTACTACCGTTCGAGTGGGCATTACGAAATCATTTCTAGGAGAAGCCGCTACCTTTGTAGCACAGCAACAGGGGTACTTTAAGGACGAAGGACTTGATATTCAGCTGGAGCAAAATTCTTCCGGTGCAGTATCCATACGGGAGTTATTCGATGAAGAAATTGATATTGCCCATGTAGCGGAAACACCTATTATGTACGCCCTTCTCGATAGTTCGTATTACACGAGAAAAGAAATTCCTTCCTTCCAAATATTTGCCGATATGATCTATTCGGACGATATACAGCATATTATCGGACGTCGAGATCATGGCATTTCAGGTCCACGGGATATCACCGGAAAAAAGGTGGCTATATATCAAGGTACGCAACTGGATTATTTTCTGGATTCATTTCTGCTGGAGCATCAAATTGCAAAAGAAGAATTCACTCTTGTGGATAAGAAGCCCAACGAGCAGGTTAAGGCCATAACAAACGGAGAGGTTGATATAGCCGTAAACTGGGAACCCTATGCCACCTATATCAAACAAGAACTCGGAAATAACGCCATTTTTCTTGATACCAAACTTACGTATTCTACCTTGTGGCTAGCTACTGCGCGTGACCGTTATGCAGAACAACATCCAGAGGTTATAGTCCAGTACATGCGGGCCCTTCGACAGGCACAGAAATATATCAGCAAATATCCGAATGAAACCCAGCAGCTGTTAGCTCAGCGAACCGGGGTTTCGATAGCAGCCGTTAAAGCTTCCTGGGATGATATCGACTATGAACTGTCCCTCAGTGAACGCATGATTACCCTACTGGATGATCAGGCACGGTGGATGAAACGGAATAATATCACCGATACCTCCGATATCGATTTTAGAACACTAATCAATTTCGAACCAATGCAAGCTGTTTATCCCGAAGGCATAACCGTCATACAATGACTATAGTATGGCGTTCAAAGTCATAAGATTGTGTTGATATATGAAACTGCGTTTAGCATTCAACCAAATGTTATGGATGTATTCTTATTAAAGAATAAGCATCTTGCTTTTGTTATGAAGCTAATATCAATATTAGCTTTGGGTCTACTTGTAGGTTGTAGTAATAACGATGATAATCCTACCGATCTTACAACCGTTCAAGTTGGTGTTACCACATTCTGGGGCGAAGCTGCTTTTTTTGTTGCACAGTCTGAAGGTTTTTTCGAGGAAGAGGGGCTGGAAGTCATTGCCCATCCCCATACAGCGGGAAAGAAATCATTGAAAGAGCTATACCAAGGAACCCTCGATATAGCACATGTTGCTGAAATTCCAGTGGTGCGAGCTCTGTCCGGGGCAAAGCCTTATTCGAAGTACAAGGAATTCAACCTCAAAATATTTACAGGGATGATTTACACGAGCAATAGTCAAAAAATTATTGCTCGTCGCGACCATGGCATAGAGAACCCCCGGGATTTAAGGAACAAAAAGGTGGGTTTATATTATGAAACAACATCGGAGTACTTTTTCGATACGTTCTTATTGGAACATGGCATTCAGGAGCAGCAGGTTGAGAAGGTAAATATCGATATATCACAACATTATATGGCGTTAAAAAATGGTCAGGTAGATGCAGTAGTCAGCTGGGAACCTTATGCCTCTGAAATACTGAAAAAGTTGAAGGATAATACTTTCAAACTTAATTCTGTACTGGGTCATTCAACATTGTGGTTGGGCGTATCCTCTGAGACGTATATACAACAACACCCTGAGACGATCGTAAAATATCTTCAAGCTCTCAAAAAAGCGCAAGATTATATCAAAAGCCATCCAGAGCAAACAAAATTACTGGTATCGGAAAAAACGAAGACTTCTTTGAGTATTATTGAGGATCTTTGGGCTTCTATTGAGTATGAGCTTACGATAGGTGAAAGAATGCTTTTTTTACTCAATGAACAACAGCGCTGGTTTATACAAGAAAAACAACGTATTGATGACACTACGAAACAATCCGACGTTCACAGTGCTATCTATTTTGAGGCACTCCAGAAAGTTTATCCAGAAGGCATAACCGTCATACAATGACTATAAAATCTCGTCTGAATATTGTCGCCCTTTTGTCAGTTGCCACTGTTGTGGTGCTATTCGGATTTTTGTTCTACACGACCTGGCAGATAAGTGATGAACTTGACCAAATAGATCGGGTAAATAAATTCGCAAAAAGAGCGTCAGAACTTAATATTATTACCGAACAATTTCTGGCTTATGAAGAACAACGATACTACGATAAGTGGAATACGTTATACGAGGACCTTCAAGAAAAAAAGACTGAAATAGAAAAATTTCCGACGCGCAGAGTTGTTACTAATGCGCTTCCCTCAATAAAACAGTCATTTTCCCTTATTCAAGAAGTTTATAACAATCCATCATTATATCGGGACCAACCGGAAAAACGAGAACGCCTGCTGGAACGTGCGACCGCACGTATCCGATCGGATATCCAGTTGCTGCTGGCAGCCTCACATAGACTTGAAAAAAATCGCTTGCAAGAAGTTCGGACCTTACAAGTATATCAGCGCCTTCAGTTTTTATTCATTTTGATTCCCGGTATAGGATTTGTCGTTTATATGATCTTTCGAGTACGAAAACAAATCCTTGATTCACTCGGAAAACTTCTTGAAGGAACCAAGTCTATAGCAAACGGTAACCTTGACGATAAGATTACTATTGACGGTTTTGAGGAACATGACGAGCTTGCTCAAGCCTTTAATGAAATGACAGAAAAGTTACAGGAACATATCAAGGAAGAACAAAAAATACGCAAAAAAGCTGAGCAGAACCTCAAGCGGTGGGAGACACTGGTCGAGCAAGACCCGAGCCTGATACTCATTCATATAGATGGAAAAGTTCAATTTATTAATGAAGGTGGTGCCAAGATGATAGGTGCCGATTCAGCCGAAAATCTTATTGGTGAATCAATTTTTGACTATATCGATCAAGCACAAAAAAGTCAGGCTATTGACCGAATAAAAAGAATAGAAGAAGAGAAGGAACAACTAGCACCAGAAGTTTATGTTATAGAGCGGCTCGGTGGACAAAACCGTTACGTTCAATTTGAATCTGTACCTATCGTATATAATGGCAAAAATGCTACCCAAACGGTTGGGTTGGATATTACAGAGCACATTAGTTATGAAGAACGATTGCAAGAAACACTAAGTGAAAAATCAGTACTGCTGCAGGAAATACACCACCGGGTAAAAAATAATCTGGCGGTTATTTCCGGGATGATGCAACTGCAGGCTATGGAAAGTGAGAGTGAACATTTATCCAACAAACTTCATGATAGCCAACTTCGGATACAGTCAATGGCCTCCATCCATGAGTTATTGTACGATACGGAGAGCTTTACAGAACTTAACTTTACAAAGCAGATAAAAAAGCTGGTAACCACCATAGATGAAACCTTACGAACTGATACAAAGGTCGACATTAATTATGAGTTGGAGAATGCGACACTCAATGTAAATCAGGCTATTCCCGCCGCATTAATTGTTAACGAGCTGGTTACTAACGCTTTCAAACATGCCTTTAAACAGAGAGCCAAAGGCACCATCAATATCACGCTGAAAACCAACCACCAGGTAGTAACCCTAACTATTGCCGACAATGGTGTTGGATTGCCGGACGATTTTGACATTCATCAGCCCGCAACATTAGGTATGCGTATAATACAAACGCTCTGCGAACAATTGAATGCCTCCATTGAATATCAACGAGATAATGGAAGCAAGTTCATATTACAGTTTGAGATGGCTGACGTTAAAGGGGTAGGAAGCACAAACCTGAACTAATTTCTAAGCGTTAAATTTATCGGATTCTGGTTAACCCTTCTGGATGAACCCCATTTCATGGAAGTAAAGTCAAGGTACTCCTCAAAACTTGCCTTGCCTTTTGGAGATCCAACATAGCCTTTTTCTCGTACCCATTGCTGCTGGTCCTCCAGTAAAAGTAGCGCACACTCTTCCAAAGAAAGTTCATAATTAATAGTAGGCTATAATCTTACTATGATCTCTTCAGAAGAATTCGTTCTCCAAACTATAAAAAAGTAAACCATAACCATTCCAAAATATAAAGGACTAACGAACAAAACTGATTAGTCCTTTAATTCTTGAGCTCCACGTATAAGGAACAAAATTATCCCTGTCACTTTTGCAATGGCTAGTTATAATCAGGGCACATCCACTAATCGCTAATTAACTCTGCCCGGTGAAAACTTGTTTTGCATACATAATTCGCTGCACTGACAATAGCCTGCATACTGGAAGTGCTAATCATCTAATACGACGATGGCATCAACTCAAGCAGTTAAGGGCGCCAAACACCTTCCAGGCTCAAAAAAGCTAGGCCCCTTATGCACAAGGCCGTTAGCCATAATTCATTAATTCTCTGCACTATTCAACATTCAATTTTTAATACTTGCATTAAATGGTGCTAATTGAATGGTTTCATAAGGCATTTGGACGTTGGCCTCATTAAAGGCTTTGAAAATATTCTCCCGCAATGCAAAGCGTATTGAAAGGTGATCACGTTCATTTTTAATCCAAACTCGCAGTTCTATCAACACGTTATAGTCGTTAAGCTCTTTAACTACCACAGCTGGTTCCGGATCGCTCATGTATAGAGGACTATTATCTACCAATTTTAATAATATAGATCGTGCTTTGTCCAGGTCTTCGTTTACACCAACTGTTACGGGTATATCAATCCTAAGGTGAGGGAAATTGGTGTATGAAGCTACTGTTTTATTTACTACATCTATATTAGGCACTGCAAGCATCTTGCCATCAACAGTTACAATACGAGTGGACCGTAATGTTATTCGGTCCACTTTTCCATACTTGTTGTCTATCTCAACCAGGTCACCAATTACAAATGGTCTATCTAAATATATAATTACACCTGATATGATATTTGACAGTGAATCCCGTGCTGCAAAACCAATGGTTAAACCTACAATACCCAAAGAGGTTAAAACAGCCGAGGTTTTAATACCAACCGAATCCAATGCTGTAATGAGACCAAATATCAAAATCCCATACTTTATAATAGAATTGGCAAAAATGGTGGTAGTCTCATCCAAGTTGCTTTTTCGAAAAATAGGTTTTGAAACCACACTAACGAATTTCCATAGCAGGTAAAAAGCAATAAAGACCGCAATAACCACAGCTAAGTCAATAATGCCTTCAGCCAAAAGGTTACCTATGATTTCAGGAGAAAATAGTTCTGAAATTTTCAGGTTAATCTGTTTCAATATTTCCTTCATGATCTTCAAATATAGTTAGGTTTAAATAAGCAGAGATAGAAGTTGCAGTTTAGTAGACTTGGAATAACCCTACATTAGATCCTGAGCACTTATAATTATAGAATATACTTCTATTCTCTTACAATTCTTTTAGCTGAATCTTTGGTACCATTAATTACTAAAGGAAGTATAAATAGCAGACTCAAAATGCCCCGATAATAAAAGTTGGTAGCAGTCCTATAGAAGGGACACATTTAAATTAGTAGTAACAATGTTCTCATTCCGATCAAAAAGATGAGATGGTGAGCAAATTTTTTGAAATTTATTATGGGATTTAAATTTAATGGGATAGGCACACCCTGCCCCATTAAGCTATTCAGATATAACTGGCAGCAAAGCCATGGTGGGATCGATAGCCTGACACCTATGTTAAAATTCGCTAAACATTCCACTCAAATTCCTTGGAGCTGGGAGGTATGGAATGGCGATGATCCGGAGAATGAACCCGAACAGATACGAAATTATGCCGAAGATAAAGCCCTCTTGGAATTGAAACGATCTGTGTGATTCTCACATCTTATTCCCTAATGTTACTCATAGTTATTTCCCAAGGCATTACTTGATCCTTTTACATCGGCCTTGGTAAAGGTGAGCATGAATTGAGTTTCTCCGTTGTTAGACTCATACTTATAGTTACCTTCCAACTGTTGAGATAGCGTATCGATTAATTGTATTCCTAACGAACCGGTATCTTTTGATATGTGGAAATTAGGTGGGAGCCCCTTCCCATTATCTGATATTCGAAGTGTAATATTGTCCTTCTTTTTGTTCATAGCTATCTGAAGTGTCCCCTCTTCCTTGCCATCAAATGCATGTTTAAAGACATTTGTAACAACCTCATTAATAATGAGGGAAACCGGCAGCGCTTGATTAATATTCAAGTTAATTTTTTCTATATCATATGAAATATCTAAATCAATCTTAGGCTGAAATGTATGAGATATATCGGTTACTAATTTCTTGATATTCTGATCAACGGCCAAGCTCGAAAAGCTTTCTGATTGATAAAGTAGCTCGTGGATCGTTCCCATGGTTTGAATACGGCTAACACTATCGTGTAACTTTTGTTTGAACTTTTGGTCACTTTCATCGAAGGCCTGGAGCTGCATCATGCTCGAGACCACGGCCAAATTATTTTTTACCCGATGATGAATCTCAGCCAGTAGGGTTTCTTTTTCTTTTAGAGATTTTTGCAGCTGCTCTTCTTTCTGTTTTTGTTCTGTTATGTTTTTAAAATATACGGATATTCCATCCGCGGAAGGGTAGGCACTAACATCATACCACCGATCTAAGGGGGCATAGTAGTCTTCAAAATCAACGGAGACGCCTTTCTCCATAACCTTATGATAATTGGTATAGGATGGTAGGTCTTTAGCATCTTCAAATACGTCCCATAAGTGTTCACCCAGAATGGTCTCTTTGGGGGTCTGCAACATGCGCTCAGCGGCACTATTCCAATAGGTAACGATCCAATTTCTGTTTACCGTGAAGAAGCCGTCCTCGATACTTTCTAAAATGATTTCCTTTTCCTGGTAGGCCTTTTCAAGTTCGATTTGATTCTGTTTCCGGTCTGTAATATCAAGGGTTGCTCCAACGTATCGCAAAAGGTTGCCATCCTGATCAAAATAAGGAAGCGCTTTATCATGTACCCATCTTACATCACCGTTTGGTCGTACTATGCGATGTTCTAACTCGTAAAACTCCTCATTTTGCAGGGCAGTCATGAACGTGTCATTAAGCAAGTTAGCATCATCGGGATGAATATATTTTCCCAACATCTCATGATAATCCGGTGATGGACTATTAGGGTCAAGACCATAAATGCGATATTCCTCTTCAGACCAGATAGTAGTTTGATCGGCAACTACATATTCAAAACTTCCAAGATGGGCAATCTCCTGGGCATTTTTCATGATGTGTGACATACGTCTCAGATCTTGTTCCGCCTGCATGCGGTCATGGATGTCTTGGAATACTCCATATAGGCGTCGGCACTCCCCCTCCACCATTTCGGGCTCCCCTTTCGATCGAACCCACCGCTCGTTCCCGTTGGCTGTCACGATCTGTAGCTCTTCATCCCAGGGAGTACCGTCCGCAATGGCTTTGTCAACAACTTCCTTGATGGTGTTTCGGCTTTCCCCCTCTTTGTAAAAGGAAATGCCCGTTTCTAAATCGGGCTCAAAATCTGGGTCAACTTCGTGAAGTTCTTTGGTCATGGGGGACCAATACAGCGTATCTTTCTGCAGGTCTAATTCCCAAACGCCGATGCGTGCCATGCTATAGGCTTGTTCAAGAAGTTGCTCCAGTTCCCGTTGCTCCGTGACGTCCCGTATCGCGCCAATCATGCGCATAGCAACGCCTTCTTCATTGCGAATGATGTACCCATTTTCGATGACAATAGCATACTCCCCGTCAGACTTCTTCAGCCGGTATTCATGGCTCCAGTGATGCTTTGAAGGATCTTTTAGGGTGTGATCAAGTGATTTCTGAGCTTCTGAGTGGTCTTCAGGATGAACAAACTGGGTATACTCCTCCAATGGAACCCCATTTGAACTCGTGGAATGACCAAATATTGTGTTAAACGCCTCTCCTAAATGAAGGGTATCATCCTCTATATCCCACTCATAAATAACATCGTTGGTGGCTTTCCTGGCATATTCATAGCGCTCCAGACTTTCTTCCAGTTGCTGCTCATATTGTTTTTGCTGGGTAATATCAGCCAGTGAGCCGACAATAGCTACGGTCTCTCCATTCTCCACAATCGGGGCTTCGTTTACTTTAACCCATATTCGTTCACCCGTTTTCTTTTGCAACTGTAATTCGAAAGGCGGTTGTTTTTCACCTGTTTCGATGGCCTTTTCCGTATGTTTTATTCCTTCTTGATTGGTGGGATGATCGGTAAGAAATTCTGTCCATTGTTGTTTCGCCTCTTCTGGAGAACATCCTAAAAATTCTTCGGACTGCGGGCTCACGTAGGTAAGCTTATGATCGGGACCGTGCCGATAAAACATATTGGTACTGTGGGTGACAATATCCTGTAGTTTTTGCTCAGTTTCCTTGCGCCCGGTAATATCTCGAAAGATCAAGCTTGTCCGTTGCTCGCCTCGTGGATTCGTATACACAGAGCTGCTCAATTCCACCGGAATCTGCCTACCCGAGCTGTGAAGAAACGTTAATTCCCCAGCAAATTGCCCCGTTCGATTACGTTTTTCCAAGGCCCGTTGAAGTTTGTCATCCCTAAGGACAATGCCATCTCGCCCTACCTCGATAAGTTGTTCTTCCGACATTCCTAAGATATCGCAAGCCGCGTCGTTGGCCTTGTATATTTGTCCATCTGGGCCCGTAAGCATGATCCCATCCAAGCTATTTTCAAGCAGTAGTTGGAATTCTTGACGATATTGCATGGTATTCGTTACATCTTGGACCGTAACAAGTCTGTATCGGTTATTTCCCTCAGAAATGGGATGGGATTGCACATGGACAAAAAGAATATCTCCATTCTTTTTTTGATGCTTCCACCTGCCCGCATCGTTATAGGTATCTTCCAGATTGGATACCTCCTCTTTCAGTTTTGGAATCTCGCTTTCTGGACGCAGATCCGTTATTGTCAACGAGCTAAACTCGTCCTTCGAATATCCATAAAGCTTACAGGCTGCATCATTTGCTTGTTTTATAGAGAGATCTGAGGGGTTATAAATCCACATGGGATTAGGATTATCAGCAAATAACAAATCGGCATTCTTGATGTTCATATCTTGACAATCCCTAAAGCATTCAACGTGGAGATAGATAAAGAAGTTATTCTATCTTAAAATACTATTATACTGGGAAATGATATAGAGGGCAAATAGCGAAAGGCATTTTGAGATGAGTTCTTCGGTAGGGGCAGAATAAACACTTCTTAACTATTATAGTACGAAACGATTTTACAAAAGAAGATAAGTAAGTAGACTCAAGTATTCTGGATGGCCTGCTAGCGCTCTCGGTTCTATTCCACGACCGGCATGGTGTGGTCGTGGCTACGTTATAATAACAGGTCCATACTGCTCTACCTGCAGTCTTAAATGACCTGATAGGATGTGGCTTTTGTGACAGCCCCTTCACTACTACCAGAACCACCAAATCAAGCACTAGTAAGAAGTACCATTACTACAGATGCATCAAGAAAAATAAGGAAGGCAAAACTAAAGACCATGCTCCAAAAGATTTATCTGTTTGATCACTGATGATTTTGTCCGCCATACTGTAAAATTCCTGTTGAAAGAGCCTGAACTTCTAAGGCCATGAAGGATAGAGCTTCGTTTGAAAATGAGACTGAACTGGAGTCTACTGATCAAAAAACCAAGCAGTTGACAGATGCTCTAAAGGTCACCAAAAAGGACATCAACAATACGCTTAAACTCCTCGCAAAAAAACCTGATGCCCCATCCGCTGAGCTGTACCAAGAGCAGCTTGATAACCGGCAGCTAGAGAGGTAAAGGATTGAACATGAACTGGAGTATTGTAAAAAAAGAAAAGAGGCTCCGAAAACAGACAAGTAATAGATGATGATACCTGCAATCTATTCTCCAAGAATTTTTAAAACTGTGCGATGAAACTAATTCTGTGCTGATAGAAGACTTAATGAAAACTGTGATCCAATCAGTTATTTTTCATGTAGACACTGATAACTCAGGAAAGGTAGAGAGCAGTTATATAGCTGACAAAAAGCTGGAAGCAGAATGGACTGAAATAAAAAAGTGCGAACCCGAAAAAGTTCAGGTTCGCACTAAGTGATGCGTGGCTCCCCGGGTAGGATTCGAACCTACGACCCAGCGGTTAACAGCCGCTTGCTCTGCCCCTGAGCTACCGAGGATTGTATCTTCTCAACAATTTGTAGCAACCGTTTCAAAGAGAGCACAAATATAACGGATAATGGTAATTCAAGTCAAGATTTTTTTAACTCTTTTTGTAATTCACATCTTTGAGGATTAACCCCTTGGCTGAGGCCCCGTGAGCGTTCTTTTGTTTACTCGGATTCTCAATCATATCGGTAAATTCATCGACAGCTCGTTTGCCTTTTCCCACCTCTATGATAGTGCCAACCAGCCTGCGTACCATGTGACGCACAAAACGATTCGCTTCTATGTGATATATCAGTAAAGGATCTTCATCTATAAATTCCGATCGGCTTACCTCACAGGTCGAATCCGGATTGTCATTATCGGGCTTGGTAAAGCTGTCAAAATTGTGCGTGCCAATAATTTTCTGTGCGCAGTACCGCATAGCTTCCACATCCAAATCGTCGAGCACCATTTCGCTGATGTTTCGCAACAGCGAAACCGGGCGGCGGGCAATTTGATATTTGTAATATCGGCTTTTCGCATCAAAACGAGCATGAAAATCGTCTGACACTTCCTGCATCTTCCAAACGGCGATATCATGGGGCAGCACACCCAGCAAGGCATACAAGATACGGTCGGGATCAAGCGGCTCGGGAAAATCAAAATGTGCCACCTGCCCTTGAGCATGAACCCCGCTGTCGGTGCGCCCCTGCCCTATCACATCTACGGTCTCTGTCAAAATGCGGGATAAACCTGCTTCAACTTCCTCCTCTACGGTGTTAGCATTGGGCTGTTTTTGCCAACCGCTGTAGTTGGTACCGTCAAATTCGATGGTGAGCTTGTACCTAGGCATTGCTTAAAATCCAACTTTAACATTTGCTACAATACCACCGGTAAAATGGTACGGAGATAGATAAACTGCACTGCTTACCGAACGTTCCGCTGCTTGCTTCTGGGCACGGTTATAGGCACTGATGCCACTTATCACTCGATTTACCGCCATCAGGGCCAGTAGAGCCGGCAACTGTTGATCGATACGCTCAAACCGGCTGCGAATATCTTCATATTGTGAGCGTTCGGACGGGCTATCCCAGTTCCACTGGTTTTCGGGCGTATTTTCAAACAGGCGATCCCAGTTTCGCCTCCGGAGCTGATAATCGTTATAGGCTTGTAGATTATCAAAATCCCCCACGGCCAATTGAAACCGACGACTGCGCCCCTCAATGGGAACGCCCGCTTTGGCACGACCATAGGAGTACCAGTTCTGCTGCAAATTGTTTGAATGGATAGAAAACCCGAAGTAGCTCAAAATGAGGGTGGCTTCAGCAGCTAGGTGATACTGACCCCGCGTCCAGTTGGATTTGTTGACATAGTAATGCCCCCATCCGGGAACTGCCAGCGACTTCAGAAAAGCAATTTTGGGATCGGGTAAATCGGCATCGGTTTGTGCCTTAGCGGATGTATTGGCCCCGAGAATAATTCCCAATAAAACAATAATTATCGGCAGGGCCCGATTCATCTCAAAGTCCGTTTAACTCAATTAGGTTTTTTTGCGCTCTCGATCCCAATGTCGGAAAATGGAAACGCTAAATCCAGCCATCAACAGAAATGTGCCCAGCCAAACGACCGAAATAAACGGTTTTTCCTCTGCGGTTACCAACACCCATTCTTTTTCTACATTCTCATCGATGCCGGTGATTGACAACTCAATTCCTCCCTGTGAAGGATCTACGCTCGTAAATCGAATGGTGGCGTCGTGACCCGGAATAGTCACTGGCGGTGAATACGACCAGTTTTCACCATCTTGGGTATACACCGAGAATAGTGGACGAAGTGAGACCGAACTATCGCTACCGCGCTCGGTCAGTTTTAGGTTTGCTCGAATGGCTACTGATACGCTATCGGTAAAAGTGGAATCACTGACCTCTCCATAGCTGTTAAAGGTCAAATCGAAGGGTCCAACCGGAATAGTTTCGCCCCGTTTAACAGTCACTTTCTGGACGTTGGCCGAATCTGTTTGGCTTTCCATGGAGGCGGGCTGTGCTTTTTTAGCCTGTTCTTTGGCTTCGTCGTTTTTGCGCTTTACATAAGAGCTTCCCGAAACGTAGAGATAAATGTCACTGAACAGACCAGTACGCACATCGGGATCCACCGACCACTGTATATTGGATGCAGAGGAGGAAGACAACATCGGATACACTTCTGGTTTCATCACAAATTGACTACCCTCGCCGTCAGCGGGTTCAAACTTAATGCGATATTGCTGCTGACCCGGCCGGGCCTGATCTTTCAACGTGTATCCTTCGTAGGTAACTTTGTACTTGTCATTAATTATTTTCGGCTCATTAAGCTTTAATTCCATCAGGTTCACTTTTTGCGTCACCTGAAAGCCCTGCTCATCGGTTACTTCGCCACGCTCTATGGCATTATTATATTGTTGGACGGAAGAACTTAATAAATTTTCGTTGTAGGCCGATGACGCTAAAATCCCAAGCAGCAAAATACCAAAGCCTACATGCGATAAGGTACCACCAATCAGAAGCGCTTTTTTACGAATCAGTCGCCACATAATAACACTGTTGCCAATCACCGCAAACCAGGCGGCCAGCAAATAAAGCATATAATAAAGGTCCCGCACTCCGCCAATCATAATAGTAGCTAATGTAGCTACGCAGGTAATAGCTACCGGCCATGTAAGTTCTTCGGCCAGCGATTCAGCATCCTGCTTTTTCCAAAACATGTACTGTCCCAACACCGTCAAGAATCCAGCAAGAATCGCCATTGGCATCGTCCACTCGTTATAGAAACTCACCTCTGGTGGCGTGGGATTCTCAACGAACAACCTTCCAATCACGGGCGAACTGGTGCCAAGAGCAATAATTAATCCTATCAGAAATAGTACCATAGACCCGCTAAAGGTCAGGAACTCGCGGCTCAAAAATTTCGACTCTTTATCTTGGGTTGGCAGCTCTTTATATCGATAAAAGAACAGGCCCAACCCAATGCCGGTAACAGCCACCATAAACAAGATAAGCTGATTATAGAGGCCAAGATCTACGAAACTATGGACCGAGGAATCTGCCAAAATCCCTGACCGGGTAAGGAACGTCTCATACACAACGGCCACGTAGGCCAATATGGCAAAAGCAATGGATGCTTTTTGGGAGGTCGAACTTTTGCGCTGGATAATCATCATATGGATACCCGCTGTACCTAACAACCACGGTACAAAGGAGGCATTTTCTACGGGATCCCAGGCCCAGTAGCCGCCAAAGGAAAGCGTGACATACGCCCAGTAGCCACCGAGAAAAATGGCTGTCAACAGTGCAATGTTCGCACCGAGCGTCCATGGCAGCGCATGATCTACCCACTCGTTGTATTTTCGCTTCCAGAGGGCAGCCATCGCAAAACAGTATGGGATGGTCATCATGGAGAAACCGAGAAACAGGATCGGCGGATGAATCATCATCCAGGGACTTTTCAGCAGGTCGTTAAGCCCCTTGCCATCCTCGGGCACAAAATCGGGATTGGATTGCAGAAAGGGAGCGTTGGGCATCGCCTCGGCCAGCGTACGGAAGGGCGAAGCGCCGAGCGTAAAATCCCCGATGTGGATCCCCGAAATCATGGTAAACAGAAATACCTGTGTGAGCGTTAAGAAGAAAAGCACAGGACCCCGATAGGGCTCTCGTGTCCACCGCATCAGGCCAAACCCAATAAGCGTAGAAAACAGGATCCAGAGCATAAAGCTCCCCTCCTGGCCGCCCCAGAAGGCTGATATCAGGTATTTAAGCTGTAGATCACTACTGGTGTAGTTAAATGCATAATAGAAATTAAACTGGTGGGTTAGGATGATATAGAGCAGCAATCCCGACGCCGCGAGCAAGAATAATCCCTGCAGACCAAACAACCAGTTCGAAATCTTGAAATAGCGTTTGTTTTCTTTTTGGGCGTATAAAAAGTAGCCAACGACCGCTAAAATAGAACACAGGAAGGCGGCATTGACAAATAATTCTCCGACAAATCCGATCATGGGGTACTAACTCTTAGAGGCGTTCGCTTGTTTGAATTGAGAAGCATCCGTGTTGTTGTACTTCGAGGGGCATTTCATCAGCATGTCGTTGGCATAGAAGACATCACCCTTCATCTTGCCGATAACGACGATGCGGTCGGCCTGTTCAAAGTTGTTGGGTTTGGGCTTCGGATACACTACGCGTCGCACGTTACCGGCCTGATCTTTCAAATGGAAAGAGAATTGTTTGCTCTCCATCGAAAAGCCGAAATCTTTCGACTTGTCGAGCGTACCAACTACGTGGGCGCCTTCCATGCCGGAAGCTTGCTCAAAATTCACATATGTGCTGATGCTGTTGCCAAAGTTGTACATCAAAAGAGAGGTAAACCCGACAATAGCAATTATGCCAACTAATACCTTTGGTTTCATGATGCTTTTTTTGCCTTAGATTGTTCAATTTCTTCTTCCAGCTTGCCCACCTTTTTATCTACTCGAATGATAAAAAATAGCAGTACAAACCAGATTATAAGACTTACTCCAAGTACGATAAAAATAAGATCGTTCGATGCTACTGCCTTGATCATAGGGCTCGCGTGCTCCAACCCGGAAGCAGCATCCCATTTCTGGGAATAACTCTTTGTCAATGTATCAACGGCTGCAACCGTATCTTCTTGTACCTGAATGAGGTTAAATATCATGCTCGCTGCTGTTCGGTTATATGCTTAACAGTTTTGTACCGATTTAAAATATCATTGAGCCAAACGGCCAAGGCAATAAATCCTATCACGGCCGGGTAAAAAATATACCGCAACTCAGGTGCTGTTATTTCGCTGAATGCGGGATTTCCATCGGCCCCGGGATGCAAACTCGGCAACTGCCGGGGAATAATATACAGTAAAAATGGGATTGTCGTTGCCGCAAACACATTAAAGACTGCTGCAATTTTAGCGCGTTTCTCCGGATTGTCAAAGGCCGTTCGCAACACAAAATAAGCGACGTATATCATCATTCCCAAAGCCGACAGGTTCATACGCGGCTCTGCAAATGTCCACCATGTACCCCATGTAAATCGCGCCCAGACCGACCCGGTAATCAGGCCGCAAATACCAAAAATAAGTCCCACCTGGGTCGCTGTTTCCGCTTTGCGATCAAATTTCCTCTGCGGATTATTCAAATAGCGAATACTGTAATATAAGCCTGCAGCAAAACAAACGGCCATCGTAAACCACATGGGCACGTGCAAAAACAGGTTGCGTGCCGATTCCAAGAGGATGGGAATCTCTGGAATGGGGATCAAGAATCCAGCTATGATCACCCCTGTCATCCAGATGGCTACAATGTATTTCCAGGGCTTAAGACTCATCAATCAACGTATTTATCATCAATCCTTTATAAGAAACTAAAAAAGCTTTCTAATATACGAAATCTGATATGGAAAAATTAGTTTTTTCACCTTCGGATTTGGCGAATTTTGCCTAAGTTTATGATACTAATTTTAAGGTTTAATGAAGCCGCACTCATAAACCAACTATCTTATGGCTGACCAATCAAAACAAAAAACCGTTGCCCTGGAACCAAGCTGGAAAAACCATATCCTTGGATATGTTATTTCCCTGTTATTCGTGCCCTTGTTTGGTGTGGGACTGATTGGACTATACTGGGTTTATCAGCGCCAGAAAACGTATTCCTACACCTTTAGTGATACCCAGATATCATCAAAGGATGACAAATACCAGCCTAACATTGACTTGATAAATATTGAACAGATTGAGGTTCAACAATCCTGGTTGCAGAACAAATTGGGTGTTGGAAATATTGTAGTACATACATCAGCTTCCGAAATGGTCCTGCGGGGACTGGAAAATCCCCATAATCTAAAAGGCATGCTCGACAAGGCCGTTGCCGCTGAAAAAGAACGGCAGCAGGAAAAGCAAAAAACAAAGCCTCAAGAGCCGGAACATGATCCTGGCACAATGGAGCGGATGGATTATCTGACAGGATTGTGGCAACAGGGACTGGTCTCTGATGAAGATTATGAAAAAGAGAAAAAGCATTTCGAATAGATTAATATATCGTCTCAATCCGGTACCGTTTTGTAGTTGAGAATTTTCAAATCGTTATCTCCTTCCTCCTTTTACTTTCTTTTACGCTCCTTTCATTGGTAACCTTTTATTCATTTTTATAATTAGTGGGTCAATAATTGATTCACTCACCAATAGTAATCCAATCTCAGGTTATGCTTTCTGTGATCCCACGGTATATTGCCCTTGCAATCCTTTTCATTTTTGTGATTCCCATTCAATCCGCCACTGCTCAAAAAGCCAATTTTGAGCAGGCCGAACGTTTTACCGAACGGATGATGGAAAAAATGACTGGCAGTACCGAAGTCAACCCGAACTGGATTGAGGATCAAGACCGGTTTTGGTACAGCTATGATACATCATCCGGTAAACACTGGTATTTTGTGGATGCCGAAGAAGGTGAAAAACGTCCGCTTTTCGACCGGCAGCAAATGTCAGCCCAGCTTGCAACTATTTTTAACAAGCCGTTTAATCACAAAGAGCTTGACCTGAAAGAGTTTAAATACAACACCAAGGATCAGCTTTTCACTTTTCATGTTGACAGCATCAACTTTACCTACAAGCTCGAAAACAACAGGCTGATTAAAGGCGATTCGGTTAAGAAAAAAGAGCGTGAACGCTGGGCAACCTATTCGCCAGACAGCACCTGGATTGCCTACGCTAAAAACCACAACCTCTACCTGATGCAGACCGACGATCCCGACAGTACCGAATACCAGCTCACTACCAGCGGCGAACGCTGGTACAGCTTCCAGGCCGATGCCGGAGATACGACCAGCAATAAAAAATTACGCTCGGTAGCTGAATGGTTTGAAGATTCGAATAAACTCTATGCACGACGTACTGATGAACGAAAAGTTAACGAACTCTGGGTCATTAATTCGCTGAAAGAACGTCCCTCCCTGGAAACCTACAAATATCCAATGCCCGGAGAAGAAAATGTGCCGCAGCATGAAGTATGGACCTTTGAGGCTGACACGCTCAAGGACACTGATGGCGTCAAGCTGGAGACCGACAAAAAAGAGTGGAAAGATGATGTGATCGGCGGCGCCTTTTTCAATAATGGCGGCATCTATCCCGGCATGGACTCCGATTATCTGTATATGCTGCGCCGCAACCGCGAGTGGAATAAAGTTGACGTGCTCAAAGCCAACACCTCGACCGGCAAAACAGAGGTACTATTTTCAGAAACGAGCAAGCCCTATTTTAACGTGATGCTCTCAGATCTGGCTATTATCAATGGAGGAGAAGAGTTTATTTGGTGGAGCGAACGCACCGGCTGGGGACAATACTATCTCTACGATGAAAACGGCAACCTCAAGAATCGCATCACGGATGGTTATTATACGGCCGGAAATATTGCCAAAATCGATACTACCGACCGTGCGCTCTACTTCACCGCCTACGGCAAGGAAGACGGAATGAATCCGTATTACGGGCATCTTTACAAAGTAAATTTTGACGGCTCTGACATGGAGCGGCTGACACCTCAGAACGCCACGCACGAGATCACCGCATCAGAGGAAGGCAATTACTTTGTGGATAACTATTCGCGCGTGGATCTGCCAACGCGATCAGTGCTCCGTAACGGAGACGGCGAAGTAATTACCACACTCGAGCAGACCAACGTCAGCCGCATGAAAGAAGCCGGCTGGCAACCACCTGAAACGTTTAAAGTAAAAGCTGCCGATGACGCTACCGACATCTACGGGGTGATGTGGAAACCAAATGATTTCGATTCCACAAAAAGCTATCCCATTATTAGCTACGTCTATCCCGGACCGCAGACTGAGCCTTTCCCCATTGGATTTAGTCATGAAGATGAAAAAGCACTGGCTGAGCTTGGTTTCATCGTTGTTGCCATGGGCCAACGCGGCGGCAGTCCTATCCGCAGCAAATATTATCACAATTTCGGTTATGGTAACCTTCGGGATTATCCGCTTAAAGACAACAAATATGGACTCGAGCAGCTCGCTGCCCGTCACCAGTACATCAATCTGGATAAAGTGGGGATCTATGGGCACTCCGGCGGCGGATTCATGAGTACTGCCGCCCTATTAAACTATCCCGATTTCTATGATGTGGCTGTTTCTTCCTCCGGCAATCACGACAATAATATCTACAACATGTGGTGGAGCGAAATTCATGACGGCGTGAAAGGCGTAACAACAAAAATAAAGTCCGACAGCAGTGCTACGGATTCGGTAACAACAAAAACAGAGTTTGAATCAAGCATCGAAACCAATATCGATCTTGCCGGCAACCTTGAGGGTGATCTGCTGCTGGTCCACGGCACGGTTGACGACAATGTGCATCCGGCCAACACCATCCGTCTGGCCAACGCGCTGATCAAGCACGAAAAGAAATTCGATTTCATGATGCTGCCAGGTCAACGGCATGGCTATCAAGGGGAATATGGAGCCTATTTCGAGCGACTGCGCTGGCGATATTTTGCTGAACATCTGCTTGGGGATTACCGCCCGGATCGCATTGACTACAATATCCCGGAGCAGGATAACTGATCTTTTAACTCTGGTTTTATACAGTCCCTACACTTTGGTAATAAATAATCAACCCTTCCAGGGTTCCAAACCCTGGAAGGGTTTTAGTATGTCCTTTCAAATCCATTGATAGAACTTCTCAACCAGCCCCATTCCTGACAGACCGATTGCGCGGTACCATCCCGAAAATTATTCTAAGGTGTTATTAAAAGCTTCTTTGATAGTGCATATTCTTATCAATGTTACGTTTTATAGCTATGGTTCAGCAGTTTTCACAGCTGACGATTGCTCCCTTTCTTTTACTATTTGTTGATAAGTCTCTTCCTGCGATGCCACCATCCAGTGCCAGACTATTCCAACTACGGCCAATCCCAATGCGAAGATGATCATCGTATCCTGAATGTTAAGCCAGCCGTTTTCAAGCACCCATGAGGCAACGATCACGGAGGCTGACTGCGCCAGTGTAAACAACAGCCACTCCGTACTAAAAACACGGCCGCGAAACGTGTCTGGCGTACGGCGCTGCAGCAGCACCGTACTCATCACCCAGTTAGCCCCTGATGCCGCATGAGCGATAAAAACGAAAATCATCATGATGGTAAAACTAGTTGTCAGTCCTACTATAGAATACATCAATCCACCAAAGATCATACAAAAACCCATCGCTCGCACCCAGTCGCGTTCGCGATTAAAAATGCGACGCCCAATCACCGGCCCAATACCCGTACCTACGCCCCGCGCCGCATAGAGAAGTCCAATACCGACGCTGCCCATCATCAGCACATCCTCGGATACTAAAATCAGCATGTAGGTAAGAGCACCCAAAAACATCGTAAAACAACCTTTAGCCAAGGTGGGACGCAGCACCTGACGATTACTCCACAGATACTGAAATCCTTCTTTGATGCCTGTGAGTGGATTCCGTGTGCGCTTGAGTTCGGCCTCGGACATCTGCTTCTGAGGAATCACGGCCTGATATATAAACCACGACGAGACGACATAACTGCCGGCATCAATGATAAAAACGAGATCGGTGCCCAACCAAGCCGTGGCCAGCCCGCCAAATCCCATCCCCATAGTAAAGATAATGCTCCAGCTTGCAGAAGATAACACATTGGCATCAACAAGCTCGTCCTCGGTAGTTACGTTTGGGATAGACGAGGTCTTGGCCGGCTCAAAGATAGCTGAAAGCATCATCTGCAGAGCCGTAAGCACGTAAGCCAGCCAGAGTGTATCGTAAGAAACGACCAGCAACAATCCCAGCACGAGCATCCCGCGAAGCAAGTCGCAAGTAATCATGATACGGCGGCGGTTGAAACGATCGGTCAGGTAGCCGGCAAAGGGCGAAAAGCTGGCAAGACTCATCATTTTGACTACAATAATAAGTCCCAACAGAAATTCGGAATCAGAATATTTCGTGATAAGGGCGTACACGGCAAGAATACCAAACCAATCCCCAAAATTGGATACAACCTGGCTGAGCCACAACCGGCGGTAGTTCTGGTTGTTGGATACTAGGTTGATATATGGACGTATCTTATCGAGCATAATTTATTTTGCCACTGATGTACACGGATTCCAACTGATTTATCTGATAAATCTGTATTGATCTGTGGCTTATTTAACACCGGTACTGCCAAACCCGCCGTCGGCACGTTCTGTTTCAGAGAGGTCGTCCACTTCCTGAACATCTGCCTGGGTGACCGGAGCAATGACCATCTGGGCCACGCGGTCGCCGTGTTGGATAACGAAGGGTTCATCTCCAAGGTTTACGGCCAGCACTTTTACTTCTCCGCGATAGTCAGCGTCAATAGTACCGGGTGTATTCAACATGGTGATTCCGTTACGGTAGGCCAGTCCACTGCGGGGACGTATTTGCGCCTCGTACCCTTCAGGCATAGCCATCTGTAAGCCCGTGGGAATGAGCTTACGCTGGCCGGGAGACAGTTCCACCGGCTCGTCAAGGGCGGCCCGGATATCCATTCCTGCCGCATATCTAGACTCATAGGATGGCAGAGGCAAATCTTTAGCATGAGGTAGTTTCTTAAACTGGATGTTCATGGCAATAGTGTTCTTAGTATCTTTTTGTAATCAATAAGTTTAACCTTAACGTTGCCAAGCCAAACCTTGGCATGGGCTTCGGCGGGGATGCGAAGATCATCCGCAATATACCACGCTTTGTACTCACCCCGAAAACCAAACGGACCGTCAATATCAGCATTCCCTTCGCTGTAGTATGTTTTGACCGGATCCTCGAATGCTTTGTATTCCCGCATCTCAATCTCAGTGCTATTGGTGCCGTTGATGTAGCCTTTTTCCTGCTTTAGGTAGACCGGCAGCCGGTAGTCTTTATTCGTGCCCGCAAAAAGCCGCGAATAGTAAAAGATAAGCTGTCCTGAACTCGAAGGCTCCGTCAGTTCCAGCGTATCTACCGGGGCTCCTTTCTCGAAATAATATACTTGCTCATTTTCATAGTCGAAGACGTAACGCTCGCTATCGAACTCCTGCTCATCAACATTGTCGCGCCAATAAAGTTGTGTATAGGGCAGGCTATCGGACTCAACCATTAAGGTGTTATAGTGATTTTCCTCTTTGCCTACGAACGGGATGCCGGGATTCGACGTGATAATCGTGCGCAGCCACCACATTTTTTCACCTTGATACGTGGTATCGCGCACGATGGTCGTCTGTACTTCGCCCAGCTTAAAAAAGCTGAACCGCACTTCATAGGTAAACACCTCTTTCCATTGCAGCAACTCATCCATTGTAGGCGGCCGATCCGGATGCTCGAAGGTAAGCAGCGAATCCTGGGCCATAATTTCGTTAGATGGTATAACTAGCAAGACGATCCCAAGTAGTAGTCCAATTTTTTTCAAGCGCGTCACAGGTTTCAAGGCCGGCATGGAAATTATTTTAATTAAGCGTCCAAAGTTCGATATTATTATCCTTAATTTGAAGCATTATTTAAGGTATCACAGAATTATTTCGTTCATGCGCATACATTTATCTGCAACGTATATTGTCGTCCTGCTGTTTATAGGATTTTCGATGGCCACCTGCTCCAAGAGTAATGACCAGCGGGAGTTTGAAAGAGAAGCAAATAGTCAGCCAGATAAAATTACTGAAACTGACGATCAAGGTAATATAATTTCTACTGACTCCGACGATTGGCGCATTAGTCCAATGTACAGAGGGCTTGTGGTAGTTGGTACTCCCGATGAACAACCACCCTACCCAAACCCATTATCATACAACCAAGATTTGAAGATAAACCTCTATATTCGGAATATAGAAACTTTAAACCAGATAGAAGTTTTCATATTCGAAAATGTTAATGAACGACCCAATGGCCCCTACTCTCCTATTAATGACATTTCTTCCCCAACCCTTGAAACTATCAACCTAAGCGGACAAATCATTTCCGGATCCACCGGTGGCAGTCAGGCTTCAGGCCTATATCGCATACTGATTTATGATGGCCAGCAAAACGTTATTACCTACGGAGATATCCGTATCGAATAAGTTGTTAAAAAGAACTTTGGCTCCTATTTTCAAGTTTCCAAAAAGCGCAGAATTGTATGAGTAAGCGAAAGAAAAAGATCACGAAAACAGAACAGCAAGTACTCGAGAAGCTAATTTTTCCCGAGACATTCCAGGATATCCTGGACGAAACGGGCTTGCTATATGGTGAACTGCGCGACGATTTGATCAACCTGTTGAGTTTCGGATTCATTGAGGCCTACGAGCGCAGCGGCACCAAAATTGCGCTAACCAGCTTTTACGATTCTGATAACCTGCAAGATTTTACCTTCCGAGCCACAAGTAAGGGGCTCGCTGAAATTAAATCCCGATGATATGAAGTTTGAAGCCAATATAAATGACAACGTAACCGAACTGGAACTGCTGGAAGAGTCCGGCGAAGTACAGTTTGGAGACGAAAAGCAACCGTATCAGTTTCACCGGCAGCCCAATGGACGCTATCTGCTGCGGATGGGAACAAAGCTCTACAAAATCGATAACGTAGAGTACGACAAGCATACAGTAACGTTCACCCTCGACGGCCACTGGTACGAAGTAGATGTACGCAATGAGCAGGACCTGCTGCTCGATCGCCTTGGATTCAAGCGTGCCGGCGAAATCGCTGAAGGCGAACTCAATGCTCCCATGCCGGGCAAGATTCTAGAAGTACTCGTCAGCGAAGGCGACGACGTGGAGCTGGGCGATCCCGTGGCCATTCTGGAAGCCATGAAGATGGAAAACGAACTCAAAGCCCCGATCAAGGGGACGGTTACCTCCATTGCCGTATCCAAAGGAGACTCTCTCGATAAAAATGCAGTAATCTTAGAAATCGAAGCAAGTGGATAAATTTGTTATAGAAGGACCTACCCCTCTCAAAGGAACCATCCCCATTAGCGGTTCAAAAAATGCGGCCCTCCCCTTGATGGCCACCGCCATCCTCGGCGATTCGCCCACTACCATTACTAATGTCCCCAAGCTCCGGGATGTTTATACATTTAATAATGTGATTCGCGTAACCGGGACACATGTGGACTTTAATGAGGAGGAAGCAACGCTCACTATCGACCCCAAACATCTTTCACATATGGAAGCTCCCTATGAGCTCGTGCGGAAAATGCGCGCCTCTTTTTATATGCTGGGCGCTCTGGTCGGTAAGTTTGGCCAGGCTAAAGTTTCATTGCCGGGCGGCTGTGCATGGGGACCTCGTCCCGTTGACCTTCACCTCGATGGCATGCGCGAAATGGGTGTCGATATCGAGCTCGACCAAGGCTATGTAATTGCCAGTGCCCCTAAGCAGATGAAGGGCGGCACGTTCAAACTCGAACCCAGCAGCGTGGGAGCTACAATTAATCTCGTGCTGGCTTCCGTGCTGCGCGCTGAAGAATTTACCATCAAAAATGCCGCCCGCGAACCCGATGCGGTACTGCTTTGTGAAACGCTATCCGAGATGGGGGCTAATATTGAAGGCATTGGTACCGACACGCTCACCATTCGTGGCGTGGACAGCCTGAGTGGTATTGAAGTCCGCAACGCTTCCGACCGCATCGAAACCGGTACCTTTATGATTGCCGCCGCCATGCATCCCGAGTCGGACGTGACCATCACCAATGCGGATGTGGATGACTTGGGACACTTTCCCGAGACCTTTCGCAAAACAGGTGTGGATATGACGATTGAAGACAGCACCATCCACATTAAAGCGCCCGACACCATCAACCCGACTTCAATTAAAACAAAAGTTTATCCCGGCTTTCCAACAGATTTGCAGGCCCAGTGGTCAACGATGATGACACAAGCCGAAGGCAGTTGTTCGGTCACCGACACTATTTATGATGATCGATTTAGCTATGTCCCCGAAGTTACACGATTGGGCGCCGACATGGATGTGGAACAAAACACGGTCCATATCAAGGGCAAGACACCGCTCAAAGGCGCTTCGGTAATGAGTACCGATCTGCGTGCCAGCGTAAGCCTGGTGCTAGCTGGCATGGTCGCCAAGGGCACAACCGATGTACTGCGGATCTACCACCTCGACCGTGGCTACGAGGATCTGGAACAAAAGCTTAGGAACGTAGGCGCCAATATTAAACGCGTAGATCAGGATGCTTAATAAACCCCGGAGTTAATTCTGGGTCTAATGAGCGATCACTTCAGGTACCCCATCGGATCCACAAATTCCACGCGTGGGGAATCCTTAAGCAAGGGTCGCAAAAATGGCTGGTGTCCCGCTCCGAACATCACAAAAATACGATCCCCCGGCTCGGCCACTTTCATCAGGTTGGCATAAATGCGCAGGTTGCGCTCGTAGTACTGGGTTGTCACCTCGGCTCCTACATACGCAGAGTCAGTAGTCACCGTTGACGATCGCACATAAGGCTCGTGATATTTATCAACGCGCTCGGCTGTATTCAATGATTGATAAAGTTCTACCAGTGAACCGTTTTGCAGCAGGCTATCGGTGTTTTGTACCGCATTACTCTTTTTATACCGGCTAAAATATTCCAAAAAGTCTGGATCATGCTTTTTAGCGGCTTTCATTAATCGGCCCATCTCCATCGGTTTTTGATGATCAACGGCGTAGACATGTTCGAGTCCCCGTTTCTTGGCCAACTTAAATCCTATTTGGTACTGCTCACTTCGCTTGGAAACAAAATCACCGGTAGAAAAGCTGTCTAATTTTCCGGCATGAAATTGCCGGTAAAGCGAATCAAAGTCCGCCTGATGCTTCATCTCAACTTCCAGCGCTACTTTATTTGGCTGAAAATCCGCCAGCCTTTGGCGCATTTCACGAAGTTCGTTCTGTTTTTGCTCTGTCAAGATATTAGGCACCTTGGGATTAATGGCATCGCGTCCAGGGTTATCAAGATGCACGGTACCCAGCAACATGACTTTAATCGGCTCTTTCGTTTGCTCCTGAGCCTGAGCTCTTCCCAAGTTGGCAGTGGTCAGAGTAAGAAAAATTAAAAGAGTACAAACAATTACGCTGGATTTTTTCGTCTTCAAAAATGACTGACCCATCATTATTTAAGTTTTTCAGATTGGAATTTTTCGAACGCTTGGCCTACGAACAAGCATAGAAAATGTTATACCAACAGTTCAGTCCTAAGTGACAATTCTAGAAAAGCTTCCTACGTAATTTTTTGCGCCTTCTTTTGATGGCGGCACTACCGGTTTCTGCCATTCTCCTCCCTTCAGCTTTTAGTAGAATCTTACTTATTCTGGTCCACAAATTATTTTTCGGTTATCGGGTATTGAATATCACTGTAATATTCCCCGTTCAACTGAATATGCTCTTTTCAGTTCTGCCTTTTAACCATGCTGCATTTTCCCATTACCTTGCCGGATGCCGAATTGTTTTTAAAACAGAAACCCCTCCCATCATAAAATTTCAAATTACTTTAAAAACGACGATGAAACCGCCTGACATGCCCTCAGGCAAGGGAATCAAAGAAAAGCTCTAATTTAATAAGCTACTATACTGGAATGTAACCGGTGTCATATTACCATTTACATAATAGTAAAACTCCTTGTATATTAGTGTGATACTTTGTAGAACGTATTCAGAGATTTTTAATTAACAGGTTTTTTGCAGCATTTGTTAAACTCACAAGCACTATTAAAGGTTTTACAAGCTTTTCAAAAGCATTTGATTTTCTTTTTGCAACAGGCAGCGGTTTTAATGCAATCGCTGATTTCTTGTGCAGTTGATCTGCAATATTTGCCCTTCTCTGAATGCTACAATATTACACAAACAAATTTTTCCCCTAACAGGAATTTTAATTTAGCGGTTGCTGGATTTCCGCTAAGACGAACGAATTTTAAGACTGTTGTAGCTATGAAGCTTATTGACTTTTTGATCAGGATTAAAAGTCCGGAAGACAGCAACTGCGTGAAAGAAGAGTATTTCAATGAAAAATCAAATCATTATTCACGCATCGGGCAAACAGACCCGTATAGCTCTTCTGGAAGATGGAGAGCTAGCTCAGCTCTTTATTGAGTCAGAAGAAAACCAACGTACTGTTGGTAATATTTACTTAGCAAAGGTTCATAAGGTTATGAGCGGTATCCGTGCGGCCTTTATCGACATGGGTACCCCGAAGGACGCTTTCCTTCACTTTTCAGACGCCGGCGATCATCTGAAAGAATATGTTCAGATGCTGAACGGCCGAGATGCTATTCATAAGAATGTGCGCGATCAGCTTAAAAAGACTGATTTTAACCAAATATCGAACTACGAAAAACAGAACTGGGCCGGCAAGATTCTAAATCCCGGTCAAAAACTGTTGGTTCAGATTGTTAAAGAACCGATTGGGACCAAAGGGCCGCGCATTTCTACAGACATTACCGTGGCAGGACGCTTTCTCGTGTTGATTCCTATGGGTGATTATGTTGCTGTATCCCGCAAGATCAACAACTACAAAGAACGGCGACGCCTCAAAAGCATTGTTAGTTCGATGGTACCCGACGGATTTGGCGTCATTATCCGAACGGTAGCCGAGGGCCAGGACGAGCAGTCTATTGAAGATGACATGCGCGATGTGCTTAAAAAATGGGAGCGCATCCTTGAACGACTTGAGACGGCCAAACCACCAGAACTGCTCTACAAAGATCTGGATATGACCGAGAGTCTTGTGCGCGATCTCTTTGCCAAGCAGTACGACCGCGTGCTTGTGGATGATCCCAAAATGCACAAGAAAATTAAGTCGTATGTGAGCCAGGTGGCCCCACAGATGCTTCCTAATGTGGAGCTCTACAAGGGGCGCGAACACATCTTCGATTTCATGAAGATTGCCAAAGACGTAGACTCTATCTTTAGTCCGCGTGTTCGCATGCCGTCCGGCGGTTATCTGATCTTTGAGCAAACCGAGGCAATGTACGTGGTAGATGTAAACTCGGGTCCCTACGCTGCCAAAGAAAAGCAGGAAGACAACTCGCTTAAAACCAACCTTGAAGCGGCCCGTGAAGTAGCTAAACAGCTTCGTCTGCGCGACATCGGCGGTATTATTGTTGTTGACTTTATTGATCTGCGCAGTGACAAAAATCGCAAGAAGATTTACGATGAACTCAAGAAAGAGTTTAAGAAAGATCCCGCCAAGACTAATGTTATTGGCATGAGCGATTTCGGGCTGGTGCAGATAACACGACAGCGCATTCGACCAAGTGTGGTTAATTCTGTCTCCAAGGTTTGCCCAACATGCGGTGGATCCGGAAGTGTAGTCACCAAGAATACGATCATTGCCGATCTGGATGCATGGCTCAGCAAATTCCGCACAACGACGGAATATCGTGCGGTTGATATTTACATCAACCCATATTTGAAGGCTTATCTCGAAAAAGGATTATTGAGCATTCGCCGCAAGTGGATGTTCCGTTACTGGCTGAAAATTACGCTCATTGCCGATGATTCAATTTCGCTGAACGAATACAAGGCAACTATCGCCGGATCGGATATCGACATCACGGACGTAGTCATGCAGGAGAAAAACATTGATGAGCTTATTCAGAACGAAGAAGGCGAACTAAAAGAGCTCGATTCAGGACGTCCAAACCGCGATAACTTGGATTATTACAAAAAGGACAACGGATCGAAATCGGGTCGCAAAAAACGAGATGACCGCAAGCCACGACCAACCAACTCTGGAGGCAGCTCGAAGTCGAAATATTATAAGAAATCCGACTCCTGATCGTTCGTTCAATCAATGGAAAAAAGAATTTGAAACACAGATCTAAAAGATGAGTTTACCCGAAATGAAAGCTACGACGGTGCTGGGCATTATCCACAATGGCGAAGCAGCCATTGGCGGTGACGGCCAGGCCACAATGGAAAACACCGTCATGAAAGCAACAGTAAAGAAAGTACGTCGGCTGTATGAAGGAAAAATTGTGGCTGGCTTTGCCGGCTCTACTGCCGACTCTTTTACTCTTTTTGAGAAGTACGAAGAAAAGTTAAAACAGTATAATGGCAACCTGCAGCGCGCAGCCGTTGAGATGGCCAAAGAGTGGAGAAAAGATAAATTTCTGCGAAAACTTGAAGCTCTCTTGGTCGTAATGAGTAAAGACGAGGCATTGTTGATTTCAGGTCAGGGTGATGTTATTGAACCTGACGATCAAATTCTGTCGATTGGCAGTGGCGGGCACTATGCCTTGGCCGCCGCCCGTGCCCTCAAAAAAAATGCGCCCGATTTATCGGCCCGTGAGATCGTCGAGAAATCTCTGAACATCGCTGCAGATATCTGCATTTATACAAATAGTAATTTGAGTATCCTAGAAATTGAAGATTGATGAACACCCTACAAAAGACAGTTACACAGAAAAATCTTACTCCGCAGCAGGTTGTTGCTGAGTTGAATAAGTACATTGTTGGACAGGATGATGCCAAGCGTTCGGTAGCTATTGCCCTGCGTAACCGCTGGCGACGCATGAATGCCGATGAAGAAATTCGCGATGAGATCCTTCCCAACAATATTCTTTTGATTGGACCCACCGGCGTTGGTAAAACCGAAATTGCACGTCGCTTGGCCAACTTGGCAGACGCACCCTTTATCAAAGTTGAAGCCAGTAAGTTTACTGAAGTGGGCTACGTGGGCCGCGATGTAGAATCTATGATTCGCGATCTGACCGATATCGCCATCAATATGGTGAAGACAGAAATGCGCGATCGTGTTAAAGAGGAAGCCAAGAAAAAGGTTGAAAATCGTATTCTGGATATTTTGATCCCCCCTGTTAAAAAAGGTGGATCAGATGGGAACAACACCGGACCGGGATTTAATGCGAACGATGAAGATTTCAGTCCCCAGCAGGCTTCCGATCAGGAGCTTAATCAGCGCACACGCGAAAAGTTTCGTGAAAAATTGCGCAATGGTGAGCTCGATGACCGCGAAATTGAGGTGGAGGTCAGCAAATCTGGCAAGTCGCCAATGATGCAGGTTTTTGGCCCGCAAGGTGGTATGGAAGAGATGGGCATCAACCTGCAGGATATGTTTGGTAACATGGGTGGCCAGAAGAAAACCAAACGTAATGTAACGATTGAGGAAGCGCGTGAAATCCTTTTGGAAGAAGAATCTGAAAAGCTAATCGATCACGAATCGGCCGTACAAGAAGCACTCGAGCGCGTACAAAAGCAAGGTATCGTGTTCATCGACGAAATTGACAAAGTGGCTGAATCCTCCAATGATGGTAAAGGTGGAGGCGGCGGTCCCGATGTTAGTCGCCAGGGCGTACAGCGCGATATGCTGCCCATTGTGGAGGGAAGTAATGTCTCTACCAAGCATGGCATGGTACAGACCGATCACATGCTGTTTATTGGATCCGGGGCGTTTCACGTTTCCAAGCCGTCGGACCTCATCCCCGAACTGCAGGGACGTTTCCCGATTCGCGTTGAGCTGAATTCACTGACCGAGCAGGACTTCTTTGATATCCTGACGCAGCCGAAAAATGCGCTCACCAAGCAATACCAAGCCATGCTGAAATCGGAAGGCGTGGATGTGGAATTCACGGAAGGTGCCCTCAAAGAAGTGGCCTCTATTGCCGCCCAAGTAAATGAACGTGTAGAAAATATTGGCGCACGGCGATTACATACGATTCTTTCGTCGCTGTTGGACGAACTACTGTTTGCTATTCCGGACGATATCAGCTCGGGCGATATCACCATCGACAAGGATTATGTGAACAAACAACTGGACGATCTTGTTAAGGACAAAGATCTCAGTCAATATATTCTTTAAACAAGCATTGACTTAAGCTAATTAATTCAACTATTTACAGACAGCTATCTCACACTTACCAAGTACATAATTTCTACCCATTTGTAACGTTGTGAAGTACTATCTGTAAATACCAATACCATTGAGCTATGAGCATGAAAAAATTTCTGGCCCCGAACTTTGCAATTCTTGCTGTTTTATCAATTTTCTGGCTAGCCGGTGTCGAAAATGTGGTACCGGGTGATGATACGCACCAGAAAAACATCAAAAAATATGTCCAGACTCAGCGCCGCATTATTGATAACTATGTGGATAAGGTGGATATCAATACACTATACAAAAACAGCATCCGCGGACTTGTCAAAAACATGTCTGACAGCACCGCGAAAATAAAAAATACGCCCATCGATACTACCTTTGGGAATGTGTCGATTGAGGATCTCAGTGAGTCGGTCGAAAAGTTCGAGGAGGCATATCTCTATATGTCCAACAATTTTCCCAAAGAGGACATGACGCAGCGAACCGAGGATGCACTACAAAGCATGTTTCGGGGACTGGACCCGCATTCCATTTATATTGAGCCTAAGCTGAGTGAAAATATTGATGACTCGTTTTCGGGTAAATTTCAAGGTATTGGTGTACAATTTAATGTGATACAGGATACGATTACGGTCATCACTTCCATTGCGGGAGGGCCCAGTGATCAGCTGGGGATTCAATCCGGAGATCGCATCATCAAAATTAACGGGAAGAGCGCCGTCGGTTTTGACAACGAGGATGTCCGCAATCATCTGCGCGGCCCCAAAGGTTCAAAAGTGGATGTAACCATCAAACGCCCCAATGTGAATGAGAACCTGCATTTTACTATTACACGGGATGACATACCACTTTATTCGATCGGAGCCTCGTATATGCTTGATGATAAAACTGGGTATATCAAAATGGATAAGTTCATCCAGACTACCCACGAAGAGTTTATGACCTCCATGAAAGAGCTCGAGGATAAAGGCATGGACCGGCTGGTGCTGGATCTGCGCGGAAATCCCGGCGGTTATTTGCACCAAGCTATTGCTATTACAGAAGAATTCTTCCCAAAAGGAACAAAAATAGTTTCAACCAAGAGCCGGCATACGCGTTTTACATCGGCCTACTATTCTCGACGTGATGGTTATTTCAAAAATAAACCGCTCATCATTCTGGTGAACGAAGGGTCGGCCTCGGCTAGCGAAATTGTTAGTGGAGCCATTCAGGATCACGATCGCGGTTGGATTGTTGGGCAACGTACTTTCGGCAAAGGTCTAGTCCAGCAGCAGTACGAACTCGTTGATTCGAGCAAAATCCGCGTCACCATATCGAAGTATTATACGCCTTCAGGTCGGCTTATTCAGAAGCCCTATGACAAAAGAGGTGGCGAAGAGTATGCGTATGAAATTTACAAACGCGGAACCGATGCCAAAGGCGATGTAATGGAATTTATCTCCCATGTGCCCGATTCATTGAAGTATAACACTGACGCCGGACGAACGGTTTACGGAGGTGGCGGCATCGTGCCCGATCATATCGTGCAGCCGGATACCACGCAGTCCAAGATTGTAGCTAACTTTATGCTGCGAAAGCAGATTGGCTTTGAATATGTCCGTGACTTCCTCGACAAGAATGGAACTGAGTTCCGCAAAAAATGGGAAAATAATTTCGATCAGTTTGAAAAAGAATTCGAATGGAGCGACAAACAGATGCAAGAAGTCTTTACACGACTCAAAAACAACAAAATGGCTGTCCGGGATACACTCTCTGAGCCGGTGTTCAAGTCAGATACGCTGTTTGTGCCCAAAGGACACTTTGAAGAAATCGAATGGATGCCACGCGGCCTGATGAAAGCCGAACTGGCCAAACAGGTTTGGGGACTCAAAAAATACTATCCCATCCGTAACAAACTTGATGATACTATTGACAAGGCCATGGAAATGTGGGATGAGGTTGCTCATTTACAAGAATACGCCTCGAACCATACGAGCAAACCAATAAACGACCACCAATAATCAGTTAATATTGTTAGATGATTGGAAGCCCGGCTCTGATGAGTCGGGCTTTTTTATTTGGGATGATAGACTTACTGCTCCCTGATAAAAGCATCACTTTGGAGCAACAGGGTTTAAGAAAACGATTTAGACTCATAAGATCCTGAACCAAAGCCACTTCGCCAAAGTACCAACGAACTCCGTAGGCTGAATTCAGGATGACTCTGTGCCTTTAACGTAGCCCCCTATGAATACTGTCATAAGCTTAAGGAATGCGCTACAAGTACTGACTTAGAAATGCCACAACAGCCGTTTCAGTCCGCAACCGATTTTCTCCCAGTGAAACCAATTGCGCGTCGCGTTCCGTAAACATGCTGATTTCGCTGTCCGAAAAACCACCTTCCGGGCCTACCAGCAGTAGTTTTTTATCCCTTCCCGAATGAATCTTCTGTTTCCCGTTGCCATCCACCTTTTCGTGCGCCGCCAAGATATCGGCATCCTGAACGTCATCTAACAGCAATTCCAATGATCGATATAGCGAAATTTGCGGCAGCCAAGCGCGCAGGCTCTGCTTCATAGCCGACACCGCAATAGATTCCAGGCGATCCATACGCACGTTCTCTTTGATGGAATGATCGCTGCGAAAGAGCATAATTTCCGAGACGCCCAGCTCAATGGCCTTCTCTACCGCAAACTCCAGGCGGTCCCTCTTTTTAATGATGCCCATTCCAAGTATCAACTCTGGATTAGGAGCCGATATCTTCCGCTGCTCTTCGATTTCAAGTTGAATTGAATTCTTAGTAATCCTTCGAATAGGCCCCTTATAGCGCCCGCCCTGGCCATCAACAACATGTAGAACATCCCCTTCACTTGCTCGAAGCACTTTCGAGGCATGGGCCGCTTCCTGATCAAGCAATTCAATAAATCCATTGTTGATTTGGGACGGCGGAGCATAAAATATATTCATTACTTATCCCGCTTTTTTCGAAAGGGCTCACCGGGACTAAATTCGGTCTGTCCCGTTTCCAACGTAACCTCGACGTAGGGCGCACAAAGACCACAGCTATTGCTACAATAATCACGATTTTGTAACTCATCTACCGATGACAGATCGTGTTTAGAAGCATACGATTTAATCTCCTCAAACGATCGCTTGTGACAAATACACTTTATGACCTTATTCCGACCCATTATACTATCTCAATCTTGCTTGAAATGTTTTCCCAGCCGGAGCTCCTGCCCTTGGTAATTACTCTTAATATCATCCCCATAGATCGATTCGGGTACCTCGGTATTGGGCTCAAACTTCATACTGCAAAATGTTTGGCCGTCCTCAATCAAGAACGGCACGTCGTGCGAACGAACCTCCAGCACAGCACGGGCCCCTTTATCTTCCACACGACCACCGAAGCCGCTGTCAAAGAAGCCGGCGTAATGTGTTCGCAGCTCACCGGAGCCGGTATCATAGGCAATCATCTCGGCCGCCAGGTACTCTGGAATACGACACCGCTCTTTGGAGGCAAAAATATAAAAAGCTTCCGGCTCTAAAATAAGGTGATCATCGTGCTGGTAGTAAATTGGCTCCCAAAACTCCGATACCTCATAGTAATTAATGTTATCCAGATCGATGTAATCGCGATGCTTTTTTGCCTTATAACCTACAATCTGATCTTCTTCGGCATGCAGGTTTACGCTCAAAAATAAACCATTATTCACCTTCAGATCATCCACCGGGACCGGGTCACCGCCCTCTTCAAAAAGCAGCGGATCCGAGCTGTGCGTTCGCAAAATATCCTGATCCGACAATACCGTGTAGCCGTGACGTATGCGAAGCTGATTGAGCCGCTGCCCAGTCCGCACTTTAATAGGAAATGATTTGGGCACAACCTCCAGATACATGCGCCCGTCATATCCCGAACGGATCTCTTCAAAGCGGTGCGAATGATCGGTAATCACCCGTGTAAATACATCCAGGCGTCCTGTGGTGCTTTTGGGATTGGCCTTGGCAGAGAGATGTTCACCGGAAATAATCTGGTAATCCACGCCATTAGAATTGCCATTAAACAACGTTTTTTGTGGCGATATGTGCGACGGCAGATGCAGTTCTTCAAGCAGCGGGATGATGTATACACAGTTGGGTTCGAGGATCGCCCCGTCGGTAATCGAGAAGTCGTACTGGCTCAGCTTATCCAGCTTTTCATCCACCGATTCATCCTCAGGAAGAAAACTGCACCGTACCCGGTAGGCTTTTTCGCCCAGACGCAAGTCAATAGAGTTGGGCTGAAACTGATTCTCTTTCAACGGATATCCTTCCGTATGGTCAATGATTCCCGCTTCCGCCAGTACGCGGAGTTTTTGGATAGGCAAAATTCCCTTGGTGCGAAGATGTACTTTCTTAATATCGCTGCTCATTTGCGTTGGTAAATAATTTAATGTGATCTGATAATGCTATTTAATTTCGGCACCGGCCATTTCATGGATCTTTTTCCACTCGGCCTCAGTCACTGGGGTAATCGAGAGCCGATAGCGGTTCAGAATCACCATATCTTCTAACGCCGGCTCTTCCTTAATAGCATCACGCGTTACGGAATTATCAAATTTTTGCACAAACTTGACGTCAACAAGTTTCCAGTTAGGATCATCCTCGCTGCTTTTTTCATCAAAATACTTGGAATCAGGATTGAACTGGGTGGGATCGGGATAGGGCTCGCTGGCTACCTCCATCGTACCTACGATCACAGGCGGGCGAACGTTCGAGTGATAAAACAGAATACCATCTCCAACTTCCATTTCATCGCGCATATAGTTTCTCGCCTCATAATTCCGAATACCATCCCACGGCTCCACCTGGTCGCGCTCAAGGTCGTCAATGCTGTAGGCATCCGGCTCTGATTTCATTAACCAATAATTTCGTTTACTCATCGCTACGTAATTTTAATATCTTTACTATCATTGAATTGCCCCTTAATATAGGAATTCAGAAGTCAGAATTCAGAATCGTATTACAGAAGATCCTGGCTCCTGATTTCTACCTGATCTCTACTGATATGGATATCTTATTTTGGAGTGGCGGTAAAGATGCATACTTGGCCTATCATTTTTATCGTGAGTCGAATCCCAAAGCAACCATCAAATTACTCACCACCTATAATGAGAGCACCGACATTGTGGCGCATCAGAATATCCCGCTCAAGGATATCAAAACGCAAGCGAACCACCTCGGACTTGAACTGATCACAGTGCCTTTACCACCAGACTGTCCAAATGATATATACTTAAAACGCCTCGAAGAAACCTTTGAAAATGTTGATGAACCAATCGATAATCTCATCTTTGGAGATTGGTACCTTGAAGATATCCGCAAGTGGCGCGAAAAAGTGTTCGGGGATATGGGCTATGACTGCCTCTTCCCTATTTGGAAGAAAAGTATTCACGACCTGCTGCCGGTCCTTTTATTTAAACCAGTTGAAATAAAAATCAGTGCGGTCAAAGAAAAGTTTCAGTCACTCATCCGGATAGGCGAAACGTTCGATCAATCACTGATAACGCAACTTCAGCACCTGCCTGAAGATATCGACCCGATGGGTGAAAAAGGCGAATTACATACCCAGGTGATTTTCAAGGATCTAGATGAGCAAGTGGAGTAGATCAAAAGTGAGAAGTAAATAGACTTTCCAAGTTTTGAAAACTTGGAAAGTCTTATGTGATGCTAGTACCAAGTGGTTGATAACACCTTGTCGCCTTCGACGATTGCATCGACCACATCCATACCTTCGATCACGTGGCCAAAACGAGTATAATTTCCATTCAGATGCGGTTTCCATTGGTGCATCACAAAATACTGGCTGCCCTCGGTATCCGGCCCAGCGCTGGCAATGCCCACAGCACCGCGGACAAATCCTTCGCCGGATGCTTCAGTAGGTATCACAAAATCAGGACCGCCAAAGCCATCCTTGCGCTGATAATCACCGCCCTGAATTACAAAGTTCGGAACGACCCGGTGAAACGGCACGCCGTGATATAATTCAGCCTGATTTAGACTGTCAATCATCGCCACGGTAGCGGGAGCTCTCAGCGTATTCAATTCCATCTTGATGGGACCTTTCTCTGTGCGGAGTGTTAACACCGGCTTGCGTCCCAGTTCCCAAAGCCGCTGCCAGTCGGGCAGCCGAAATTTGGTTTCGGATTCCTCGGGCACCTCAACTTCCCAGCCAGCATCTGCCAGCGAGCGATTGAGCGGTGCATACTCCAGGGAAGCCAGTGAATCAATGACTACCTTGGCCTGCTGTTCAAAACGCTCCTTATACAGCGATCCAAACGTCTGATATACTTCAATATCGCCAGGCAGTGAAAAAGACGAAAGCGAGCGGTTAATCCGATCAAAGTCGCTGGCATTGAATAGCGTTTCACGCTGTAGCAACGATTGCGCGATATAGGCCACACCGCGGTCGCCCAGCTCCAGCGCATCAAATACGATAGAGCGAACTTTTTCTGTGCGAGGCTCCGACTGCTCCTCTCCCGAAATATTGCTCCAATACCTGTTCAGACTCTGCAGGGCAAACATCACTGGCCGCGGCTGACCTTCGCTAACGATACCAGAAATCCGATCCAGGTAGCTACTCGTTGACTCAATTTCTTCATAGACCGCCAGCACTTCCGGCATCAGATAAACGTTCTCATCGGGAATATTAGCAAGCCGATCTGTGTATTCAACTGCAATACCAGGATCAACCGTAAGCGCCGTCTGTACCGCCTGCAGCCAGACTTTATCGGCCAGCATCGAATCAGGAATCATCGTCTTGCTGATATATCCGAACAGATCATCTCCTTTGGATATATTACCACTCAGGCTCTGCAAGGCACGCACCTGCACATGAGGATTAGCGTTGGTCAACAAAATCTTAGCGGCCAACGAATTCTGATCAGTCAACTCTATCTTGCCCACCGAAGTAGCCAGTTCGTACGACAACTGTACCTCATCATCCAGCATCTGTTCGCCATTGTAATAGATAGTCATATCAGAGGTGGTTCGCGCCGGCAAAATCTTGTTAACATACTGATCAACGTCCCGGCTGATGCCCGTCCCCATCACCTGCCACCGGCTGTAAAGTGTATCTTGCGCGGTTGCAGTCAGCCGCGATTCGTCGCCGCGATACCATCCGTACAAATAGGCGCGCCGGGCATTATAATTATTGGAGTCAAAGGCGTTTTGGATGATGCGAATCTGTTGCCGCTGACTGGTATCAAAATTGCGAACCAAGCGTCCAATAGCCAGGGCCAGGTTATACTCATTGTCCAACTCGTGACGATCCAGCTGCTGTAGCAGAAAATCCAGAGACTGCTCATCGCCCTGCTGCCCCAACACACGGGCAATGCCCGATCGATACGCGGGATTTTCGATCCAGCTCTGCTCGAGTTGTCTTAGCTGCCTCTCACTTAGGCTATGCTTGCTGATGCCAAACCAAGCATGCTCGGTATTTTGCTGCTTGGCCAAATCCAAAAAGGGTGAGAGTGAATCCACCGGAGTGTTGGCCAATGCTCTCCAGGCCTGTTGGCGCAACTTCGGATGTTCATGCGATAGAAATGGCTTTAGTTGCTGTGCATCCCGTTTAGTAATGGCTTGATACAAATTAGGATAGGATGCGGTAATCAGCGAATCGGTGATGGGTGATGTGCTCTGATACGGTCCCCGCGGTCCGGTGGAGTAGTTCAATACCACAATTACACCAATAATTACAATGGTGAAAATTGCCCAGACACGAAGTCGGGTATATCGCAATTTCATAAGCAGAAATTAAAGGTTGAGAAAATTATAACGAGGGCTTGTGATCTTCTGCTTCCTCGACCCGATCGGCCTCTTTCTCTTGGTGTACCGTCTTTAGTTTACCGTTGCCATCTTTACGCGCCTCATGTAGCTGCGAATCTTTGATCCAGGCACGCCCTCCGTCATGCTGAAAACGCTTCGAGTTCTTGAACATAAACGCCTGCTCATGAAGATCCGGTAATTTCTTATCCATAATACACAAAGTTTTTTTGGGATGTGATGCGTTGCAATAATACAATTTTAGTGACTATAATTCATAACATTTTTGGCTTTGCTTTCAGCACCGAAAAGCTTATATTTGGCATTCTGTAGCCAAAAGAATTTACAACACAAAATAATACGATTAGATGTACGCAGTAGTAAAAATAGGTGGACATCAGTATCGCGTTTCAGAAGGCGATGTCCTGTTTGTTGATAAGCAAAGTGATGAAACTGACCAATCATTGACGTTCGATAATGTTCTGCTGACGAACGATGATGGCGATGTAACCATCGGCAAGCCAGTTGTAGAAGGCGCCACGGTTGAAGCTACCTTGCTCGACAATGTAAAATCTGATAAGGTCATCGTGTTCAAGAAAAAACGTCGCAAAGGATATCGCGTGAAACGCGGTCACCGTCAACCGATGTCACAAATCGAGATCAATAAGATTTCTACTTCCGGTGGAGGAAGCACATCAACCAAGAAGACCGAGAAAAAGGAAACAGCTTCTGAAGAAGCGGAAAAAACTGAAGCAACAGTATCTACCGATATGACCGCCAAAGAAGCAATCAGTCATATTCGCGGTACTGATCTCGAAGATCTTAAAGGCTTTGTTCCCGACGATGAAGATCGGGTAACAGTATTGGATGCATGGAACAGTAAGCAAGAAGGATAACCCAAAGAGTTTAAGTTGTTATGGCACATAAGAAAGGACAAGGTTCAACAAAGAATGGCCGCGACTCGATATCGAAGCGGCTAGGTGTTAAAGAATACGGCGGAGAGATGGTCAAAGCCGGTCACATTATTGTTCGTCAGCGTGGAACAAAGTTCCACCCCGGCGAAAATGTAGGCCGTGGCTCTGACGATACACTCTTTGCTAAAGCAGCCGGCAAAGTAACATTTCGCACCCGTAGAGGTGGACGCAAGTTTGTGAGTGTCGAGCCGGTCTCTTAACTCCTTTTTTACCAGATTTTAAAAGCCTTGGTTTCTCAAGAAACCAAGGCTTTTTCTATATTAACACCTTATGTCTACACAAAATCTCCCTGGTCTACCCGAACTATCAATTGGCAACATCTACTGCATCGGCCGCAATTACGTGGACCATGTCCATGAACTTCACAGCGATCTGCCCGAAAAACCCCTGGTATTCCTAAAACCTCTAGGCACTATTATTTTTGATGGCGACACCGTGCGGCTGCCCAAAAAGAGCACTAATGTACATCACGAAGTTGAATTTGTAGTTGCAATCGGCAAAACGGGCAAAAATATTTCAAAAACGCAAGCACTTGACCACGTGGCCGGCTATGGCGTGGGAATTGACATTACCGCGCGAGATATCCAAGCCAAAGCCAAAGAAAACTCTCATCCGTGGACTGTTGCTAAGGGATTTGATACCTTTGCCCCCATTAGTTCATTTGTGCGATGGGACAAGATTAACGATCCGCAAGAAGTGGATCTGGAAATTAAGGTGAACGGGATTACGAGACAGTCCGAAAGTACTCGACTAATGATTTTTCCCGTGGCTGAATTGATACATTATCTATCAACTATTTTTACCTTGCAACCTGGGGATCTTATTTTCACCGGTACCCCACAAGGTGTTTCTCCGTTAAAATCCGGGGATGAAATCAAAGCTTCCATGAATAACGATCAGGCCAGTCTGTCGGTAACAGTGAAATAATCATGTTAAAGAAACTGGGTTTATTTTTTTTATTTAGCCTACTAGCCACCAGCCTGGCCTGGCCACAGGAACGTGACTTTGATCCCAAGAACGCCCATTACATCTGGCCTACTGAGGCCAGCCCTTACCTCACCTCTACGTTTGGGGAAACACGCTCAGCCCATTTTCACGCAGCTTTAGATATCAAAACGTGGGGACAACGGGGCTACGAAGTCTATGCCACTCGTGACGGCATCGTAGATCGCATTGCCATTGGTCCCACCGGGTACGGCAAAGTGATTTACCTGAAACATCCCGACGGCTCGTACTCGGTGTATGCCCACCTGCTCTCTTTTAATGATAAACTGCAACAGATGGCCGACTCCATCCGTTTTGCCCAAGACTACCAGTTCGAAATCGACCGCATTGTGGGCTGGAAAAACATGGAGGTAAAACAAGGCGATGTGATTGGTTACAGCGGAGCATCCGGTATTGGTCCGCCCCACCTGCATTTTGAACTGCGTACACCCTCCGATAAACCATTCAATCCCCTGCTGACCAATCTGAAAGTCACTGATACCATTGCCCCACAAATTCTGGGACTTTCAATTGAACCGCTATCTGCTCGATCATCTATTGAAGGTAATAATGATATTTATACACAGCGCGTCTGGGGTAAAAAAGATCACTACGATTTTGGCACTGTTGAGGTATCCGGCCCTATAGGATTGGGCATTAATGCTTTTGACCAATCCAATGACGTGCACAACAGCTATGCCGTTTACAAGCTGAGTATGTCGGTAGATGGGCAGGAATTATTCAAATCACGGGTTGATAGCTTCTCGTATAACGAAACCGGCCAGATGTTTATCGACCGCGTGTATTCACTCCTCGAGAACAAAGGTGATGGATATCAGCGACTCTATACTGCCGACGGAAACTCCCTGTCATTTTATTCCAAAAATAATAGCAGACTGAATTTGAAGCCGGGCACCCATCAGGTATCAATAAGAGCCAGCGATTACTATGGAAATACAACCACGGCTTCGCTGACATTGAAAGTAGATGACAACAGGACCCTGCACGCCAGTAAGCCAAAATCCAATCAGTCAATTAATACCGAAAATATACTCCCGCATCAGTGGAGCTGGCCTGGAGATTGGTTCATGCTTTCGGAGGAACAACTAGGCCAACTGACGATTGGCACCCAGGATTCCACTAACTTCATCCGCCACAGGGACGGCATTGCGGTAAATTTAGCTTCACTTGATAATCTTTATATGGACATCCCGGGTATGAGTCCCGTTACCTTTCGTCGCATTCAGCCCGACTCCTGGAGCGTTATTTCGTCAGCTAATTTCCAAAACTTTGCCACTTTTCCGAAAGGTACGGTCCACGATACCATTTCTGTGGCAATGTCAGTTAAAAATGCTGATAAGGATAGCATCACCCTTGATATTCTGCCGGAAGCCTATCCCCTGAAAGGAGCATACCAGTTTTACATTCGTCGGAATGCCCCACTGCAGGATACTACTAAGCGCTCGTTTTATAAGTATGATCGCAAACATAACGAATGGGATCTTGTGCCTACCGATTTTCAAGAGCATTACATTGTAGGAAATCCGGAATCGCTGGGATCATTTGCTCTCAAACGTGATACAAAGCCCCCTCAACTTTATAATCCTCATCTGACGCAGCGACCGGATGGCCAGTGGCTGGTGATGATAAATGCCACCGATGATCTATCCGGCATTGACTACAACCACGCAAAAATATTGGTGAACGGTGTGCGCGGTATTGCCGAATTTGAGCCCGAAGACGATCGCTTTGTCTATTATCATCCGCAGTTTGAGCCTGCCGCCAGCATAGAGGTCGAGATTACAGCCTACGATAAGATGGGCAACTGCCAGCACAAGACATTTCAGCTCGAACATGCCGCAAAAAAATAAGGGAGAAACGTTTCCGCTCCTCCCTTTGTCCAATAATATTATATCATCCTAGATATAAGCCGTGCACCCAATTTCAACTTTGCAGTTTTTGGGCAGTGTCTTTACGGCTACTGTTTCTCGGGCCGGAGGTTCATCTCCAAAATAACTGCCATAAATTTCGTTAACAGTTCCGAAATTACTCATATCATCGAGGTAAATACCGCACTTAATCACTTTATCAAAATTTGATCCGGCCTCTTCGAGTACGGCCTGTAAGTTCTGCATCACCTGCTTGGCCTGCGAACTAACATCATCACCAACAAATTCGTTGGTATCGGGATCTAATCCAATTTGGCCGGAGCAATAAACTATATCGTTATGAACTACGGCCTGGCTGTAAGGACCGATAGCATCAGGGGCATCAGTGGTGTGAATAATCTTCTTCATAGTCTGTAGATTTGTCTTTGCGTTTATTTTGCAGTTCAATTAAGAATTCATTCAAAAATAATGCAAACGTCTCCGGATGCTCCATCATCGGGGCATGCCCACATTCGGCTATCCACCGGAGATCGGCATTCGGTAACTTCTCATAGAATTTACGTGCTGCTTCAGGGGGTGTAACTTCATCATTTTTACCCCAAACCAATAATACTTTCTGTGTTATCTCAGGCAGATGCCGCTCGATATCGTACTCATGGGTATCCCGGGCAACCGTCAATATATTTTTGAGCTTTGCCGGATCAGTGATGACATCCATAATATCGTCGAGCAGAGTCTCGTCAACCATATCCTGATAAAACGTCTGTGCCGCCTGCTTGCGAACATATTCCCGATCGTTGCGGCGTGGGCAGCTCGACCCAAAATCTTTCTCTTGCAGTCCAGAACTGCCTGTTAGTACTAATGCCTGTACGTTATCGGGGTATTTAATTGTATAATCTAGTGCAAGATGTCCACCGAGCGAATTACCCAACAAAATTGGTTGATCTATTTCCAATTCATCAATAAATCCTTTAAGCCATTGGGTCAGGGTTTCGATGGAAAGTTGGGGTCCCAGGTCATGAATGGGAATGGAAGGTACAATAACTCGACAATTTTCTAGTTTATTAATGAGGGCATCATAGTTACTTAATCCCCCGAACATCCCGTGCAGACATAGCAATGTTTGGGCTGGTTGTCCCTTTGAAATGATTAGGAACTTATTGCCGTTTTGATAACGTTTTTTAAAAGTACTGTTGTCAAACATTGTAGATGCTGCATGGTTGATGAATATTTGAACAAAGGTTCTACAATATAATAATTTTATGTGATGATATTGCAGAAAGGCCTATATATAGTTACTTTCATGCCTTCACAAATGGATATGCTAATATCGAATCCCACAGGAATCTAAAATGATGTTAATGAAAAAATTACCACACGTATTTATCACGCTTCTCGTAGCCATTGCGATTGGTTGCGGAAGTTCAAATCCATTGGCTGACAAAGCTAAGTCTAACATTGAAAGCAAAAATTATGAGGCCGCTCTAAACTCAGCCGAAGAGTCCATCAAGCAGCACCCTGGCGACCCCCTGGGCTATTATTACAAAGCTGTTGCACTGGGAAGTATGGCTGAAACACTTGATGATCCTGCTGAACGCGTCGAATACTACAAGCGAATGAACGAAGCATTTGAGACGTCTAAGCAAGTAGCTGATACGGCTGAAAGTGTGCCCTCTCAGGTTAAAAATATTGACGCCTACAGAAATGTACTCTGGCAGGGCGAACATAATCGGGCAGTTAAACTTGCTACCGAAGACAGCTTAAAGCAGGCCGTTGATAATCATCTCTCAAAATCTGTACAGCACCTCAAAAATGCCACGATGATTCAACCCGACAGTACATTGTCGTGGGGCGTATTGTCGCAGGTTGCCGCTATGGACAAAAACTTTGAAGAGGCTGTCAATGCCAAAGAAAAGTATATGTCGATGTCTCCTGATACAGCGGTGAAAGCAAAAGACTACATGCAGCTGGCCAGCTACTACTACAATCTGGACCAACAGCAGAAAGTCGTTGAAGTGTTTGAAAAAGCTCGGGAGAAATATCCCAGTAACCAAGATATTATATCGAATCTGGCCGACGCCTATAACCGGGTAGGCAAACCGCAAAAGGCGCTTAATACTGTCAAGAAACTTGTGGAACAAAACCCCGAAAATCCCCAGTATCATCTCGTGTATGGATCACAGATCTATCAACAGGCGATGAAGGTTGGAGATACGGTCTCCACCAATTCGGACAAGATTATCAACTTGCGCAGCAAGTTGAACAATGCCAGTGACTCCGAACAAGCTACTATCAAAAAGCAAATTAATCAGCTTGAAAAGCAAAATTCGGAGCTGCAATCTCGCATCGATAAATTAACAGCACAAGCAGAGGATCAACTTAAGAAGACGCTCGAATATCGTCCCGAGGATGCGGATGCATATAACACTCTGGGCATTATTTATCAGAATAAGGCAAAAGCGATTTTCGACAAACGAAATCGTACTGCTGACAATGACAAAGCTGCCAAACTTGATAAACAAGGCAAGGATCTGCTGCGAGAAGCGATGAAATATTACGAAAAAGCAGCTGAAATTAATCCTGAAAACAAAGATTACTGGAGAAGTCTCTTCCAGATTTATACCGCCTTGGGCATGGATAAGAAAGCTCAGGAAGCTATGAATAAAGCGGGCATGAACTAATCAGCGATATTTAACCAACTCTACTTGTTTATGTTTAATCGTCTTACCCGAATGGCAAGCCTTGTGCTTGCATTCGGGTTCTTTATTAGCTGCTCCTCATTACAATCTTCAACCAAGCAAACCAACACCGCTACCAATCTTTCGGAGAAACAACTTCGGGAACAGATTGATTCGGTTGACAAACAGCTCCAAGATAATCAACAGTCCCCCGACCTTCTGTACCAAAAGGGCAACCTGCTGACAAAACTTGCACGCAAACAGGAAGATCCCGCCCAACGCAGTTCCCTTTATTCGGATGTGCACCAATCACTTTTTAAAGCGGCCCAGTTATATCGCAATTCTACAGAAGCTGATACCGAAAAGGCTCAAGAGCTACTGAAAGTCACCTGGAGCAACGAACACAACCAAGGCGTGCAAACCCTACAGCATGACTCAACAGAAGGACATCCCAACTTTGAACGCGCAGCGGCACACTTTAACAACGCAACAATAATTATTCCTGACAGTGCTATCTCCTACAAAATGGAGGCTAAAACCTTCTATAAAAACCAGCAACCAGGAAAAGCCATTAAGGTACTGGAAGAAGCGCGCAATAAAATAGACGACATGCCGTCTATGCTCATGGAACAGTTGGCCTTTCTGTATTTAGAGGGTAATCAAACTGAAAAAGCCGTTCAGGTATATGAAGAGACGGAATCATTTTCAACAGTCAACCTGAATCTGCTGCACGGTCTCTCCAATGCTTATATCAGTGCCGGTGACCACCGCAAGGCTGCTGCGTTACTCACGCAACTGGTTGAACGCAAACCTGAAAATGTTATTTATGGGGAAAGTCTAGCGACAGAACTCTATTTTATCGCCAAACAGGAGTTGGAGAATGTGATCCCAAATATGCGGGAGGGAAATACCATCACTGAAACTGATTTCAGCAATGCAGACTCCCTGTTGAACCGAGCCGAAAGACAGTTCAGGAAAACCCTCGACAAAAATCCCAAAGACCAAGAGCTAATGTTGAGCTTTGCGCGATTTTATCAAAATAGCGCATCGAAATATCAGCAATTACTGCCATTTGTGAAGCAGGAAAACAAGGCTCCAATCGAGAGCAGTATTAAGAAATATGTAAGTGCTTCCATTCCCCTGCTGGAAAAAGTTGTGGGCCAACGCCCTGATGAGCAACGTATTTGGCAGAATCTCTATCAGGCCTATTCATTTCTCGGGATGGAAGAAAAAGCTCAAAATGCGAAGTCTAACCTCTAATCGTTTTTTGTAATGAAGTTCAATACGAAAACAATTCACGCAGGACAGAAACCGGAAGAGACGTCGGGAGCCGTTATGCCCCCTATCTTCCAGACATCCACCTATGCACAAGAGGCGCCAAACGTCAACAAAGGCTATGATTACGCCCGGGTTGGCAATCCTACGCGAACGGCCCTGGAAAACCTTATTGCCGGTCTCGAGGGTGCTGATGAATGTGCTTGTTTTGCCAGCGGATGCGCAGCTATGGACGCCGTATTGAAAATGTTCCGCCCCGGCGATCAGATTATTGCATCCAACGATCTCTACGGCGGCACCTATCGGCTGTTTACCAAAGTATTCGAGCCGTTCGGTATTAACTTCACCTTTGTGGATATGACTGATATTCAGGAAGTGAAAGAGGCCGCTACCGACGATGCCAAGCTCCTGTGGATTGAAACGCCGACCAACCCGATGCTCCGAGTTGTAGATATTGAGCTACTGACAGATTTTGCAAGTAGTAATGATGTTTTATCGTTGGTCGACAACACCTTCGCCTCTCCCTACCTGCAGCAGCCGCTGGAGCTGGGAGCCGATATGGTGCTCCACTCAACGACCAAATACCTTGGCGGCCATTCCGATATTATTGGCGGGGCCGTGGCTACTTCTAACTCCGATATCATGGAACAGCTTCGGTTCCAGGTTAAGACAAGCGGCGCTGTTCCCGGTCCCATGGACTGTTATTTGACGCTCCGGGGCATCAAAACGCTATCGGTGCGCGTGCAGCAATCGGTGGATAACGCCAAAAAAGTGGCTGAATTTTTAGACGATCATTCGGCAGTTGAACGTGTCATCTACCCGGGACTTGAAAGTCATGACCAACACGATATCGCCAAGAAACAGATGAGTGACTTCGGGGGTATGGTATCATTCTCCCTAAAAGACGACTCTATGGAAAAGGCACAGGAATTTATGAGCCGAACTAAAATCTTTACACTGGCCGAAAGCCTTGGTGGTGTGGAATCACTCATCAGCCACCCGGCTTCGATGACGCACGGCTCAATCCCCAAAGAAGTTCGACTTAAAGCCGGACTTAAAGACTCACTCATCCGACTATCTGTTGGCATTGAAGATGCCGATGATCTTATCGAAGATCTTGATCAAGCTTTTGAATAATAGCTTGAGACGTACATAATTTTAATTATCAAAAACCTACAACTATGCGCAATGTAGTTATCGTTGAAGCCAAAAGAACACCCGTGGGCTCGTTTGGCGGAAGTTTATCATCGTATTCCGCCCCAGAGCTTGGAGCCGCAACCATAACAGAAATCATCAAAACTACCGGTATCAAGGCCGATGATATTCAGGAGGTTGTGTTTGGAAACGTGCTGACAGCCGGTATTGGACAAGCCCCGGCCCGTCAGACAGCTCTCAAAGCTGGACTTTCCAAGCGAACACCAGCCACAGCCGTCAACAAGGTGTGTGCCTCGGGGATGAAAGCTATCATGATTGGCGCCAACCAGATTCAACTTGACCAAGCCGATGTAATTGTTGCCGGTGGTACGGAAAGCATGAGTAATGTACCCTACTACCTGCCCAAACATCGCTTTGGATCCAAACTGGGACACGCCCGGGCTGAAGACGGAATTATCAAGGATGGCCTGTGGGATGTCTACAATGACTTTCACATGGGCAATGCGGCCGAAATTTGCGCCAAAGAATGTAACATCAGCCGCGAAGAGCAGGATGAATTTGCGATTGAATCCTACAAACGAGCCATCAAGGCCCATGAAGAGGGCTATTTTGACGATGAAGTAATTGAGATGAAGGTCAAAGATCGCAAGGGTAATGTATCGAAGGTGAAGATGGATGAAGAGCTCAAACGCATCAATTATGATAAGGTGCCGAAGCTCAATCCCGTTTTTGACAAAGAAGGAACGGTAACTCCAGCAAATGCAAGCAGTATTAATGATGGGGCTGCGGCCGTTCTGCTGATGAGCGAGGAAAAAGCCGACGAGCTCGGACTCACTCCTATAGCACGAGTCGCCAGTCAGGCTAGCGCCGCCAAAGAACCTGAATGGTTCACAACGGCACCCGCTGATGCAATTCCTATTGCTCTGAAGCGAGCCGGTATCGACAAAGAAGATGTGGACTTGTTTGAAATCAACGAAGCCTTCTCGGTTGTATCACTAGCCAACAACCAAATTCTGGAACTTAATCCCGAAATTGTCAATATTCACGGCGGGGCCGTTAGCATCGGACACCCCATTGGATGTTCCGGGGCGCGTATCATGGTTACCTTGATTCATGCACTTAAACGCACAAAAGGTCAATGGGGCTGTGCCGGAATCTGTAACGGAGGCGGCGGTGCATCCTCAATGGTTATTGAGATGCTTAATTAACACGTCCAGGCAAGGTGGTGGAAACCATCTTGCCTTTTTTATTTTGATATTTTCTGATAAGTTTATATCTAGTTTTATAATCAAGGAGATAAGAAATATAGGCTTTAGAAACTTTGCTACCCTTATCTCTGAATGTTCTCATAACTGCTTGTTACTATGATTAAGAAAGCATCATCTTTACTGGTACTCCTGCTTTTGTCAACGACTGTGGCATTTGGCCAAGTGGGAATCACATCTGTTCCTTTTCTCCAAATTGAACCAGATTCCCGGGCTGCGGGAATGGGAAATACGGGAGTTGCCATTGCCGATAATGCCTCAGCTGTTTTTTGGAATCCCGCAGGATTAGGATTTCAGAAAGGCAACCAGGTTAGTATTACCCACAGTGAATGGTTGCCTCAGTTTAACGCCGACCTTTTTTATGACTATCTCGTAGGCAAGTATCACATGGAAGGGTTGGGTACCTTTGGTGGGCATATTACTTATTTGAACCTTGGCGAACAGTTGCGCACCAACGCGTCAGGACTGGAGCAAGGACGCTTTAACAGTTATGAGCTTGCGGCCGGACTCTCTTACGGATTGAAACTCAACGATAACTGGTCGCTGGGTACTGGATTTCGTTTTATTTACAGCAGTTTGGCTGAGGGCGATGTCGGCGGTCAGAGTATTAACCCGGGCTCAAGTATTGGCGTTGATATTTCTGGGTTATATAGATCCGATACTTTTACATTTATCGGAAATGATGCCAATTTTGACGCAGGTCTTAATATCTCGAATATTGGTCCGGGCGTTCATTACACCGACAATGCCCAGAAAGATCCCCTCCCTACGATGTTCCGTATTGGGTGGGCTTTTAACACTGAACTCGACAAAGACGGCATTCACAAGCTGACAATTGCCAACGATATCTCAAAAGTAATGGCTCGTCTGGATTCTAACGGTAAGCCAAAAGGGGTTATCAGTTCGCTTTTTACATCCTGGGGTAGTTTCACCCGCAATACCGGCACCGGCGAAGTGACGCTCTCACTACCAGAACAACTCATGGTCGCCAGTGGACTTGAATACTGGTATAACGACCTGTTTGCCGTTCGTGGCGGATACTATTACGAAAATCCCAACAACGGCGACCGGCAATACATGACCTTGGGCGCAGGTATCCGGTACAAGTTTTTGGGCGTAGATTTTAGCTATATCAATACTCTCGGTGATGAGAACCATCCCTTGGCCAACACCACTCGCTTTGGATTGCTCTTGAATTTCTAAGTCGAGCAAATGTGGGTTTATGATCTCTCATTTGGAGGACAAAATGTTCAAAAGCATGCTTTTTTTAAGCATGCTTTTATTTTTTTATCAGGCTTTGGTACTAGGCCAACAAGTAAACCCCAGGCGTAGCCACGCCATCAATGTCCAAACCGCACTCCGTCCAAATGTACCGGATACTCTGACGCTTGTAGGGGTGCGCGTCGAATTTCAGCAGGATGACAACCGTCTAACCACCGGCAACGGTACGTTTAATCCCGAGAACCTCTCCTATTTGGATGGCGCTGACATCACAATTGATCCCCTGCCGCATGACAGTTCTTACTTTGCCAGTCACCTGCAGTTTGCCAAAAACTATTTTGAACAGGTATCTGGGCAGCAAATTACCATTCGGTACCGCCTGCTCTCGGACATTTACCAACTACCCAACAAAATGCAGGCCTATTCACCAACCGGTCAGAACTTCACCAACGAAAAAGTAGCAAATCTAGCTCAAGATACCTGGGCGGCTGTGGAGCAACAAGGGGGCTTTTCGACCTCCGGACTCGATCCACAAAAGACAGCCTTTGTCATTTTTCATGCCGGCGTAGGCCGCGATATTGAACTTATCGGCACTACGCTGGATAAGACACCGCAGGACATTCCCTCCCTGTTCCTTGGACAAGAAACACTGTCGGAACTGCTGGACGATCCCAACTTTAATGGCTTTGACATCAATGATGGGGCATTCCAAGTGACCAATTCGCTGGTACTGCCACGAACCCTGTCACGAACCGGAGAAAATGTCTCGGGCGAACAGTTTGTGCTACAACTCTCTCTTAACGGCCTGCTCTGCGCTTCGGTGGGTAGCTACCTGGGCCTGCCCGACCTGTTTAACACCCGCACCGGTGACTCCGGTATAGGGCGCTTTGGGCTGATGGATGGGGAAAGCTTTTTTTCCTACCGAGGACTTTTTCCGCCCGAACCTTCGGCCTGGGAAAAAATATTTCTGGGATGGCAATCACCATTTACTATTACCAAAAAAACTGCAGGCCCCATTTCCCTGCCCTCGGCAAGTACCCATCAAAACAACCGAATAGCAAAATATAACCTTTCCAACCAGGAATATTTTTTAGTCGAAAACCGCCATCGCGACCCAAATAATGATGGTGTTGCCCTAACCTTTCGCCGGCCGAATGGCAGTAGCGTTACCAAACAATTTACGAATCAAGATGAAGCTTTTGTCAATCAGACCGATAAGTTTACGGAGGTGCTGGAACCCGGCGTCGTTACGAATGTCAGTAATTTCGACTGGAGCCTACCCGGAGGACTGGATATTGGGGCCGATGAGACGGCGGGCACAGCCGACGACCGAGAACTCAACGGTGGTATGCTTATCTGGCATATCGATGCATCTGTCATTCAACAAGAGCTGAGCTCCCAAACGGTTAATGCAAACCCACAGCGGCGGGGCGTTGACCTCGAAGAAGCCGACGGTGCCCAAGACATTGGACGTGCTGCAACGGATGATTTCAGCCAGCAGGCCCGCGGCACGGCTTTTGACTTTTGGTGGGATGGCAACGATGCATCAGTGATAACACTGGATAACGACACGCTCAGCATTTATGAAAATCGCTTTGGACCCAACACGCGTCCTTCAAATGAAAGTAATTCGGGCGCGTCCAGCTTTTTTGAATTTTATGATTTCTCCGGTAACGAACCAGCGGCCACCTTTCGCATTCGTTCTGTATCCACTGAACGTATCACTCCTATTACACTGCCTACAAACTCTCTGCCCGACCAAACAACCTTCACCGCTCAAGCAGCTGATTATTTTTCGTCTTATCCCCTTGGACTATCGTTGTACACTGCCCAATCCGATTCTTTCTTGATTGTGCCTTCCCAACAAACGACCTATGCCCTACAGTTCAATAATTCTTCGACTCCACTTTTTGATTTTCAATCAGGCAAACCCCAGCAACCCTACCTCGGTAGCTCGCTGGTAATCGGTCAAGCCCCCTTGAGCTCGCAGATTGATATCATGAGCTGGCAGTGGAATGGTTCGAACTGGAATAACACCTGGAGTGCACAAGCACAGGCAAACAATGCGTTTCTTAGCTCCCAAAATGACCAAACCCTGTTGCTGGATTTCACTGACCAGCGCATAAATCTAAATAATGGCAGCTTCCGGTCGCCGCTGACCACTCCCCAGCAGCGCTCGGCTACACTCCTAGCACAATACACCCGTGTTACCCAAGATAATATTACCCTACAACCTGCTAATAACTCCTACTCTCTTTCGGCGTCCACTGAACGAAGCTATACCGGGGCTGTTCGCCTGTCGCAAGATCAGCCGGCTTTTTACTATCTCTCTGACAATCAGTTGATGGTTTTTAAACCCGACAACTTCAACCAACCGCGCCATATCGTTACCAATACGCCAATGGGCTGGCCGGCGATGACCGATATTAATGATGACGGGCGTACAGACTTTGTGTATGTCAATAAAACCACTAACCAGCTTGAAGCACGCAACCTTAACGGCGCTATGCTGTCCCACTTCCCGATCGATCCACCTAAAGGTTCTGCTTTTAAAGGTACACCATTAGTTGCACGTTCAGGCCAGTCTGATACCCCTCAACTTTATATTACAACTCAAGACAGTCTGTCGATGAATGTCGGCGCCTATACTACAAAAGGAGACCCCATCGACGGATTTCCGCTCTATGTCGGTAGCCTTTCATCACCAGAAAATAAACCGGTTCATCCTATTCTTCGTGGAAATACCTTGTATGCTGTGAGTCACCTGGGAGAACTGAAAGCATGGCAGTTAGATGATATCAATAACGTATTATGGGGCGGTCGCTATGGTAATGCACCTTACAATAAAGTTTCGGGACAACTAAACACAGGTAATTTAGAACCCCCGGCAAAATCCCAGCAAATGTTAGTCAAAAGTGAGACCTACAACTGGCCAAATCCCGCTGAGGACTTTACGCACCTGCGTTTCCAAACCCGGAGTGCAGGATCGGTGGATATCAAGATTATCACTCCCGGTGGTAAAATCGTGTTCGACAAACGATACCAGTCCAGTGGAACTACCCCGGAAGAGCACCGCATTTCTACGCAGGATTGGAGTAACGGCGTATATTTTGCTATGGTAACAGCCCGCATTGACGGCGAAATGGCACGCAAAATGATTAAAATTGTAGTCATTCATTGATCTTAAAGCCAAACCGATATATCGGCCTCTTGTTAATCCTGTGGGGATTACTCTGTCTGCCCCTGTTTAGCTATGGACAACTCTCACCCTCGCTCTATAGTTATCCGCAGAATCATATCCCATGGTACACCATCGAGAGTGAACATTTCAACGTGCACTTTCAAAAAGGTAACAACCGGTCTGCCCAGCTCACCAGCCGTATTGCCGAGCAAATATATCCGCAGATTACGAACCTCTATAACCACGAACCGGATACCAAAACCAACATCGTACTCAACGACCGCCAAGACTACTCAAATGGCGCCGCCTATTTCTTCGATAATCAGATTGAGATCTGGGTGCCCTCGCTCAACACCTCCCTCCGCGGAACCCATGATTGGCTTTGGGATGTCATCACCCACGAATTTATACATATCGTGCAGTTGCAGGTGGCTATGAAGAAAAACCGGCGAATTCCAGCTATTTATTTTCAATGGCTCTCCTATTCAGATGTACGGCGACCCGATGTGCTGTACGGCTATCCCAAGGGACTTATTACCTATCCCTTTGCCTCCATCAACGTGCCGGCATGGCTGGCCGAGGGAGTATCCCAATACCAGCGAAGCAACATATATCACGACTACTGGGATTCGCACCGCGATATGCTACTGCGAACGGCGATGCTTTCCGGCTCTCCAATTGGCTTTGAAGAGATGGGCATATTCGGCTCGAAAAATGCCCTGCAGCGTGAACAAATATACAACCAGGGCTTTGCCTTTACCTCCTTTTTAGTGGATAAGTTTGGAGAAGGAATCTTGCCTGAACTTTCTAAAGCACTGGGACAATCAGGAACTTTTACAGTTGATGAAGCACTCGAGGAAACAACCGGGAGCTCCGGGAAACAACTGTTTGATGCGTTTTTACAACGTTCCACATCTACCTATCAAGAAGCTACCGAGGCGCTGGATTTCACCAAAACAAATCCCGTTCAGTCAGCCGGATTTTTTAACTTTTATCCCAAGACGTCCCCCTCTGGCGGCAAACTGGCCTATCTATCAAACAAAAAATACCGGTCAGCCCAAACACAGCTTTTTGTTGAAGATCGCGGAGACAGCACCATAGCACAAAGCATAGATCTCGGTAAAATCCACACCTCCGGCCTTAATATGGGAGCAGCGTATGGGCAGGATCCAATTATTAAACGTATTCAATCAACATACTCCTTTGCGCCTGACGAGCAAGCTATTGCCTTCAGCCGGCAGAAGCTCAACAAATACGGGGAGCAATACAATGATCTATTTATTTATGATCTAAAAAGTGAAAATGAACGTCGACTTACTAATAGCCAGCGATTGTCGTCTCCTGCTTGGCACCCATCTGCTGATAAGCTTGTAGCTATAAAGGAATCACAAGGCACAACAAACCTTGTGGCAGTCAATCCCAAGACTTCGGAAATAACGAAACTAACGAATTTTGCCGATGGCCAACAGGTCTATACGCCTGCTTGGCATCCCAGCGGACAAGTGATTTACTTTTCACAGTCGGATGCCAACACTCGCAATATCTACCGGTACAATTATAACTCTGGCGAAGTGGAAGCCGTATTAAAAGACTCGTTGACTGATTACCGTGACCCTTATATCGATCAGCAAGGAGACTATTTGTATTATGCATCCGATCCCGATGGTATTTTCAACATCTACCGGCTCTCGCTCCGGCAGCAGGATCCCAGGCCGCAAAAGCTCACAAGTGTGCTTGGCGGAGCTTTTATGCCTCACAAACAAGGCAATACGCTTTATTTCGCTGAGTTCAAGGCCAGTGGCTATAAAATATCTTCCATTGATATTTTAAAAACAGAGCCCATGTCAGGGACGAGTTCACGTTACCAGCGAGAGCAGTTGCAAATATTTAAGGTGCCAAACCAGCAGGCACTTGGCTCCCACCCGGCGTTCGATAATATCGATACTATTTCAGAATCCCGAATCCAAAACCTGGGCCGCGCTGATTCGCTGGTGTTACACTATCCAGGTGATAACAACTCAAATACCACATTACGTCCCCACGAAAATACATACACCAGTTTTAGTTTCTATCCGGTCGTTCGTTTTGACAATTATACCCGCAAAAATGGTGGCAATGGACGGCTGTTGACAGCCGGCAAGTTTGGACAGCTGGGCGAAAACCTGTTGCGGGATATGAAACTTGGTACCTACTTTACCTCCCGCGAAGTAACGGGACGACTCAATATTTTTGGCGGGGCCATGTTTGGGCTTGCTTCCAAGCCGAGCAACGGTATCGGCGATTTCTTTTCTCCCAGCCGGTTGACCGATCTCGACCGTGATCTCTTTTTGACAATGGAATACCAGGGACTGCCTTTTATTGAAAAACGGTGGTCGCCCACAATATCGCTTGAGCTCTACAACCTGCGCCGCAATGTTTCCGACGGTCTGTCTGTCGAAGAATTTCCCTGCACCTCCTGCTTGCCCGATACCACCAACGCTGATATCGCCTATACCATCTGGGAGGCGGACTTATTCCTGAGAAGTAAAATCAACGATAACACCATGGTGGAGCTCGGCGCCGGATACAGCCCCTATCGGGTGCAAACAGACGGCTTCTTTTCTCGGGAACTTGATCAGTTTATTCCTTCTTCTTCATCTGAGTATTTCCGCGGTACCACGTTAACAGCTGCTTACGTTTATGAGAATTTTCTGCCCTATCCCAACTCCGATGTAGCCCCCATCGGCCTGCGGACATCGCTTCGCTACACCTATGAGCCCAACAAACTTCTCGAGGAATACGAAATTGAAGATGGTGCCCTATCGCCGGTTTATGAATCAGTAAAAAATCAGTCGATAGAGACAAGTGTACGCTGGGGCTATCCACTGGGTGGGAAATCTGCTCTTAACTTGTATGGACGCGGATTTAGTTACCTAAATAACCCCGAAGATTTCTTTTACCTTGATTATATTGGTGGCTTTACCGGCATGCGCAGCTACCCCTATTTTGCTATTGGCGGTAACACCACAGCCATGGCTCAGCTCTCCTACACTTTCCCCCTGCTACCGCGCATCAACCAGCAAATTGGCCGCCACACGCTGGACAAACTATATCTTCGCCTCTTTGCCGAAACCGGTAACGGCTGGAATGGGCCGCTCAATATTGGTGACAATCTTAAGACCGGAGCCGGCGCCGAGATGCGCTTTGCATTCAACAGCTACTATCTTTTCCCGCTCAAGCTATTCGTAAGCGGTTCTTATGGATTCAATAAATTTGATGTTAATTTACCGGATGAATTTATTACCTCCTCAAGTGGCAGCGTACAGTACGGTCGCGAATTCCTTTTTCACTTTGGCTTAACCTTTGACTTTGATGTCCTCAACAATGATTAAAAAAGGAATTACAACAATCATTTTGCTGGTCGCCCTGTTGACTACAGCGATTGCTCAGACTGGGCAGCCTGTAGCTGATGAAATCAGCCTTGAGGATTTAAAACCTAAAATAAACTACGCACAATCTGAGCCTTTTTATCAGCCATTGCGAGAAAAATCAGGATATGCGCTACTGAGTTCAGCAATCATTCCGGGCAGCGGCCAAGCAGCTAACAACAAATGGCTGCGCGCCGGTCTATACTTTGTTGCTGAAGCCGTACTGCTTGGAGTTCATATCAAAAGTTATCGAGATGCGGAGGCCGAACAGCGCCGCTATGAACAGTTTGCCAATAATAACTGGAGTGTCGTAAACTATGCCCAGTGGCTGGTCGATTATCACGAGCAGAACAACTTATCGAACCAGTATATTGATGAGCTGCGAAACGAAGTTAGCGGGGCAACAGCTGCCTATAATCCCGAAGAGGACTGGAATAAAGTCGATATCGAATTGCTGCGTAAAGTGGAACGCAACACCCCTTTTGTCTATGCCGATCGTGGAATTGTCAACGAGTTTTCGCATGAGATGCCGGATTATGGTTCTCAACAGTACTATGAGCTGATCAGCAAGTACTACCAGTATGGTGCAGGGTGGAATGATTTCGGACAGGATCGCGATGGCAACACGCTGGACAGCCGGTATCAACTTAGTTGGGACGGCTCCGACATGCCGTTCAATTTTTTGCGAGGTTCCAACTTGGCTGAGAAATTTAACGACAGTTACCGCTTAGCCGGGAACATGGTGTCGCTTATTATACTAAACCATATTGTGTCAGCGTTTGATGCATTCCTCACGGTCAGAATTAAAAACAACCGCCTGGAAGCTGAAACCAGCTTGCTGAATCCCGAACGCACCTTTTCGCTGAAATTTCATTTTTAAGAACTCGTCCAAGAACTGTATTTTTAGCTTATGTGGAATCAGATAAAAGCCTTACTTACCAATAGAAAATTTTATTACACCCTGGTTGGCCTGGGCGTGCTGGTGGGCGTTGTGCTGATGTTGCTCGATTTCGTCGTTATGCCAGCCTATACCAACTACGATGAAGGCGTGACTGTCCCGGATATTTCCCAGGTTTCGCTAGAGGAGGCCCAGCAGCGTCTCACTACTTACGGTCTGCGCTATAAAGTGGCCGAACGCCGCTCCAACTCTGCTTATCCCGCTGATTATGTGATTGATCAAACACCGGCGCCGGCAGAAATTGTGAAGCCAAATCGCAAGGTATATTTAACGGTAAACACGGTTTCAAACCCCACAGTAAAAGTGCCTAAAGTGATAGACCTGTCGAAACGGAACGCCCAAATACAGTTGCAGAACTATGGCCTGCATGTGGGCACCGTCAGTTTCGTATCGGCCCGTTTTAAAAGTCGGGTGCTACGTCAATCGATACCGCCCGGCAAAGAAGTTCCCAAGGGTACCGCTGTGGATCTAGCCGTCAGCGATGGACTGGGCGAAAAGATGGTTGATATTCCCAACATCAAAGGACTACGGCTGGCTGAGGCACAGCAGAAATTACAAAAGGCGGGTCTCCGAATCGGCGGTTTTCGGTATGAACCCAGCAAAGATGTGCCACCAAATGTGATTCTAAATTATGAGCCCGACAAAGATCAGGTTGTAGAAGGAACCACACTGAAGCTTATTATCTCTGAACGCTTTGAAGTAAAGGAAGAAGTTGAATCCGGGGCTATTATCGACACCGCAAACGTTGCAAGTCCTGACACTACGAACAACTAATCAAACATGGATTTTAAACTACCAATTTTAGCACCTTCGCTGCTGGCATCCGACTATACCAAGCTCGGCGAAGAAATTGAAAAATGTAACCAAGCTGATACCAAATGGCTGCACTGTGACATTATGGACGGCCATTTTGTACCTAATATCAGTTTTGGACCCAAGTTTGTGGAAGCGGCCGGTAGCTGCACTGAGGCATTTTTAGATGTCCATTTGATGATCGAAAAACCCGATCAATATATTGAAGCATTTGCCGATGTGGGGGCGAACCAGATCACCGTGCACCAGGAAACCTGCCCCCACCTGCACCGCACTATTCAGAATATTCATCAGCAAGGCATTACCGCCGGCGTTGCGCTTAATCCTGCTACCTCTTTGCAGGCCATTGAACCCGTTTTAGATATCGTGGATTTAGTGCTGGTAATGAGCGTCAATCCCGGTTTTGGAGGACAATCTTTTATTGAGCACACCTATGGGCGGCTGCAAAAACTCCGCAAAATGCGCGATGAACTGGGGGCCGGCTTCCTCATCGAAGTTGATGGCGGCGTAAATCTCGATAATATTTCTAAGGTTGTCAGTAGCGGAGCCGATGTACTGGTTGCAGGAAGTGCCGTTTTTAACGCCAAGAACATCCCTAAACGCATTGAAAACCTCAGGGAAAAAGCCCAGGCTGGCAAAGGCACAATGGTATAACGCTTTACGAAATCTTCATAGAATTTCCTTATTTTTAGATTCATAATTAACTAAAAAAACGAGGAAGTCTATCGCAGACCAATCTACTATCACTAACGAGACCTACCAAATTGAGGATGTTGAACCTGTTCTCATTTTGGGATTTGGCGATGAACATCTCAAAAAGCTGGATGAGGCCTACCCTGAGACCAAGCTTACCGCCCGGGGCAGCAGCATCAAAATGGAGGGTGCCGAAGAAGATTGTAACGAGCTTATCGAAATTTTTTCAGAGCTCGAAAGCATGGCAAAACGTAACGGAGATCTTACCGACAGCGATGTAGATACCGTACTGGCCCTCAAAAAAAGCGATCGGGAACCGGAGCAACATAATCCGCTTCGCGATATCAATGTGTCTGGTGACTTTATCCTGAATACACATACCGGCGATGCGATCAAAGCCAAAACCCCGGGTCAAAAGCAGATTGTCAAGGAATCAGCAGTCAACGATATTGTCTTTACCATTGGTCCGGCAGGAACTGGAAAAACCTACACCTCTGTTGCACTGGCTGTGAAGGCTCTCAAGGAACAAAAAGTGAAAAAAATTGTACTGGCTCGTCCCGCTGTAGAAGCCGGTGAAACGCTCGGTTTTCTGCCCGGCGACCTGCGCGAAAAGATTGATCCCTACCTTCGTCCGCTTTATGATGCACTTGAGGATATGATTGAACACGATCGACTGGAACTCAATATTGCCAAAAACATCATTGAGATTGCGCCCTTAGCCTACATGCGTGGACGCACACTCAATAATGCATTTGTAATTCTGGATGAGGCGCAGAATACCACCAACATGCAGATGAAGATGTTTTTGACACGTATTGGCTATAACAGTCGAGCTATTATTACGGGTGATATCACCCAGACTGACCTCCCACGCAGACATAAATCAGGTCTTATTTCCATTCAGGATATCCTTAAAGGAATTGATGGCATTTCGTTTGTGTATCTCGATGAAAACGATGTTGTTCGCCACAAACTGGTACGCGATATTATTGAGGCCTACGACAAGTACGAGAACAAAAATGAGAAATAATTTTAAGGAGTTCTCATGTTCTATTCACGAACTCCTTACTGTTGTCTCCCAGCACTAAACTTGATACGTTATAACTATGAAGATCCAAACTGATACTATTGCCCATCCCTTGTACGAAGGGACATTCAGCGTTGGCCTAGACAAAAAATTTAATCGCATAGACCGTGACGACCCACCAGCCGAAGGAGCCCTTAAAATTTCACTGAATCCTTTCCTGATTCAATCCGGCGACAAAAATATCCTATTTGATGTAGGCATCGGCGACTTTGGTGAAGATACCAGCACTGATACGATTAAGGAGAATCTTGATCAATTGGGTCTTACGGAATACGACATCACCGATATCTTTGCCAGTCACCTACATTACGATCATATTGGCGGGCTGGCCGGCCGTTCCAATGGGTTCTGGGAACTCACTTTTCCCGATGCCCAGATCTGGGTTTCGGGTAATGAGTGGCATAAAGTGATAGAAATGGACGAGTACTACGATGATGAAAAGACGGAATTTGTTCATTTCCTCGATGCCAAAGCAGATCTACAGTTTCTCGATGATGAGGATCAGCCCTATCCCGAAATTGCCGTCAAAAAGATTGGCGGACACACTGAGTTTTCGCAAGTTCTTCTTTTTGATGATGGTAAACAGAAATATATGATGGCGGGCGATGTGCTGGCCACACGCGGCGAGGTCAATCGCAAGTTCGCGGCCAAATACGATTTTGACGCCGATCAGAGTATGAAAGCCCGTAAAGAACTCACTCAAAAAGCCTATGAAGAGCAGTACACGGTGATGGGGTATCACGACTCCCATCATCCCCTGTTTAATCTTACGGAATATGATGAGCAGCAGGGATACAAAATTGAAGCAGTTTAGACTTTGCGTGCTGCAGTGCTAAGATGCAGTTCAAAATCGATATACTTCAACTTACTGACAGTCAGGCATCTTTAGTTAACAAGAACTTTTTTAAAAATGTCATTACCTGATTTTACAGATAAAATAATCACTTTTTTGAATGAGCAGAATATGCCTGCTCATATCGATGCAGCGGTAATCCTCGGCTCTGGACTGGGCGGATTTACTGAACATATCGATAATCCCCATACTATTGCCTATGAGGATATCCCTGGTATGCCGGTCTCCTCGGTGCAGGGGCATGCCGGTCAACTTATTTTCGGGGATATTGACAACCACTCGGTTATGGCTTTTTCAGGTCGATTTCATCATTACGAGGGTTTTTCGTTTGAGCAGGCAGCAACTCCGGTCTATCTATCTCATGCCCTTGGCGCTGACAAGCTTATTATTTCAAACGCAGCTGGCGCTATCAACACCTCTTTTTCGGTAGGCGATCTGATGGTAATCAAAGATGTGATCCGTAATAACATGACTATCACACCACAAGGCCATCAAAAATATCGGTACCGACACCACCAATGGGTCGATGACGTGCGTCAAATGGCTGCTGATTTTGGACTGGTAACTCAGCAGGGTACGTATATCTATTCCAAGGGCCCCAATTATGAGACCAAGGCGGAAATCCGATCATTTCGTCGTATGGGCGCTGATGCCGTAGGAATGTCCACAGCCCCCGAGCTCTCAGAAGCGGCCAGACTAGAGCTAAAGTCCGTGGCTATATCACTGATCAGCAACATGGCGGCCGGCGTTACCAAGGGCAAGCTCAATCACGATGAGGTGAAGGCAGCAGCTGATTCGCGTAAGGAGGATTTTGCCAAGTTAGTAAAGAAGCTAGTTGCCGAGCTATAATTCGAAACATTGTGCTGTTTGAAATGTTCTCGCTTCAACGAATGGCCTTTACAAGGTTTAGTACACTTCAAAAGTGTACTAAACCTTGTAAAATTCTCATTCAAAGCTTCAATCAACCGCTAATTCTGCTGCAGTGAATAGACACTCCCCTTTTGTTGAATCGTCAATTCGTTGGTGCCGGGTGCAATATCAAAGGATTGTCGATAGTAAGCCGAATCTCTCTCAATCTCATACAAAAACAGTCGATCTGGCTTATTGGCCCGGTAATTGCCTTTAATATCCCCAGCAGAAAACTCAATGGATTCGCCTACATCGATCCGTTGAAACTTTTCCTTATCAATTGCGATAGTGGGATTAACGTCCATACTGTTGCTGCTTTCTTTATCCCATATCTCAATGGTCACATCATTTAAAGAAACGTTTTCAATATGAATTTGGCGATCCATATTACTCCCTGTCGAGGAGCAGCTGTACAAAGTCAACACAATGATTCCGAAAGCAGCGATGATAAATAAGCGGTTTACTGGTAACATAACGAGCAGTTTATGAACACGAGTTCTCACCCTATACTACCCGTGCAAAACTTCAATAACTACTTTCGGATTTAAGGTGTAGTACACTTTGAAAGTGTGCTACATCAGTTTTACATATCCAGTGATTGTTGGTCACCGTATTTTTCCAGGTATTGCTGTAGCTTTAATTTGCGGCGGGTGCTGTCGCTGGTCATGTAGCGTGTCTTTCCATAAATGGGACGCTCTTGCCAAGCGCGATCGAAGCGACCAAAAATCCAGAAGATGCCCGAGTAGCTGTTGGGATCGCGCCCATCGATGGCATACCGATTGTTGAGCTCAATCAAATAAGCTAACGCTGTCTCGGGGTTGGGGGTCCACTCCAGCACCTTTTTTCCCCATAGCATGCGCAGGTAATTGTGGATGATGCCCTCCTCACGAAGCTGGGTTTGTGCGGCATTCCAGATCTCGTCGTGCGTCTGTGACTGGGCAAACTCTTCAAGCTCGTAGATATATTCCCGCGGATCGTCTTTGTGCTCCTCCAGCGACTCCAGTGCCCAGTCTGGCAGCGAATCGTACTGGTCGTAGTTGGGCTCGTGATGCGCAAAATGAAATCCCACTTCGCGCCATGTAATTACCTCGTCCAGAAAGCCATCCACATTGGGATCGCCATTAAAAAAGCCGCCGGTCGATCCCTTATTAAAAGTGATATCATCAAGGTCCCATTCCTCTGGCTGGTGATCGAGCACTGCATCCACGATTTCATATTCTGATATCTTGCCAAAATGCAGCCATGGACTCAACCCGCTTGAAGCGTTAATATCAGGATCATTACGGTGCTCATCATACTTCGAAAGTCCATACTGAATAAACTGTCCCAGCTTGCCAAGTGCGGCCTGACGCGTACCCTGTAGCTCAATTTTGCCCACATCGTGATTAATCGGCAGCGAACTGATAAATGACTCTTTATTTGAAAGATGCGACTCAGCAGAAGGATATTTCGCTAAGAAATCATCACTTAGCTCAATTGTTTGTTGGTTTTCAAGCTCATCAAGAGGATCTTTTTTCGGCGGATGCGTGAAGCAATCAATAAAATTACGCTGCATGATCTTCCGGAAAAAGTAGGCATTGTATGGCGCCTTGTCGGTAAGTCCCAGCGGGATCAGTCCGTTCGAATCCACGGTGATGTAGGGCACCTCCAATTTGGGACCCACTTTTTTATTGTGATCTCGGATAATATAGACAGGATACTCATCGGAAATGACCGCAGCCGCATTTTCGGCAAGTTCGTAAAGCAAGCCGCGACCGGCATCGTGCTCGTCCTCCAGATATGGATAATAGTTCAGATCATGTTCCCTGGCATACTCAAAGTTCTCCTCCATACCTTCCATGATGAAATGGTGAAAGCGATCAGCCGCCCAGGGATAATCGCAATTTAACCCTTCATAGATCAACAGCGGTTTGCCCAGCTTGTTGGCCCATCCCACGGCGTACTCTAGCGCATAATTGTACTGAAAGCGGCGGTTCGTCTGCATCCAGTACAACACATAGTCTCCATCGGGATTGGGTTCTTTGTCATTTCGTTCAAAAACACGCTTGCCATTGATGTTTTTCATAGCAAAAATTAATTGCAATTACTTCGGCCTCTCCAACAGCAAACAAATAGACGCCATTCCGGATATTCAAGTCAAATGTAAACAAAAACCTCAGCCCACTTAAAGACTGAGATTTCAATATGAATTTTAACGTTAAGTGTCAGCTAGTTTGTAAATGTAACCGTCCACCCCTGATATTCTCCCACAATCTTGCGCATATTCGGATATTTATTTTGTACAATTTTGTCACTTTCTCCTTCCGAAATTATATTGTTACGGACATATTTATCAATTTTTTTGTACTGTGCTTCACTCCCACGAACAGCCGAAACGGTTTTATAAGTGATTATTAAAGCAACATTAAAATCACCACTCTCCGGAAGATCACTGACCATTACATTCCAGCCCTTTATATAGCCTTGTTACTGGCTGTATTTCATAGCTGGTACCCATGTTTTGAAATACCTTCCAGATAGTAGGGAACCATATTTTCGGCTACTTTTACATAGGTTCCAACAGTAACTTCACCACTGGTGTCAAAATATTCATACCGCTCTAGTTGCGCAAAAGCTGTTCCTGAGAAGTGTATTAGTATCAAGCCCATCAATATTGTTTTCATCACCCACTCCATTTATTCGTTATTCAACTTTTACTGATGAATTATTTTTAAATCCTATAGTATAATTCGATTAGCACCTAAGTCAATAGAAATCAATACTATAAGCTATAGTAAGTATTTATTCACCGGTTGCACTATTACTTTTCCTTTACACCAGTTTTCAATTAAGGGTGTGTTGCAATGTTCTGGGAAATTGCCTATTAATAAGTGTATTTATAACACTTAGAGATATTAACTTATGGTATCTTCAGGGTTAAGATCGATAATGCTAAAATTAGTTGGACTGTTTTTGCTAATGGCCTTTGCCTCTTCAGCGTTGGCCCAACGCAGTAGTACAGACATCCATGACCCGGTAATGATCAAGCAGGACAGCACCTATTACGTGTTTGCCACGGGGTGGGGCATTTCTGTTAAATCATCCACGGATATGGAAAAATGGTCTCGTCAGAAACCTGTTTTTGCAAAAGCGCCCGAATGGACCTCGGAGGTCGTCCCGGATTTTAACAACGTGGAATGGGCACCCGATATCACGAAGCACGAAGATACCTACTACCTGTATTACTCAGTCTCCGAGTTTGGTAAAAACAACTCAGCTATCGGAGTGGCTACCAACAAAACGCTTGATCCCGATGATTCTAATTACCAATGGACTGATCATGGTCCCGTGGTGCAATCGGTGCCCGGCCGTGACCTTTGGAATGCCATCGATCCTAATCTGACATTCGACGAAAACGGAACGCCATGGCTTTCGTTTGGCTCGTACTGGCTAGGGCTAAAACTTGTGAGGCTGAAGGATAACTTAATTGAGATCGCTGAAAATCCACAGACCTGGCACACCATTGCCAAACGACATCGTGACTGGAAAATGGAGCCCCGCGACGCCGGTAACAGCATGTCCAGTGATATCGAAGCACCCTTTATCTTTAAAAAGAATGGATACTACTATCTGTTTGCATCTTGGGATCAGTGCTGCTCGGGCAAAGAAAGTACGTACAAAATTGTAGTCGGACGATCGAAAGATATTACCGGTCCCTACATCGATAAAGAAAACGAAAAGATGATCCACGGCGGCGGTAGCCTGGTGGCCAAAGGCAATGATGAATGGGTAGCTGTCGGGCATCAGGCAGTCTATACTTTTGACGGCATCGATTACCTCATTTTCCATGGCTATGACAATTCTGACGAAGGCGATTCGAAGCTCATCATCCGAAAAATTACCTGGCAAAATGGTTGGCCCACTATTTCGCTGGATGAATCCTAACTAATCATCAATAAACAGATTATGAAGTCACTAACCACTTTTGTGTTTACTGCAACGCTACTTTTGTGCCTAACTGTAAGTTCGGCGCTGGCCCAGTTTGAACATGATCAAATCCCGATTCATGACCCTGTTATGATTAAGCACGACGGCAGCTACTATGCTTTTGCCACGGGTAACGGCATCGCCATTTGGTCGTCACCGGATATGAAAGAGTGGACGGCTGAGAAGCCTGTTTTTGACGAGGCTCCAGAATGGACGTTCGATCTTGTCCCTAACTTCGACAATGTCGAGTGGGCTCCGGATATCGTCGAACACAACGGTACATTTTACCTGTACTATTCAGTCTCACAGTTTGGACGAAATAATTCGGCCATTGGTGTGGCAACCAACGAAACGCTTGATCCCGATGCCCCAAATTACGAATGGACGGATCACGGTCCCGTGGTACAATCGGTACCAGGCCGCGATATGTGGAATGCAATCGACCCCAACCTGGCGTTTGATGATAACGGTACACCCTGGCTGACATTCGGCTCCTTCTGGCGGGGGCTCAAAATTGTGAAGCTGCAGGATAACCTCACCGAAATCGCCCGATCGCCACAACAATGGCATACCCTTGCCAAGCGGTATCGTAACTGGAAGCTGGATGAGCGCGACGCCGGTGATGCTGCCAATCCCGAGTTGGATTACGAGAAACTCTATTCGGAAGACATGCTCGAAGCAGCTAAAAACATGGAATATGGAGCCGTGGAAGCACCTTTCATCTTCAAGAAAAACAATTATTACTACCTGTTTGTATCGATGGATCGCTGTTGCCGCGGCCTGGACAGTAGTTACAAAATAAAGGTAGGCCGCTCGAAAAATATTACCGGTCCCTATCTTGATAAGTCCGGTGAAAAGATGATTCACGGCGGTGGCACGCTCATCGCATCAGAAAATGAAGACTGGGCGGCCGTAGGTCATCAGGCAGCATATACTTTCGATGGAACCGACTACCTGATCTTCCACGGCTATGACAAATCTGATGAAGGTAAAGCCAAGCTGGTTATCAGAAAAATAAATTGGAATGACGGATGGCCCAGCATTTCGCTGTAACCTGCGATGGAACTTTTGGTATTGCAGTGCATTGGTTATTATCTGTGGCTAATTTATCCTCCAATTTTTCAAATCTAGCAAGATGATTTTCACCCCAGGTATAATTTTTGATATGGACGGCGTGATCGTCCACAGCAACCCCGCACACAAAAAAGCCATCCAAATTTTTTGCAAAAAACATAACCAGGATGTCTCCCAGACGTTCCTTGAAAATCGTCTCTATGGCCGCACAAATAAAGAATGGATTCCCGAACTTTTTGGGGATATCAGTGCTGATAAACTCAAAGAGCTGGCCGATGAAAAGGAACAGATGTTCCGGGATATGTTTACACCCGAGGATAATATTGTCGATGGGATCCACCAGTTTCTCGAAACGCTGAGCGAGCAGGATATCCCAATGGCAGTGGCTACGTCGGCACCCCGCGAAAATGCTGATTATATTTTATCTCGGCTTTCAATAGAAAAATATTTCCAAACGGTGCTCGACTCCTCGCATGTCACCAAGGGCAAACCCGATCCGGAAGTGTATCTCAAAACATCCGAAGCACTGAACAAGAAGCCCGAGCAATGTTTGGTTTTTGAGGATTCGGTTTCAGGTGTCGAGGCCGGACGCAACGCCGGCGCCAAGGTAATTGGCGTAACGACTACGCATAGCGAAGAAGAGCTGCCCCCCTGCTCACTGATGATCAGTGATTTCAAGGGGCTATCCCTCTCCGAAGTACTTTCCTTGGCATCAGCCTAAAAAATATTACATCAGTTTGTTTCTGTAACATCCCCGGAACCGAGATACTCGAACTGCTTCGCCTTGTCTTCGATCATGACCTTAAAACTGCCATTCTCGATGATCATTTTGCCGTTTCGGTCGGCATAGGCCAAATCCGATGGCGCAAGCTGAAATTCCACATTTTTACTTTCGCCCGGCTTCAACTTGATCTTCCGGAAACGCCGCAGCCGTTTTACATCCGGCGTTACGCTCGAAGCATATAAATCAGAAGTATAGAGTTCGACCGTCTCCTTACCAGATCGGTCCCCACTGTTGGTTACCTCAATTGAAACCGTCAGCTGTCCTCCACTACGCAGCGTATCATCGCTAATGGAAAAGTTATCGTAGCTGAAGGTCGTGTAACTCAACCCATCACCAAACTCGAACTGAGGATTGTAGCTGGCAGAGTAGTTGTAGACTCCTTCCGTGCTTTCCTGATCTTCGGAGGGTTTATGTATGTATCCCACCAACGAGTTCGGGTAGCGAGGATAATTGTACGGCAACTTGCCGGAGGGATTTATCTCCCCAAAAAGGATATCAGCCAGCGCATCTCCGCCGAAATTACCCGGCTGATAAATCTGAATAATACCGTCCATTTGCTGCTCAAACTTACTGATAATCCGGGGGCGCCCTTCATTAAGTACCAATACAACAGGAGTGCCCGTTGCGGCCACTTTTTGAGCCAGCTCAGTCTGCTTGCTAGAAATGTAGAGGTCGCTGAGATTACCTGGAGTTTCAGTCTTCGAATTTTCACCCAGACACATTACAACAACATTTGCCTCCTTGGCCTGCCTCACCGCCTCATCAAGCTGCTCGAAATGCTGCGCATAATAATTGCCATCGTTATCGTACTGTACGCCGGGGACATAACGCACGTTTTGATCGCCAATAGCATTCTTGATCGCTTCTAAAATCGTATTGTACGCTCCGGCAAACTCCTCGACCTTGTCTCCCTGCCAAGAATAGGTCCACGCGCCGTTTAGCGTGCGCATGCTGTTAGCATTGGGACCCGTTACCAGTACTTTGGTCTGCTTCGACAGCGGCAGAATCTCATCTTTGTTTTTCAGCAGGGTGATAGACTCCGCTGCCATATCGTATGACGCCTGCTCAAACTGGTCGCTACCAAATTGAGGATAATCTTCATAATTTGTTACCGGCCGTTCAAAGAGATTCAGTGCCATCTTCACCTTCAGGATGCGACTCACAGCATCATTAATACGAGATTCCGGGACTTCCCCTTCCTTGACGAGCTCGATCAGTCCATTGGTAAACGCCTCATATTGATACGGCACCATTGACATATCGATACCCGCATTGATAGCTATCTTAATCGCTTCTTTATTGCTTGTAGCCACCTTATCACGGTTATGAAGATTCTCAATATCAGCCCAGTCGGTAACAACCAATCCTTCAAATCCCAGTTGCTCTTTTAACAAGCCAGTTAAGAGCTCCTTGTTGGCATGCATGGGCACACCATTGATAATACCACTATTCACCATCACCGTATGAGCACCAGCTTCCACGGCAGCTTTAAAGGATGGCAAATGGTATTCGTGCATTGCATGATCAGAAATATTTGATGGTGTACGATCTTTGCCGGATGCCGGCGTTTGGTATCCCAGGTAGTGTTTCATTGTCGATGCTACGTGCTCCGCGTCACCAACATTATTTTGTGCCCCTTCATAACCGTCGACCATCTCCTTTCCTAACTCGGAAATCAGGTACGGGTCGGCGCCAAAGGTTTCAAAAAGTCGTGGAAATCGCGGATCATCCCCTAAATCAAGCACTGGTGAAAAGGTCCATGGAATGCTACTGCCGCGGGTTTCATAAGCAGTAATTTCAGCAGCTTTGCGCACTAGATCACGATTGCGACTTGCAGCCTGCCCTATTTGCTGCGGAAACATGGTAGCACCGGCCGTGTAAGTTGCTCCGTGAATAGAATCGATGCCATAAAGAATAGGAATCCCCAAACGGCTATCTTTGGTTGCCACCTGCTGGATTTTATTGATCACCTGGTACCATTTCTGACGTGACAGCGCCCGGTTGTTGGCCGTATTCAAGACCGAGCCAACATGATGATCCACAACTGCTTTTTCCAGGGCCTTTTCATCCAGCTCCAGGGGACGCTTGCTGGCGTACCGGGATTCCCCTTTGCCAATTACATCCAGCGTAATTTGTGTCATCTGACCTACTTTCTCTTCCAGCGTCATTTTCTCCAAAAGCTGAGAAGCACGTTGCTCAACAGCTTTAGAGAAAAGATCGGCACCTCCAGCAGATTGCTGTTCTTGAGCTTTTACGGTTGAAGTCCCCATAGCGACGAAAATGAGGACACAAAATGCTCTTTTAACTATCGTACTGATATACTGCTTCATAATGATAGGTTTAAATTGGACAGTTGTCTTACTGAAAGGTTAATGGTCTGATTTCTATTTTGGTGTTAATCCCATTGCTTTGATATAGCCGGGATTAGGACGGCTATTTTCAAACTTCATATTTTGCAAAAACTGATTTAAAATCGCTTTGCTTTCTTCCATCTTCGGCCGATATTTTCGGAGCGTTTCAAAATCCGATCCCCAGTGCTTCTGAAAAGTCACAATCTTATCCCAGCCTTCGGGCTTGGGGATAGATATCACCCCGCTACTGTCGGCCATTTTCTTGTACGGCCAAAACGACCAGCCAATGTCATTTTTCTCCAGTAAAGTGCGAAAGCTCGCGATCCATTTGTTATCGTTTTCGCCGGATTCGCCAAGCCAGAGTGGTACATTATATTTCTTCCGGAAATCCACATAGGCCTGAATTTGCTCCTGCTCAGGAGGCATCCAGTACTTATGAAAAGAGTAGATCATATTGTCGGCAAACGGCTTCCCGAAAACATCAAAATTTGTTGACCACTGCGCTCCTTCAACAATAATGATATGATTGGGATCAACAACACGTATGGCTTCAGTGATTTGTTTGTACAACGGCACCAAATACTTATTCAGTTTGTCATATCCTTCAAATGTGGGTATAGCCTCATTCAAAAGATCGTATCCCAATACAGTGGGTTCATCCTTATAGCGGTGGGCCAACTTTTTCCATATTTCAATAACGCGCTGCTGGCTAGCCTCACTTTTGAACAAGAAAGGATATCCCCATCCATTGTCAATATTTTCGCCCGTCTGTCCACCGGGGGCCGCATGCATATCCAGAATAAGATACAGTCCCTCCTGTTTGCACCACTTAACTAATTGATCCAGACGCTTGAAACCTGACTCCAACCACACATCGGGATGGCGTTCGGGTGTCAGAATACGGTAATCGATAGCTACGCGCGCACTATTCATCCCAATATCTTTGATATAGGCGATATCCTCTTGGGTAATATAGTTATCGCGATACTGCTCCCAGAAGTCACGCGCTGCGGCCGGTCCGATCAACTGAGAGATAACCTCGTTAATCTGACGTGGTGAAGTTGCCTTGTCAAATTTCCACATATATCCCTCGGGCAGCAGCCAGTTGCCCAACCCAATGCCTTTTAGAAAAAGCGTATCCCCATTTGGTTTGATTAGCTCATCTCCCCGAACCGTCACAAAATCGTCCGTAGATACCGAAGAATCCTGTGCCTTCCCCAGCATTGGCAACAGCCATAGCGCTACTACAATACAAGCTGCTAAGCCCTTAGTAACTGAGTGGACATTTAGTTTTCTCTGCTTCATACTGCAAATGGGATTCTTGGATTAAGAAAATTAATTCGATGAAAGTTGATCCAGAAACTGATAGCGTTCACGATGCTGCACGCGACGCAAGCGCGTGTTTACATCAATCTGCATAAAATGCGGGGTATTACCCTGTGTCAACGGTACCCAGGTAGGCACCCCCAAGCCATTGGGATCACCAGTTTTAATAAACTGGGCAAAATAGTTCTGCATAATATTGGAAACCTTGTAATCCGCTGGTGTCCATTTATAGACCTTATTGGTTGGCAGGTTGCCCATCGCGTATTCAATCTCTGCGGAGTGTACAGCAAATTCTGCACGGGACGTATCATCCGATGCTTTAGCTGCCGGGCGCGGATGGCTGTAATAATAACGATAAACCGGCTGATCGCTGGTCTTGCTCTGCATGTTACTCCACTTCCACGTACTAAAAGCGATAAACCGATCACTGGCCAATGCGGTTGCCGATTCGATAACTTCTTTTTTGTTGGATGCAGGATAATAGCTCAAAATTTGATCGGCCTTGTCATCATATAGCTGGCGCACGGCATTTTTGTAATTTTGTGGTGTCGGTTTCTGGCCGCGCAAAATGGCCTGGTAGTTGGATTCACCTGAATTCCATCCCACCAAGAGCGGTACCTGTGACTGCTGGCCGTTTTCAAAAATCTTGTAAGGGGATTTCGGTAAGAAGTGCCCGTCTATGGTGATCGGAAACCGTGGCACATTCTGCTGTGCTGTGGTGGCCAGCAGGCTATCGGCTGAAAGTTTCCTCATCTCAGACAGCGATTGGGCTCCAAGAATAGAAGCAAACTTTTCGCCCACCTTTTCCCCTTGATCCAGAGACGTGGCCGACAGCGCACCCAAGATCGATCCACTTTCTCCAATAGCGCCACGAAACAGATCCCGCGACAGCGGCGAAGCCATCAACGCACTTACTGAAATAGAACCCGCCGACTCACCAGCAATCGTAATCTTGTCCGGATCCCCGCCAAAGGCTACGACGTTTTCTTTCACCCACTTAAGGGCTTGTGCCTGATCAAGTAGGCCGTAGTTGCCAGAAGCACTATTGGATGATTCAGCCGTCAATTCGGGGTGGGACAAAAATCCAAATACACCCAGCCTATAATTAATTGTAATGGTTACGATGCCTTTATTACGGGCCATACTTTCGCCCTCATATCGTGGCTCCGTCCCATCGCCTGCGATAAATCCGCCGCCATAAAAATAGACCAGTACCGGCAGATCGGCATCCTGGGATTTCGCGGGAGTCCATACATTCAGATACAGGCAATCTTCGCTCATCCCATCAGAACGAAATACCATATCGCCGAAAATGCTACGCTGCATGCAACGGGGACCAAATTGGTTGGCTTGTCGTACGCCCTCCCAATCTTTGGCCGGCTGCGGTGCTTTCCATCGAAGGTTACCAGTAGGTGGCTGGGCGAAAGGAATTCCCTTAAAAATCTTAACGCCGGAATCGTCAACGCCTTGCAACTTACCTTGTTCAACTTCGACTTGTGGCACTTCAGCATTCAACTGGGCATGAGCTGCGGGAACTAATAGGACAACAATCGACAGTAGACCAAGCAGTTTTTTCATAATAACAGTTATTAGGTTCAAAGATAAAAGGTGGCTATCATCTGCCCTACTTTTGATAGACACGTACATAATCGATCTTCATTGTCTGTGGAAATTCGGTTGTTTCATCGGGATTCCCAGGCCAGTCGCCTCCAACGGCAATATTCAGGAGAATGAAAAAAGGGGCGTCAAATTCACTCATCGCTGTCGACTGGATATTTAGTGAGTAGTATTGCTCCCCGTCAAAAAACCACTTAATTTGCTCCTCATTCCATTCAATAGCATAGGTGTGGAAATCCTGCGAAAGCTTTTCCGAATGGGTCAACGAACCTCCCTGGTAGGTGTGGTTACCATCACTATCTTGCCAGTGGGCGGTACCATGCAAAATGCTATCATTTTCGCCGCCGCCGATCATTTCCAAAATATCAATTTCGCCGGTAGCCGGCCAGGTGGTACCTTCAAAAATATTTTTGCCTAACATCCAGAAAGCAGGCCATATACCTTGTCCTTCAGGCATCTTGATCCGCGCTTCTACACGGCCGTATTGCCAATAATGATCATTCTCATAGGTGATCATGCGGGCCGAGGTATAGTTGGCGCCCTCGTAATTTTCTTCACGCGCCGTAATCGTCAGCACGCTGTCGGCCACCTGCGCATTATCGAGGCGATCGGTATAATACTGCAGCTCATTATTGCCCCAGCCGCTTGCGCCTATTTCAAAATTCCATTTATCAGGATCTGGCGCCCCTTCGTAGTTAAATTCATCGCTCCACACCAATTCATATTCATCACTCGTCGTTGTTGTATCCTGCTCTTCCTCTCCGCCGCCGGAGGTCGTAATACCTTTATCATCGCCACAGGCATTCAAGGTTAGAACCAAGCTGATGACAAAAGAGAAAAGGAGTATTTTTTTGATTGAAGTAGAGAGCATAGCAAAAATGTTAAACCGTTCTAAAATTATTTCCATACAAAGGTGCCCACCGACCCGCTCTTGAGCGTAGTCGATACCGATTCACCGTCAAAGCTAATATTGAACGTTTCCGAAGACTCACCGTCGTTCAACACAATCAAGACTTTGTTTCCACTGGGCGTTTTAAAAGCAACGTTCTTGAGGTTGGCCGTCATATTGCTGGCAATACGCTTTGAGCCTGGGCGTACAAATTTTGATGCCGAAGCAATTATGTAATAAGAGGCATTTCGCTCGATAGAATTGCCGATGGTTAGTGCACCTTTGCAGACATCGCAGCCACCATCGGTATGCGGATCGTAATTCGGATCGGATGCCAGATTCCATTCAATGACATTCTTGCTCCAGTTCCGCGTCGCGCCCACAATAAGATTGCGCACGTGCCAACTCAGATCATCGCTAAAGCTAGCGGATGCCGGAGTGTACTGTTCGGTGAAATACAGGTTTTTTTCTGGATACCTGTTATGTACTTCCGAAAGAGCCGAAATATCTCCTCCATAGAGATGAAAAGCCGAACCGGCAATATATTTCCTGGCTTCGGGATCCGATAAAACCTGTATCGGATATCCGGGATTGTCTGCATTGTGATCCCAAACAATGATCTTGGTATCGAGGTCGGCCTTCTCAAAAGCTGGTCCCAGGTGATCACGAACAAAGGTCTGCTGCTCTTCGGCTTGCATTACCATACTGGGATTGTTGCCCCCATGGAGCGGCTCATTCTGTGGGGTAACCGCGTCAATGTGAATCCCTTTCTCCTGCATGGTCTCAATATATTTCACAAAATATCGAGCGTAAACATCATAATATTCGGGATTGAGACTACCACCGATGGTACTGTTATTCGTCTTCATCCAGACGGGGGCCGACCACGGTGACCCCAGAATCTTGATATCTGGATTAATCTCCAGGATCTGCTGTAAAACCGGTAATACGGTAAACTTATCAGGACCCAGATCGAATTCACTCAGGTCGGGATCGGTCTGCCCTTCCCCCAAATCGTTATATGAAAAGGGACGACGATTCAAATCCGATGAGCCGATGCTTACGCGCAAGTAACTGACACCAATTTGTGTGCTGTCGGTACCAAACAGCTCATGCAAAAGTTCACTCTGCTGGTCGTCCGGCAAATTGTTGATCAGGTAAGCACTACCCCCCGTCAGCGCAAATCCAAACCCATCCATCTTTTGATAAGTTTGCGTGGTATCAACGCTGATAGTAGGATTCCCATTGTTAGTGCTCGAAAACTGCAGGCTTACATTTTGCCTTTCAAAACGAACACTTTTGTCGGCCCGGGTCAGCCAGAAGTTGACATCCGTCTCGTTGGAAGACGGTGTGTGGGTATCCGAATCTTCCTCTCCCCCCGAGGTCGTAATACCTTTATCGTCGGCACAAGCATATAACGTTACGACCGTCATAATGCTGAGGATTAAAAAGAAAGTTTTTCTACTTAAATAAGAAAACATATCATCTCACAAAAAAGATCGCTGACCTACATTAAGCACTTAAAATGAGCCCGGTAGCCAGCATTACACTGCTACTGGGCTCGGGATATCAATTTTACTCTTTAGGTGTAAAGGTATATTGAAATGCCAAGTTAATGTCACTGTAAATCGCAGCAACAACCAGTTTATCTTGTGTTAATTCCTGGATTTTATACGATATATTACTTTCAGGAGTAGCAGTTACACCACTGTCTCCCGCTTTGTAAACAGCCATGTAGGCCCCTTCACCATTAATTTTCAATTGATTCCCAGAAATTGAATAATTAAACATTCCTGATCCCCAGGCAGAATAATTGGAATTTATCGTACCCCAATCATAACAACCAGCTTGGCCGTTGGCTATAATATCACCTGGAAACGGATTTTGATCCGGTTCACTATCAACCCAGATATCTCCCTGAAGATTTCTGTTCATCGTTCCGTCAAGGTTAAATGTATATTCATCGTTGAATTGGCAACTGCGCCCGTCAACATCTGCTGCTGTATAAGCGTAATACTGGGTACCAAAGTCAGCTGTTCCAATCCAAACGGCTCCAGGTTCAGGATTCAGCACCCATGTCTTGCCATCACAGCCCGTTAGTATTTTCAAATCACCAACACAAGCATTTTGAGCTACATTCAGGGTACTGCTAGCCGTATCAGAGCCAGCTTCTCCGAAAGCCCTCAGCTTGATATTGTAATCACCTGCCTGGGAGTAGAAGGCAGTATCAACTTCATTACCTTTCTGCCAACCATTTCCAGTACCAAGGTCCCATTGCCACATGAAAGCCCCTTCAGTGGTGCTCTCCAACACATACGTATTTTCCTCACCAGATACCTCTGTAACTGTAAATGATGCATCAGGAGGGGTAGATCCCAATTCTCCGCTCGTCGAACTATCGCTACAGGCCGACATCAACAGGCTCACAAAAAGTACTACTATCAGCGAAAGTCGATTTTTCGTATTTGTTGCATTGTTAAAATTATCCATAATGGTAAATATCTTTCAGTTTAGATTTATATACCGATGGTCTTCCACATCATATTGACATCATAATTCTTAAATATGATATGTATGACCACCGGGATAGCGATTAAGATTGCCAATTACTGGTAACCCTCATTTTGTTCGAGCGCCGAATTGTTAAGAGACTCCAGCGGTATCGGCAGCACTTCGTGCACGCCTTCCACAAATCCTTCATCGGCTAACACATCCGCTGCACGACCGGTGCGCACCAAGTTGAACCATCGGTGACCCTCGGTAGCGAGCTCCAAATGCATTTCACGATAAATATTGTCGAGCGTCGCAGCCACAGGTCCCAGGCCCACTCGGTCCCGAACTTCGGTAAGTAAGGCTTCTGCCCGGGCATCACCTGAACCATTCAACCGTACTTGGGCTTCGGCCTCAAGCAGGTAGGTACCCGCCAGGCGAACCTCTATATAGTCGTTGGGATAGTTGAGAGCAACGACTCCATTTGCAGCCGTATATTCTTGTAGCGGCGCAAATTTCTCAATAAAGTATCCGCTACCGTCGTAACCCTCCTCGTAGCTGGCTGTTCCATTATCTTGCATGCTTCCAATATCTGCAATGGTGTAATCGAACCGGGGATCACCTTGCAGGGCATCAACTAGTACCTGTGTTATAGGATTAAAACCGTACCCACTACTGTACTTGGGGCCGCTATAACCACGAGGGCCAACCATTTGCACATACACATTACCTTGAATATTGCCGCTGCCGAAAAATCCCCAATCAGCCTGTTGTTGCGATGTGTGGGTGATTTCAAAAATTGACTCCGAATTAAATTTGTTATCCGGACTAAAGATATCAGGATAGTTATCTACCAATTCATAGGCCGACGATGTATTTACCTGGTTTAAAAGATCAGCAGCACGCTGCATTTTGGCCTGATCTTGACCATCTCCAACTTCCCACATCAGTGATTTCGCCAGAAATGCCCGAGCAGCGCCTTTGGTAGCACGCCCTTGTTCATTGGCCGGTAGCGGAGCTGATGGCAAATCTGGAATCGCAGCAGAAAGATCCTCATCAATCTGTGCATATACATCTGCAGGTGGTGCCTGTTCTTGCTGGTAAATTTCACTTGTCTCAAGCGGACTCGTAATTAACGGGACATTACGAAATAGACGAACCAACCAGAGGTAATAGTAGCCGCGTAAGAATCGGGCTTCAGCAACATATCGTGCTTTTTTTGCTGAATCCATTCCTTCAATTCCTTCAATTCTTTGAAGTAAAAGGTTTGCCCTGTTAATACCGGCATAGCTTCGGCTCCAGTAGCCTGCTTGCGGCCCCACGGCACCACTCAGATCATACGAATTCCAAGCCTGCCAACTTGTTACATCGTTCGGACCACCACCACCGGCATTCATACCAGCGGTAGCACTGTTGAGAGGACCCAAAACAGGTACATAGGTACCATCAGGCCCGCCTGTTTGCCACGAAATAGGATTATACGCAGCAACCAATGCGGCAAATGCCTGGTCTGGAGTCTTATAATAATTAGACTCCAGCTGTTGTCCTTTGGGCTCCACGTCCAAGACGCTATCACAGGAGGCAAAGGAAACGATTACAGCCAAACACATTAGATATGTAAGAAAACGTTTCATCATTATCACCAATTATTGAGTAGTTGAAATTTGTCTGATTTAGAATGTGACATTTACGCCAACTTGGAAAGATCGAGCTTGTGGGTAAATCCCACGATCGATACCATAGCTATCTCCACCTACCTCAGGATCGAAACCGGAATATCCGGTTATCGTCGCCAGGTTCTCGGCACGCACGTAAAAACGTGCACGCTGAACACCAAAATTCGAGGCCAGCTCAACTGGCAAGGTGTAGCCAAGCTGCAGGGTTTTAATCCTGAAATAGCTTCCATCAGACAAATAAAATTCAGATGGATTCGTAAAGTTATTATTTGGATCATCGTCGGAAAGACGCGGATAAGAATCTGACGTGCCCGGCCCGGTCCAGCGGTTTAGTGCCCTTGTCGTGTAGTTGGCCGAAGCAATATCGAGGCGTCGCAGTCCCTGGAAAATTTCATTTCCATAAACACCTTGTCCAAACATCTTGATATCAAACTGCTTCCAGTTTGCAGAAAGATTGATACCAAATGTCCAAGGCGCAGTAGGATTACCGATGAAGGTACGATCTTCGCTCGTAATCTGACCGTCTCCATCAATATCTTTCCAGCGAAAATCACCCGGTTGTGCATTCGGTTGGATGGGGTTTCCGTCAGAATTCGTGTAGTTGTTTACCTCTTCTTGCGTCTGGAAAATACCTTGCGTCTCGAAACCATAAAACGATCCAATAGGATGGCCGACTTCGGTTCGGGTGAGCTCATACGCACTAGCCTGCAGTGGAATAGATCCCGTCAGGAAATCATTTTCACCAATATCCGTCACCTCGTTTTTATTATACGAACCGTTGGCGGTAATATTGAATCCATAGTCGTTAAACTGTTTATCGTAACCCAGCTCAAGTTCAACACCATCGTTCGTCAAACTTGCTACATTACCAAAAGGATCACCACTTGCTCCTACGTAGGAGGGTATTTCAACCTGGAGCAGCATTCCTGATGTCTTTTTGTGGTAGTAATCGAACGTTACAGAGAAATCACTCAGCAACGTTGCGTCAAAACCAACATTAATCTGACTGGTTTCTTCCCATTCCAGACTAGGATTGGCTGGGGCGTTGGGACTTGCACCGGTATAAATAGTTCCGTTCCCAAACACATAGTTGCGTCCACCAGAAACTGTTGACTGATATTGGAAATCACCCAATGAGCGATCATTCCCATTGATTCCGTATGATCCACGAACCTTCAGATAATCAAGGAACGTATCCGGGAAGAAGTCTTCAGAAGTTGGCACCCAACCCACCGAAACAGCGGGGAAGGTTCCATACTGGTTGTCACTACCAAATCGTGAAGAACCATCAACCCGAAGCACCGCAGTAAGTAAATACCGTCCGTCATAATCGTAATTGACCCGACCGAAGTATGAGTTAAGTGCATATGGCTGGGCTTCGCCACCATAGGCGATACGCTGATCATTTGGCACCGAAAAGTTCATTGAGGCATTCCCGAATTTATCTGCCGGAATAGCCTGAAACGTTCCACCAACAGTAGTAGAACTACTTTCACGCGTACTGGTACCCACCAAGAAATCAAAATTATGTGCATTGAAACTGGTAGTATAGTTAATGGTGTTATCCCAACTCCAAATTAAGTTACGACTATTCTCTCGAGAAAAGCTGTTGTTCCCAGTATTCTGAGAAACGGAGCTTAAGTAGTAGATCGGAGTAAAAGACTCGTAACCATAGAATGCAGGCTTAACCCCGATATCCGTCTTAATCAACAGATTATCGATGGGTTCAATTTGGAGGCTCGCGTTACCAACAATATTGTGGGAAAATCCGTAATTGCCGCGACGTGTTTCGATGTAAGCCAGCGGGTTCGACATCTCTTGTCCAACATACTTAGAGATACCATAGGGATATCCCTCCTCGTTGCGAACAACCGGATTATTACTGTATGGACTACTGTTCATTGTTGCTTCGTCCGTAATCAATACCGGTGTAATAGGATCGAGGTTGATGGCCGAACTCAATGGCCCACCATATTCCGTATTGGTAGCTAAGCTACCTCGATTTCGCTCGTATGTATAACTGAGATTTTCACTAAAGGTTAACCACTCGGTAACATCAACGGTAGAATTTATTCGAAACGATAACTTCCTGTTATGAGAAATCGGTGTAGCTACAATACCCTGCTCATCGTAATATCCCAAAGAAGCAAAGTATGAAGCAGTTTCGTTGCCGCCACTAAAACTAAGATTCTGATTCATCACCGCAGCAGAATTGTTAAAAATCGTTTCCTGCCAGTCGGTACCTTCGCCGTATGACTGCGGATTGGGAAATATCACTCCATTGCCTGCCGCTACGGAAGATTCATTGCGTAGTGTAGCATATTCCCGGGCATTCAACAGATCGAGTCTTGTTTCGGGCCCTTGGACACCATAATAACTGCTGTAGCTTACTTCAAAATCTGAGCGCCCACCACCACTTTTCGTGGTAACAAGCACAACTCCACTGGCAGCACGTGTACCATATATTGCTGCCGAAGCTGCATCCTTTAATACCTGTATCGATTCAATATCACTGGGATTCAGATAGCCAATACCACCATTTTCAATAGGAACACCATCTACAATATACAGTGGATCACTATTATTAATAGAAGTTGTACCCCGGATGCGAACTGATGATTCAGCACCAGGTGCACCGGAACTTGAAGTTACGCGGACCCCAGAAAGGCGCCCTTGCAAAGCATCATCTAATCGCTGAACTGGAGCCTCATCCAAATCTTCAGAGTTTACAGATGATATCGAACCGCTCACATTTTTCTTCTGTTGGGTTCCATATCCAACAACCACAATTTCTTCGCCCATAACGGCTGTTGGAGTCATCGAAATATCCAAATTGGCACGCCCATTAATGGCAATTTCCCGAGTCTGATAGCCGATATATGAAAATATCAACGTATCCTGTAGCGATGGAACCGTAAGATTATACTGCCCGTCTGCCCCGGTCGATGTTCCTCTGTTTGGAGTATTTTTTACTATAATATTAACCCCTGGCAATGTTTCACCGCTTTGTGCATCAGTTACGGTCCCGGACACTTCAGCTGCAGGTATGGGGTCCTTCTTTGGAGACTCTTTAGCATAGATCCCATATGTCTTGGGATTAATATGCTTATAACGCAATTCCTGATTAGCAAGCAAAATATCCAGTGAGCTTTCTATGTCGCTCGACAAGGTCATTCGCTTTTTAACTTTCTTGCCCTCCAAAATTCCCGTGCGATACAAAAACACAATCTGGAATTTATCCTCTACGTTTTTCAGGGCTTTGCTTAGGTCCGTCCCCTCATCGATTACGAGCTGCTGGTCTTGATAAGAAGACGTATGCAACGAGCCCAGGGTTTGGCCATTTACAAAATTGCAGGCTAGAAAAATTGAAAAAAACGTTAAGAAAAATTTTAAACGTATGTTATATCTGTATTTATTCATCTCATTCACATTCCCTTAAAGGCTTCAGATTATAATGAGCGTTATTATTTACTGCTTATTTCCGATAAACACTGTCTCGCGATCTCTGGACTGATATACAGGTATATCAGCTACTTCAGAAACGGAACGAACCAACTCTTCCAGTGATCGAAAATAAATACCCCCATCAAGTTTGATGTTGGCTAATGCCGGGTCTACAACTTTTACCCGAACATCGAATCTGTCTTCCACAAAACCGGCAAACTCTTGAATATTTGTTTGGTCAAACTGCATAAAGCCTGTTGCCCAAGAAGTAAAGAAGGTGGTGTTAACCTCCTTCTCTGTTAAAACTTCAGTACTATTAAACTCAACCATCTCTCCATCTGCGACAGTAATATTTTTATCAGTCTTGGTCTGGCCATCGGTACTTACCTGAACACGCCCTTCTTGCAGTACCACGCGAGACCGATCCCGTTCGACGGTTACTAAAAACTTGGTCCCAATATCTTTAATCAGCCCATCAGGAGTACGTATCGCAAAAACGGGCTCCTGATTTTCTGATGAGCTCTCGGCTTCGAAGAAAGCTTCACCTTCCATTACCACCTTAATGGTCTGACCTGATTCTCCGCCCAAGGTGTAGGTTACCGTTGAGTTACTATTGAGTACAATTCTGGAATCATCAGAAAAGGTAACGGTCTTATGCTCGTTGTTACCCGTACGTACCGTTTTTTCTTCGGTAATCTTTTCAACACGTGTAGAGGTAGTATCCGTAGGTGAATAGACGTAAAAGCCCACTCCAATCGTAGCTCCCAACAATAAAATTGCCGCTATGCGATAAATCCAGGTCAACGTCTCTGTGGTACTTGATCTCCGGTGGGCGGCGGATTGAGACTCACCCTCCTTTTTTTGCGAAATTCCTTTTTGTAAACGCTTCCATTCCCGTTCAACATCGGGCGTGTCGGGATCGCTGAATGTAAACCCAGCTATTTCGGCAATAGCTTCCTTTGCTTTTGCTCTGTTTTGTGCGCTCTTCTCAATCCAGACATTCCATCGTTCGACCTCTTCAGCACTGGCCGTACCTTTAACCATACAACGAAATGACTGGTTGTGTATAAGATCTTGAACGGTATATTCGTTTTCGTTCACTTAGCTTGACTTTTTTAGTGATAATAATTTCTGAAGTTCAGTATAGGAGAGTGGCGAAACCGCCCAGCATACTCAAATTATCTAAATTTCTTTAGAAAGGCCTATAAACGCTTAAAATGGCACATTAACGTCTTTTTATCAGCAACAAGGATGTCACATCTGAAAAAGAGTGCCCCAAGTTCTGCGTTTCTGTGCATAGTAATACAACCGTTAGCAAAACGACTTGACCAAAAGTAATCTACTAGCTGATAAAAAAGATGATCAGAAAGGACACAACCAGCTTCATAATCTTTGTATCCAGCAAAGATCGCAACGTCTCCATAGCCCGATACATGTGATTGCGAACCGACTGCCTGTTGATCGACAAAATGCTCTCGATTTCACCATAGCTCATGCCGTTGTAGAAATGCAGGTAAACCACTTCTTTTTGCCGATCGGATAGCTGGTTAAGAGCAGTACTTATTTCCTCCTTTTGTTGAAGTTTTACTTCATCTCTGATGATCAGATCTTCTTTAGCAAACTGTATGTAACCGGTTTCATCAATGTTATCAAGATCACCGTTAGTTTTCCTGCGCCTCTTAACCTTCTTGAGGATTTTTCGGCGCAGTGAAACAAATAAATAAACATTTGGCGACTCGATGTGGAGGAGACTTTCTCTTCGCTCCCAAATACTTCTGAATAGTTCTTGGATACAGTCTCTAACCAGCTCAGGGCGCCGGCTCAACTTAATCCCGTATCCATAGAGATCTTCAAAGTAGGCTTGGAATACATGCTTGAAACAGGACTCGTCTCCATCGACAAATTGCTGCCACGCCTCTTCTTTGTCGACTGAATGTTCTTTATTTGTAACGTTAGAGTCCATATATCCCCAAAGATTGACAAAAATAGATACGTAAAAAGCCTCTTCCTAGTAGAAAATAGAAGCTTTAAACTCTTTTCTAAGCTAGAAAAATTTGCCGGAAGGTCAAATTCTTACTCCAGAAATTGTCATTTGAGGTCTCAATCACTGGAATGATCTTTGAAATAAAAAAGGCTTACAGGAACATATCTCCCGTAAGCCTTAAAAGTAATCGCTATTATTTTTTAACTGAAGTAAATATATATAAACCCAATAATCGCAACCAGTAAAATGGAAAGCGTCACGTCAACCCAATTCCAGCTTGCGCGTGACTCTGCCTTGTCTTGTTCGGTTAACGTACCGTAGGTAAGACCTGAAATCTTCTCATAGCTGGGCGGTGCTGTCATATAGCTGACACCAAACATCACACCAATGCATACAAGGAAAATAAACAAGCTGTAATACTGGAAGAACACATTATTGATAAACCAGAAAAATGTGCCTTCGGTGTAGGTGAATTCTCCCAGCATAACGGGTGTGTCAATGGCCAGTCGGAAGACGCCGAGGAATAATCCCACAAATAAAGCTGACAGTGCGCCTTGTTTATTCAGTCTTTTGAAGAAAATACCGAAGAAAAACACCACAAAAATTGGGGGCGCCAGGTAAGCTTGTACGCCCTGCAAGTAGTCGTATAACCCACGACTTCCCTGAATTACCGGTATCCACAATAACCCGATAAGTACCATTACAACGGTCGCCAAACGCCCCATCCATACCAGATGTTCTTCAGAAGCCTCGGGCTTGAACTTACGGTAAAAGTCCATAGTAAAGAGTGTAGAAGAAGCATTAAAGACTCCAGCCAGCGAACTCATAAGGGCTGCCAGTAATCCGGCAACCACAATACCACGCACGCCTACCGGCAAGATATGAGCTACCAGCAAGGGAAAGGAAGCCTGTGCATTTTGATTGATAATTTCACCACTGGGACCAATAAGCTCTTGTTGAATTACCGCCACTTCGCCTGACTTTGCAATGGCAAAAGCAATAATTCCCGGGATAATAAATAGAAATACCGGCAACAACTTGAGGAAAGCAGCAGCAATCGTTCCACGACGTCCTTGCTTTTCGTTGGGCGCTCCCAGGGCACGCTGCACGATATACTGATCAGTTGTCCAGTACCATAGCCCAACAATGGGGGCTGCAAACAGCATCCCAAGCCATGGATAGTTACCGTTAAAATACCACGCCATTTGATCCTCCCCCATCACCGGCGCCCATGTCGCTTTCATACCTTCGGGCACAATGGGTTTCCAGAGATCAAACATTTCGGGACCAGCTACTTGCACCAGGCGATCCCAGCCGCCAATGGCATCTAGTCCGTAATACAACACCATCACGGAACCGAAAATAAGGACCAATGTCTGAACGGCCTCGGTATAAGCAACGGCCCGCAAGCCACCTAATGCAGTATAAAGCCCCGTAAAAACAATTACGAGTATCGACCCAATCCAAAAACTATTCATCCCTAAAAATGAAACTTCGGGCATGAGTACACTAAAAACAATACCCCCGGCAAAAATACCGACTGCAATCTTCGTAAGCACATATGCCAGCAGCGAGACTCCTGACAATACAGTTCGCGCCAGCGGTGAAAATCGCTTCTCCAGAAACTCAGGCATGGTGAATACGCGGGAACGGATATAAAATGGCAGCATAATCCAACCTAATATCAACAGACACCAAGCATGCAACTCGTAATGTGCCATAGCCACCCCATCCGTGGCCCCAGTTCCGGTAAGTCCAACCAGGTGTTCCGACCCAATATTGGATGCAAAAATAGATGTACCGACGATAATCCAGCCCAGGTGACGACCCGCTAGAAAATAATCAGCTGTAGTATCAGTCTTTTGATTAATTACCCACCAAGCCAACCCGGCGATAAGCAAAAAGTATATGAGGATTACGATCCAGTCAATTACCGCTAACGTTCCCATAGATCTCCTGTGTATATTTTCTTAATTACTATTTAATATTTAAGCCCTAATACCCGAAGGGGTGTCTTCGTATCGTTGGAAAAAATTATTTACCAATATTACGATGCTCTTACAAGTTGATGTTGCCGAACAGCTTATCATTACACTTCTAGATATTCGATGTTGAGCATTTGGCAAAGCATTTTCCATTTCCGTCGCTGATCACCCTGTAGCAGTGTTTGGTGATGCGTACCGCCGGCTTTAAGCCACGCGTCATTGCATTCGCGCAATCCACTGTCAGGTTTAAAATGGAAGTACGGCATCTCGATTGTTGGATATTTTTGGGAATCCAGGACTTCACCCTGTGCCACCACCAGCCGGAACTCTTCGCCTACGAGATGCACCAGCGAGACAATTGTAGCAGGCCCGGGCTCAACACGGAAAACCGTGGTGGGCGGGTTGTTCAAGTCGCCAATACCGAGCTCACGGTTTGCCAGACGTATCGGCTCATCGTTACGTGCCACCTTCCAGTTACCTTCGCCCATGTGACTCATCAACATTGATTCGCGTTTGAAATCCATGGCGTACATTTCGGTAAAGTGGGCATCGCCGTCCAGAACATGTCCCGCCGCAACCATGCTAGCCGTATTAGTATCCCCTTCTGCGGCATAGCCATATCCTTCGGCCATCAGGTTCGAGGCCGCCAGCATGTTGATCTGATCAAAACGTCCATCACCCTTAAACGTATCGAAATGGGCCGAAAAACCGTCGTATTCACCATCCTCTAAAAACTTTTTGAATCCAAGATGCATACGCACGGCATAACGGAAATTCTTGTCCGGCATATCATCATCCACATCAAAGCGCTCCTGTTCTACCGCCATCTGCTGTTCAACCTCTTCAGTGGAAATAGTCTCCATATTGCGGAACACCTGGCCGATATACTCCCGATTCACTTCGGGACCAACAATACGGGTAAAAGCCGCTTCGTCAGAAAGCGTATCGCCCATGCCGTGCATTTTCCCAATCGAGGCAATCTTCATCTCTTTCAAAGCTGAGGCAGTCTGTGCAGCACTGGCCCAGTCACCGACATATTCTTTAAACTCATCACTTTTCCAGTCGGCTGAAATGACTTCAAAATTATCTCCTATAGTACGTAGCATTGCATTAGCCATATCCTGCGCGCCGTGGATGCCCTGATTATAGGTCAAATCATCCATATCCCAGTCTGTAGTCACTTCGGGCACCGGCTGAATATTAGCCAGCAACAACGGCAGATTATTCTTTTGCAAGGCGCGTACCGTTCTCATCGCCGGTCCATAGGTCAGCATTACGATCATCACGCCGTCCAGATTTTGATGGTTAAAATCACCCAAAATTTCTTCGATGTCGGCACGGTTACGGGCGGCTCTCGGAAAGTACCAGTTGGCTACATCATCCAGTTGGTTGCAAACCTCCCGGGCATATTCCTCCTGATGTTCAGTAATCCCAGGAATATCATCGTCATACAATTCCTGCATTATGCCTAACAGACCGATTTTTGGTTTGCGCTGTTCTATCATCTTATCAAATGTGTAAAATGTAAGTTTCAGTTAATTTTCTTGTCCATAATATGCATCATCGCCATGCTTTCGTTGCCAGTGCTTTTCGATAAGCGTATCTTTCAACCGCGGAGCATCGGGACGAATCTGCAGCGAGATATACGCCATTTTAGCGACTTCTTCGAGCACGGCACTATTATACACTGCTTTTTCTGCCGTCTTGCCCCAAGTAAAAGGAGCGTGATTCCCCACCAAGATCATTTCGACCTCCTCATAGGATAACCCGCGATCCTTAAATGCCTCAATAATCTGATAGCCCGTTTGCTCTTCGTAATCCCCTTTGATCATTTCATCACTCATGGGCTGCGTGCAAGGAATGTCTACCGTGAGGTGATCGGCGTGGGTAGTACCCATGATGGGCACATCCTGCTGGGTCTGCGCCCAGGCGGTCCCGTACGTCGAATGGGTGTGTACGATGCCACCTATGTTCTCCCACTCCCGGTACAAAACGGCATGGGTTTCGGTATCGGATGAGGGACGCATATTACCCTCCACCACTTTGGCATCAAAATCGACAATTACGATATCATCCGGGCTCATCTCATCGTAGGGTACGCCGCTGGGCTTGATCGCAAAAACCTCTCGATCGCGATCCACCACACTGGCATTGCCAAAGGTAAAAAGCACCAGATCCAGTTCTGGAAGCCGCATATTGCTACGATAGGCAACTTCTTTTAGTTCTCTAAATTTACTCATTGTGATACCTTATACTTGCTTTCAATTCGCTCTTCAATAATATCTCCAAAAGACTTGTACTGCTGATACAGCTCTTCGTATCGCTCAACTTTGCTGGACTCCGGTTCATAGATTTCCCCAAATCCTTTGCCCATTGCGTTCTTGGCCTCCGATACATCCTCGAAAATGCCGGCCGCCGTGGCAGCAAACATCGCCGCTCCTGTAGCACAAACCTGATCCGACTTGGCAATCTTGATGGGCATCCCCAGGACGTTGGCCAGCGTTTGCATAATGTAGGGCGATTTTTTGGCGACTCCTCCAAGACCAATAATGCCGTTAATCTTAATACCTTCGTCCTGAAATCGCTCGACAATGGCTTTGGCCCCAAAACAGGTTGCTTCAGCCAGCGCTTTGAAAATACGTCCGGCATCGCTGCCTAAGTCCAAACCTTCAATAGCCCCCTTCAGCAACTGATTCGCATCAGGGGTACGCCGACCGTTCAGCCAATCCAGGGCAACAATTCCTGTATCTACGTCTTCGATGGCCGCTGCCTGATCAGATAGTTGACCAATAAGTTTATCATCAGCTTCTTGAATTAGCTTCTGCTTCTGGTCCTCGGTTAGCAAGTCAGATTCTTCAATAACCTGGGCAAAAGGCTCTAAAATCACATTCTTAAACCAGGCATAGACGTCGCCAAACGCCGACTGCCCAGCTTCGAGGCCAATCATTCCGGGAATCACTGACCCGTCGACCTGACCACAAATGCCCTGTACCAAATTGTCCTCCACATCTTCGTAAGGCGCCACCAAAATATCGCAGGTGGAAGTCCCCATCACCCTGCTCAAGTAATAGGGCTCAATTTCGCCGCCAACGGCGCCCATATGGGCATCAAAAGCGCCAACGCCAATAGTAACATCTTCAGTCAAACCCAGCTTTTGGGCCCATTCCTCAGAGATAGTCCCAGCCGGCACATCCGAGGTATAACTCTCGGTAAAAAGGCGATCACGTATGCCGGCCAGTTTGGGATCCAGTTGCGTCAAAAACTCTTCACTTGGCAAGCCATCAAACTCGTCGTGCCAGAGCGCCTTGTGTCCCGCAGCGCAGCGGCTTCGTTTCATCTCGTGGACATCCTGCTTGCCCGTAAGCTCGTAGGGAACCCAATCGCACAGTTCTACCCATGAGTAGGCGGCATCGCGAATTTCCTCATCGTTACGGATGGTATGCAACATCTTTGCCCAAAACCACTCCGAGGAATAAATCCCCCCTACATACTTCGTGTAGTCGGGACCATCCCACGACTTGGACAAATCAGTGATTTCCTTGGCCTCCTGCACCGCCGTATGATCTTTCCAGAGAATAAACATAGCGTTGGGATTCTCGGCATACTCATCGATCAGGGCCAGAGGTGTGCCTGTTTTATCCACCGCCACCGGCGTTGATCCGGTGGTATCCACGGCAATGCCCTGCACCTGTTGGACCACCTCATCAGACACCTGATCCAAGACTGCCTGGAGTGTTGCTTCAAGTCCTTCGAGATAATCCTTCGGATGGTGCCTAAATCTATTTTCGGTGCTGTCGCAATATAACCGGTCACTCCAGCGGCTGTAGTTATGGACTGCTTCGGCAAGCTGATTTCCTTCTACATCCACCAGAACTGAACGTACCGAGTCGGTGCCATAATCAATACCAATTACACACTTGTTCTGAGAATTCATTGTTTTATGCTTTCTGTCCTTTGCTTCAATTCTTTACTTAAACTGTTGAGAGCCTACTTCAAAAATAGTTGTACACAATACACTTTATATTTTAAGGCACTATAATTTATTCCATCCTTCATTCGAAAAATCACATTACACTGTTATAGATTAATGGGCTTAAACGTCAAGCTCTCTCCTTTGTCTACCTTATCCTCGTATTTATCCTCGTTGAACTTGTAGAAATACGCACCTTTTTTAGAATATTTTTTCTGCTTCTCGTTGGTCTTTGTCAGGATATCCATCGACAGGATACGGCGGCGAAAATTTCGTTTATCCAACTGGGTCTCATAAATTCCTTCATAGAGAATCTGTAGCTCAGGCATCGTGAATTTTTCGGGCAGCAACTCAAATCCAACCGGTTCGTGTGAAGCACGATATTTCAAGCGCTCCTTAGCAGCCTCTACCATATCTTTGTGGTCAAAAATGAGATCCGGCAGATCATCGATCGGAAACCACCGGGCACTGTATTTATCCATTAGTTCTTTGTCGTGTTGCCGGATATTAATGAGCGCATAGTAGGCAATGGATACTGTACGCTCCACCGGATCACGATCTACTTCACCAAATCCATACAGTTGTTCCAGGTACACATTCTTAAGACCCGTAAGCTTTTGCAACACTCGGTCGGCCGCCTCGTCCAGACTTTCATCCTTATTCAGGAATCCCCCCATCAGCGACCAGTTACCCTTCTCCGGTTCAAAATCTCTCTTGATGAGCAATAATTTTAATCCACTGCGATCAAAACCGAATATAATAGAGTCCACTGCTACAAGTATTCGGTCGTGATCTTTGTATTGGTCTAACATGTTCAAATAACTTTTAAGTGACGCTGCAAACTCGCTGCCTGCAGCGCTCAGGTGCTACTTTAGTTCGTGATTCGTAAAACTATAACGGATTTTGAGGGTAAGCGCAATGTTAACTCATTGCCCTCCAAACTGTAGTCCTCATATTCCTCAGGTGATATATTATTCGGGTTATCAAAGGTGTTGATGGCATCCACTTCATCCGCCGTCAAAATTCTTGCATTCGTTACTGACCCAAGATCCACACCACGAATATCGGCCGTTACCTCCTGTGCTTCTGTCGCATGCAGGTTTGTTACGGTTAAACGAACCGACCCATCCTTTTTGGATGCCGTAGCGCTCACAGCGGGGATGCTCTTGCCATTATGTTCGTAGGTGCCGGCATCCAAGTGCATAGGCAACAGCATAGCATTGTGATGTACCGTATAAAAATCAAACACATGGTACGTGGGCGTTTTAAGCATCTGCTTGCCATCCGTTAAAATCATGGCCTGTAATACATTCACAGTTTGCGCAATATTGGCAATACGCACGCGGTCACTGTGAGCATTCAGGATGTCGAGTGTTGTAGAAGCAATAAGTGCATCCCGAATGGAGTTTTGTTGCTGCAAAAATCCGGGATTGGTCCCCTCCAGCGGATCGGTCCAGATGCCCCACTCATCCACGGCAAGCGCAATACGTTTTTCAGGATCATATTTATCCATCCGCGTCGAGTGACGAGTGACCAGTTCATCCATTTTGAGTCCCTGGCTCAATCCGGCGAAATACATGTCTTCGCTAAAATCTTTGGAAGGCCCCTTATTGCCCCAATTACCCGTTGCCAATGTATAATAATGCAACGAAATAGCATCCATCTGATTTCCAGCTTCTTCTACCACAGTTTCGGTCCACCAGTAGTTCTCATCCGAAAAGCCACTGGCAATTTTATAGAGTTCGTTGCCGCTAAAATCTTTAGCATAGGTCGCATACTGGCGAAAAAGATCCGCATAATAATCGGCTTGCATGTTACCACCACAGCCCCAGCTTTCGTTACCAATACCCCAGAACTTCACTTTCCAGGCCTCATCCTGCCCGTTTTCTCGTCGCAGATTGGCCAGCGTGCTGTTGCCGTCAAAAGTCATATATTCAACCCAGTTGGCCATTTCTTCGACCGTACCACTACCAACATTGGCAGAGATATAGGGCTCGGTGTCAATCAATTCGGTCAGACGCATAAACTCGTGTGTACCTACCTGATTTTTCTCCTCTACCATCCCCCAGTGAGTATTGATTCGAACGGGACGCTCATCACGCGGTCCGATCCCGTCCCGCCAGTGATATTCATCCGCAAAACAGCCGCCCGGCCAGCGTAGGTTAGGAATTTTTAGTTCTTTTAGCGCTTTCACCACATCATTTCGAAAACCGTCGGTATTGGGGATATCGGAGTCTGGCCCTACCCAGAGCCCACCGTACATTCCTGTACCAAGATGCTCCGAAAACTGTCCGTATATATGCTCGCTGATCTTGTTCTGGGGCTGATCAGCCGTTATTACCATACTATTTTGCGCCATTATCGCAGAGCAACCCAGCAACAGTACAAGTAGTGGAGTTAATAAAAACTTTTTCATATCAAGCGACCTAAAAAATTCGGATGCTAACATATTGACTAATATTTAGATTTAGCGGGTTTCAAATTTGTAAATAGTTGTTGTCTGATAGGTTTGGCCGGGACGCAGTATCGTGGATGGAAAATCCGGCTCATTGGGAGAATTCGGAAAATGCTGGGTCTCAAGACAAAGAGCAGCATGCTGTACAAAAGGCGTGCCGTTCGGCCCTTTCAAACTGCCATCTAAAAAGTTGCCCGAGTAGAACTGCAGGCCGGGCTCTTCCGTAAATACCTTCATCTGACGGCCACTGCCGGGATCGTACAACGTTGCAGCATGAAACAGCGAGTCACCTTCGGGTTGATTCAGTACCCAGTTATGGTCGTAACCACCTTCCACCTGGTCGATACGCCCTCCGATCTTGTGAAATTCAGTAAAATCAAAAGGAGTACCCGCAACGCTGGCCAGCTCTCCGGTGGGAATAAGCTCATCGTTGACCGGGGTATATTGGTCCGCCCTAATCTTCAGCTGGTGATCCAGGATCGTACTGTCGGGATGTCCGCTGAGATTGAAATAGCTGTGATTAGTCAGGTTGACAGGCGTTGCCTTATCGGTGGTAGCTTCGTACTCAATTTTTAACTCATTCTCGTTGGTCAGCGTATAGACGACCGTAACCTCCAGGTTACCAGGATAGCCCTCTTCCCCGTCGTTGCTCAGGTAAGTTAACTTCAGCGATCCATCATCCTGGGCAGCAGCATCCCAGAGTACCTTGTCGAACCCCTGTTCGCCGCCATGGAGGTGGTTGTCACCGTCGTTGGTAGCCAATTGGTACTGCTTGCCATCAATCGAAAACGTACCGTCTTCGATGCGATTGCCATAGCGACCGATCAGCGCTCCAAAATAAGGAACACCCGCCGTATATTTTTCCAGCGAGTCGAAACCGAGCACGACGTTTTCAAAATTGCCATTTTTGTCAGGCGTACGAATGGAGGTAACTGTTCCCCCATAATTGGTGATTTCAACTTCAATACCATCTTCGTTGCTAAGAGTAAATAATGAGACTTCGCGCCCGTCCTCCAAAGTTCCAAATGACTCTTTTTTGACTGCTGCCATTTGATTTTCGTTCTGTTGCGTTTTCTGTTCAGCACAACCAATTAATGTGGTAAATATCAAACTTACAGCAACAGCCCAATTAATTAATCTTCGTATGTCTTGTTGGTAAAAAATTAATGACATTTTTTTATCGTTAATTCAGATTCTTGTTTCCATATTACGTTTTTGTCTCAAACAGAATAATAAATCCTCCATTCTCTTTCATCGTCACATCCACTGCACTTGAAGCTGTTATTTGCTGCTGAGAAAATGCAAATTGGGATTCTCCATCTCCAATCATCAGTCCCTCAGCATCGTTGGGAATAAACGACAGATCCAGGCTAAGTTCTTTGGTTTTCTTTTCACCGTTAATTCCAGCTACAAACCACCGGTCACCCGAACGGCGTGCCAGCACAACATACTTGCCGGGATACCCCTGCATAAATTCCATATCATCCCACTGAACGGGGATCTTTTTCACAAGGTCTTGCACATAAGTCGGGATTTCCTCCATACCGCTTGGCGTCTCAGCATAATGCTGGATGCCGGACGTAAACAACACCGGCAGTGCCAACTCGTGTGCGTTGGTCGTCTTTCGCTCCACATTAAACAGTTCCGTCAGGCTCATGGGCGTATAATCCATGGGACTAAACACGTTGCGCGTAAACGGCAGCATCGTATTGTGATTCGCTGCCCGGTCGGCATTGACCTGCTCAAAAGTGATGTACTCAAATCCCTTGACTGATTCCATTGTCATCAGGTTGGGCCAGGTACGGTGCCATCCGCGGGGAAGGGTGGTGCCGTGCGTGTTCACCATCAGATGATGATCGGCAGCATCCTTAAAAATATCTCGATAGTATTGAATCATCGACTGACCATCGCCGGCAAAAAAGTCAACCTTGATACCCGCAATGCCCATCTCAGCAATTCTGCTAAATTCTTCAACCCGATCTTTATGCGTCAAAAGCTCGCTTTTGGGGGTGTATTCAGTGCTATTCCAGCTGCCCGAGGAATTGTACCACAGCAGTAATCCTACCCCTTTATCTTCGGCATAGTCAGCTAGCTGGGCCATCCGGTCGTAGCCCATATTTTGATCCCAGTTCACATCCACCAGCGTATATTCCCAGCCCATTTCGGCTGCATAGTCAATAAATTGTTTTTGGGTCTCATAGTTAATGGACTGATCCTTCAGCTTGGCCCAGCTCCACGAAGCACTCCCCGGATCAATCCACGACGTATCCTGTAGCTTAGCCGGAGCTGCCAAATCCGTACCCAGCGTCGATTCCGTGATAGTCTTCAAACTGCCAAGTGCAATAATCCGCCACGGCGTAGCCCACGGCAAGGTCGACTGGGGATTAAGTGCACGGCCGGGAAACTGCTCACCCTGCTGCGGAAACCCAATCTGGTAATTGCCATTCTGTGAATCCGGCCGAAGCCGTGTCGCCGGATACGTGCCATCCATGCCAGTCTCTGAGACCAGCAGCCAAGTATCCTCCGATTTAAACAGTGCTGGATAGGCCCATCCCGCACTGTCAGGCGCCGGCGCACCTACCTTGATATGCTGCTTATAATGCTCTTCATAAGAAGGATTCGTCTGCGCATAGCCGGTGTTCACATTGGCAAGCGGCTCCAGCCAAGCCCGCGCATCCTCCGGAAAGTTGAACGAGGTCTTCTCCGCGATAATATGATGTGTTTCATCACTTTGCCCCAGGAAATGGTATCGGATCCCAACACCATCGTTTGAGACTCGTACCTGGATATCTAAATCCTGCCCAGATTGATGACTCAGGTGATATATGTTTTCCCTGGCGTTGTAATCTATTTGTTGCTTCTTTCCATGTTGCAAGCGATAGGAGTCCTCAATTTTTGTAGGACCCGAAACGGAATCCAGCCGCATATTTTGTGAAAAGTCGATGTCATCCCGCACCAGCCCTAGACTTGAACGATCCATCACCTTGGCTCCATTGCGAGAAACCGTGTAATACGGCTGACCGTCAGACAAATCAAAGTGAAGCACGATATTCCCGTCCGGACTCTGAACCTGTTGTCCAGAAAAGACCGAGCAGCCCCACAGCATCACACCTGCAAGCAGGATACCCAATAGTGTTGTCAGAATATTTAGATCGGTACTTCTCATTTGCTATCCTTAATTATCCTCTACCTTTTTACCCCAGATCGACCGGCCGGAGGCGTTCAATCCAACATAGGTAAACGTCCGCTCGCGGGGCGACGCTTCCCAGTCCCAGGCATTATCCACAATTAGCTTTTTCCCATTCACCGTAAGCGTGTTGGATTCCTGATCATACGACCAAGTTCCGTCCAGTGCTCCACCGAGGGTGTTATCCTCATTAAAAATTACTCGGTAGGAATTCTGCATCGTCTGGTACTCATATTCCAGCGTGATTTCTTCCCAGGTCCCGGTAATCTCTTCTTTGGTAATGGTCGTCGTATCGGGCACGGCTGCATAGCGTTCTGGCGCCACAACGGGCCATCCATCGTCGGTCCAGTATACCTTGCGCATATGCCCCATCATAACGGCGTTGGATGCGTTAATGCCCTGCACATTTCGGGGCAAGCGTCCCTGCGAAGAATAAAACCATTGTCCCGTATCCGGATTCTGAAAAACGCTGGGATGCGAAAACCCAACCCAGCCATAGTGGTTATTGAATTTGTAAGGATGCGTGATCATAGGCCAAGCCTCCGCCCCTTGGGTAACATTGTTCCCGTTGATGCCGCGATATGGTCCCGTAATATTTTTGGAGCGGACCACACGCGTATTATAGGCTACCGAAAGTTCATCATAGGCCACAAAGAGGTAGTAATAATCGGTTTCTCCATTATAAATAATTTCGGGAGCCTCGAGTGCTTGCCATCTATTGGAGGTTACATCACCTCGTCCTGCTATTCGTGTTCCGTAATCTTCTAAATTCTTTAACTCAAACGGCTTTCCCGTTTCGGGATCAAGCTGAACCGCTGCCAGTCCCGAATGCCAAGATCCATAAAACAGCCAGTGCTCTCCCCCCGGCGTCACGACGTATGAAGGATCAATGGCATTGTACTTAAAGTACGCACTCCAGTCATTACCGCCGTCGCGCTTGTAGGTCTCCTCACCGTCAGCAATCGAGCTTAGGACCATACCCTTGTCTTCCCAGTCATTTGACGAAAGATCGTCGGTTTCAGCTAACCCAATAAAGGCCCGTTCAGTCCAGTATTCATTGGGATCAGACCCCTTAATGGGATTCTGAACTACAACGCTGTAATACAACCTGTAGGTCCCATTTACCTTTGTAATATGAGGGGCCCAAAAGCCATAATCGGGATCTTCTATGGGATCCAACGGCGGATCCATGGAAGCCCGCTTGCTATTTAGCGAATCTTTGACCCAAGACGGCACTTGCGAAAAAGCTGCGCCCTGAAAATCCCAGTTAACCAAATCTTTGGATCGGCGATACGGATAAAAGCCATGTCCGACATGTACGTTTCCATACGAGGCATTGGTCTGATACATATAATAGTATTCCCCGTCTTTTACGACGGTGGGATCGTGTACATTGGCCATATTCCATTCCGAACGATCCTCCCAGGCCGAAATATCGGTGTAATCATCGTCATAAGTGGGACCGTCAAAGTTTTCAACTTCTTCCTGCTGTTCTTCCTCCTCACCGTCATCATCAACGGCCGTAGAGCCGCCACAACTGCCAAGAACGGCCAGAGCAAAAATCCCAATACATGTCAGCTTGAGAAATTTCATGTCTATTACATTATCGTAACTCCAGTTGAGTAGTAGCGCCTACACTGATCCCGGCTCAAAGCCAAGACCAATGTAGACGTGTCCACCGTCATATGAGGGAAGTTACTCTGTTTTAATTTTTCCTTTAATCAACGTGTACGAGTGAGCTGGGAAGGAATATGTAATTTCAGAACCATCAGCCTGAATGGAGGATTTCTTCTCAGTTTTCACCTTCGTTTCCTTAAAATTGTTGTTGGCTTTTACATCCGGTCCGTTTACTTCATATACCTCGAACTCACCACTAAATTCTCCTTTCTGCGATATAATATCTGTAGTAATCGCTTGGTCCTTATGCCGGTTCACCACGTTGATAATTACTTCGCCATTATCCTTGTAGGATGCCGAAACATCAAGATACGGCACGTTATCCTGCTGGGTCTGTGATTCGCCCAGTCCAATAAAAAACTGGTCAGTATCATAGGTTTCCGAATCCACATACACATCCAGCGCTGTGCCGTAGGTGTACTCAGAGAACAGCTGAAGCGGATAATAGGTCGTCTGCTTATACATATCGTCTCCGTTAGTAAAAATAGGCGCAATCACATTTACCAGCTGCGCCATATTGGCCATCTTCACGACATCCGCATTGCGGACAAAAGCGTTCAAAAATCCAGCCACAACCAGCGCATCTTCCAGGTTATACTTTTCTTCCAGAGCCCGGTCACCGGTCATGGAATCGCCAGCACGAGCTCGATACCATACATTCCATTCGTCCCAGGCAATTTTAACGGGCGGACGATCACCACGGTCGGCACGGCTCATCACATCACGAATCATGCCTTCCACAATTTTAGTGCGCTCCTCGAGCACCAGCGGCGTGGACATAAAGTTGTAATAATTGTCATCGGGGTTGCCCACATAAATATGCAAGGCCAGGTAATCGACCACATTTTTCAGCTCTTCGAGCACCACGCGATTCCAGTGCATAGGATTGGCATCGGGACGAAAGTTGGAGGCGCCTGCCGCGATTAACTCAATACTGGGATCAGTCAAACGCATCACTTTGGCCGTTTCGCGCGCTTTTTTAGCGTAGTCCGTAGCGTTAAGATGCCCGATCTGCCAGAAACCATCCATTTCATTGCCCAAGCTCCAATATTTGATATTCCAGGGCTCTTCGTAACCATGCTTCTTGCGAAGCTCGGCATAGTAGGGACCAGATTCCACATTGGTATATTCTACCCATTGCTGTGCTTCAGTCATGGTGCCGGTGCCCATATTAACAGTAAAGTATGGCTTGGCATCAACCGCCCGGGTAAACTCCATAAACTCGTTGGTTCCAAAGTGATTGGATTCCAGTCGACTCCATGCCAGTTCCATGCGATTGGGTCGTTCATCCTCCGGCCCAACCCCATCCTTCCAGTGATAGTTGGATGAAAAGTTACCGCCGGGATAGCGCAACTGTGTAACGTTGAGCTCTTTTGAGGCCTTAATTACATCCTTGCGAAATCCTTTATCATTGGCCTTAGGCGAATCCGGATCGTATGCGCCGCCATACACGGCACGTCCGAGATGCTCCAGGAAGTTGCCATATATCAGGGAATCGACTTCTCCGATGGTACGCTCAACATCTATTTTAATGCGCGCATGATCATCCTGGGCAACAGCCGGAAATGTCAACACGCCACATAAGAACAGCACAAAGACAGCGACGAAATTCTTTTTAAAATTTGTCATAATGTTGTGTGATTCAGGTTAATTATTCGTTTTCAGATCCCAGTAGATGGTGTAATACTGGTGATTTACTTTATAGTATGGAGCCAGCGTGATGCCGTCCGCTTCGCCAACCTGCGTTAATTCAAACCGCAACTTTTCTCCTTTCTTCGGTTTGATCCACTTCTCAGCAGAATCGGTTTGGGGATTCAGTGCCGGAACGTGTACCGAGGGTAGATCAAAAAACTCCGTCTGATCAGAAGCATACTGTCCGGGGATGGGAAGTTCCTGCCCCACAATACCAGCCAACAGTAGCGGTCCGTGCATAAAAGCAAGCTTATTCTCGTCATTGGACGTCGTCTCAATACGCGTTCGCATCGGCAGCGAAACCGTAACCTTGTCGCCATCCTTCCAGCGACGATCAATAGCGATGTAACTGCTGGGCTGCTCCGTAATTTTCATCCGCTTCCCATTTACCTTGATGGCAAAACCATTGCCTGCCCAGTAGGGACGGCGCATCTTCATCGTAAATTCCTGGGGATTCGCCATCTCAACCACAAATGTACTCTTTTCTGATTTGGGAAAATTAGTCTGCTGCCGGACGGTAATATTTTTGTCTTTCCACTTCAGCTCGGAGGAAATAAACAGGTTTACATAGAGTTCATTGCCACTATGCATGTAGATGTATCGGCCATACTTGGTATGATTCTCCATGCCCGTCCCCACACAACACCAGAACGAATCGAACGGCTTGCTGAATGTTTTATAGGTGCCGGGCTCCATTGACATGTAATAGGCAAACATGCCTGTCTGTGGGTCCTGTGAGGCTAAAATATGATTGTAGAGCGCCCGCTCATAGTAATCGGCATAGGCAGGATTCGCCTCCCACTGGGTCAGGTGACGTGTAAGCTTAAGCATGTTGTAGGTGTTGCACGACTCGGAGGTGGAGCGGCTCAATTCCTGCGCAAAATCGTCCTGCTTACCAAAAAACTCATGGTTGCTGTTTCCACCATTCACAAAAGTCCGGTTATCGACAACCGTCTGCCAGAAGTATGAAGCAATATTCTTCATATCCTTATCGCCGGAAACTTCGTAGTGCCGCGCCGCGCCAATAATTTTAGGAATCTGCGTATTTGCGTGCAGGCCTTCAAGCTCATCACTACTATTCGCCAGCGGATCCATCACCGCATGGTGAGTGAACCGTTTCGTGAGCTGTAAATACTTCTTGTCACCAGTAATGGAATATACATCTGCCATTACCTCCTTCATGCCGCCCTGCTCGGTTTGCAGCATTTTCTGGAACTGCTGGTCTGTTAAATTGCTGGAAAAGTCCACCACCCAATCCGAAAGTTTAATCAGAATATCGAGGGCCTGCTCGCTATTGGCATGACGATAGGCGTCGCGAAGCCCGGCAAACGTTTTGTGCAGGTTGTACCACGGTACCCAGCTGCCGTTGAGGCTAAACGGCTCGGCATTGATCTTTCCGGATTTGACATCATTCAAAATTTTTTGGCCGTTGGGCACGCCTCCTACATAACCTGTTTCATTGGCCTCTTGGGCACGTTGCAGCTCATCAATAATATAGTTTAGTCGATCGGCAAATTTCTGCTTTCCGGTTGAGGCATAAATCATAGAGAGAGCAGACAGGTAATGTCCCAGCGAGTGGCCATCAAGCCCCTCACCCATTACACCATTGTCTTCCCATCCGCCGTAATTTTCGGCTTTGGGATCCAATCCCGCTTCCTTTAAATAAGGGGCAACCAGCCGGTCAGGATTCAGTTTCATCAAATATTCTCCATCCAGCTCCATTGCCTTTTTAAACGGGCTGTCCAGTAGTTGCACAGCACTAAGCGCAAAAAGCTCGAGCTTAACTCGGTCTCCGTCGCTATTAGGCTGCGCTTGCAGTGGTTGTGCAACGAGTGCAAGCACCAAAAGAGCAAAACACAACCTAAAACCGCAACCCTTGCAATAATTAATTATGTAATTCCTCACATTCATCTTGTTGTATCTCGGTATTCAAACCTACTTTTTGCACATCAAATTCGTAGGTGCTTAATCGTCAGTTTACTAATCTCTAAAACCTTAATCGATCAAAAGGAACGTAAATATTTCTAAGATCACAGAATGCTATTTCCGCTTGTTAGTTAAAAAGAAACCTGCCGGTCAAATTCCGGCAGGCTCCGAACATTACATTTTAGTTATTTGCAGGATTTGGCTCAAGATTTGGATTCACATCCAGCTCGCGCTGCGGAATAGGTAAATACTCATCGCCCGGCGCCCACGAGTCAAATTCCGAATCGCGTTGACGCAATTCCGGAACCTTGTATCGTGGACTGCTCTCATCAAACCATCCCCATCGTATCATGTCGTGGATACGCTGGGCTTCAATGGCAAATTCGAGCGCTCGTTCATGAGCTATTTGATCCCGCATTTCTTGCTTTGTGTAACCAGAAAACTCAGCTGTTCTGTCAGGTAAATTAGCCCGATCACGTACGCGCTGAATATACTGTGCAGCTACCGGCTGATTATTTAACTCATTCTGCGCTTCGGCATACATCATCAACACATCGGCGAAGCGGAGTACGCGGTAGTTGATGCCCGACTGTTCGCGCAGCTCAGGATACGGTAACCCTTCGTTGGTATATTTGCGTGGATAGATTGCATCCTGGGATTGGTACGGCCATGGATCTCCATAAACCGTAGTTGAGTTTTCACTCGGCTCGTAGGAAACAATTGTATCTATAAGCCGCGGATCTTTATTACCACTGGCCGTCTGCTCTTTGTTGAACTCATCATAGAGCCATTGTGAAGGCAGAAAATCGGAATAACCGTATCCCTGAGCGGCGTAAGTATATGCCTGTGAGGATACCTGCATCCAGTTAGCATTTGGTTCGCAGCAATAGTTCATGACGGATCCGCCTACCTGCTCCGGCGTCGCAAACTGTACCTCAAACAACGATTCTGAGTTGTTCTCGTGGTCGATATCAAAATTATGCCGGTAATCATCAACCAGGCTGTACACGGCCATCGGGCTATTGCCGTCGATAAGCAGCTCGAGTTCATCAGCGGCATCCTGCCACTGCTGGCGGTATAAATATGCTTTCCCTAACATACCGGTCGCAGCACCAGATGTAGCTCGTCCAACCTGTCCCTGGTCGGGACCGCTGACATTAGCATATGACACTGGGCACAAGTCCTTAGCCGCCGAGAAGTCGTCAAATATTTGCTGCCATAAATCTTCTTCGCTGGCAGTCGGTGTATTGTATTCATCCTGATCCGGCAACGCGTCGGTAACCGGCACGCGTTTAAAGTTATTTGCCAGGTTAAAGTACCCCAGCCCTCTTAAAAAGTGCGCCTGTCCCAGAATACGATCTTTCAATGCCTGATCAATGTCCATATCAGGAACAAAGGTTAGCACTTGGTTAGTGCGATATATGAGACGATAATGTTCTCGCCACACCCACTCTACCGGCCCTGATGTTGAAGGTACGTTAAAGGCGGCCGTCTGCCACAAGTCTGGCCAGGGTGTATCAGCTCGGAACCCGTCGCTGCGTCCGTCAGATAGGGCTGGAATCATCCGCATATACGCCCCGTCCTGGATCAAGCTATTGTACATGGCCGAACTGGCCCGCATGGCATCGGCCTCAGTTTTCCAGTATGTCGCGGTCGTTGGCTCATTTGGATTTGTCAAATCCAGTTGATCACTACAACCAACGAACATCAAAATTGTAAGTATAAAGGTTAGTTTCTTCATGGTCTTAGAAAATTATTTTTGTATTAGCCTAATAAGATCGCTCTTAAATTTGGGATTAGAAGGCAATATCGAGCCCTACCATCATGCTTCGTGGCTTGGGATATGACCCGTTGTTATAACCCGGTTCAAAGACTCCGGACGTAAAGTCTGGATTGAAACCTTTGTAAGACTGGAAGGTGTACAAGTTCTGAGCCTTCACATAAATCCGGGTAGAACTCACGCCAAGATAGTTTGTCATCTTCTTAGGCAAGCTATAGCCAATAGATACCGTATTGATTCTTAAGTGTGCCCCATCCTGCAGCCACCCGGCTCGATCCGAGTTTCGACCATTGTTGTTGGGATCGCCGGAAACACGCCGCGGAATATCAGTATTGGTATTCTCCGGAGTCCATCGATCCAGCATGTCGGTATGGTAATTAAGATAATCGCTCGTCAGCATTAACATGCGGTACATGCGGCTGTGCACTTTATATCCCGCCATACCGGAAGCAAAGACCGTGAAATCAAAGTTTTTGTAGTTCCCGGAAAAGTTAAGCCCAAAATTGTAGCTGGGAATACCGCTTCCCAGATAAGTACGATCATCTGCGTTGATTACACCGTCATCGTTGAGATCCTTAAACATTAAGTCTCCGGGAGCAGTACCGGCGTTCTGGAATGCATGGTCACTGATCTCCTGCTGCGACTGAAAGATACCCTCCGTTACATAACCGAAGTGACGTCCAACTTCACCGCCAACTTCTGTTTTGGTACCAGTACCGTAAATAGGCTCGTCGTCACCGCCCAGCGACAATACCTCGTTGCTAAGCGTGCTGAAATTTGCAGTCAGGTCGAAGGTGAAATCGCCCTTAAGCTTGCTGTAGGTGAGCGAAACTTCGAGACCAGAGTTCTGTAGTTTACCTCCATTCACAGTTGGTGAGTTGGTAGCTCCTACTGAAAGCGGAATGGGAACTCCGACAAGAATATCGTCTGTCACGCTCTGATAGTACTCAGCAGACAAATCGAACTTATTATTCAGGAAGGAGGCATCCACCCCAATATTTTTAGTGGTCTTGGTTTCCCACTTGATATCGTTGGCAGAAATCTGTGTCTGAATTCCACCAATTACTTTGGAACCGTCAAAGTTGTAAACAACTCCCGGGTTGATGGTATTCGTGTACAGGTAATCGCCAATATTCTGGTTACCCAGCTGTCCGTAACTTGCTCGAATCTTAAACTCCGAGACAAAGTCTGGCAATGGAATAAACTCCTCATTGTGAAGATTCCATCCAACAGAAGCGGAAGGGAAGTTACCATACCGATTGCTAGGTGCAAATCGCGAAGAACCATCCCGGCGTACTGTGGCCGTCAACAAATATCGATCGTCAAAATTATAGTTCACACGACCAAAATACGATTCGAGGGCATTTTCGAACTCACTACCGCTTGCCGTTTGATTGGTGCCGTTATCCAGGACAGGGAAATAAGGCTGGGTGAACTGTTCTGAATACCCATTTCTATTAACTGTAGACCCTTTTTGAAAGGTCTGTCCCAGCAGAACTTTCAAATCATGGCGGTCGCCAAAGTCACCTTTATAGGTAAGCGTATTCTCAATAACAGCAGTCGTATAAATATCTTGACCATCATCCAAACGAGCTTTCGTATTGTTGAAGAAGAAGCCCATTTCAAATTCAGGAACCCAATAGGTGTTGCGCACATTGGTTCGATCGTAACTAACATTAACCTTGTACTTCAACTGGTGACTGTCTTGGTCCAGTATATCTGCCGTCATGTAAGCAGTACCAAACGTACGATCAACATTCGTTTCTCCCTCAAGCAACTGATTAATGCAGGGTACATTAAGGATAATAGCCCGGTGAACATCGGATTGCGTACCGGCGCAACCGCCAACGTTGGACTCATCTTTAACACCCAATGTAGGGATCGCCGTCACCAGGTCTACAATCATCGGCGGACGTCCTCCCGTCAGTACATTCGTTTCATAATTCAGAGAATTTTCATCGGTATGTGTATAGTATAGCGTTTGACCAAATTCAAAAATCCCCTTCTTAGAAACGGTATTAATACGACCGGAATATCGCTCGTAATCGGGTCCGTGTCCTACCAGGGTTCCCTTATTATTCAGATAATCCAGCGAAATATTATACGTCGTATATTCACCACCGCCGGAAAAGTTGAGGTTATGGTTCATTCGTTGCCCCGTCTTTAATCCCTCCTCCTGCCAATCGGTATTTATATCGTCGATATAAGCATTAGAAGATGGATCGTTGCCCGGCGCAAGGGTGAGACCCGCGTTGCGCTGCCCTTCGTTATTCAGCATCTGATAGTTCTCCCGTTCTGTTACAGGAATGCGTTGCCAAACCTGATCGATGCCAAAATAGCCACTGTATTCTACCTGTAGCGGCGTGTCCTCACGACCTTTTTTGGTAGTAATAATAACTACACCATTTGCAGCGCGTGAACCGTAAATAGCAGCTGCAGAAGCATCCTTAAGCACCTGGACAGACTCAATGTCGTTGGGGCTAAAGTCGCGAATACTTGTACCTACCGGAACGCCATCAATAATGTATAGCGGTTGGCTGTCACCGAATGTACCAATACCCCGGATTTGCACCGAAGGTACGGCTCCCGGCTCACCATCGCTCCGTACCTGAACGCCAGAAACACGTCCTTGCAATAGATCAGAAGGATCGCTACTTGAAAACTTCTTCATTTCACCGGCCGATATCTGCGCAATGGAACCGGTTACATCTTCTCTTTGCTGCGTGCCGTAACCGACAACTACCACATCTTCGCCAAGCAATGTCCGTGGCTGCAAAGAAATATCTATCTGTGAACGACCATTAACAGGCACCTCCTGTTTTTGATATCCCACGTATGAAAAAACCAGCGTATCTGCAGATGAAGGAACTGTAAGTTGGTATGCTCCATCACCATCTGTACTGGCACCCCGAGTTGTACCTTTAACCAAGATATTAACACCCGGTAGTGGTTGCGAAGTGCTCGCGTCGATCACCGTTCCCGATACAGTCTGTTGCCCATAGGCATTGATCGAGGTAAAGCAGGCTAACAACGCCATGCACAACAAACTTTTAATTTGTAGATGTAATCTCATAAATCCCTAATTTGAATTAAGATGACTACTAAAGTTATTGCTGAAAAAATCGAATACTGACAACCGATTTTTACTAAGTGTATATTTTACACTTAATTGCGTTGCTTATTTTTAACCATTCTCATAAATAGATGCAAACAATTTAAGCTGAAAGGATTTCTGCCATTTTTTTATTAGTTAACGCTGTTAACCTCAAAAATGTAAAAAAGTGAAAATCTATATTTCAGAGGTCTCTGCGTACTGCAGACACACTTTTGAGAAATGATATGCCAATTAAAAAATTTTAAACAGCAACAAAGAAAATTTCAGAAAAAGAAATCCTCATGAAAAAAATTGGAGCAGAAACTTACTTTTCTACCATTTTTTGTGCTTAACGAAAGGCTCTTCTTCCTGAAAAGTCTTCAGATATCCCGAACTCATCGGTGAAAAGATGCCCAAAAAACTTGGCTCATTCTGGCTATTTTTTCTGCTGATCACGCCCGAGCGTTTGGAGAAAATTTTCGGTCGATTTTTTGATTTCTTTCTTGTCTTCTTCTGATTTCTTGTCGTACATATTCACCATAAAACTATTGCGTCCGCTAACCTCAAAAGCCTCCCGCTGTTCATCCACAAAATTCCAATACAAATAGTTAAACGGACAGGCATTTTCGCCGGTCTTTTTGGTGATGCTATACTCACATGAGCTGCAGTAATTGCTCATCTTATTGATGTAATTACCACTGCTTACATATGGTTTTGAGGCCAGCACTCCCCCATCGGCAAAGGTCGACATTCCCAACACGTTGGGCAACACCACCCACTCATAAGCATCTACATAGGCAAACCAGAACCATCGGTTGAGCTGACGAGGATCTGTTTTAGTAAGATTACTGAAGTTACTCAGCACCATCAGCCGCTGGATGTGATGCGAATATCCCTGTTTCAAAATCGGTTTAAGGCTTTGTTTCAGGCAATGCATCTTGGTTTCGCCCGACCAAAACAATTCGGGCAGCGGTTCCGAAAAATTCATAAAATTGGTCTCACGAATTTCGGGCATCATCGCCTCGTAGTAAATCCGAATGAATTCTCTCCAGCCTAAAATTTGCCGCACGAGTCCCTCAACCGAATTTATTGGCGCTTTTCCGTCCTTATAGGCTTCAATAGCACGCTCACAAACCTCCCACGGCAACAGTAAGCCATTATTAAGATATATCGAAAGCGCCGAATGAAACAACGTGGGCTCTCCCGTAGCCATCGCATCTTCGTAGGGACCAAAATCAGCCAGCCGTTCATTGATAAACTCATCCAAAAGCTGCAGAGCTTGCTCACGTCTAACGGCATACCCAAAGTTATCAATCTGTCCAAAGTGGTCTCCGAAGTGATTTTCCACTAGCGCCATCACTTCGCTTGTGACATCATCAGGTGCAAATGTTGTAATCTCCGGAACCGGATAGTCATCAGGCAACGACTCACGATTGTCCTCATCGTAATTCCACTCCCCGCCCTCCGGCTCATCATCATTCATCAGGTAACCCGTTTGCCGTCGCATATCGCGATAAAAGTACTCCATCCTGTAACCCGGCTCAATCTTGTCCTTCCAACGGTCGGTCTCTGCATAGAAAAAGGAATTCTCAATTTCCGTTATCCTATCGGGATATTTTCCCTTGACTTTTCGAAGTCGCTCCCGGCTGTCCCACTCTGAAGGCATCATATACGTTACATCAAGCTCACTATTTTGATCCAGCAGCTCAGTCAGTCCCTGACCATAGTGTTTGCTCGTAGCGTGATAATAAACCGAATATCCCGCTTGGTGACACTCGATGGCAAAGTGCCGCATTGAACTCAACACGTACGTCAGCTTCTTTTTGTGATATGGAAGAGACCTTCCCTTCGCCACAGATTCCATGAAAATAAGTAGCGGCTTTTTGCGCCGTACCCATTCGGGCCATTGCTGCAAGTTCAGCTGGTCATGCAATACAAAAACTGCTCGGTCGTAGTTATTGACCTCTGCCCTGGAAATCTGCTGATCAACCTGGTTTAGAAATTTACGGGACGACATTGCTAAGGATTTCTTATAATTTGAGTGATCTACATTAATTTATTTACACCAATCCCCGTTCCACCTTAAAATCCAATAGTCATGTCAAAAACGATCATCGGCGTTATGGGGCCCGGCGAAGGAGCCACCAACACAGATATTAAGAATGCTGAAGAGCTGGGCAAACGAATCGCCCGGGAACAATGGGTACTTTTGACCGGCGGACGTAACATCGGCGTTATGGAAGCTGCTTCCAAGGGTGCGAAAAAAGCCGGGGGACTTACGATTGGGACCCTTCCCACCCAAGACAAAACCGGAATGTCTGATCATGTGGACATCCCCATCTGTACTGGGATGGGCAGCGCGCGCAATAATATTAATGTACTCACTTCGAATGTTGTCGTAGTCTGCGGAAACGGTGCTGGCACGACCTCCGAAATCATGCTGGCTCTCAAGGCAGACAAGCCACTTATCTTGCTTAACACTTCTCGAAAATTACTGGCATTTCTTCAAGAACTCTCCTATCCCGAACCCAAAGTAGCCCAATCGCCCGAGCAAGCCTTTGATCTTATCAAAAAGTTAGTTTGAACAAAGAAACCGCTTGACTTCCCGATTAATACTATTATATTAGTACTAACGAATTAGGACTTTGTTTAACAACTAACTGGATTACCTTATGAAAAAATCACTAACCCCCTTGGGCGAAACTGAAATGGAAGTGCTCCATCACGTATGGGATATGGGCGAAGCCACCGTTAAGCAGGTTCGAAAACGTATCCTAAAAAGCCGCGAGGTGGCCTATACCACTATAATGACCGTCATGAAGAACCTTTCCGAAAAAGGCTACCTCAAATATCGAAAAGATGGGGTTACATACGTTTACAGCCCTGCCCAAGAGCCCGATTCGGTGCGATCAAACCTAGTCAAAGAGCTTATCAAAAAAGTATTCAAGGGATCTCCCAAGGAGCTGGTACAAACCTTGGTTGAGAGCGAAGACCTGAATGAGAAAGACCTCTCAGAGATCAAGAAAATGATAGATCAAATGGAGGACAGTCAATGACTCTTTTTACCGACTTTTTACAAACATTTGGAAATGCGACACTGGAACAAATCTGGTTCCCCCTGTTAGTATGGAGTATAATTGCCGTACCCATCGCCGCAATTTTACACCATTCGGATTCTATTCCGCCCGTATTCCAATACCATGGACGAGTAGCCCTGCTTCTGGCTCTACCCGTTGGTGTAATTCTATCCTATTTTTGGGAACTGCTGGGTAGCAGCACTGCGTCAACGGTATTACCGACAAAGTTCTTCGTAATTCAGTCGCCCATATCGGTAACGAAGGCAGCGGCAACGGAACCATCCCTGTTGGCTAAACTCAACGATCCGATGCTGTGGATGGGGCTGGCGGGTATGCTGCTTATGCTCGGCGCTGCTTATTTATTACTGAAGATGGGATCGAGCTTTATTCAACTTCGCAGAATGGAAACCGACCTGAATTTTACCCCGCTCAGCGAACACGATGATTTATTGAAGCAGCTGCCCGCTTCAACGGAAGAAAACTTTCAAAAAACAATGCTGGCCTTTTCAAGCGAGAGCCAAATTCCATTCACCTATGGATGGCAGCGCACCAAAATTGTCATTCCGGCCTATTTGCGGGATGACCCTGAAGCCCTGGCCATGGCGGTGCAGCACGAACTGATGCACATCAAACACCGCGACTACTTGTTGAATGGTATCTTGCTGGCTACTAAATCGCTGTTCTGGATTCATCCCTTGGCTCACTACCTGCATAATTCCAGCAAAGAATATCGCGAGATCATCTGTGATGCCAAGGTGCTGTCCAGCAATCATTTTTCGAAGAAAAAATATGCTTCATTACTGTTTAACCTTGCTCAAAAACGTCCACAAACGAACCTGGCCATGAGTATGGCCGTCGATCTTTCATCCTTAAAAAAACGTATCCAAATTATGTCTGATCAAACCCTTACTTCCACATCCTTTCGCAGTAGTTTTCTAGTCGCCTTTTTGTCTGCAAGCCTCATTGTAGTAGCGATGGGCTGCAGCGATATGAGCGAAGACGGAATCACAAAAACCGAATTCGAACAGGCGCAATCCAAACTGTCTGAAAAACAAGAAAACGCCCCAATGTATGTTTTAAACGGGGAACTTATGACAGGTAATACTGAGAACAATTATAAACTAGCCAGAATAAAGCCAAAGTATATCAAGTCAATAAGTATTTTAAAAAATCAAAAAGCCATTGATAAATATGGTGAGGCTGGCAAGAACGGAATCATAGAATTACAACTTGTTGATGGAGTTGACAAAGAAACGGCATTTGCAGATCTGAAAGAAGATCCTGGTTCCAATAAAGTACCTCCACTACCCCCTGAGCCAATAGAAGTTGCTGACGGTCAAACAGCCTCAAAATCATCCAACAAAAGCGCTCCACCTACTCCGGTTCATATGACCACTAAAAATATGCCGGAACTTGTGGGTGGTCTTGCCAGCTTGCAAAAAAAGATCACTTATCCCGAAGAAGCACGCAAAGCTGGCATTGAAGGCACGGTTTCAATTCAGTTCATAGTAGACAAAGAAGGCAATGTAGAAAATCCCGAGGTCTTAAAAGAAGTTGGCGGCGGTTTGGACGCAGAAGCCCTGCGCGTTGTAAAACAGGCCAACTTTAAACCTGGTAAAGACAAGGATGGAAATCCCGTGCGCGTGCAATACTCTCTTCCGATCCGTTTTCAACTGGCCAAAGATAAAGGAGAGAAGTAACCAATTATTTATAAGTAAACTCTATGTGCTAAAGAATTGTAAAAACCTTCCATTTATACCCTCATTTTGGAAGCGGGACTATACAAGTCCCGCTTTTTTTATTTTATTACGATTTAATTATAGGAAGGAGTAAACAAACTTAGACATTACCTGTTTGTGAAAGCAACAGCAGCGTACGGGGTGCATATTTTAACGGCTTTAGGTGCTGGCTTGGGATTATGGGCCATTGTCCTAACCTATGACGGTTTCTATCAGGAGGCGGTATGGATTTTGGCCATCGCTGCCATCATTGATTCCATTGATGGCGCACTGGCTCGTATTACCGAAACAAAAGAACACGCCCCCAAAATCGACGGTGCCCTGATGGACAATATCGTTGATTTCATCACCTGGACCATTGCCCCCCTGCTCTGGATTTACGCCACTATGGAACTTCCGGTATGGGTATTGGGACTTTGCGCTATTGCCAGTGCGTTCGGTTTCTCTAATATTCGCGCTAAAACTGATGATAACTTTTTTCTGGGCTTCCCTTCCTACTGGAATATCGTAGTGTTCTATATTTTTCTTCTTGATTTACCCTCTGTATTTGCATCTGCAATCCTGGTGATGTTTGCGGTAACAATCTTTCTGCCGGTTAAATTTGTATATCCCACACGCACAAAATACCTCCGGCCCGTAACCCTGGTCTTGGCTGTGGCCTTTATTTTGCAACTCGTTGCACTCATGTATTATTTTGATGAATCGCCCGCTTGGCTGACGTACAGCTCCTTCATCTTTCCCTTTTACTACTTTGGACTCTCCTTCTATGTAAATTTAAAAACAATCGAAACATCCCCTTGATATTTCCGTAGTATCGGACAAGCATCTACTTAACAAAATTGATATAACCTATGGGAGCTCGTTTAAAAAAATCACATACTGACCGAATGATCTCAGGTGTATGCGGTGGCATCGCCGAATATCTCGGCTGGGATCCAACTATCGTCAGAATTATTTTCGTGATTACCACTTTCCTCGGATGGGGTAGTCCCGTTTTGCTCTATTTTATTCTAGCTCTCGTGATGCCTGATTAGTAGTACCTTCCATCACAAAGGTTTTGAAAGTTGTGCCCTATTTCATAACTATTGATTCACCACCTAACGATTGAATTATGATGTTATGAAAATTGGGATTATCGGATCGGCCGACCGGGCCGTAGCTTGGGAAAAGCACTTGCGACCTCATGGGTCCGTCTCAGAAGTAACTATTACGCCCAGGCTCTCGGAAGTAGGTGACGTAGATGCCTGCCTACTGCTAACCGAGGATGGCCAGCAGCTCGATCTACTTCTCGAAGCTGTTAAGACCGGCTACCACACCTTTCTGATTAGCCCGCTACCCACCGATATCAGCAAAGTAGAAAAGATTTATTACGCCGCCCAGGAAGCCAATGTGCTGCTGCAGTTTTCGCACTGGCCTACCTTGGCACCTGCCTCAAAATGGATGGCGCAAAAAATATCTAAACCCTCTTTTGTTCAAATAAGCCGCAAGGTAAGTCACGCAAAGTATCGTGAGTCCGGTCATGATTTTGAATATTACTGGATGGATGAGCTGGCATTTTGCCTGCGATGGATCAATGGCTCTGTTCATCACATGGATCTCAAAACCATAGAGCTTAATCATAATAACATCTATGGGCTGCATATGCTGCTGCGATTCGAAAGCGGATCCACAGCTAATATTTACGTTAATGTCGCTTCAGCAAAAGCGGATCACCATCGACTGGCCTCTAATAACCATTTTCTTCTTGATTGTAATGTACTGGATCAAAACGTTCGGGTGGGCGAAGAAAATGAGAGTGGTCATCTTTTTTTCAGCAAACAAAGCTTTGACGCCACCAAAGCAGCAGAGCTGGCCGTTCAGGATTTTATTAAAGCCATTCAACTAAACAGGCCTACGATTTATAACGGCCATCACCTGCTGGAGCTCACCAAAACAGCCGACAAGGTTCGCAAGCGGTTAGCCCGATCGTAGCCGTCAGGAGCCTCCCTTTTTCTGCATCAAGCTAAAGAAATCCTTGAGCTTCTCGCGTGGGGCCATTTTATCAATAAAGTTAAATTGGCCAGCTGACAGACGCTCACCGCCATCTATTATCACGCATTCTCCGGTTATATAGGGCGCCATATCCGACATCAAAAAAGTAGCCAGATTCGCCAGCTCTTCTTTGTCGCCATAACGTCCGGCGGGAATTTTTGAAAGAAACTGCTGCTCGGCTTTTTCATCCGGTACCAGCCGCTCCCATGCTCCTTTGGTAGGAAAAGGCCCAGGGGCAATAGCATTAAGCCTGATCCCATACGTAGCCCACTCGTAAGCCAGCGACCGTGTCATCGCCAGCACCCCCGCCTTGCCACAGGCCGAGGGAAGCACAAACGCTGATCCGGTGTCTTCCGAATACGTCGTTACCATATTGAGAATATTCCCCTCTTTTTCCTGATCAATCAGGTAGTTGCCAAACACATGTGTGCAATTGAAGGAACCATGAAGCACAATATCGACCACGGCTTTGAAGCCCCCGGGCGTCAGATCTTCGGATGCCGCAAGAAAATTACCTGCCGCATTATTGATGAGGCCGGTCATTTCCCCGAAATCAGATATAATTTCACCGATCATCTCCTCAATGCGGTCATAGTCACGGACATCAGCCACATAATACCGGACTTCCGTAGAATCGTGACCAGCTTCTGATATTTCTTTGATGGCTTTTTGGAGCTTCTCTTCCGTCCGGCCACAAATGGCAATATGGCTACCCAGCGATGCGAACTTCTTCGCCATCGCCAACCCCAATCCACTGCCACCACCTGTTATGAGTATGGTTTGTCCTTTTAAGGTATCATCTGTAAACATATAGGTAATAATTTAGTAGGGACTTACTGCAGTAAGTCCCTACGTTAAATTGCTAACTCAGATTCTCAAAAATGCCGGCAGCGCCCATACCGCCACCCACGCACATGGTAACCATCCCGTAGCGCTTATCGAGGCGTTTCAAGTCGTACAGGATCTGTGTCGTGAGTTTCGCGCCGGTACATCCGAGCGGATGTCCCATCGCAATGGCCCCACCGTTAATGTTGACAATATCTTCGTCGAGTCCCAGCTCACGGATAACTGCTACCGACTGTGCAGCAAAAGCTTCATTTAGCTCAATCAGTTCAATATCACTTAAATTCATGCCAGTCTGCTTAAGCACTTTCGGTACGGCTTCTATCGGACCGATACCCATAATTTCGGGTGGAACTCCTGCTACCGAAAATCCGTGATATTTCGCCATTGGTTTCAGTCCAAGTTCTTCGGCCTTTTCACGACTCATGACAATTACGGCCGCAGCAGCATCATTCATTTGGGATGAGTTACCTGCCGTCACGGATCCGCCCTGCTTGAAAGCAGGACTCAATTTTCCCAAAATTTCTTCGGATGTATCGCGTCGCGGACCTTCGTCGGTATCAAACAAAAATTCCTTCTCTTCAACCTCTCCACCGGCCGTAACTTTCTTCTCCTTCACTTGGATAGGCGCAATTTGTTCATCAAAATATCCTTCTTCCCAAGCCTTAATGGCTCGCTGGTGACTTCGGTACGCAAAAGTATCCTGGTCTTCGCGACTGATATCATATTTCTCGGCTACGTTCTCTGCCGTCAGCCCCATGTTGATATAAATCTCGGGATAATTATCCACCAGCTCTGGATTTGGTTCCACCACGTGTCCACCCATCGGCACCAGAGACATCGATTCCACGCCACCGGCAATAATCACATCAGCAGCGCCTGTCATAATGCGCTCCGAGGCTTGGGCAATTGTTTGCAACCCAGATGAACAAAAACGGTTCATCGTAGCGGCGGGAACCGAAGGAGGCAATCCTCCCAGTGCTGCACACTGTCGCGCAACATTCAATCCCTGCGCAGCTTCCGGGAAGGCACATCCCATGATTACGTCATCGACCTGCTCAGGTTGGAGATTAGGTGCTCTTTCAAGCAAGGATTTGATCACTTCGCCTCCCAATGTATCAGGCGGCGTAAAACGCAATGATCCCTTGTTCGCTTTTCCGGTTGGTGTTCGGGCCGCAGCAACAATTACAGCTTCTTTCATGATGGTTATATTATTTGTTGGTACAATAATTTGTTGTATGGTAGCAACCTAACAACAAAGAACCAATACTAATTTATTATTTCCTAATTCAATCGTCTTGCCATTGCAGTTTTGGGAAACTATCAGCAGTCGTAGTCCAAGTATTTTCAAAATCCAAATACGACATTTTGTTCTCTGCCGAAGCTCCACTCATCTCTGAGGTAGTCAATCCCGAAACGTCCGTCACCGTCCCAGTGCCGGTAGTATTTCCGACAGCAGATGTTTGCTGAGTAGTTTTCGTATCCCAATAACTTTCGAGCACATCTCCTTCACCAAATTCTCCCACTATACCTCCCGATTGCGTATCCCTGGATTTAGCTACAACCTCACCAGTAGCAAATGTCAGTTTAACAGTTGCACTTTCGGTATTATATCCCACAACACCACCAGTTTTAAAACTACCTGTTACATCACCTTTAGCATAGGAATTATCAATCACACTTTGATCGAGATGCCAACCCACAAGACCACCGATATTAGTATCTCCCGTGACCGAACCGGTGGCAAATGACTCTGATATTTGCGCGCTATTCTGATTAAAACCTACAAGTCCTCCAACCTGGTAGGTACCATCTATATTACCAATTGCATATGATTCCTCAATAGTCCCACCCGTATTATTACCAACTAAGCCACCTACTTGCCTGTTACCCGATATATCACCTTGCGCGGATGATTCAATTATACTTCCTCCATTATCAAAAAAGCCAATTAATCCCCCTATATATTTTCCATTAGCTACAACGTTGCCTTCTGCCGAGGTATTGAGAATTTCTTGAGAGCTGCTATATCCTGCCAAACCGCCTACCATTCTATCCCCTTCTACAGTACCTGTAGCCTCAGAATTTCGTATAGTTGTTTCGGATTGGGTATCACCTACGAGACCACCAACCCCTTCAGTTCCAGTCACATCACCTTTTGCACTGGAATTTTTAATATCTGCTCTTGAATTAAATCCAACAAGACCACCCACTACCTCTTGACCTTTAACATTTCCAGTAGCTTCGGCATCTATCACTTCGCCATCCTTTAACCAGCCTACAAGCCCGCCTATTCGATTAGTCCCTGTTACTTTTCCGCTTGCAGTGGAAGCTGAAATACTTTCGAAGTTTTGACCCACCAAGCCTCCAATGTTTTCATTATTACCCATAACTCGGGCATCCGCCTCTGAGTTTGAAATAGCCCCACGATTTACACCTGCCAAACCACCGATATTGGAATCTCCTTGAACTTCACCGGAAAAACGAACGCCCTGTACAGTAGTACTACGTTTATTAAATCCAATTGCTCCCCCCACTGTATATTTTCCTTCAATCGTCCCCGATGCTTCAACATTTTCAATCTTTCCTGAAGACTCGACACCTTCGGTAACAGATCGATTGAATCCAACAACTCCACCTGTACTATCACTGTTACTTGTAATATCCATCTCTACATTGGAATCGATAATCGTACCCATATTAGAACCCGCTAATCCTCCAACCGTGGATACGTCTGAAGCCTGAATTGATCCTCTAACTGTTACATTTTCGACTATGGTGTCATCTAAAATGCGACCGACTAAACCACCGGCAAAAAACTCCTCAGGGGTTGAAGAAGGTGCCACATCTACTTCAGCAGATAAGTTTTGGAAGGTAATATTTTTAACACTTCCACCACTAAGCTCATTAAAAACTCCAACGCCAAACTCTTTATCATCTTCATATGTAAACGTAATAGTTAGATCAGAGATCGTATGACCGTTCCCATCAAGTGTCCCCTCAAAATTTTCAAGTTCGTCAGAATCCGTTGGTAAATTACCAATGGGATTAAAGTTGTCACTTTCACCGGCATCGATATCTGAAATAATCACAAAATTGCTAGACAAATAATTACGCACGGAATCAAGCTGAGCAAATGTTTCAATCTCATATGGAGATTCCTCGCTCCCATCACCGCCGGCGAACGTTTCTTCTGTCTGTTCATCGGTAGTTTCATCCCCCGAATCGTCTCCATTATTATTTTCGGAGCTTGTTGTTGGACTACTACAACCTCCCAAAATCAATATGAAAACAGTAAGGACAGCAGTTAAAGATTTTACTTGACTTTTGTAATGGTTATAGCTTCTCATCTTGACAAGACTTTTCTTGAAGATTAAGCAGATAAATTAATGCAAACTATCATTGTATTGCAGCTCAGAATAGCTATCCGTAGTCGTCAACTTAGTATAGTTTCAAAATAAAACCTGGCGAATATACCAGTCATCTTGGGAAGAGTTAATCCTCCAGATTTAGTTGTACTTTCATCGGCAATATGACCCAAATCCTAGGGGTGGACGGAAGATTCAGCGTCCGCGTAAAAATATTCAAAATTAGTTCCTCCATTAGTATTAGCATCATGAAGAATCAAACACCTTTAAGAAAGAATTGTGAGATTAAATACCCTATCTTTTGCTAGAATTTGGCGTTACCCACTAATTACGTAACGGTTTCCCTTTCTTCAGCATATGTTCAATACGTGCCTGTGTTCGCTCGTCTTCAAGAAGCTCTAAAAAGGCTTCTCGTTCTAATTTAAGCAAATAATCCTCAGGCACTTCTTGTGGCTCACTCAGATCTCCACCGCTCATGATATACGCCACTTTTTCGGCCACTACTTTATCGTAGTCAGTAATAAAATTACCCTCGTGCATGATATACAACATCAGTTTTAGCGAACTTAGGGCCTTCTTTCCCAGCACTTTTATTTGTGATTTTTTCGGTGGATGATAACCCGTATCGGCCATCCTACGTACCTCGGCTTTGGCATTGGCAATTAAGAGATCACGATTCATGATGATCGAATCAGAGTCCCGCAGGTAGCCGTACTCACGTGCTTTGGGAGCTCCATCGGAGACTTTGGCCATACCTATGGTTTTAAATTTTTCTTTGAGATACGGCATCGGATCCACCTGTTCGTCTTCCATCACCTGCTGCATCGTACGATAGAGCATTTCTTTGGTACCGCCCCCCGCCGGAAGTAGTCCAACCCCAACTTCTACAAGTCCGGCATACAGCTCGTGATGTGCTACCACCTTGTCGGCATGCAGGATGAATTCTACACCGCCGCCCAGCGAGCGACCAAATGGTGCCGCAACCACGGGAAACGGCTGGTAGCGCAACCCGACAGCTACATCCTGGAAATTCTTGGCTGCTTTTTGCACGCGCTCTTTATCCCCCTGCTGCCAGGCCTGCATCGCCTCCATCAGGTTGGCGCCATAGGTGAAGTTGTCGTTATCGTGGCTAATGACAAGACCATCGAATTGCTCCTTAACAATCTCACAAGCTTTGGCCAGCGACTGTACCAGCTCAAATCCGAGCGTCTGTTTGCGTGTTCGAAACTCGAACAGCGCAATGCCATCACCCATATCATAAAGGGCGGCGCTGTCGTTATCCATTACCTCTTTACCATCAGCTTTTAGGCTTGCTACCGTCAGCGCTCCTTCGGCCGGTGGACTTAGCGGCTCTGCCTGTCCGGTTGCCAAGTTATATACCGTACCTTCTTGTTTATCATAAAACTGCTCACGTCCACCTTCGAGCATCTTTAACACGGACTCGGGTACATCACGACCTTCATCCTGCATTCGCCAGACGGACTCTCCTACTCCAATGGCATCCCAGCGTTCAAAGGGACCAAGTTCCCAGTTGAAGCCCCATTTCATAGCGCGGTCAATAGACTCTACTGACTCGGTTATTTCAGGGATGCGATTCGCTGCATATAACAACAAGTCAGCGTGAACGTCCCACAAAAACTGCCCCGCCTTGTCATCCTGATTGACCAAGAATTTTAATCGCTGCTCGGACGAATCGAATTTCTTTTTGGCTTTGGAGGCACTTTCGAATTCCGGATCTATCTGTGATTCGTAATCGTGCGTTTCAGGATCAATGACCTTATACTCTTTCCCGGAATCCGTTTGGACTTTCTTGTAAAAGCCTTCGCCGGCTTTATTACCGTGTTTACCCTCCTCGACCATTTTCTGAAACGATTCGGGCAGCTGAAATACCTCGCGCCGTTCATCATCCGGTATCGCCGGATACAAATTCGTGGCCACGTGATGAATCACATCCAGGCCGGACATATCAGCTGTTCGGAACGTAGCCGCTTTGGAATAGCCGGTGAGCGTCCCCAGCAGGAAGTCAATCTCTTCGGCTCGAAACGTGCCGTCAAAGAAGTACTGCATGACGTTGGCCATCGAAAAGATGCCTATACGGTTGGCGATGAAGTTGGGTGTATCTTTGCACTCAACAACGCCCTTGCCCAGCTCACGCTCACAAAACCGAGACATATACGCAACCACCTCATCGGAGGTCGAATCCGTAGGAATTACTTCCAATAGCTTCATATAGCGTGGCGGATTAAAAAAGTGGGTCCCCAGAAAATGACTCTTAAATTCATCTGAACAATCTTCGCTGATCTTTCCAATCGGCAAACCTGAGGTATTGGAACTAACGATTGTGCCGGGCGTTCGTACCTCCTCGATATCGGCCATCATCTTTTTCTTGATATCCATCTTTTCAATGATTGCCTCGCAAATCCAATCGACTTCCGACAGTATATCAAGATCATCCTCAAAATTTCCCACCTTAATGCGGTCGGCATATTCCGGCAGCCCCAGCGGGGACGGACTCATCTTCTTGAGCTTCTTAATATTATCAATCACCGTCTGGTTGGGATTGTCGCTTTCCTCATCTTTCAGATCCAACAGCCAGACTTCCAAACCGGCGTTCACGCAATGTGCCGCAATTTGACTGCCCATTGTTCCCGATCCAAGTACCGCAACTTTCTGAATAGCGTATTTTGATGTAGCCATTTATAAATGTGATTTATCTTTCAAAGTTAAATTGTCTCTGGAAACTATTCGGTTGCTTCAGCCTCTTCCGACTCTTCATACATAGAGTCAATTTCATCGGCATAGCGTTCCTTCACCACCGGACGTTTTACCTTATGTGTAGGCGTTAGTTCCCCGGACTCTATGGTAAAAGCATCCTCAAGCATTACAAATTTTTTGACGGTTTCCCAGGGCGAAAGTTCTCGATTCACCTTATCCACCTCGCGCTGGATGAGCTCCCGAACAGCCGGATCTTTGCTCGGCTCCCCTGAAAGCGATTTACCCCTGCTCTCGAGGCGCTGTTTCACGTTGTCATAACTGGGCACAATCAGCGCCGAACAGAATTTCTTTTGATAACCGATAACCACTGCCTGATCGATGTATCCGCTTTCAATAAGTAGATTCTCAATAATCTGCGGAGCCACATATTTGCCAGTCGAGAGCTTAAAGACCGATTTCTTACGATCCGTAATGAATAGGTAATCATCCTCAAGCTTGCCCACATCACCAGTCCGGAACCAACCGTCATCAGTAAAAACTTCGTCGGTTTTTTGCTGATTGTTATAATACCCTTGCATCACGTTGGGCCCTTTGGCAAGAATCTCTCCATCTTCGGCAATCTTAATATCCACATTGGAAAGTGGGTACCCGGAACTACCTACCCGTAAATGATCTTTGTCGTTCACCGACAGAACCGGTGAGGTTTCGGTGAGTCCATATCCCTGCATGCAGATAAGACCGATGGCGTTCATAAAGCGAAACAAGTTTGGCGAAAGAGCTGCGCCACCACTCACTACTCCCAACAAATTGCCGCCAAAGAGTTCCCTGATTTTCGAATAAATGAGTTTGTCGGCAATTTTGTGTTTAATCGCTCCCAGACCGGTTGGCGGATTTTCGGGATCATAATCTTCTGCCAGATTAATAGCCCAGTAATACAATCGCTTTTTCAAGCCGCTAAACTCTTGTCCCCGCACTTTAATACCTGTATGGATCTTTTCAATCAGTCGTGGGACCGTAGCAAAATAAAACGGCTTCACATGTTCGAAATCATCCCGGATCTGATCAACTTCTTCAATATAATAGACCGGGTATCCCAGCCGCAGGTACATGTAGGTAATCAGCCGCTCAAATACATGTGACAGCGGCAAATAAGACAACATACGCTCACCTTCGCGCACGGTATCATCAAATGGGACCCGCTCAAGTGACGCCTTTAGATTCGATGCAATATTGTTATGTGTGAGCATCACCCCTTTGGGATCACCGGTGGTACCGGAGGTATAAATCAGCGTAGCCAGATCATCCGGTTGTACTTCTTTTTTAAGTTGTTCAAACAGCTCAGGATTTTCTTCATTTGCCTTCGCCCCTAACTCCAAAATTTCTTCAAAATCCCTGGGTCCGGAATGTTCTGAACCAAAAATGGAGATCACGGCCTCTACACTGTCCAACTTATCCATCATCGGCTGGGTATCGGCATACAGCTCATCCGTGGAGACAATATGTACCTTCGCCTCAGAGTTCTCAAGGATATACTTAATCTGTTCGCCGGGCTGAGTAGTATAAATGGGAACATTTACAGCTCCAATCGACAAAATCGCCTGATCACAAATCACCCATTCTGCACTGTTCTCAGAATGCAGACTCACTTTATCCCCCTTGCGAACCCCAAGCTCATATAGCCCCAAGGCCAAGTTTCGCACTTGTTGCTTGAATGTGTCTTTGTTGGTCTCTACCCAGCTTCCGTTACGTTTTGTCGCTATAAGCACATTTTTATCGTGCTTTTCCAAGCCTTTATCAATCTCTGAGAAGATGGTAGTTGGTTCGTATGCCATAGCTGTACTCATTAGTTGAAAAATGATATCGCAGTATTCACAATTTAAACGTTTGTGAATTATTTAAAAGTCTATTTTTAATTTCTTCTCGGGTTAGAATAATTATCTTGTCATTCACTAATGAATTGTAAGAGAAAGCATTATGTATATCCAACCTGATTTAAAAGATCGTGTTCAACAGTTTCTTGACATCTCTGAAAACCATATGGGTGATGCACTCGGAATCAAGTTCACCTCTTTCAAACGCGATGAAGTAAAAGCGACTATGCCGGTCAATGAAAACAGTGTGCAGCCTTTTGGGCTGCTGCACGGGGGAGCATCGGTAAGTCTGGCCGAAACGCTGGCTTCGGTTGGCGCGTGGCTAAACATCGAGGATGACGGGAAAACGGCAGTCGGCGTGGAGATCAATGCCAATCATATGCGCGCCGTCAAAAAAGGTGGTACTGTCCAAGGTGTTGCTTGCCCTGTGCACTCAGGCCGTGAAATTCAAGTGTGGGAGACAAAAATTTTTAATCAGCAGGAGAAGCTGGTTTGTGTATCGCGATGTACGTTAGCGATAGTAAATAGTAAGTAGTAAGTATTGGGTATTGAGATACTTGACTTACAATTTTTTAGAAAACGTAAAAATCATTTTCTGCAGTTCGTCAATCTCTTTGAAAAGGAGGTCTCCTTCTTTCTTACTTAACAACTGTAAATTACTGGCTATCATTAGTTACGTTTCTAATTCACAGGATGACCCGTAAGAAATACTCACAAATCGCTTAAAATCCTTCTTTGTATTTCTCTCCGCCCCTTCAGCAATGTTAGACCCTATTGATACCACACATCTTCGCAACTGAGAAACCAATCCATATTTCTCTTCTTCTGGATAGCTTGAGGTAACCTTGTAGATTCTGGTTGCTAGTTTTAGAGAACGTTTTCAAATATTAAGCTTTTTGTGTCTATGCATGATAATCGGCCTAGCTAACAGTTTAATAGCAAGACCGATTCCCTGTGAACCCTTTACAAATTTACTCAATACTCATTACTCAAGACTAAGTCCCTAACTGCCGGAGTAATTTTCGTTTCGTTACCGGAAAAATCGTCTCCCGAAATGGGAAATATAAATCCGTATTAAAGGCATAAGTCGCCGGATTGGGCAGCTTCTTGTTTTCGTTGATCAGATCAAGCTTTATGGAGTTCGGCGATAATTGTGCCATTCCCTGCTCAAGGGCCTTCAAAAATGCTGTTTTTAGCGCTCGATACTTGTCATCGGCACTCTCAAAAACGGTCACTTCGTACTGGAAAAGAAGCAGTTTAGACTCTTCATTATCCGGCACAAAAAAATATCCTTCATCGGTATAGCCGGGAATAATGCCTACTTCTTCCACTCTCAACTCATCATCCACGAACTCGAAGATGGCTTTTCCCTCTTCGATTTTAGCTTGTATTAACGGCAGCGCCCACTCAATCAAATCCTCTACTTTGGCAAGATCGGCCCCGGCCGTAAAAATCACTTCGTGCTCAATGCGCTCGTTTACAAAATCGATCTTTTTGATACGCTTGGGAAATTCACTACGCAAGGTTTGCAGACTACCTAGGATATCGCTCAACGATCGGTGAAGCTCGATTAAACTACTCAAATGAGGATATATCTTATTGTTTTTGAAGTCCTCAGAAATGGATTTTAATCCCGCAAGTACCTTGTACTGGCAGATTTCAAAATCGGATTCAACATTCGTAAAGAAATCAATATTGAGCGACGAGGTACTCATATAGGCCTCCGATGAGATTGGTTAAACAATAATGGGGTACCTTTCTTAAACCTTGTTTAGTAACGGTAACAGGAGCAAGTTTGTTTTACAGCCAGGATACAAGTAACAGGATGTAAGATTCGTTTTACGCTGCACCCCTACAGCATCCTGTATCTTGAATCATATATCCTGCTTCCTAAACTGCACATCTTCCCATTGCTCAAAATGATGAGTCACTTTACGACGCTGATATTTGCCGGTGGAGGTCACCGGAATTTGATCCCCAAATACAACCACTTTCGGAGATTTGCTAAATGGCAACCGTTCCCGACAAAAGCTGAGGATAGTTTCTTCATCCTCATCGGCGCCCTCTTCCATCTTCACATAAGCACCAACTTCCTCACCATACCACTCGTTTTCAAACCCAACAGCAATACCAGCCTTTACGCCCGGCGCCTTGTTGATGACTTCATCAATTTCGAGCGGAGCCAGGTTTACGCCACCTCGAATTATCAACTCTTTTAACCGACCAGTGATAAAAAAGTACTTGCGTCCATCATCATCTTTGATATAAAATCCCTCATCACCGCTGCGAAACCAACCATTTTTAAACGTATCCTCGTTGGCTTCCTTATTGTTGTAGTATTCAATCATCACATTCACACCGCGGATAACAATTTCACCACGCTCATTTTCCGGCAGCTCATTGCCGTCCTCGTCGTGAATGGCCATCTCATTGGCCGGAATGGGAACTCCAATACTCGGATATCCGTAATCACTGCGCCATTTCTCGTGCTCTTGTTTGTCAATATCAATGGGCACAAAACAGGAATAACAGGTCGTCTCTGAAAGTCCATATCCGTGAATAATAGGTACGCCGAGCCGTTCTTCGAAGGTTTCGGCCACTTTAATCGTCAACGGTCCGGCCCCACAGATCACATGACGCAAGGTAGGCGTTTCGGGACGTTCTTTGTCCTCATAGTAGTTGTTCAAAAACTGCAACAGCGTAGGCACCATACTAACGATGTGTACCTCTTCCTGGGCAATAATCGGGAAATAGCGACTAGTCCGAAACTTTTCATTGAGCACCGTAGATCCACCGGCATAAAATGGCGTAATCAACGTCACCACGGTACCGTTTACATGATGAATGGGCAGCACGCACATCATCCGTGTTTCTCGATCGATACCGTGCCAGCCGGCAATGCTTCGGGCATCCTCTAACAAGTTACGCTGACTCAACACCACGCCTTTGGGGGCACCGGTCGTACCTGAAGTAAAGACGATCAGTGCTTCCGAGTCGCCCAAATGATCCTCCGGGAACACTACATCACCCTCTTTACGGGTAAAGGTGTCAATATTTTCTTCGCAAACAATCCATTCAATATATTTCAGATTGTCATACATCTCTAGAATTTTGCGAAAACGTTCCCGGTAATCAGTCCGAACGAAAGCCAGCTCCACATTCCCGTTTTCCAGGATATAGGCTATGCGCTCATCGTCTTCGCCCAGGTTAACCGGCACCACAACCAATCCCAACAGCCAAGCCGCAAAGTACTGGACAACCGTATGCCAGTGATTATGGGAAATGGCCGCAATTCGATCACCGTGACTTAGTCCATGATTCTGTAAAAAGCGGGCACAGTTTATCACATGCTGATAAAAATCAGCGTAGCTCAGTTCCCTCCGCTGGTCATCCTTATCAATATAGGTAAGGTAACTTCGATCATCATTAGCCCGCTCCTTCAAGAGCTCCTGAAAATCGCTGTAGGTTAGTGGTGAGGGCGGGTTTTCCAACGTTCGCGCATGATCAATTTTTTGCTGAAGCTCTTTATAATCCATTATACTACTATTATTGAATCCCTGGTTATGTCAGTGTCCAATTTTAGTTTATGAATGGCGGAAAGGCAAGTGAGCCACGTCGTTTGAACTAAAAACTTTAGTCGTGATGTTTGATGAGGGAATACTTACGAATGACCGGCTTATGAAAACAATCAACAGCTCGCTCGTATTTCTTATCACGGGAGCGGCAATCTGGTTGTGGTATAGCGGGATTGAACCACGTCCTGTCGAGTCGTTACCGGCGCCGAAAAGTGTTGACATTATAGCCACCGATACCCTGGAATGGAATCGGCCTCGATTTTCGGATCGCAGACAAGAACGACATCAGATGGTAGAAACAGGAATTAAAGAACGGGGCATAAACGATCCAACGGTACTGCAGGCGATGCGACACGTTCCCCGACATCTGTTTGTGCCGGCTAAGTATCAGCAGTATGCCTATCAAAACCGACCGTTGCCCATCGGTCACGACCAAACCATTTCGCAGCCCTACATCGTAGGCTATATGACGGCGATGCTCGATCTGGAAGCCGGCGAAAAAGTGCTCGAAATTGGCACCGGTAGCGGATATCAAGCTGCGATCTTATCAGAACTAACCCCGGATGTTTTTACGATTGAGATTGTCGAACCGCTGGGTAAACAGGCCCGCGCCCGCTTTGATAAGCTCGGCTATTCAACGATCGAGGTAATGATCGGCGACGGCTACAAGGGATGGCCAGACCACGCTCCTTTTGATGCTATCATCCTGACGGCCGCACCACCCAAAATTCCCCAGCCGCTTATCGATCAGCTCAAAGCCGGGGGTACGTTGGTATCTCCGGTAGGCCGCACATCCGAAACACAGTATCTGACCAAGATCACCAAATCCAAAGACGGGGAAATCCACCGACAACGTAAACTCTCCGTCCGATTTGTACCCATGACCGGTGAAGCCCAGAATCAGTAATCAGCATAATCACTTGACCAAAATACTCGACAGCCACAACATTCATATCTTTAATAAGATTAATCAAATGTAGTACACTTTTAAAATGTACTACACCTTCAATTCACGACACGAGCTTAAAACCCATCCAGAGAACAGCATTATCATCGCTTGAATCTTAGGCATTCTTTTTTCTTTCATAGCATCTCCATTTAGTTTGAAATATTCTCCAGTTTGCGACACAATAATCCTATTCTTAACAATCCTTCCCCATACTATATCAGCATTTGGCCATCGACCAAGTTGCTGTTCCTATTAAGTTTAGGAAATATTTTTTTATCTACATCTCTCAAATTTATCTTCCAAAATTGCTTTCAGGCTTTTGTAAATTATTCTTAGCTTATTTTGAACTCAGCAAACGAAATCTCATTCATTATTATGCCTCGCTGTAGCCGAACAATTACTCTGTTTCTGTTTATTTTATATCCTGCTATCTCTTTCTCTCAAAGTTCCTTGCCTTCTGCTAAGGCCGAAACTATTACCTATATCATCAAGGAAACGAGTGTCCAGGAAGAGCTGCATCGATCGATAAGCGAAATTGAGAGCCAGTTTTCGCAAAATCCCTTTGGTTTGCCCGCCTCTAAAAATGATCAGATGATGAAGCTTTTTTCTGATCATTTTGAACCGGAAACGATGCGTACCAGCATCCGACAGGCATTCCAGGAACAATATGACAGCCAACATGCCGAAGCTACTGTCGACTGGCTGAGCGATACAACCACTCAAAAAGTGCTCGACTACGAAAAGGAGTTTTATACCTTACAAGGCATTCGAAAACGTGTGGTCAATAAACACGAGCTGGAACAAAATCCACCGACGCAGGAGCGCACCGACCTGATCGGCTCGCTAATCGAAAGCATGTCGGCTGCCCAAATGGAGATCGAGGCACGCACAATCATCTTCCGATCAATGATTTCTGCGCTGAGCGAACTGAGCGCTCAGCGTTCATTCAGCGAAAGCCAAATTAATAGCTTTGTACAAAATTTTCGTTCACAACTACAGGGCCAAATTGACCGTGAGTTAACCAACCGGCTGCTCGTCAAATACCATGGCCTCAATGACAAGACGCTACAAACGTATATATCATTTTATGATACCGATACCGGCGACTGGCTGAGCAGCACCTCTTCTCAGGCTGTCCATGCCGCCCTTGAAAAGGCCTCGGAGGATTTTTTGAATTCCCTGAACACCATCCAGTAAAACTATCATTTAATATTCAAGATTCACTAGCTCTATGAAAAAGTATTTGTTCATCTTCTTTTCGGTATCCATAGTGGTTTATGGTTGTTCCACTACCGAAACAACCACGTCTTCAAATACCCAAGCTGAATCAACTACCACGGAAAAACCATCTCCCGAGCCGGTTGATTTTGAAACCATGCTCGAAGCACCGCAGGGTTGGCATCATCTTGATGAGCAACAAACGCGATTTCGCGGCATTAGTAGTCAGCTGGCCTATGAGACCATTCTCAAAAACAAAAAACCGCAAAAAGAGGTGGTCGTTGCTGTTATTGACGGCGGCGTGGATACTAATCACGAGGATCTGAAAGATGTTATCTGGATAAATAAAGATGAGATACCTGACAACAACAACAAGGATGACGACGGCAATGGCTATGTGGATGATATCCATGGCTGGAATTTTATTGGCGGTGCCGACGGACAAAATGTTAACCACGATACCTTTGAGCTTACACGCATTTACCGACGGCTAAGCAAACAGTTTGCAGATGCCGACACCAGCTCGCTGACCCAAAAACAACGCGAGGAGTATGCCTATTACAAAGAGATTCAATCGGATTACGAGAAGGAAGTAAAACAGTTGGATCAGCAGTATACCAACATTCAGTCGCTGGAGCAGAGCATGAAAAATGCCGATGAAATCCTGATCGATCATTTTGGCAGTGCCGACTACAGCTATGAGCAGGTTCAGGAACTGCAACCGACGGATCAGGAATTAAATTTTGCCAAGAATGTGATGAGCTATGTGATGGAAAACGATATTGATTCGACGGTCATCGCCGAGCAAAAAAAACAGATTTACGAGTTTGCCAAATACGGTTACAATCCCGATTTCAATCCGCGTGATATTGTCGGTGACAATTATGAGGATAAATCGGAGCGAATTTACGGCAATAACGATGTCGCCGGTCCGGATCCCAGTCATGGCACGCACGTGGCGGGCATTGTGGCAGCAATGCGCAATAATGGCCTGGGGATTGATGGAGTAGCCAGTAACACGCGCATTATGGTAGTACGCACGGTCCCCAATGGCGACGAGCGGGACAAAGATGTGGCCAATGCCATCCGTTACGCTGTAGATAACGGAGCCGATGTCATAAACATGAGCTTTGGCAAAGGGTATTCGCCTTATAAGGGAGTGGTCGACAAGGCAGTGCAATATGCCGACGAACATGGCGTGCTGATGGTGCACGGGGCAGGTAATGAGGCACAAAACAATGATGAGAAGGCCAATTACCCTACTGATGTCTACGGATCGATGTTTAGCGATTCCACAGCCACGCTCTGGCTCGAGGTTGGAGCCACCACCTGGGAACCCAACGAATATTTCATTGCCAACTTTAGCAATTACGGCAATCAGAACGTGGATATTTTCGCTCCCGGTGTAGATATTTACTCCACCATGCCTGATAATAAATATAAGTTCCAGGAAGGCACCAGCATGGCTTCACCGGTTGTGACTGGCACCGCCGCACTGATCATGGCCTATTATCCTGAGCTGACGGCCAAGCAGGTCCGGCAGTTATTGATGGAGAATACCGCACAATACCCCGACCAGCAGGTGATTGTGCCACACGAAGGAAACCCCAATGAATCAAAAAAGGTGCTATTCCCTGAGCTCTCGGTTTCGGATGGGGTAGTAAATGCGGAAAAAGCACTACAGGCTGCCGAGAAGATGAACCATAAAAATTAACAATTATGCCAAAAGAAGGGCTTTACTTCATAGCAATTATGCCGCCCGATGATATTGCTCAACGGGTGCAAAAAGTGAAAAAGGAATTTGTAGAGAAGTATGACAGTAAGGAGGCGTACAACAAGCCGCCCCACTTTACGCTGCGAGCTCCGTTTAAAGCTCCCGAAGAAATTGAAGAAACTATTGTTCCACAACTCATCTTTTTTGCTGAGGATCAAGAATCTTTTACTGTTCAACTAAATGGCTTCGGCCATTTCCGGAATGATGTAATTTATATCGATGTAGCCGATGCCTCACCCATGCAATCACTACATGCCGATCTACAGGATTACCTGCAAAATGAAATGGGATTCAGTGATAAAAGAAGCAACAACAGTTACACCCCCCACATGACTGTAGCTTATCGTGATTTAACATCAGAAAACTTTCAGCGAGCCTGGAAAGAGTTTAAAGATCGTTCTTTTGATTATTCGTTTGAAGTGAATAGCATCTATTTGCTCAAACACGATTACCAACAATGGCAACCCTTCTACGAGTTTAACTTCTCATAATCGTAAACTGTTTAATGAGATAGCTTTTCCAAGCTTGGAAAAGCTCAGCTATAATTATTTCCTCCCCGCCACAATCACAAACTTACTGGAAATCTCGTAGGCTGAGGCATTCCAGTAAGGTTGAATAGATTCAATGTACTCGGCATGAGCTTCCTCTTTGGTCTGTTCGTCAAACTTGCGGTATGCCAAGGCTACAGCGCTACCTAGGAACGCACCGATCGCCTCTTTATCGGATTCGTAGCGCAGGTACACGTTAAATCTATCGGAGCTGACATCATAAAATCCAGCGGCCTCGAATGCGTGCTGTATCGTCTGACCAGTGCCAAGCTGGAAAAAAGCGGACACACGTCCGATTCCACGCGCCGGTCCACAAACGGGAATATTTCGGCCCAACCGCAGGTAGATCGGCGTCCCCAAAGCAATGCTACTGCCCTTCCCCCAGGCTTAATTATCCGATACATTTCCCGGAACGCCTTATCCGGATCGGGATAGTACATTGCCCCCAACGAGTTAATAGCCACATCAAACGAAGCATCCGAGCAAGCCAACGCTTCAGCATCCATATGCTTGAAGTCGATTTGGACAATCTGCCAAAATAACTCCTTCCTTATTTATCTCTCATTTAATATAAGGTACTATTTTTATTGGACTTAGTAAGGACAATTCTGAGAACCAAATAAAAAAAGCCTGCCAAGAATTAATCCTGACAGGCTCATATCAATTAACGTTGTTAATCCTTACTCTTCGCCCTCGATTTGCTCTCGATCCTCAATCCATGAATATGGATAACTCTCGTCATCCAGCTTCTTGGCTTCGGTCGTCAGATGCAGCGGATGAAAGGTGTCGATCATCACCGCATATTCATCGGTAGCCTCTTTGCCGATACTACCTTCGTATTTCCCGGGATGCGGCCCATGTGGAATGCCACCCGGATGCTGCGTAATGCTGGCTTCCTCCACCCCTTTCCGGCTCATAAAGTCGCCTTCCACATAGTAGAGTACCTCGTCGGAATCCACGTTAGAGTGAGCGTATGGAGCAGGAATTGACTTCGGATGGTAATCGAACTTACGCGGACAGAACGAACACACCACGTAATTCGGTCCCTCAAACGTCTGGTGGACGGGGGGCGGCTGATGGACGCGACCGGTAATAGGCTCAAAATCCTTGATGTTGAAAATCCACGGGTACAGATATCCATCCCAGCCAACCACATCAAAAGGATGATGCTCGTACCAGTACGAAGTATATCGACCCTGTTTTTTGATGCGAACCTCAAACTTGCCTTCCTTATTCACGAAAATTGGTCCCTCGGGACGACGTATATCTCGCTCGCAATAGGGACTGTTTTCCGCAAACTGTCCTTTCTCAGTCAGATACCGGTCCGGAACATCGATCGGCCCCGTAGAATCAACAGTCAACATGCGGTTCTTTTCCGTCTCAAATACCATCTGATAGATAGTGCCACGCGGGATAAAGATATAATCGCCATATCCAAAATCGAGCTTGCCAAACATGGTCTGCACGTAGCCTTCGCCCTCATGGATAAACAACAACTCATCATGCTCACCATTTTTATAGAAGTAATCCATAGGCTCAGTGGGCCGTACGACTCCAATCTGCACATCATTGTTATACAGCAACACCTTGCGCCCCATAACGGGATCGCCGCCCTCCTCAACATTGGCCGTTCGCAAGTGGTGATGACGGAGTACACCTTCATCCCACTTTTCGATGTTTAGCTCTTCTCCCTCTTCAACCTTGAATGTTCGCGTTGGCGGATTATGGTGATACAGAAGAGATGAGCTTCCGTGAAATCCCTCGGCACCAAACAAATGCTCTTGATACAATTCGCCATCCGGCCGACGAAATTGCGTGTGTCGCTTGTTTGGGATCTTACCTAATTGGTGATAAATCATGGCTGAATCTGTTTTAAGTTTATAGGATAATTTTGCCAGCCAATCTTTAACGAAACTAACAATCGAAAAGTCAAAGCTTTCAGCATTCAGCTATCAGTAAAAATATTGCTTTTCTGAAAGCTGAAGGCTGACCGCTGAAAGCTGCCTTTTCTATAAATTTCCGCGTTTTTCCTGCTCGCGTTCAATTGCCTGGAACAGTGCTTTAAAGTTTCCTTTGCCAAATCCACGAGCTCCTTTTCGCTGGATGATCTCAAAAAACAATGTTGGTCGATCCACAACCGGCTTGGAAAAGATCTGCAGCAGGTATCCTTCGTCATCGCGATCAACCAAAATGCCCAAATCCTCGAGCTGATCAATGGGCTCATCAATCTTTCCTACGCGATCTTCCAGCTCTTCGTAATAGGTTGTGGGCACATGCAAAAATTCGAGTCCACGTCCTTTTAACTCCTTGACTGTTTTAATGATATCTCCCGTCAGCAGAGCAATGTGCTGCACGCCTGGTCCTTCGTAGAAATCCAGAAACTCTTCGATCTGAGATTTCTTTTTGCCCTCGGCCGGCTCGTTAATCGGGAATTTAATCATCCCGCGTCCGCCAGCCATCACTTTCGACATCAGCGCAGAATACTCCGTTGAAATATCCTTGTCATCAAAATGGATATACTGCGTAAAACCCATCACATCACGGTAGAAATCTACCCACTCGTTCATCTTTCCTTTTTCTACGTTACCCACGCAATGATCTACGTACTGAACTCCAACCGGCTCAATATTTTTCAGTGGCGATTCAGCCGGTTCAAATCCGGGCATGAAGATTCCATCATATTCTGATCGGTCAATCAGGGTATGAATGGTATCCCCATAGGTAGCGATGGCCGCCTTTCGGATGGTACCGCTTTCATCAGTCAGATCGTGAGGCTCCTCAACGCTCTTGGCCCCGCGTTTTACTGTTTCTTTGTACGCTCGATCCACATTTTCAACGTGCATGGCAATATCATGTACTCCATCACCATGTTTCGCCACATGTTCAGCAATTGGAGAACTGCTATTTAGCGATGAGGTCAGCAGAAACCGGATATTTCCCTGCTCCAACAGGTAGGATACGCGATCCCGACTCCCGGTTTCCAGTCCACTGAAAGCTTTTAACTCAAATCCAAAAACCGTTTGATAAAAGTGGCTGGCCTGCTTGGCATTGCTCACATAGTGTTCTATAAAATCCACATCCTGCAAACCCAGATGGTCATCAAATTTCTCTTCGACAGGACGATCAAGCGTAGCGGTTTGGTTGGCGTGTTCTCCCATTGTATGTCACACTTATTTAGTTTTGGTTCCTAGTAAAGTTAATATAGTATCCTGCGGATTACGTCTCAAATTATTTGGCAAGGCTACCTATATACTTATATCATTAACGTTGGAACCGGTTTCATAACATGAATGTATTTGTTTAATTTACTGTTTCTATATACGTTCTGTTACTCCAAAAGACATTTAAAAAATCTGTGCCATGGATGAGGAATCAAAAAAAGAAAAGTTTCAGGAACGCATCGATAACGGTGAAACTATCGAGCCTAAAGATTGGATGCCGGAGCGCTATCGTAAACAGCTGATCCGCATGATGTCACAGCATGCTCACTCCGAGGTTGTTGGCATGCTGCCGGAAGGGAACTGGATCACACGCGCGCCCTCGTTACGCCGCAAAATGATTTTGCTTTCGAAAGTCCAGGACGAAGCAGGACACGGTCTCTATCTATATAGTGCTACTGAAACATTGGGTGCCAGCCGCCAAGAAGTTATTGACCAACTGCTGGAAGGCAAAGCCAAGTACTCAAGTATTTTCAACTACCCTACGCTTTCTTGGGCTGATGTGGCCGTGATTGGCTGGCTGGTCGATGGCGCTGCCATCATCAACCAAACGATGTTGGCACGGAGCTCGTATGGCCCCTATTCGCGCGCCATGGTGCGGATCTGCAAGGAAGAAAGTTTTCACAAGAAGCAGGGCTATGAGATGGTCGCTACGATGGCGGACGGCACTCCCGAGCAACAAGAGATGATTCAGGATGCCGTCGACCGTTGGTGGTGGCCCACGCTGATGATGTTTGGTCCGCATGATGATGATTCTCCCAATAGTGCCGAACTCATCAAATGGGGCGTAAAATCAAAGACGAATGACGAGCTGCGTCAAAGTTTTGTGGATCGCCATGTCTCTGAAGCTCACGAAGTTGGCCTTGAAATCCCAGACGAAGACCTCGAATACAACGAAGAAACCGGTCACTGGGAATTTGGCGAAATCGACTGGGATGAATTCTGGAATGTGGTCAAAGGCAATGGACCGATGAATAAAGAACGTATGAAATCCCGTCGAGAGGCCCATGAAAATGGAAAGTGGGTACGCGAAGCCGCCGAAGAATATGCCCGCAAAAAACGATTAGCAAAAGAAAAAGCATCGTAATAGTTGTGAGTAGTGAGTCATAAGTCGTGAGATATCCCTCCCGCTCAAGACTCAGTACTCATGACCCAAATCTGAAAGAGAATATGAGCGAAAAGAACGATACGGAATCAAAAGATACACAATGGCCGCTCTGGGAGGTCTTTACACAACCCAGGGACGGCAAACCTCATGAACACGCTGGTAGCCTGCATGCTCCCGATGCCGAAATGGCACTGGAAAATGCACGCGATGTTTATGCCAGACGAAAAGAGGCTGTAAATATCTGGGTGGTCCCCAGTGACCAGATAGTTGCCTCAAAAGGCGAAGATGCTGGTCCTTTTTTCGATCCGGCTGATGACAAGCCATACCGACATCCACAGTTTTACAGCGTACCGCGAGCTTCAAAACGACGATCATGAGTACAGAAACAACGACATTAACAAAACAGGACGCCCTTTTTGAATACCTTGTCCGACTGGCAGATGACCGCCTAATCTTGGGCCATCGCCTCTCTGAATGGTGTGGACACGGGCCCATCCTGGAGGAAGATATTGCACTGGCTAACATTTCCCTGGATTATATCGGACATGCGGCTTCGCTCTATGAATACGCCGTGGAGGTTGAAGATAAAGGACGTCACCGCGACAACTTGGTGTATTTTCGCAACGATGTTGAATACAAGAATCTAAAAATCACTGAACTGCCCAAAGGGGATTTCGGGTTTACCATTGCACGGCAATTTCTGTTCGCAGGCTTCAGCTACTTTTTGTATAAACAACTGTCTGATGTTGAAGACGAGCAATTTGCTGGAATGGCACAGAAGCATCTCAAAGAAGTAAAGTATCACCTAAGGCACAGCCGGGAGTGGGTGCTCCGCCTGGGCGACGGCACCGATGAGAGTCATGAACGTATTCAAAATTCTTTTAACGATATCTGGACTTATGTCGGTGAACTATTTCATCAGGATGAAATCGAAGAATTGCTCCAGGGTGAAAAGCTTGCTGCTGATTCTGAAAATTTTAAATCCGACTGGAAGGAACTGGTCGTAGATACGCTGGAGGAAGCAACGCTGGAAGTTCCCGACTTTGATCAGTTTATGGTGGAAGGTAGCCGTGACGGGCTGCACACCGAACACCTGGGACATCTACTTGCCGAGATGCAGCACCTGCGTCGCTCGTATCCCGATGCCGACTGGGAGTAAATAATAAGTTGTAGCACACCTCCCAGGTGTACTACAACTAAACTAGCAACGTTGATTTATTGTTATGCCAAAGACTCCAGTTAAATACAACAAAGACGAGATCTGGAACCTGCTTTCCGAGGTGAAAGATCCTGAAATCCCGGTACTATCCATTCTAGAGCTGGGGATTGCTCGTGAAGTCACCATTGAGAATGACAAAGTTGTGGTTCAAATCACCCCTACTTATTCTGGATGCCCGGCTATGAATGCCATTGAAAACGAGATCGAAAAAGTGCTTCGCGTTAATGGCATCCAAGATTTTGAAGTGAACAAGGATTTTTCGGAAACCTGGACCACTGACTGGATGACCGACAAGGCCAAGCAAAAGCTTAAAGAGTACGGCATTGCTCCACCCGGGAAAACAGACACTGATGATGACTTCTTGAATTCTTTGAAGAGTTCAAGTAAGATCATTCCTTGTCCTTATTGTGACTCAACCAATACAGAGCTTCAGAGCGAATTTGGCTCCACCGCCTGCAAAGCGCAGTACTATTGCCACGATTGCGATGAGCCGTTTGAACACTTTAAATGCATTTAGCTATGAAACAACTTCCACTATTCATTATTACATCACTGCTCGTCATTTTATCTGCACACCCGCTATTTGCGCAGTTTCGTGAAGACGTGAATCCAAAGCCCGATACCAGCCTCACCTTGCAGGAGCTAACTAATCCTTCTTTCCAAAACCTGATGGTTACCGGCAAGAAAACTGGGCAGAGAAGCAAGCCCCTGCAGCTTAGTAAAGTATCCAAAATATTTCTGGGTATTGGTGCAGATCTTATCCGTGGAAACACAAGTGACATTCCGTTGTACAACCTCGAAAATGGCTGGAAATATCCTGGTCCCACTATCCAATATCCTACAGATGTGACCGAATATGAACTATTCTTGAATCGATATGAACGCTATAATTCGGATTCATAATAAGTGTATCTATGAGCGAAAAACTGGTTGAAACTTCCCTATCTGATGCTATTCTAACCGTATCCCTAAATCGACCCAAAAAGCTCAACAGCTTCATCGAGCCAATGGCCAAAGAGTTGCAGCAGGCGTTGGCAGAGGCCAAAACCAATGAGGATGTCCGATGCGTGCTGATCACTGGAAACGGCAAGGCGTTTTCGGCGGGACAGGATCTGCCGGAAGTCGTCGATAAAGGCGATGATTACGGGTTGGGAGATACTGTTCGTAAAAGCTACAATCCCATCATCAAAGCCATACGCCATCTCGAAAAACCGGTCGTCTGCGCGGTAAATGGAACAGCAGCCGGTGCCGGAGCAAACCTTGCTTTTGCCTGTGATATTGTACTTGCCTCGGACGAAGCCGTATTTGTACAATCCTTTAGTAAAATTGGACTGATTCCTGACAGCGGCGGCACCTTCTTGCTTCCACGCCTTGTAGGACTACAACGAGCCAATGCCATGTATCTTCTTGATGAGAAGATTTCTCCCGAAAAAGCGGAAGAAATCGGATTAATTTATAAGTCTGTTGAGGCAGATCGATTGATGGAAGAAGCGATACCCATCTGTCAAAAACTGGCCTCCATGCCTACCAAAGGCTTCGGATTCTACAAGCGAGCTATCAATCAGTCGCTCTCAAACAACCTGGATGAGCATCTCGAACTGGAAGCGGATCTGCAAACCGAAGCCGGCCAAACACACGATTACCAAGAAGGCGTGCAGGCTTTCCTGGAAAAGCGAAAGCCCAAGTTTGAAGGAAAATAGCTCTTATCCATACCTATGGATCTGGTTTCCAGACGGCATATTCTCAACTTTTACTCAACTCGAAAGTTGGTTTTAGGCAGCAATTCGTTATTTTCAGATTGCATATAAAAGTTAATGAAACCGTTTACAATTGATGGATCAAGATACTGTTGTCGGAGTTGTCGGAGCGGGAACCATGGGCCAGGGCATTGCTCAAATAGCCTCTACTTTTGGACATCAAGTCTATTTGTATGATGCCTATCCTGATCAACTTGGAAGTGCTAAGCACGCCCTTCGAAAAATCCTTCAGCGTCAGGTCGAGAAAGATCGTATGAGCCAGGAAGAGGTAGACGGTATCATGGATCGCATTCATTTTGTGGATGACCTGACCGATTTCGACGAATGCGGACTGGTGATTGAAGCTGTTATTGAAGATCTGGAAACCAAACAGGATGTGTTTCAACGAGTCGAAGGTATTGTGTCCCATGACTGCATCTTGGCCACGAATACCTCTTCCCTGTCCATCGCGTCGATTTCGTCTGCACTAAAGAAGCCCAAACGTTTCTTGGGGATCCATTTTTTCAACCCGGCTCCCATCATGCCGCTGGTAGAAATTGTCCCCGGCATCGGCACTATGGAAGAAACAACTGAATCTGCACGCGATCTAGTTGATGATTGGAGCAAAACTACGGTATTGGCAAAAGATACGCCCGGATTTATCGTCAACCGTGTTGCTCGTCCCTTTTACAGCGAAGCCATTCGTCAGTATGAAGAAGGCGTTGCCGACGTGCCCACCATTGACTGGGCGATGAAAGAAATTGGCGAATTCAAAATGGGACCTTTTGAACTAATGGATTTTATTGGTCATGATGTAAATTACAAGGTAACGGAAACCGTTTTCGAGGAGTTTTTCTATGATCCGCGCTTTAAACCATCCTTCACGCAGAAGCGGATGGTCGAAGCCGGATATCTTGGCAAGAAATCAGGCAAGGGATTCTATGAGTACGGCGATGAAGCCGAAAATCCCGAGCCAACCAAAGATGAAGAACTTGGTCAAAAAATTGTAAATCGCATTGTAGCAATGCTGATCAACGAGGCGGCCGATGCCGTATTTATGAACGTCGCTACGGTGAAGGATGTGGACCTGGCCATGACCAAGGGAGTCAACTATCCCAAAGGACTACTCAAATGGGCAGATGATATTGGCCTGCAAGAAGTTTTGGATCGGATTTCCAGGCTTCAAACAGAATATCGCGAAGACCGCTACCGGCCCAATCCACTGCTAAAACGCAAAGTGCGAAATAATGAAACTTTCTATTAGCCACTGATCAGCACAGGTATATCTGATTGATCTGTGAGCATCAGTGCAAATCTGTGACCTATGAACAAACAAAAACTTGCGGTAAAAGTTGTTGAAAAGATGATGGCTGATGATGCCTTCAGTCAGTGGCTGGGCATTGAGATAGCCGATATCAAACCGGGTTATGCCAAGCTGGAAATGCACGTCCGCCCGGAAATGGTGAACGGTTTCAACGTGGCCCACGGCGGAATTGCTTTTTCACTGGCTGACAGTGCGCTCGCTTTTGCATCCAACAGTCACGGAAGAGTGGCACTTGCCCTCGAAAACAATATCTCGTTTACCAAAAAAGTAACCCCGGGCGACCACCTGATTGCCACCACCCAAGAACTTAATCTCGGCCGACGAATTGCCGTCTATAATATTAATGTGGTAAACCAGGACGAGAAGAAAGTTGCGCTATTCCGTGGAACCGTTTATAGAACACAAGAAAAGCATTTTAACGAAAATAATAACGATTCGTGAGTATTGAGTCATCAGAAAATGGTTTCAGCTCACTACTTACGACCCAAAACTCAATACTAGAATATGTCTGAAGCTTATATTGTTGATGCTATTCGAACGCCTATTGGCAAATATCGCGGAGCCCTTTCTCCCATCCGTGCCGATGATTTGGCAGCTATGACTATAGAAGAACTAATGAATCGTAATTCGAATATCGATCCTGAACGGATTGAGGATGTGATCTTCGGCTGTGCCAACCAGGCCGGCGAAGATAATCGCAACGTTGCCCGTATGGCCGCTTTGCTGGCCGGACTCCCAGTCTCAGTGCCCGGAGAAACGGTTAACCGGCTCTGTGCATCCGGGATGAGCAGTACAGTCATGGCTTATAAATCCATTAAAGTTGGTGAAGGTGATTTGTTTGTGACCGGCGGAATGGAACACATGACCCGCGGACCAATGGTGATGGGCAAAGGCTCTGCACCATATTCCGGTACAACCGAGATGCATGATACAACTTTCGGGTGGCGCTTCGTAAATCCCAAGATGGATAAGCAGTACGGCAGCGAAGCCATGGGCGAAACCGCCGAAAATATTGTTGAACAGTTTGATGTAAATCGCGAAGATCAGGATAAATTTGCAGCTTGGTCACAACAGAAAGCGGCTCGCGCAACCGAAAACGGACGACTGTCTAAAGAAATCATGCCGGTGGAAATCCCACAGCGAAAAAGCGATCCCAAAATTTTTGAAAAGGATGAGTTTATTCGTCCCGGTACTACGGTTGAAGTACTGAGTAAACTGCCGGCTGTCTTTCGCGATGGCGGATCTGTAACGCCGGGGAATGCCAGCGGAATTAATGACGGTTCGTGCGCTATGCTGGTAGCAGGCGATTCGGCCATTAGCGATTTCGAACTGGAACCGATGGCACGCATTGTGGCTTCGGCCGTAGTCGGTGTTGAACCGCGCATTATGGGCATGGGCCCTGTGGGCGCTACCCAAAAAGTATTAGATCGTACTGATCTCTCGCTGGATGACATGGGTATTATCGAGCTAAATGAAGCTTTTGCCGGCCAAAGTCTGGCTGTGCTTCGAGAGCTTGGCATTGATGATGACGATACACGCGTAAATCCCAACGGCGGAGCAATTGCCCTCGGTCACCCGCTGGGAATGTCTGGAGCCCGGCTGCTACAAACAGCCTCAATTGAGCTGCACGAGCAAGATCAGAAGTATGCCCTCTGCACGCTTTGCGTGGGTGTTGGACAAGGTATGGCCGTTGTTTTAGAAAAAGCATAATGATATTAACCGTAGAGGACACAGAGGGTCTCGCAGAAAATTCTGGGAGAATATTTCTCGGGAAACTCCAAGACTGCCTCTGCACCCTCTGTGGTAAAAATAATCGATTTAATATGGCAATTTATGAGTTCGAAGGATACAAACCGGTAGTCAATGAAAGTGCGTACGTGCATCCACAGGCAGCGGTGACGGGCAATGTAGTCATCGGCAAGGACGTCTATATCGCCCCCGGAGCTGCGATTCGCGGCGATTGGGGCAAAATTGTCATCAAAGATGGATGCAACGTGCAGGAAAATTGTACCATCCACATGTTTCCCGGGGTAACGGTTGTGCTCGAGGAAAGTGCTCATATTGGTCATGGCGCCATCATACACGGTGGGCATATTGGTCGCAACTGTCTTGTGGGGATGAATTCTGTGGTCATGGATAATGTAGAGCTTGGAGCGGAATGCATTGTAGGTGCAATGTCATTTCTCAAGGAAGGTATGGAAATTCCCGAGCGGAAATTGGTTGTTGGAAATCCTGCTAAAATCGTTAAGGATGTCAGCGACGAGATGATCGAGTGGAAAACGAAAGGCACGGAACTGTATCAACAGTTGCCGGGCCAGTTGCATGAGTCGCTGAAAGAATGCGAACCACTGCGGGAGGAGCCGGACGATCGGCCAAGTCAATCAAAGAAATATGAAACGTGGGGTAAAACTAAGAAATAGAACTAGTCACAGATTTACACAGATTCTTACTGATCAGTTTGGATCTGTGGCCTAAAAATTATTTCACTATGAAAGTAAAAAGCTATTCGAAAGGTCAATGGGTTGAAGAAGGCAACGAAACGGATCTCATCAGTGCCGTAACCGGAGATCCGGTTGCGCAATTAGTCGAAGCCGATCTGGATTACAAAGGCATGTGTGAGTATGCGCGCCAAGAAGGCGGGCCTAAGCTCCGGGCGATGTCGATACACGAGCGTGCTTTTAAGATCAAGTTTCTGGCGCAGTACCTGCTCGAGCGGAAAGAAGAGTATTACGACTTATCCACTCATACCGGTGCCACGCGCCAAGATTCCTGGATCGATATTGAAGGCGGTATCGGCAGCATGTTCACGCTTTCCAGCAAGTCGCGTATTGAGCTTTCAGACCTGCCCTTTCACGTGGAAGGCAGCCACGAGCGACTATCCCGCGAAGGTACGTTTGTGGGACAGCATATCTGCGTGCCGCGTGAGGGTGTAGGTGTACACATCAATGCTTTCAACTTTCCGGTGTGGGGAATGCTGGAAAAGCTAGCTCCCTGTATCATTTCCGGGATGCCAGCAATCATTAAACCATCGCCCACCGGATCGTATTTAGCTTATAAGGTTTTTGAGGATATGTTGGAGTCGCAGCTGCTGCCCGAGGGCGCTATCCAGTTTATCGCTGCCGACAAGCCCGGCGATCTGCTCGATCATCTCACGAGCCAAGACAGTGTTGCGTTTACTGGGTCTGCCAGCACAGGACAAAAGCTTAAAGCGCATCCCAATATTGTAGCCAATAACGTGCGCTTCAATCTCGAGGCCGATTCCCTCAACTGTTCGATTCTTGGCAAGGATGTCACACCCGATATGGAAGAGTTCGACCTCTTTGTGAAAGAAGTTGCTGATGAGATGACAGTCAAAACGGGTCAAAAGTGTACGGCCATTCGCCGGACGATTGTCCCTAAAGAACGCGTTGATGATGTAGTGGAAGCTTTGAAAGAACGACTACAGGAAACAACGATCGGAGATCCCGCCAAGAAAGAAACACGCATGGGTCCCTTGGCCAGCTCGTTGCAGGCCGATCGTTTTGAGGAGCAGGTTACCAATCTTCTGGAAACTACTGAATCAGTGTACAGCAATGGTAATGGCCAGCATGAGGGCGCCTTCACTAATCCCAAAGTGTTACTTTGCCACAAACCAATGGAAGTAGATGAGGTTCACAAAGTAGAGGCTTTTGGGCCCATGACCACTGTCATGCCCTACGAATCAAACAAAGATGCCATTGCTCTGGCTAATAAAGCGGATGGATCGCTGGTTGGCTCACTTTTTACGGCGGATGACGATATTGCCCGCAAAATCACGCTGGGCTGCGCGCCCTATCATGGACGCTTTATGGTGGTGAATCGTGACTGCGCGGATGAGTCCACCGGCCACGGTTCGCCGATGCCACACATGGTACACGGCGGCCCGGGTCATGCCGGCGGCGGTGAAGAGCTGGGCGGAGCACGAGCCGTCATCCACAATATGCAGCGCGTGGCATTGCAGGGATCACCGACCACGCTGAAGAATATTACGAATCAATACATTAAAGGGGCCGAAACGGAGGAGTCTGAAACCCATCCCTTCCAAAAGTATTTTGAAGATCTGGAAGTCGGCGAAGCTCGGACCACTGACACACATACCGTGACGGAAGAAGATATTGAACGGTTTGCTGATCTGTCCGGCGATGAATTTTATGCTCACACGGATCCTGAGGCGGCCAAGCGTTCCCTCTTCGGTGAAGTCGTAGCACACGGTTACTTTGTGCTTTCACGAGCGGCGGGGCTGTTTGTTCATCCCGATGAAGGACCAGTAATCCTCAATTATGGATTGGAAAATCTACGGTTTGTGGCTCCAGTGGCTCCCGGTGATACTATCCAAGCCAAGCTGATCGTAAAACGTAAAACGGTTCGACAGAAAAAGGCCAAGGATAAATTTCCTTTTGGTATTGTTGATTGGGATGTGGAAGTCATCAACCAGGACGATGAACTGGTAGCAGAATATACGATACTAACGCTTATAAAACGACGCGAAGTACTGGATATGGATATTTTTGAGGAGGAGTAAAGCAGCCATAAGTTATCAGCGATCAGCAGTCAGAATAATTTTGCTGAAAGCTGACGGCTTAGAGCTACTATTATTAAATTTTAAATGTCAAAACTGAATTAATGAGTCAGAACGGCGAAATTACTACCGACATTACAAACAACATCGGAACCATTGAATTTTATCACCCAAAGGGAAACTCGCTGCCCGGCCAAATGCTGCGCGAATTGGCAAGTACAATTCGAGAAATGGGCGAAAAATCCTATGTACACGTCATTGTGCTTAAGAGCCGTGGCGATGGAGCCTTTTGCGCGGGGGCATCTTTTGATGAACTTATTGCAATCGACAATTACGAAGAAGGCAAGCATTTCTTCATGGGTTTTGCCCTGGTACTCAACGCTATGCGACAGTGCCCCAAGCTGACCATTGTACGCGTGCAGGGCAAAACAGTTGGTGGCGGCGTTGGTATAGCCTCGGCCGGTGACTACACCATAGCACACAAATCTGCCGCTATTAAACTGAGTGAGCTGGCTCTGGGCATCGGTCCGTTTGTGGTGGGACCTGCTGTCAAACGCAAAGTGGGCAGTTCGGCTTTCGGCACGCTCACGATCGATGCAGCCAGCTGGAATGACGCCGAATGGGCACGCGAGCAGGGACTATTTTCAAAAGTTTGCGAAACGCATGACGATCTCGACGAAGAAGTCGACGCCCTGGCCGAACAACTCTCTGATTATAGTCCCGATGCCATGAAAGAGCTTAAAAAAGTCTTCTGGGAAGGTACCGAAAACTGGGATGAGCTGCTGGAAAAACGGGCTGAAATAAGTGGACGGTTGGTGCTTTCCGACTTCACTAAAAACTTTATCGAAGAGTTTAAAAGCTCTTGAAATACTGTACATGAATCACAAATAAGGCCAGCAAGCTCTCCGGGAAATAGCCGAGCCCAAGATCGCACAACATTCACAGCAATTTTCAATACAGGTCTCGGTGAATATGGAGAAGGAGATCAGTTTCTGGGGATTCAGGTGCCCAACATTCGGAAAGTGGACATCAAGAATGATGAGTTTGAGGACGCGCTAAAAATTACTGAATTCTGTTTAATGATGAACACGACCTGCTCCACAAAGCAGTAGGCTGGATGTTGCGGAAGTTGGCAAGCATTAGCTATAATATTGAAGAAGGACTTCTGGATAAGCACAAGCAAGCGATGCCGCGGACAATCTCAGATATGCCATCAAAAAGTTTCCCGCCCAAAACGACAACACTATTTGACCTAAAGGCAAAGAGTCAGATAGGAAGGTCTCGCTTTGCGACCGCTTTCTCAAAAGTAATGTTAAAAATTGTTCCCTCTTCTGAAGTCTGCAATTCCAGATTCCCTTCCAGTTGCTGAACAAGTGAATTTACCAATACCAATCCCAGCGAATCCAATTCCTCCACTTCTAAATCTTCAGGCAACCCAGTTCCGTTATCTTTGATCTTAAAGATTATATTATCCCCATTTTTTAAAAAATCAACCCATATAGTACTTGAGTTACTACCATTAAAAGCGTGTTCAAAAGCATTGCTAACCACCTCGTTTAAAATAAGTCCACAAGGAATGGCCTGATCGATTCCCAAGTCAATTTGATCAATGTTGTACTCCAACTCGATATTTTTGTCATCCTTATCAATCGAATACACGATAATATCCAGAAGCTCTTTTATATACTTCTTAAAATCGATTTCAGCGAGATCCTCATTTTGATATAATTTTTCATGGATCATCGCTATCGATTGTACTCTTCGCTGGCTTTCTGCTAACGTTCTGATAATATAATCGTCATCTGCAGATCCCATCTGTAACTCGAGCAATCCGGAGATAACGGCCAGATTGTTTTTAACCCGGTGATGAATTTCTTGAATCAACACCTCTTTTTCGGTAAGGGCTTTTTGTAAGCCTTTCGTTTTGTAGTCAACAAGCTCCTGAAGGCGCTTCTTTTCCAGTAAATTTACTCTCATCCTTATATAAGCATATCCCAAACCAATTACGGACAACGCAACTAGTCCATAAAACCAATACGTATTCCAAAAGGGAGGGGCAATAGAAAATGCAACGGAATTAACCGGTCCCCATGCGCCCTGTTGATTACGCGCCTGAACAGTAAAATTATATTCACCGGGATCAACATTTCTATAAACCGTCTCTTGAATTTGGGTTGGACCATTCCAGTCCTTCTCAAATCCTTGTAATCGATATCTAAACTGACTTTTCTCTGGATACTCATATTCCAGGGCCGAGAAAGTAAACGTCAGATCATTCTGAGAGTCATCAAGCTCTGGCGACGAACTTAATTTGGTATTCCCACTGGCTCGGTTGGTTTGAATCACTTTCTCCCAACTTTGGGCCCCGATTAAGACATCTGTTATTTTGACATCAGGTCCAGCAGTATCCCGATCAAAAACCGTTGGATCATAACGAAGCAGTCCCTTTGTAGATCCAAACCACATATTGCCACTACTATCAATTTCTACAGCCTTGTGAGTAAATTCAAAATCCTCAATCTGGTCTCTAAAATTGTACGAGATAATCTCCATATTCCCGGTTTGCTGGTACTTGGGAACATTTAATCGCTGTAAGGAAGCTCTTGTGCCCTGCCACAAATACCCATTGGAATCGAAAGCAAGAAATTGGGTATTAATAAATTCCATTCCCTCTTCCTTCCCAAAATTGACAAATAGTGTATCACTCTGGTCTAAAGCCGGCATATAGCTTATCCCGGCAGTCGTCCCCACCCAATAGCCTCCTTCTTCATCTTGGGTAATTGTTGAAATAACATTCTGATTGAGTCCATCCTCCATTGTGAAATTGGTGAATGTATTGTCATCATATGTACTGATACCATCATTAGTAGAAATCCATATCTGTCCCTCTCGGTCTTCCGTGATTTCCCAGATGAAATTATCAACCAGCCCATCTTTTTCAGTTAGGTGACGAACTATGCCATTGCGGATATGATAAATTCCACTATCGGTTCCAATCCAGATTTCGCCTGCCGAGTCTACGAAAAGATCAACGGTGTATTCAACGGGCACATCCATCTTTTTGTTGAAGTCCGTGAACGACGCCCCATCATATTCCCAAATTCTGTTGTCACCGGTTAACAACAATTTATTGCCATCGGGCAGTTTTTCTATGGCCCATACTTCTTTGCCTTTCAACCCTATCTGTTTCTTGCGGATGGAAGCAGCGTGAGTAGTAATCTCCCACAATCCATCACTGGCGGTACCTACCCAAAGTACACCTTCTCGCACTTCATTAACAGACAAGATATCTTCTGCACTTAAAGCCTTTTCTTTGGTGAACCAAACAAATTCATCGCCCCTGTAAAGGTTTACACCGGCTTCGTCCGTTGCAATCCAAATATGATCTTTGTGATCTCGATACAAGTTGTAGACATAATTACTGCTCAAACCATTGGCTCCATCAACCCGGTGGAAGCCATTACCTCCAAACTGACGGAATACTCCCTTCGACTCACTACCAATCCAGATATTGCCGTAGTAATCATGAATGATATCATACACATATCCTATTGAATCGCCATTAACCGTGTAAATTTTTTCATAGTTATGGCCATCAAATTTAGTCACACCATTGTTAGTACCAAACCACCAATTGCCATTTGGCCCCTCGTGGATACGATATATGATCTTGCCATTTAATCTATCATTACCCTCAAAATCCTTGATGGTGCTATCATGGCAAATAGACACACCGGCATGTGTACTGATCCAAATTTTACCGGAGTCATTAAAGTAAAAATCCCAAACCGTATTACTTATTAATCCCGATTTTGTTGTGTACTGGGTAAGTTTTCTGCCATTATATACAAATGCTCCAGCTCCGTAGGTGGCAAACCAAATATTTCCCTCGGGCGACTCTCTAATATTATACACAACCACGGTATCTAAAGCAGAATCGGTGAACCGATACCGCAAACTATCTTCTTCGAGAGTACCCACCCCTCCTTGATAGGTTGCTACCCACAAACGTTGCTGCGTATCTTCAGCTAACGCTGTTACATAACTATCCCGAAGACCATCCTTCTGTGTATATGTATGGAATTCCGTCCCATTAAATCTTGAAAGGCCACCTCCCATCGTGCCAAACCACATCTGGTGATCAGCCCCTTCTACAACCATTGACACCTGACCATGGGGAAGCCCGTCAGCAACTGAATAGTGTTTAAAATCGTACTGCTGAGCAGCACCAGTTTGTGTCAGACTAATCCAGACAAAAAAAAGTACAGCTATAGCTTTAATGTAAATCCATTTATTTCTCACCATAATCTCCCAAACACTGTGCACAAAATCCGACCCTAAATTTAATGATAAACATACTATCACATCCAAGAAACATCAATATTTCTAATTAATTTTTTTGGAGTGGAACTTTTAAAGGAGGCTCCTTCTTTTTAAAATCAATCAGAAACTCAGTGCCGTTATCCAGCCGGTTAATCTCTAACGTACCATCGAGTTGGTTAGTGAGTGTATCGACCAGCACCATCCCTAGTGAGTTAGAATTTTGGAGGTCATCTGTAACCTCGGCAGCCAGCCCAACTCCATTATCACGTACACTCAGGCGAATCACTTCTTTGTCTAATTCTTCGAAAGTAATCCATATGTTCCCCTCTTCCCGACCGTTGAAAGCGTGCTCGAAGGCATTGCTCACCAACTCATTCAGGATCAGTCCGCACGGAATACCTTGATCGACGCCCAGTTTAAAATCGTCGATTTCAACCTCAACGCTAATCTCTTTATCCGGATAACTAAACGAGTAAGAAACTATATCTATAAGTTCGCGCACGTATTTTTCGAAATCAATCTCAGCTAAACGCTCACTTTGATACAATTTCTCATGAATCATTGATATCGATTGTACCCGACGCTGACTTTCGGAAAGTACCTTGTTTGCAAAATCGTTATCAGCATGACCCATCTGTAATTCAAGCAGCCCGGAGATTACGGCCAAATTATTTTTCACCCGATGATGAATCTCCTTGATCAGCACTTCTTTTTCTGCAAGAGCATCCTGCAAGTGCTCAGTTTGTTCATCCACCAGCTCTTTCAAGCGGTTCTTCTCCAGGTAGTTTATTCGTATCCTGATATATCCATAAATGCCTCCCACCACGGCTAATATGATCAATCCATAAAACCAGTAGGTTCTCCAGAATGGATACCCTACCGAAAAATCATAGGTGGTTTTATTATTCGCAAAGTTGTCGCTACTGTATTTGGCCTCAACCACAAAAGTATAATCTCCAGGGCTCAGATTTGTATATATCGCCGAGTTATCGGCCGTCACCGGCATCCAGTCCGAATCAAAACCCTGCAATTTGTACCGATAAACCACATTCTCAGGATTGGTATAGGACAACCCCCGAAAGTGAAATTCAAAAATATTTTTACTGGGCGGAAATGTGATTGAGGGAAACTCAAGCATCCCATTTTTATAATTGAGCTTGGTAGTATACTTTTCCCATTCTACCGGTTTGGTATTGGCCGAAATTTGGGTCAGCTGTACCTCCGAAAGAGGGTCCCGCTTAAGGTTAGCCGGCGTTAACCGTACAACTCCTTCCATACTGCCAAGCCAGGCTTGCTGATCATTGGCGTCCAGAGCATTAAAATTGAACTCCAGTCCCAATCCTTCTTTGGACAAAGCATAATGACTAATAGACATGTTACCAGTTTGCCAGTACATTGGTACATTTAATTTTTGGAGCCCACCGTTAGTACCTTGCCAGAGATGTCCTTTTTCATCGAACCAAAGAAAGTTGGCATGCATCAGCTTCATACCATCCGATTTGCCAAAATTGCGAATGTCTGCCTTCTGCTGATAGTCACCGTTTTTTATTACTGAGATTCCCCCTCGGGTCCCTATCCACACATTGCCACTGTCATCTTCGGTAATGTCATTGATCTGGTTGTGAATAAGCCCATCTTGCATTCTCAAAGTAGTGAACTGCTTATTTTCCAGCACAGTAAGGCCATAATAAGTACCCATCCATTTCCGTCCCCGACTATCTTCAAAAAGGTCATAAACAGTATCATCAGCTAATCCATCCTGCATCGAAAAATGCGTGACCTCTTTGCTGTTTAGCGATACCTTATACAACCCATTGTCAGAACAAATCCATAGCTGATTGTCAGAATCAACAACCAATTGATAAACCGAGAGCTTTTCCAGGTCATATTTTTCTGAAAAGTTGATATAGTCATGACCATCATATGACATCAGCGTACCATCGGGCATAGCAATGAGCTTTCTGCCATTGGGCAGACCTGTAATATTCCAGATGTAATTATTTTCATACTCTCCGGGCAGCGAATGTACTGTGGATGTCTCCCCATCGAAAGATTCCAGCCCTTGTGTTGATCCTAACCAAAGGGTGCTGTCACGATCTTGATAAACACTCAAAATCTTATTGCTGTGCAAACCCGTATTTTTGTTATAGAAGATAAATCCATCGCCTTTATACAGGTTTACGCCATCTTCATCGGTGGTAATCCAAACATTTTGATTTTGGTCCTCAAATATCTCGTAAACATAATTGCTATTTAGACCATTCTTTTTAGTGAGGTGCTGGAATCCCTCACCATCATCGTAAAATACTCCATCTGCCCTTGTAGCGACCCAAATTCTGCCCTCCGAATCCTGAATAATATCAAAAATACTTTTAACCGGCTTACCACTAATCTGCGTAATTGTACTAAATGATTGCCCATCCCATACAGTTATGCCGTTACTCGTGGCAATCCACTTATCACCATTATCAAGCTCAGTCACCTTATACGCAATTTTGTTACTCATCCCATCACGCTTCGAGTAGTTTTTTATGTCCCCATCCTCATATATGGATACACCATTTTGCGTAGCCATCCATATTTTGCCGTCACGGGTTTCGGTGAAATCCCAAATGATGTTGCTTGGCAACCCGTCATTCTTTGTCAGGCGGCGCAGGGAATCGGCCTGCTGAATAAATACGCCTCCCTCGTAAGTACCAAACCATAAATTGCCATCGTTGCGCTCAGTAATACTAACCACCGAATAATGCGCCAGCGAATCATTATCAAAAGGATACACCAGGCTGTCACCTTGAAACCGGGCAACTCCGCCATTATCAGAAGCTACCCAGACATTGTCTTCTGAATCCACAAATAGTTCCTCAATAGAATTGTCGCGTAGCCCATCTCTTGTGGTATAGTTTGTAAATGCCTTGCCATCAAATTTAGCCAATCCACCTCCGTAGGTCCCCATCCAAATGTAGCCATCGTCGGTTTGTGTCAGATCGTGAACCTGGGCCTGCGGCAAACCATCACTAACTGAATAACTTTTAAAGTTCAGCTTTTGTGCACAACAGTTTATTGTTATAAAAAGAAGAGCAAATACCGTAGTTAAAAAAGCCTTCATACGCCACTTTCTTCTACTTCAAAAGTCACAACTATTTCAGCTCCGTTGTCATTACTAATTTCCAGATCAGCTTTCAATTGCTTGCTAAGCGTGTTAATAAGTGATAATCCAAGTGAATCCGAATGGTCTTCATCCTCAGCAAATCCCTGTCCATCGTCTTTGACCGTCATGGTAATTTTATTATCCGACTTCCTCATAGATACTGTTACCGTACCTTGCTGATGGGGAAAGGCATGCTTGAAAGCATTCACAACGAGTTCGTTAATCAATAACGAACAAGGTATCGCCTGATTGATATTAAGTACGATATTATCGAGCTCGGTCGCTATTTTGATATCGGACTGGTCGCTAAGATACGTACTGCTGATAGCCTGCAGTAAATCGCGGAGGTATTTATCAAATTCGATAAACGAAAGGCTTTCCGACTGGTAGAGTTTTTCATGTACCAGCGCAATACTACGAACCCGGAGCTGGCTCTGCTGCAGCGCCGAAGCCGCATGACTGTTATCCTCTTCCCAAATCTGCATCTGCAAGAGTCCGGAGATAACGGCCAAATTATTTTTCACGCGGTGATGAATCTCCGCCAGCAATACCTCTTTTTCTCTCAGTGACTGCTTTATTTTCTGCTGGGCCTCTTTCTCAGAGCTGATATCACTGGCTACAATAACATAGCCATCAATATGGCTTGTGCGGTCGTGCAGTGTGCCTTTTGAGACATTCACTGAAATTTCTTCCCCAGTACTCACCAACAGATTCTCGTCCTGTACTGTAACCTTTTCACTCTCTTCATCATCGTTGAACAGGTTGGAGTCCTGGCCATCCTTAAAAATTGTTTGCACCTGTTTGCCCAGTAGTTTCTCCTCGTCACTTTCAAGCATATTCAGACCTGCTGAATTAACGCGGGTAATCCGGTATTTATCGTCGGTAACAACCAAGAGATCCGCCATCGATTCAATAATGCTATCCACATAATCCCGGGAAACCGTCGTACGGCTCAGACTTTCAGCCATATTGTTGAACGTCTGACTAAGCTGTCCCAGCTCATCATCCGACTCATAATCGATTCGATCATCCAAATTACCCTGCGCAATATTTTGAGCAGCCGCTGCAACCTTATTAATGGGATTCGCAATCGATCGGTATAGGAAAAAGGTCAATGAGATGGCCCCAAGTAGAGCAAGAAAAGTAGCAATACCAAGAATCTTGCTCACCCAGTCCAGATAGCTGTTGAGGCTGGCGATTTTCTGTTCATGATTGGCCTGAATCTCATCCCGAACCTGCTCGATAAGAGGCAGCAGGTTAGTACGAAAATAGGGTTCTATGGTAACCGTAAAAAATTCCTTGCCATCCGCATAGCTCTTGGCACTTAGCTTTTGGAGCTGATTAACTAATGATGAATAGATTCCAAACTTTTTCTCCAGCTTGTTTAATAATGAAAGTACTTTAGTGGCTTTTGTCGTGTCCTGAGAACTGCTGGCATCTTTTGCTACCAGCTTCCGCGTATCGTCTATACTTTGGCGGAAGCGTTCCAGTGACTTGTCGATATTCTTTACCACCAGCTCGTTTGACATCCCCCCCTTGCTAAAATCAGTCGAGAGACTCTGCCGGTATTTATCCTCAAGCAGATATTGCGTGCGAGTAAGACTGCGGTACAGCTGAAGCCCCATTTCACCGGCCAACTCAATTTCTTCGATTGCTTCCCGGCTTTCGTTTGTAACCTGATTTTTGACCGCCTCATTTACATATGACGACGCTATACCAATGCCACCAACAAGCACAATTACAACCGAAAAGCTTAGAATGAGCTTAGTACTTAATTTCATTTAGAACCCAAATTCAGCTACAACTAAAATTACGACAGCAAATTCCCATTTTGTGCAGATTTTATACCTATTATGTAAGTTTTTTATGAGAAGATGAAAAAATACCCCGATTTATTTTAAGAGAGGTACAGATCGCTCATAAGGCCTAAATATTTATCTTTCAGTCGGCACATCCCACCCACAAAGCATTTAAAATGCAACAAGCTCTTTTATTTTTTCATTGATTTTTTTGGCATTGGGCAGTACCGAATCCATCAGCCCCACATTGTATGGAACAGGAATATCCGGCATTGTCAATCGTTCAATCGGGGCATCCAGATATTTGAATGCCTCTTGTGACAAGATAGAAGAAATCTCGGCACCAAAACCGGCGGTCTGGGTATCTTCATGGACGATCAGGCAGCGGTTGGTCTTCTGTACCGACTCCAATACCGCTTCCTTATCCCACGGCATAATCGAGCGCAGGTCCAGGATATCGGCTGAAACATCCATCTGATCAATAGCCATTTCGGCCTGCTCACACATGGCACCCCAGGTCACGATCGTTAAATCATTCCCTTCCTGAAGCTTGTTCGCTTTGCCAAAAGGCACCACATATTGATCACCAGGATATGGACGTCGCGCATATTTCGCATCCAACAGATTCCGGTGTTCAAAAAAGATAGTGGGATTATTGCTGCGCATAGCTGACCGCAGCAGCCCCACCGCATCCTGGGCATTGCTGGGCATCACAATTTGCCAGCCCACAGCGTGCGCAAAAAACACTTCATTGCTGAGGCTGTGCCACGGATCACCGCACTTGGCAAAACCACCGGGCATCCGCACCACGATGGGAGCGGCAAATTTGTTAGCCGTCCGCCAGCGAATGGTCCCGCAATTATTAAGTTGCTCGGTTGCAGGATCGGCATACTTTCGAAACTGGATTTCCGCCACCGGCTTTAATCCTGAATAGGCCAAACCGACGGCCCGGCCAATGATACCCTCTTCTGATAGGCTGGTATCAAAAACACGAGATTCGCCGTGACTAGTTTGTAATCCCATCGTTACCGCATGTACACCACCTTTGGCCGCCACATCTTCGCCAAAGACCATCACTTTGGGATTGGTCTCGAGCTCGTAATCGAGTGTCTTGCGGACGGCTTCTACAATATTGATGCGCTGTTTGCCAGGATCTGGTTTCGTAGAACTTTTCGGGAAAGTATGATCCGATGGCGCCAATCCACCGATCAATTGGGTATCCAGGCTACCGTCTTTATTGTTTTCGGCAAAAGCATATCGTTTCGTTTGATTAGTATCCGGTTCGGGACGAGACAAAGCTGCCTGGCTGGCTTCCTCGATATCCTTTTCGGCTTTGTTTTCCAGACTGCTCCACTCATCATCAGAAATGGTCTCCGGTACCAGAAATGACTTCACCGAATCCAGTGGATCGTTTTGCTGCTCTTCTTTGATGAGCTCATCAGATTTATAGGATTGGTTATCCTGGTAGGAGTGACCGTTTAGCCGCGGCATCGTTAAATGGATAAGCGCTGGCCCCTTGCGACCACGTACATAATCAACCGACTGGCTGATCAGGTCCGCTGCTTCAACTGGATCCGTGCCGTCGCCGTCAAAAATGCGGATATTCTTAAATGAATAAAGATTCTTGGCAATATTGCCGCCCGGTGTCTGATAGTCACCCGGGACTGAAATACCATAGCCGTTGTCTTCGATATAAAACAGTATTGGCAGATCCTGTGTGGTGGCAATGGTCAAGGCCGACCAGAACCCGTTGGTAGCGACTGAGCCTTCGCCCCCCAGCACCACTGAGATAGCACCTTCGTATTCATCTTCTTCCAACGTCTCCAAGTGATACTGTAGACCTTGCGCCCAACCAACAGCGGGAGTGTATTGCGATCCCACATCGCCAGCCATCGGCAATACCGTGGGCCCGTTGAGTCCCGGTTTGTTGCATACAACACCAATATCACGGCCATCGCTATACCCCCCCGACTTGGCCATTGGAGCCGCCATGGCATCTTCCAGGGTCAATCCCAGTGAGAGCATCAGGGGACGAGAGCGATAATACGCACTAGCGGCATCGTGCTGATGGTTGAGCTGTGATCCCAGCAGAATCTGTCCCAGTTCATGTCCCCGGGCAGAAAATTGATACAACACATCCTTATTCGGTACCAACTCATTTTCTTCCTTGTCATCCATGGCGCGTGAAGTGAGCATAAGCTCTGCCAGCCGGTGCCAATCAACAGATGCTACTGATTCGGGTATATCCTGTTGCGTCTTTTTCTTCGTCGGCATAAATGGTAGCTACAATTTTATGGCTTAATATTCTTGTGTCTTCACAACCTTCTCAAAGCTGCGCTCAAAGTGTTTCATTTCTTTTTCCCTGCCAATGGTGATGCGCACGCAGTTCGGCAGACCAAAAGCGTTAATACGCCGTAGTATAACCCCTTCTTCGAGCATGGCTTGGGTAAAATCGATCGCCTGCTGTTCATCTGGCAGAATCATCATCACCGAATTCGAAATGGACGGGACATACGAGACATCATGCTTCTCAAAAAACTGGTACAATCGCTTTTTGCCCTCCTCAACCGTATCCACTGTTTTTTTTAGAAATTTCTGATCGCCGAGGGCCGCCAGTGCCGCAGCCTGAGCTGGAGTTGTAGGTTCGAAGGTGAGTTTCGTCTTCATCATCTCACTAATAATACGCTTTGAGGCAATGGAATAGCCAATTCGAAACCCGGCCAATCCATATGCCTTGGAAAAAGTGCGCAAGGTGATGATGTTGTCGTAATCATAATCCAACGAATGGGGATAGTCGGAAACCTCACGGGCATACTCGAAGTAAGCTTCATCCATAATCACCAGCACATCATCCGGGACTCGACGCATAAACCGCTCGAATTCGGAAGCGGTTACATATGTGCCCGTTGGATTATTGGGATTGGCAATGTAGATCATCTTGGTCCGCTCAGTAATTGCATCAGCCATCGCATCCAGATCATAGCGGTAGTCATCGGTCACTGGAATTTTATTGATGGAAATGCCGCGGATGTTAGCCTGAACAAAAAAACCGACGAACGTTGCGTCGGCAGTAATGGCTTCTTCGTGATTTAGAAAAAATGTGCGACATAGAATGGAGATAATACTCTCAGATCCAGCAGCGACTAATATATTTTCTCGCTCCACATTATTAATATCTGCAAGTACATCGCGCAGCTGTAGCGAAGCGGGATCCGGATAATCCTGGATCTCTTGCATAGCTTTAATAACTTGCGGCTCAACATCGGGGCTACACCCCAACCTATTTTCGTTGGATGCCAGCTTCGAAACCTCAGGCGGCTGGTATTCCTTTTTCACCTCTGCAATCGTCTTACCCGCCACATAGGGCGACAAATCTCGAATATTATAAGGAACCAATAAACGATTGCCATTAGCAGGCATAAATCCTCCCGAATTTATTATGAATATTCACGTTTTGTACTGTTTTGAACGCTATAAATATGCCCAAATTAGGTCACTTTAACAATGCAGAGCCGTTAAAACTTTTTACGTTAATTGCACGTTGTGAGGACCAACTTCGCTTTGTACATTCATCAAAAAATTAGACAAGATTATGCCAAAAATAGCAGTTGTTACCGGTGCAAGCCGTGGAATCGGAGCTAAAATTTGCACTCACCTAGCCGCTCAAAATCATCAGGCCGTTGCCGTAGCGCGATCGGTTGATCCACTCAATGAGCTGGCGGATAATGATCCGGATCATATTACCGCTATCCCAACGGATCTTACTAATGAAGGCGACGTTACCGCCCTCGTAGAACAGATTAAAAATCAATTCGGTCAGGTTGATATCCTCATCAACAATGCCGGTGCTCTGATCAACAAACCATTTTCTGAGCTTAGCCTTGACGACTGGCGCTCACAGATTGAAAGCAATCTGATTAGTGCTGTCCATATCACCAAACAGTTGCTTCCTTGTTTTACCAACGGGACCCATATCGTCAATATTAGTAGTATGGGCGGTTTTCAGGGCAGCGCTAAATTTCCAGGTCTTACTGCCTACAGCGTATCCAAAGGAGCATTAAGCATTTTAACCGAGTGCCTGGCTGCTGAGCTTGGTGATCGTAATATTGCTGCCAATGCTTTGTGCCTGGGAGCTGTTCAAACCGACATGCTGGAAGAAGCTTTTCCCGGTATTGAAGCACCGGTACAGGCCGAAGAGATGGGGGCTTATATAACTGATTTTGCCCTCAATGCATCAAAACTCTACAATGGAAAGATATTACCGGTAGCACTTGAAGATCCAGAATAAGACAGCCGGTGGGATTCTTAGCCGATATTTTCTACATTACGCCATAATATTAATACAGACCGAGAGTCGTGAAAAAATATCTACTACTCTTTCTCCTCATATTATTCACAGGTAGCATATACAACAGTTCTGCAAGTGGCCAATCGGTTGAATTACTAGCAGGAAATACCCTAAACGGCGCAATGAATGGCGTTGTGCTCGGCGGTGCTACAATGGCACTTCAGAACAGCGACGAATTTGAGCCACTCAGGGTTGGCTTGGGTGCCGGTACACTCTACGGTATTGGACTGGGCGTCTATGATGTAACCCAGACCCAAAAAGGTCAGCAGTTTTACATTTCCGGGACTTTCAATGACGGCACCAACACCTCAATACTGGTACTACTTGATACGTTTTATGGAGCTGCCGGTGGTGCCCTCATTGCATCCTCGGTTTCCCTGATCATCCAAGAGCCTGTCGTAGATGCGCTGCAGTATGGATCGGGTATTGGTGCCTGGGCTGGGTTTGGCTTTGGATTAATTGATGCCTTTATACTAGCAGAAGGCCCTTCCCCCTCCGAGTCGGTTACTTCTGGTGGCCTCAATAGTGTAAGTGGCCTGTTAACCTACAGCAATTCGACGCAATCTGTTAAAGTGGGAATGATTAGTCCCGAGCTGATTACACAAAAACAGCTCACCCACTCCACTCTTAAGATCAACTACAACGCCTCAGTTAATGTGGTTAATCTGAAAGTTAACTTTTAGTCTTCCTCGTCCTCAAAGCCTTCATAATCATCAGGTGTTTCAAAGCTAGCTCCTTCTTCAGGCTCTTTGGCCAGAGCGAGGAATCGGATCAGCTCTTTAACTGTATTCGTATGTCCTGAAAGTGAAGGATGCAGTCCATCACTGAGATAATTCCATGCAGCCGGACCCGGGGGTCCCTCTTCTTGGTCCTCCACGCTGTCATCCTGATCCATCATTCTTTCTCCAAGGGGATCGACAATATATCCCTTTTTTCCGGTGAGTATTTCTCTGTACTGACTGAGGTCTTCTTCAAAAAGATCAAAATGGAACAGGCGAATTTGCTGTTGCATTTCGGTAATCACTGGAGGTGGTGTCATCCAAATAAGGGGATTATCTGTTACTTCACCAACCGCCTCTTCAATGGTATTGAGATTCTCCCAGTAATCGGCCAGCGACACCAGTGTGCGATTGGGTGCCACGTGCAAGCGCTGTGCATCAAATGTTCCCAGTGCCACGATCACCCAGTCGGGATCATGATCCAGCACATCTCTGTTTAATCTCTTGAGCGCATCGGTTGAGGTATTGTAGGATACTCCGCTATTAACGAACGTAAAGTCGCCATCTTCCAGCCCGATCTCGAGCACATGCTGGAAAATATTGAACCACCCTTGCAGATCATCCGTGATGGAGTCACCAAGTGCCACAATGGTATCACCGGGTTCAAAAGGTAATTCTTCAATCCAATCAGCAACGTCGGGATCCTCCAGAAGTTCAATAGCCGCTTCTTTGGCATTAGAGGCAAAACGATCACGGAGTTTCTGTAACTCTTCGGGCTCAAGCCCCATCAAACCGGCCATTGCTTCCTGATTTTCGATACCTGGCAACAACGGAAATCGTTTTTCAAGATTTAGAAATTGCAATAAATACTTTTCTAAAACTTCTTTTTCTTCTTCGCTTGCTTTGTAATCAGACATATATTTTACTGTAATCGGAAATTCAGACTTCTAATTCTGTAGTAAATTATCAACTAACTCTGGTGTACCTTTTGCTGCTCGCTGCTCAATGTGTTCCCAACCCGAAAAGCTTCGAAGCTCGGGTGTCGAGGGATCGATAATATATTTGGAGATGCCAGCAGTCGCCAAATCAACTAAACCAGCAGCCGGATATACTACCAGTGATGTGCCTATAACAATCAAAATATCAGCTTCAGGAACAATATCAGCAGCTTTTTTCATATTGGGTACCGGTTCTCCAAACCAGACGACATGTGGCCTGAGTTGGGCTCCATCTTCTGCCGTATCACCAAGCTCAATCGTATCTCCCCCAATATCATAAATCAACGAGGGATCATCTTCGCTACGCACTTTGGATAACTGCCCGTGCAGATGAAGTACATCAGTTGAGCCCGCTCGTTCGTGCAAAGAGTCAACATTCTGGGTGATAATCGTCACGTCATATTGTTGCTCAAGACGAGCCAGCGCTTTATGTCCCTCATTGGGATCTACAGTATGTGCCTGCTGGCGGCGTTCATTATAAAATTCGAGAACAAGCTCTTTATCTCGTTCCCAGGCGCGGGGTGTAGCCACTTCAGTAACATCATGCCCCTCCCATAAACCGTCAGAATCACGGAAGGTCTTAAGTCCACTATCGGCACTCATGCCGGCGCCGGTCAAAACAACAATTTTTTTCATGATCTTGACCGTTCTGCTTGGCAACTATTGTTAGGTATGCACGGTTTGTGTTTGCGGGAGAATAGATTCTAACCACGAACTTGACTCTTCATAATCTTCAACAACATCTCGTTGTTTGTCATTAACGAAAGTCGAAACCATACGTCTCACATCCGTCCGAAGCGTCTTTATGGCATTATCAATCAGCTTTTGATTGAACCCTTTGTCGCTTAATCGAAGTGTGAATTCAAGAGAAATAACGCGGCTCAGAATTCTGCCCAGTTCGACCATTCGATCCTGCGCTAATGAGTTACTGATCTTGAAATCCAAAAGGTCGCTAAAATAATCGGCTGCCCGTTTTGTCAGTCGAAAATCACTGAGGAAGGTATGCAGATTTTTTAGCTTCAGCTTTCGCATATTTTTAAGCACCGCTTCTGAAATCTGTTGATAGAGAATATCGTTGGAACCTTCAAAAATTTGGAACGGTCGGCTATCCACAAGAGCCCGTCCTGCAATGTGATCCAACCGATATCCTTTAGCTCCAGTTAGCTGCAACAACGATTGTGCTGCCTGTTGCATCAAATCAGTGGTATACGTCTTTATCGTATTCGCTGCTATACTCATATCTGAGGCATCCTTACCAATAGGAACATTGGTGCTGGTAAACGCACACATCGCAGAACAAATCGTAAACGAGGATTGCAGTCTATTCAAACGCTTTTTAACCTGATCATAGTTGAACAGGCTTTGTCCGCCCACATATCTTTCCTTGCAGTGATTAATACCTTCCACCATCATACGTTTCAAAAAACCAATACCCATACCAGGAAATTGTAATCGGCTTCGGTGAAGTATATCCGTCATCATCTTAATTCCGATCGTTTTGGGCTGTAGCTTATATTCTTCAGGAACGGTAATATCAATTTTATTGCGACCATAAGGCAACATGTAGAGCCCCAGGTTTTTGTAATATTCCTCCACTTCAATACCACCTCTGCGGCTGTCGTGGATAAAGAACCCAATATCGCGTCCGAGATTCCCTCCTCCATTTGCCTTGCGAGCCGTAATCAACCAAAAATCAGCGGCCCCAGTAAGGCCTGCCCAATGTTTAGTACCCGACACTTGATAAGCTGTCCCTTCATTACTTTTTACTTTTCTGAAAGAAGTTTCCATATGAAGGGCATCAGAACCAAAATCCGGTTCGGTAATCATAAGCCCGCCCATGTTATTATCATGTAAGAAGCGGTCAAAAATGGGTTGTTTAACTTCTTCCGAACCGTAATTAACCACCGGTTGCAGGAAGAGTGCCCCATTAATTCCCATCATCAAAGAGAGTGGAAGCGACTCGTACGAGCTTGCCTCTAGCATGGCCAATGCTTCATGCGTTTCAGCTCCACGTCCCCCGTATTCCTCAGGGATAAAAACGCTAAGCGGCTTGCAACTCATAACCTCTTTAAAGATTTCATCGGGCAAACCACGATTCACGCTAATTTCATCAATGTCATCTTCGACATTGAATAGCTCGTGAAGCTTATTTTTGTAGCGATTTATAAATTCAGAAAAATCCATATCCGTTAAATCAGATTAGAGATAATATAGCTTTCTAACAAAGCTTTAAATCCTTAGAAAAGCACATTTTAAACAGCTTTAATATACCGAATTATATCCCTTGGTAAAAACGTAGAACATCTTTTTACGCACATGAGTGCATAAAAAAAGAGGTGATCCCTGTTTGGAATCACCTCTTCAATCAAATAAGCGAGCAGTCGGGGACCTACGCTTCCGCCCTGCGGGCAGTACCATCGGCGCTGCCGGGCTTAACGGCCGTGTTCGGGATGGGAACGGGTGGGGCCCCGGCGCATGACCCGCCT